>ENA-ORXB01000013-ORXB01000013.1-sediment-metagenome-genome-assembly--contig:-NODE-13-length-658477-cov-37.280712_pt1 | contig 658477 bp, 607 predicted proteins | sample MGYA00237863_ERZ511475 | MGnify/ENA primary metagenome ERZ511475 (study PRJEB26305, sample SAMN06343858) | sediment metagenome | isolation source: hot spring sediment | place: Canada: British...
GAGTTCGCCCGCTTGTTGAATCTGCCCGTGTCGGCCTGCCTGTCTACCGATGGACTCTTGTTTGAGATTGCCAGCGAGGATGCTGCCGGCGGCCCGCAGCAGGAGCAGCCATCGCAGAAAAGTCCAACGCGAACGTACCGCGGGGTTGCACGATTTTCGGCTGTAGGTCCTGAACAAGCCAGGAGCGCGGGGGCACTGGCGGAATTTGGTGTCCGGGGGCACCAAGTTGGGATTGTAGCTGTCAGTCCCGCCGTATTCGGTCTACCATTTCCTGAAGCCGCCCCAGGACAAAGGTTGACTCAAGCACAGATCGAGCAGAGAATTCCAACTCAAAGAATCCTGGCCTCCTTCGCCAGCCAGATCAGGATATCGCCAGAGGGCCTCAACCTACATGGTGGACCGGCTCCACCGTATACCGTGTCTGACATCGGCGATCGAAATATTCGAACAAGCCCGGTGGTGCGTTCGACCTATATGGTTTTCCGACACTTCAGGCGGCGTGGGAATTTGGAATCCAAGATGTTCGAACCACCATTACTATTCCGAGAGGGCTAAGCTGTCCTCCTAGGTTTGAGGAGCAACCATGAAAGACAAACTAACTGCATTTTTGCTTGTCGGTCTGCTGGTTGTCGTTGTTGGTCAGGCGCAGGAGGCGGGGGAATTGCCACGTCCTGGGTTGTGGTCTGCCCACGCAACGCGCTTGGAGTACAGCCCGGGCACAGCAGAAAAACCAGGCATCCGAGCACTGCGGATCCCTTCCCCAGACAAAAAACTTGTCCTGGTTGTTCGAGATAATTTGATTACTGTCGAGCGCGGGGGTAGACGACTTCATGGGACCGAGGGCGTGAGACTCCACCCACTTGCCGAGATGGCCTGGGCACCAGACGCAAAGGCGTTTTTTATAACTCAAAGCGATGGTGGAAACGTGGGAACATGGACTCTAGATGTCTATTTAATAGACGGCAATCAGGTAAGACAAGTGGATGTAATCCACGAGGTCAAGCTTGAGTTCTCCAAACACTACCGCTGCAGTGAGCTTACGAATCCCACAGCGACGGAAGAGCCTAACATCGCTGCCTTGGCATGGCTGCATGATTCCACCAATTTGCTTGTCGTTGCCGAAGTGCCCCCACATTCGAGTTGTCCTGAGATGGGTAAGCTCGGTGGGTACATTGTCGCTGTCCCTTCAGGGCGCATCCTGCAAGACATGGACGAGAAAAGCCTGCGGGCAAGTTGGACACGGACGCTGGGTGAGCGCCTCCTCATGAAACAATGATGAAATTAAAGAAGTGCAGCGGCCGAGAGCGTCTCTTTCATTCAAAGAATCCTCCACATTGGGTTTCCAGGCTCGCAGGAACTAAGGGGACCCGACCCAAGTCCCTATGCTGAGTCGCCAGTATGACCCGAGCCGGGGCCGCTGGACTGGCGTCGACCCGCTGGCGGGTTTTCTCCACGACCCGCAATCGCTCAACCGCTACGCCTACGTTCTGAACGACCCAGTGAACCGCACCGATCCCTTAGGGCTGACCCACGATTGCGCCCTCTATATCGAGAAATGCTCCTCTGTGATTACAAACGGGACGGATGATCAAGGGAATCCGACCTCTCGCGTGGAGGTCCATTGCCATATCGAAGGATATTTCTGTGGAGGTGGAGGTGGAGATGGTATTGTGCAGGATGGCTCCTTCGGGGGAGGAGGAGGTGGTGGAGGTGGAGGTGGAGGTATTCGCCGCAGCGGCGGCCTGCAGTCAGCGCAGCATCGCGAATCCCTCGCAGATTGCATAAAGAATGACGGAAATTCCTTCAGTCTGCAAAATGGACTCAGATACATCAGTGGCGGTCGTCTCGGAAATGGTTGGGTATCGAGGGCGCTTCTAAGCAACAACGTTTCCAGTGGAATCGAATTCATTCAATCCCTCTTTGCTGGCAGATTGAAAACTGCAGCGGATATCGGTGCAGGTGTAGCTGTGAGCCAAGGAGCAGGATCGGCCGCAAAGCTGGTTGCATCGAAGACACCGGACATCACTGTATCGGTAACCGTAGCGGTGCCCACGTCAGCGACGTCAGTCCGAGAGCGAACAATCCAAACAGTGACCCGCAGACTCCCAACTGGCGCGCTCGCACAGCTTGCGGGCAGAGTTGCTCAGGCTGCACTTCGAGGGCTGAGCTTAGTTAAGACTCCAATAGACTTGACCGTCTTGGCATTCTCAGCCGTTGTGTGCAGTATCGGGAGGTGAAAAGCCGCATGCTTCTCGGAGGGGGAGTGAAAGAATCATTGGCCTATCTGGGTGGTCTGTCGGAGTATGTTGTTGGCATCTGGATTGTTTTTTGGGCATATCGCAGCCATTACGCGCTAGACTATGAATTAGATCGTGCCGGGCATGTTCTTCGGTGGTCAGTCGTTCTCTTAGGCTTCAGCTCAGTGTTGCTCCCTGGATCCGAATTTGCTTATGTAAGAGTCGCCGGAGGAGTTCTGGGTCTGGCCTTCCTAGTGTGGCCCAATTTTGCATACCATCTGCGACAACTCTTCAAGAGGCCCAGCACCAAGTAGCAATAGGTCATCTACGCTCCCTAGGAGCATGACCCGCCTTTAGTTGAAACCTGAAACAGAAAGCAGCGGCTCTCGGCCCGAACTCGGTTAGAGTTCGGGGTGCAAAATCTTTCTTTCGAAAGGAGAGCCGCTGATGAAGAACAGACACCAGAGCCAGGCGAGGAAGTCCAGGAAGTTTGAGGTCGTAGACTCCGGGCGGAGTTGCGGAGTGGTGGAAGGGCGGGAGTTGGCGGTGCGGTTGCCTTTGCCGCTGGTGGAGGTGTGGGAAGCGTCGAAAGGCAGGCTAACCGTGGGAGAAGTCCTCGACGCCACCGCTGTTTCGCTGGAACAGTGCCGCGCGCTGATGGGCCTAGCAGCGGTCAGCCCTGGCGCGCCAGACAAGATTGCCGCAGAACGCCTGCGGCTGCGAGATGCGGTGCTCGTGGAGTTCAACCATCTGCGGTCCAACGGAAACCAGGGGTCGCACAAAAGTAGCACCGAGTTCCCGGCCCTCGTCACAGCCGCGCTCGAACAGCACACGCAGCACCGATTGGCTGGCAGATTTGAGGCAGTGCTTAAGTAGAGTAAGGATTGTAAGGAATCCAGCCAGCAGCCACGCTGCGCTGATACTTTCGTTCAGCTTCACGCAACGCATCGTTCAAGGTTCGGTGACGGACTATTTCAGCATTTGAGCACTCTGTTTTGATTTTCGGGTCGGTTTGAACTACCCCTTCAAAGATGCGCACTTCGAACTGCCCTTCTTTTTCTACTACAGCTATCTGTCTGTAGCGATGGCCCGGCTGCGGCTCGTCCTTGTAGAGGACGCAGTTTCTTTTGACTTGGCCGTACACGGCGATGAATTACACAAGACAGTGGCGCGCCCGGAGGGACTCGAACCCCCGGCCTTCTGGTTCGTAGCCAGACGCTCTATCCAACTGAGCTACGGGCGCGCCGGGCAGAAGCAGTGTAGCACATCTTGACTCGAGCTGTGAATGCAGCCGCGAGGCCGACGATGGGAACCCATGCAGCAGCGGTCTTGTTTTACCCAGGCGTGAAGTTCCGGGGAGGCATGTCCTGAAGGCGAATGGAAAGGTGGCGATAGAGGAGCGCGGCAAAGACTGCGGCGCTCAACAGCAGCAGGCCACCTTCGGCGGGCTGGCCAAGGCACAGCTTCCCGACCCCGAACAGAGTGGCATAGACCATCGCCGTGCCGAGCAGCCAGGACAACAGATTGTGGCCGAGGTCACAAGTGGGAGAGACATCGCCGGCCAAGGCGGCGATGGGCTGCCACCCGCGCACATCAGGCCGGACACGGCGATAGAACTGCAGCAGGACCGGCTGCGGCTCAGGCCGAGTCAACAGGGTGGCGGCGAGCCAGGCAACGGTTGTCACAGCCACGGTAGCCAGCACGTGTTTGGCGAACAGCAGCGCTCCAGTACCTTGAAACGGGGAAACAAATTTCAGCAGCAGGGCGACCAACAGGGCGGTCACCATGGCGACGATTTCGCTCCAGGCGTTGATCCGCCACCAGTACCAGCGTAACAGGTAGACAGCACCGGTGCCTGCGCCGATCTCCAACACAAACTGCCAACCCGCACCGACCGAGGCCAACTGCGCAGCCACGCCACCTGTCACAATCACCAGGAGCACGGTGACGAGCTGGGACACACGCACATAGTGCGCCTCGCTGGCCTCGCGACGCAGAAAGCGCCGGTAGAAGTCCGAGACAATGTAGGAACTGCCCCAGTTCAGATGCGTCGAGACGGTCGAGCTGAAAGCCGCCACGAAGCCAGCCAGCAGCAACCCGCGGGCTGCCGCAGGCAGATGGTCCATGGCCACGCGCATGTAGGCAACTTCCGCTTCGGCGCGCGACAGCCCGGGGTAGAGGACCACGGTAGCCAGTGCGGTCAAAATCCAGGGCCAGGGACGCAGGGCATAATGGGCGATGTTGAACCAGAGCACGCTGAGCAGGCCGTGTCGCTCATCGCGGGTGGCAAAGATGCGCTGGGCGATGTACCCGCCGCCGCCCGGCTCGGCGCCCGGATACCAGGCCGCCCACCACTGCACCGCGATGTGCATCAAGAAGGTGAGGGCAGGCAGCGTCCAGAGCATCTCTGCAGTCCAGCCAGCAGAAAAATCCGGAAAGAAGGCCACCACGTCGCCGGCGGCATCGCCCTGGGCAGAGCGCATCTGCTGGAGTTTTGCCAGCAGCGCAGACAGCCCGCCCGTGGCGTCCACCGCCGCCCAGGCCACACCGACAACGACGACCATCATCAGCACGAATTGCACCAGATCGGTCCAGAGCACGCCCCACAAACCACCCAGCGATACATAAAGGCCTGTGAACGGAATCAGGAAGAAGATGCAGAGGGCCAGTGCCTGCCCCGGGCTGACCCCGAGGGCGACCGCCAGGATGCCGCTCATGGCCTTGGTCACCCAGCCAAGAATCAGGCAGTTCATGAGCAAGCCGAGATAAAGGGCGCGAAATCCTCGCAGGAACGCGGCGGGACGGCCGGCATAGCGCAGCTCGGCAAAGGCAACGTCGGTCAGCAAACCGGAGCGGCGCCAGAGGCGGGCAAACAGGAAAACCGTCATCATGCCCGAAGGCAGAAAACTCCACCAAAGCCAGTTGCCGGCCACGCCCTGCGTGTAGACCGTCCCGTTGACCCACAGCGGCGTATCGGCCGCAAACGTCGTGGCCACCATGGATGTGCCGGCCAGCCACCACGTCGCGCGTCTTCCGCTGGCAAAGTATTCTTCGGTCGAGCCGGTGGAGCGTCGGCGAAACCACACCCCTAACCACAGCATGCCGACCAGATAAGCAATCAACACCAGCCAGTCGAGAACGGAAAGCGACATCGGATTGCGCGGCCCGAACGGACAGGACGGATACCGGCGATAGTCTGCGCAGGAAAGCCGGCAAAGTCAAAGCCTTTCCGGCGACCATGTGCGGATGCAGCACGTCTGCGGCAGCGGATACAAAAGCCCCCGGCCTCCAGGTGTGAACCGGGGGCAGGGGGACGGACAGGTGCGGGCCGGAAAAAATCCGAACTAGCGTTGAGGGTCTGCACCAGTCGCCAGGCGGCAAAGCAGATGCAGTTCCTGATAGGTGAATCGGAGTCGGCCCCCGGCGCGGTCGTCGGCTCGGCGGCCGAGCCGGGTCTGCCGGGCCAGCTCGCGCAGCCGGACGAGAGAGAGCCCGGTCAGTACGGCGGCACGCTGCTCATCGACGCCGGCATCTGGCTCGAGTTGGGGAACCGTTTTCATGTGTCCTCACGCGGGCACGCAGGAGCTGTCGTCTTCTTCGATCGCGAGGATCATGTTTTTGAAGATGTCCACATCCCAGTTCTGCTCGAGGCGGAAGCGAATGGCGTCGGCCGTTTCGCCCACGATCGTGCCGCGCAGCGCGACTCGCAGGTCACCGCTCGCGACCTGCAACCGAACTGTCTGGTGCAACCAAGGAGCGTAAACGCTCGTCATGAGGGGTGCTCTCCTCTGTGCTGTGACACTGCAGAATTGTGACGGCAGGGGTGGTGTCTCGCAATGGTACAAAGGCTCTGCGGAAATAGTCCGTTCGTACTGGATACAAACTGGAAGGCGCTGGGTTGCACCACGATACTGTTTCTCTGTGCGCAGAGCTCGCTGTTCGCGGTGTTCTGGCTGGTGCAGTCCGTGCACAAATTTCTTCCGGTTTTTGTTGAGCGTGCTGCTTTCGATTGATAGAATGTGATTGTCTGTTTCTGCGTCTGGCGCAGGCCACGATCTTCGATTCGGGTGCGCCGCCCGAAACCAAAGAACACACACCGCAGTCGTTCAGCAGCTCGGAAGTCAGTCGCATTGGAAGGAGACAAGTCATGGCCGATTTCTATCAGACTGGCGTGGTCGCCACGCTGCATCGCCTGGGAGCGCATCGTCCGGAGGTGCTCGAACAGCAGCTCGAACGCTATGCCGAACAGCAGCCGATTGCGCTGGTGTTGCCAGCTCTGTTCAGCGAATTCGAAAAGCCCGCCATGGAGGGAATTCTGCGGGAACTCGCCCAGGTGCGTTATGTCCGACAGTTCGTTGTGACGATGGCCAAGACAACCGAGAAGCAATTTCGGGAAGCGCAGCGAAGACTGGCCGGGCTGCCCGGCGAAGTGCGCATTGTGTGGAATGACGGACCGCGGATTCAAGCCCTCTACAAAACCCTCGAAGAGAACGGGCTCACCGTTGGACCGGACGGAAAGGGCCGGTCGTGCTGGATGGCCTATGGCTATGTGCTGGCCAGCCGGCAAGCCGAAGTGATTGCGCTGCACGACTGCGACATCGTCAATTATTCGCGCGACCTGCTCACGCGGCTTTGTTTCCCGGTCGTGAATCCGAATATCAACTTTGAGTTCTGCAAGGGTTTCTATGCGCGGGTGAGTGATCGCATGCACGGACGCGTGACCCGCCTGTTTATGACGCCTTTGCTGCGCGCCATGCAGCAGTTGTTCGGCCACCTGCCTCTGCTGATCTATCTGGACAGCTTTCGCTATCCGCTGGCCGGCGAATTTGCGATGAAGGCGGATCTGGCCCGCGTGAATCGCATTCCCGCTGACTGGGGCCTGGAAGTCGGCGTGCTGGCGGAAATCTACCGCAACTGCTCATTGAAACGCGTCTGCCAGGTGGACATCGCTGACAACTACGAACACAAACACCAGGACCTTTCTCCGGGCGACCCCAACAAGGGTCTGATGAAGATGGCCGTGGACATTGCCAAGACCCTGTTCCGGATGCTGGCGGCGGAAGGCGTCCGGTTCGATGCCGGCGTCGTGCAGACGCTGCTGTCCGCCTATGTGCGCACGGCCGAAGACACGATCACCCGCTACCATGCCGATGCGATGATCAACAACCTGATTTTCGACCGCCACGAGGAGGAGACGGCCGTCGAAACCTTTGCCCAAGCAATCCAGCATGCTGCGAACGAGTTCTTTGCCGATCCGCTGGGTCGGCCGCTGATTCCGAACTGGAATCGCATCAGCTCTGCGTTGCCCGGATTTCTGGGTGCACTGCGGGAAGCGGTGGAAGCCGACAACGCAGAATTCGCCGCCGCGCGAAACGACCGGCATGTGGCAGCAGGCTGATTGCCGCAGCGGCTGCGCGCGTCACCAGGAAAAGAAACCGTGGAGAACTTCCTCCCCAGCCACTTGATCGAGCGGCTTGCGCAGATCGGGGAAGCCGATATCGTGGTAGGCATTCCCAGCTACAACAATGCCCGGACGATCGGGCACGTCGTGCGTGCCTGCTCAGCCGGCCTGGCCAAATACTTTCCCCATCGCAGGTCCGTCCTGATCAATTCGGATGGCGGGTCCAAGGACGGCACGCCCGAGGTGGTCCTGCGGACCGAGCTGGAAGCCGAATCGCTGCTCCTGGTTGCGCCTCAGCGGCTGCATCCGATTCAGCGCATCAGCACCGCCTACCACGGCGTTCCGGGCAAAGGCAGCGCTTTCCGAACGATCTTTGCCGTGGCCCGGCAGCTCAACGCCAAGGCGTGCATTGTGGTGGACGCGGACCTGCGCAGCATCGCTCCGCACTGGATGGACCTGCTGGCCAGTCCGATCCTGGACCGCGAGTTCGACTTCATCGCGCCGTACTATCTGCGACACAAATACGATGGCACGATCACGAACGGTATCATCTATCCGATGACCCGGGCTTTGTTCGGCAAGCGGGTGCGCCAGCCCATCGGCGGCGACTTCGGCTTTTCGGGCCGCCTGGCCGCGCGTTACCTGGAGAAAAATGTCTGGGAAACGGACGTGGCTCGTTTCGGAATTGACATCTGGATGACGCTGACCGCGATTGCTGAAGGATTCCGAATCGGCCAGTCCTATCTGGGCGCCAAACTGCATGACGCCAAAGACCCCGGTGCCGATCTGACCAGCATGTTCCGCCAGGTGGTGGGTTCGATGTTCGGTTTGCTGGAAACCTATGAAGAAATCTGGAAGAACGTGCACAGCTCGGAGCCGGTTCCCATGTTCGGACTCCCTTTTGACGTAGGCGTGGAGCCCATCCACGTCAATGTCGAACGTATGATCAAGGCGTACTGTCAGGGCGTTCGTGACCTGCAGGAGATCTACGCGCAGGTCTTGGAGCAAGAAACCCGGGAAGGCCTGCTCGCCTGCAGCCGTCTGAGCCCAACCGAATTCCGCATGCCGGATGAGTTGTGGGTGCATGTGGTCTACGAATTTGCGGCCGCCTATCACCGACGCAAGCTGGACCGGCAACACCTGATGGAATCCCTGGTACCGCTCTATCTGGGACGCACGGCGTCGTTCGTTCTCGAAGTGCAGGAAGCCGATGCCGCCCAGGTGGAAGAGCGCATTGAGCAGTTGTGCGCTGTGTTCGAAGCCGAGAAGCCCTATCTGAGGAAACACTGGGGTGTAGAAGCCGGAAAGGAGAGCAGCCATGCAAACCCTGCTTGAAAAAGCGTTCGTCGAACCGTTCCAGCGGTTGGCCGAGCAACTGGCTGCCGTGGTGCCTGCGCTGGTCTCGCTGGTGGTGATCCTGCTGGTGGGCGGCGCACTCGCCTATGCGACGCGCCGGCTGGTGCAGCGGCTGCTGCAGATGGTTCGCTTTGACCAGTTCGTCGCAGAGTCGGGGCTGGCCGGGACCATAGAGCGGGCACGGCTGTTTCGCTCTCCGAGCGATTTTGGCGCGCGCCTGGCGCAGGGCGCCGTCTGGGTCTTTGTGATCCTGTTTGCGCTGATGGCCATGCCGTCGGAGATGACGCAGAGTCTGGTGGTTCGTTTCGTCAACTATATTCCCGATCTGCTGGCCGCTGCACTGGTGTTGCTGCTGGGCACCATCATCAGCAAATTCCTGGCCCGCAGCACGCTGCTGGCCGCGGTGAATGCGCAGTGGCCGGCCGCGCGGTTGATTGCCGGAACGGTGCGGGTTCTGGTCATGCTGCTGGCCGTTGTGATGGCGCTCGAGCAGTTGCGCATCGGCCAGTCGGCACTGCTGCTCACCTTCGCGATTCTGTTCGGGGGCATTGTGCTGGCCGCTGCCATCGCCTTCGGCTACGGCGCTCGCGACCTGGCCCGCGAATGGCTGCAGACCAAACTGCGGTCCCGGGAACAGGAAACCGAAGAGACCTTCCACCACCTGTAAGCGACGTGCTGCCGACCGACACTGTCATTCTGACCGACCTCGATGGCACCCTGCTCGACGCACACAGCTACTCCTGGGCAGCGGCTGCCCCGGCGCTCGCCGAAATCGCCCGGCTGCGCATACCGTTGATCTTCTGCACCAGCAAGACTCGCGCCGAGGTCGAATATCTGCGGCGCAAAATCGGCAATTCCGATCCGTTCATCACCGAGAATGGCGGTGGAATTTTTATTCCTCACAGATATTTTCCCCAGCACATCGGTGGCGCGATTCGCATCGGGAAATACCACTGCATCGCGCTCGGCCGGCCCTACCGGGAAATCGTGAGCGCGTTCGAGGAAGTCGCCGCCGCTTCCGGCGCGCAAGCGGTCGGATTCCATCAGATGAGTGCCCGGGAGATTGCCCAGAACACCGGACTCCCACTGCGGCTGGCTGCATTGGCGCGCCAGCGCGACTTTGACGAACCGTTTTTTCTCGCCGGCGAGGACGAGGCTGCGGCCGCGAAATTCGTGGCGCTGGCGCGCGCTCGTGGTCTGGAGGTGACGCGCGGCGGACGCTTCTGGCATCTGCACGCGGGCAGCGACAAAGGTCGGGCCGTGCGCACCCTGCTCGAACTCTTTCACAGCCCCGGTCGATTGCGTCGCCGGGGTCTCCGCACCATCGCGCTGGGCGATGCCGCCAATGACCTGCCCATGCTGACGGCCGCCTCCCACCCCGTGCTGCTTCCCAGACCGGACGGCCGCTACGACCCGGAAGTGCTGCGCAAGCTGCCGCAGATCGAACAGGCGCCTGCGCCCGGCCCGCGGGGATGGAATGTCGTTGTGCTGCGTCTGCTGGGAACGCACAAGGCGAGCCGGTGAAACATCGCCGGGTCAGTGTGCGCGGGCCGCACCTGCAGCCGATGACGGGATGTGCACGAACAGCTCTTCGGGTCGCAGCAGGCGCTGCCCAAGCGGCTCAGGCAGGCGCATTTCGTAGCGCACCGGCCGGCGGTGATCGGCGAGCTGGCGTTGCGGGTTGTAGACCGAAGAAAACTTCCAGAGCATGCGGAGGAAATTTGTCTGCCCGTGCGCCAGGTGTCGCGCCACGATGCCCAGGGTGCGGCGGAGCGCGGCCCAGCCGAGATGCTTGCGGTTCAGCACCTGCTGGGTGGCGACCAGCTCGGCGTAGAAGCGTTCGAGCGGCAGCCGGGTGGGAAGCACGGCGTGCTGAACATCGAACAGGCGATAGTCGCGGGTGGTGAGCTGGCGGGATTCGGTGCGCCAGGTTTCGGTGCCCGGATACGGCGTGTTGACGGTCAGGTGAACGATTTCGGGCACGCTCAGCGCCCATTCCCGGATGATGCGGAAGCGCTGCTCATCCCAGTCCGGATCAGCGATGATGTTGACGGCCACGACGATGCCGAGCTGGCGGGCCACTTCCAGCGCTTCGAAGTTTTTGCCCAGGCTGACCCGCTTGCGATGCCGGCGCAGACCTTCTTCGTCAATGGCTTCCAGTCCCAGAAACATGTAGGCCAGTCCGAGCCGCTTCCAGTACTCAAAGACTTCCCGGTTGCGCAACAGCACGTCGCCGCGCGTTTCCAGATAATACTGCTTGCGGATGTTGCGCCGCTCGATTTCGCGTCCGATGGCGAAGCCGTGCTCGGCCTGGATGAAGGCGACGTCGTCCACGATGAACACGCCGGGCTCGCGAATCGAAGCCAGGTCTTCCGCGGCGACTTCCGGGCTGACCTGGCGATAGCTGCGACCGTAGAACGTCCAGGCGCTGCAGAACACACAGTCCCACGGGCAGCCGCGGGTGAACTCGATCGAAGCGCACGGGTCGAGCACGCCAATGAAGTACTTTCGACGCCTGGGCAACAGGTCGCGCGCCGGCTGCACCGCATCGAGCGAAGGCAGCAGCTTCGGCGGCGGCCCTTCGCCGTCCAGCGAAACCACACCGGGAATGCGCAGCAGGCTGGCACGGTCGTGGGCGGCGGCTTCCAACAATTCTGCGACGATGCCTTCGCCTTCGCCGCGCACCACACAGTCGAGCGCGCCTTGCGCGTGCTCAAGGATTTCCCGCGCGGTGAACGACGCGCTGTGTCCACCGGCAAACAAAAATGCTTCGGGCAGCCGCTGTCGGGCTGCACGGGCCAGGTCGATCACTTCCGGAATGTTGGCCAGGTAGTTCAGAGAGAATCCGATGGCCTGGGGCTGCCAGTCCTCAAGCAGGGCGAAGAAGTCTCGGTGGCGAAAGACCTGCAGGTCCAGCAAGCGCACCACATGGCCGGCACGACGCGCCGCCTGCGCCACCAGCTCGAGCCCCAGCGGCTCCAATCGCAGGTAGATTTCCGAATACATCAGGGGGCTGGGGTGCACGAGCAGGACGCGCATCGTTCAACTCCTGTTCGACAAGGAGTCGCACGAAAACACTCGTGGCACAAATATAACAAATCCGCCCGAAGACAACCAGATCGGGCAGAGCCTGCTCCGCGCAACTTCTCTGTCCTGCGCGGGTTTAATGATCCGGGGTCGAGAAAAGGAGTGAAACCATGCGTGTGGGGAACGTCATTCTGATTCTGCTGCTGTTGTCGTGCCTTGCGCAGGCTCAGACAGCCGCGCCTGCACCACCCGGGGTGGGAAACCAATCCGGAGCAAACGACCGGCCGGTCTTCGCGCCCGGCACCGGGCCTGACGACACGCCTGCCTGGTGTCCAGGATGCGGGCCCCGACTCGGTCGGGGTCGGGGCCTCGGCCTGGGCCCGTTGGGGATTGGGCGCGACCCGATGCTGCGCCAGCAATTGGGTCTCTCCGATGATCAGGTTGCCAAAATCGAATCGGCGCAGCTTGAATTTGCCAAGCAGGAGATTCAACGACGCGCTGCTCTGCGTGCCAAACGGCTGGAGCTGGCCGCGCTGCTGCGCGCCGAAAACCTGGATCGTGGAGCCATCGAACGGAAGTTGCGGGAGGTCAACGAACTCGAGCTGCAAACCCGGCTGGCGTGGCTTGATCACGGTCTGGCGGTGCGCAATCTGCTGACCGCAGAACAGCGGGAACGGCTCCGGCAGCTCCAACGGGAGCGGCTGGCTCGACGGTTCCGTGACCGGCCCGGCCCGAGGCGTAGGCCGCGGGGATGGCATGGCGGTCCTCCGCCACCGATGGCTCCGCCCCCTCCGGCGGCGCGACCGCCTGCTGCGCCGCTCGAGCGATGACGCTGAAGAAGGCGAGAAAAACAGAACGGGGAACCGGGCGGTTCCCCGTTCTGCCACTTTGTGGAAGGCCGTCGCGACCACTCCGCGTTTTGTGGAGTGACCGCCGGCGGTTTCGCACCGCGTGAGCGGTGTGCGAACGAACTCAGTAAACTTCTATGCCCGGTGGAGTCATACCTCCTCCCGAAGCATCATTTTCTTTCTACTCCCTTCCATCGCCACAGGCAAGCAAATTCGTTCCGAATCCTGTGGAAAGAAATGTGGAGCCAGCGCTCCCGATTCAGCGCGTGAAGAAACACGCCTGACCCGAAGGCGCGCTTCTGCCCGCAACGCGCCCGGGCACTCCATACGCAGGTTACTTGGCAAACAGGCCTTCGCGGAGCTGGTCGCGGCCCACGTAGGTTTTCGAGGAACGGAAGCGTTCGAACAGAGAAAGGATTTCGCGATTCTGAAAGACTCGCAAAGGGGGCAACAACGGGGGCGCGTTGAGCACTTCAATGTGCTGCTCATCGAGCACGCGGTAGCGATGGAAGGTGTCCGGCAACCGGCTGTGGAACATCGCCAGGACCACGCCTCCCGGCTGCAACAGCTCAAAGAGCTGGTCCACGATGCGGCGGGAAACGACTTCGGGCAGGTAATCGAACAGGTCCCAGGCGAGCACAGCCCGGAACGTCCCCGGCTCGTACGCCAGGTTGGCGGCGATGAAAGCTTCGGCCAGCCCGGCGTAGTCGGGCGGCTGGACTTCGCCACCCGGGCGGCGGGCGGCGGCGATGCGCCGGCGTTCATCTTCCGCGAGAAAATCGCGCCAGGTGCGCAGCAGGTCGGCGGTGTAGACCTTGAAGCGCCGCTCGGTGAAGAAACTGACCGTGGATTGCCAGACGGTGCCGAAATCGAGCAACTGGCCGTGCTGCACTTCGCCCAGCAACCAGAGAAAATCTTTCAATCCGTTCGAGTTGCGAATGTTCCGCGGTGCCGCAGCAGGTTCAGCGGCGCGACGAGGCACCGAAGCCGCATGCGGCTCCGCATGAGAACGAAATTTATCGAGCAAGCTCATGGCTCAGTGTACACGGTCCTGCGGTTCTCCGGTGCTGCGGGAAACAGCGGGCTCGGCTGCCCGCACCGGCTCCGGCGCTGAATGCGGACGCGCAGAAGGGCCCGGCCGTTCGCCTCCTTCGAGGCTCACCCTGCCGCAAACGACTGCGCCTTCCTGCACATGCAGTCGCACCGAGTAGATATCGCCACGAACCACGCCCGCGCTGCCGACCTCGACACGACGCCGCGCACGCAGATTCCCTTCGACCTGACCCTGTACGACGATCTGATCGGCCTCCACGTCGGCATAGATGCGACCGCGCGGCCCGATGGTCACCTGAGCACCGTCCAGCCGCACCGTGCCTCGCACCACGCCGTCCAGGTACAAATCCTCGTTTCCGGAAATTTCGCCGCGCACGGTGGTGCCCGGACTGAGCAACGTGGTGGCACTGCGGGCCGCGACAGGGGTGCGCGCAGGTGACGCCTCGGCGGTAGTCGCCGTCGGCGCGGGCACCCGCTCCTCCGGGTGTGCGGCAGGCTTCTCGTCCTGTCGGCGCCACATGATGACCCCCAGGAAGGCAATGCCTACCCCGCCGGAAATCAGCGTGCGAAGAGCCGGTCGGGCAGTGGCACTATAGTACAGCAGGGGGGCGCTGTAAACGCCTTCTTTGCACGCCTGCTGTCGTCCACTACACCACGGGAAAAGTAACTCGGTCTGCAAGACGGCAAACCGGACAAAGCAACCTGCGGGGCGGGCACAGCTAAGGGGAAGCCGGCGCCGTTTCGTTGCGATTCACTTCCCAGAGGGCGACCAGCATACCGACCGTCTCGTAGAAAAAGGTTTTCACGCCCGCGCGCGTATGCCACCAAACCCGCGGGTCATAAGCAGAATCCGGGGCAGCCACGACGCGGACCTCGGCCTCTGTCCCAAAAACGTTTCGGAAGATGTATCGGGCCCGGCGGGTATGGGAATTCGAAGTGACCACGAGCAGACGCCGCCAGCGCTGGGCGCGCACCAGCTCATGCAGCGAATGCGCTTCTTCCAGGGTGTTCGCCGCCCGGTTCGGATGGCGCACGATGGCGGCGGCGGGGATGCCGCGTTCGACCAAATCGCGCTCCATCAGGTCTGCGATGGAGAAATACGGCCGGAGCCAGCGGCCGCTGGCGACAATCCGCGGGGCCCAGCCGGCGCGATAGAGCTCCGCGGCCCGCGCCGCGCGTTCGGCGAAATAGTTGTCGTCGCCCAGCAGCAGAATGGCGTCAGCGGGTTGCGGCGGTTCATCCACTACCCAGAACTCGCCCATCCCGCGCAGAATCGGCCGGCGAAAAAGATAGATGCCGGCGAGCAGAGCAACGACGAGAAACAGTACGAGCAGCTTGGCGAATATGCCGCCGCGCTGATTGGCCCGCAAACCAACCGGAGAGCGACGACGGGGGTGGGCAACCGGATTGCGCATGCTGCACCGCACTACGTCGCGCCCGGATCCATCTGCCGGAGCTGCTCGGCAGCCTGTTCGGGCGGCAGGGCGTTGAAATAGACCTCCTTGATGCTGTACGACTTGCTGCGCTGCTCCACGATCGGAAGGATTTCGATGTGCCAGTGATAATCCTCGGCGATGGTCTTCCAGTATTCGCTGAGTTCAGCCTTGGCCTGCTGCGTGTTGGGTGCGGTGTGCACGACCAGGTGGTAATCGGCGGCCACCTGGCTCAGCCGACGCAGTGTGCGCCCGAGCAACGCAGCCAGATCACGACGCCGGGCACCCGGGCGGGGCGTTTCAAACTGATGGTTGTGCTTGCGTCCAATCAGCCAGACTTCATACGGCACGCGGGAAGCATAGGGACAAAACGCCAGGTAATCTCCCTCCGTATCCACAAGCCTTTTCCCCTGGCGCTCTTCCTGACGCAGGATGTCGCAGAAGACGCAGCGCTCTTTCTGCTGGAAGTAGTCGCGTGCGGCACGCAATTCATACAGGATGCGCCGGGGCACAAACGTGGTGGCGGTAATCTGCGAGTGGGAGTGCGTCCATTCCTCCCCGGCCAGCGGGCCGAAGTTCTTGAATACGGTGACATATTTGAAGCGGAGATCGAGCTTGAGATCACGGATGCGGTGCGCATAGGCTTCGAGGATGCGTTCGATCGCTTCGTCCGACATCTGCGAGGTGCGGAGGTGATGATCGCGCGTTTCGATCAGAATTTCATGGGCGCCCAGTGTCAACATGCGGTCGTAGATGCCTTCCGCCTGCCGTGCGGCTTCGCTCTCGATGCGATAGAGGGGATCGAAATGCGGGATCACCCGCACCTGCCATTCACCCGTTTCGGGCAGCGCGAAGACCGTCTTGGACAGGGATTCCTGTCCCGGGCAGAGCGGGCAGGGCTCAGCTGCCACCGTCGGGCGCTCGCGATGGCCGACGACCACCCAACTGCGCGTGATGGGGTCTTTGCGGAGCTCCATGAACGGAACTTGGTGGCTCCTCTCGGGCCCTCGTGCCGTGACGCGCCGATGTATAGCGCAGCGCGTGCACCCGCGCAAGCCGTGCGGCCACCTGCCACGGCAAACGGTTACGTCCGGGGCTGGAGCAAATCTAATGCGTGTAGTGGGCCGGGGTCGGTCCCTGCTCGAGCCGATTCCGATCCCAGATGGCACCTTCGCGGGAGTAAGCGGCCAGCTCGAAATCCTGGGTCAGCTCGAGCGCATCGGTCGGACAGGCATCTTCGCACAGACCGCAGAACATGCAGCGCGAAAGGTCGTAGGTGAAGGTCGTGAGCACCTTGCGGCGGGTGACGTCGTCCCGCTGCCAGCCGACGACAATCAGGTTTTCCGGGCAGGCCAGCGCACACAGATTGCAGGCGATGCAGAGGGTCTCGCCGGTAGCCGGATTCGTGTTCAGCCGCGGTGCCCCGCGGTACCGCTCTGCCACCGGCGGGCGCTCCAGAGGGTACTGCTCGGTGTAGATGTTCCGCGGGTGCTGATAGCGAAACGTCACCCACAGACCTTGAAGCAGATCCACCAGGAAGATGCGCCGCAAAAGTTTTCGCATGCGAATAGTTTGCGGGCGAAGCACAGCAATGTCAAGCACGGCGGGCGGCGAGCGCTCAAGCAGCCGGCCGCTCGCTCGACTTCGGCACCGCAGAAACCCTAGAATACGCCTGTGCACGCAACGAGCGAAGACGCACGGCTGATGTACGCGGCCCTGGAAGAAGCGCGTGCCGCCGAACGGGCCGGCGAAGTCCCGGTGGGCGCACTCCTGGTGCAGGGAGGAAGGATCGTCGCGCGCGCCGGCAACCGCACCCTCCGCGACTGCGACCCGACGGCGCATGCCGAAATCGTCGTGCTGCGCGAAGCGGCGCGGGTTCTGGGCAACCATCGGCTTGTGGGTACAACGCTCTATGTAACCATCGAACCCTGCGCGATGTGCGCCGGCGCCCTGGTTCAGGCACGCATTGCCCGACTGGTCTACGGCGCCGATGATCCCCGCGCGGGAGCGGTGCGCACGCTGTTCCGCATTGCTGACCACCCGCAGTTGAACCATCGCATCGAAATCACCAGCGGCGTTCTGGCCGAGGAATGTGCCGCGCTGTTGCAGGCTTTTTTTGCCTCACGCCGGTGAGATCAGCAAACGTTCTGGCGATGTTCGGTCTGGCCGCCGAACATACACAGGCCCCGGGTTGTCGGAGAAGTTGCGGTCTGCTAGTTTAGGAAACTGACGCGGAGAGGTGTCTGAGCGGTTGAAAGAGCCCGCCTCGAAAGCGGGTAGGCTGGCTAAAACCGGCCTCGTGGGTTCGAATCCCACCCTCTCCGCCAGCTCGCCGGGGCCCGGCTACCTCCACTTCACGTCGCACACAGGACGGAGCTTGTAGTTCGTTTCGGTGCGCAAGCCGAATGCGCTCGTCGCGAGTTCTGCCCGGTAAGCCAAACGCGGAGCCAAGCGCCGGCATCGGTTCCACCAGAACTCGGGCCACGAGGCATTTCCCTCACGCAACAGCTACGGGTTGTTCAGCGCAATAACCTCAATGGCGCTGATTTTTGGATTTTCCACAACATGTCGGAACTCGATGTTCAGCACGCCGTCCGATACGGTGACGTCGAACGTCTTCACCAGTGCCGTCAGCGAGCCTACTTCACGGAAAATGTCCAAATCGTTCAGAACCAACACACCCTCGATCAGCACATCGAAAACGCGGCAGCCCACGGAAAAACAGCCGTTGTAGATTTCAGCAAAGTACAGATTCACGCGGTAGCTGCCGTTGGTCACCGGCAGCGAATAGGCCAGCTCCGGCGCCGCCGGCGGGTCCCAGCGCTCGCTCTGGAACAGCACGTCGTCGTTGGTGCCGGCGATCGGATTGGTCACTGAAGCTGTGTTGCCGGTGTTGAACCGCTGGTCGGCGCTCCACTGCCGCCCCTGCGTGTCCGTGTACGATGGTCCGCCCGCGTTGATGCGATAGACCACGGTCTCCACCAACGGTTCGAGCACAGTGATCACGACACTGGCGGTAGCGGTGTTGCCAGCGGCGTCGCGGGCGACAGCCGAGATGGTGTGGTTGCCTGGCGTGAGGGTCGAGGTATCCAGTTGGATAGAATAGGGCGCAGATACATCTTCCGAACCGTGGTTGGCACCGTCGACGCGGAACTGCACACCAGCGACACCAACATTGTCCGTAGCCGAGGCCGAAAGTGTGATCGTTCCCCGGACACTGGCGCCGTTCGTGGGCGAGGTGATGCTGACCAGTGGCGCTGCGGTGTCGGGCATGGGCGGTAGCGTCATTTCGACGTCTGTGAGCGTGAACTGGTTAGCCGGATCGGTCAGGAACGTGTCCAGCCAGGGGGAGTATGTAGTGACCGAAACGGTGCGCGCCACAGTGTCGAATTCCAGGATGCGCAGGTAGCCATTCCCACCGTTTTCCATGTACTGGTAGTTGGCCAGCATCTGGTAGACCGGATTGCCGTGGTCACCCGTGCCGATGAGCATGGCGTTGTTGTTCAACACATGACCGTTGAAAACGAAGCGGATATTGGGGTGCAAACGAATCAGTTTGTCCCAAACTTCCTGTCCGTCATTGACTCCACCGGGCTGGCTGGCAATCCCATAGCTGTGTGGGTTCCACAGATGACTGGGATTGCTCCCGTGCAAGGTACCGTCGAAATAGACATGCGTGTGCGAAACCACGGCCACAAGATGGTCTGGATGTGCTGCGACGACCTGATTCGCCCACTGCAGCACTTCTTCGCGAGGTCCGAATTCGAGCGAAAGCACAAGCCATTTCTGACCGCCGGCGGTAAACCGGAAGAAGCTGTTGTCCATCTTTCCGGGTTCGTAGGTGCCCCCGAACCATGGATAGCTGCTGAAGCGACTGACAGGGAAGAATGTATTGAACAAAGTAGTATCCCGAGTGTCCGCCGCACCGCCAATGCCCATGTCGTGATTGCCGGGCAAGATGGAATAGGGCACCAGACCATCAAGGAGCTGCATGCTTTCGCTGGCTTCCTGCCAAGCAGTGCTGCTGTTCGTGTCCGTGACGTCGCCTTCGTGCATAACAAAGGCGATATTGCGGGCGAAACGATTGTTGACGATCCAGCGGGTTTGCGCATCGAAGATGTGCGGGAACGACTGGGTGTAGAACTGCGTGTCGGGCAGGATCACGAACGAAAATTTCTGTGGGTCAGTCGTAGGAGGCACAAGCTCCAGCACTTCGATGGCGCTGATTTTGGGATTTTCCACAACGTGCCGGAACTCGATGTTCAGCACGCCGTCCGATACGGTGACGTCGAACGTCTTCACCAGCGCTGCCAGCGAACCCACTTCGCGGAAAATGTCGAGATTGTCCAGCACGAGCTGGCCCTCGATCAGCACATCGAAAACTCGGCAGCCCACGGAAAAGCAGCCGTTGTAGATCTCAGCAAAGTACAGATTCACGCGGTAGCTGCCGTTGGTCACCGGCAGCGAATAGGCCAGCTCCGGCGCCGCCGGCGGGTCCCAGCGCTCGCTCTGGAACAGCACGTCGTCGTTGGTGCCGGCGATCGGATTGGTCACTGAAGCTGTGTTGCCGGTGTTGAACCGCTGGTCGGCGCTCCACTGCCGCCCCTGCGTGTCCGTGTACGATGGTCCGCCCGCGTTGATGCGATAGACCACCGCTCCGATTTCACTTGGGGGCGCAGTCACACGAATCGATACGGTGGCCGTGGCTGTGGCGCCGCCGTTGTCCGTTACCGTCAAACGCGCCGTGTAATCCCCGGCGGCGGTGTACGTGTGCGAAGGATTTGCCAGCGTGGAAGTGGTGCCATCTCCGAAATCCCAGTTATAGCTCACAATCGTGCCATCGATGTCTGAACTGCCCGCAGAGGAAAAATTCACCGTCAGGGGTACGGTGCCGCTGGTGGGCGATGCACCCGCCACCGCCGTCGGCGGAACGTTCGTGCCTGGAGGAACGAGCTGAATTTCAATGTCTTTGCGCACGTGAAGCGCGGTATCGAAAAGAACATACCGTTGCCCATCAAGGGTTTTCACTTCAAATGGCACACTGACCCCGTTGACCCGGACAGCAAGCACAATATCGGTGGGATTCAGCGTGGCTCGCAAGGTAACCGGATCGTCGAAGGGAATCGGCAGAAATGTGTAGATCAGGCTGCGCGGAACAAATGGGGGTACAAGATGGAAGGCGGAGAATCGAATGCGATCCTCCGTACGGCTATAGTTCATGAATTCTGTGTTGTTGCGAATCTGGATGTATTTGACGACCTCACCCACAGGAGCCAAATAAAGCTCGTCCTTCTTCGAGCCCATGTAACTGATGCCATCGCAACTGCCGTGGGAAACGATGTTGGCCCACTTGCCCTGCTGAATGGCGCTGTCAATGGCACCCTGCGTGAAGGAATTGAACGAGCGAAGGTTGAGAAAGTCCTGCGGTGTTTCGTCTTCCAATCCCTGAACCCAAGAGAGGTTGCAGGTGGAATCAAAGTACCCGCGCGAAGCGATGTGGTAATTCGCTGCGGCGGTCTTTCGGATGATATCACAGCAGCCGCAGGTCCAGGCCATGGTCACTACGGGTCGACCGGAGACCTGTTGGATGGCGTGGAGATTGGGCTCGAACTCATTTACGCGCCAGAATTCCACATCGGCATCGGTGAACGAACAGTTGTTAATATCCGGAAAGTTGCAGACTTGCGGGCAGGGATGGGTGACGGTATGACCGCCCAGTTCATGGCCCGCATTGGCATAATCAGTCCAGAAGCTGCTGAAGCTGTTTCCTGTCAGATAATACGTCCCGCGGAAGCCCGCCGCTTCGAGCTCGGCACGGCAGCTAGAAACTGAGTCGTCAACAGAGAAGCTGGCCGCACCTTTCTTGCAACCCTTCCAAGGACAGACGCTTACATCGGTGACCACTTCGCTGGTGTGTACGGCAATGTATAGTGTGGCGTTGTCAGTGGCACCTTTGTCATCCGTGATGGTCAAGGTCACAGTGTACAGGCCCGGAGTAGCGTACACATGCGAAGGATTCGCTTCTGTGGATGTAGTGCCGTCTCCGAAATTCCAACTGTAGCTCACAATCGTGCCGTCGGGGTCCGCGCTCCCGCTGCTCGTAAACGACACCGTCAACGGTGCCACCCCGCTGGTGGGCGTTGCACCCGCTACGGCCGTCGGCGGCTGGTTCGTCGTGGTGCTCAACGCCAGCACCTCGATGGCGCTGATTTTGGGATTTTCTACAACGTGTCGGAACTCGATGTTCAGCACACCATCCGATACGGTGACATTGAACGTCTTCAGCAGCGCTGCCAGCGAGCCCACTTCGCGGAAAATGTCGAGATTGTCCAGCACGAGCTGGCTTTCGATCAGCACATCGAAAACTCGACAGCCCACGGAAAAGCAGCCGTTGTAGATTTCGGCAAAGTACAGATTCACACGGTAGCTGCCGTTGGTCACCGGCAGCGAATAGGCCAGCTCCGGCGCCGCCGGCGGGTCCCAGCGCTCGCTCTGGAACAGCACGTCGTCGTTGGTGCCGGCGATCGGATTGGTCACTGAAGCCGTGTTGCCGGTGTTGAACCGCTGGTCGGCGCTCCACTGCCGCCCCTGCGTGTCCGTGTACGATGGTCCGCCCGCATTGATGCGATAAATTGCTTCGACAAGCGGCAGATGGACTCGTTTGGTATCGGTGAGGCCCGAGCTATCCCGTGCAGTGAGGATGATTTCGTAGCTATACGTGCCCGGTCCGTGGGATTCCGCAGTAAAGCTGCCACTGGAACCGGTGAGGCTGAGCACGGGATGGACATGTTCGTTGTGGTGCAGCAGCACCTGCCAACTCAAAGCGGAAGAAGGCAAAGTACCCTCGTCCGGGTCAGTGGCCGAGCCGGAGAAGGTGACGATGGTACCGGGGAAGACAACTGTGTTATCGGCGGGTACAGTGATCGTTGCCGTGGGTGGCAGACTGCCGACAGTGACGGTGAGAGATGCCCGGCTCACCACGCCCTCGCTGTCGGTCACCGTAAGCACAACCGGGAACTGACGCACGGTGCTACTGATGTAGATATGGGTCGGGTTGGGCTCCGTCGAGGTTGTGCCATCCCCGAAGTCCCAGTGGTAGCTGAGGGTACCTCCGCTGGGGTTCAGGGTGCCGGCACTGGAGAAATTGACCGTGAGTGGCGAGTAGCCAAATTGCGGCGTAGCCGTTGCCCTGGCCACAGGGCCGTTGAAGCGAATTCTCCGCACTGCGCCCGAGAGAATGTCCACATAGTAGAGCATTCCATCCGGGCCCAGTTCCATGTGGACGATGCCACCCACTCCGGTGGCAAATTCGGCCACGCTGACCAGATTCCCTGCAGCGTCGAGCACGATGCGGCGAATCCACTGATTGGTGAAGTCAGCGATAAACAGGTTGCGCTGGTAGGGGCTCGGGTAGGCAGTGGCTGTGTAAACGGGGCCGACGATAATTGTGGCGCCTTCTGCGTGCGAATAGGTGTAGAACGGGTTGGTGACGGCAGAGGCGGGCAGATTCCGGCACTGGGCGAAGGCCGATTGATATTGGGGTTGCTGGCTATTGCCCTCGTAACAGGGCCAACCGAAGTTCACCCCCCTGCCCGTGTTCACTTCTTCCCAGCTATTCCAGCCCACATCGCCGTAGTACGCCCGACCCGTGGCCAGGTCCACAAAGAACCGATACGGATTGCGCAGCCCATAGGCGTACACCTTGGAGCGGATGGAGTTTGTGCCGTCATAGAACGGGTTGTCGGAGGGTGCGGTACCATCCGGTCGGATGCGCAGAATTTTTCCAGCATAACTGTTCAGATCCTGCGCACGCAGGGCCAGCGCGTCCACGACATTGAAGTCCGCACCATCACCATTGCTGAGGAGCAGGGTGCCGTCGGCCAGGAAGCGGATCATCCCCACGGTATGGGAGATGGCATCGGCCGGAATGCAGTCGGACCCGGCAGGATGACTGCTACAAGGGGGCGTGGTTATCGAGCCGAGCAGGACCACCTCACTGGAGGGAAGCGCGACATCCGGGTTGGCCGGATCAGCCGTCACCCGAATCAACTGAGCCGTTTTCGCACCGTTGTTAGGCGTACTGCCGTCTTCGTAGGTGTAGAAGAGATAGGCGTATCCGTTGGTGGCGAAATCGGGGTCCAGGGCGAAACCCAAAAGACCGCGGTCATGGAAATTGTTGACCTTCGAGCTGATGTCGATAAACGGCTGACCGAGTAGAGCACCGTCCTTGTAGATGCGGACGATGCCGTTCTTCTGCCAGATGAACATGCGGCCATCCGGCGCGAAGGTGACCCCGACAGGAGTGAAGGCAGGCAGCGTAACTACGGTTTCTGCTCCGAAGCGGGGGTCAGCAAATGTCTGGCCCTGTGCCGGGGAGGAAAGCAAGCCTGCCCCCAGCAGAAAAAGCAACACAAAGAACAAACTGCGCGGTTGGCCGTCATGCCTGCCGCTACCGAAGTACACCTCTAACCCCCCTCGTCTATTGTCTGAATGTCTACCCGGAAAACAGGAGATGATCCGACCCCTGGAGACAAAGTTATCCCATCCTTCCGAAACGCCGGTCACTGTCCATGCAAATTGGAAGCCAAAGAAAAACGGCGAAAAAACACTTAACTCTCTCATTTTCAGAAAATTGGTTTCGTGAATGAGAAAGAGATGTTCCCTTTTAACTGCAAAAGAATTCACTATGCATGAGCATTGCGCATCCCATGCCTCCGACGGGTAGACAGGCAGAAGGATTCAGCATTGTGGACTGCATGTTGGGAAATCACAGAATAAAACTCTCCCTGTGGAAAATTTCTGGGGAACCGCAGGGGGAGACTGAGCGAGCCGTTCGGAACTGCCGGTGTCCGTTTCACTGACCTGGCGCCAAGGAGTTCCAGAAGGAGGCATTCCTCTTGTTGGAATCGGCAACGTTCCATGACCGTTGGTCCGAAAGAGTCATTTGCCTTTCTGACCGTTCGTGCCATCGACCGAACGTGTACCGGCGAGTGAAGTGGAGTACAGCCGTGTGACGGTGTGGACGCGAAGAAAGGCACAGGGCAGAAAGTCTGCGGCAGCAGGCGCTTATGAATGTGGTTCGGCGTCAGTCATGCAGAGTTGCGCGCGCTCCGGAAAGGCTGATTCCGCCCCTGCGCTAGTCTCGGAGGCCCTGGCCACCGCCCAAGGCACTAACTATGGTGGAGCCAGCCAAAGTGAGAAACGCTGCGCAGATTCGATGCTGCGTGGCATTACCGAAGCTTTCTAACAGAACCAGAGGTGATCGAACGCCTCATTGCTTGTAGCCAATCTTTCGCAGGAATTCTTTGCGTTGGAGGACTTCGGCCTCGGTTTCCACGCCTTTTGGTGCGCTGCCATCCACAACGCCCAGTACCCCGCGCCCCTGAGCAGTGCAGGCGACAATCACCTCGACGGGATTGGCCGTGGCGCAGTGAATCGTGCACACTTCGAAGCAATCCTTGATCCGTCCCAAGACGTTGATGGGAAAGGCCTGCCGGATCAGCACCACAAAGGTGTGGCCGGCACCGATGGCCTGTGCGTTGTTGATGGCGGCCTGGCGGAGTTCATCGTCGTTGGCTTCCACGCGCACCAGGCAGGGCCCGGAGGCTTCGTTGAAGGCAATCGCAAAGCGGATGCCCGGCACGCTGTTCACGAGCGCTTCGTAGAGATCTTCGACCGTCTTGATAAAGTGCGCTTGCCCGAGAATCAGATTGGCCCCCTCGGGGATCTGCATGCGGACGGTTTCCAGTTCCATGGGCTGTTCCCTCATCGGAGAAATCGGCTCGAAATCTCCACCGGCGCTGCAGGCACTCGGAACATCCGGCGGATCTTTCTTTCCCGAGCTATTATTCGCGCACGGAGCCGGACAGGCAACCCCGGGCGTGCAGCAGCAAAATGCTAGAATGAGGGCAGCAGGACAGCGGTGCGCGAGATGTCGCGCAGGGAGGGGCGGGCTACAGAATGCTGGTCAGGACTATTCAGCATGCGAAACGGCTCATCAAGATTGTCTTCGGGTTCACGTTGCTGCTGGTCGGCATGGTGATGTGGTTTACGCCGGGTCCGGGCTGGGCAGCCATTGCGGGCGGATTGGCGTTGCTGGCGGCGGAGTTCGTCTGGGCCCGACGCCTGCTGAACCGCATCAAGAGCGGCGCGGGCCGCGTGCGCGATGTCGTGTGGACGTCGGGCACAGCCAAGGGAGAAAATTCTCCACCTGCGTCGGGCTCCTCCTGAAACGCCGAGAAACGAGCCAGCTATTCGAGAGCAGGCTCGAGGAAACGTCCCCGGCGCCGACCAACTTTCCGGAAATTCGACGGCTTTTGAATCGGCGGACACGCAGGTGCGCAACATCGTTCGAACAAACACGCCGAACCGAGATTCATCTAGAGCCGAGAGCCGCGGAGGTGCTCCATGAAAAGATGGCAGGACCGCTGGGCCATCGTCACCGGGGCGAGCGCGGGGATTGGCCGCGAGCTGGCCAGACTGTTGGCGGCAGACGGCGTGCATCTGGTGCTGGTGGCGCGGCGCGCAGAACGTTTGCAGGCGCTGGCCGCGCAGTTGCGCGAGCAACACCGCATTCAGACAGAAGTGTTCCCCGCAGACCTGAGCGAAGTTTCAGCCCGGGACGGGCTGCACGCCTTCACGCGTGAGCGAGGCATTGCGGTTGAGCTGCTCATCAACAACGCCGGCTTCGGGGCTTACGGCGAGTTCTGGCGGATTCCGCTGGCACGGCAACTGGAGATGATTCAGGTGAACATCGCCGCCGTCGTGCACCTAACGCACCTGTTTCTGCCGCAAATGATCGAACGGCGCCGGGGGGACATTCTGGTGGTGGCCTCGGTGGCGGCGTTTCAGGCGGTACCTTACATCAGCACCTATGCGGCGACGAAAGCGTTCGACCTGCTGTTTGCCGAGGGACTGGCGGAGGAGGTACGCCGCTACGGCATCCGCGTCTGTGCGCTCTGCCCGGGCTCGACGCACACGGAATTCCGCGAGGTGGCGGGGCAGCCCGAGCGAACGTTTCGCGTGGCGGAAGACGCACGCACGGTCGCGCGCGTGGGTCTGGCAGCGCTGGCGGCAGGCCGGACATGCGTCATCTCTGGCGCTCACAACCGGCTGACCACGTTTGCCGAACGCTTCGTGCCGCGCCGGCTGATCACGCGGATGGCCGCGCGGCTGTTTGCGCCGCCACAACCCTGAGCCCTGCTGCTAGCCGCGCGGTTGTCCATCCTGCAGACGTGCGGCCTTATTCCTCTTCGCCTTTCTGCTGGGCCAGCCGCTCGATCACTGACAGGTCTTCGAGCGTGGTGGTATCACCAGAGATGGCCCCCTTCTGGGCCAGTTCGCGCAGCAGCCGGCGCATGATTTTGCCACTGCGGGTTTTCGGCAATCCCTGGGCGAAACGGATTTCAGCGGGACGGGCGATGGCGCCGATCATTTCGGCGACGTGGTCGCTGAGCTTCTTCCGCAGGTCGCTGTCCGGGTCGATGCCCGCGCGGAGTGTGACGAAGGCGACGATGGCTTCCCCTTTGATTTCGTCCGGACGTGCGACGACGGCGGATTCGGCCACCGCCGGATGGCTGACCAGCGCACTTTCGATCTCCATCGTGGAGAGACGGTGGCCGGCGACTTTGATCACGTCGTCGACGCGGCCGAGCACCCAGAAGTAGCCGTCTTCGTCGCGCTGGGCGGCATCGCCGGTGAAGTAGGCGCCCGGGATGCGTCCCCAGTAATCGCGGCGGTAGCGCTCGTCATCGCCAAAAATGGTGCGGAGCATCGAGGGCCAGGGACGCCGAAGAATCAGATAGCCTGTTTCGCCGGGGCGGGTGGGTTTGCCCTCCAGGGTCACGACCTCGGCAACAATACCGGGCAGCGGCAGTGTGGCCGAGCCGGGTTTGGCCGGGGTGGCACCGGGCAGCGGCGAAATCAGAATCGAGCCAGTTTCGGTCTGCCACCAGGTATCCACGACCGGGCAGCGTCCTTTGCCCACCACGCGGTGGTACCATTTCCAGGCTTCGGGATTGATCGGCTCGCCGACCGTTCCCAGCAGGCGCAGGCTGGACAGATTGTGTTTGCTCACCCACTCATCGCCCCAGGCCATGAACGAACGGATACCGGTGGCCGAGCCGTAGTAGATGGTGACTCTGTAGCGTTCGACGATTTCCCAGGTGCGGTCGCGCTGCGGGTGGTCGGGAGCGCCTTCGTACATGACCACGGTGGCGGCGTTCGACATCGGGCCGTACACCACATAGCTGTGGCCGGTGACCCAGCCGATGTCGGCCGCGCACCAGTAGATATCGTTCTCGCGGAGATCGAACACCAGGCGCGTGCTCCAGGCGCACTGCGTCAGATAGCCACCGGAGGTGTGCAGCACTCCTTTCGGTTTACCGGTGGTGCCGCTGGTGTAGAGGATGAACAGCGGTTGTTCGGCGTCCATCGGCTCGGCCGGACAGTGCGGCGAAGCCTGCGAAAGCAGCTCGTGCCACCACAGGTCGCGGCCCGGCTGCCAGGGGACTGGCTTGCCGGTGCGACGCACGACCACGCACCTTTCGACTGTCGGGCATTTGGCCAATGCAGCGTCTGCGGCCTCTTTGAGAGCAATCACTTTGCCGCGGCGGTAGCCACCATCCGCGGTCACCAACAGCCGGGCGCCAGCATCGGCGATGCGGTCGGCCAGCGCCGGGGCACTGAATCCGCCAAAGACCACTGAATGCACTGCGCCGATGCGCGCGCTGGCCAGCATGGCCACCGGCAATTCCGGAACCAGCGGCATGTAGATGGCTACCTTGTCGCCGCGGCCGATGCCGAGCGATTTCAGCACGTTCGCGAAACGGCAGACCTGCTCGTGCAGCTCCCGATAGGTGAGCCGGCGCTGACTGCCGTCTTCCCCCTCCCAGTAGAGAGCCACCTTCTCGCCCTTGTCGGCCAGATGCCGATCCAGGCAGTTGTGGGCGACGTTCAGCTTGCCGTCGGAAAACCAGCGGGCAAACGGAGGGTTCCACTCCAGCACCCGCGTGGGAAACACGGCCCAGTCGAGCAACCGAGCCTGCTCTGCCCAGTAGCTTTCCGGGTCGTCCACGGCACGCTGATAGAGTCTGCGGTATTCGTCGAGCGATTTCACGCGCGCCTGCCGGCTGAATTCCGCCGGCGGTGGAATCGGACGCTCGGCCAAAACCTTGGGGTCAAATTCCGCCATGCTGCCTCCACACGATGCGGCCCGCGGCCAGCATCCGGTTTTTGCTGTCCATCCCCCACAGATGCCCACAGAGGGCCTGCCCCCGAAACGAAAAACCTCCGGCAACCTGTGGGTGAAGCTTGCATTGTTGTGCCCCAGGCCCGCCCTAGTCAACCGGGTTGTGCATGTTCTGCAGAGAGGATTCCCCTGCTAAAATGCAGCTATGGCCGTTGACCTGCAGGCTCTGCACGAACAACTACGCCGCGAAGGTTTCGCGCACACTTATGTGTGGCAGGACGGCCCGCACGCCTACTACCCCGAACACACGCACCCGACCGAAACGGCTCACATCATTCTCGAAGGGGAGATGACCCTGACGCAGGGCGGGCAGACGCGCACCTACCGTGCCGGCGAGCGCGTGGATGTGCCGGCAGGTGCGTTGCATTCGGCACGTATGGGCCCGCAAGGGTGCCGCTACCTGATCGGGGAGCGCTGAGGGGACCTCAGCAGAGCCGCGCGACCTCAAACACTTCCCTGCCCTCGCTCTGCTGGGCCCAGCTAGCCTTCCGGCAGGGCGCGGTCAAGCAGTTCCACCACGTGCAGCACTTCGACCGGGCGACCCGAGGAGCCGCGGGCGTCTGCTGCGAACAGATCCACTCCGGCACGAAGCTGCAACATACAGCCCGGGTTCGCCGTCAGCACCGCATCGGCACCGGTCTCGCGCACGCACTCCATCTTTTCGCGCAAGATGGCCAGGGCAGCTTCGGTCTGCGTCAGGTTGTAGATTCCCGCCGAACCACAGCAGGAATCGGCCAAACGCATCTCGACCAGTTCGACCCCGGGCACCGCGCGAATCAGCTCCCGCGGGGCCTTGCCGATGCGCTGACCGTGCAACAGATGGCAGGCATCCTGGTAAGTGACCCGCAACCGGACTTCCCGCAGCGGCGCCGAAACGCCGAGCTCGGCCAGGAATTCCGTGACATCGCGAACCCGGGCAGCAAAGGCTTCGGCCCGGGCACGCTCGGCCGGCGGGAACAGATGCGCGTACTCCTTCAGAGTGGAGCCGCAGCCAGCGGCGTTGGTGACCACGGCGTCGAAGTCGTCTGCAGCAAACGCATCCAGATTTGCGGTGGCCAGCGTGCGGGCTACGTCACGCACGCCGGCGTGGACAGCCAGCGCACCGCAGCAGCGCTGGTTGGCCGGCACGACGACCTCGCAGCCGTTGGCCTGGAGCACGCGGATGGTCGCGCGGTTCAGCCGGGCAAACAAAACCTGCGCCACACAGCCGGCGAAAAAGGCGACCCGCGCCCGCCGCCGGCCACTCCGGGGCGGAAACGTGTGGCCCAGTTCGGCCAGGAAGAATTCATCGTCCACCGGCGGCAGCAGGCGTTCCCGTTCGGCCAGGCCGAACAGCCGCAGCAGGCCGCTTGCCCGGACAAGCCGCTGCAGGCCGGAATGCTGGTAGAAGCGCACCAGGCGCGCTGCCCGCGCAATGCGCTGCGGATGAGGCAACAGGGCGCGGAAGAACAGCCGCCGCCAGGCACGCTCGAGCCACGGCCGGCGATAGTGCTGCTCGATGCGGGCGCGGGCCGCTTCGACCAGCCGACCGTATTCGACGCCGGCCGGACAAGCTGTTTCGCACGCGCGGCAATCCAGGCAGCGGTCGATGTGCTGCACGAAGCGTTCGCCGAGCGGCAGTTGTCCCTGATCGACCAGCAGCATCTGCCGGATGCGTCCGCGCGGCGAATCCGCTTCCCGACCCCAGAGGCGATACGTGGGACAGTGATTCAGGCAGAGGCCGCAGTGAATGCAACGCGCGTAGTCCTCCCACTGCGGCCCTTCGTTGCCCGAGCAGCGTCCCTGTGCGCCGGGAGGTTCGGCCACTGGCACTAGAGCCCTCCGATGTGGCGGCCGGGACTGAGCACGTGGTCGGGGTCGAAGACCTGTTTGAGCCGGCGCATCAGCTCGAGGTCGTTCCGCCGGGCTGCAGAGCCCCAGACATGGACCATGCGCTTCAACTCCACAGGACAAGCTTCCACCACCGCGCTGCCGTATTCGGTGCCGGTTTGCAGCAGCTCCTCTGCGGCTGCGGCCAACCGGGCAAGGGTTTCCTCGCCGGTTTCTTCCGGCAGCAGCAGAACATAGAGAATTCCCACACCGCGGAGCAGCAGCGCGCAGGGCAAACGGTGGCGCCCCGCGATGTTTTCTGCGTGCGCGGCGAGCGTGCCCAGTTCACCGGGCAGCATGTTGCACTTCACGAGGGTCGGGGCGGGCGAAGCTTCGCGGGCCAGCGAAGGAAATTCGCGCAGGCGAGTCCAGAGCGGGTTCATGGACTCGGCGTCCAGGCGGGCAAAGGCCGTCCGGCTCGCGCTGCGCGCCATGCGTTCGAGGTCGCGGGCGTGGCGTTCCACCACCGTCGACTCTCCGCCCGCCAGCACCCACACCGACCAGTGCCCGGGCGGAACCAGCGCTGCATCCGGGCCGAGCAGCCGCACCAGCGCGGGCGAGGCCAGCTCGATCGCCGTCGGAGTGAGCGGCGACTGCGCCAGCGCGCGTCGCAGTGCCAGCGCTCCGCCCAGTTCGGCGAAGCTGATGACAAACAGCGCCTGCGCCGGTGGCCGCGGGAAGGTTCGAAAATTCGCGACGGTGAAAATGGCCAGCGTGCCCAGCGAACCGATCAGCAGACGATGGAAATCGTAGCCGGTGACGTTCTTCACCACCCGGCCACCACTCTTCGCACGACGGCCTTCGCCGGTGACGAATTCAGCGCCGAGCAGAAAATCGCGCGGGGCGCCGTAGAGTTGTCGCTGCGGCCCGGAGCTGCCGCTGGCGAGCATGCCGCCGATGGTCATCGCGTCGAAAAACGGCATCTCGAGCGGCAGCATCTGCCCGTGCCGGGCAAGCACGGCGTCGAGCGCGGCGACGCGCATGCCGGCTTCCACGCCCAGGGTCAGATCACCCGGGTCGTAGGCGATGATCCGGTTCAACCGCGAGCAGTCCACCGCGACGTCGTAGCGCGACGGCGGCATGCCGAGTCCGAGCCTGGTGCCGCCGCCGACGGGGACGAGCGCCAGTTTTTCGGCGCGGGCCAAGCGCACGACTTCGGCCACTTCCTCGGCGGAGCCTGGCTGCACTGCGGCCCGCGGCCATCGCCCATCCACAACGTAGCGGGATAGCCCCGTCGGGTCCGTCCAGAAATGTTCCGCGCCGACCAGATCGGCCAGACGCGTCAGCGCAGCAGTTCCCGGTGTGCTCATGCAGACTGGGGCGCGCGAAGCGGCAACGGCTGGACGCGGATTTCCCCGCAGCCTTTGCCCAGCGGCAGAATCTTGCCCGGGTTCAGCAGCCCGAGCGGATCGAACGCGTCGCGGACGCGGCGCATCAGTTCGAGGTCGTCTTCGGTGAACATGCGCGGCATCAGCTCGCTTTTTTCCATGCCCACGCCGTGCTCGCCGGTCAGCGCGCCGCCGACCGAAAGACAATGCTCCATGATGGCTGTGGAGGCAGCCACGGCGCGCGCAAACTGATCCGGGTCGCGGGAATCGAACAGAATGATCGGATGCAAATTGCCATCGCCGGCATGGAAGACGTTGCCGATCTGAAATCCGTAGGTGGCACCGATCTGTTCGATGCGACGCAGGGTTTCGGGCAGCTTCGTGCGCGGGATGACGCCGTCTTGGGTGTAGTAGCTCGGCGAGAGCCGGCCGACCGCGCCAAACGCATTTTTTCGGCCGGCCCAGAGACGCTGGCGTTCGGCTTCATCGCGAGCCAGGCGCACCTCGCGGGCGCGGCAGCGAGTGCAGACGTCGAACACCTGAACAGCCTGGGCTTCCACGGCTTCCGCCAACCCTTCGAGCTCGATCAAGAGAACGGCGGCAGCATCCAGGGGAAAGCCGGCGTGGATGAAGTCTTCGACGGCGCGCAGGGTCCAGCCGTCGAGCATCTCGCACGCTGCCGGCGTGATGGCGCGCGCGGTGATTTCGACCACGGTGGCGGTGGCATCGTCCACGCGGTCGAAAACGGCCAGCAGAGTCTTGACGGCTTCCGGCGAGCGCAGCAGGCGCACGGTGATTTCCGTGACCAGGGCCAGCGTGCCCTCGGAGCCGACAAGCAATCCGGTGAGGTCGTAGCCCGGGGGATCGGGTGCGCGGCTGCCCACGCGCACAACCGAGCCATCCATCAGCACCAGCTCGAGGCCGAGCACGTGGTTCGTGGTGACGCCGTAGGCCAGCGTGTGCGGCCCGCCGGCGTTTTCTGCCACGTTGCCGCCGATGGTGCAGGCCTTCTGGCTGGATGGGTCGGGCGCAAAGTACAAGCCGGCGTGTTCCACGGCCTTCGTCAGATCCAAATTGACGACGCCGGGCTGAACCACGGCGCGCTGATTTTCCAGGTCGATTTCCAAAATACGGTTCATGCGCGAAAAGACGACCACGATGCCGCCTTCGCGCGCCAGCGCCCCACCGGAAAGTCCGGTACCGGCGCCGCGGCCGACAATCGGAACGCGGTCGCGGCGGGCAATCTGCACGATGCCCACGACCTGCTCAGTGGTCTGCGGGAAAACGACACAGTCCGGCCGGGCTACTTCCACCGAGCCATCGTACTCGTAGAGCAACAGGTCTTCCGGCTCGTGGAGGACATTTTCCGGGCCGAGCAGGCGCTGCAGATCGCGCAGGGTGCGGCGTTGCAGTCGACGGGAAACGGCCTTCGTGGGGTGCACCGTGCTGCCCTCTGGCTGACTATAGTCGGCGCGCGCGGTGGCGTCAATCAGCGGCGGCCGGAACGAGGGTGCGCGCTGCGACTGGATTTTTTGACGCGTCTGTGTTACTCAGCCAGTTCCGCTGCCCGCGAGGCGACTATGTCCAAACCGAAGGTTTTTGCCACGCATGCATTGTTCCCCGGCCCGCGCAACCTGCTCGAGCAGCAGTGCACGGTGGAATACTGGGAGGGCGAGTTGCGTCCGCCGCGCGCCGAGGTGCTTCGGCGCGTGGCCGACAAAGACGCGCTGATCTGTTTGCTCACCGAACGAATCGACGAGGAGCTGCTGGCTGCCGCGCCCCGGCTGCGGATCGTCGCCAACGTGGCGGTCGGCTACGACAACATCGACGTGGCCGCCTGCACGCGCCGCCGCGTGGCCGCCACAAACACGCCGGGTGTGCTGGACGAAACGACGGCCGATTTTGCCTGGACGCTGCTGCTGGCGGTAGCGCGCCGGCTGCTGGAGGGCGACGCGCTGGCCCGTTCCGGCCAATGGAAAGGCTGGAACCTGGATCAACTCTGCGGTGCCGACGTCTGGGGCAAGACGTTGGGCCTGGTCGGATTCGGGCGGATCGGGCGGGCGGTCGCGCGGCGCGCACAGGGCTTCGGCATGCGGGTGCTCTATCACGATGCGATACGCGCGCCGGAAGAGATCGAACGGACGCTCGGCGCCAGCTACGTTTCGCTGGAGACGCTGCTGGCCGAAGCCGATTTCGTTTCCCTGCATGTTCCGCTGCTCCCGGAGACGCGGCATCTGATCTCCACCGCGCAGTTCGCCCGGATGAAACCCACTGCATTTCTCATCAACACGTCGCGCGGGCCGGTCGTCGACGAAGCGGCATTGATCGCGGCGTTGACGCAGGGACAAATTGCCGGAGCCGCGCTCGATGTCTACGAGCATGAGCCGGAAATTCCGCCGGCGCTGCGCCAGATGCGCAACGTCGTTCTGGCCCCGCACATCGCCAGCGCTTCGCTCGAAACGCGCACGCGCATGGCGCAGATGGCCGTCGAGAATGTGCTGGCTCTGTTCCGCGGAGAAAAACCGCCCAACCTGTTGAACCCGGAGGCGCTGGCCTCCTGAAGCAAGCACGGAAGAGGTCGAACCATGCCGCCGGTGCTGCACAACCAGCCGAAGCTGACTCTGGAAGGCGCGCTGGCCGTGCTGAACGCAGCGCGGCAGCGCGCGCAGCAGATCGGCGTGCCGATGATCATTGCCGTGGTGGATGACGGCGGCCATCTGCTGGCGTTCGTGCGCGAGGACGGCGCGAAACTTTCCTCGATTCCGATCGCCATCGCCAAAGCCGAATGCGCCGCGCTGCGCCGTCAACCCACCGGTCCGCCGATGAAGGGCAGCGAACCGGATCTGCTGCTCGCACTTTCGCTGGCCATCGGCAGCCGCGCCCATCAGACACCGATCCGCGGCGGCATCCCGCTGCTGGTGGACGGGGTCTGCGTGGGCGCCATCGGCGTCAGCAACGGCAGCGAGGAACAGGACACCGAAGTGGCCCGCGCCGGCGCAGCGGCACTGGAACAGATCTGATCCACGCCGGCCTCGTATGACCACACTGAAACAACTCGCGCGGGAGATTTTTCACAGCACGCTGGCTGCGATCGACATCCGCGCCACACTGGAGCGCAAGCTCGCCCGCGCGGGTTCCCGGATCACGGTCGGGGACGAGACCGTGGACCTGGCCGGGTTTTCGCGCATCGTCGCCATCGCGTTCGGCAAGGCCGCTTTTGCGATGGCCGAAGGGTTGCAGCAGGTGCTGGCGCCCGATTTTTCCCCTCACGGCATTCTCGTGACGCCAACGCCTCCCCCGCGGGAGCTGCCTGGTTTCCGCACATTCGTCGGCGGCCACCCGGTGCCCACGGCCGCGAGCGTCGCTGCGGCCGAAGCCATCCTGGAACTGCTGCGCGGCTGCGACGCGCGCACCGTGATTTTTTTCCTGCTTTCCGGAGGTGGCTCGGCACTGGTGGAAAAGCCGCTGTACGAGGAAATCTCGCTCGCGGACCTGCAGGCGCTGAACCAGCTCCTGGTCACCTGCGGGGCACCGATTGACGAGATCAACGCCGTGCGCAAGCACCTCTCGGCGGTCAAAGGGGGCCGGTTGGCCGCGGCGGCGCCGCAAGCGCTGAAGTTGACTCTGGGCATCAGTGACGTGCCGGTGGGGCGGGAATCGGCGCTGGCCTCGGGACCGACTTTGCCCGACCCGACCACGGTGGAAGACGCCTACCGCGTGGTGCACGACTACGCGCTGCTCGAAAAGCTGCCCGCCTCGCTCCGCCAGCGCTTCGCGCAGCGCCAGCTTGCCGAGACTCCGAAGCCGGGCGACGCAGCCTTTGCCCGCGCGCGGTTCGCTCTGCTGCTCGGTCTGGACGACCTGTTCCACCCAGCCCACCGCGCCGCCGAAGCCCGCGGGTTTATCACCCATTGCGACAATTCGACCGACGACTGGCCGCTGGAAACAGCCGCCACAGCGCTGCTCGAACGGCTGGACGAGATGCAGCGGCAACATCCCGGAAAACGGGTCGCGTTGATTGCAGATGGCGAAATCACCTGCAAGGTCACCGGCAATGGCCGGGGCGGCCGCAACTCCGCACTGGTGCTCTATTGCGTGGAAAAAATCGCCGGCCGACCGGTCGCGGTGCTCAGCGCCGGCACCGATGGAGTGGATGGGAACAGTCCCGCGGCCGGCGCCGTGGCTGACGGCAATACCCTGGATGCGGCACGCAAAGCGGGACTCGACCCGCAGGATTTCTTTCGCCGCAGCGATGCTTATAGCTTCTTTCACCAGCTGGGCGACGCGATTGAAACCGGTCCGACCGGCAACAACCTGCGCGACCTGCGCATCCTGCTGGCCGCACCGGAACTCGAACCCGGCCAGCCGTGAGCTGCGCTTCAGAGCAGGCTGCGCACCCAGCCACCATCGACGGCGATGGTGGTGCCGTTGATGTAGCCGGCACGCTCCGAACAGAGAAACGCCACCAGCGCGGCGAATTCTTCCGGCTGCGCCAATCGGCCCAGGGGCACCTGTGCCTTCCAGCGCTCGAACACCTGCTCGCGGCCGGTACCGAGCTGGCTCGCCATGCGGTCGGCCAGCTCATAGAGTCGTTCGGTGAGCGTGTAGCCCGGGCAGACGTTGTTCACCGTGATGTTGTAGGGGCCGAACTCGTTGGCCAAGGTGCGGGCCAGGCCCGTGACCGCCGCACGGATCGAATTCGACAGGAGCAGGCCGTCGATCGGCTGCTTGACCGACATCGAGGTGATCGTAATCAGCCGGCCCCAGCGCTGACGTTGCATGCGGGGCAGGACTTCGCGAGCGAAGTAGACCGTGCTCATCAGGGTCAGCTCGACCGCGCGGCGCCATTCTTCGATGGAGATGTCCAGAAAGGTTTTTGCCGGCGGGCCGCCGGCGTTGGTCACGCAGATGTCCACGCGGCCGAAGCGCTGCTCGACCGCGGCGACGAATTGCTGCACGCGAATATAGTCGGTGACGTCCAACGCCTGAGCCAACACCTCGCTGCCGGTGGCCTGGCTGATTTCTTCCGCCGCTTTCTGCAGCCGGTCTGCATTGCGTGCACAGATCGCTACCCGCGCACCTTCCCGCGCCAGCTCGAAAGCCACCGCCCGGCCCAGTCCCTGGCTGGCTGCCGCGACGATGGCTACTTTGCCGTTCAAACCAAGATCCATCGGTCCCCCTGACTTCTTGCACCACCTGTCCGGTTGCGTTCAGGTCTGCCCCGGCTGGGCGCGCAGATAGGCGTCGTTTTGAGCGATCCAATCTTCGCGCCGGGGAGAGAAAACATCCAGATCCCAGGTGTCTTCAAGCGCTTCGGCGGCGTGCGGTACGTTGGAAGGGATGAAGATCAGCTCACCGGCGCGTACGACGACCTCGCGATCATCGAAGACGAATTTCAGGGCACCGGAAAGAATCAACGAGAACTGCTCGCTGTCGTGTGCATGGCGCGGCACCTGGCAGCCTCGGGCGAGAAAGATGCGGGCCACGGTGGCATGCCTGCCGCTGAGCATCTGGCGGGTGAGCAGCGGGCTCAGCCGTTCGGTCTCGATCTGTTCCCACGAGGTATGCGTGATTTCCATCGGCCCTCCTGGATTCCCGCGGGCGGCCTCCCCAGTGGCCAGCCGCGATTCTGCTGCAACCCGGCAGCCTCGGGTATCGTCAATCGAAACGGTCTTCGCGTCAACCGTCCAGGCGGATTGCCGGCGGCGAAGAGGCGCATTATGATGCCCGCGGAGGGTCGGGAGCCAGAGGAATGGCAGCGCAGCCGAACTTGAGCACACGGTTTCGAATCGGGTATGTGATGGTGGGTCTGCTTTTGATGGCCTGGGGGTTCTTCTGGACCCAGAAGGGCTGGTGGCATTATCTGGCGCCGGTGCTGGGCGGCATTGTGCTGGTGGAAGGCCTGATCGGCTACTGTGTGTTGTGCGCCGCCTTCGGCATCGGCACCCGACGAAGCTGAAATGGACTGGCGCGACTGGATAGCGGCGATTGTTCTGTTTGTCGAATTCCCCGTACCGGTGTTCTGGTTGATTTTTCACACTCTGGCGGCGACTTTTCGCCCGCGCGTGCGCACGACGTATCTGGTCGCGGGTCTGACCGCCTGGCTCGCCGGTGGCGCGCTGGTTTTCGGCCTCCGCGAGTATCTGTTTGCCGGCGTCTCCGCGTCCCTCCTGGCGACGCTGGTCGGACTGTTGCTGATTGCTTTCGACGTCTACCTGTTCTGGCGCGCCGAGCGCGTGTTGGGCACGCAGCGCATGGTCGGACGCGCGGAACTGGCGGGCGCCCGGCAACTGGCCTCGAGCGGCATCTACACCCGGCTGCGACACCCCCGCTACCTGGGCATGCTCCTGGCCGTTGCAGGCACCTGTCTGCTGGCCGGAACGCTGTTGCTGTGGGTACTGGCGCTGGCCTGGCTCGGGCTGGTGCTGGTGATGCTGCACGTCGAGGAATGGGAGCTGCGGCGGCGGATAGGCCCCGCCTACGACGAGTACCGCCGCCGCGTCCCGGCCATGCTCCCCTTCCGTGGGCCAGCCCGCGATTGACCTCGCTTCGAGTTGCTCCGATCTCCGCAAGATTTGATATGCTTTCGCCCACACACCTGCAGTCTCAATGAGGCTGCGGGACTCCGATGCGGAGGCCGAACATGCGGGGTGCTCGGATGGTGCTGGTCGTGCTGCTGGGTCTGGCCGGTGTCGGCCAGGCGCAGATCGGCAAACAGGTGATCATCCGCGCGGGCACGGAAGAAGACGCGCGACTGCAGCAAATTCAAAAAGCAACGGACTCCTCCGAGAAAATTCGTTTGCTCGAAGAGTTCCTGGCGGAATTCGGGGACACGGATGCTGCCCTGATCGCCTACGAAATGCTCGTCAGCGAATACATGGCCGCGAACAATCCGGAGAAAACCTATGCCTACGGAGAGAAAGCGCTGGAACTGGACCCGGACAACTTTGCCATTGCCCTGAATCTGTTCCGCACCGCCGAACAGCACCGGGATTTGGAGCGCATGTTCGGCTACGGGAAGAGGATCGCGGACATCGTGGCCCGCTACCGGGCGCGACCGGCACCGGAAGGCACGCCGGAGGACGTCTGGCAGCAGCGGAAACAGGAGACCCTGGACGGGGTGGCCAGCAGCATCAACTATGTGGAACTGACCCTGTTCAACACCGCCTATCGCACTCCGGCAGCAGCCGAAAAAGCGGCCCTGCTCGAGCAGTTCATTGCCGCGTTCCCCGATTCGTCCTACAGTGCCAGCGCACAGGCGCTGGTGGCCGCCACGTACCAGCAGACGCAGCAGTACGACAAGATGCTGCAGTTCGCGCAGGGCATTCTGGCCCGCGATCCGAATAACATCCAGATGCTGTTGCTGCTGGCTGACTACTGGAGCGAACGCGGCGAGGAGCTGGCTCGCGCCCAGGAGTACGCCCAGCGGGCTCTGCAGGCGCTGGAAACGGCGCAGCGCCCTGCGCACATCCCCGAAGAACAATGGCAGCAACAGAGCGCGCTGCAGAAAGGTCTGGCGCATTCCGCCCTGGGCATGGTGCATGCCCACCAGAAGCGGCACGCGCAGGCAGCGGAAGAATTCCGCCAGGCCAGTCCGCTGCTGAAGGCAGACAACTTCAGCTACGCGCGCAACCTCTACCGGCTCGGGTTCACGCTGGCGAATCTGCGGCGCGTGCGGGAAGCGCGGGCGGTGCTGACCGAGGCCGTGTCCATCGAGAGCCCGTACAAACCGCTCGCCCAGAAAGAACTGGACCGGCTCGGCGGTCCCCTCCCCCGCGAGTAGTCCGACCGCAGCGGCCATAGTGGACGCTGTCCGGCTCGCACGCCTCCGACTCGCGAATCGCAAACGGGGATTGCGCAAGGATCGCGGCGGCTGGCGGAGAGGGTGGGATTCGAACCCACGGTTGGGTTGCCCCAACACACGCTTTCCAAGCGTGCTCCTTAAGCCACTCGGACACCTCTCCGCTTTTGCAGAAGCGTAGCAGAGGGACGCGGCCGCAGCAAACTTCGAAACGAATGGCCGGTGCGGCAGCCGGTTATCTTCGGGCTTCGGCTTTTTCGCTCCGGTGCGGGATCAAGGCGTAGTTCACCAGCAACCACTGCCCGATCGTCAGGATGACACCGACTTGATCGGTGGTTCCGTGCGGCTCGCCAAAGCGCAACAGGATGAACTGCAGCGGGAACAGCAGGGCGGCCAGCAGCAGCAAGTTGCGGTTGGTTCGCTGCCACTTCGGCACAACGCGCTGCGGTGCCGCTCGCAGGTCACGAACCACCCAGTATACGGCCAGCAGCGCAAAGCCGCCGAAAAAGATGGGACCCATCCAGGCGATGGAAATGTCTATGCCGAGGGTATCACCGCGGAAACGCATCTGCTCGCGGGCAGTCCACGAGCCGTAGCTGACCAGCCCGGCCAGCGACAGGTGCCACAACAGCAACAGCCAGTGAAACGGCGGCCGGGCTCCCCGCCAGCCCAGAGAAAGCATCAGCAGGCCGTAACCGGCAACAATCACCAGCAACCAGTACGAGCCGCCCACGCCGCGGCCGCCGACGCCCGGCGCAAAAGCCCACTGATAGCTCGCACCATCCATCAGCCCACGCACCAGGGGCAACCAGACAGGCAGCAGAGTCAAGCCAGTCCAAATCAGGAGCCAGCGCAACAGCCGGTCGGGTTTCCAGTCGGTCACAGCAGCAATCCTTCCTGTCATTGCGTCCCAAGAGCAACCAGGAAGCGTGCCGATCGGCCCCCTTGCCGACAGCAGCAGCCACCAGGCCCGGGCGCATACAAGCTGCAATGCGGAGCCGATTCCGAACCTATTTCTTCAGGCTATCCCATTTTTCGTTTTCGCCGGGCGGTTCGACGCGCCCGCCCAGATACCTGGCCAGAAACGCCTCGGCAGCGGCGTAGAATTTCAGCCGGTTTTCCGGGCGCGCGAAGCCGTGGCCTTCGTCCGGAAAGACCAGATATTCGACCGGCAGATTGTTCTTGCGCATAGCCTCGACGATCTGGTCGCTTTCCTTTTGCGGCACCCGCGGGTCGTTGGCCCCCTGAGCGATCAGCAGCGGAGCTTTGATCTGGCTGGCCCTGAACAGGGGTGAGCGCGATTCGAGGAACTCCTTCTCGGTTTCCTCGTGCCCGACCCGCCGACGGAACAGTGCGCGCAACGGCTCCCAGTACGGCGGGATGGACTTGAGCAAAGTGACCAGATTGGAGGGCCCGACGATGTCCACGCCGCAGGTGAACTCCTCTGGAGTGAAAGCCAGTCCCACCAGCGTCGCGTACCCGCCATAGCTGCCGCCGTAGATGCAGACTTTGTTCGGGTCGGCGTATCCCTGCTCGATGGCCCAGCGTTTGCCGTCGAGCAGGTCAGTGTGCATCTTGCCGGCCCATTCCCGGTCGCCGGCATTCAGGTAGGCTTTGCCGTAGCCGGTCGAGCCACGGAAGTTGATTTGCAACACGGCGTAGCCCCTGTTGGCAAGCCACTGCACTTCGTTGTTCAGGCCCCAGACGTCGCGTGCCCAGGGGCCACCGTGGACGTTCAGCACCAGCGGCAGGTTCTTTGGCTCCTTGTCCACGGGAAGGGTCAGGTAGCCGTGGATGGTCATTCCGTCCCGCGCCTTGAACGAGATGGGCTGCATCTTCGCGAGCTTGTACTTTTCCAGTGCCGGACGGTTCGTAAACAGCAGCGTGGCGCGCTTCGTGCTGCGGTCGTAGAGGTAGTAGGTGACCGGAGCGTTGTCGAGGACATAGGCCACGACCCAGGTTTTGTCCTCCAGGTCGCGACTGGCGACGGAGAAATCGCCGTCGCGCACCTGGCGCAGCACGTCGAAGTCGGCCTTCACGGCCGGGTCGAGCACCTGCCATTCGGTGCGCGCGCGGACGAAGGCGACGGCTTCGAGCCGGTTGGTTTTAGGATTGATCATGACGCCGCCGAGGTCGTACTGCGGGTCTTCGGCAATCACCCGTGTGGCCCCCGTGGTCAGGTTCACTTCGAGCAGCCGCACTGCGTTGGCCCCGACGCTGGAGCCGATCCAGACGCTCTGGTTGTCCGGGGTAAACGCATAGATGCCGCCGAAGGACTCTTCCGGTCCCCAGCGCTGAAATTCGCGCCATTCCGCTCCGGGCTTTTCGCGGATGCGAATCACGGTGCCGCCGTCGGGCGCAAACGCCTGCGCGGCGCGCACCTGAAGATTGTGGTCCACGCTCCAGTCGAGCACATCACCCGGATTCCGGGTGTCGAGCTCGACGGCACCGTTTTTCAAGTTGATGCGGTAGACGTCGTGCCGGCGGCGGTCTTCCAAGTTCAGGCCGACGAGGAACGTATCCGGGAATTTCGGATCGGTGCCGATCGGCTGCGCCTGCACGCCTTCGAACGGAGTCAGGTCGCGCGTATTTTTCGTGTTCAAATTGGTCTGATAGAAGTGCCAGTTTTCGTCGCCGTCGCGATCCTGAATGTAGAGGATGTGTTCGCTGTCAAACTGCCAGCCAAAGAAGCGAATGCCGCGTTTTTTGTCGGAAGTGACCACGCGGTCGTCGTCCTTGCCGACGGTGCGCACCCAGACGTTCAGCACACCGTCGTGCGGGGCCAGATAGGCGAGTTTCTTGCCATCGGGCGAAATCTGCGGACTGGCCCTTTCCGGATTGCCGAACAGGATTTCGCGCGGGATCAAATCGGGCGGCAGATCTTTCTTCGGCTGCGCCGCGGCGGCGCGTTCCAGTCGAAATGGAAAACTCATGCCCGCCTGCAGGAAGTTGCCGCTGATGCGGTTGCCCTCGAGCGTGCCGTCAAACACCGCCACTCCGCCCGGGCCGGTATCGAATTCAAAACGGACCGATGGCGGCGCAAAGCGGATATTCTGCAGCGGCAGGCCGCTGGCGCCCTGTTGCGGAATATCCAGCGAACCGGACCAGCCTTCGCCGGCAGGTTTCAGTTCGACGCGAATCTTCAGCTCCAGATTCGGCAACTGGATTGCGCCTTCCCAGCGCCCTTCAGGACTCTGCTGCGCAGCCAGCGAGGATGCACACAGCAAAACCGTGACGATGACCGCCAGCCACCCAGCGGCAGAACTCTTTCGTTCAGCGAACATGGTCCCTCCCAATTTCTTCTTCGCAGAGAGCACAAGCGTACCACTACTCGATACGACTGGCGAAACCAGCATGTTTCAACAGCGGCATCGAACGGGGTGTGCCCAAAGCCGGCGCGGGCGACAGAGCCGCGCGGCTCTGCTACACTGTCCGGGAACGGCTCCGGGGTGGTGCAATTGGCAGCACATCAGACTTTGGATCTGAGAATCCTGGTTCGAGTCCAGGCCCCGGAGCCAACTGCGTCTGCCAAACCCGGCGGAGCACCGCAAACGGCGCAACGTCATTCCACCCAGTCGGCGAGAAAAATGTTCGTGTCCGACGGCCGCGCCTGATTGCGATTCGAAGCCCACACCAGCCAGCGTCCGTCGGAAGAAAACATCGGGAAACTGTCGAACAATTCGTGATAGGTGACGCGCTCCAGTCCGCTGCCGTCGGCCTGGATCAGGTAGAGGTCGAAATTGCGGCTGCGGGGCGCGTGCAGGTTGGAGGCAAAGATGATGCGCCGGCCGTCCGGGTGCCAGAACGGGGCGAAGTTGGCGGCACCGTTGCGGGTCACCTGGCGCTTGTTTGAACCATCCGCATCCATGACAAAAATCTCAAATCGCGTGGGGCGCAACAGACCGGTTTCGAGCAGGGCTTTGTAGTCGGCAATTTCGGCGGCGTCCTGAGGATGGTGGGCGCGGTAGACGATGCGGGTGCCATCGGGCGAGAAGAAGGCGCCGCCGTCATAGCCGAGCTCATGGGTAAGGCGACGTACATTGGTGCCGTCAGCGTCCATCGCGTAGATGTCGATATCGCCGTCCCGCAGGGACGTAAACACGATCGTACGGCCGTCGGGAGACACGGTGGCTTCGGCGTCGTAGCCGGGCGTGGTCGTGAGCCGTCGCAGTTCGGAGCCATCCCGGCGCGCTGTGTAGATGTCGTATTCCGGATTCAGACGCCAGACGTAACCCCGGCTGTAGTCCGGCCGGGGTGGTGGGCAGTCGGGGCCGGCGGCGTGCGTGGAGCTGTACAGGATATGTTCGCCGTCGGGGAAGAAGTACGCACAGGTGGTCTTGCCTTGCCCGGTGGAGACCATGCGGCGATGGCGACCTTCGACATCCATGATGTAGATCTGGTCGCAGCGGTCTTCGCCTTCGTGCCCCTGAAAAATCAGCCAGCGATTGTCATGGGAAAAATAGGCTTCTGCATTTTCGCCGGCAAAGGTGAGTTGCCGGATGTTGCGCAGGCGGATTTCGGCGGGGTGTCGCAGCGCGTCAGCGGCCGAGCGGTCCGCCGTGCCCGGGCCGCCGCTGGAATCCACGAGCAGTGCCGTCAGAGCCAGCCAGAAAAGCTTCCGCATCCTCACTCGCACCTCAGCCGGCAGCCCCATTCTATCCGAGGATGGTGCTTCCGTTGCAAACAGCCAGGGGCGCTCGGCAACCCGGCGTCTGCTGCGGGGTGCGGCTACTGCACCTGGACCCGGCTGAACCCGACTTTGTCCGGGCTGGTCGCGCGCGGGAGGCGCGGTGCGCGTATAGCGACCACTTCGGCCCGCATGCCCTGGGAACAGCGCATGTCATCCACGACGTATTGGGGCGCGGGGAAGCGGGTCACCCCGTTCCGTTTGCCGCTCTCCTGCCCTTCAAAGGCAAGGTGGGCGGGCACGAGTGCAGTTCAGTAAGCTTCCCGCACGAGTGCCATGCGGCTGCGGACACGGAATTTTTTGAGCAGTGCCGAAATATGAAATTTCACTGTCCGTTCGGAAAGATGGAGCCGCGCAGCAATCTCCTTGTTCGTAAGCTCGTCGGCCACACCGGCCAGCACCTGTTGTTCGCGGCGCGTCAGAGGCACCGGAACTTTCGGCAGCGCCGCCCGCAGCAGCTCCGCCGCCAGGCCCCGGAGGCGATTCTGCACGCCCGCAGCCGACAGCTCGTACAGTTCATAGTCCTGCGGGCTTTCGCCGCGGGCGTGGCAGAGCAGGGCCAGCACACTCGCCGCGCGCAACAGCGCCGATGAGTCGCAGCGGTGGCCTGCGAGCCGACAGCGCACCAGGCCGCTGGGTCGGTGCAGCAGAATCCACTGAGTCGCACGATCCAAGGAATGAAAACTGCGGGCGCGGAGGGATTTGGAAACCGCCGTCGTTTTCCTCAAGGGTCTTCCTTTCTTACGGCATGGAGTTTTGCACGGGTCCGCCGAGTCGGCAGACCCATACGAAGACTCTTCTAGTCTCGTGAACCGGGCTGGTGGTTCAGGCAAATTGCCCGGCCGGGGGTGCCGAGGCCTACTGCCTATCCCCGCGACGCAGGCAGTGTGGTCACTGCGACTACAAGCTCCATCTTACCGGCGATGGTGACGATGTCAAGCTGAACTCACACGGGCGGCCACGTGCCGGGTACACTCGCACTGGCAGTGCAGACTGCCGTTGCGGGAACGAACCGGAAGCAACATCCGGAGTGGCGAGCTGCGGGCAAATCCACTAAAGTGGGAGCGGCCGCAAGCGGCCGGCCTCAGACTCTGCATGTGGACTGTGCGCACATCCCGGCTTTGGTGGCTGCCCGTTGTGCTGCTGGCCTGCCCGCCGAACTCCCCGACGGCGAGGGAAGCCGACTGGCAGAGCTGTGCGGAAGGCATCGCCTATCGACTCAGCGACGCGACTCCGCAGCAGGGCGCCGTGGTGCTGCTCGAGCTGCGCGGCGCCGCCACCTACAGCCGGGCCGAAGGGCGCTGGGGAGAACAGCCGCTGCACTTCTGGCCAGCAGGCGAGGCGTTGCATCAAGCCCTGGTCGGGGTCGACCTGGCGCGCCGTCCGGGCAAGAGTCCGTTGGTGCTCACCGCGACGCGCGACGACGGCACCTCGCAAACCTGCACCGTGCCCCTGCAGGTGCGCAGCGGCGACTTCCCCATCGAGCGGTTGCGTGTTGCACCGCGATTCGTGAATCCTCCGCCGGAGGTGCTGCCGCGCATCGCGGAAGAAACGGAGCGGCTGCGTGCGCTGTTTGCCGCGGTGACCCCACAGCGTCTCTGGCATGGCCGCTTCCTGCCGCCCATCGAAGGCCTGCCTCCTGCGGGGAATTTCGGCCGGCGGCGAGTGCTGAACGAACAGCCGCGTGCACCCCATACCGGGGAAGATTTTCCGGCACCGACGGGCACGCCGGTTCGAGCTGCGCAGCGCGGGCGCGTCGTACTGGCCGAGGAACTGTACTTCGCCGGCAAGACCGTCCTCCTGGACCATGGCCTGGGGCTGTACACGATGTACGCCCACCTGCACAGCATCACCACACAACAAGGAGCCGTGGTGGAAGCCGGCGCAGTGATCGGGACGGTGGGTGCGACCGGACGCGTCACCGGCCCACACCTGCACTGGGCGGCACGGCTGAACGACGCCCGGGTGAATCCGCAAGACCTGCTGGCCCTGCCGGTGCCGGCGGACTGAAACGGCGGTAGCAGCCGCTTCGCTCAGTCGCGCAGATAGAGTCGGGCACCCGGCCCGAGGGGCAACTCGAAAGCCATCCAGAGACCCAGCAGCAAGGTCCAGCAGAACAAAAACACTGCCGTGTAAGGAAGCATGGTGGCGATGACGGTGCCGATGCCGGCCTTTTTCTCGTAGCGCTCGAAGAACGCTACGATCAACGCAAAATAGGACATCATCGGCGAGATGATGTTGGTCGAGCTGTCGCCGATGCGGTAGGCGGCCTGAGTCAGCTCGGGCGTGTAGCCGAGCAGCATGAACATGGGCACAAACACGGGCGCCATGATGGCCCATTTGGCCGAGGCGCTGCCCATGAACAGGTTCACAAAAGCGGAGAAAAAAACGAAGGCCACCATCAACGGGATAGCACCCAGCCCGGAGGCCTTCAGCAACTCGGCCCCCTCCACCGCCAGAATCAATCCGAGATTGGACCAGTGGAAATACGCCACAAACTGTGCAGCAAAAAACACCAGCACCATATAGCTGCCCAGGGTGGACATCGTCTTGCCCATGCCCTGTATCACGTCGGCATCGTTGCGATAGGTGCGAGCGCCGATGCCGTACGCCACCCCGAGCAGCATGCCGCCGAGAAAAATGAACGCCACAATCCCGTTCAGGAACGGCGAGCGGAGCAAATCGCCGGTCTGCGCATCCCGCAGGAAGCCATCGGCCGGTACCGTGCCCCACACGAGCAGGAGGGCAAACAGCAGCCCGGCGAGAAACGCAAACCGCAGACCGCGCTTTTCCTCGGCCGTCAGTGTGCCAACCGACTCGCGCACTTCTTCGCCGCGGTACGCGCCCAGCCGCGGAATCACGACGCGCTCGGTCACCCAGGTGCCCGCAGCTGCAATCAGAAACGTGGAAGCGGCCATGAAATAGTAGTTGCACGCCGGATTGACGGTGTAGTCGCCCTCCACGATGCGCGCCGCTTCCTCGGAAAGGCCGGCCAGCAACGGGTCTACCGTACCCAGCAGCAGATTCGCACTGTAGCCTCCCGAAACACCGGCAAATGCCGCCGCCAGACCGGCAATGGGATGACGGCCGGCGCTGAGGAAAATCATCCCACCCAGCGGCACCAGCAGCACATAGCCGATTTCACTGGCCATGTTCGACATCACGCCGGCAAAGACCACCACAAAGGTAAGCAGTTGTCGGGGGGCAGTGAGCACAAGCATCCGTAACGCAGCCGAGATGAAACCACTGGATTCCATCACCCCGATGCCGAGCATCGCCACCAGCACCGTGCCCAGCGGGGCGAATCCGGTGTAATTCGCCACCATCTGGGTCAGGATGCGGTGCAGGCCGGAGAGGCTGAGCAGATTGACCGACTCGATCACCGCTCCGGTGCCGGGGTGCACGGCCTGCAAGCCCACCGCCGCCGCCACCCAGGAAAGCACCAGAACGGTCAACGCAAACAGAGCAAACAGGGTGGCCGGATGCGGCAGTGCGTTGCCCACCCGCTCGATCGTGCCGAGAAAAAGCGACAGTCCATTGCGAACCAAAAACCTGCGACGCCTCATGAGCTCTCCAGTGCCTGCACTGTTTTCCCAGCGGATAGCGAAAGCATGCACCAGAACAGGGCGAAACACCAGTGGGCGCCGCCCGGCGCCCCGGCCCGTTGTCCGGTTCGCACACCCCGCGGGCCAGGGCAGAGGGCTTGCCCAAGCCGCGACAACCCTCTAGTCTGTTCGGGTATGGATCTGACGCCCCAGATGCTCGCACTGGGCATGGTCTGGTACATCGCCTTTCTTTTCTCCACCACCTGCCACGAAGGCGCACATGCGCTGGCCGCGAAGCTCGGCGGCGACCCCACCGCAGCACTGGCCGGGCAGGTCACGTTGAATCCGATCCCGCACGTCCGCCGGGAGCCCATCGGCATGGTCGCTGCACCCGTGATTTCGTTTCTGTGGGGTGGCTGGATGATCGGCTGGGCCAGCGCGCCGTACGACCCACTGTGGCAGCAGCGCTACCCGCGCCGCGCCGCGCTGATGGCTCTGGCGGGGCCGCTGGCCAATTTCACACTGATGCTGCTGGCCGCTGCGGGCATCCGCGCCGGAGTGGCCGCCGGCGCACTGCGCCCGCCCGAAGCGGTGAGTTTCACGCAGATCACCGAAGCCGTCGAGCCCGGCGTGTTCGAGTTTTTGGCCACCCTGCTGAGCGTGATGTTTGCGCTGAATCTGCTGCTCGGCACCTTTAACCTGCTTCCCGTCCCACCGCTGGATGGCCACAGCGTCGTCACGCTGCTGCTGCCCGAACGAGCTGCGCTGCGCGTGCTGGAGTTCGCACAGAATTCCTCTTTCGCTCTGGTCGGACTGATCGTTGCTTGGCAACTGTTCGGAAAAATTTTCTGGCCAATATTCCTGCTTGCACTGGCATATCTGTATCCGGAAGTCAGCTACGGGCCCGGGTAGCCCGCGCAGCCGGGCTGGTTCAGAACAGCACAACTGTTTTGAAACGCTGCGAATCGAGCGATCCTGCGAACAGAATCCTGTGCTTAAGTGATTGCCCGCGAAGGCCCAACGCGGCTGCGGTCTTTGGTATCTCATCTGCAGTTCGAAGTCGCGGAGGTCACCGCCAATGTCGGAGCGCTCACCCGCCGCAGCAAGCTACCGTGTGGAAGTTTCCGGCTGGGACGCCCAGGACGGGTTTTTTGTCGAGAAAACCACGCTCGAATGGGACGAGTCCGGCGAAAAGCGCGTGCTGCTCCGCAGCCAGGTGGCGAGTGGCGCAGTGGTGTTCGTGCGCTTGCTGGACCCCAGCGGCCGCCAGGCCATCCCGGTCGCCTACCACGTGCTCGGGGTGGGCCGCGCCGAAGTTCGCGGGACATACGAAATTCAGATTGCACCAGTCCGCCAAAATCGTGACGTCCAGCCCCGGGCAGACACGATGATCACAAACTCAACCGGCGACGAAGACTGAAGCCCGTGCCCCTTCGCCGCACTGCGCGTGATGCAAAGCTGTGCCCGCGACAGTCCCCAAGGTGACACAACACAAAAAGAAATTAGCGGTTCTATTCTGGCAATCTGTTCCACTTCGGAACCGCACCAGAACTGCGTCGAGTAGCCTTTGCTGGTCCGCTTCTGATTCAACCTGGAACAGAGCGTGTTCGTGGAGTGCTAACTGCTTGGGACGCTTGGCGATGGCTGCCACGAAAAAAACATCTGGAGGGCGATTGTGATCCAGCAGAATTGGGCCTGTGCACGGATGGGTGTTGGCAGCTTCCGTGCTGGGCGGAAGGGGCATGAGCACGGTGGAAGCGGTCGAACGAACGACGTCGGCGCTGCGCCGAAACATGCCCGTCTGCGTGGTGGACGACGACGCCCGCACGCTGGACGTGCTGCTGGCGCAACTGGCCGCCATGGGTTTTCCGGCCTTCGGAACCACCAAACCCGAAGAAGCCCTGGAGCAGGTTCGCGCCGGCCGTTGCCGGGTCGTGATTGCCGACATCAAGATGCCCGGCATGGACGGGCTGGCGTTTCTGGAGAAAGTGCTGCAGCACGATCCGGGCGTGTATGTGATTCTGATCACGGGCTACTACTCGATCGATGCGGCGATTGAGGCCATCCGCCGCGGCGCCTACGACTATCTGTGCAAGCCGCTGGATCGCGTGCGGCTGGAGCGATCGCTGAGCGAGCTGGCCGAGCTGTTCGGCCAGCGGCGACAGATCCGCGAACTGGAAGAAAAGCTGCTCTCCAAGTGGGAGTTCCACGGCATCATCGGCAAAAGTCCGGTGATGCTGGAAATGTTCGACATGATTCAGAAAGTGGCGCGGCACTTTTCCAACGTGCTGATTACGGGCCCGACGGGTTCAGGCAAGGAGCTGGTGGCGAAGGCGCTGCATGAGCTGAGTCCGGTGGCGCAGAATCGGTTTGTCGTCTGCAACTGTTCGGCGCTGGTGGACACGCTGCTGGAAAGCCAGCTGTTCGGCTACGTTCGCGGCGCTTTTACCGGTGCGACCGACACGCGTCCGGGGCTGTTTGAATACGCGAACGGGGGCACGGTATTCCTAGACGAAATCGGCGAAACTTCGATTTCCACGCAGGCGAAACTGCTGCGCGTGCTGCAGAATCGGGAGATCCAGCGCGTGGGCTCGCCGGAAGTGCGCAAGGTCGAGGTGCGGTTGATCGCCGCCACGAACCGCGACCTTCGCGCCGAAGTGCTCGCTGGCCGCTTCCGCGAAGATCTCTACTACCGACTCAGTGCCATCCAGATTCGCGTGCCCGGGCTCAGCGAGCGGCTCGACGACATCCCCCTGCTGGTGCAGCATCTGCTGAAGAAGTACAACCAGGCCTATGGAAAAAACATCCAGGGGCTGACCCGCCGGGCCCAGGCACTGCTGCTGCAGCATTCCTGGCCCGGCAACGTGCGCGAGCTGGAAAATGTGATTTCCAGCGCAGCCATCACCACCGCCAGCGACTTCATCGACGTCCACGACCTGCCCGAGCACCTGCAGCGTCCCCGCCAGCGTGCCGCGGGCATCGATGATTCCTGGCGTCCCCTGCCCCTGGAAGAAGTGCGCCGGCTGCACATCCAGCGCGTGCTGGAAATGTGCGGAGGCAACCGCGTGCGCGCCTCGGAAATTCTCGGCATCGGACGTACCAGCCTTTACCGGTTCCTGAAACGCGAAGCACGAAGGAAAGACCAGTCGGCCGCCTGAATCCATCGCCCGCGGCGTGTCCGCAGGGCTCGCCGCTGCCCTCCCCAGCCAGATGTGCCGCAGCCGCGCACTGTTCCACAGCGGGCCAGCCGCGCTCGCTCTGAACGGTTCTAACTCCTGCCTTTGCAGCCAAAGGTGCTTTGCCTCCTGGCATACGAATTGCCAGTTGTTTTCCAGAATGTGAACCACCAAAGATCACAAAGATCATGACGACCGCATCGTACTGGAAACATCTGAGCAGCCTGATTGGCGAAGACCGCCGCAAGGAAAAGCGCGTCCTGCTGGTCTATCCCATCGAGGTGCACGGCTTCGACCGGTACGGGAAATTCTTCAGCGAACGCACCACGACTTCGAACATCAGCGCGGATGGATGTCGTTTCCGTTTGCAGGCCGAGGTCGAACCGGGCACCGTGGTCGCCATCCGCGTGATCCATACGCGGGCGGACGCGCGCACCTGCCGTGCGTTGCTCTATCAGATTGTCTGGACGGAACCACAGGAAACCGGCTGGGAAGCTGGCGCCTGCAAATTGCAGGAAGGCGATCTCTGGCAAGTAGTGTTTCCTGAACGGGTCGCCAGACCCGCTGAAACCGAGTGATCCATAACCGGTATCGGAACTGATCAGCGCGCACCGCAGCTCCTTCGATTTTGCTCTCCGCGAGCAAACTGGACACGGGTCTGCAGGACAGCTTTTGTGCTACCGCTTTCGCCCGCCCCACGGCGCGGCGCCGCGATGCACCCAGAAACGCTTCGCACGCAACGATGACCGAGCAGGGCACCTTGCTGTTCCCGTCCAATGCCAGCTTCACCAACCCGAGCGTTTACGCCAGCAACTGGATACCGACGAAACCGCGGCGACCGTGCCTGCGCGGCGATCGGGGCTAGCTACGACCGGTTCGCACAGCTCGAGACCGGACACGACCCAACGAATTTCTTCCGATTCGAACAGAATATTCCGCCGGCCACGAAGCTGCCTGTCTGCACGCGGCAGACTGTCCCGCGCCCCGCAGGAGCAGGATGTGCAGCGGGCTGAGCGCTGGAGACGGGCGGCTACCGGTCTCCGGAAGTATAGGGCGCGCTTCGTGCGAGCGTGTTGGGCAGCGTGATCGTCTCATCCAGGCGCACCAGCATACCCGTCTGCGCCGGCAGCTCGACTTCGCGGCCTTTCTTGACCATGATGTACGCGGTGCCGCCGATCAGGCCGATTGTCATCCCGCGCACCACTTTCGAGAAGATCGCGCCGACGCCGGTGCCGCCGGCGGTGGCCAGTGCGACCCGGGTGACATCGCCGCGGATGTCGGGCTTCGATTCGACCATGATGCCCTCTTCGATATCCAGATCGCGGCGCTTGCGATTCGGCTGCTGCCCCTGCTCGTCGAACAGCGCCAGCAGGCTCATTTTCGCCGGGATCATCCGGCCGTCCAACTCGATGGAATGGAAATAGAGGTTCATGGCCGCCTGGCCGCGAAACATCGCGAAGCGCTTGGGCCGGATGATGTTGCCCACCTGGCCATGCACGCGTGCGCCGGCGGGCAGCAGCAACTGTCCGCCCAGATAGACCGGTTCGGCCAGCACGGCGACGAACGGGTCGCCTTCGCGAGCCACGCTCGTGCTCAATCCGTTCAGCAGCACCAGCCGCAATTGCATGCCCTGCAGCAGTTGCTGGTTGGGCTGAGCCGCCAGCGGAGCCACCATGGAAAACAGCAGACACACTGCGGCGCTCAATGCCAATGGCTTTCTCATCGCTTCCTCCTTCTCGGCCCGTCCGGGGAGACGGGCGGCCCCGTTCGTGGGGCAAATCCGCTGGCGCCGCGGATGGTGCCTGCAGCGGCGGGGAACCGCGGCAGGCGAGAGCGCGGAGGTTCGCATCCCGCGCAGCTAGAATAAAACGGCCGGGGCCAGCGTGCACAGAATTCCCTCGGGGGTGTGCGTAACCGGCAAGGGCTCGCCGGCGGCTGCCGGGGACGCTCGAGTTCCCGCCCGCAGCGGCGATGTGCTAGACTGCCTGCGCAGGCGCACATCCGCCGTTTCGGGATCGGCGACTGCCGACGCGTGGAACTTCGGGCTTCGTGCGACGAAGTCCCGCGAACCCCGCCAGGCCCGGAAGGGAGCAACGGTAGCGGGATCGCTTCGGGCGCCGCGGAGAACCCGAAGTTCCTCCCGTCGTCTGCGAGGCTCGGGATTCGCGATGAGCTACCAGGTGCTGGCACGGAAGTGGCGTCCCCAGAGCTTCCGGGAAGTTGTCGGTCAGGCCCACGTCACCGAAACCCTCGCCAATGCCATCCGCAGCGGTCGCGTGGCTCACGCCTACATCTTTTCGGGAGTGCGCGGCGTAGGCAAAACCACGACCGCGCGAATCCTGGCCAAGGCGCTCAACTGCGTTCAGGGCCCGACGCCGGAGCCGTGCAATGTCTGCGACGCCTGCCGCGAAATCACGGCCGGCAGCTCGCTCGACGTGCTGGAAATCGACGCGGCTTCGAACCGCGGCATCGACCAGATTCGCGAGCTGCGCGAAATGGTGCGCTACGCACCCGCGCGCGGCCGCTCCAAAGTCGTCATTCTCGACGAAGCTCACCAGCTCACCGAAGAAGCCTCGAACGCCCTGCTGAAGACTCTCGAAGAGCCGCCCCCGGGCGTGGTCTTCATTCTGGCCACGACCCAGCCGGAAGACCTGGCGGATACGATCCGTTCGCGCGCACAGCATTTTCATTTTCGGCCGCTCGCATTTGCGGAAATCGACGCGGAACTGGCGCGGATTGCCGAGCAGGAATCTCTGCAGCTCGAACCGGCTGCGCGCGCCGTCCTTGCCCGCGCGGCCCAGGGCAGCCTGCGGGACGCGCTTTCGCTGCTCGAACAGGCCGTGGCCTACTGCGGCAGGGAAATCCACGACCGGCAGGTGCGCGAACTGCTCGGCGTGGTGAGCGAAGAAGTGCTGCACGAGCTGGTCGAAGCTGTCGCCGCACAATCAGCCCAGCGGGCACTGGCGCTGGTGCACCGGCTGATCCGCGAGGGCCAGAACCTGCAGCATTTCTGCCGGGAAGCGATCCGGCATATCCGCAACCTGCTGGTGGCACGCGTGGCTGGGGCCGACTCCGAACTGATTGCGGCACCGGCAGAAGAGCGTCCGGCACTGGCGGCTGCGGCATCGAAATTCTCCGAAGAGGATCTGACGCGGCTGTTTCAGATTCTGCTGACGACCGACGACGATCTGCGGCGGAAACCGGACCCGCAGTTGCATCTCGAGCTCGGCCTGCTGCGCATGGTGAACGCAGCGCGGCTGGCTCCGCTGGAAGAGGTGCTGGCGGAGCTGGGCGGTACAGCGCGGCCGGTCGAGGTGCCGCGCGTAAGTTCCGGAGCGGCCGGCTCGGCCCCCTCGGTCCGCTCCGACCCTGTTGGGGCCCGCCCGGTCCCCCGCGCGGCGGCGCCCGGTTTCTATTCCGCTGCAGCCGCTCCGGCACGCGAAGCAACGACGGTCGCGCCGCCGACGCCGGACGTGCCGCGCGAGGAACCACCGCGGCGCCCGGCAACGACGCCGGTCGCGGCCCCGCCACCGAGCCTGGTGACGCGCGCGGCGGGCGTGCTGTCCGGCCTGGAAGAAGCTCAGGTAGCCGCGATCAAAGCGGCGATGCAGCAGCAACGGTTTCTGGCTTCGCTGGTCGAGCACGTTTCGCGCTGGGAGCTGGAAGGCAGCGAGATGCGGCTCTATTTCCCGACCGAACGACGTGCGCTGGCGGAAATGCTGCAGGCGCGGGACACGATGGAACGATTGCGCACGATCACCAGCAGCGTGCTCGGACAACCCCTGCGCGTCTGTGTTAGACTGGATGCGGCGTCGGCGGCCCGCTCCGGCCGGGAAAACAGCCTGACGACGGCTCAACTGCGGGCCCGCTTCGAGCAGGACCCCATCGTGCAGGCCATGCTCGAGCGATTCGGTGGACGCATCGCCGAAGTTCGGCCCGGCCCACCGGATCCGTCGCGCGGCAAAGATGAGGAATAGGCCATGGAAGTCAGAGCACTGCAGCAGCTCCTCACCAGTTTCCGGCAAATCCAGGAGAACATGCAGCGGCAGATTGAATCGCTGCGGGTGGAGGCCTCGGCCGGCGGCGGCATGGTCACCGTGCGCATGAACGGGCAGAAGCAGGTGCTCGAGGTGCGCATTGAACCGGAAGTCTTTGCCGAAAAAGACGTCGAAATGCTGCAGGACCTGGTGCGCGCTGCCGTGAACGAGGCGAGCCGACGCGTGGACGAAGAGCTGTCCAACCAGATGCGCTCGCTGGCCGGTGGCCTGCCCGGGTTGGGCGGGATGAGAATCCCGGGACTGTTCTGAGCTGCGCGCCGGCCGGAGCCACCTTCCCGCGGGACGCCCGGCACGTTTCCACAATGCCAGACTTTGCCGCACCCATCGCGCGCCTGATCGACGAACTCAAGCGCCTGCCCGGCATCGGGCAAAAGACGGCGCAGCGGCTCGCCTTCCATCTGCTCCGGGCCGACCGCGAGCAGGCGCTGGCACTGGCCGAAGCCATCCGCAACGCGAAGGAACATCTGCGCCCCTGCTCGGTCTGCGGCAACATCACCGACGCGGATCCCTGCCTGTACTGCGCCAGCCCGGCACGGAACCGCAAACAGATTTGCGTGGTCGAAGAAGCCCACAACATCCTGCCGATCGAAAAAACGCGGCAGTACAACGGCCTCTACCATGTGCTCGGCGGGGCGCTTTCCCCGCTCCAGGGCACCGGACCCGAGCAGCTTTCCATCAAGCCGCTCCTCGAACGGCTGAAAAGCGGCGAGGTCGAAGAGATCATCATTGCCACCAATCCCACGGCGGAGGGAGAAGCCACCGCCGTCTATCTGTCGAAACTGATCAAGCCACTCGGCATCCGGGTGACCCGCATCGGTGTGGGCATCCCGGTCGGCGCGGAGCTGGAATACGCCGACGAGGTCACCCTGCTGAAGGCCATCGAGGGCCGCCGCGAGCTTTGAGCCGGCTGCCTGCGACAACCCCTTGCATCCGCCACAGGAACAGGATATAGACACTGCGACCCGGGTCGGATTCCACAGCGCTGCAGGTTCCCGGCTCGATTCTTTTCCCGATCGGGTGTAGGATTTGCAGTCGCAGAGGGGGACTGGCGTGGTCGAGCATGCCGCTTCGCTCGAATCCAGTCAGCAGAAACGCCGCAGCACCCGCATTGTCCAAGCCGTGCCGTTGACAGTGATCGGCACCGACGCGCTCGGGCAGCCGTTCAAAGAACGTACCTCGACACTGGTCATCAACAGTCACGGTTGCCGCTATCAGTCGAAACACTACGTGCTGAAGAATCGCTGGGTCACGTTCGAAATTCCCAGCCCGCACCAAGGAGAAGAGCCCCGCCGCGTGCGCGCTCGCGTGATTTTCATCCAGCGCCCGCGGACGGTGCGCGAGCTGTTTCAGATCGGCGCCGAACTGGAAGTGCCCGGCAACGTCTGGGGCATCGCCTTCCCGCCGCTGGACTGGTTCGCGTACAAAGAGCCGGAAGCCGCAGCGGAAATCCCCGCGCCCAGTGGCGAGCCGGAACCGCGTCCGGCAGTCGCGGAGGAAAAAGTCCGCGCGATTGCCCCGCTGACCGGTGAAGAAGCTTCGGCCGCACTCTCCCGACAGATGGCGCGGCTGATGGCAGAAGCGCGCACCGAAATTGCCCACGTCACCCGCGAGGCCGCGGCCAGCGCCGTGCCTGCCGAAGCGAAACGAGTGATGACTCAACTGGCCGAGCAGTTACAGGCCGCTGCTGGACGCGCAGTGGACGACGTGGCTTCCCCGCGGCTGGCGCAGGCCACCGAACAGGCGCTCGAGCAAATCGCCCGCGCGGCAGAGGAACATCAGCTGGCGCTCCGGCAGCAATTCCGCGCGCAGCTCGAAGAACACGCCGCACACGCCCTCGAGCAGGTGCGCACGCAACTGGACTCGCTGACCCGCGAAACCGCCGCCGCGCTCCGCCAGCAGACCGAGGAAGAGCAAAGTCGGTTCCGGGCGGAAATCAACCAGGCGGCCGAACGACTGCACGCCGAGCAAGCTGCGGTCGCGCAGGCCGGCGCGGCCATGAATCAGCACCTCGAACAATGGCGCGCCGCCACGGAGTCGGCGCTGGAGCAGGCGCAGGCCGAATGGCAGACGCGCGTCCGCGAACTCAGCCGCCAGGCCACGCAACAACTGGCGGAGCTCGAGCAGTCCGCCCAAAAATTCGATGAAACCCTCCGGGGCGCTACCCGCACGGCCGCCGAGCACTGGCGCCAGGAACTGGAGGCCGGCGCCCGAGCTGCGCAACGCGGCTGGGAGGAACAGGTGGAAGCCTCGCTGGCGGCGGCCGCGGAGCGACTCGCAGCACGGATCCACCAACTCGTGCAGCATTCCACCAGCGAGGCCGAACGCGAGCTCGCGGCGCGCACCCAGGCGGTACGCACCGCGCTGGACGCTGCTGCGGAATCGGCGACACAGCAGATCGAAACGGCTCAGGCTGCCCTGCAGGCGGCGCTTTCGAACGCGCAATCCTGGCTCGCGAAGATCGAAGGCCGTGCCAGTGAACTCGAGCACCGCGCCAACGAGCTGGCCGCCGAGGGCGAACGGCTGGCCGGCGAGCTCGACCGCCGCTTCGCCGCGATTCTGGAAGCCCAGCAGCTCCGCCTGGAAGAACAGGTCGAAGCTCTGCTCGCTGCGGCCGCAGAACGGATTCGACCAGCCTTCGACGCCGCCGGGCAGCATTCCGTGGCGCAGTTCGTCAGCGAAATCGAGCGCCAGATTGCCTCGCGCCTGAGCAGCGTTCAGCAGGCACTGGCCCAGTTGGATTCGGCGCAGGAACGGGCCGATTCCCTCTGGCAGGAACAGCAACACCGGCTGCAGGAAGCGGCGGAGCAGGCGGCCGCAGCCGCACTCGAGCGCCTGCGAGAACGAATCGAAGGGGTGCAGCGCGAAACCGAGGAAAAACTGCGCGCCGCAATCGACACGACGCTGAGCACCCTGGACGGGAAAATCAACGAAGTGTCGCACCAGGCCTTCGAGTCGCTGTTCAAAACGGCCGAGTGGTACCAGCGCAAGGCACAGACGAGCATGCAAACCTCGCTCGAGCGCAGCCTCGAGCAACTGACCACCACGCTGCGGGACAAAGCCGCAGAAACTTCCCGCATGTTCGCGGCCGAGCTCGACCGCTACAGCCGCAACTACACCGAACACAGCCGCGCGCAAACGGAAGAAATCGTGCGGGAAATTCTGGAAAAATCCCGTGGCGAACTGGCGGCGCTGACCGAGGAAACCACCGCAGCCTTCTCCGAGCGTGTTCGCCAGCTGCTGGAAGAACATTCCGCGCGCCTGGGCGAAGCCACGGGTGCCGCGCTCGACAGCACGGTGGAAGAGCTGGACCGGCGCACCAAGCAGGCGCGCACGGAACTGGAAGCTCATGCGGCAGAAGTTTCCGCCGACTGGGAGCAGCGGCTGGCCATCGGCATCGAGCAGGCGGTCGGCGAAGCGCGGCGACGCATCGAAGCCGGACTGCCGGAAGCCCTGGAAACCCTGCGCGCTGAACGGGAGGCCCAGGAGCAAACCCTGCAGAGCACTCTGGAGCACACCGCCGCCGCGGCGCTCGAACAGTTCCGGCAACGGCTGGAAAATGTTTCGAACTCCTGGATGCTGGCTTCTGCCACCACATTCTCGCAGCGTGCGCAGGCCGCCCTGGACGAGATGGCCCAGCGTGCGGAAAAGCGCCTGCGCGAGGTCACCAGCAACGCCGTGGTCGAGATGGCTGAGCTGCTCCGCCGGCGGCTGCTGAGTATTCCCGACGACCTAGCGGCAGCAGCGACAAACTCCGAGTAGCCCTGCTGCGTTCTCGCGTTCTGCAGTACACCGGCGTTCGACCACACCATTCGCAAAAAGAAACGGGAATCTTCCGGACGATTTGGGCTGCACCGCGGGGGCCGGTATAATGCCGGTGTGGCGAACCGCGCGTATCTGAGTGTCTGGTGCAACGGATGGTCTGCCGACCAGCAGCTCGAGCTGCTGGTGAAGTTTCTGGCGACCGTGCCCCACGCCACCGAACGGCCCGGCTTTACCCGGCTGACGGTGCGTGCGGTGGGACCGGGCGAAGCTCCGCTGGCCGAATATGACCTGCGCGCCCGTCCCGCCGATGCGGTGCGCATCGGTGAGCTGGCCGCCGAACAGATGCACGCGGATTCGGCTTTTGAGCTGGAGGCGCACTGGGATTTGTGGGTGCGGCAGGCCGGACAGTGGGTGCTCGCGCCACAACGGCTGGAAATCTTCTGTTACGGCGAGGGCTATGACGACGGCATCTTCGACGAAGCCGGCCATTTCCAGGTGAACCTGGGCTTCGAACACCTGCTCACCGGCCATGCAGGACTGCTCGGGATGGGTGCCCGCCCGCTGGCGCAACCGGCCCATCCGGCCGAGGAGGAGTTCCTTCGCACCATGGCACAGCCGGGCAATCTGCGCACCTACCATGAAAAAACGCGCGAAAACATCCGGCACGTCTATCGCTGGATGATGGGCATCGAGCGTGCTCTGCCCGTCGCACGGATTCGGCTCTGGTCCGAGGGGGAGGAGAACCTTGAAGCACGGCTGGAGGAAATCCTGGCGGTGCGCTAGCCTCCTGCTGAGTGCAGCGGCGCTGCTCGCGGCACAGACGGCCAGCCGGCGCGCGCACGAGCTGACGCTGGCCGGTCTGCGGCCGGGAAAAAGCACGTTGAACGACGCGGTGCACGTCCTCCCGCAACCGCCGGAATCGGTCGAAGGAGGCGCCCTCCGCTTCACGCTCTGTTCGGGGATGTCGCTGAAAATCGAACGCGACGAGCGGGACGTAATCCAGACGATCACCCTGAGCCGGCAGAACATGTCGCCCGCATGCACGGAAAAGCGAGCCGAGGAACGCTGGCGCACCGGTCGCGGCCTGAAGCTGGGCGATTCGTGTACCAGGGCTATCGTGCTGTACGGCCAGCCAACTTCTTCGGGGCCTTCCCTGCACGACGGGCGCGAGCTGGAGTTTCTGTTCTATGCATTCGACTGGGCCGGACCGGAGGTTCCTCAGGTGCTGGAAGTGCTCTGCGACCCCGGGGCCCAGGGCCGCGTGGTGCAGATCACCCTGGCGTTTCCGACCCTGTAGCTGAGGCCATGATGCGACGGAGTGTTCGAGTCTGCCTGGTGGCGCTGCTGAGCTGGCAGCTTTCCGCCTGCAGCCGCGCCCCGGAAAATACCCGGGCGCCGGAGCAGCCGCCGGCGCCGGCGAAGCCTGCTGTGCCGCCGGAACTGCAGGCTGCCGCTGAAGCGGTGCTGGGTGGAGAAACGGAGATTCTGCTCCACGGAGACCTGGCCGGCAATGGCAAACAGCAGGCGCTGGCCATCAACCGGCTCCATCGACGACCGGAAGTCGCCCTGCCGGGCACGTTGATTACCCGCGCGGCCATTCTGGAATTCGACGGCGGCACCTGGCGGGAAATCTTCCGCTGCGACCAACACCTGCGCAACCCGAAGGGTTATCTGGGTGGGACGCCGGTGGCGCCCGTGCACGGCTGGCGACTGCAGTACGAACAAAATCCGGAGAAGGGCCTGGCCCTGTATTTCACACCGCTGACCGCTCCCCCGGCCGGCTACGTGCAGACGATTGGCGTGCGCTGGAATCCGAAAGTGGGACGCTATCAGGCTCTGGATCGCAGCTTCGAAGTGTTTCAGGGCGAAAATCCCACACTGGAAGAGGTTCGCTGACCCTATCCCGCGATGAGTACAGCCGCAGAAGCCATCCCCGCAGAAACGATTCCGGAACGACCGCAGCGGCTTTCTGCGCTGCGCGAACTTCGCGCGCTGCTTCCCTACCTGGCCCGCTACAAGCCGCAACTGGCGCTCGGCTTTTGCTTCCTGCTGATCCACAACCTGGCCGGTGCGCTGTGGCCGCTGGCCGTGGGCGCCATCGTAGATGCCATCGCCGGGGGTCGCGCGTATCTGGAAAAACTGACTTTTCTACCGGCGGGGCTGTACGGGCTGCTGCTGGAGTTCTATCGTCCGCTCAGTCGCGACACAATCGCTTTTTACGGCATGGCACTGCTCGCGCTGATTCTGATCAAAGGTTTCTTCTCCTACTGGACCCGCTGGATTCTGATCGGCATCTCGCGCGACATCGAATACGACCTGCGAAACGACGTGCTGGATCGACTGTTGCGGCTGGAGCCCGCCTTCTACATCCGGAATCGCACCGGCGAGTTGATGTCGCGCGCGACCAACGACCTGAACGCCGTCCGCATGGTGCTCGGCCCGGGGATCATGTACACCGGCAACACGCTGGTCGTGCTGGCGGCCGCCGTCGCTCTGATGCTGACGCTTTCTCCGTTGCTCACGCTGCTGGCCCTGCTGCCGGTGCCCCTGGTGGCATTTTCGGTCCGCTATTTCGGCGAACGGATCCATCAGCGGTTCGAGAAGGTTCAGGCGCTGCTCGCGGCCATCTCGGCGCGCGTGCAGGAAAATCTGGCCGGCGTGCGCGTGCTCCGCGCGTACAACCAGGAAGAGCCGGAAACCCGCGCGTTCGAAAACCAGAACCGGGACTTCATCGCCCGCAATCTGGAATTGATCCGGACCTGGAGCGTGTTCTATCCGGCGCTGGAAGCGCTGATCGGGCTGACGTTCCTGATCGTGCTCTGGCAGGGGGGACGACTGGTTCTGAGCGGAGCGATTTCGCTCGGCGCGCTGATCGCCTTCTACACGTACATGGGCCAGCTCGTCTGGCCGATGATTGCGCTCGGCTGGGTGACGAACATCTTCCAGCGCGGCGCCGCTTCGATGGGCCGTTTGAACTACATCCTGCAAGCGCGGCCGGGCATCGACGATGCCGCTGCGCGGCCGGGTCGAGCCGAAGAAATTCGCGGCGAGATCGAATTCCGCAACCTGACCTTCACCTATCCCGGCAATGAGAACGGCCGCCCGGTGCTGCGCGACATCTGCTTGCGGATTCCCGCCGGCTCTACGGTTGCGCTGGTCGGTCCCACCGGCAGCGGCAAGAGCACCCTGGCGGCGCTGGTGGCACGCCTGTGGGACGCTCCCTATGGCTGTGTGCTGCTCGACGGGCGCCCGCTGCCGGAATGGCCCCTGGCCGAACTGCGCCGCGCGATTGGATTCGTGCCGCAGGAAGCGTTCCTGTTCAGCGACACTCTGCGGGAAAACATCGCGCTGGGGGTCGAGAATCCTCCGCCCGGGGCCGTCGAGCAGGCAGCGGAGCTGGCCGGCCTGAGCGCCGATGTCGCCGATTTCCCCAGCGGGCTGGACACGGTCGTGGGCGAGCGCGGTATCACTCTCTCGGGAGGACAGAAGCAACGCGCCACGCTGGCCCGTGCCCTGTTGCGCAATCCGAAAATTCTGATTCTCGACGACGCGCTCTCCAGCGTGGACACGGAAACGGAAGAACGCATTCTGCAAAACCTGACCGGTGTGCTGCGGCAGCGCACCACGATTCTGATCTCCCACCGTTGTTCGACCGTCCGGCAGGCAGACCAGATCGTGGTGCTGCGCGACGGCAGCATCGTAGAGCAGGGCTCCCACGACGAACTGATTGCCCGGGGCGGCTATTACGCGGAACTGTATCAGAAACAGTTGCTGGAAGAAGAGCTGGAACGCGCATGAGTATCCACCACGAAGAAGAGGTGCTGGGCAAGGCCTACGACGCGCGACTGGCGCGCCGATTGGCCGGCTATCTGCGCCCGTACTGGGGCCGGGTCGTGCTGGCCGTGGTGCTGAGTCTGGCGGCCGGGGCGCTGGCGGTGGTGGTGCCCTATCTGCTGAAAGTGGCCGTGGACAGCTACCTGCTGCCCGGAATGCGCGGCGAGCTCGGCTACGCGGAAGCCTACGCCGGCCTGCAGCGGATCGCGCTGCTGTTCTTCGCCGCGCTGGCCGCCGGCTTCGCCTTCCAGTACACACAGATCCTGCTGATGCAACTGGTCGGCCAGCAGGCCATGTTCGACCTGCGGATGCAGCTCTTCCGCCACCTGCAGCGCCTGCCGATGCGCTTCTTCGATCGCAATCCGGTGGGCCGTCTGGTGACGCGGGTGACCACCGATGTCGACACGCTGAACGAGCTGTTCGCTTCCGGTGTGGTGGCCATGGTGGGCGATATCTTCCGCGTCGTGTTCATCGTGGCTGCGATGGTCTGGATGGATTGGCGGCTGACGCTGGCCGCGCTGAGCATCCTGCCCCTGCTGGTACTGGCCACCCTGCTGTTCCGTCGCAGCTTCCGCGAGGCGAACCGGCGCATCCGGGTGGCCATTGCGCGCATCAACGCGTTCCTGAACGAACACATCACCGGCATGAGCGTTGTGCAGCTGTTCAACCGCGAACGAAAAGCGCGCGAACAGTTCGCCCGCATCAACCGCCAGCACCTGGAAGCGTTCAAAGACGCGATCCGCGCGCACGCCATCTTCTATCCCGCGGTGGAAATCGTCGGCGTGCTGGCCATTGTGCTGCTGCTCTGGTTTGGCGGCGTGCGTGTGCTCGAAACGACGCAGGCCCTCCTGACCGGTGGCGCGCCGCCGGCGGCCCCGCTGGCGGCTGGCGAGCTGGTGGCATTCATCACCTGGGTGGGCATGTTTTTCCGCCCGATTCAGGACCTCGGCGAAAAATACGCGATTCTGCAGGCCGCGATGGCCAGCAGCGAACGCATTTTCCGGCTGCTGGATGAGCCCGCCGACCTGCCCGCACCGGTGCGTCGGCGAACGCTGCCCGATCCGCGCGGCGAGATTGAGTTTCGCAACGTCTGGTTCCGCTACTCCGCGCCCCCGACCGGCCACCCCGACGACCCGGAAGCGGACGGCTGGGTGCTCCGCGACATCAGTTTTCGCGCCGAGCCGGGGCAAACGCTGGCGCTGGTCGGCCACACCGGCGCGGGCAAGACGACGATCACTTCCCTGCTGCTGCGCTTCTACGAAATTCAGCGCGGCGCGATTCTGCTGGACGGAGTAGACATCCGGGAACTTGACCCGGGCGAGCTGCGCCGGCATTTCGGCGTCGTGCTGCAGGATCCGTTCCTGTTCACCGGCACGCTGGAGAGCAATGTGCGGTTGGGCAGCCCGATCAGCCGGGAGCAGGTCCAGCGGGCACTGGAGGAAGTCCGGCTGGGCGCACTGCTGCGCGCACTTCCCGAAGGACTGCATGCACCGGTAACGGAGCGCGGGACCACGTTTTCGGTGGGGCAGCGCCAGTTGATCAGCTTTGCCCGCGCACTGGCGCACAACCCCCGGTTCCTGATTCTGGACGAAGCCACGTCGAGTGTGGATACGCAGACCGAATTGCTGATTCGGGAAGCGCTCGACCGGCTGCTGGCCGGCCGCACGGCAATCGTCATCGCCCACCGGCTGAGCACGATTCAGCGTGCCGACCGCATCCTGGTGTTACACAAGGGCCGACTGCGCGAACAGGGTACACACCAGCAGTTGCTGGCGCAGCGCGGCATCTACTACCGGCTCTACCAGCTCCAGTACAAAGACCAGGAACTGCGCCTGCCGCTCGCGGCCAGTGACGCACCGGCCAGCGCCTCCCTGCCGGCCGACGATTGATCCTCGGCCGGCAGACGGCGGCTCTGCTATGATGCCCGCGGGCACCGTGCAGCATGAACCCACCCACCATCCTGCTTTCGGCCGGCGACACCTCCGGAGAAATGTATGCTGCGCACCTGGCTGCCGCGCTGCAACGGCGCACGGGAGCCGTTCTGTTCGGCATGGGCGGCGCGCAAATGCGCCAGGCCGGCGTCGAGCTGGTAGCTGATTACCACCGACTCCACGTTGTGGGCATCACCGAGGTGCTGAGCCGCCTGCCGACGGTGTGGCATACCTGGCGAACCCTGACGAGAGAAGCCCGCCGGCGCCGACCGCAGCTTGCCGTGCTGGTGGACTCGCCTGGATTTCATTTCGGCCTGGCCCGCCGGTTGCAGAAGCAAGGCATCCGGAATGTCTATTTCATCGGCCCGCAGGTGTGGGCCTGGCGGCCCGGGCGGGTGAAGTGGATTCGGGAGCGGTTCGAGCGGGTCATCTGCATCTTCCCGTTCGAGGAGGCATTCTACCGCCGTCACGGCGTGCGTGCCGATTATGTGGGCCATCCGCTAGTGGACACGGTGCGGGCCAGCCGTTCGCGGGCCGAATTCCTGGCGGCGCACGGCCTGACGGAGGACCCGCTGATTGCGCTGCTCCCGGGCAGCCGCAGCAGCGAAGTCCGACGGCACCTGCCGCGCATGCTCGCAGCGCTACAGCGGATCCATGAACGCAAACGCTGCCAGGCCGTGCTGGCGGCCGCACCGAATCTGCCGAAGAACCTGTTTGCCGCCGTGGCGATGGCAGGCGTGCCCCTCCGCGTCGTTTCCGGAGCCACCTACGATGCGCTGGCCGCGGCCGATCTGGCCATTGTCTCCAGCGGTACTGCAACCATCGAGGCGGCGCTGCTGGGCACGCCCATGATCATTGTCTACCGGCTCTCGCCTCTCACCGCCCTGCTGGCGCGGCGGCTGGTGCGCACGCCCTACTTCGGCATGGTGAATCTGATCGCCGGCCGGCGGCTGGTGCCTGAATTTTTCCAGCAAGAGTTTACGCCGGAAGCCATCGCGCGGGAAGCGCTCCGGCTGCTGGATATGCCTGCAGAGCGGGAAGAAATCCGCCGCGGGCTGGCCGAGGTGCGCGAACAACTGGGACCGGGCGGTGCCATCGAGCGCGCCGCAGAAATCATCGTGCGTTTGTTGCCGGTGTAAGCTTCGGGACGGAACAAACCACGCAGGCAAACTCTGAGGCCAAAATGGTATCCTAGCAGGGTTGAGTACCATGCACGGAGACAGCAGGAAAGACAGACTCATCGCGGTGCAGAGCCTCGGGGTGTTGCTCGTCCTGTGGCTGACGGTTTCGGCAGCGCCCCAGCAGCCGGTTTCTCCCTCGCCGGCAGCGCCGCAGAGCAGCCGACAAACATTTCGCGCCACGCACTACGACGTGGAGGTGCGGCTCGAGCCCGCCGCACAGGCGCTGGTCGGCCGCGCCAGGGTCGAGCTGCTGGCCGAAGAGCCTTCCCGTTTCGTGGAAGTCGAACTGAATCCCAACCTGACCATCCAGCGGGTGACCGGAAGTGCCAACCAGGCGCTGAGCTTCGACCGCGACGCGGAACGCCCGCAGCGCGTCCGCGTGTTGCTTCCCGAGCCCGCGTTGGCCGCACAGCGCATTGCCCTGACATTCGAGTACGCCGGGCCGGTGGCCGCCGCCGACCTTCGCACGCAGCACGCGCCACCACTGGCCTGGATCAGCTCCGATGCGACCTACCTCCTGCCCGAATCGCGCTGGTTTCCGATGACGCACTTTCCCGGCAACCGCTTCGCCGCCAACTTTCGCATCCACGTGCCAGCAGGGATGGCCGTGGTCAGCACGGGCCAGGCGCAGCCGCCGGAAGTCGCAGCCGGCGGTCAGGTGGTGTGCAGCTTCCGGAACGAGAAGCCTACCAATGCCGGTACCATCGTCGTCGGCGCACTCCAGCGCACGCTGGTCGCGGCCGAAGGATTGACGATTTCCGTCTATACACAGCCGTCGGACGTCGCCACCGCAGAAGCCTGGGGACAGGCCGTTGCTGAGCTGGTGAACTTTTTCAGCGGCGAATTCGGCCCGCTTCCGGAGCCGCACCTGGCCGTGGCCCAGTTTTCCGCGCACGCGATTCCGGGCTACGCGGCGCCCGGGTTGATTCTGGTGGGCCAGCGCCGCTGGGGCAGCGAGCCGGACCGGCAACTTCTGGCCGAACAGGTGGCGCGACAGTGGTGGGGCGTGCAGGTGCTGCCGGCCACGGCCGATGACGTCTGGATCTCTGATGGGCTGGCACGCTACAGTGGAGCGCTCTACCTGCAACAGACCCAGGGCGACGGGCCTTTCCACGAAGCGATCGACGTGTTCGCCGTGGGCGCGCTGATGTACGAAGACGCTGCGCCCATCGCCCAGGCCAGTCGGCTGGCGCCGTACTCCTCCGAATACCGCTCGGTGGTGGCAAACAAGGGCGCCATGGTTTTTCACATGCTGCGCAGCCAACTGGGCGTGGAGCCGTTCCGCACCCTGCTCCGCAACTTTTACGCGCAGTATGCCGGTCGGACGGCCACCATCGAGGATTTTCGCCGCATGGCCGCGCAGATTGCCGAGCAGCACGCGCCGCTCGGCGAGTCTGTGAACCTGACCCCGTTCTTCACCCAGTGGCTGAACTCGACCGGCGTGCCGGAATTCCAACTGGAATACGTAGTCTTCCGCACCCAGCGCGGATTCAAGATTGTGGGCAAGGTCAAGCAGGACCTGGAGACCTTCCGCATGCCGGTGGGCATGAAAATAGAAACGGAAGGGAACCCGGAATGGAAGACGATCGAAGTACGCGGGCGCGAGTCGGACTTCACGGTGGAAACCTTCGGGCGGCCGAAACCGGGCGGCATCACGCTCGACCCGAACAACCAGCTACTGAAGTCCAGCCCGCAACTGCGAGTGCGCGCCGCCGTTGCCCGGGGAGAAGCACTGGCCGAGATCGGCCAGTTTTACGATGCGATCCGGGAATACGAACGCGCCATCACGATCAACAAAAACTCTTCCCTGGCCCATTTCCGCATGGGTGAGGCCATGTTCTTCCAGAAAAACTACCAGGCGGCAGCCAACGCCTTCCGGAACGCACTGGACGGAAACCTGGAACCCAAATGGGTCGAGGTGTGGGCCCACATCTATCTGGGCAAGATTTTCGATCTCACCGGCCAGCGGGAACGCGCCATCAATGAATACTCGCGTGCGCTCGAGCTGAACGACAACACCGGCGGCGCGCAGCAGGAAGCACAGAAATACATCCAGCAACCCTACAAAGAAGAAAGCCAGCCCGCGGGCCCGTAGGCCGCCGCGGCTCCGCACACCAGCAAAGGGAATCGAACCTTCGGCCAGCCCGCGCCCGCCCGGCACGCCGCAGCTAGAACAGAGCCAGTCCGGTGAGTGCGGGCCGGGCGATGCCTTTGTGCTGAATCAGCACGCGGAACGTTTCGCCCATCCCTTCCGGAAAGATCAGGGTTTTCAATTGCAGTCGTGCGCGGAGCTGATCCAGTTCCGTCTGGCCGGGTTCGTAGAGATCGGCGAAGCCATGGGCACGGCCGAGCGCCAGCAGAAAGCGCGCCTGGGAAACGAATCCGGTCGTTTCCAGCCCGGCGCGGCGGCCGCACTGCTCCAAGGCGGTGAAGTTGACGTGGGCGGTCAGGTCCTGTTCGCCGGGCGCAGCGTAGAAATCCTCGGTGGCACGATGCCGGCGATAAGCGAGCAGGGTGCCGCGCAGGTGACGTTCGTCGTAGAGCTCGGCGGCCGGATGGCCGTAGTCAATCGTGAGCAGGAAGCCGCAGCCGAGCCGCCGGCCGGCGTCTTCGATCCAGCGGCATGCGGCGAGATTCGCCTCGGCCTGCTGCCCCTCCCGCAGCGCAATGTTCTGCATCGCAAAATATTCGCGCAGCTCCGGCGTGGAGAGCGGCCCGGTCTGTTCGATGAATCGCGCGCCGTCCCAGCCGACGTAGATTTCCCGCAACTCGCCGCGCTCGACGACCAAGCGGTGCACCGGCATGGCATCGAACAGCTCGTTGGCCAGGATGCAGCCGGCGGGAATCTGCTCCGGCAGCGTGGCCGCCAGCGCAGCGCGACCGGTGGCCAGGTGACGACCGAGTCGCCGGGACGCCGCTTCTCTTCGCGCGGCTGAAATCTCGACCGCCGAATAGTGCAGCGCAGCATAGAAGGCCGGCAGCGTGTGGGCGGCGAAATCGAGCAGATCGGCGGCGAGCCGGCCCGCGCCCGCGCCGGCCTCGACCACCAGAAAAGGCTCCGGTTGCCCGCAGCACTCCCACATCTCGGCCAGCTGGCGGGCAATCAACCGGGCGAAAATCGGGTGCACGTCCGGGCTGGTGTAGTAATCGGCAGCGGGTTGCGACTGCGGCCGGGTGTAGTAGCCGTGCTCGGGATGATAGAGGCACGCCTCCATGTACTCCGCGAAGGAAATCGGTCCGCGTTCGCGGATGCGCGCAGCGAGCAGTTCGGCGAGCGGCGTGGCAAACCATGCACGAGCTCCGGCGGCCATCAATCCCTCCGCTGGGGCGTGCGGATGAACATTTCGATGACGTAGTCGTGCAGGCAGTCGTAGAGCTGGCGCTGAAAATTCCAGGGAAACTGCGCCTGTTCGATCTCGCGCGGGCGGAGCCGGAACGCATAGTCGTGCACATCGGTACCGGGCAGGCGAAAGCGGATGTGCACGGTGACGCCTTCCTCGGCCGGCTCGGCGGCAAAGGTGAACAGCGGATGTTCGTAACGTGCGAGTTCCTGACGAACCCGTTCAAGCAGTGCGTTCACGGGCATCCCGGAGCAGGCCGATTTCGCCCAGCCACTCGCGCAGACGGGCTGCGAGGGCATCGCACGTCTGGGAAAATGCCCGGCGCACCGCATCATCGCCGCCCGGTACGCGCGCCGGATCAGGAAACGGCCAGTGGAACCGCTGCTGCCGTGCCGCCAGGTTGGGGCAGGCGCGATCGGCTTCGTCGCACAGCGTGATGACATAGTCGAACGGGCCGGCAACCTGCTCGATGGTTTTCGAGTACAGCCCCGCAACGTCAACCCCGCGCTCGCGCAGGACCTCCAGAGCAAACGGGTTGACACGCGTGGCCACGGTGCCGGCACTGGCCACTTCCACGTCTTCGCGCACCAGGGCGCGCGCCAGGGCTTCGGCCATCTGGCTCCGCGCTGAATTGAAGCTGCAGACGAACAGGATCCGGGTCATAGCGTGCCTGCCGTGCTGCGGAAACCGGTCTGTTGCATTCCGGCCCAGACCTGCTGGAACGTTTCCAGCGCCTCACGATCGAACAGCACAAAATAGACTCGCTCGAGCGGCGTGCTGCCTTTCAGATGCTCGACCACTTCGTGCAACATGATCTCCGCGCAATCGCGCATGGGGAAGCCGGCGATGCCGGTGCCCACCGCCGGGAACGCAATGCTCTTCAAGCCGCGCTGCGCGGCCAGGCGAAGCGAATGGGCTGTGGCGCTGCGCAGGGTTTCCGCCGAGGTGCGTCCGCCGAGCTCCATACTGGCCGCGTGGATCACATAGCGAGCTTTCAGCCTGCCCGCGCCGGTGATCGCGGCTGTGCCGAGCGGGATGGAACCAATGCGATCGCATTCGCGCTGGATTTCTTCGCCGCCTTTGCGGCGGATCGCCCCGGCCACGCCGCCGCCCAGTTTCAGATCGTTGTTGGCGGCATTGACGATGGCATCCACATCCATTTCGGTCAGGTCGCCCTGCAGCAGAACGATTTTTTCTGCCAGGGCTCGCTCGGTCTCGCGCATCTCATCCATCCCGGTTTCCCGATGCAGGCTATCCGCTTTCGGCCTTGCGGGCCGTTTCGGTGGCCGTGTCCCGATAGTCATAGACGCCGCGGCCCGCTTTGCGACCCAGCCGCCCGGCTTTGACGTACTGCACCAGCAGCGGCGAAGGGCGGAAACGCTCGCCGAGGGTTTTGTGCAGGTACTCGAGGATGCTCAGGCGCACGTCGAGTCCCACCAGGTCGACCAGTTCGAACGGTCCCATCGGATGATTCAGGCCGAGCTTGCACGCGGTGTCGATATCCCGTGCCGAGGCGATGCCTTCTTCGAGCATGCGGAAGGCCTCGTTGCCGATCAGCGCGTTGATTCGGCTGGTGATGAACCCGGGCGATTCGCGCACGATCACCACTTCCTTGCCCATGCGCCGGCCCACCTCGACACAGGCGGCGATGGTCGCATCGGAGGTTTCCAGCGCGCGGACAATTTCGAGCAGGCGCATCTTGGGCACCGGATTGAAGAAATGCATACCCACGCACCGCTCGGGGCGGCAGGTTACGGCGGCCATTTCGGTGATGGACAGCGACGAGGTGTTGCTGGCAAAGATGGCGCCCGGCCGGGCGAACCTGTCGAGCAGGGTGAAAATTTCGATTTTCAATTCCATGTCTTCGGGCACGGCTTCGATCACCAGGTCGGCGGTGCGACAGGCGTCTTCCACGGCGCGGGCGGTAGTGATGCGGGCAAGCGCCTGCTGTTTCTGCTCGGCGGTGAGCTTGCCCCGTGCCACGGCTTCCTCGAGCGACTGGGCAATCCAGTCCAGCGCCTGCTCGAGCACGGACGCAGCCACATCCTCCAGGATTGTCCGGTAGCCGCCCACAGCCGCCGCATAGGCAATGCCACGACCCATCGTGCCTGCGCCGATCACCGCAATCGTTTGGATTTCCGCCATGGTCTTCTGTCCTCACACGCAGCCACGGGGCCGGCAGGGCGAACCGGCTGTCGCGCCGTGGCCGTGACTACTCCGGAAACAGCCGCGCAGCGTTTTCATAAAGAATCTTCCGCTGTGCGGCCGGCGAAACCGGCAGCGCCAGGAACTGGTCAATGTTACCACGTACGTCGGGCACACCGGGGCCGGGCCAGTCGGTGCCGAACAAAACTTTATCCGCAATCTCTTCGAGGCGCGGAAAATAGTCCAGCAGCTTTTTCGGAGGGATGCCGCTGATGTCCATGTACATGTTCTTGTGGCGCCGGACCAAGAAGAAGGCTTCTTCCATCCACAGCGGCCGGCCGCCATGGGCGAGAATCACCACAAGGTCGGGGAAGTCTATCCCCACATCGTCGGCCAGAATCGGCTGGGCATACAGATTCCGCGCACCCGGGAAAATCGACGTGCCGGTGTGGATCATCACCGGCAGGCGGTTGGCCTGCGCGCGTTCGTAGACGGCGGCCAGCGGTCCCAGGCCGTTGCGGTACGCGTTCGGCGCGAATCCCTGATGCGAGGGATGAATTTTCAGCGCGCGAATGCCGATGCCGGCCAACCGATCGACCTCGGCAGCTGCATCGGTGACGTGCATCGGGTGTACGGAGCCGAAGGCCAGCAGCCGCTTGGGATCGGCCTGGCAATAGGCGGCAATCCAATCGTTCACCTCGGGGGTGAAGCCCATCACGTCCGGGCTGACGTAGTTGATCAGTCCGGCGCGCTCCACACCGATGCGGTCGAGAAATTTCAGAAATTCCGCCGGCTGCCGGGAGAACGTTTCAATGGTGGCAAAATCGGCGCGGCCGCGGCGCATCAGTTCCAGCGCTTCCGACCGAAACATGTGCAGAGGCTGAATGTGAATATGGATGTCAATCACCGGTATCGCGTTCATGTTCGACATTGTCCCTGCGGTCCCAGCACGCCTGCAGCGCACGGCGGGTGAAGACGCGCAGCATTTCGCGGCGATACTCCGGTGTGGATGCCGAGGTCGTGAGCGGCTTGCCGGTGCGGGTCACGGCGCGCGCGACTTCCTCGATCAGTTCGGGCGAAGCTTTCTGGCCGACCAGCAGTGCTTCCGCCTGGGGCACAAGCAACGGAGCCGGATTCACCGCCGCGATGGCCACCCGCGCGGCATGGCAGATGCCCTGGTCATCCACCTCCATCGCCACGGCAACGCCCGCCAAAGGATAATCGATCGAATTGCGGATGCGCAGCTTGCGATAGGTGCCGCGGCGGCCGGCGGCACGCGCGGGGATGTGCACGGCGGTGAGCAGCTCGTCGTGGCCGAGCGCAAGGCGATCCATGCCGTCGTTTTTGTAGAGTTCGCGCAGCGGCCGGCGGGTTACGCCTCGCGGGCCGGAAATTTCCACCTCCGCATCGAGCGCAAGCAGGGCTGGTGCCGAATCTCCTGACCAGACCGCCCAGCAGAATTTTCCGCCCGGGGCCACATGACAGATCGTGCGCGGGTGCGCCGCGTGCGGATTCGGCATCGGCAATTTCAAGCAGCCACCCAGGGCCCGCCGCCAGAACTCGGACTGGTTGTACCAGAGGCAGCGCGTCTCCAGGCACAGGTTGCCCCCGATCGTGCCCATGTTGCGCTGCAGCGGCCCGGCGACCGCAGCCACCGCTTCCGCCAATACGGGAAACTGTTCGCGCACGATCGGTGCGCGTTCCAGTTCCGTCAGGGTCGTCAGCGCGCCGATGCGCAGGCCCTGCCCGGGCGACCACTCGATCCCGCGCAGCGCGGCGATGCCTTTGATGTCCACGACCAGCTGCGGCGCGTAGAGCTTCATCTGCAGGTTGGGAATCAGGTCGGTGCCACCCGCAATAACTTTTGCCTGGCCGGGCGCGGCATCCTGCAACACCCGGAGCGCTTCGGCGACCGTCTGCGGTCGCACCAGGGAAAATGCCGGAAGGGTCATGACCCGCCTCCCGGATGTGTGCCGGAGTTCCTTGTCTGAGAGGCAGCCTGCCGCCGCTTTTCCTGCAATGCGGCGAGAATTTTCTCCGGCGTGATCGGCAACGAGTGGATGCGCACGCCGACGGCGTCGTAGACGGCACTGGCGATGGCCGGCAGCGTCGCGGCCAGCGATCCTTCACCGGCTTCTTTGGCACCGAACGGGCCTTCCGGGTCGTGGGATTCCACAATGATGGATTCGATCAGCGGCGTTTCCAGCGTAGTCGGGATGCGGTATTCGAGCAGGGAGGGGTTCATCAGGCGACCGTTGCGCCAGATCATCTCTTCCTGCACCGCCTGGCCGAAGCCCATATAGACGGAGCCTTCCACCTGACCTTCGACGGTGAGCGGATTCAACGCCCGGCCGCAGTCGTGCGCGACAACGATACGGTGTACGGTGAGCTGGCCGGTTTCCGGGTCTACGCTGACCTCGGCGGTCTGAGCGCTGTAGCTGTAGGCCGGCGAGGGCCCCACACCGGCACCTTTGAACGTGCCCCCTCGCGCCTCTTCGGGCGGGGCGTAGGTGCCTTTGGCAACCAGCGCGCCCTGGGCTTCCAGCGCGGCGGCAACCGCCTCCTCAAAACTGAGGGCCCGCTCGCGGTCGTGGCGCGGGAAGATGCGTTCGTCGCGCGCCTCCAGCACTTCCGGGCCGCAGTCGAGTTTTTTCGCTACCGCGTCGAAAAGCTGCGCGCGCAGATTCCGCGCGGCTTCCAGGCACGCGTTGCCGGCCATGAAGGTCACACGGCTCGAATAGCTGCCCAGGTCGACGGGCGTCAGCTCGGTATCGGCGGCCACCAGCCGGATCCGTTCGGGCCGAACGCCCAGGACTTCGGCGACGATTTGCACTTGAATGGTGTCCGAACCCTGCCCAATTTCACTGGCGCCGGTGTAGACCGTGATGCCGGCATCGCGGTCCACCTTGATATGCACGGTCGTATGCGGCATGTTCGAGCGGATGATCGGGTTGGCTGCGCCGCTGACGTAATGGCTGCAGGCCATGCCGATGCCACGCCCGAAGGGCAGCTTGCCACGCTTCGCGGTCCAGCCGGAGCGCTCGACCACACGCTCGATACACTCCGGCAAACCGTAGCTGGTGACGCGCAACTGGTTGGCCGTGATGCACGGCGCGCGGAGCAGATTCCGCCGGCGCAGCTCGACCGGGTCGAGCCCGGCCTTTTCGGCCAGCACGTCGAGCAGGCACTCGAAGGCAAAGCGCATGTTCACCGTGCCGTGGCCGCGCATGGCGCCGCAGGCAGGCTTGTTGGTCAGCACGCGGTAGCCATCGTAGCGCGCGGCGGGAATGTCGTAGATGGCGTGGAGCAGGTTGCCGGAATAGAGCACCGTGACCGGCCCGTAGCCGCAGTAGGCGCCGCCATCCTGCACCATGCGGGCTTCCACAGCCGTGATTCGGCCCTCGCGGGTGATGCCGACCTTCAGGTCCATGTAACTGATGGGCCGGCCGCGGTGGGCATAGAACACTTCTTCGCGCGTATAGGTGATTTTTACGGGTCGCCGGGCCTTCTTCGCCAGCACCGCCGCGGCGACCTCCAGGGGAATGACTTCGCTTTTGCCGCCGAATCCGCCGCCGACGAGTGGCTTGACCACGCGGATGTGGCTCATCGGCATCTCGCAGACGTTCGAGAGCGTCCGCTGCAGGTAATAAGGCACCTGCGTCGAACTGTAGACGGTGAGCCGTCCGTCCGGCTCCCAGACAGCGAGGGTAGCGTGCGGCTCCATAGCCGCGTGGGTGACCTCGCCGGCATAGAAGCGTTCGGCGTGGATGATTTCGGCTTCGGCAAAGCCCTGCTCTACATCTCCGAACACATGGTGATATTCCTTTTCGATGTTGCGCGGTTTGTTGCTGTGAATCCAGTGCTCGGGATTTTCCACCTGCATTGCCGCGAGCGGATCGAACACGGCGGGCAGCGGTTCGTATTCGACATCAATCAAGGCCAGAGCCTGTTCGGCAACTTCCAGACTGGTGGCGGCGACGGCAGCGACGTTGTCTCCGATGTAGCGGACCTTGTCGGTCTGAAACACGCGCTCATCGTGTCCGATCGGCAGGATGCCGTACGGGTGGGGTGCATCCCGCCCGGTGGCGACAGCTTTCACGCCCGGCAGCGCTTCGGCCCGGGTTGTATCGATGCGTCGGATGTGCGCGTGCGGATACGGAGAGTGCAGAATCTTGCCGAACAGCATGCCGGGCACAACCAGATCGTCGGCGTATTTGCCCAGGCCGGTGACTTTGGCCCGGGCATCCGTCATGGGCAGCGGCTTTCCGATTATGGAAAACTCGGCCATGGCTTACTGGCTCCCCTGGGCGGCAGTCGGGCTGGCAGCGGCAGTTCGCGGCACCTGCTGCCAGCGCTCCAGTGCCAATCGCACCGACTCGTAGATTTGCATGTAACCGGTGCAGCGGCACAGATTGGACGAAAGTGCCTCGCGAATCTCTTCGAGCGTCGGCTGGGGATTGCGATCGAGCAGCGCTTTGGTTGCAATCAGAAATCCGGGCGTACAGTAGCCGCACTGGGCTCCGCCGGAAACCGCAAAACCTTCCTGCACCGGATGCAGTTCGCCGGGCGGGGCTAAACCTTCCACCGTGGTGATCTCCGCTCCGGCATAGCTGGCCGCCAGAGCCACACAGGAAAGCATCGGCGTGCCGTCGATCAACACGGCGCAGCAACCGCAACTGGAATCATCGCAGCCGCGTTTGGAACCGGTCAGGCCCAGATCTTCGCGGAGCACGTCGAGGAGCAGTTTGTTCGGCGGCACCGCCACCTGGCAGGTTTCGCCGTTGACGCACAGCTTCAGCAGGATTTTTTCCATCATGTCTCGTTCGGTTTTCGCTGCAACGAACCGGACTTCGCGGCGTGCGGCTAGTCCGCCAGTTTGCTGAGCGCCTCCTCATCGTAGCCGAGCACAATCTGTCGGCCGCGAAGGACGATCGGTCGCCGGATCAGATTGGGCTCCTGCGCCATCAGCCGGAGCGCCTCGGCCCGCGAGGGCGGATTCTGTTTCATCTTGCGCTTCCGATAGAGCTCGTGCTTCGGGTTCAGGAACAACCGGTAATCGCGATCCCCGATCAATGCATCCAGCTCGGCCACCGTGAGCGGCTCGCGGGTCAGGTCGCGCAGTTCCAGCTCGACCCCTTTGCGTTGCAAGAGACCTCTTGCCTTGCGACAGCTGGTTCAGGTCGGCTTGTGAAAGAATTTCAGCTTGGCCATCTTTGCTTCTCTCCTGCGCCCGTGGTCGCGTCTTTCCCGCTAGTAGCGGGGCATCGCCGGATCGATTTCCACGGCCCAGCGCTCAATGCCGCCGGCCAGCGAACGTACGCTCTCAATTCCCTGTGCCCGGAGCCAGGCCGCCACGTTCAACGAGCGAATTCCGTGGTGACAGTAGACCACCACTTCGTCGGCCGCAGCAAACAGCTCCAGATGGCGTGCGACTTCGCCCATCGGCACCAGTCGCGCACCGGGCAGGCGGCAGATGGCGTATTCGTGCGGCTCGCGACAATCCACCAGCAGCAGTGGCTCACCCCGGTCGAGTTTGGCCTTCACTTCCCGTGGCTCGATCTGCAGTTCGTCCAATGCGTCCTCGCTTGCCCGGACGTCCACAGCACCGGCCCGTCAGTAGCCGAAATTCGCCGGTACGGAAAACGCCGGCTGCCGGACAGCCAGCGGTGCCAGCCGCTGTGCGCCGAGCCGCTCCAGATACTCGCGACGGTCGTGGACCTCGTACACCCAGCGCCGCAGCCAGTGCTCGTACCCTTCCAGGGTGCGGCTTTGCTCGTGGTATTCGGTGAAGAACCGATGATCGCGGCCATAATAGCCCTGCACCGGGGAGGGATGTGCCCCCCAGGGTTCGTGCACCACGGCGCCAACGAGCAGACCGGGGATCAGCGTGCGATTCGGGTCCGAGGCGATCACGTCTGGCGCAACGATTTCTTCGGCCACGACGATCACCTGCCGCGCCGCACGCGCGCCGTCTATGGCCACACCGAAGTTGCCCCACAGGTGCGCGTTGCCGAATTCATCGGCGCGCTGCACATGGAGAATGGCTACGTCGGGCCGGAGCGCGCGCACCGCGACCAGTCTTTCCTCGTTCACCGGCGAGGGAAATTCCCGCAGATTCCCGTTGCGGGCCAGCAACTCCGAGCCGAGTGTCGCATAGGTGGGCAGGAACGGAACGCCGAGCGCGCCAGCGTGCAAGGCCAGTGCCAGCGTGAAGTTGGAATAATCCACCATCTGTACGGGCTGCGGAATGTTCTGCTCCACTGCCCGGCGCAGGCAGTAGCCCACTCCTGCCGAAACGTTGCCGACCCAGGCGGCCAGGACTCGCGACACCACGCCCGCACCGATCAACTGGTCGAACAGAATATCCGAGATCGGTCCGATCAGCGTCAGATCGCGTCGTCCCTGGCGAATGATCTCGTGGCCGGCAGCGAACGGGATCATCTGTTCCATCTGGGCACCGAGCAGCACTGTCTGGCCATCCCGCACATGGCGGGCGATCGCTTCGCGCATGCTGACCAGCTTGGACGCGGCAGCCATGATTCCGTTCAGCTCCGGCTCTGCCAGACGGGCGCGCGCTTTTCGAGAAACGCGCGGATGCCTTCCAGGGCGTCCGGGGTTTTCATCAGTTCCTGCAGATAGAACTCTTCGATGCGGTGCAGATCGGCCTCGAAGCTGGCATCGACGCGGCGGCGCAGTTCCCGGCGGGTCATGCGGAGCACGGTGGCACTCATCCGCTCCAGCTCGCCCAGCAGCTCGGCCACGGCCCCGCCCAGCCCGTCGTCGGGTACCACGCGCGTGACCAGGCCCAGCGTTCTGGCCTCCGCGGCGGAAATTGTCCGCCCGGTCAGAATCAGCTCCAGCGCCGCCCGCGGCCCGCACAGCGCCGGATAGGTAAGCATCGCCACCGGCGGGAAGCAACCCAGCCGGATTTCCGGCTGGCCAAACTGGGCCGACTCTGCAGCAATCACAAAGTCGCAGAAGGTGGCCAGCTCGGCGCCACCACCCAGGCAATGGCCGCGGACGGCAGCAATGGAGAGGCAATCGGCGCGCCAGATCTGCCGCAGCACACCGTGGAACGCACTGAGCATTTCTTCGACCCGGCCGGGGAGGTGGTCGCGAATCTCCACGCCGGCGGAAAACGCGCGTTCGCCGGCACCGCGAAAGACGACAAAATCGCACTGTGCGGTCAGCTCGTGCAGCGCTTTGCCCAGAGCGTGCAGCATGGGAATGTCCATCACGTTCAGCGGCGGCCGCTCCAGCGTCAGCCAGCCCGTTCGGCCGGTGATTTCAGCGCGGACAGTGCCCGGGGCACTCATACGACACCCGTCCAGAAGCCGCCGGGGTCCAGCTCGCGCAGCACTGCGAGTTCGGCGGCGGTGGGCGGCGGGGTTTGCTTCAACTGCTCGGCCACCCGCAAAGTCCAGCCCGTGTTGGCCAGCACGTCTTCGACGCGCACACCCGGATGGACCGAATCCAGAAACGCTTCGCCGTCGGCCCCGAAACGGAGCACGCCCAGTGTGGTGATCACCGCGGCGGGGCCGGTGCCCGCCGGCAGCCCCTGCGCGCGCCGCCAGTCGTTGCCCGTGCCGTAGCCGGGCGAGGTCAGGTAGCTGACCCGTTCGACCAGACGCGTTTTTTCGTGCTTCAGCAGCACGACGGTGCGTCGGGCCAGGCAGGCGATGTCGCAGGCACCGCCCGAGCCGGGCAGGCGGATGTTCTGCTGGCCGCGCCGCGCCCAGGTCGAGTTCAGATTGCCGAAGCGATCCACTTCGGCGGCACCGAGAAAACCCAGGTCCACGCGGCCCTGCTGCAGCAGGCCCATCACGTCGAGCATCGCCCCGCACCAGGTGGCGCCGCGCAGGTTCGGCGGGTCCGCCATCGTGTAGAGCAGCTCCGCCGCGGGCGTTTCGCGGAGTACGCCGTTTTCAAACAGGCCCACGGCCCGCGGGGCATGCGTGCGCTTGGCCAGCAGGAACGCCAGCAGGGGCAGTCGCATGCCTACAAAGACCAGCTCGCCATCGCGCACTTCGCGTGCGGCGGCCGCCACCATCAGCTCGCCGAGCGAATAGCCGTGGGCCGGTTGTGGCGCGGCTTCCGTATGCGCCGGCGCAGGCATGGCTCAGTTCACCTGCGGAATCTGCTTGGGCGCGATCCATTTCGGCTCGTTCGCCTGAATGTCGTTCACCAGCCGGACGTCTTCCGGCGACGGCAGCACTTCCTGGAGATGCTGCTCGTATTCGGCCGGGCTGAGCAGTTCGCCGGTGACCGAGTACGGCTGGCCCGCGAACTCCCCGATGCGGCGGTGGAACTTCAGGTCGGGCACATACAGCTTCGGCTGGCCCGCGGGGATGTTCTTGTTCAACTGCTCGATCAGTTGCCTGCACTCGAGATGATAGAGGTAGCGGTTGTGTTCGTTCAGGTGGCCGAGATCGGCTTCCTGTTGCGCCTTCGGTTCATCGAACCGACCTTTCAGGCCCCAGACGTAGAACCAGTGCGCCGAGCTGGAATTGTCCACGCCGAACAGGTCATAGCTGACCGGCACCCACTTGTTGATGTACTTCTGCACAATCGGAATCGGCACCACGCCCGCCTTGATGACGCGTTTCAGGCCGTCCTGGCCGGTGCCCAGGTGAAAGGATTCTTCGCGGAGCATCGGGATCATGGACTGCGCCAGCGGCGCGAAGGCCGAATAGCTGAGCATGGTGAGCTGGAACTTGCCGTCGCGATCCACGAAATCGGTATAGGTGAAAAAGTCCAGCCAGTTGTCCACCGGCTGGTTGAAGGCGCCGAGCAGCCGTTTCTGTTCGAACGCGCGTCGCTCCAGCATTTTCTGCGCTTCAATGCGACCGCCATAGCCGAAATGATGGATCAGCAGATGGCACATCTGCCAGCCGTGGCGCATCTCCTCGGTGACCACGCGGCACAGCGACTGGCGATCGTGCTCGCTCGGCGCCGTCTGGAACAGGTAGCGCTGCTGCTCGACCGATGCGAATTCCGTGTCGCCCTGATAGATGATCAGGTTCTGCAAGGCATCCCGGATGCGCTGGTCGGGGATCTGGATCACCTTCTCCCACTTCGGTCGGCCGCGGAAGGCGCCGAACTCGATTTCGTTCGAACGCGTGGGCCCGAACTTGGCTTCGAACTTGTAATTCACGATTTCCGGGTAGTCCACGCCCACGTCCTTGATCCATTCGTGGAACAGCGTCACCCAGTCATCGAACGTGCTGATGCGTGCAGCAGGCATTGCGTATGTTCCTCCTGTACTCTGTACTTTCCGAATCGGCTAGCCAAACCCACAGCATTCTGCCAGCAGGAATCATCCCGGGGCCTCACTGGCCGCGAAAAATCGGCTTGCGTTTCTCGAAAAAGGCCGACATCCCTTCGGCGGCGTCGGCCGAGCGAAAGCACTCGACCTGCCGGGCGATTTCCGCGTCCATGGCGCGGCGCAGCGCGTCCAGTGCATCGCCGAACAGCACCTGCTTGATGCCGCGCACGGCCAGCGGCGGTGCGGCGGCCAGCCGCTCGGCCAGCGCATGAAACTCTTCCTCCAGCCGGGCCGCGGGCACGACCCGGTTCACCATGCCGATGCGCGCGGCCTCTGCGGCTGAAATCATCTCGCCGGTATAGAACAGCTCCGCGGCCCGCGCCGGCCCGACCAGCCGCGGCAACAGGAAGGTGCCGCCGAAGTCCGGGAACAGTCCAACACGCGCGAAGTTTTCGCCAAAGCTGGCCTCCTCCGAAGCGATGCGCAGGTCGCAGGCCAGCGCGAGATTCATTCCCGCGCCGGCGGCAGGGCCATTCACCGCCGCCAGCACCGGCTTGGGCATTGCGCAGATCTCCAGGACTGCAGCGTGGCCGGCTTCCAGCAGCCGGCGCAGTTCTTCCGGCGCGTTGCGCTGGCGCACTTCCGCGAGCAGCTTCAGGTCGCCGCCCGAGCAGAAGGCGCGGCCGGCGCCGGTCAGAACCACGCAGCGCACCGTCGCATCCTGAGCAGCGCGCTGCAGCGCCGCCCGCAGCGCTTCCGCCAGCTCGACGTTGATTGCGTTCAGCCGCTCCGGACGGTTCAACGTCAGAATGGCGACTGCGCCCTCGCGGCGCTCGAGCACCGCCGGTGCTACGGTGGCCTGGGTCGGTCCACTCATGCCTCACCCGCCCAGCCGGCGCAGCAGCGCGGCAAGCTGCCGGAAGTACTTCAGCTTCTGCCGTGCACCCAATCCGGTATTTCGCCCGCTGGTCGAAGGCAGCACGAAGACGCGGGCCCCGTAGAGCATGTCGGGTTGCAAACCGTATTTGCATTTCTTCCCGGCGAAATGCTCATACGCCAGCTTGCCGTGGAAAGCCACCACTTTGGGCTGTACTTCCGACAATTTCTGAGCCAGCAGCACACGGCCTTCGGCAAAGTCTTCGCGCGTCAGCTCGTCCACGCCCCGGGTCGGGCGCTTGACCAGGTCGGTCAGCCCGATGCCGAACTCGATCACACGGCGATCGTCCCTGTATTCCAACGGTTCCGGGACCAGGCCGGATTCGTAGAGCAGTGGCCAGAACGCATTGTTCCGCCCGGCGTAGTAATGTCCGACGCGGGCCGACCGCTCTCCCGGATTGCAACCGACAATCACCAGCTTCATCCCTCGCCGAAGATAATCCGGCAACGTACGCATCCCCCAGCCCTCTGCCCCGGCCCGGCGGCCCTGTGCGGACTCCCCGCTCTCAATCCTTCAGATTGACCCAGACGGACTTCACCTGCGTGTAGTGCTCGAGCGCATGCGCGCCGAGTTCACGGCCATAGCCGCTCATCTTGTAACCGCCGAACGGTGCCGCCGGGTCATAGTTGTTGTAAGTGTTGATCCACACGGTGCCCGCTTTGAGTTGCCGCGCGACGCGATGGGCTTTGGCGATATCCCGCGTCCAGACGGCCGCAGCCAGCCCATAAGGATTGTCGTTCGCCTGGCGGATAGCGTCTTCGAGGGTTTCGAACTCCAGCGCTGCCAGCACTGGACCGAAAATCTCTTCGCGTGCGATGGTCATGTCGTTGCGCACGCCATCGAAGACCGTCGGCTGCACGAAATAGCCTTTGCCATTTCCGAAGGCAGCGCGCGTGCCGCCAGCCACCAGCCGGGCCCCTTCCGCTCGGCCCTTTTCGATGTAGGAGAGCACCTTCTGCATCTGCTCCTCGCTGACCAGTGCGCCGAGCCGGGTTTTGGGGTCCAGGGGGTCACCCGGCTGCAATTTGCGGGCCCGGTCGGCCAGGCGTTCGATGAATTCGTCCTTGATTTTTTTCTCCACGAATACGCGCGAACCCGCGGCACAAACCTCGCCCTTGCCGTAAAAGATGCCTATCGTAGCGCCCTTGACGGCAGCATCCAGGTCGGCATCAGCGAAGATGATGTTCGGGGATTTGCCACCGAGCTCCAGGGTGACGCGTTTCAGGGTATCGGCCGAATTGCGCACAATCTCCTGGCCGGTGGCGGTCGAACCGGTGAACGCAATTTTGTCCACACCCGGGTGCCGAACCAGGGCACGACCGAGCTCGCGGGTCGAACCGGTGAGCACGTTCAGCACACCGTCCGGAACGCCAGCCTGCTGCGCCAGCTCCGCCAGCCGCAGGGCGGTCAGAGGAGTCCACGGGGCCGGCTTCAGCACGACGGTATTGCCGCAGGTCAGCGCGGGCGCCACCTTCCACGAAGCGAGCAGCAACGGGAAGTTCCACGGGACGATGGCGGCCACCACCCCGACCGGTTCGCGCAGGGTGTAATTCAGGAAGGGCCCACGAACCGGAATAGTCTCGCCATGGATTTTCGTGGCCCATCCGGCGTAGTAACGGAAGACCTCGGCGGCCATGGGCATATCCACATAGCGGGACTCGAAGATGGGTTTGCCGTTGTCGAGAGTTTCCAGCGTGCCCAGCTCGTCGCTGTGCTGATCGATCAGGTCTCCGAGGCGCCAGAGAATTTTCGCGCGATCGGCTGCGCTCATCTCCGCCCAGGGGCCGGATTCGAACGCCTGACGGGCGGCCTGCACGGCCAGGTCGACGTCACGTTCGCCGGCATCGGCGACGTGTGTGATCGGCTCTGCGGTGGCCGGATTGATGGTCGCGTAGGTCCTGCCGTCGGCTGCGTCCAGCCATTGGCCGCCGATGAACAGCTTGCCCGGCCTGACCTGCACCTGCGGTGCCGTCGCCATGGTTCGCTCCACTTACTTGCCCCGGAACTGCGGCTGCCGCTTCTCGACGTAGGCGTTCAGGCCTTCCTTGGCGTCTTCGCTGGTGAACAGCAACTGTTGCAGTTCGCGCTCCAGGCCGAGTGCTTCCTGGAAGGAGATTTCCGAACCGGTTACGACAGCGCGCTTGATGCGGCCCACGGCACGCGCCGCTTTGTTGGGCGGACAGAACTGCCGGGCGTAGGCCATCACGTCGTCCCAGAAGGTCTCGCGGTCGTAGATGTCGTGGATCAGGCCGAATTCGAGCGCCTCTTCAAAGCTGAAGGTGCGGCCGGTAGCCATCAGCTCGAGCGCGCGGGCGCGGCCAATCACGCGGGACAGCCGCTGCGTGCCGCCCGTGCCGGGCAGCACGCCCAGGTTCACTTCCGGCAGGCCGATCTTGCCGCCTTCCTTGCGCGCCAGACGGATATCGCAAGCCAGCGCAATCTCCAGCCCGCCGCCGACCGTGTGTCCGTTCAGCGCCGCAATCACCAGCTTGGGCGTCTGCTCGAGCCGGCACAGCGTTTCATTGGCGTGCAGGCAGAAGTAGTACTTGAACTGCGGATCGGCCTTGGCCAGCATGGCGATGTTAGCTCCGGCGGAGAAAAACTTTTCACCGGCGCCGCGCAGCACCAGCACGTACACGCTTTCATCCATCCGGGCGCGGAGGATGGCCGCGTCGAGCTGCTGCATCATTTCGTAGGTGTAGGTGTTGGCCGGTGGATCGTTCATTTCCAGGATGGCCACACCGTCTTCCACCCGGTAACTGACTAGCTCCTTTTGCTCGATGGCTTGGGTTGTCGCCATGAAATGCCTCCGGTTCGGATTCGATATAACTGTTGCGTAAACTGCTGTCGTTCAACCGGCCAGCCGGCCCGCCGCCTGCGCGTTGCCGCGGCTGGATTCACGCCAGCCGATGCGGTGGCCGTGGCCGTTGCATACTCCTTGGAGAAAAATTCCGGTCATGATCTCGGCCAGCCGGTCGGCGCTGGGGTCTACCCGGGGGTTGTACCAGGTGTAGATCCAGTTCATCATGCCGAACAGACTGAGCACTGCGATGCGCGGCTGAATGCCGCGAATCCCTTCGCTGCGACGCAGTTCTTCGAAGATTTCTCGTGCCAGTGTGTAGTAGCGGCGCTTGATTTCCGCCACCTCACGGCGCAGCGGTTCCGTCAGAGCTTTTTCCTCGTGCGTGAGGACCTTCATCTCGACGGGATGGCTGAGGAAATACTCCAGGTGATTCTGCACGAACACGCGGAGCCGTTCGACCGGCTCAGCCACACCGGCCAGACGCTGCTCGAGCCGCTCCAAGATACTGCGGAAGGCACAGATCTGGATCAAATAAAGCAGTTTCTGCTTGCTTTCGCAGTAGTAGTACAGCCCCGCCAGCGGGACGCCGCTCGAACGGCTGATATCGCGCATGGAGGCGCCGGCGTACCCTTTCTCGGAGAAGACGCGCGCGGCATGACGCAGGATGTGGCCGAGCTTTTCCGCGCTGGCCTGCCGCTCCGGCGATGAGTTGGCCGGCGGGCGGGAAAGTGGAGTGCTGTGCCGGTGGACTCGGGCACTGCTCGCGGAGAGTACCGCAGGCGATTGGCCCGCGGGCCGGTTCCGACTTTGCGGTCGCGCCATGCGTTTGGAGAAGTACGCCCGAAAACCTTGCTGAGTCGAACGTTCGTTCCAACGATACCCGCACTCCCCTGCCCTGTCAAGCACTTCGCTTGCCGGCCACCGGTGCCTCGCACAAGCCTGCTGGCCGTACTGCGGCGCCGAAACTGCCGGTATTTCCGTGCTATGCTGGGGTGCGCCAGCGGTGATTCGGGCGCGGTTTCGCATTGACTTCACCCATGAGCAGCCTCAAACCGAAACCGGTTCCAGAACGCACGCCCGTAGGGGGCGCCGACGAGCATGTGTTCGTCGAGCGAGCCCGTCGGGGAGACCTGGCGGCATTCGAAGAGCTGGTCAATCGCTACGAACGAAAAATCTTCCGCCTAGCACTGAACATTACCGGCAACCGGGAAGACGCCGAAGAGGTTCTGCAGGAAGCCTTTCTGAAGGCTTACACAAATCTGGATCGCTTCCAGGGCGATTCCCGCTTCTACACCTGGTTGGTTCGCATCGCGGTGAACGAAGGCCTGATGAAACTGCGCAGGCGCCGTCCCAACGTGGTTTCGCTCGACCAGGAGCTGGAAGCCGAAGACGATCTGTTGCCGCGCCAGGTGGAAGACTGGGGACCGAATCCGGAACAGCGTTTTGCGCAGATCGAGCTGCAGCGCATTCTGGACGAAGCGATCGCAGGTCTAGAGCCCGACTACCGCGTCGTCTTCGTGCTGCGCGACATCGAGCAGCTCTCCTCGGAAGAAACCGCGCAGGCGCTGGACATCTCGGTGCCGGCGGTCAAGTCGCGTCTGCTGCGTGCGCGCCTGAAACTGCGCGAGCGCCTGAATCCCTATTTCCGGCCCGGCGAATCGCCGCTGCCCGCCCGACCGGAACGGTAGGAGTCGCACCATGGATTGCCGAGCTGTGATTCGCGAACTTTCCGAATACCTGGATGGCGAACTCGACCGCACCCTGTTCGAAGAAGTCGAACGTCATCTGGCTCACTGCCAGGACTGCCGTCTGGTGGTGAACACGACGAAGAAGACCATCGAGTTCTACTGCAACTCCGCGCCGCTGCCGCTGCCCGAAGACGTCCGCAACCGGCTCCATGCCGCCCTGGCCACGCGCCTGAAGCGCCCGTCTCCCTGATCCGCCGCTTTCCGGTCGCGCCCGCGCGCGGGAAATGTTCCCGCATCGGTACCGGCTCTTTCCGCGCAACTATTTTTTTCGAGATGGAAATCGCGGCCACGTTCGTGCGCGAAGGCAAATCCGATGCGGCGGTGGCAATGGAGCAGCGCATCGAGCGAAAAATGCACGCAGGCATTCCGGGGCGCGGTCGCGCTGAACGATCTCAGCCGCAGTGTTCGAACAGCGGCAGCCGCGTGCCGAGGCCGCGCTCCTGCGCCAGCTCGACGACGCGCGCAGCCACGGCAACGTCTTCCACCGCCACCCCGTTCGATTTGAACAGCGTCACCTGCCGTGCGTCGGTTCGGCCCGGCACACGCCCGGCGACGATATCGGCGAGCTCCCGCACAACCATCCACGCGCTCGCTTCCAGGCCCCCGAACGCGGCGAGCAAGTCGCCCGATTCCAGCATGGCCTGCTCGCGCGAATCCACGGCGATGATGCCGGCACGCCGCACGGCTTCCTCATCGAGCTCGCGTTTCTGGGGAAAATTCGCACCGATGGCATTGACGTGCGTGCCCGGCGCCAGCCAGCGGCCCAGCAACACGGGCGTGGAGGAGTTCGTAGCGGTGACGACAATCTCGGCCTCCCGAACCGCTTCTTCGGCTGAGCCCGCCGGATAGACAGGCAGTTGCAGCCGCTCGGTCATCTCGCGCGCGAACTGCGCACGCCGCTCCGGGTTACGGCTGTAGGCGCGCACGCTGGAAAGCTGGCGCACAGCGGCGATGGCTTCGAGCTGCGTCCGCGCCTGCAGGCCGGTGCCGATGATGCCCGCCGTGGTCGCATCCGCGCGAGCCATATACTTCGTGGCGATGCCGCTGGCGGCGCCGGTGCGCATCTGTCCCAGGTAATCGGCTTCGAGCAATGCCACGAGTTCACCCGTGCGGGTCCGGTACAGCGGAACCAGAAAGCGCACACTGCCGCGCGCACTCGTGTAAATTTTCAGCCCCGCGTAGCCGGTTTCCGTGTCGGCTGCCGCCATGTAGTGCAGGAAAACCTTCTCGGGCAGGGCGAAGCGGCGGCGGGGATGCAGCAGTGCTGTTCCATCCGCCAAATGGCGGAAGGCCTGCTCGACGGCGTCGAGCGCCACGGGCATGGTCAGCACCGCGCGAACGTCAGCTTCACTGAGCAACAGGGCCATGTTCTCTGCCGGAAGGGAAGGGGTGTCGTTCTACTTCAACCGTACCACGAACGTCCGACCCTGAGGTTTGACTTCCAGCTTGTCTTCCCGCGCCAGCCAGCCCAGCGCCATGTAGACAATCGGTTCCGGCACATCCACCTGTCTTTTCAGGGTCGAGACACGAAGCTCGCCTTCCTCGTCGAGGGTGTGCCAGATGCGCCCTGCCGTTTCGCCAATTTGTTGAATCACCATCGCGTTCCCTCAAGCAAAATGCTGCCGACAAAATGTTTTCACAGGCGAGGTGGGTTTGCAATCCGGGAAGCCGCAGGAACCCGGAATTGCAACCCGCGGCGGCCGGGTGGATTGCCGGCGTAACTGACCGAACCCTGAAAGAAACCCCGGCCGAGCAGTGCCCATCTGTGCCGGGATCAGCAGGCAATTGCCCTGTGCAACGGGTTCTTGCGCAACAGCCAGTCGGGTGGGACAGGTTCGGGTGCGGGTGGGCCTGGCCATCAGCTTTGGAAACGGGGAGATTGGCAGGGGAACTCGCTGCCAGGCCCGGGCGGTCGCTGCAACGCCCACAGGAAGTCGCAATTTATGGATTCGACTGTGGGGCCGGCTGCGAGGCCTGCACGTCCTGCGGCAGAGGCTGTGGGGCTTCGGGCATAACCAGCCAGGCGATGAGATAGACGATGACGCCCGGAAAGATGCCGGTGAAAACCACCACCAGCACCCAGATCAGACGCACGAGCGTTGAATCCACCTCGAAGTACTCGCCCAGTCCACCGCAGATGCCGGCCAGTTTTTTGTCGGTGGCCGAACGCATCAGGCGCCGGGCGCTCCGGGCCGTCTGCGCAGTGTGCTGTCGCGCTCCGCAGAAGTAGCAAAAATTGGAGTGATCGGCAATTTCCCGCTGGCAGTGTCTGCAAATCATTTCTCCCCCTCGAGCGACGGCTGTTTCTATCTTACGATACGCAGCCAGCAGCAAAAAGTTCCGTTGAACCGGCTGTGAACGCGGACCGCTTCAACGGCGGCGAAGCACCAAGGTATCGGCCAGCAGGTCGTGCAGCGCCTGTTTTTTCTCCGTCAGGCCGGCCAGTGCCAGCGCGAGCAGCCCGAGCAGGACCAGCAAAGCAATCAGCGCATAGTGCATCGGCTGGCGGGCATAAGGCGAAAGCCAGACGAAGCTGGCCAGAAACTGCAGCGCAAAAAATTTTCCCAGGTGGCGTCCGGTGGCACGCCAGAACGAGATGCGACGACCGGCCAAATCCGTGACCACCAGCCCGATCAGCCGCTTGCCGAGCGTGGCCTGCCGCGGAGAACTTTCCAACAGCGCAAAATAGAGCCAGACGAGCACGGCATGGACAATTTCGAGCGGCAGCGCAATGGCCTCGATCTGCTGTTCCAGAAAGGCGGGATCTGGCTGCAGTGTCTGTCCGGTACTCAGTGTCCGCACGAGCAGAAGAAACACCGCCAGGAAAACGGCCACCACGAACAACAGGATGCCGTCCACGAAATATGCTGCAAAGCGGCGCCAGAAGCCGGCGTAGCGCATCGCGACCACGCCGGGCTGCGGTGCCACAGCCGGCGCGGCTGTATCCGCGCCGGCTTGCTCGCCTGCAGGGCTGCGCGGAGCGAGCACCGAAGGGTCTACGCGGACTTCGGGCGGAGAGGATGGCTGGGCTGCCGGTGTGATCGATTCCGGGCGCTGCGCAGGGACCGGCCGACCACACGAGGCGCAGGAGTCGAGTGTTTCGGAAAGTTCCGCGCCGCAGAAGGGACAGAAAGCGGGCATCGCGACCGTCCAAGCGGGTGCATCCTAGCAGACTGCCGCAACGCAGAGCAAGTTATCAGTGGCTGCGTTGCCGGCCGGGTAGGCGCCGGGAGATTAGAACGCCACCAGGTCTTGAACCGCACGGAAGATGTCTTCGCTCTGCGGCAGGATGACATCTTCCAGTTTGGGCTGGTACGCGCAGAAGGTATCTTCCGCAGCCACGCGGCGGACCGGCGCATCGAGTTCTTCGAACAGCTCATCGGCGATGCGCGCGGCAATTTCCGCGCCGTACCCCCACGAGAGGGAATCTTCATAGGCCACGAGCACGCGGCTGGTCTTGCGGACGCTGGTGGCGATGGCTTCCCAGTCATAGGGATTGAGCGTGCGCAGGTCCAGAATTTCTACCGAGATGCCCTGCCGTTCCAGGTCGGCGGCCGCCACTTCCGCACGGTGCACCACCGCACCGTAGGTGATGATGGTGGCATCGGTGCCGGCACGCACCAGACGCGCGCGGCCGAAGGGAATGGTGAACTCTGCGCCCGGGTACGGCGCACGGTTGTAGGGCTGGCGGTACAGATGCTTGTGTTCGAGGAACAGCACGGGATCATCGCAGCGGATGGCCGTGCGCAGCAGTCCGCACAGGTCGAGTGCCGTCGAAGGCATGACCACGCGCAATCCCGGGCAGTGGGTGAAGATCACCTCGCCACACTGGCTGTGATAGATCGCCCCGCCGGTCAGGTAGCCGCCGATCGCCACGCGGACCACCGCCGGCGCCTTGAATTTCCCCGACGAGCGCCACCGCATCAGCGCCAGTTCGTTCCGCAGTTGCATCATCGCGGGCCAGATGTAGTCGAAGAACTGAATCTCCACCACCGGCTTCAGGCCGCGGGTGGCCATGCCGATGGCGCGGCCGACAATGTTCGCTTCGGCGAGCGGGGAATTGAAGACACGCGCCGAGCCATAGCGCCGCTGCAGGCCGGCAGTGGCTTTGAACACTCCGCCCTTCCCCTTGACCTGTTCGAGATACTCCTCGCGGCTGCAGTCGGCCACATCTTCGCCAAAGACCACGATGCGTTCATCCCGCGCCATTTCGTCGAGCAGCGTGCGCGCGACCATCTCGACCATGGTCAGCGGCGGTCCGTCGGGAGCCGGCTCGGCTTCGAAATCCTTCGCCGTGGGGTCCACATCCGGCGAGTACACCCAGAGCCGGACCGAATCTTCCGCCGGCAGCTCCGCGGCCAGTGCGCGGTCGGTGGCCTGGCGGATTTCCTCGTCCACTTCGGCTTCCAGCGCTTCCAGGGCTTTCTCATCCAGGATGTTTTCCCGCACCAGGAACAGGGCAAATTTCGGCAGGGGATCGCGGCGCGCTTCCGCTTCGCGCTCGGCATCGGGTTTATAGAGTTTTTCGTCGTCGGAAAGCGAATGGGAATACGGCCGGATCACATGGGCGTGCACCAGCGCCGGCCCGCGGCGTGCGCGGCAGTACTCGACAGCGCGCTTGCAGGCCACGTAGCTTTCCAGCGGCTCGGTTCCATCGCACTCTTCGATGAGCAGATCCGGGAAATTGCGCAGCAACCGGGAGACATTGCCGCCGGCGGTTTGCACTTCGACGGGAACGCTGATGGCATAGCCGTTGTCTTCGACCATGAACAGCACCGGCAGCTTGCGGATGCAGGCGGTGTTCAGGGCCTCCCAGAACTCACCCTCGCTGGTGGTTCCGTCGCCGCCGGAAACATAGACAATCTCATCGGGATGATGCCGCACCGCATGGCCGAGCGGGGCCTGCTGGGCCTGTTCGAGTGCCCTGGGGAATTTTTCGTAGTAAAGCGTGGCCTCGGCGGCGCCGACCGCCTGCAACCACTGCGTGCCGGTCGGCGAAGACTGGCTGACAATGTTCAGGTCCTGGTGGCCCCAGTGCGAGGGCATCTGGCGTCCGCCGGAGTTGGGATCGTCTTTCGCGCCGACGGCTTCGAGCAGCATTTCATACGGCGTCATTCCCAGCGCCAGGCACAATGCGCGATCCCGGTAGTAGGGGTAGAACCAGTCATAGGCGGGCCGCAGGTTCAGTGCCGCCGCCACCAACACCGCTTCGTGGCCGGCCCCGCTGATCTGAAAATAGATTTTGTTCTGCCGCTTCAACTGGATTTCACGGTCATCCAGCCGTCGGGAAAGATACATCGTGCGGTAGATGCGGATCAGCGTGTCGCGATCCAGGCCGTGGTACTTGGCGGCGTCGAACCGGGCCGTCCTGACGCGATTCTGTACAGGCATGCAGCGCTCCTCGTTGGATTCCGCGCGTCGTGCAGCAGGAGTATTATAGACCAGCCCTCGGACCAACACAGAATCCGAATCTGCCAATGCGTCATGCCCGCAGGGAACCAACACCGGCACACAAAAAACAGGGGCCGCATGCGGCCCCTGTTCCACTGATTGGGAAATGCCGGTGGAGACTCAGCGCGGGGGCCGACCCGCACCCGGCGGACGACCGGCTCCAGCCGGCGGACCGGCCGGCACGCCGGATGGCGGACCCGCTGGACCGCCCCCCACGGCTGGCGGCACGCCGGACGGACGACCCGCCGCAACACCAGCAGCCGGCCTGGCCGCAATCGCCTGGGTGGCCGTCTGGTGGCCGCGCTGCGAGCTGGCGATGGCCCGTTCGAGTGCCGGGCGTGCCTGCTCGGGCACCTGACCCAGCAGGCGTTCGAGCACGCTCAGGTGACGCTGCGTGTTGGTCCGCACGCGCTCCAGCACCGTGCCCGCATCGCCCGGCTCCAGCCAGTCACGTTCGAGCGCATCGTTGATGCGTCCCATGTTCGCTGCATAGCGCTCGATGCTTTCTCGCTCGGTGGCGGCATCGCCGCGCCGGCGGGAGCGCTCCGCCAACCGCACCAGGTATTCGTTGCGGCGCATGGCTTCGCGCGCGGTACGGTCATCGAGCCGGCCCTGCCACTCCACCGCACCGCGGGAAAGGATGGCCTGGGTGGCCGTTTGATGGCCGCGACGGGAAACCTCCAAGGCATGCTCGATGGCGGGACGCGCCTCGGCGGGCACCTTGTTGAGCACGCGCGTCAGCACGGGAATGTGCTTCAGCGTGGCTTCGTCCACACGATCGGCCACATCCAGCACATCCGATTCGCGCACCGCACGCTGGGCCAGGGCTTGCTCTGCGCGCTCCAGATGTTGCGCATACGCTCGGGCGTGCGCCGTCGCCTCCGCCATGTTGTTTTTCTGCTGAGCCGATTCGAGTTTCTTCAGTGCCTTCTCGCTGGCGCGCAGGTGGCTGTTGACCTGGCCCTTGTCCAGCCTACCTGTGTCCGCCACGGCGGACAGCCCAGCCAAAGCCAGGGCCAGCAAAAACATCGAGGCACCCGAAACGATTCGCCTTCGCATTGACGACCTCCTGTCTCTATCGGTCTGCAGGGCTCTGGGCGCTTCACACGGTTGGATGAGTATTTTCCCAGGCGGGGTTATCCGGCTCGAGTAGTACTCTCGTACCAGAGAGCGAAACGATTACCCGGCCCGCTCACCCTAGGGCAGCGCATCAAACCGTGCGGCTGCGCTTTCCCATGCGGTGTCGCCCGTGCGCACAATCTCGAGTTTTGCCGTCCGGAACGGCGCTTCCGTTGGCAATCGCTCGAGCCAGCGCTGGTGGGAGAGCCGCTCGTGCTCAGAAAAATCCAGCCGCACGAGCAGCCGGATCTGTTGCGGGCCGTCCTGAGCTGCCGAGGAGCGCTCGAACTTCCAGCGCATTTTTTCGCCGAGCCGGAACGCCTGCCGCCACGCTTCGATCCGGTGGCGCGCCTGCTGGGCGGCCTGCTCGTCCGCGCCGAAATCAAAAATCAGATAGGATTGCGGCATCCCAGATGCATTAAGCCGCCCGCGGCCGGGAATGTCAAGCGCGGCCGCATCGAGCGAAACTCGTGCCGCTTGCGAAAAACTCAGACCGATTGTCCGAATTGCAAAGTCGATGCAACAGAAAATTTCTGCGCTTCTTGACTGGAGGGCAGTGCGGTGCTATAGAAGAGTTTCACTAGTTGCAACTTAGTTGCAACTAGCGCAGCTCAAAATGGGCTTTCGCCGCAGCCACGGCGAAAGCCCGAACGCAGTTCCATCGAGGTGCCTATGCCACGATACAACCGCGTCTGCTCTTTGATAACAGATTTCCCCCTCTGCCGCAACCTCTTCTTGTTTGCCACCCTGTTGCTGTGCCTGCCCGCCGCCGCCGACAACCAGCGGCAGCTTACCGGCCGCGTGCGCGACCCGCACGGGCTGCCCATCCCGGGTGCCGAAGTGCGTCTGCTGGCTGCTCGCAGACAGGTGGTGGTGCGCCAAACGCAGACCGGAACGGAGGGCCGCTTCGCGTTCACGAATCTCGACGCGGAGTCGTATCAGCTCGTCATTGTCGCTCCGGGATTTCGTCGCTATCAGCAGCCGGTCACAGTTACACCAGGGGCGGCGCCGCTGGAAATCGTGCTGGAGCTCGCCGGGCTGCACGAAGGGGTTCTGGTCACAGCCGAACGCAACGAAACGGAAACCTTCTCGGCACCCCTGCCCGCGGCCATCGTCGCAGACAACCTGCTGGCGCGGCAGCTTCCCGTCAACCTGGCGCAGGTGCTCGAAGAAATTCCAGGCGTACAGTGGCGCAACGCAGGAGCTTTTCGCTCGCGTCCGGTGATTCGCGGCCTCGACAGCAACCGCATCCTGGTTCTGGTGGATGGGGAGCGGTTGAACAATGGCCGCACCTCGACCGAAGACGCGGGCATAGAAACTTCGCTGGTGGACCTGGGGCAGATCGAACAGGTCGAAGTCGTGCGCGGGCCGGGCTCGGTGCTGTACGGCAGCGACGCGTTCGGTGGCGTGGTCAACATTCTGACACGCGCGGCGCGACCGGCCGACCCCCTGCAGTTCGGCATGTGCGCGGGCGGCGATTTCACCCCGAATGCCGACGGGCGCCGGGGACATCTGGAGCTCTGGGCCGCCAGTCGCCACTGGTCGGCCCGGGCGCAGGGCGGAGTCGGGAACTTCGAAAACTACCGATCTCCCGCGGGAACCGTGTTCGGCAGCGGTGTGCGGGAGAACAGCGGGCTGGCCGAGGTGCACTGGTTCCCGCGTCCGCTCCAATCGCTCCACTTCAAATTCCTCTATCGGGGTGGCTACGATTTCGGACTGCCGACGCTGGAGCCGAATCCGTCCTTCCTGGCCTTGTTTCCCTTCAGCAAGCTGCGCAAGTGGAGCTGGGGCTATGCCGGCAGCTTCGCGAGCGGCGCGCTTTCCGCACTGCAAGCGCGATTTTATTCCCAAGAGCAGACCCGGGATTTCTTCAACCAGGTTCGCACAGGCCCCTCGCTCATCCAGAGCGAAACCATCACCGACGTATCGACATTCGGATACGACATTCAGCTCAGCAGCATTCTGAATTCACGCGTCGCTCTGACCTACGGTTCGAGTTTTTTCCACGACCGCAACCGGGATTTCCGCGAACAGATCCTGAATCCCGGCCGTCCGACCGAACTGCTCCTGAGTGCAGCCCCGAGTGTACCCGATTCGACATTTTCCGGGCTGGGATTCTTCCTGCACGTGCAGGCGGAAGCGGCTCCGCGGCTGCGCCTGGTGGGCGGTGTGCGCGCGGACCGATTCCGGCTGGAGGCTGAGCCGACGAAGAATTTCAGCCCGGATGCATTCGCTACGATCCGCGACCGCACCGACCATGCGGTCAGTGGCAACGTCGGTGCCACAGTCACGCTCCGGGAAGGCTGGGTGTTCACAGGTAACCTCGCCCGCGCGTTTCGCGAGCCCAATTTGTTTGAGCGTTTTTTCTTCGGACGCGGCTCTGTGGGTGGATTTGTGGTTCCGAATCCGGATCTGAAGCCAGAAACTTCGATCCAGCTCGACCTGGGCACACGCATCCAGCGAGGACCGGTGCGGCTGTCGTTCAATTACTTCCTGAACAGCCTGACCGATCTGATCTCCCGCGCCCCGACGACATTCAACGGGCAGAGCGTGATTGCCGGCCAACCGGTGAGCCAGAACGTCAACCTGGAAAAAGCACGGATACAAGGGCTCGAATCCAGCGCCGAGGTCTTCCTGCGCGGGCTGGGGGCCCAGTGGAATCCGTACTTTTCGCTGGCCTGGCAGCGGGGCACGAACCGCACAGACGGCGAGCCGCTGCCGTTGATCGCGCCGTTCACCGCACAAGGTGGTCTGCGGTGGCAACCCCTGCGGCTGCGACTGTGGAGCGAGCTGCGTGCGCGCCTGGTCACCTCCAGCCGACGCGTCCCCGTGGGGCAACCCCCGATCGCCGCGTTCACCGTATTTGGCTGGCGTGCCGGTTACGAGCTGCTGCGCGAGGAGATGCTCGCGTCGTTCCTGCTCCCGCCCGGATTCCGCTCGGTCCGGTTTCAGTTCGCTGTCGAAAACCTGGGCGACCGGCTCTACACGAATTTGTTCGAGACCGTACCGGAACCCGGCCGCAGTTTCCGTTTCGGCGTCCATTTCGAGCTGGGCACGGAGGCACGATAGGCGGAGGACCCATGGACCGACCTGATTCCACAAGGGGAGCCGTGCGCGGTGGATTCCAGTTGTTCCGCTGCCGCGCTGGCTGCTTGCATCTCAGTTGCTCGAATCAGGTGACCTTCCACCTGAACCGTGCGCAGTTGCTGGCGCTGCACGAAGCTCTTGAGCGGCTCCTGCGCACTCGGGAAGGTGAGTTGTGTCTGCCGAGTGCGTCTGCGCAAGAAATATCGTGCCAGCCCAGCTTCTGGTTGCGTCCGTCCGAGACGGTGGCCCTGCGCCTGCACCGCGACGAAGCCGTTGCCCTTTGCGAACTCCTCCGCCGCGGCCGCGCAGTGCTGGAAGAAGTTCCGGAACCCGAGTGGCACAGTCGCTACATCATGTAACCCAGGAGACAAACATGCAGCGAAAACTTTTGCAGGCCATGCTGTTCTGGATCGGATTCAGTGGGACCGCGGCAGCCGGCCCACAGGATGCGCTGCTCATCGTGGCGCATGGGGCGCGGCAGCCGGAGTGGAATCAGCGCATCTTCCGACTGGCGGAACAGGTGCAGTGGCCCGGGCCGGTGGGTGTTGCCTTTCTGATGGAAGCGGCGCCGGAGCACCGCCTGGACACGGTGGCGGCGCGATTGGATGCTGCCGGAATCGAGCGAATCATTGTGCTGCCCTTGCTGGTGTCTTCCCACAGCGGGCATTACGAGGAACTGCGCTACTACGTGGGGCAGCGCACCGAGCCTCCGCATCATGCGCACTACCAGCCACTGCGCACCCGCGCCAGACTGGTGCTGGCCCCGGCGATGGACGACCACCCCATCGTCACGCGCATCCTGGCCGATCAGGTGCGTGCGGTTTCCACCGGCCCTGCCGGCGAAACGCTCGTGCTGGTGGCTCACGGCCCCAATGAAGACGAGGAGAACCGCATCTGGCTCGAACACCTGAGACGACACGCCGAGCGGCTCCAGCAGCAATTCCGCTTCCGCCGCATCGAAGTGACCACGCTGCGCGACGATGCGCCGGCACCGATTCGCGATGCGGCGACCGAGCAGCTCCGCAAGGTCGTCCGCCGCGCTGCCGGAGATTCTCGTGTGCTCGTCGTGCCGGTGCTCATCTCCGTCGGCCAGATCCAAAAGCAAATCCAGGAACGGTTGAAGGGGCTCGTCTACACCATGATGGAAACGGGGCTGGCTGAACATCCCTTGGCTGCGGAATGGATCGAGCAGCAGGCTTCGGCGCTGCAAAGCGCTGCGGCCGTCCGCACGCGATGAACGCAGCGGCCCGGCGGGCTGCCCGGATTCCGTGCTTGACATCGAGGGCACACTAAACTATGAAATTCACCAATTCCCGGGCGTTATGCTTTTTCAGTCAGAATCCAGGAGAAGCCTTCGAGCATCCCATCGTGTCAGGATGTGGCGGAGCAACATCGCGCTTCTCTGGCTGACGATCTGGACCTGTGGAACCGTGGCGGCTTCCTTGGGTCCCACCCTGCACGGCCTGGGCCACGACTGCGCGTGCCGTGAGTGGATCTGTTTCTGCCCGCACGACAAAGCCGCCCACCCGCAGCCCGCGGAGCAGCAGCACGACGGAGAAACATCCGGGCCATCCTGCCACAAAAACAAATCAGCCGAGGAGCAGCCCTGTACGCTCTCCTCGTGCGGCAAGCAGCAAGACGACGAGGGATTGTTGACTTCGCCGCCCGCGATTCTTGCTGGCTTGCAGACGCTGCACGCGCCGACTCGGGCGAGCGCGTTGTCTGCACCGGCCGAGCCCCACCCGGCCGTGACGGATCTGCAAAAGGATTCTCCTCCCCCGCGGCTGCGCTTCCTCTGAATCCGGAACTGATCAACGCTGCCCGAAAAGTCCGGGCCGCCGTGTCTCCGACTGACTGAAACCCACTTCAGCGGAATCAGAGGAGGAATCTATGCAGCCGCGCATTGCTGTTTTGTTCAGACATGGTCTGCTGTTTTTCCTGTTGCTGTTCTGTGTTCTGTATCCGGCCGTTGCCAGTGCTCCGGACGAGCCAGCGACGCTGAGCGGTACCGTGCGCGACCCGGCCGGAGCCGTAGTGCCAAACGCTTCGGTGGTCGCTACGTCCACACGCACCGGTCAGGCCTTCCAAACCAGCTCCGACAGCCAGGGGCGTTACGAGTTCGCCGGGCTGCCGCCCGGACAGTATCGCATTCAGGCGACGGCTCCGGGATTCGGTGAACGAATCGAAACGGTGCTGCTCCGAGCCGGCCAGTCGGCACAGCTCGAGCTGAGTCTGCCGATGTCGCCGATGATGCAGGTGGTGACCGTGAGCGAAATTCCGGGCGAAATCGCAGCCGAATTCCACAAGGTACCGGGGAGCATCGCTCTGGTCGGCAAGGTAGAGCTGGAACAATCGCGCGCGGCCACACTGAAAGACGCGCTCGCGTTCACCCCGGGCGTGCTGGTGCAGTCGCGCTTTGGCGCCGATGAAAGCCAGATTTCTATCCGCGGCTCCGGTCTGCGGAACAATTTTCATCTGCGCGGCGTCAACCTGCTGGTCAATGGCCTGCCCTACCAGGATGCCGACAGATTCAGCGATTTCGAATCCCTGGAGCTGATGGCCACCGAACGTGTGGAGGTCTGGAAAGGTGCAAACGCGCTCCGCTACGGTGGCAACACGATGGGCGGGGCGATCAACTTTGTCACCAAGACCGGCGAGACGGCACCACCGCTCGAACTGCGCGTGGTGGGCGGCGCCTTCGGCTTCTACAAAGCGCACCTGGCCACCGGCGGCGAGGCCGGCCCGTTCGGCTACTATGCCAGCTACACGGCCGGCGAGATGGACGGCTACCGCGAGCACAGCCAGCAGGGCCGGCACCGGCTGTTCGCCAACCTCGGCTGGCGCCTCGGTCCCAAAACCCGTCTGGTTGTGGACATTCTCTATGCCAACGTGGCCGAAAAATTGCCCGGCGCGCTGACCCGCAGCGAATTCCTGAGCAACCCGCGCCAGGCCCAAGCCAGCAACGTGACCGGTGACTGGGGACGTTTCTACAACTACGTTCGCGTCGGCACCCACGTCCGGCATGAGTTCAACCGCACGCACACGCTCTCGTTGAATGTTCACGGCCAGTACCGCAGCCTGGACCACCCCATCTTCCAGGTGCTCGACCAGGACAGCCGCAACTTCGGTGGAGAAATCCACTACGCGTTCCAGGGCACACTGGGCAGCCGGCGCAACCGGTTCTTCCTCGGATTTGCTCCGCAGCACGGCACCACCGGTGAACGCCGCTTCGTCAATCTGGGCGCGGGGCAGCCCTTGGGCCAGCGCGGCTCGCTGACCGCCCTGTTCGGCACCGAGGCCACAAACTACGGCCTCTATTTCGAAAATCAGCTCGACCTGACCGCAGCAGCCACGCTCATCGCCGGCGGGCGTGCGGACTGGGCCCGGCGCGAATTCAAGGACCGATTCCTTGCCGACGGCGACCGTTCCGACCGGCGCACGTTTTCCGCGTTTTCGCCAAAGCTCGGCCTGGTCTGGCGGATAGCGGAAGAGGCGCAACTGTTCGGCAACGTCAGTCGCAGCTACGAGCCTCCGCTGCTGCTCGAGCTGACCAGCTTCGGCGCGCCGGGCTTTCTCCCGCTCGAAGCGCAGGACACGTGGCAGTACGAGGTCGGCACCCGGGGGCGACTGGGCAGTCGGCTCGAATGGGACCTCGCGTTTTTCGACGCCGAGATCGACAACGAAATCATCAATCGGAACGTGCGGCCGTTTCCCGGTGCGCCCTTTACTATTCCCAGTTTCCGGAATGCTCCCCAGACCCGGCACCTGGGAATCGAGCTCGGCACCGGCGCATTGCTGGGCGAAGGTCTGGCCTCGGCAGGCGACCGGCTCACCTGGCGGCTGGTCTACACCTGGTCGCGGTTCCGGTTCGTCGACGACCCGGACTTCGGCGACAACGCCCTGCCGGGCGCGCCGCGTCATCTGTTGCGCAGCGAACTGCGCTACACACACCCGCGCGGCTTCTGGGTGGCGCCGAATCTGGACTGGTCGCCGGCACGCTATTTTGTGGACAGCGCCAACACCGCAGTCAACACGAGCTACGCGGTACTGAACCTGAAAGCCGGCTACGACTGGGCAGCGGGCAGAAACATGCGCGCCAGCATCTACTTCGAAGCCGCGAACCTCACCGACCGCAACTATTCCGGCGCGGTGCAGGTGGACAACGACCTGGGCCGCTTCTTCGAACCTTCGGACGGTCGCGCCATCTATGCCGGGCTGAGCTGGCGCTTCGGGAGGTAACTGTGTTGCTTCGCTGCCGTTCGCAGCTTGCCGGGATCAGCCTGCTCGCAGTGCTCGGTGCGGCGGGCGCCTGCCGGAACTCCGCGCCGGCGCCCGCCGTGCAATTCGAACCACAGCCACACACCTTGCCCGCGGGCCAGACAGCCGGTTCGGCGCGCTGGCCGAAGGTGAGCGTCACTGCCTCGGGCGCACTCTATCTGCTTGCACTCGAGCCGACTCCGACCGGTGAGCGGCTGGCGCTGCGCCTCTCGCACAACCACGGCGATTCGTTCGACCCGCCCGTCTGGGTCAGTCCGGCCGGAGCCCCCATCAGCGCGCATGGCGAAAACAGTCCCGTGCTCGCACTGACGCCCACGGAAATTTACGTGCTCTGGGAGCAGCGACGCGAAGACGGCTACGCCGACATTCTGGTCGCGCGTTCGTTGAACTTCGGTCGCAGCTTCGAGCCGCCCGTCCCTGTCGTGCGCAAAGCCCGCCCATCGTTCCACGGCTTTGCCCATCTGGCAGTGGCCCCGAACGGCGACGTCTACGTCGCCTGGCTGGATGCCCGCGACCCGCCCGAGCGGCCGGGCACCTTTTCCGTGTACCTGGCGCGCTCAACCGACCGCGGCGCTTCGTTCGGAGAAAATGTTCGCGTGGCGGGCTCGGCCTGTCCCTGCTGTCGGGTCGCTGTGCTGGCCGGAGCCGGCGGACGAGTGTGGATTGCCTGGCGCAAAGTGTTCGAGGGCGACGTGCGCGATATCGCAGTTTCCACGTCCAGCGACGGCGGCCGCACCTTTGCTCCGGCTGTGCGGGTCGCTGCGGACAACTGGCGCATCGCCGGCTGTCCTCATTCCGGCCCGGCCCTCGCTGCACAGGATCAGCGCCTGTTCGTGGCGTGGATGACCGAAGCGCGGGGACGCAGCGTGGTGCAAGTGGCCTGGTCGGATGATTCCGGACAAACCTTCCAGCCCGCACTGCAAGTCTCCGGCAATATTCTCGACGCCAACCATCCGACGCTCTCCCGATCTCCGGACGGGCGCCTGCTTCTGAGTTTCGAGGGGCGGGCACCCAGCGAACAACAATGGTCTCCCGTGCGGGCTTACGTGGTCAGTCTGCGCTCTTCCGGACAACCCACCGCACCGGTTTCCGTTCCCGCCGGGGAACGCTCGGTGGCCTACCCCACGATTGCCGCGGGAACGGCGGGGCGCTTGTTCGTGGCCTGGACCGAACCCGGCCATCCGGAGTCCCGTGCCCGGCTCGGCCGCGGCCGACTGCAGGACTGAGCCGCAGTCCACGCCGAGCCGCAGACGTCGGCAAAGAGTTCGGCGCTGCGAACAACCCGTCCGGTTGACCGTTGCCTTCGCCGGCCAACCGTGCTAGTTTGAGCGAACAAAAAGCGAAGGAGGAGCCATGTCGGAATCCCTCGCGGTGCGCAGTGCTGCGGTGCCCGCCGTGTCCGGACGCAGCGGAGCGCTCTATGAAGCGCTGCAGGCCCTGGCGGACCACGCCGAACGATTGTCCCGCACCCAGCCGGACGGCGAAGCTGTGCTGACCGCCGTGCGGCATCTGCCGGCGCAGTCGGCGCGCTATGCCCCGATGCCGGCGTGGGTGCGGCCGGAGCTGGCCGCCGTGTATCGCAGCAAAGGCATCGAGCAGCTCTACAGCCATCAGGCCGCGGCCATCGAGGCGGTGCGTGCCGGCCGCCATGTGGTGGTCGTCACCCCGACGGCTTCCGGTAAGACCATCTGCTACAACCTGCCGATCCTGAATGCCGTGCTGGAGAGTCCCGATGCGCGGGCCCTGTACCTGTTCCCGACCAAGGCGCTGGCGCAAGATCAGTTGGCGGAGCTGGAGGATTTGAGCCAGCGGCTCGAGCACGCCTTCGGCGTGTACACCTACGACGGCGATACGCCCGCCGATGCGCGTCGCGCCATCCGGGAAAAAAGCCACCTGGTGCTGACCAACCCGGACATGCTCCACACGGGCATCCTGCCGCACCACACCCGCTGGACTCGCCTGTTCGAAAATCTGCGGTTTGTTGTGCTCGACGAACTGCACACCTATCGCGGCGTTTTCGGCAGCCATCTGTGCAACGTGCTGCGGCGGCTGCGGCGGATCGCGCGTTTCTATGGCTCGGAGCCGCAATTCATCTGTTCCTCGGCGACCATCGCCAATCCGGCCGAGCTGGCCACGCGACTCCTGGAAGCCCCCGTCGAAGTGATCGAAGAAAACGGCGCACCCAGCGCTGAAAAATTCTTTCTCTTCTACAACCCGCCGGTGGTGAACCGTCGCCTGGGCATCCGGCGCAGCTACATCCACGAATCGGCACGGGTGGCGCGGGAATTCCTTCGTCGCGATCTGCAAACGATTCTGTTTGCGAACAGCCGGCTGCACACCGAGCTGCTGCTCACCTACCTGCAGCAGGCGCATCCAGCGCCCCCCGGCGCACCCGAGCCGGTGCGCGGATACCGGGGCGGCTATCTGCCCGGCGAGCGTCGCGAAATCGAACGCGGCCTGCGCGAAGGGCGCGTGCGCGGAGTCGTCGCCACCAACGCCCTGGAGCTGGGCATTGACATCGGCTCGCTCGACGCCGCGGTGCTGGCGGGTTATCCGGGCACGATCGCGTCCACCTGGCAGCGCGCCGGACGCGCCGGACGCCGCCAAGGCGCTTCGTGTGTCGTGCTGGTGGCCTCGTCGGCTCCGCTCGACCAGTTCATCATCCGCAACCCGGACTATTTCTTCGGCCGTTCGCCCGAGCACGCCTGCATCCAACCCGACAATCTCGAAATCCTGGTGAACCACCTGAAATGTGCCGCGTTCGAGCTGCCGCTCTCTCCGCAGGAAACTTTCGGCCGCGCCGACCTGAGTGAACTCTGCGCGCGGCTGGCGGAAGCCGGCTTTCTGCATTTTTCCGGCGGCCACTGGCACTGGATCCAGGAAGCCTATCCGGCCGATGCGATCAGTTTGCGCGCGGTGACTTCGGACAACTTCGTCATCGTGGACATCACCGGAGAACCGGAAGTGATCGGCGAGGTGGATTTCCCCAGCGCGTTCACGACTGTGCATCCGAAGGCGATCTACCTGCACGGGGCCGAGCAATATCATGTCGAGCGGCTCGACGTGGCCGAACGCAAGGCGTTCGTCCGCCGTGTGGACGCCGACTACTACACCGATGCCATCCGCTATACCGAAGTCCGCGTGCTCGATCCCGCCGCCGAGGCTCGCCTCAGCCAGCCGGCACGCAACGGCAATGCAGCACCGCCGGCCGCGCTGCCGGCACTGCGCGCCTGGGGTGACGTGATGGTGCGCTCGCAGGTGGTCGGCTTCAAGAAAATCAAGTTTTTCACCCATGAAACCGTAGGGGCAGGCAAGCTGGAACTGCCCGAAAACGAAATGCACACGACCGCCTTCTGGTTCACGCTCGAGCGCCCACTGCTGACTGCACTTCCCTTTGCTGTCTCGGCGCGCCAGGCGGGACTCTACGGCCTGCTCTACGCACTCGAGTCAGTAGCCACGCTGCTGCTGATGTGCGACCGGCGCGACATCGCCACCGCTATCGGCGAGCGTCCGCCCACCCCGGCCAATCCTGGGGTCACGCTGGCGAGCTCGGACCGCGGGGCCGCACACCGCCTGCTTCCACAAACCGCCCGTGACGATGTGTCGACATCGCTCGAAGAGCACCAAACTGTGCAGGAATTCTTCGAGCCGAACCTGTACCTCTACGACGCGTATCCCGGCGGCATCGGCTTCAGCGAGCCGCTCTACCAGCACTGGGAAGAACTGCTGCGGCAGACGCGCCAGTTGATCGCCGCTTGCCCGTGCACATCCGGCTGTCCTTCCTGCATCGGCCCGGTCGGTGAAGGCCAGCCGCACGCCCGACAGGCCGCGCTGACCATTCTCGACCGGCTGCTCGGCTGAGCAGGCCACAGAAGCGAGCGCCACCGATGCGTCGCCACGACGACAGGTTTTCCCGGCTGGCAGCGCTGAAACCCGCGCCCCGCGCCGGCCCCTTGCCTGCGACGCCGGCCGCACCGTCGACTCCGGCAGCGACCCACGGCGAACCGCTCCAGCAGCTCCTCGGGGCCGAAATCGTGTGCAACCGCTTCGGCGCTTGCCTGCGGATTCGCGGCTGGTTTCCTGTTCCCGAACTGCCGGTCGTTGCCCCACATGCTCTCCGCGTGGTCGCGCCGGACGCACCGGAATCTGCCGCGTGCCCGGACGACTGGCTGTTTCTGGACACGGAGACCACCGGCCTGGCCGGCGGCACGGGCACCTATGCGTTTCTGGTGGGCGTGGCCTGGTGGGACGGCCCCGGGCTGGCCGTCGAACAGTACCTGATGCGCGAGTTCACCGAAGAGCATGCGCTGCTGGCCGCGCTGGCGCAGCAGCTCGAACGCCGTCCGGTGCTGGTCAGCTTCAACGGCAAATCGTTCGACTGGCCCCTGCTGGAGACGCGCTTTCGTCTGACCCGTGTGCTGATGCCACCATCGCTGCGGGCGCATCTCGACCTGCTGCATCCGGCACGCCAGCTCTGGTCGCACTACGCAGGCGGGCTGGCCTCGGTGCGGTTGATCGAACTGGAACGCCACGTCCTCGGCTTCGAGAACCTCGGCTACGACCGCCGCGACGATTTTCCTTCCGCACTGATCCCGCAGGCCTACTTCGACTATCTGCGCGGCGGGCCGGCAGCGCCGCTGGCGGCGATTGTCCGTCACAACCAGCGCGACCTGCGCGGGCTGGCGGCCCTGGCGGCCAGGATTTTTGTTCTCGCGGCGGCACCGGAAACTGCGGTGCGCGATCCGCGGGAATGGTTCGGCCTGTCGCGGCTGTTCCACCGCCGCCGTGAGCACCGCCGTGCCCGCGAGTTCTACGAACGCGCCCTGGCGGCCGGGCTGCCCGGCATGCTGGAACGCGCGGCCCAGCACGAACTGGCCCGGCTGGCCAAGCGGGAGCGCGACTATGGCCGCGCCCGCGAACTCTGGCAGCAACTGCTCGCCGCCTGCGGGCACAATGCTCCAGCACTGCCGCTGCGTCCGCGGGAAACTCACCGCAGCGCCGACCACGCAGCCGCCCCCGTCGAAGCTCCGAACCGTGCGAGTTCGCCGGCCGATCCGCGGGCCCTGGAGGCCTTCGAGCAGCTCGCCATCTATTACGAGCACCGGGCACGCGACCCGCAGCAGGCCGCCGCGCTCACCCGCGCCGCACTGCAGGCCCTGCGCACCGGATTGCGTTCGGGCACGATCGAGCCTTCTCGCTTCCGCAAATACAAGGCCCGGCTCGAACACCGCCTGGCTCGCCTGGAGGTGAAATCTCGCAGACTGGCTGTACTCCTGCAATCGTGACCAAAGGCGGTGTCAGCGTTTTGCAGGCGGCGCGCTTTTCTGCTCCGATTCAAGTAAGATTCCTGCTTTGCGCGTGCAAAGGAGAACGCCATGGCCACACCGGAAATCCATTTCCTGCGCGAGCAACTGCTCGACCGAAGGCACCGGCTGCAAACAGCCCTGCAGACCACGCCGGACAATTCCGCCCTCACCGAGTTGCTTGCGGAAGTGGACAACGCGCTGGCGCGCATGGAACAGGGCCGCTACGGACGGTGCGAAATCTGCCAGGAGCCGATCGAGCAGGAGCGTCTGCTCAGTGACCCTCTGCTCCGCTACTGCCTGGATCACCTGACCCCCTCCGAGCGGCAGGCGCTGGAACGCGACCTGGAACTGGCCGCGCAGATCCAGAGCCAGTTGCTCCCGCCGCGAGAATCGCCACTGGAAGGCTGGGAGGTGGCCTACAACTATCAGCCGATGGGCCTGGTCAGCGGCGACTACTGCGACCTGATGGCGGATCCCCGGCAACCCGACCGGATGTTTTTCGTGCTGGGAGACGTGGCCGGCAAGGGAGTGGCTTCGTCCATGCTGATGACCCACCTGCACGCCATCTTCCGCAGCCTGGTCAGTTTCCATCTGCCGCTTGACGAAATGGTGGCCATGGCCAACCGCATCTTCTGCGAAAGCGCTCTCGCCGGCCAGTACGCCACACTGGTCTGCGGCCGCGCCACGCGCTCCGGCGAAATCGAACTGCACAATGCCGGCCATTGGCCCGCGCTGGTCGTGCGCCGCGGTCAGGTCGAACGGGTGGATTCCACCAACGTTCCGCTGGGGATGTTCCCCAGCGTTCAGTTTGTGGTCCGGAGAATTCAGTTGCAGGCCGGAGAGAGCCTGTTCCTGTACAGCGACGGGCTGGTGGAGACGCGGAATCCTGCGGGAGAAGAGTTCGGGTTGGAGCGGCTGATGAACACGCTCGCAGGCCGGGCCGGGACCTCGGCCGGAAACCTGCTGGACGGCTGCCTGCGTGCGCTCGCGGATTTTCGCCAGGACGCCCGCCGTCCCGACGATCTGACCCTGCTGGTGCTGCGCCGCGCAGAATAGTTCGGAATCGCCGCCGAGTTCAGCAACCCGCCGGCATCGCTTCGCAGCGCAAGCTGGCGGCCGCGGGCAGCGGGGGCCTGCGCCACTGCCGCTGCGACGTCTCCGCCGGCACCGCCGGCCATCCAAAAGCGTGGACGATACGATCGAAGGTCGTGCGGTCCGTGCCTTCCACGCTCAGGCATTCGTTTGCGATGCAGTAGAGAAACACACTGCCCTCTTCGCCGGCGTCGAAAGCCAGAAAGTTCGTGCTGCGCCACTCGTTCTGGCGCGTGGCATACCGGCGCTGCAACAGCTCGGCGTACTGGCGGAAGAATTCTTTCGCTTCTTCCCCGGACAACCGCACGCGAAACACCAGCAGGATCTGGCGCGTGGAGGCGTGCTCGGCAATCGCGTAGCGGTCACCATCCCAGGCGGGCGCCAGTCGACGGGCAGTCGGTTCTCCCAGGTGCTGCTTGAGCAGGCTCAGCAGGCCGAACTCACCGAGCACATTTTCGTCCAGCAGCTTCCACCCCTCCGGCAACTGCTGCGCCAGCTTCGGCAGGGCGACAGGCGCAGGCACATAGCCGGCAAAATATCGTTCCGGGTGGAGGATCTGCTGTGAAGACGCCGGTGGATTTACAAACACGCGAGAAAATTCGCTCCACCCCGCCGTGCGCAGCACGGCCTGCGAGAAAATCAGGCCCTGGCGGTAGGGAAAAATCAGCGCATCGGCGATGAAGGGCGGTGCACTCGCCAGCAGGGGAAAGTTCTGATCGCTCAGATTGAGCTGGTCGAGAAAGGGCGAGAGATCCGGCAATGCCTGCAGGGAAACTCCCATCTCGCGGAAAGCGAAGTCCAACATCGCGGCCATGGCCGAACCTTCCACGACAGCAGCGCGCGCCAGATGCGCGTCGTCGTTCGGCTTCGCCGCTTCCACCCATGGCTCCAGTTGGAAATGCTGATCCTGCAGCGCGTGGGTCAACTCATGCACGACGACCGACTCCACGTCTCCCGACGGAACCCAGTCCGCCACAATGAACTCGTGGGCCTTGGGGTCATAGATTCCGATCACCTGCTCGGTCAACAGATCCAGCAGAAACTGTTCCAGCGGGAAACCTTTCGGAATCAAACCCCACTTTTCGAGCAGACGAATGTCGGCATAGCGTTTGGCCGGCTCTTTGTCTTCCTGAAATTCTTTCACCAGATAGGAGCGGATCTCTTCCCGCGAACGGATGCTTTTCTGGAGCGGCCGCTTCACCTCCAGCGCAATTAACCGGCTGACCTCGGCCAGCAGTCGGTCGGCCTGCGCCAGAATCTCCTGCGCAGAAACAGCCGGGGCGGGCGCTGCAGCCGCCGACTCGGGTGCAGGCTGCTGCGCTATCGCACTGCCCAGCAGCGATAGAAGGAAACCAACAACGAGAAATTGCCTGAGCGTTCGGTTCATTGAGGTATCTCCCGGATGCGCCCGCTGTGCATACCCTGATTGGACGCATTCAACCGGCCGGCGGTTTGACCGCGCGTGCGAACCAGACCATGCCGCCCAGCCGAAGCTCTTGCTGCACCTCGAGCAGGCCGGCCGCGACGAACAGGCTTCGCAGCGCGGCCGCGGAGAACCGCTTTCCGATGCGTTCCGCCGCCAACGCCCAAAGCACCAGCTTGCGCGTATCGCGTGCGTTCAGCCGTTCGGCGGAAGACCAGGCGCGCATCGCTCGTACCTGCATCGCGTCGGAAGGATCGAGGGAGGCGACCGTGCCTCCGGCGCGTGTCACGCGCGCCATTTCTCGCAACAGGCCCTCCGGTTGCGGCACCAGATACACCACTGCGGTGGCCAGGCTCAGGTCGAAGCTGCCGTCGGGGAACGGCAGCCGCTCTGCCGCTGTGCGCACGAACAGCACCGGCGTCCGGTCCGCCGCAGCCAGTCGCCGCGCAATCTGCAGCAGGCGGCGGCTGCGGTCGGTCGCAATCACGCGGCAGCCACGCTGCGCTAGCAGGCGCGCCAGATGACCGGGCCCGCAGCCCACGTCGAGCACCCGCGCGCCCGCCGACGGCCCCAGCCAGTCGACAAACTCACGGCGCAACTCCGCTTCCGGGCCGCTGGCCAGCTTCCGCGCATACCAGCCTGCGCCCAGCTCGAAAAAGATCGACTTCAGCCAGTCGTGGCGAAAAAAATTCACGCAGTTCCGAGTTGGCCGGTCAAGGGAGGCGCTCGACCGAGAGCGTGCCGAGCAGTTGCAGCAGTGCTCCCAGCATGTCTGTGACTGTGATGATTCCAACCAGACGGTCGCCTTCCACCACCGGCAAACAGCCGAATTTTTTCTCCTGCAGGATGGCTGCCGCTACCCGCACCGGCGTCTCCGGAGTCACGCTGACGGGATCACGCGTCATCACCTTTTCCAGGGGCGTATTTTCGAAAATCGCGTTGTACTCATCCGGAGAAATTTTCATCAACAAAGAGGGCGAGAACCGGAGCATATCCCGTTCGGTGAAGATGCCCACCAGCCGCTCGCCTTCGACGACCGGCAGGTGACGAATCCCGTTGCGCCGCAGCAGCAGAACGGCGTCCAGCAGACTCGAATCCACCGGGATGCTCAGCACCGGCGTGGTCATGAAATCACGGACCCGATACTCCTCGGCCATCTCCATTCCTGTGCATGCTGAGAGCTGGAATGCAGAACGTAACTATGCTGGCAACTCCCCGGGTAAAGGTCAAGCCGACACCACCTACCCTGTGTGCAAAAAACACCTTTAAGGTACCGCTCCCGTTTGCCCTGCACGAAAGCACTTGGCGCGCGGGGTGTCTTCCGGCGTGTTCGCGGCCTAACCGTTCTAGCGACCCACCGGACCCGGCAGGCCGACACGGTTCCCCACCGGGGGTCATAGAAAATCATTTTGTTCTGTATTCGTAACAGATTAGTAATCTGCTACACTATTCCTGCCGCTACCTCTGGGGATGAGGTTGCCATGGATCCCGGAGCGCAGCTCCGCCGGGTGCGCGAGCGTCTGGGTTTGACCTTCCGCGACGTCGAACGGGCCAGCTACGAGCTGGCCAGTCAGCGGGGACAAATGGAATTCGTGGTGCGCATCAGCCGGCTGGCGGACATCGAAAACCGCGGCGTCGTTCCCAGCTTGCACAAGCTGTACAGTCTGTGCGCCATCTATCATCTCGATCCGCGGCAGGTGTGCCGCTGGTACAACATTCCGCTCGACGACTCCTTCCACGACGGTGCCCAGGTGACCGCCCCGCGCACGCATCTGGCGGCGCCGCCGATGCTCCTGAAGCTGCCTTTGCGGTTCGCCCCGACGTTCGATCCGAACCGCACCGCCCTGCTCAGCCGCCTGGTCGAACGCTGGGGCCAGTTGGAGGCCACACTGTTCAATGGCCATCCGCACTACACCTACGGCTACATTGGCCTGTCCGATCGCTGGATGGAGCCGCTGATCCGTCCGGGCGGGCTCGTGCTGGTGGATACGCGGCTGCGCCAGGTGCACAACTCCGGCTGGCAGAACGAATACGAGCGTCCGATCTACTTCGTGGAACTGCGCAAAGAATACCGCTGCAGCTGGTGTCGCAAAGAAGAGGGCCGGCTGATTCTGGAATCTCATCCGCTCTCACCCTGCACGCCGCAGGTCTGGAAGTCCCCCGAAGAAGCGGAGATAGTCGGTCAGGTAGTCGGCATCGCTATGCGGTTGGTGGCCCGGTAGTCCGCTCAGCCGTGAGCACACGCAGCAGCACGCGCAGGTTCGAAGCGAACAGCTCGCGCAGGTAGTCGGGCATGCCGTCAGGAACCGCCGCACAGAATGGTTCCTGCGTTTGCCACCATTTCGCAACCTCCTCGAAGTCTTCCGCCACGCTCGCCAGATAGCGGCGCAATTCGCGCTCGAGCTGTTCGAGCGGCATCTCCAGAATGCGCAGGAAAAGCTGCTCATGGCAGAACGCCAGTGCCTGCTGCACGGCTTCGTCCCCGTACCGAACCGACAAGCCGGCGTGCTTGTAACGACCACTGCTCAGGTCGCGCAAAGAAGCCACATGCAGCAGCCGGGCCAGGTCTCCGGGAAGCGCGGCCAGCGTCTGCTCGGTGAAGTCTTCGATCAGCCGCTGGGTTTGCCGGAAACGTTCGAGCGATTCCATGATTTTTGACGTTCCGAATTCAGAACGTTTGTACGCATTCTCAGCCCAGGTGACCCCTCCGCCGCAGACTGCCGGGCGAGGAGGTCACCATGCGCAAACGCAGCCTGTGCATCCTGTTCGTGTGCCTTGCGATGCTACTCCCAGTGCTGTCGGGGGTCAATGCAGGTTCTTTCGAGGAGACCACACTGACCGATGGTGTGCGGCCGACTCCGCCAGCCCCGCCCAAAGGCGGCGGGATCGAGCTGGCCGATGGCGTACGGCCCACGCCCCCGGCACCACCGCGCATTGCCTGAGCCGCCCACGCAGGCCACTCGGGCTTCGGCACGCCTCCTGTACCGTTGCCCGGAAAAAGGGTGGGTGTGTCTCTTCTCCCCTGCTGTTGTACAGGTGGTTAAGTAATGCTAGAATTTTCCCGCATCGATGGATTTGCGTCCGCTCGACTACGGATTCTGGGCTGCCGGTACGATTCTGGAGCTGCTTTGCTTGATCTGGATCCGGCGCCGCGGTTTGCACCGGCAACTTCCCTGGTTCACCGTCTATCTCGGGCTGGTGCTGACGGCGGACCTAGCGGCGTGGTGGCTCTGGCATCGAGTTGGCTACACCGACCCGCTGACTTTTTACCTCCACTGGAGCTTCGAAGCGCTTCTGCTGGTTGCACGAGCCCTGGTGATTGCAGAGCTTTGCCGGGACACATTGGCCGCCTACGCCGGCATCTGGAAACTTTCTCGACTGTTCCTGCTGGCGACGGCCACCGTACTCGTTCTGATCGCAGTGGGCAACGCCTGGGGTGCCCGCGACGCATTGCCGACATTCATCTACACGGCGCAACATGGTCTGGAGATGGCCGCCGTGGGGATCATTCTGGTGCTGCTGGCCGTCTGCCACTACTACCGCGTGCCCGTGCGTCCGGTGACGCTCTGGATTGCCTATGGCATCGGCTTCTATGCCAGTGTGCAGATTGCCCTGCTCACCGCCCTGCAAGTCTGGGGCAATGAATCCATCCCTGCTTTCAGTTCGATCCGCGCAGCCAGCTATCTGCTTGCGCTGGGCACCTGGCTGGCTGCCGTGGTCCGCGCCCGCGTAGAACACGTCCCCGGGCCCGTACTGTTGCCCGCCGGCATCTATGAACAGACGACTCCGCAGGTGAACGAGCAACTGCAGAAGCTGAATGCACGCCTTCTGGAGATTCTGCGCGGATGAGCGAAGCGCTCCTCTATGGTCTGCTTGCCGCCGCGCTGCTGGCGTTGCTGACGGGGTTGCTGCGCGCGCTGGCGGTGCCGGCCGCGACCGCACCGGCCCCGATCGAACGACTGCTGCCACGCCACCCGCAGTACTTTCCCGCGCTGCGCCCGTCCCTGCAGACAGCCGACGGGGAATTTCTCCGCGGCCGGTTGCCCCGTGAGGAGTTCCTGCGCTGGCGCGCGGAACGCCGCCGGATCCTGCGGGGGTTTCTGGCCGGACTCAATCAGGACTGCCGGCACCTGACACAGTTGGCCCGCACGGTGGCGCGACTTTCGCCGCGAGTGAGCCGGCGTTCGGAACTCCAACTGTTGCAGTTGCAGGTTTCCTTTCGGCTGCTTTATGGGCTGGCCTGGCTGCGGGTCAGTCTGAACGTCGCCGCGTTGCGCAATGTTTCCGAACTGACCTATCGCGTGGGGCGTCTGGCCGCACAGGTGGAAGCGGCCATGCTCGCGCTGGAATCCAGCAGCCGGTTGCGCCCGGATCCGCGCCTCAACGGGTGATCGGGCTCGGCTGCTGCGCCGGTTGGGTCAGTACCTGCCGCACCAGTCCGAGGAACTCTTCCATCTTGAACGGCTTCTGAACAAAGGAGCAGCGAGTTCGCTCCAGAAATGCGCGCACGTCTGGCGTACCGGCATCGGAAACAGTGAAGATCAGCCTCGACAACAGTTCAGGCCGTTCCCGCTCGATCCAGGCATAGATTTCGCGGCCGGTGATCTCTCCCGGCATTTTCAGGTCGGTCACCACCACATCCACCGGTTCTCGTGCCAGCAGCTCCAATGCGTCGCGGCCGGAGCGCACGGCATGTACAGCGGTGAAATGGCCGCGCAGGATTTCCTGCTCGAGGTCCAGCACCGCTTCTTCATCGTCCACGAGCAAGATGATCCCTGCCGTGACCTGGTGCCGCGGCGGTTCGGGCAGTCTGATTTTCTGTTCTCCGGCCGAAAGCACGGGAAGGGAAACAGTGAAGGTGGCTCCCCGGGGCGGCGAGTTCCGCGCGCGAATTTCGCCCCCGTGTTCCTTGACGATGCCGTAGCAGATGCTCAGCCCCAAGCCCGTGCCCTTGCCCACTGCCTTGGTTGTGTAGAACGGATCGAAGATGCGCAGCGGGTCGGTCACACCCGGACCGCTATCGGTGATTTCGACCACGAGCATGCCGTTTTCGGCACGCGTCTCGACCCAGATTTCTCCCAGCTGTGCCCGCTCCAGAATTGCGTCCACGGCATTGTTCAAGATGTTCAGAAACACCTGCTGGAGCTGATGCGCGTCACCGGAGGTGAGCGGGAGAGCGGGGTCCAGGTTGCGGTGCACGCGAATGTTGTTCAGCTTCAGATCGTATTCGCGCAGCATCAGCGTGTCTTCCAGGATCTGGTTGATTTTCACCGGAAGCCGTTCCGGCTTGTGCTGACGGGCAAAGCTGAGCAGGTTCTGCACGATGCGATGCGTGCGCTGCGCCTGCCGGTAGAGTTTTTCTACGTACTGGCTGCCCCGTTCGGTTACTTCCCCGCTGCCGGCCAGCAACTGGCTGTAGCCCAGGATGGCCGTGAGCGGGTTGTTCAGTTCGTGCGCCACGCCCGAGATGAGCTGTCCGACCGCGGCCATTTTTTCGCTTTGCAGCAGTTGCTCCTGAGTGCGCCGCAGGTCCTCGTAGGCGCGTCGTGTCTCTTCGTACAGCAGCGAACGCTCCACCGTGCTCGCCACCAGGCTGCCAACAGCACTGAGCAGGTTCAGTTCGGCAGCAGAAAATTCGCGTGCCGAGCGGCTGGCGACCACCAGTCCGCCCAGGATGCGATCCTTCGACCACAGCACAATCAGGTAGGAGACCTGAATCCCTTCCTTTTGCTGGAGGTCGCGGAACACTTCCGGCAGGGGCAGATTCATGGCCGGCACCACGGTGGCGCGGGTGCGCCGCAGGTGACGGATAAATTGCGCACTCACCGGCGTGGGCGGGAACTTCGTCGCATACTCGGAGCGGAATCCCACCGCCGCATGGCGCTGGACGACCAAGGTTTTTTCGTCGAGCAGATAGATGGCACCGAGGTCCACACCGAACAGCTCGACGAGTTGTGAGAGCGCGCGGGAAAGCAGCTCGTCCAGGCCGAGGGACTGACTCAAGGTCATGGCGATGGAATTCAGCACCATCAGCTCGCGGTTGCGCCGGCGGATTTCCTGCTCGGCCTGCTTGCGGGCGGTGATGTCCAGCACGAAACCCTGGTAGGCCACCACGCGGCCCTGCGCGTCCCGGGTGGCGATGCTCGATTCGCTGACGTCGATGATTTCCCCGTCGCGCCGGCGGAGCTGATACTCATAGTTGCTCACCGAGCCGTGCTCGAACAGCAGTTGTTTCAACCGTTCTCGATCGGCCGGGCGCACGTAGAGCGTCGAGGCGATGTCGGTGTTCATCAACTCGTCGCGATCCTCATAGCCGAGGATGCGCATGAACGCGTCGTTGAAATCTACGAAGCGGCCCTCCGGGGTGGAGATGAAGACGCCTTCGCGGACGTTTTCGAACAGGCTGCGGTACATCTGCTCGGCGCGGTACAACGCCGTCACGTCTTTCAGGACATGGATGGTGCCCGCACGCTGACCGGTGCCATCGCGAACCTCGGCGTTGGAGACGAGCAGATAGCCACCAAAGAAGGGATCCAGCGTGTCCCCCTTGCCCGCGGCGTGCTCACAATAGGGACACATTCGCCAGAACCGCTCGCCGCGACGCAGGATGCTGGTCATGGGCTGTCCGGCCAGTGTGCCGGGGTCCACCCCGAGCCGGTCGCCGACGGCGCGGTTGACGCGCAGCACGCGATAGGCATTGTCGTGCACCAGAATCGGGTCGGTGATGGAATCGAATGTGTTCGCCCACTGCCGTTGCGCCTCGGAGACATGCTGGAACAGCCAGACGTTCTGCACGGTCAACCCGAGCAGGTTGGCCACGTTGACGAGGAAACTCAGCTCATCGTCGCGAAACACGCGGGGCGTGTGGCAACCAATGCCCAGCAAGCCGATCGTGCGGTCCTGACCGGGCAGGCGAACCAGCGCCAGCACGCAGAGCCGCTCTGCAGTCATCCACTGGCGCACTTCCCGGTCCGGAGTATCCGGGCGTGCAATGATCGGCGTGCTGCTTTCCAGCACGCGTCGGGCCCAGGGTTCGGAGGCACGCACGCGGCGTCGCTGCTCGAGAAAATCCGGGCTGCAGCCTGTGGCGGCCCGCAGCACCAGTTCGGGCTCCTGGTCTCCTCCTTCGAGCAATCGCACCTGGCCGTGCGTCGCGTTCAGGCTCGCAACCAGATGCTGGAGAACTTCGTTCAGCACTTTTTCGATCTGCAGCGTCTGCATGCCAGACGTGGTGATCAGCGTGAGCTGGCGGAGCTTGGCATTCAGGTCTTCTGCACGCGCACGAGTGTCTTCCAGTACCACGACCACCATGGCGACCCCGATGGCGACTTCGAACAGTCCGTCGAGTGCCAGCCGCACCGGATACAGCGGATGACTCATCCAGAGCGATTGATCGATCCAGTGCAGTCCGCGAAGCAAAAAGGCTGCGCTCAGAAGAACGGGTCCGAAGCTGCTTCGAGACCTTACATGTCGCCAAAGAATCCATCCGGTGGTCAAAAACAAGCTACTCTGCACTGCGGTCCGAATCCATGGGAGTGCTCCCTCTGACTGCTGCCAGAGGGACGGCAGAGCAACCATCAGCCCGCCCACCAGCGCCAGGCCGCCCAGGGTGCGCAAACGAAGTGGATGGCCCGTGTATTCCAACACGGCAGCCAGGAACAACAAGGAGGCCAGGAAAAGCAGCTCTGCGGTGGCCAAATGTTCCAGTCTGTGGTGGTATACGCAGCAGAGCGAACGACCTGCCCCAAACCCGGCATACAGCACCCACCCGACCACCCACATCCGGAAAAATCGCTCGGGGAAATTGCGGTACAGCAACAGGTACAAAATCAGGAGAATCAGGATGGCCGAGGCTTCCAAGATGACAATTCCCAGGTTGCCTTGGTCGGGCATCAGGACTGCCTCCGAGACTTGCGAATGTGCCTTTTCCCGCGCTGTTCTGGCGGGGCCAACACCCAAGGGAACTGCTTTCAAGGCACGCTAGCATGTGGTTTTCTGATTGGGCAAGACAACACCGGTGAGGATGTGCTTTCTTTTATAATGACTTTGTCGGAGGCGTACCTTGCGTGCCGACCCAGCGGCGAAAATCCTGGTCGTCGACGATGAAGAAGCCATTCGCGAGGTTGTCGCGACCCTGCTCGAGGCCCGCGGATATCAGTGCACGGTAGTTTCCAACGGGCGGCTGGCCCTGGAAAAATTCCTGTGCGACTCGCACGACCTGGTAATCAGCGATATCGTGATGCCCGAGATGGACGGCCTGAAGCTGCTCGAGCGCGTTCGCGCACAAACCCAGGACGTGCCGGTCATCATGGTCACCGCGCTGCACGATATTTCCACCGCACTCGATGCGGTTCGTCGCGGCGCCTACGACTACATCCTGAAGCCTTTTGAAAAGGAACAGCTCTATCTGAGTGTCCAGCGCGCGCTCGAACACCGCCGGCTGGTGATCGAAAACCGTCAGTACCAGCGCAATTTGGAGCGGCTCATCGAAGAACGCACGCAGCAGCTTCGCGAGGCGCTCCGCGAGCTGGAAAACTCCTATGACTACACCCTGGAGGCACTGGGCAGTGCGCTGGATTTGAAGGACGCCGAAACCGAAGGCCACTGCCAGCGCGTCACCGCCTTCACAATTTCCATTGCCAAGGCGATGGGCGTGGATGAGGTCCAGCTACGGCACATTGCCCGTGGCGCCTTCCTGCACGACATCGGCAAGATGGGCATCCCCGACAGCATCCTGCGCAAGCCCGGCCCGCTCACCGAAGAAGAGCGCGCCATCATGCGTCAGCACTGCGAAATCGGCTACCAGATGCTGCAGCGCATCCCGTTCCTGAAAGAAGCCGCGCAGATCGTGCTCGCACACCAGGAACGCTACGACGGGCAAGGCTATCCGCGCGGGTTGAAAGGGGAAGAAATTCCGCTGGGAGCACGCATTTTCGCGGTCGCCGATACGCTCGATGCCATGATCAGCGACCGACCCTACCGCAAAGCGCTGCCGCTCGAAGTCGCCAAGGAAGAAATCCGCACCCACGCCGGTACGCAGTTCGATCCCAAGGTCGTCGAGGTATTCCTCTCCATGCCGGATGCACACTGGCAGGAGCTGCGCGAGAAAGTCACCAATCCCTTCCGCCTCTCCGACCTGAAAGATCTCTGAATCCGGCTCCGCGCGATATCCCGGCCGGTTATCGCGGGACGCCGATCAGACCCTGAAACGTCGTGGAACGTGTGTGGAGCAAAAAAAACTCCGGGCTCTGGAGTGGACTCCAGAGCCCGGAGAAAAGCGAACGAACGCTTCGGTCAGCGGCCCCAGCGCAGATGGAGCGACATCTGGATGACCCGTGCTCCCACTGCGGTGTCGGTGATCCGTCCGAAGTTTGTGCTGTTGATGTTTTCATCGCCGGCAAAGAAGACCGGGTGGTTCAAGAAGTTGAAGAACTCCGCCCGGTAATCCAGCGACAGACGTTCCGTGATCGGAGTCTCCTTCAGAACGCTGGCATTCCAGCCGAACAGCACTGGTCCATTGAACGCCAGCCGACCCAGGTTGCCGATCGTACCCGGTTCCGGGTTGCAGAAGAGTTGACCCGGGAACTGGGGCGTGCAACCAATGGCATCGTCACCGGTTCCGCGACCACTCGGGGCGATGGCGCTGGGGTTGATCTGGAAGACGCCGTTCGGGGTCTTGAACACTCCGATCAAGTTCCGAATTTCTTCCACGCTGACCAGGCTGAAGGCCGTGTTCTTTCCGTCCGAACGGGCCGCGCGGTTCAGCGTGCCGCGGTTGGACAGGATAGACCACGGGTTGCCGCTCTGCAGCGTGAAAATCGAGCCGACGCTCCAGCCCGAAACCACCCGGTTCAGGATGCTGTTTTCCGGTGCCCAGCGGCGGCCGCGGCCGAACGGCAGCTCATAGACAAAGTTGGCCTTGAACGCATGGGTCAGGTCGAACGGTGCACGGGATTTTTCCAGTTGTGGGCGGGCGATGTCCAGGAAAGGATCGAATCGCGTCTGTCCCGTCCCGTCGGTGTCAGACAGTGCCTTGCTCCAGGTGTAATTGGCCTGGAAGCCGAGCCCCTGCCGGAAGCGCCGACGGATTTCGACCACCCCGGCGTGATAAGTGGAGTTGGAAATGGAAGCGAGCTCGTCCGCCACGCTGGCCAGCGGGTTGAGCACAAATTGGACGCTCCCGGACAGGTTGTTGAAGTGATAGACTGCCGCCAGCTCACCCGGCTGCCCTTGCTGAATCAGGGCCCGCACAGTGGAATTGGTCAGCAGACCACCTCCCGCTATCAGCGGGAAGACCGTCAGTGGCTCGCATCCCGAGAAGTTGCAACGGGGATCGAACACGCCGGTGACGCTCAGGTTCCGGAAGCCATTCCGACGTGCACGCAGGAAGTCTTCCAGGAACCCGTTTTCGAAGATAATCACTTGGTTGTAGTCGATGCCGCGGTACAGCTTGGTGCCCTTGTTGCCCAGGTAGCGCACGTCCAGGATCATGTTCCAGGGCAGCTCCCGCTGAATGCTCAGGCTCCACTGCTGCACGTACGGCGTTGCCAGGTTGGGATTCACCGTAAACAGCGTGCTCGGCAGGTTGCTGATGGCGAAGTTGTCCTGCGCGGTGCGTGGCACCTGGAACGTCGGCGGGGTCAGCGTCGGCAGCCCCTGGCTGATGCGGATGGCGAGGTTGGCCAGCGTTCGGGTGGCCTGCAAACCGGCGTTGGCTGAGGTCGCGTTGTCCGGAGCGCGGATGGCTTCATCGTTGACGAAGTGCACGCTGTAGCCCATCCGCAGTGCGGTGCGACCGTCGCCGAACAGGTCAATCGCCAGACCGAAATTGGGGCCGAAGTTGTTCAGGTCCCGTTCGTACACCGGCCGACCCGTGTCGCCACCAGCGAAATCAAGCGTGGCGTTCGACAGCAGGGTTTCCCGGACCGTAGAGCCGACCGGGATAATCGGGATCAGCATCAGCCCGTCTCGTTCGTCGAAGCGTCCGATGTACTCCCAGCGGACGCCGTAGTTGAACGTGACCCGCCGATGCATGCGCCACTGATCGCCGAAGTACCAGGCATAACTGTTCAGACTGAAATGCCGGCGGTTTTCCGCTCCCGGAACGAACCCCGAAGTCCGGCTGGTGATGTTGAACGTCTGGCTCGCGCTGCTGATAAATCCAGCCAGCGTCGCCAGCAGAGCATTCGCCCGGGAGAGGTCCGCAGAAGAGATTCCGCCCGGGAAGTCGGAAGCCCGCAGACCGTTCGGGTTTGCCGTGCTGATGCCGATGGTGTACGTCGGCACCGTACCGGCGAAGTTGAACGGCTCGGTGCGAATGTGCTGGGTGAAGAAGCCGAAAGTGAAGAAATGGCTTCCGTAACTCAGGCTCGCATTGTCCTGCAATGTGTAGGTGTCGGTGAAGCGGCCTTGATCCCGGAAGGTCACGATCGGGTTCGTAAACAGGTACCCGGTGACCAGGAAATCCGGACGTGTGCCTTCATCCACCAAGAAGGTGGCCGGAGCCAGGTTGAATCCGCCGCGAACTTCGTTCGTGAAGTTCGAAGTGGGCGCCCAGCGCCAGGTAGCCGAGAGCAGTTTTTTGTTGTCGTCATTGAACACAATCGGCGCCCGGGTGAAGGTGCCGTCCAGGTCGTTGCGGTCCACAACATCGCGGTTCCAAGCCCAGGTACCGTAGATAGCATGCTTGGTGTTGGGGATGTAGTCCACCCGGAAGCCGTAGTTGTCCCGCGTCCGGTTGGCCCGTTTATTGAAAAGAAAGCCGGCGGTGTTGAACAGTTGCGAGGCATTGCTATCGCCGGTGAGGAAGTTGTTGATATCGGTCGGCACCATGGAAAGGATGTCGGCAATGAACGGGTCGATGCCAAGGTTGATGCCGCGCGCCGCCAGGGCTGTGAAAATATTCTGCTGCAGGACCTGCCCGGGGGTGATCCCCGCCGGACAGGCAGTCGTGCAGGTCGCCCGGTACGTGAAAATTCCCTGACGCGCCGGCTCCGTCAGCACCACGTGGTTCTGCGCACCCTGCTGCCGCTGGCGGAAGAATTCATAGTAGCCGTAAATCAGCAGCTTGTTGTGCAGGAGGGGGCCACCACCGTTCACTCCGCCCTGGTTGAAGATCAGATTCGGTTTCTCGATCCCGGTGGCATTGTTGAACCACGAGTTCGCCGCCAGAGCATTGTTGCGATGGAACCAGAAACCCTCAAACTGCCAGCTGCTGCCGCCGCTGGGCGTCACCATGCTGACCTGCGAGGCGCCGAAGCCCTGTGCGACGGACTGATTGCTGGTGGTCACGGTGAATTCAGCTACCTGACTCAGCAAGGGCAGGTTGGGCAGGAAGTTCAGCGAGTTGGCACGAATGAAGTTGTCCTGGACGTTGACACCGTCCATCGTCACATTGCTCAGCGAGGGCCGCTGGCCGGCAATCACCGTCACCGTGCGAGCATTCGAATTCACAGTGGCTTGCAGGCCCAGCAGAACCAACGGGTTGCGATTGCCGAGCGGGAGAACTTTTATTTGTTGGGGTTCGACGACATCGGTCACCTGAGCATCTGTGGTGCGAACTCCGACGGCTCCGGCTTCGACCGTCACCGTCTCGGTAACATCACCCAGCTCGAGCCGCACCGGGGGAAGTGTGTACTCGGTGCCTGCGTCGAGTTTGATGTCGCTGAATTCATAGACCTTAAAACCCGCAAACGTGATGCGAATCCGATAGACACCCGCGGGGAGGCTGCCGAATCGGAAAGCACCGGTTTCGCTGGTCGTCGTCTTGTACTCGGCAGTGGTGCCTTGCCGAACCAGAGTGACCTCGGCTTGGTGAATTGCCAGACCGTTGGGGTCCAACACGGTGCCGACAATCGCACCCGTTGGCACCTGAGCCAACGTTACCAAACTGACCAGCAGGAACGTAAGGATGGAAAACATGAAATGCTTTCTCATCATCCCTCCCGGTGGTTGGGAATTTTGAGGGGCTCGACGCCCGACGAGCCTGTTGGAGCAAAGCAAACTTAGCGCACGAGAGAAGACAACTCCGATTCTCCCCGGCACACCGTAAGGCCGACCCCCTTCTGTTTACTCTTTAGCACCTCAATTGCCAATCTTTTCAAAAAATTTGGTTATGTAACTCATTTTATTTCATAAAATTAATGTGTATATCCTTTTGCATCTATATTTCCAAGCAATTAAAATACAAAAGATTGTAGCCGAACCCTCTTGTTTATGTGATTTTTCATAGTCGCTGAATCCCGAGCACGAAAGTGTGCTTTCTTGCCCGCCAACTTGCAAACTGACCGCACCTCGCCTATAAAACCATAGGGTAATTAGGTTAGAACTCACAGCAACTTAGCGGGAGGCAGCGATGGCACTGGTGGTGATAAAAACTTCGACGGCGATTGGCTATTGCGAGTGCATCTGCGGGTGTTACGAGCTGGCCAGTCTCCGCGACGAAGATTCCGGAAAAGGCTACTGCCAGCGCTGCGCCAAAGAGCACCTGGAGTGGAATCGCGGTCTCGGCCTGCCGCGCATCCCACCGGCAAAACGTGAATCCACCGACCACTTGCCGGTTGTCCCGGCGCAGATCCCGGCGCCGGCAGACCCGCCGGGCCGCCTGCGCTGAGACAGCACCGCTTTCAACAGAGATGCTGCACTCGCTGGCACGCAGTTTCTTCGATGCACTCAAATTTTCGCAGACTTGTATTGAGAACGGCTGCGCAGCGTGCTTCCCCGGGATGCCGGTTCGTTCCGCCTGCAACCACTGGCAGCAATCCGACCGCTAGTTTCCCCGAGTTTCGCGGTGAAGCCTTCGCAAAACTTTTACAGTCTGTGTGATTTCCCAATTGCTCATCCGGGGATGCAATTCCAGGAACACCAGATGCCGCGCGAACCAGGCAACCGCTTCTGAGTGTTGTGCGGGCTCAAGAAGCTGGTACGCCGGCCAGCACAGCCGCAGCGTGACACCAGCCGCGGCGGCCTGCTCGCGCCAGCACACCGCGTCAGGTACACACAAAAGCAAGAAGGCCGCGGAATCCTCTCCTCCCTTCCACTCGACCGGAGGCCAGAGGAGATCGGCGGCTTCGGCCAGCTCCGCTCGAAGCTGCGCCCGCAGCGCGTGCCGTCGCCGGGTCACTGCGTCCAAACGCAACAGCAGAGCCAGCGCACGCCGCGCCGCAATGCTGCTCATGACGACATCGCACCGCCCGGCATCGAAAAAATTTTCCGATTCGGGAAACCAGCGTCGCTCGAGCCATCGTCCCAGGCTCTCCGCGAATCGTGCATAGCGCGGCCGATTCCCCAGCCAGTCCAGCCGGCGCAGGACACCGTAGGAAAAGCAGAGACGGTCGTTGCGGTGCAGCCGGGCCACCGAGTTTTGCAGTCGGGGCAGCAGCTCGGCTGAGCCCGTGGCGATCAGCCCGCCTCCGTAGCACCAGTCGCTTTTCGTCAGCGAAAAAACTGCAACATCGGCAAATCTGCCCGCAGGCAGCCGGTCGCAGCGGGCGCCCAACGCCATCGCGCAGTCTTCAATCACGGGCACACCGCGCTGCCGACACAGGGCCGCCAGCGTCGCCACGTCGGGCTGCACGCGACCAAAGTAGTGCGCAACCACGGCGGCCCGCACGGACCCGTCGAGTGCGGCGCGAAAGGCATCTACATCCACGGTCAGGTCGCGCCGAATCGGGAAAAACGTCGGAGTGGCGCCAGCCTGCCGCACCGCCTCCAGCACCTGAGAACAGATAAAATCGGGCACCAGCACCCGTTCCCCGCGCAGGTCGGGCGCCACGGCGCGCAGCGCCACCGCCAGCGCCGCACGACCAAACCCAGCCGCCACCGTGCCGGCAAATCCGAATCGACGGGCAAACTCAGCTTCCAGTCGCGCGATGGCGTTCGTCCCTTTGTTGCGTTTTCTCCACAATCGGTGGTTTCGCTCCGCAGCCGGCCGCAGTATAATGCGCAATCGCCAGAAAGAACCACCAAGGAGCAATCCCGATGCGCCCGATGAGGAGTGTCCGATGGAGTTTGGCGCTGACCGTATTGCTGGCCAGCGCGGCCCTGACCCAGCAACCACAGCCGGCGATCAAGCGCACGCACCTGAAGGTGGGCGACGTCGCACCTGATTTCACTCTGATCGACACCAAGCGCCAGCCGGTCACGTTGAGCAGTTTCCGCGGCAAGAAAAACGTCGTGCTGGCGTTTTATGTGCTGGCATTCACCGGCGGTTGAACGCGCGAAATGAAGGCGTACCAGGCTGGTATCGCCGAAGGGAAACTGGACCCGAACGATACGCAGGTGCTCGGCATCAGCGTGGATAGCTTTGCCGCGAATGCCAAATTTGCAGAAGAAAACGGCCTGACCTTCCCGCTGCTGAGCGATTTCAAGCGCGAGGTCAGCAAACTCTACGGCGTCTTGAACGAAGAGTATCAGTTTGCGATGCGGACTACGTTCGTGATCGACAAAAATGGAATCATCCAGTACATCGAAGAAGGCAATTCCGCCGTAGACCCGAGCGGCGCCATTGCCATCTGCACGCGACTGAAGCAAGAACCCCGATAGGCTGACACCGGGCGTGGCCTTGCGGGCGCATCGTGGGATGCGCGGCCCGAACACAACATGACTGAGCTGTCTCGATCTCCTGTTCCTCTGCTCGACCTGCGTGCGCAGTATGCCGCCCTCCGCGACGAAATTCGACTTGCGCTCGACGAAGTGCTCGAAACGCAGAAGTTCATCCTCGGCCCGCAGCTTGCTGAACTTGAGCAAGAAATCGCTCGCCGCTGTGGCGTGCGGTTCGGCGTCGGGGTCGCCTCTGGCACCGACGCGCTTGCGCTCACGCTGCGCGCGCTGGGCATCGGTCAGGGCCATGAGGTCATTGTGCCGGCGTTCAGTTTCATCGCCACGGCGTCGGCCGTGGTTCTGGCCGGCGCGCGGCCGGTGTTTGCCGATATCGAGCCGCTCTACTTCACTCTGGACCCCGCGTCGGTCGAAGCCCGGGTCACGCCGAAGACACGCGCGATCATCGCTGTCCATCTCTACGGCCATCCGGCACCGATCGAGATGCTGCAGGAAATCGCCCGGCACCACCACCTGTTCCTGATCGAAGACAGCGCCCAGGCTCTCGGGGCGACCTGGCGCGGGCGACCGACCGGGTCGTTCGGCATCGCCGGGTGTCTGAGTTTCTATCCCACGAAAAACCTCGGCGCGTACGGCGACGGCGGCATGGTCGTGACCGATTCGGAAGAGCTGGCCCGCCGCCTTCGCATTCTGCGCAATCACGGACAGACGGAAAAGTACGTGAGCACGGAACTCGGCTGGAACAGCCGACTCGACGAGCTGCAAGCTGCCGTGCTGCGCGTGAAACTGCGCCATCTGGACGGCTGGACGCTGCGCCGTCAGGCCGTCGCCGCGCGGTACACCGAGCTGCTGGCCCCCCTCGAGCCGGTTCGCGTGCCGCGGATTGCGCCGCTGGCCACGCACGTCTTCCATCAGTACACGATTCGCATAGCCAGCCGCGACGCCATCGCCGAGCGCCTCGCTGAACAGGGCATCGGCACGGCCGTGCACTATCCGGTGCCCTTGCACCTGCAACCTGTCTTTGCTCATTTCGAAGGCCGCCGTGGCGATTGCCCGGAAGCCGAACGCGCGGCCGCAGAAGTGCTCTCCCTGCCCATCTATCCGGAGCTGACCGAGGCGCAGATCGCCTGCGTGGCTTCTGCCGTAGCCGATGCCGTTTCCGCCGTGCGCGCATAACTCGGTGCGATCTCGAAAGAGTGCACTGGCGCGGGGACGCTGCGCACAACACGCGGCTCGGAATTTACAACGCTTACGAGAGAACGGCTGGGGAGTTACAGACCACTGTGGCGGGAGTGGTTGCTGCGGTGGAGCAGGAAGAAGACGCCGCCGAACAGCAGCAGCGTCGGTGCGAGCAGAATCAGGATGCCGGTGTTGAGTGCTTTGCGACCGGCCTCACCGGCCGCGGCGGCGTTTTTCACACACATCGAGCAGCCCTGCGCCAACGCTTCCGGCGTCAGCACCGCAGCGAGCCCCACCGCCAGCAGAACGGTTCCCACTCCGAGTCGTTTCATCATCGGCAGCGCCGAATACATTGAACTGCACTCTCCGAGACCGCAAGCGCTATCCCGAACCAGCCTCGGAAGGCGCTCTGCGGGGAAGCAAAATCCAGAGCGCCCGCAACGCACTGCATTCCCGGCAACCGACTAACGTGCTCCCAGTTCCAGAACACGGAAGCTGTCCGGGAAGATCAAGGTCATCAGCCCAATGCAGATCAGCAGCGCCGGCACCAACGCAAGCACCAAGCTGAACTTTTCAAACTTCAGGTGCATGAAGTAAGCCATGATCAAACCGGCCTTGATCACCGAGAGTCCGATCAGCAGCAACAGGGTGGTGATGACCGCCAGATGGATGTAGGCCAGATAGACTTCGACCAGGGTCAGCGCGACCAGCCAGCCCCAGACGATGGCGAACTGCCGGGCGGTGCCGGCAAATTCGTGTGATCCGTGCGAGGAATGTCCGCTCATCCGCTACCTCCCCAGCAGCATCCCGACGGCGCCTGCTGCGGGCTCATACTGGACCGACATCAGGTACACCATCGGGAAGATAAACATCCAGACCAGGTCCACGAAGTGCCAGTACAGTCCGCTGACCTCGACGTCTTCGGCGCTCCATTTCCCGCGGCCGAAGCCGAAGGCGATGATGCCCAGATAAATCACGCCGACGGCGACGTGGGTCATGTGCAGCCCGGTCAGCCCGAAGAACGTAGCGCCAAACAGCGGTGCGCCCCACGGATTGGAGAACGGCCGCACCCCTTCTTCGATCAGGTGCAGCCATTCGTACATGTGCAACCCGATGAAGCCCAATCCACCCAGCATCGTGAATACAATCCAGCGCGCCGCAGCGCTGCGGTTGCCCTTGTGAGCCTGGGCGACAGCCATGACCATCGTGAAGCTGCTGAACAGCAGCACGACGGTCATCAGCGTGGAAAACACCACCGCCGGATAGATGGGGAACGGCTTCGGCCAGTCCGGGTTGGCGACACGCGAATAGGTGTAGGCCATCAGCAGTGCGGAAAAGGTGAGCGCGTCCGAGATAATGAACAACCACATGCCCAGTTTTTTCGATCCGATGGCAAACGGCGACCGACCGCCTGCCCACGGCGATTCGAGCGCCACTTCCCTGACCTGTTCACTCACGGTTCACCGCCCAAAAGTTAGCAGTAAGAGCAGGCCGACCCACAGCACGCCCAGAAAATGCCAGTACCCTGCCGTCAGGTCGGCGGAAAGATTGCCGGTGCTCTGTTGATGCGCCGCACCCCGCGCGGCCACGTAGCCGAGCGCCGCCAGGCCGCCCAGCACGTGCACGCCGTGGGCTGCGGTGAAGACGTAGAAAAAGCTGCTTGCCGGATTCGTCGCCAGGAAGATGCCCTGCGCTGCCAGTTGCCGCCAGGCAGCGACCTGTCCGACGAGAAACGCGATTCCGAGCAGCGAGCCGGTGCTCCACCAGGCTCCGAAGCGCGCGGCGGGCTGAGTGCGCAGCAGGCGCCGGGCCCGTTCGACCACCAGGCTGCTCGCCAACAACACGACGGTGTTCACCCACAACAGCCCGGGCAGCTCAAACGAACGCCAGTCGCCGCCCAGGCCTTTGCGCACCACAAACGCGCTGGCCAGCGCGATGAAGAACATGAAAATCGCAGCCAGCCCGAGCACCAAACCGGTGAAGTAGGCGCTGCGCGGCGTCGGCGGTTTCGCGCGGCGGCGTGCGTCATCGCCGTCGCCGCCGTCGCGGCGGGCCGGTCCGCGGCCGCCCGTACCGACGGCAGCGCGTTCCAGTTCTTCTATGACGGTCGCAGGCACGCCTCAATCTCCTGTGGCCGGGGCTGGCCGCGGCGGCGCGTCCTGCGGGATGAAGTCTTCCGGCTCGCCAGGCACGCTGTATTCATACGGGCCGTGGTGCACGACCGGCTGACGCCCGCCGAAATTGTCGTGCGGGGGTGGCGAAGGAATGGTCCACTCCAGCGACGTGGAACGCCAGGGATTGATGGCTTCGGCCTTGCGCCCCCACTTCAGGCTCCACAGAAAATTGAACAGAAAGATCAACTGCGCCAGGCCAGTCACCAACGCTGCGATGGTGACAAACTGCTGCGGGCCTTCCATCGCGCTCAGAAATTGCACCGCAGTGCCCTCGGCATATCGCCGCGGCTGACCGAAGAAGCCCATCAGATGCATGGGCACGAAAATCAGATAGACCCCGGCGAAGGTGATCCAGAAATGCAGTTTGCCCAGGCCTTCGTTCAGGAATCGGCCGAACATCTTCGGGAACCAGTAGTAGGTGGCCCCGAAAATACCAAAAATCGCGGCGACCCCCATGATCAAATGGAAGTGCGCGACAACAAAATACGTATCGTGCAGCGGCTGATCCACCGGCGGCTGCGCCAGGAACAGCCCGGAAAGCCCGCCAGTCACGAACAGCGAAACAAAGCCGATGGCAAACAGCATCGCCGTCGTGAAGCGGATCTGCCCGCCCCACAGGGTGCCAATCCAGTTGAAGGTCTTGATCGCCGAGGGCACGCCAATGGACATCGTCAGCACGGAAAAGGCCATCGCCGAATACGGACTCATCCCGCTGGCGAACATGTGGTGGCCCCAGACGCAGAAGCCCAGGAAACCGATGGCCCCCATGGCGTAGACCATCGCGCGGTAACCGAAGATCGGCTTGCGGGAAAACGTGGACAGCAGGTGCGAGGCCATGCCCATGCTCGGCAGGATGGCGATATACACCTCCGGGTGTCCGAAGAACCAGAACAGGTGCTGCCACAGCAGCGGCGAGCCGCCCTGATGGGGCACGGGCTTGTCAGTGAACACCAGTCCGCCCGGAACAAAGAAGCTCGTGCCGGCGATGCGATCCAGCAGCAGAAGGAGTCCCGCCGCCAGCAGCACCCCGAACGCCAGCAGCGCGAGGATGGCGGTGATGAACCAGGCCCACACGGTCAGCGGCATGCGCATCAGCGAGAGTCCGCGTGCGCGCAGGTCGATCGTCGTGGCGATGAAGTTCAATGCTCCCATCAGCGAGGCCGCGCAGAAAATGGCGATGCTGACGATCCACAACGTCTGGCCCAGGCCCTGTCCCGGCCCCGCAATTTCGCCCACGGCGCTCAGCGGCGCATAGCCCGTCCAACCGCTGATCGGCGCCCCGCCCGCAACAAAGAACGCGGCCACCATGACGAGGAAGGAGACGAACGTCGTCCAGAACGACAGCATGTTGATGACCGGAAAGGCCATATCGGCCGCGCCGATTTGAATGGGCAGGAAATAGTTGCCGAACCCGCTCTGGGGGGCCGTGGTGAGCACGAAAAACACCATGATGGTGCCGTGCATGGTGACCAGGGCCAGATACTGCTCCGGCAGCATCGGGCCGTCACCGAACCAGGGCACGGGATCGTTGGGCCAGGCCAGCTTCCACCGCATCAGCAACGAGAGCACCAGCCCGACAAACACGGCCACCAGCGCCAGCAGATAGTACTGAATGCCGATGACTTTGTGATCGGTGCTGAAGATATACTTGCGCAGAAATCCTTGGGGCGGGGCGTGCACGTGAGCCGCCACATGCGAGGGTGTGCTCATGGGTGTCTCTCCTGCTTCACGGGTTGGACTGGAGCAACGCCAGTTCGTCCCGCAACCACTGCTCGTACTCGGCTGCGGTTTTCACCGAGAACGGTGCGCGCATCCGCTGGTGGCCCATGCCGCACAGTTCGGTGCAAACCAGCTCAAAATCGCCGGTGCGTTCGGCCACGAACCGCAGCGGAATTTCCAGGCCCGGCACCGCATCCTGTTTCAACCGGAGCTCGCGCACGAAGAAGCTGTGAATCACGTCCTTCGCGCGCAGCCGCAGCTCGATGGGCCGATTCACCGGAACATTCAGGATCGGTACGACGATGTCATCGGCCGCAGCCGGATCGCTGCGGTCAATCCCGAATGGATTCCCGGCGCCGGAGTTGATCAGCTCGGTGCGCGTGCGGCCGAATTTCCCGTCCGGGCCCGGGTAGCGGAAGTTCCAGGCGAACTGTTCTCCCAGCACTTCGATGACCACCGCGTCCGGCTCCGGCTCGGCGAGATGGATCTTCGCCCAGGTGAACTGGGCCAGCACGCCCAGGCCGATGAACGCCAGCGCCGTGGCCAGCGTCCAGAGAACCTCCAGCGTGTTGTTGCCGTGCGAGTAGCGTGCGCGCTCGCCGCGATTCCGGTAGCGCCACACGACCCAGGCCAGTCCCAGTTGCGAAAGCACAAAGACGATGCCGGTCAGCCAAAGCGTACGCTGGGTTTGAACATCAATTTCGTGGCCGATGGGGGTAATGGTCTCGGGGAACCACCAGGTCTTCGAAACAAACAGGTAGACCGTGACCAGAGTGAAGACAACGAGGAAGAACGCCAGGATGAAAGCAGTCGTCGTCGAACCTGCACAACGGTTTTTCGTCTGCATCTCCTCCGCTCCGGGGATATGCAAAACACCGATGACCCAGACCGGCCACCGGATTCACAACTTCCAGTTGTGGATGACAAGCGGAGCATCATACCCGCGCTGCTGCAGCGATGCAAGACCGTTTCCGTGAAAACGGAACCTGCGGCCGCCGATGCCCTGCCGCGCTCCGTGCCCGGGGAAGCCAGCTTCCCCGCCTACCCGCACGACAACAGCAGCATTCCGGGAAGGAAACCTGGAAAGGCTTGGTGCGGAAGGTGGGACTCGAACCCACACGCCTTGCGGCGCCACCCCCTCAAGATGGTGCGTCTGCCAGTTCCGCCACTTCCGCACTGGGGCAAGAAAAATTGTAACCGCCGCGGCACCGCCGAGCAAGCCCGGCTTACGGCTGTGGTGGCGCCGGGTTCTGTGCCGGTGGCGATTGCGGTTGCGGCTGCGACGGAGACGGGGACTGCGGCTGCGGCACTGGTGTCTCGGCCGGTGCGGGCTGCTCCGCGGCCGGAGTTTCTTCGAACAAAGAGGACTCGCTGCCCGCAGGGCGGCGCGGTCCGGCGCTTTCCTGCAGAACCAGCGAGATCGAGGTCAGCATGAACATCACGGCACACCAGGTAGTGGCTTTGGAGAGGAACGTCGCAGCCCCGCGCGGCCCGAACGCGGTCTGGCTTCCCGCCCCGCCGAACGCTCCGGCCAGGTCAGCCGCCTTGCCGCTCTGCAGCAGCACGACCAGAATCAGGGTCAGGCTGATCAGCACGTGCAGCGTCACCAGCACAAACCGCACCTGCCAGCCCAGCAGCACCAGCAGCAAACCCACAGCGAATGCGATGGCCCATTTCATCGAGGAGGGCATACGGTTTTTCCTCAGAAATTCACGATGGCTGCAAACGATTCTGCATCCAGGCTCGCCCCGCCCACCAGGGCACCGTCGATTTCCGGCTGCGCCATCAATCCGCCGATATTATCCGGCTTCACGCTGCCTCCGTAGAGGATGCGGAGTGCACTGGCCGCCGCGCGGCCGAATTTCTCAGCGGCTCGCTCGCGCAGGAAGCGATGGGCTTCGGCAGCCAGTTCCGGCGTCGCCGTGCGGCCGGTGCCGATGGCCCAGACGGGCTCGTACGCCAAGATGATACGGGAGAATTCCTCCGCCGTCAAAGCCGCCAGCCCGAGCCGGAACTGGCGCTCGAGCACGGCTTCTGTCTGACCGGTTTCCCGCTGGGGCAGCGTCTCGCCGACGCAGACGATCGGCAGCAGACCGGCGGCCAGTGCCGCGCGTGTTTTGCGGAAGACCCACTCGTCGGTTTCGCCGAAGTACTGGCGCCGCTCGGAATGTCCGACAATCACGTAGCGGCAGCCCGCTTCCACCAGCATGGCGGCGGAAACTTCGCCGGTAAACGCTCCCTGGCTTTCCCAGTGCACATCCTGCGCGCCGATGGCGATGGCGGTGCCGCGCGAGCTTTCGACCGCCGCCGACAGAGAAGTGAACGTCGGCGCAATGACGATTTCGCAGTGTTGCACACCGGCGACCAGCGGCCGAAATCGGTCAAAAAATGCGCGGGTTTCGGCCTGGGTCTTATGCATTTTCCAGTTGCCCGCGATCACTGCGCGCCGCATCGGTGGATGTCCTCAGCCGCCCGGACCCGTTATCGGTTCGAGAGCGCTTCGACTCCCGGCAGCTTCCGCCCGGCGAGAAACTCCAGCGAAGCGCCGCCGCCCGTCGAAATGTGCGAGATTTCCGAAGCGACCCCGGCCTGCTGCACCGCCGCCACGGAATCGCCGCCGCCGACAATCGAAGTCGCACCGGCGCGGGTCGCTTCGGCGACCGCGCGGGCCAGCGCCAGTGTGCCCCGGGCAAACGGTTCGAGCTCGAACACCCCCATCGGCCCATTCCAAACAATGGTGCGCGCCCCGCGCAACGCGGCAGTGAACTGCTCCAGGGTGGCCGGGCCGATGTCCAGTCCCATCCACGAATCCGGATCTTCGCCGACAGCCGCGATGCGCGTTTCGGTGTCCGCGCGCAGCTCCCGGCCGAGCACATGGTCCACCGGCAGCAACAACCGAAAGTTCTGCTCGGCCGCGCGCGCGAGCAAGGCCCGCGCCAGCTCCAGCTTGTCGTCCTCGACCAGGGAACGGCCGACCGGATGTCCCTGCGCTTTCAGGAACGTGTAGGCCATGGCCCCGCCGATCAGCATGGTGTCGGCCAGGCCCATCAGGTGTTCGATCACTTCGATTTTGTCGGACACCTTGGCGCCACCCAGGATCGCCACGTAGGGACGATCCGGCTGGTGGATCGCTTTGCTCAGATAGGTCAGCTCTTTTTCCATCAACAGGCCGGCGGCAGCCTTTTCCACGTAGCGGGTGATGCCGACCACGGAAGCATGAGCGCGGTGCGCCGAGCCGAACGCATCGCACACGTACAGCCCGTCACACAGGGCTGCCAGTTGCAGGGCAAAGCCCGGATCGTTGGCCTCTTCTTCCGGATGGAAGCGCACGTTTTCGAGCAGCAGGACACCGCCGGGGCCGAGCATGCGGCTTTTCGCTTCCGCCTGCGGGCCGATGCAGTCTTCGCTGAATTCCACGGGCCGGCCCAGCAGTCCCGCCAGGTGCTTGCCCACCGGGCCGAGGCTGAATTTCGGATCCATCTTTCCCTTCGGACGGCCCAGATGGGAAGCCAGGATCAGCCGTGCGCCGCGGTCGAGCGCGAACTGCAGCGTGGGCAGGGTTTCGCGGATGCGCGTGTCGTCGCCGACTCGACCGTGTTCGATCGGCACGTTGAAATCCACGCGCACGAACACGCGCCTGCCATCCAGTTCCAGGTCGCGAATCGAAAGCTTGTTCATTCTGCCATCCCGTGCAACGTTTTTTCGAAGACGGTGAGGGCGCAGTGTTGCGGCGGCCGACTACAGCCGCGCCGCCAAGAATTTGACCAGATCGCGGCAGCGACAGGAGTAGGCCCATTCGTTGTCATACCAGGCCAGCACCTTGACGCAGTGGCCGCCCACGACGCGGGTGTACGGGCCATCCACAATGGCCGAATGCTCGTTGCCGCGGAAGTCGCAGGAGACCAGCTCTTCGTCCGTGTAAGCGAGGATGCCCCGCAGCGCCCCCTCGGCAGCTCGCCGGAAAGCTGCGTTCACCGACTCGACCGTGGCTGGCTTTTCCGTCGTGACGGTCAGATCCACGACACTGACATTGGGCGTGGGCACGCGCAGCGCGTAGCCATCCAGCTTCCCCTTCAGTTCCGGAATCACCAGGTGCAGCGCTTTGGCGGCACCGGTCGTGGTCGGGATCATGGACAGGGCCGCCGCACGGGCGCGGCGCAAATCTTTGTGCGGCAGGTCGAGCAGCCGCTGGTCGTTCGTGTAGGAGTGCACCGTGGTCATGGTGCCGTGCACGATGCCGAACGTTTCGTGCAACACCTTGGCCACCGGCGCCAGACAGTTGGTGGTGCACGACGCGTTCGAGATGACGTGATGGTTGCGGCGGTCGTAGCTCTGCTCGTTCACGCCCAGCACAACGGTGTGATCCGGGTCAGTGGCCGGCGCGGTGATGATCACCTTCTTGACCGGCCCGCGCAGATGCCGCCGCGCCTCCGATCCTTTCGTGAACAGCCCGGTCGCTTCCAGGACAATCTCGGCACCGACCGAAGCCCAGTCGATCTCCCCGGGGTCTTTTGTCCGAAAGACGCGGAAGCGGTTGCCGTCAACCGCAATCGTATCGTCGGTGTGGGTCACCTGGTTCGGCAAATTGCCCAGAATCGAATCGTACTTGAGCAGATGCGCCAGAGTTTTGGCGTCGGTAATGTCGTTCACCGCCACGAACTGAATCTCCGGGTCGCCCAGCGCGGCCCGGTAGATATTCCGGCCAATGCGGCCGAACCCGTTGATTCCCACCTTGATCGGCATAACTCCTCCGAAAGCACTTTTTGCTGAGACTCAGGGCTGCGGCACTCCACCACGGCGCAGCGTGGAAACAGGGGATGCTACCGGCCTCGCCGGAAAAATGCAATCACCGGCCCGGGGGAGACGAGCTAGCGGGGGAATTGTCGGACTTCGACGACCTTGTCGCCGACAAATGTGACAAAAATGGTCTCACCGGGCGGCTGCCCGTAGATCCAGTCTTCCGTTTCCACTCCGTCGGTCGGACGCCGCTCGCGGACCTTGCGTGTCGGCTTGCCCAGCGCGGCCAGCACCATATCCCGATCCATGCCCACCACTGCGCGCCGCTCCCGGATGGCCACCTGAAACTCCTCGGGCAGGGTCTCCACCCAAAGCACTGCCGCGGACTGTCGCGTGGTGAACTCGAGGAATTCACCGAGCAGGGCCTTCAGTTCATCGACGGTCATATCCGGCAACGGCCGGCCAAAATCGAGGATGAGCGTGGCCCCCACGCCCTGGAAGCCAGCCGCCTGATTCTGCGTGGTGGTCGAGACCCGGGGCAATCCGCCGACACTGATCTGCAAGCGGTCGCGCCAGCTCCGGCGTTGCCGACCACCACCGTTGATGTCAATGACGATCTCCCTGTCTTTGAACTCAATCTGCGTGATCTGCACCATGTCCCCGGGATGGCCGGCGGCGCCGTGATTGGCGGCCAGTTGCTGGAGCTGCCGCTCATCCACCGGAGCATCCACTTTCCAGCGAAATCCTTTTTTACCGCCAGGCAGCACGCGTTTGGCGCGGGCAAATTCTCCGGAAACATAGCGCACAATTTCCAGGCGGGAGACGGGCTGCAGCCGTTCCGCCCGCGGGGTCTGTCCATCCTGGTTTTCTTTAGTCTGCTGGCCGATTTCCGGCAGCACCGGAAGATTCAGGTTGGCGGGCAACCGCTCGGGCGGGTGCGCCGGCCCACGCCAGGAGTTCACGTAGTTGCCCTCCCCCATCGTGAGCAGCGCTGTGGCGGCAACCAGTGTGAATAGGCGGAACATGGTGCCCCACTCTCCAGTTTATTGTAAAACTTCCTGCCTGTCCGGGGAAGGGTAAATCGCGCGCGTCCGCATCAGCCACACGGTTCCGGCTACGGCGGCCGCGGTCAGCACCACGCTGCCTTCGGGGCCGTAGTCGCCCCCGCTGAGCCACACGGGCCCGGACACTTCGGCGGCCAGCAGCCGGGCCGGCATCCGGATTCCGCTCACGGGAAAGCCCAGCACCGGTCCCATCACCCAGTTCCAGGCAAAGTGAATCCCGATGGGTAACCACAGCGCCCGGGTCTTCAGATAGGCCACGGCCAGCAGGACTCCGGCCAGAACTGTGTTGGCAGTGGACAGAGCAGTCGCAGCCGGATTCGGGATGTGCACCGCGCCGAACAGTGCCGCCAGCAGTACGACGGCCCACAGAGCTCCCACCGATTCGACCAGGCGCTGGAACGGGTAGCCGCGAAAGATGATTTCCTCCCAGGCCGCCGCCAGCAACAGCACCACTCCGAGGGAAAAAAATTCGGCAAAAGTAAATTCGTCCGGCGCGACACGCAACCGCACGACACCGCTGACCGCCGTCGCCCCGACCACCGCCGCAATCAACGCTGCGCCCAAAGAAAAGCCCAGCAGCCATTCGCGCCACCAATTCCGGTCGAAAGAAATTCCCAGCGTGCGGAAGCTCCGATGGTCGAACACTTCGAGCATCCACCAGGCGGCCGCCAGAGCCGCGACGATCGTCAACGCATAGAGCGGAATGGCGAATCGGGGCGGCATCAGCACCATGGTGTCAGCCGCCAACTTTGTCTCCGGTGCTACCACTTCGACGACCAAAACAGCGACCGTCTGGGCTACCAGGGTCAGTCCCCCGCACAGCGGCACATAGAGAACTGCACGCCAGATCGCCCGCAGGCGTCCATCGGCCGCGTGAAAAATCCTGCCCTGCAAGAAACGCATGGCCCTCCCGTCCATTCTGCTGCGCGTCCAGCGGAGCAACTACCGCAGCCGCACGCCCCGCCGGTCAATCCGCACCGGCAGGACCGTACCGCCAGCCTGCGTCACCGCGGACTCCACGCCGGCGCGGGCTTCCGGTTCGATCAGCAGGACCAGGCAGCCACCGCCGCCGGCTCCGCAGACTTTGCCGGCCAGCGCGCCCTGCCGGCGCGCAGCCGCCAGGATGCGCTCCATGGCCGGCGTGGCAATCGTGGGCAGATTGCGCCGCCGGAACTCCCACTCGATGCGCATCAGCCGAGCCACTTCCTGCCAGTCGTGTCGTTCCAGGGCCGGTTTCATCGCGCGGGCCACCTGCGCGATCTGTTCCAGGTTGCGCCAGACGCGCCGGTCCCCTTCGATGTGCGCTCGAGTCACTTCCCAGTTATTGATCCCTGAGCGTCGCGGTCGGCCCGTGTAGCAGAGCACCAACCGCTGCTCGAGCGCACGGACATCGGTGCGCAGCCGCTCGCGCCGCTCGCCACCGGTCTCCAGATGAATCGCAGCGACGCCGCCGAAGGCCGCCGGGTAGTGGTCCTGCGTTCCGGTCGGCACGCCGAGGACCTTGCATTCGACGTCGCGGCTGATGTGGATCCACGCGATGCGGGTGCCGCCGGCACCGGTAAATCGATCGAGCGCCGCGCACAGCGCCACCGCCATCGCGCTGGAGCCGCCGATGCCCGCCCCGGCAGGGGCCTGCGAATCGGTGGTCAGCGTGAAGCTGCCGCGGGGCTGGAAATGCTTGACCAGCTCAGCGAGCAGCGGGAGACGATAACGGCGCTGCGCCTGCAAGGCCGCCAGGCTGACAAAATGTTCGCTGCGGGCGGTGTCGTGCGAGCGCAGCCAGATGCCGCGCCCTCCCGCGGTCAACACGCAGCGGGCATACAGCCCGATCGCCACGTTCAGCGTGAGGGCGCCTTCGTGAAACAGGTAGAGCGGCCAGATGTCGAGCGTTCCGCCGGCCAGATCGATTCGCGTCGGGGCAATTGCTTCGATGCGCACGCTGCTCATTCGGCGCCCAGCCAGCGGCATCATACGCGAACCAGCGCGACTGGGAAAAGCCAGCTCGAAGAGTTTCGCGACACTGTGGAAGGGGCAACCCGATCAATCCGGCGAGCCGGCGGCATGCGCCTTGCGCGGGTTCTGCGCCGGAGACTTGTGTGGCGTATCGGCTTGCGCGCGCGCCAGTTGGGGTTCGAAGCAGCGTCGGCAGCGCGCCTCGTACTTGTCTGCGGCGCCGACGACAATCAGCTCGTCCGAAGCCACCAGCCGCTGCGTGTGCACGGCCGGATTCCCGCACCGCACACAGATGGCCAGCAGCTTGGTGATCTCTTCGGCGATGGCCAGCAGGCGGGGCATCGGCTCGAAGGGCCGACCGAGGTAGTCCGTGTCGAGCCCGGCGACGATGACTCGCTTGCCCCAGTCGGCCAGTTTCTGGGCGACATCAGGTAGCTCGGCACCCAGGAATTGGGCTTCGTCGATGCCCACGACTTCCGTGCGCGGCTCGACGCGCTCGAGCACTTCGGCGGCGGTGCGCACCAGTTCCGAGCGGATTCCGAGACCGGAATGGGACACGATTTCGTTCTCGGCATAGCGGTTGTCGATCAGCGGCTTGAAAATCTGGACTCGCTGCTGAGCAATCTCGGCGCGGCGCAGCCGCCGGATCAACTCTTCGCTTTTGCCGGAAAACATCGGGCCGGTGATCACCTCGATCCAGCCCATGTTGCCTTTGACGATGTCCACGGCATGGCCTCCGCGAAACTAGCCTAGCACAGAAACCGCACGGGAGGCCGGCCCGGTCGCCGGCAGTTCAGCCGGTCGCCGCCCCGGAGTCGGTGCTGTAGGCAGCCGGGTTGTAGAACGGGGCGAAGGCATTGATGACGGCTGTGCGGAAAGCGTCCTGGCGGGTGATCAAATTTGCAGTGAGCACGCCCCAGGCGCCCTGCGCATCGCGGACGCCCTGCTGCCGGGCGAAGGCATCGATCGCATCGGCCAGTTCAACACCCTCGTCCACCACGTGCACGGCCAGCGGCTCGGGCAGCAGGATGGCTCCCGATTGGCCGTAGGCGCAGCGGCCGGAAGTGTTCAGCACGCAGGCCCAGTTTTCAAGGAACACCAGCCGCCGACCCTGTTCTTCGACCACGTCGAGTCCGCCCTCCAGGCCGACAAAATAGCACCAGGAAGTTTCCTGGCGTTCGCGAGCGAGCCGGGCGACGGCTTCGGCGCGCCGCCGTGCGCCGGCCATCAGTTCGTTGCGCCGGAGTGGTGTGTGGCGCACTCCGCTTTCGACTTCGACACCGACGACGTCAAACTGCGCGTTGGGATCGAGCAGGGGACCAAAGACAGTCAACGCCTCCCAGACCGCGTTCAGCTTCGGCCGGCGCGTCGAACCGACCGCGACAACGATTTTTCCCATGCGTGCCCTGTCTCCGATGCGCTGCCGGAGCCGTGCGCTGCCGGTACGGCTGGTTCTCCGGTGCTATTCCTTCCACAGCACCGTTTGCCGTTCGCGTCCGTAGCGCGCCAGCAGAAATTTCTTCAGTTCCTCGAGCGAGCCGAAGACCTGATCGGCGCACGCGAGCATCCAGCCACTGATCTGCTCGATCGGCGCTTCGCTGACCAAATAGACCGGGATACCTTTGCGGTAGGCGACGGTCAGCTCCGCCGGCGTACCCCCGCTCGGCGTGCTGCCTTCGCCCAGATAGCAGATCACATAGTCGGCACGGTTCTCGATCTGATCGAGATCGTACTGAATGATCTTGCGCACGGTGCGGCGGAAGCGGTCGAGATCGGTCTGCTTCCAATCGCGGAAGTGCGTCATTTCCTCTTCCGTGAGATTTTTCCGCTGGTCTTCGGCAGGGTCGTAGACACGGTGACCGAGCTCATCGCGCAAGAACGGCACCAGCTTGCGGCGCCACAGCCGACCACCGTCGGAAGCGAACTCGATCGGGCCGCACAGATAGGCCAGCATCGCCTTCCCCGTGTCGGCACTCTAGCACGGCCGCACACAGCGCGCCAAGACGAGCGACTGTCGCACCGCGCACCGCAAATGGCAAACCTCCAGGAGTACTTTTTTTCCAGAGAAATTTGGCCTATCTCCGGGGCGAGGAGAAAACTCTTTCGCAGCCGTCCCTGAGCGAGTGGTTCGGACCGCCAGAATGATACCCTGCATTCGAAAGGACCAGGTGACAGCCGGCGTTACTCTACCACGGCAACGAGAAGGGACAGAGGGAAGCTGGAGCGGCCGAGGGGACTCGAACCCCCGCCTACAGCTTGGCAAGCTGTCGTACTACCCCTATACTACGGCCGCCCAACACACACAGAGCGTTTATACCACGCTCGCCAGATGTCGGCAAGACACACCAAGACTTTCTGCCGATCGTCGTGAGGCAGTGTTCCCTTCCGGGAATTAATTGACCTGGCGTACGCGAGTGGCGCGGACTACCGGCGACTTCTTCTGTCGCTCGGCGAATCGCATGGCCTTGGCTCGGTCAATATAGACGCGGGCAAACTTCTCACCGTCCTGGTAGTACACGGTCACCTGCCAGTGCCGGTGCTTGCGCCGTCTATCTTTGCCCAGAACACTCTTGCGTCTTGCGGGCTTCCTTTTTCTCTTTTTGGTTTCCGTTTTCATCCCTTTTCACACTGGGGACGCGTCAATATCGCAGTCTGAAGACTTTTTTACAAGTATGTATTCGGTAAAGAGTGCAGACTTTTGTATTTAACGGAGCAGTTTCTCCGGGGACGCATCTTGGGTCATACCCTGCCTGCTCCCGCATTCGATTGATGCATTCCCGCGCTTACAGGTCGCCCGACCGATGATTTTTTTCGCCGAGCAATACCTTTTCGACAGCACTGCGTCTAAGCCAGTGTCTGAACAGATGCGTCGCGCCCGGCGATTCCTTCCGGGCCCGATGGCGAGCTGCTGGACGAAGGGGAACTTCCGCACATCAGACAACGTATCGTAAGCATGGGGATGCAGAGGAAACTGGGGGAGGGATGGTACTCCGTCTGAAGCAAGACGTAACCGTGGAGAACATACGACACCACCCCGCCGAAGATGTAGCGGTTGTGCGCGATCTGCTCATCGCGGGCGCCGTTGTTCGACCGGACCCGCGCCGTGCCCATTTCTACGAGCTGGAAGAGGGCAACCGCGTCTTCTACATCCACATTTCGCCGGTGACTGGCCACGTCCTGCTTCTGGCCAGTTGGTCCGCAGAGCCGGGGGCGCAACCAACCGCTGCCCGCGCTTGAATGCGACCGCCCGGCAGGCGTCAGCGAGGCGGGCTCGCCGGTCCGCGCACCTTGTCGGTGACTTCGAACAGGCGGTACGGATGCCGATCCTCCTCATGCGCAAAGATGCGATCGGGCAGCAGCGGCAGATTCGTTCCGAAGTACGCATTGAACACGACCCGGAACGAATTGACCGGCGTGATGGAAGGATAGAGCGGCACGGACTCCACCCCGGGCAGCAGGTACGCGTTCAGGATGCCGGTTTTCTCCCGCAGTTCTTCAGCGGTCGCCGCACGCCAGCGAAACCGGATCCCTTCGTGGCGAAACCGTTCGGGAGCCGGGCCCTCGTCGGCTTGAAGCAGAATCACCGGCGGTGTGGACGAATCAGCCAGCAAGCGCTCGACCAACCCGCGCAGCTTTTCGTTCGTGGCGAGCAACTGGTTCCGGTAATTTTCCTCTTCGCTCCGCTGCCGCATTCGGTCTTCTGGAAGAAACGAACCGTCGCGGTCAAAGACATACGGCTCGTGCGGCAGAATGAAGTGGGCGAATAGAAACGTCGGCTCGGGGCGAGCTGCGATTTCGGCGATGCGTTCGAACTTGTAGGTTTCCCGCCGCCACTGCTGCCGACGCAGATCGAGCCATTCGATCCCCAGCTCCTGGCCGAGTGGCTTCAGCATCGTGAAGTCCACCAGCAGGCGCAGATTGGGCATGGGCAGTGCGGCGTTCCAGTTCACGTTTTCATCGGCAAGGCGGTTTCGCCGTGTCGCCCACCACCAGGAGCCGGCATGAATGAACGTGTACCCCTGTTGCTGCAGGAAGCGGCCGACGACGTGTTCTTCGAGCAATTGGTAGAGCGGGCTCCAGTCTTCGTTGTCTGGCCCCAGCGCAGCTGCGAGCGGGTCGAGGTAAGTCATGTTCAGCGACGCCGGCAGGGAAAACGCAGTGCGCAGATAGTTGGAGTGGCTCTCGGGCGCCACATAGAAACCCTTCTGGCGCAAAAAGTCGTACAGGGCGCTGTTGTCGTAGCCGTAGTGCGAGGCCAGAACGCTCGGGCTACCATAGCGGTCGAAGATCAGATAGTAGATATCCGGCAGCGGATCGGGGCGCCGGGTGGCCTGGGGATCGGGTCGCTCGTTCATCACGCGGGCCACTGCATCCGACGTGGTAACACGCGACAAGTGAAACAGCCCGAGCTTGCCCACCGGATAGAGCAGCGCACCGGCCGTCACCACATTCAGCAGCAGTGTCGCTCCTTCCAGCGGCCGGCGCAGGCGCAGGATTTGCCAGAGCACGCCGACAAACAGCAGCAGCGTCGCGGGGATGAGTACGCGATGCGAGCCCACCAGCGGCCAGCTCTCCAGCCACCCGTGCAATTTCGGGTAAAAGAACAGCAATAACAGGAACAGGAACCCAGCCAGTCCTGCTTTGCGCACCTGACGACAGACCAGCCAGAACAACACCAGCGCAGCGGCCGGAATGGCCAACCCGAGCGCAACCACAACGCCGAGTTCCGATAGGTGCGTCAGCCCGGGCCGCACCGCGTAGTCGGAAAGCACACCGGCCAGAAAAGCCAGCCAGATGTAGTACGGAAAACGTTTCACTGACGTACCCCCTGTTCCAACTGTCGTAGAATCCGCACCCGCTGCTTACCGAAGATTGGGGTTTCGCGCAACGGAGTTCTGGATGGCGTGTCCTAAGGCAGGTATGGAGTTGTGAGTCGGTGGGGAATCCCAAACCCGCTGGGTGATTTCTATAAATGCCAGCGGGCGTATTTCGGTTTCGAACATGAACACGCGATCCGGCAATAAGCCGAGGCTGGTGCCGAAGTACTGGTCGAGAATAATGCGAAACGTGTTCACCGGCGTAATCTGCTGGTAAAAGCTCTGGTAGGCTTGGTCGGGGAGATACACGGCGTACAGAATTCCGCTCTTCTCTCGCAATTCCGGAATGGTGGCATGCCGCCAGTCGCGCTTCGAGCCCGTCCAGCGATATGCCGCCGGATAAGGACCTTCGTCGGATTGCAGCACAATCACCGGTGGTGTTGCGGATTCGACCAGCACATGGTTCACCCAGCGTTCAATCAGTCGATTCAATCCCAGCACCTGAGTCCGGTAGTTTTCCTCCCTGGAATGATGCATGGTCTCGGCTGGATCGACCGGTGTTCCGTCGGCTCGCAACACATACGGCCAGTGCGGCACCAAAAAATGTGCAAACACAAATTTCGGCCCCGGCTGACTGGCCAGTTTGTGGAGTTCTTGGAAGCCAATGTCAATCTGCTGCCAATGGAGGTAATTGAACCCGAGCACAGGAAATAAAAAGGTCTCCGCAAACGGAGCCAGCATGGTTTGCTGTAACAGATCATAGAAAGATGCAGGGAGTCGCCACGGCGCGATGTTTCGTGCTGCTTCTCTGCCCACACGGGTCGGCCACCACCAGGAACCCAGATGGATGTAGGTGTAACCCTGTTGTCGCAGGAATGTGGCCAGCCGATTTTCACCAATGCGATCAAAGAACGGTTGCCAGTCCTGGCGGTCCCGCCCGAAGGTCCGCTCCAGGTCGTCCAAATAAGCCATGTTCAACGAAGAAGCCAGTGAAATCCCCGTATTCGGATAATTTGCCCGGCTGGCATCGGCCACAAAGAAGCCCCGCGACAACAGAAAATCGTAGAAGGGCTGATTGTCCAGCCCATATACCCGGGCCAGAGTATCCCGTGAAGCATAGCGATCAAAAATGACGTAGTAGACGTCCGGTAGTGGTTCTGGCCGGCGCGTCGCCTGGGGAATTTCCAAGGGCGGCAGCGGTGGCGCCAGCAGCCGCGAAACATTCTGCTTCGTCAGTTGCCAGACCGGGATACTCAAAGCACCCAGCGCGACGACATTCAGAACGATGGTCACCGGGCGCAGCGACCCGTGCAGTCGCCGCAACAGCACAGCGAGTACAGCTAACAGAACAACCTCTGCCCCCAACAGATACCGGTATCGCCCGATCTCGACACCGCCAACCGACCAGTCCTGGAGAAACGCAATCACGTCGCGAAACGTAAAGAAGAGCAGCAGGAATGCCGAACACCACAGCGCGGCTTTGTGCTGGTTGCGAAACACCAGCAGTGACGCAGCCAAGATCGCTGCTCCTCCCAACAGAAAGGGCCACGTCCCGGCGGTTACCTCGCTCAGCGGCGCGTACCAGGCAGAGGCGCTAAACATGGACAGAGCCGGGAAAATGGCGAACAGCACCGGGTGCCAAGCGATGAAACGTTTCATGGTTCAGCCCGCTGCATGCAGTAGAGAATTCTCTGGCTTTCGCGGATGGGCACGGCCTGCTCGATTCGAAACCAGCGGCCAAAAGCGCGCTCAAATTCCGCTCGGGTGTAGTGGGTAAAAATATCTTCTCGTGCGGCCAGCAGTCGCTGAACCTGAGAATCTTCCTTGGGGACGAATTCGATGATCAGGGCCCGGCCCAGCCGCGCAAAATATTCGGCGATATTGGCAAGCGGCACATTGTTGCCGATGGCCAGGTGATGCACCAGCGCCAGCGCGAGCAGGGCATCGGCCGGGCCGCGTTCCGCCAGCGACATCCGTTCACGCTCGGCCCAGCCCATTGCCCCGCTCGGATTCGTCAGATCGGCAACGAGCGGCAGCAACTGTGTATCGCCGCGGGCGGCGGCTTGCCGATAGTTCTTCTCCACCGCTGCCGGATCCATATCGAACGCCACCGTGTAGATGCCTCGTTCACTGGCCAGCCGGCTGAATACTCCGATGTTGGCCCCCAGGTCCCAGACCAGCCGCGGTCGCAGCCGCTGCAGAAATTCACTTACCAGTTGCCGTTTGTGTTCGAAAGCGGCCGGGGAATAGTTCGTGTCCTGGTAGTAATCGCTCCACACGGTGCCGCCCGGCTCCCAGCGGAGCGCGGCGACGGTTCGTTCCAGGCTGCTCAGAATTCCGAGCATGGCATGGCGGCTCATCTGTCGGCCGGCATGCGCCTTTGGTTTGTCGCCGAAGCGCTGCTGCACGCGGGCATGGAGATGCACGTGGGCCGCCAGCCGCGGCTGCAGCCGGGTTCTCCACGGCAGCAGCCGACTGGCAAGGTCGAGCGGCACGCCATCCACGAACACGCGCAGCAACTGGTTCAGCCGAACCTCGCGGTGTGCCATCAGCGCCAGCGGGGCCAGAAAATGCTGGCAGAATTGCCGATAGGCCACCCAGGGCTCTCCTTCGCGGTAGGTGGCGAAGGAAAGCGTGTCGATCCAAACGGGACGCCCGCCGCGGAACTGCACGTTGTAGGCGCTGGCATCTTTCAACCCCATACCATGCTCGAGGGCCAAGCGGTGAATCTGCAGCGTCAGCAGCGCGGCATCCCGCAACTGTCCGAAGCACCATTCGTATGGATAGGAGACAAAGGGAACCCGTTCCGGCCGGATGACCTTCCAGGCCAGTTCAGGCTCAGCCGGTTCGACCGCCACTTCCTCGTGCGGCACCAGCCAGCCCAGCTCCACCAGGCGGTGGTACAGGCCGGAGTCGATCAACCGTTCGTAGTCCGCCTGATAGCTCCGGTTGATCTGCCGATAGAGAATTCCACTGCGTTCAAAGAGAAACCCGCTGGGGTCCCGGAAGGAACCCGCTATCGTTTCTGCCACCAACATGCGAGCGCTTCAGGGCTGCTTCGGCTTCTGCGGATCGCCCCGGCGAAAGAATGCCTTCAGCTTCTGCCAGTACATCCTCACGGCCACGACCGCTCCCAATAGCGAGCCGATCAGAATCTGAAAGAACATGCTGGCCGAACCCGGGTCGACATACCCGAACGCCGGCACCGGAGCCATCCACAAAAGCACCACAACCCACAGGAAAGCAAAAAAAAGATGAATGTTCCGTTCTTTCTTCATCGGTACGCCCCGCAACGTTGCGATTATAAAAGCGGGAACCGAGGAAACTCAAAAGGAGTTCCAGAAGGTAAACGAGCTAAGGACTCGATATCAGCTCATGGGCCTGGAGGTTGAGCTGCTGAAAGAAGGTTTCCGAAAACTGGAAGACGGCCGAGTCCGCCCCGGCCCGCGCATAGACCTTGCCGTCGTGCACCGCCGAGACCACGATCCGGAGTGTGCTGCCCTCTGCACTGCCGAGAGTGATTTCCACTGCGGGCTTTTCCAGTTGCCGCGCGATGGAGGCCGGCGGGACATCCAGCACGGCATCGGCGCGAGAGAATTCCAGCGTGCTCAGGATTCGGCTGACCTGCGCCGGCTGATCCTTTTTCTCGGCCGGCTCGCGCACGAGCCACTTTTCCCCGTCGGTCGTTTCCGCCACCAGGGTCAGGTGCTGGTTGCGGAGCTCGATGCGGCGCAGTTGTGCGCGGTCAAAATGGGCGATGCGTTTCGATCGCAGGTCGGCCAGCGAACGATCCAGTTCGCGCACGAGTTCCTCGCCGATCGTGAAAACCATGCTGCGCGCGATGTCGCGGGCGTAGTAGTGCGCTGACTGCGGAGTTCCGCCGCGGCTGCGTTCGGTGCGACGACCGACCTGCAGGGTTCGCTCTTCGCCCTTTTCAGTGCGGATGCGCAGCTCGTACTGCGGCCGGTCCAATCCGTAGCGCGCCGGCTGCTCGACCGATTCGGCCGCGATGGCCGCCAGACGCGCAAAGGACACCGCGTCGAGCAGGTCGCGCACCGCGTTTTCGTCGGCCCGCAGCTCGCGCGGTGCCGTTAGAAACCAGCCGTTGCCGCGGCGTTCCAGCCGGAACCGGGCCCGGGGTGTGCGCAGCTCGACCCCGTTCACTTCCCAGGAGTTGAAGGCCAGTACGGAACGGTCGCGGAGCTCCTCGAGCGGTTTATCGGCCGAGGAGAGCACGGCGCTCGGCAGCAGCGCCACCCGGTTGTGCTGATCCACCAGCGCGTACACACTCAGGCCGGAGAAGTCGCGGGCCCCGAGCTGCAACGTGTGCTCCGCGCCGGAGGAGAGCCGCAGACGCAGCGTCACTGCCGGCGGATCCAAGCCGAATTGCTTCCGCCGCTCGGCGTCCACGTCCAGCCACCGCTGGACGCGCGCACCGGCCGCGCTGCTGACCAGTCCGGAAGCGACGGACGGATCGGCGCGGGTTTCGACCGGAGCAGTGATGACCCAGACGCCGTCGCGTTTCTCCAGGCGGACGGTGGTACCGGCGCGTTCCAGCACGATACCCGTCACATCGTCCGCAGCGAAAGAGAACGCGGCGACGGATTCGTCTTTCGCCGCGTCGCGCCCGCGGCCATGCGGCAGCTCGTAGAAATAGACGTAGGCCACCAGCGCGAGTGCGATTCCCAACACCAGCAGAGTGGTCTTTTTCATCGTTCAGACAATCGGCCGCGGGGTTGCGGCGCATGAAATTCTGCGATTCGAAGGCCGCAGCAGCCGAACACTCGCCTAGCGGCGCTTCCACCAGACGTAAGCACCGGCAATCAGGCTCGCTCCCGGGAGCAGCACCACCGTAAACCAGAACAGCATGGTCTGCTGCGCTGCCGTCAAATTCACCCGGCGGCTTTTCGGACTCTTCGGTCGCACCGTGATCATCTCTTCCGATTCGGCGAGCCAGGCGACGGTGTTGAAGAACAAGTCGGCGTTGGCTGCCTGGCGGATATCGGCGTTGCTGGCGAAATCGGAATCGCCGATCACCACCACCCGGGCGGTTTTGCCTTCGCCGGTTTTCTTCTCGGCGGCCACGCCGATCGAAACGGGTCCTTTGAGATCCTTCCCCTCGTTGAACTCCACGGTGCCGCCCCGACGGCTGATGTCTTTTTCCGCCCAGCTCTGCGGCGAAGTTTTCAGCAGCTCGACCGCCTGGATGTCGGAGCGACTGTTCGTGCCCAGCCGCACGCTGCGCGCTTCGGGGAACATCGTCTGCGCAGGGACTTTTTCGGTGATTCGATGCACACCGTATTCGCCCACCAGCGGCACAACCGGGCCCGTGCCCGCCAGCTGCGAAAAGAGGTTGCGCTCGATGATCAGGTCTTCGCCCACCTGAATGTTCCAGTCCGCCAGCAGTTTGTCGAGACCGTGCGTGACAAACGGGTCGACCAGCAACAACAGTTTGCCGCCCCCGTTGACGTACTGTTCGAGCTGATCGGCTTCCTGGGGGAAAAATGCTGTCTGCGGCCCGGCCACCACGACAACGGTGCATTCAGCCGGCACGGCCTTTTCGACAGCCAGGTTGAACGAACGCACCTGGTAGCGTTCCGCGCGCAGCGTCTGTTCGACAAGTCGGTAGCCGGCGGCGTCGCTGCGCTCAAGCGACTTTTCGCCATGCCCCTCGGTAAAGCAGATGGTCCGCGCGGCCTCGCGAGTCACGCGCAGGATGGCATTCGTCAGTCCCTGTTCGGTGAATTCTTCCAGCCGCTCGGTGCGCTCGCCGGCGATGACGATGACCTCACCGGCCCGCCGAATCTCATACTGGCGGGCGAGCTCGGGCTGTTCCTGCGGGTCAATCCGTTCATAGCGAAGCTGCCGGCTCAGCAGCCGATACTCGGGAAGCAGTTGTTCGAGCTGCGGGTTGGCTTGCTTGGAAAACTCCAGGATGCGGACTTCCTGCTGCAGGTTGCGGAGGATCTGCTGGGTCTGGTCGGAAAGCGTGTACAGCTTCTGCTCGGTCAGATCGAACCGTTTGTGGTAGCGATAGCCGAGGAAATTCAGCACCGCGAGGATGGCCAGCACCGCCACAGCCAGCACGAGCGTGTTTGCCCCCAACCGGGTTGAACGTCGGCGGAAATACGCCACCAGCGCGCGATAGTTCCCCACCAGCGCCACCAGGAGCAACGCGCCGCCTACGCTCAGCAGCACCTGGGTGATCCGACGCAGTGCATCTTCGATCTGCCAGCGGATCAGTCCGGCCAGCAGCAGCGCTGCGCCCAACCAACCCATCGTCTTCAGCCATTCCTGTCGATTGATTCGCATCGCGACCTGACTCCGATCGAATCGCGATCCGCTGCGGCTCAGGCCCGCCGCCAGCGCATCGAATCCAGCGAGCGCAACGTCAGAAACAACCCGAGAGCGATCCAGCTCCCGAAAAACACCAGACTCGTGGTGTCCACCACGCCGCGGGCGAAATCCTCGTAATGCCGCAGCACAGAGAGGTACTGAAACAGCTCGCCGATGGTGGTACCGGCGCCGGGCCCGGCGATATCAATGATCCAGAGCACCAGGGCCACGCAAAACGTGACGACCGCGGCAATCAACTGGCTCTCCGTGAGCGACGAGATGAAATTCCCCAGGGCGAGAAACGCTCCCCCCAGCAGCAGCAGGCCCAGATATCCGCTCAGCATGATGCCCAGCGGCGGCCGTGGTTCGCTCTTCCAGAACAGCACGCCGTGGTAAGCCAGGGTGGGCAACAGCAGGATCAGGAACAGGCTGAACGAAGCCAGGTACTTGCCCAGCACAATTTGCCAGTCGGTCACCGGAGAGGTCATCAGCAACTCGATCGTGCCGCGGCGCCGTTCTTCGGCATAGACGCCCATCGTGGCCATCGGCAGCAGAAACAACGCCACCTGGCCCAGCACGCCGAACAGGCTGTTGATCGTCATGCTGGGCACGTCGACTTCCGGCGGGGCGCCGAACTGCATGGCCTGCATGCTGGCGGCCAGCGAGCGTTCCATGTAGAACGTCAGGATGGTGTAGTAGAACAGCCCGCCGATCAGCAGAAACATCCCCAGCACCACGTAGGCCACCGGGGAGACCAGATAATGCCCCATTTCCTTGCGGTAGATGGCCACGACGCCCCGCAGAAACCCGCTCATGCACGTGCCTCCAGCGTCGTTTCTTCCGACTCTTCCGTAGTCAGGCGCAGGAAGATTTCCTCCAGAGTCAGGCTGACGGCGCGGAGCTCGTACAGCTCCCAGCCGCGGCCGACCACGGCGGCGGCAATCCGGCTGCGCAGGTCGCTGCCCGGTTCCGTTTCCACCGCGACGCGCAGCCGGCCGCCGTCGGGCAGCGCCTCGATGGAGACCTGACGCACACCGGGAATCTGGCGGAGAGTCTGCTCCAGTCCATTGCGGTCGCCGCGCAGTTCGAGCCGCACCAGGTTGCCGCCGCGAAGCTGTGCGGTCAGGTTGGCCGGCGTATCTACGGCGGCGATGCGTCCTTTGTTGATGATGATGACCCGGTCGCAGGTCATGCTGACCTCAGGGAGAATGTGCGTGGACAGGATCACCGTGTGGTTGCCCCGGAGTTTTTTGATCAGGTGGCGCACCTCGATGATTTGCTTGGGGTCGAGTCCCACGGTGGGCTCGTCCAGGATGACCACTTCCGGGTCGTGCACGAGCGCCTGGGCCAGACCGACGCGCTGCCGGTAGCCGCGGGAAAGCCGTTTGATCAGCTCACGCCGGTACTCGCCCAGGTGCGTCATCGCGATGGCCGCATCCACGCGGCTGCGCCGCTCGGCTGCGGGCACGCCTTTGATCCGCGCCACGAAATCCAGATAGCCGGTGACGGTCATCTCCGGATAGAGCGGCGGCTGCTCGGGCAGGTAGCCGATGCGCCGGCGCGCTTCGAGCGACTGCTCGGCGACATCGAAGCCAGCCACCCGCACGGTGCCCGCCGTGGCCGGCAGGTATCCGGTCAGGATTCGCATCGTGGTCGTCTTGCCGGCTCCGTTGGGGCCCAAAAACCCCAGAATTTCGCCGCGCTCGACGCGAAAGGAGATGTCTTCCACTGCCACGGTGTCGCCGTAGCGCTTGGTTAGATGTTCGACTTCGATCAACGTTCCGCCTCAGCCGGGCCGCAAACGGCCCGGCAAATGCATTCTTTTACCTCAGCTCGAGCCGACCGGCAAGCCGGACACACACCCGCGAACAGGTTTTGCCAGATGAGCGGCTCTCCGCTAGACTGGACAAGTTCATTGAAATGTACCCGGGCGAAGCATCCGACAATGACGACCAGTTCAGAACCGTTGCGTGAGAGTCGCGCGGTGCGCCACGACGTCAGCCGGCTGTCCGACGACGACCTCTATCTATTCAACGAGGGCAGCCACCTGCGCCTGTACGACAAACTGGGCGCCCACCCGATGGTCGTCGACGGCGAGCTGGGCACCTGCTTTGGCGTCTGGGCGCCCAATGCCCAGCAGGTGAGCGTGATCGGGGACTTCAATCGCTGGGACAAGACCAGCCATCCGCTCAGCCCCCGCGGTCATTCTGGCATCTGGGAGGGTTTCATTGCCGGGCTCGGCCCGGGCACCCTCTACAAGTACCACATTGTTTCCCGCTATCACGGCTACCGCGTGGACAAAGCGGACCCGTTCGGCTTCCGGCACGAAGTACCGCCGCACACCGCTTCGATTGTCTGGCCGTTGGACTACCACTGGGGTGATCAGGAGTGGATGCAGCAGCGCCACCGGCACAACGCCCACGACCGCCCCATCTCGATCTACGAAGTCCACCTCGGTTCCTGGATGCGGGTTCCGGAAGAAGGAGATCGCTGGCTCACCTACCGCGAACTGGCTCCGCGGCTGGCGGAATACGTGGCGCGGATGGGCTACACCCACGTTGAATTGCTGCCGGTGATGGAGCATCCCTTCTATGGCTCCTGGGGCTATCAGACCACGGGCTACTTTGCTCCCACGGCGCGCTACGGGACACCGCAGGATTTCATGTACCTGATCGACCATCTGCACCAGCACGGCATCGGCGTGATCCTGGACTGGGTGCCTTCCCACTTTCCGTCCGACGAACACGGGCTGGCGTTTTTCGATGGCACGCACCTGTACGAACACGCCGACCCCCGCAGGGGCTACCACCCGGACTGGAACAGCTACATCTTCAATTACGGCCGCCACGAAGTCCGCAGTTTTCTGCTCTCGAGCGCACTGTTCTGGCTCGACCGCTACCATGCCGACGGGCTGCGGGTCGACGCGGTTGCCTCCATGCTCTATCTGGACTACTCGCGTCGTCCGGGCGAGTGGATTCCAAACGAATACGGCGGCAACGAGAACCTGGAAGCCATTGCCTTCCTGCGCCGGTTCAATGAAGAAGTCTATCGCGCCCATCCGGACGTGCAGACCTACGCGGAAGAATCTACCGCCTGGCCGATGGTTTCCCGGCCCACCTACATTGGCGGGCTCGGCTTCGGGATGAAGTGGGACATGGGCTGGATGCACGACACGCTGCGCTATATGTCGCTCGACCCGATCTACCGCAAATATCATCACAACGACCTGACGTTCCGGCTGCTCTATGCCTTCCACGAAAACTTCGTGCTGCCGCTATCCCACGACGAAGTGGTGCACGGGAAAGGCTCGCTGCTCGGGAAAATGCCGGGCGATGCTTGGCAGCGCTTCGCGAACCTGCGCGCGCTGTTCGGCTACATGTTCGCTCAGCCCGGCAAAAAGCTGCTCTTCCAGGGCGCCGACCTCGCCCAGGTCGCCGAGTGGGATCACGAACACTCGGTCGAATGGCACCTGCTCGATCTGCCGGCGCACGCAGGCATCCAGCGTCTGGTGGCCGATCTGAACCGGCTCTACCGCGAGCAACCGGCGCTGCACGAACTCGATCATCACCCCGACGGTTTCCAGTGGGTGGACTGCAGCGATGCCGATCACTCCGTGGTGGCGCTGCTCCGCAGAGCGCGCTCGTGCCCCGATGTGATTCTTGCCGTGGCCAACTTCACGCCGGTGCCCCGCACGGGCTATCGCTTCGGCGTGCCCCGGCCGGGCCGGTGGCGGGAGCTGCTGAACACCGACGCGCGCGAATATGGCGGCAGCGGATGGGGCAATCTGGGCGGCGTGCAGGCCGAACCGATTCCCTGGCACGGTCTGCCGTATTCGGTCCAGTTGACCCTGCCCCCGCTGTCGGTCGTTTTCTTCAAGGCCGAATGAGTCGATGCACGAACGATTTTTCGGCGGCCACCCTGGGGGCCATCCCGCTCGACGACCGCCGGTGCCGTTTCCGCGTCTGGGCTCCCCGGGCTGCACGAGTGGAGGTCCACCTGCCCGCCACCGCACTGCAGCCGGAACGAACTATTCCTCTTCATCCGGCTCCCGGGGAAGACGGCGAGCGCGGATATTTCGAAGCTGTTGTCGAAAACTGTTCTCACGGGACGCGCTATGCCTACCGGCTCGATGGCAACCGCGAACGCCCCGACCCCGCATCACGCTGGCAGCCCGAAGGTGTGCACAACGCCTCCGCGGTGTTCGACTGGCGCAGATTCGCCTGGACGGATTCGAACTGGAAAGGTCTGGCGCTGGAAGATTATATCCTCTACGAAATCCATGTCGGCTGCTTTACGCCGCAGGGAACGTTTGACGCCGTCATCCCGCACCTGGACGGGCTGAAAGCGCTCGGCATCACGGCCATCGAGCTGATGCCGGTGGCGCAGTTTCCCGGCGCACGCAACTGGGGCTACGACGGCGTGCACCCATTCGCCGCGCAGAACACCTACGGTGGCCCCGAAGGTTTCCAGCGTCTGGTGGACGCCTGCCACGCGCGGGGGCTTGCCGTGGTGCTCGACGTCGTGTTCAACCACCTCGGCCCGGAAGGAAATTACCTGACCGAATTCGCGCACTATTTCACCGACCGCTACCGCACCCCGTGGGGGCCGGCCGTGAATTTCGACGGCGAACACAGCGACGAAGTCCGCCGGTTCTTCATCGAGAACGCGCTCTGGTGGGTGCGCGACATGCACGTGGACGCTCTGCGGCTGGATGCGGTCCACGCCATCGTGGACAACTCTGCCTATCCTTTTCTCGAAGAGCTGGGCGAAGCCGTCCATGCCGAAGCCGCGCGATTCGGCCGACCCATCTATCTCATGCCGGAAAGCGACGCGAACGATCCCCGGCTGGTCCGGGAACGCGGACGCGGCGGCTACGGGCTCGACGCGGTGTGGAACGACGATTTCCACCATGCCCTGCACGTCTTGCTGACCGGCGAACGCCGCGGATACTACGCTGATTTCGGTCAGCTCAACCAGCTTGCGAAATCCTTCTGCGAAGGCTTCATCTACGAGGGCCAGTACTCCCGCTACCGCAGACGTCGCCACGGCCGGACCGCGCGAGAACTCCCCGCTCAGCGGTTTCTCGTTTTCTCGCAGAATCACGACCAGGTCGGCAACCGCGCCACCGGAGACCGCCTGACCACGCTGCTGGCGGCCATCGCTGGCGAACCCGCCGGCTTCGAATCGCTGAAAGTGGCCGCCGCCGCGGTGCTGTTTTCTCCCTTTCTGCCCCTGCTGTTCATGGGCGAAGAGTACGGCGAGACGGCACCGTTTCAATATTTCACCAGCCATAGCGATCCACAACTCGTAGAGAATGTTCGGCGCGGGCGTCGCGAAGAGTTCGCCGCGTTTGGCTGGGCCGGGGACCTGCCAGACCCGCAGGATGAGCAAACGTTTCTGCGCTCGAAGCTGAACCACGGGCTGCAAAACCAGCACCGGCACCGCGCCCTGCGCGACTACTATGCCGAGGTGATCCGCCTGCGCCGACAGTTGCCGGCACTGCGCCGGTTGAGCAAAGCCGAAACTGAAACGGTCTGCCTCGAAAAAGAACATCTTCTGCTGCTGCTCCGGGGCCGACCCGCTGCGGCGACCGGACAGGTCGCGGTGCTGTTTCATTTTGGCTTGCAGCCGACGGAACTAGCCGTGCCGTTGCCCGCCGGTCAGTGGCACAAGCGTCTGGATTCCACAGATGTGCGCTGGGGCGGTAGTGGCAGCACACTGCCGGATGCGTTACACTGCAGCGGTCGGTTCACGCACAATTTTGCCGCGCGTTCGGTCGTTCTCCTGGAGCGCACAGGCTGAACTCACAAGCCGATGGAAAGATACATCTGCATTCACGGTCATTTCTACCAGCCCCCACGCGAGAATCCGTGGCTGGAAGCCATCGAGCAGCAGGATTCTGCCTACCCCTACCACGACTGGAATGAACGGATCACCGCCGAATGTTATGCCCCCAACGCCGCCTCGCGGATTCTGGATCCCGAGGGCCGCATTGTCCGCATCGTAAACAACTACGCGCGCATCAGCTTCAATTTCGGCCCCACACTGCTCGCCTGGATGGAACAGCACGCGCAGGAGACCTATCGCGCCATTCTCGAAGCCGACCGTGAAAGCCGCGAGCGCTTCGGCGGCCACGGTTCCGCTCTCGCCCAGGCCTACAACCACCTGATCATGCCGCTGGCCAACCGTCGCGATAAACGCACGCAGATTCGCTGGGGCATCCATGACTTCGTGCACCGTTTCGGCCGGATGCCGGAGGGCATGTGGTTGCCGGAAACCGCCGTGGACCTCGAAACCCTCGAGCTGCTCGCCGAACAAGGGATCCGCTTCACGGTGCTCGAGCCCGGCCAGGCCCGCCGGGTGCGCCCGATCGGCGGACGCAACTGGCGGGACGTCAGCGGCGGAAAAATCGATCCGACCACCGCCTATCGCCTGCGACTGAAATCAGGCAACTCGATCTGCCTGTTCTTTTATGACGGGCCGATCGCGCGAGCCGTGGCGTTCGAGGGTCTGCTCGCGCGGGGAGAAAATTTCGCTCACCGCCTGGTCAGCGCCTTCAACGACTCCCGTCCCTGGGCGCAACTGGTGCACATCGCTACCGACGGAGAAACCTACGGCCATCATCACCTGTACGGAGACATGGCCCTCGCCTATGCGCTGCAGTACATCGAAGAACAACGGCTGGCCCGGCTGATCAACTACGGCCAGTACCTCGAGCTGCACCCGCCCACCCAGGAAGTGGAAATTTTCGAAAACACATCCTGGAGCTGCGCGCACGGCGTGGAGCGCTGGCGCAGCGACTGCGGCTGCAACACGGGCGGCCATCCGGGCTGGAATCAGGCCTGGCGGGCGCCGCTGCGCGAAGCCTTCGACTGGCTCCGCGACACCCTGGCCCCGCAGTACGAAGAAAAGGCCCGCACGCTGCTGCGCGACCCCTGGGAAGCACGCGACGCTTACATTGCCGTCGTGCTCGACCGCCGCCGCGAGAACGTGGAAGCCTTCCTGGCCCAGCAGGCCGTCCGTCCCCTGAACCCGGAAGAAAAAATCACCGCCCTGAAACTGCTCGAGCTGCAGCGGCACGCGATGCTGATGTACACCTCGTGCGGCTGGTTTTTCGACGAGCTTTCCGGTATCGAAACCGTGCAGGTCATCCAGTACGCCGCGCGGGCGCTGCAACTCGCCAGCGAGCTGTTCGGCGACAGCCTGGAAGCGGCGTTCCTCGACCGGCTGGAAAAGGCCAAAAGCAACATCCCCGAGCACAAAGACGGCCGGGTGATTTACGACAAGCTCGTCAAGCCAACGCTGGTGGATCTGCCCAAGGTGGGCGTGCACTACGCGGTCAGCTCCCTGTTTGAAGATTTCGACCGTGAAACGCGCACGTACTGCTACCGCGTGGAGCGCGAAGACTACCGCCTGCTCACCGCGGGCAAGTCCCGTCTGGCGCTCGGCCGTGCCCACGTGACTTCCGAAATCACGTGGGAATCGAAAACGCTCAGCTTCGGGGTGCTCCATCTGGGTGATCACAACCTGAGCGGCGGCGTGCGCGAGTTCCGCGGACCGGAAGCCTACGAACAGCTTGTGCAGCGCGTCACCGAAACCTTCCAGCGCGGCGACTTCCCCGAAGTGATCCGCCTAGTGAGCGAAAGCTTCGAACCGGGCATGTACACGCTGAAGCTGCTGTTCCGCGACGAGCAGCGGCGCATCCTGCGCAAGATTCTGGATTCCGCGCTCACCGAAGCGGAGCTGGCCTATCGCCAGTTGTACCAGCACCACGCGGCCCTGATGAATTTCGTCACCGCACTCGGCCTGCCGCTGCCGAAACGGCTGCAGGTGGCCGCCGAAATCATCCTGAATTCCGACCTGCGCCGCGTGCTGGAAGCGGAAGACCTTTCCCTGGAGCGCGCCAACGCCCTGCTGGACGAAGCCTGGCGCGCCGGCGTGCAACTCGACGGACCCACGCTCGAATTCGCGCTGCGTCGCACGATTGAGCGGCTGGCTCGCCACTTCCGTGCCGAACCTCACGCACTCGAACGGCTCGAACGACTGGAAGCGGCCGTGGGCCTGGCCCGCTCGCTGCCTTTCAGCGTCAACCTCTGGACCGCACAGAATCTGTTCTGGGAAGTCCTGCAGAGCGTGTTCCCCACGATGCAGCAACGCGCCCGCAGCGGGGATGCGGACAGTATTCGCTGGCTCGAACTGTTCCGCAGGCTGGGCGACAACCTGCTGGTTCGCGTGCCGGGATAAACACCGTGCGTGTTCCAGTGGCCACCTACCGGATTCAGTTTCACCTCGGATTTCGATTTTCAGACGCGCGCGACCTGGTTCCCTATCTGGACGCACTGGGCATCACCGACCTGTATGCCTCGCCGCGCTTCAAGGCGCGCAAGGGCAGTTCCCACGGCTACGACATCGCCGACCCCTGGCGCATCAATTCCGAGCTGGGCACGGCGGAGGAATTCGAGGAGCTGGCGCAGCGCCTGCAGCACTACCAGATGGGTCTACTGCTGGATATTGTTCCCAACCATATGGCTGCCAGCAGCGAGAATCCCTGGTGGCTCGACGTGCTCGAAAACGGCCGCGCCTCCGCCTACGCCCACTACTTCGACATTGACTGGAAGCCGTCGGCCCGCAAAGCTGCCGACCTGCAGGAAAACCGCGTGCTGCTGGCTGTGCTCGGCGACGTCTACGGCAAAGTTCTCGAAAACCAGGAGCTCGCGCTGAAGTTCGACGACACCGGTTTCTGGGTCTGCTATTACGAGCAGAAATGGCCGCTGGACCCGAAGAGCTATGCACTGATTCTGGAGCACTGGCTGGCAGCCCTCCGAGCGGTGGAGGGGGACGGCGCGGCCGGCACCGAGCTGGCCGAGCTGCTTGCGGCCGTCGAACGGCTGCCGCCGCGCACCGCCACTGACCTCGACCACATCGAGGAGCGTCGGCGCAGCAGCCGCGAAATCAAGCGTCGCCTCTGGCAGCTTTTTCAAGGCGACCCGGAGGCCCGCCGCACGCTGGAACAAACCTTGCTGATGTTCAACGGTACCCGCGGCGACCCCACGAGCTTCGACCTGCTGGACCGCCTGCTCTCCGAGCAGGCCTATCGCGTGGCGTACTGGAAGATCGCCGCCGAAGAGATCAACTACCGCCGCTTTTTCGACATCAATGAGCTGGTGGGCCTGCGCGTCGAAGACCCGGAGGTGTTCGAGGCGCGCCACCGGCGGATTATCCAGGATGCGCAGGAAGGAAAAATCACCGGCGTGCGCGTCGACCACATTGACGGCCTGCTCGACCCGGCTGGCTATCTGTACCGTCTGCAAACGTACCTGTCCGGGGCTGAGGCGCAGCCCGGCCGTGCTCCCGGCCGGCACGGGTTTTACGTGGTCGTGGAGAAAATTCTAGGCGGAGACGAGTCGCTGCCCGCCGACTGGCCCGTCTGCGGCACCACCGGCTACGACTTCCTGAACGCGCTGAACGCCATGTATCTGGAAGCCAGCGGCGTGGCCGCCATGGAGGAAATCTACGCCCGATTCACCCGATCGGCGGCACCGTTTCTGGAAGTCGTCCACGCCAAAAATCATCTGGTGATGAATGAACTGTTCGCCGGCGAAGTCAACACCCTGGGGCACTATCTGGGACGACTGGCCGCGCAGGACCGCGAGGCGCGCGACCTGCCGCTCAGCGAGCTGACCGCGGCACTGGTCGAAGTCACCGCCTGGCTGCCCGTCTATCGCACCTACATTCGCAGCTACGAGGTCAGCAAGCGCGACCAGCACTACATCGAACGGGCACTGGAGCTGGCCCGCGCGCACACCACCGAAGAGTACATCAGCACTGCCTCACTGGATTTTCTCCGCCGTGTGCTGCTGGTAGACCCGCCCGCCTATGCGGCCGCCCACCGAAGCGACTGGCTGGCGTTCGTGCTCCGCTGGCAGCAGTTCACCGGTCCGGTGATGGCCAAAGGGCTGGAAGACACGGCCTACTACGTTCACAACAGCCTGGTGTCGCTGAATGAAGTCGGTGGCGATCCGCAGCGGCACGAACCGGCCTGCGGCGTCGAAGCTTTCCACGAATTCATCCGTTCGCGCGCTGCGCAGTGGCCCTATACGATGAACGCCACCTCGACGCACGACACCAAGCGCAGCGAAGACGTCCGCGCCCGCATCAACGTGCTGGCCGAACGCCCCAAGGAATGGGCCGCACACCTGCGCCGCTGGAGCCGCTGGAACAAACCCCATCGCCGGCCGGTGGACGGCAGACTGGTGCCTACCCCCGGCGAAGAGGTAATGCTCTATCAGAATCTGCTGGGTGCCTGGCCGCTCGACGAAAACGAAGTCTCCTCGTTCCGCGAACGCTTCCGCGGTTTCGTGCAGAAAGCAGCGCGAGAAGCGAAACTCTACACAAGCTGGCGCCGCGTCAATCCCCGCCACGAAGCCGCACTGGAGGCCTTTGTGGACGCCATTCTGACCCCTGCGGATGAAAACAGATTCCTGCCGGATTTCCTGCACCTGCAGAAAAAAGTGGCTTTCTACGGCGCGTTCCACTCCCTGGGACAGGTGGTGCTGAAGATTGCTGCGCCCGGTGTGCCGGACTTCTATCAAGGCACCGAGGTGTGGGATTTCAGCCTGGTGGACCCGGACAACCGCCGTCCGGTGAATTTCGCGCAGCGCGTCCAGTGGCTCGACGAGCTGAAGCGCCGTGAGATGGAAGATCGCGTCGCGCTGATTGCTGAACTGGTCGCGCACTGGCCCGACGGGCGCATCAAACTGTTCACCACCTGGCGCGGGCTGAACTTCCGCCGCGAACACCGCGAGCTATTCCTCGAAGGCGAGTACCTTCCGCTCGCCGGCACCGGCAAGGCGGCCCGTCACATCTGTGCCTTTGCACGTCGCTTGCAGAAACAGTGGGCGGTGGCCGTGGTGCCGCGACAACTCAGCCATCTGACGGCACCGGAACAGCTGCCGCTGGGCTACCCGGTCTGGGGCCGCAGCCTGCTGGTGCTGCCCGAGGGCGCACCGCGGCACTGGCGCGACGTGTTCACCGGTGAACGACTCACGGCGGCTACGCGACACCGCCAACGGACGCTGCGGCTGAGCAACATCTTCGCTTCGTTTCCAGTCGCCCTGCTCTCTTCCAACGAATAACCACGGTGGCAGAAATTGCTGCAGGCGTCGCAGCAAACTGAGTCGCAGCGCGCAGCGTTGCCGGATGCCGAATCCCTGTAAAAGAGAGCCGCTGCGGCGAACAGTTTCCCTGTCCCCGGCACCAGCCGCTGCCGGGAAATCTGCTGGCACGGAAGGACCCTGCAGGCAGCAGCGTGCCGTTCGCCGACCGGAAGTCCCAGTTTACCTGCAGCAACAGGTTCGGCGGTGAGAAAACTTTCCTCGGCGTTTTGGGTTAGAGTAGTTGCAGACAACGGCCATGAATTCCCGCAGACACTCCCCGAGGGCACGACGGCACCGAGCCGCCCTGTCTCTGGGGCTGGGGATCGCGCTTGTCCTCTCCGTCGCAGCGGCACCGGCGAATCAAAACGTCCTGCCGTACAAGCCGGAGGCAGGACCGTATCGTGTCGAATTCGTTCGCTACGACTGGCACGACGCGCGGCGCGACCGCAACGTGCCGGTGAAGCTCTATTTCCCCGCCAGCGGCGACGGGCCGTTCCCGGTGATTGTTTTCTCGCACGGACTGGGCGGCACGCGCGAAGACTATGCATATCTGGGTCGGCACTGGGCCAGCCACGGCTATGTAGCCGTGCATCTGCAGCACCTCGGCAGCGACGACGCCGTCTGGCGGGGCAGCCCGGATCCGATGGAATCCTTGCGCCGGGCGGTGCGCGATCCCGCCGCGGCCATCCATCGTCCGCTCGACGTGAGCTTTGCGATCGACCAGCTCGAGCGTCTGCAAGCGGAAGATTCGCCGCTGCGCGGCCGACTTGACCTCGAGCAGATCGGCGTCGCAGGACATTCGTTCGGCGCTTTCACTACGCTGGCGGTCGCGGGGATGGTGCTCGCGCTTCCCGGAGAGGAACGCACGATGCGCGATCCGCGCGTCAAGGCCGCCATCCCCATGAGCGCGCCGGTGCCGGAGCGCCGGGAACACCTCGGCCGGATGTACGGCGCTATCGCCATCCCCTGCCTGCACATCACCGGCACACTCGACTACAGCCCGATTACCCCACAAACCCGCCCTGAGGACCATCAATTGCCCTTTGAACACTCTCGCGGACCAGACAAATATTTGCTTGTTTTTGAAGGTGGCGACCACATGGTGTTTTCCGGCGTCCGTCGCCGCCAGGCCGCACGCGCCGATGTGGAACTGGACCCCGTCTTCCACAGTCTCATCCGGCAGGCCACGACAGCGTTCTGGGACGCGTACCTCCGCAACGACACTGCAGCACGTCAATGGCTTGCCGATGGCGGCCTGGAAGCGGTGCTCGGCGTCCACGGCGTGCTCAAGAAGAAATAGCACGCGCACAGGCCCAGCCGGCGCCGCGTGCACGAGCTGACTCGCCCGGCTCCTGGCCTGGCTCTCCGGAGAAAGCTGCGCCTCTGCACTGCGCACACGAAGGACGGAAAGCTTTGCTTCAGAACAGCAGACCAGCCGCTTCCGGAAAAGCAGAAGAACGACCGAACGATTCAGGCTGTTTCCGGCGGAACCAGACCGCAGCAGTCCGTCGCTCGTTTTGACCGCTGCAGGACGCGTCGTTATAATGCGCAGCAGATGCGTGTGGGCCGCTAGCTCAATCGGTAGAGCAGCTGACTCTTAATCAGCGGGTTCCAGGTTCGAGTCCTGGGCGGCTCACCATTTCCCGCCAACGCTTTCTGGAGCGCACTACACCGGTTTCAGGGCCGCGACAAGTTGCCAGAGCTGCTTTTCGCTGCTCTTGTTGAGCTTGCCCAGAAATGCTTTTTGCATGACTTCGTGCGAATCCACGATGAACACCGCGACTCATCGATAGGCGAACACCATCGGTCACCATTGCAAATTGGCGCGAAAGGAAGATGACTGCGTTCCTGAACGGCTCGATTCCGGTGAACTCCTGCGGAAGCACTCCAACCATCTGGACAGTGGCTCCGTTCCAATTCATCGTCTTGCCGACGACCTGCGGATCGGCCGCCCAGTGCGTTTTCCAGCAGGAATAGCCGAGCACTGCCGCCCACCCGTCTTTGCCACCCCCCGGCGACATCACCCGCCAAAGACAAACTGTTGGCGCAAGACAGGAACTGGTCTTTGCGCCCGGCGCCACTAAGGCTCGAGCTGCGGCCCGTAGGTGAGCAGGAAGGTCATGATGTCTGCCGCCTCCAGCATATCCCGGGCGGTGAAGCGAATCGAATGCGAGCCGGTGCGTTCGATGCCGGGCATGTAGGCGGCGACTTCGGCCATCAGGTAGTGTTTGAAGCTGACCTCGACCAAGACCGGAGACTGGATGCGAAAGGGTTTGAATTCACTGCGGCGTGCCAGTGCTGCGCGCACCTTTTCGGCGATGAGCGAATAGGCGGCTTCCGGCGTGAGGGTGCTGGCGGAATGAAAGCCGAGGTTTTGCTTCACCACAGCGGCTTCGATGGGCCCGACCAGGCGGCGAACCTCTTCCACGGCGGCGTCGTCACCGCTGACCATGACGACGGGCACGCCGAAGTGTCCGGCGATGGCGGCGTTCCAGGAGCCTTCGCTCATCTCGACGCCGTTGACGGCGACCCGCGTCAGCCGCGCGCTGGAAAACGTGTGCGCGCGAACGCCTTTCAGATTGCTCGCCGAGGCGTGATAGCCGATGAAGAGAACCGCATCGAACGATTCATCGATGCCGGCCATCATGCTCAGCCGGCGCGGCCAGGAGCGAATCACTCGCACGTCGGGCGGAAAGAGTTCGAGGAGCAGATTTTCTCCGTTGCCGTGGGAATCGCTGACCAAAATTTCTGTGGCGCCGGCCGCTTTGGCCGCCTGGATGGCGGCCAGGGCTTCGCGCGTCATGAACTCGCGATAGCGAGCATATTCGAAGCCGCTCGGACCGAGCTGGTCGCCGGTCACGGTGCCGACGGTGCCTTCCATATCCACGGAGATGTAAACCTTCAGTTTGCGCTGCGGAGCTTCCGCGGCAGCACCCCACAGCGACGGAGCTGCTAACAGTGCAAGGACGGCAAGGAAACGGAGCCGCATGGACTTCACCTCCCGCAAAGTTTTTCTGTCTGCGTGCCCGCGCATCTTCTCATACCTCCGGGCCGGGTTGAACGGGCTACTGCAGTGGTTGATTTTCTGCGGCACTGCGTTCAGGATGAGCCGGGTGCTGACGATGCGGAAACGACGCTGGGTGCGAATCCTGCTTGCGGGAGTGCTTGTCAGCGGTGCCGGGCTGGTGAGCCTGCCGGCGCCGAATCCCGATTCGTGGGTGATTCAGGGGGCGCTGGTGGCCGATGGCACCGGCAGCCCGCTCCGGGCGGCCAACGTGCGCATCGCCGGGGATTCCATTGTTGAAGTCGGAAATTTCGTTCCGAAAGAAGACGAAGAGACCGTCCATGCCGAGGGATGGGTGCTGGCTCCGGGATTCATTGACATCCACAACCACTCGACCGAGGGCCTGCTGGTGGAACCCCTGGCGGCCAGCCAAATTTCTCAGGGAATCACCACGCTCGTCGTTGGCGCCGACGGCAGCTCACCCTGGCCCGTGCAGGACTATCTGGAGCGGTTGCAGCGGTCGCCGGCGGCCGTCAATGTGATGGTTCTGGCCGGGCACGCGACGGTTCGCGAGCTCGTGATGGGGCGAGACTACCGACGGGCGGCGCGGCAGGAAGAGATTGCGCGTATGGAGCAGCTCGTCGAACAGGCAATGCAGGAAGGGGCTGCAGGGCTTTCCAGCGGGTTGGAATACGAAGTGGGCAGCTACGCCGCGACCGAAGAGCTGATCGCGCTGGCGCGTGTAGTGGCGCGCTACGGCGGGTTCTACATGACCCACATCCGCGACGAAGCCGATCGCGTCTTCGAAGCGCTGGCCGAAGCGCTGGCGATCGGCGCTGCGGCTCAGGTGCCGGTGCAGATTTCTCACATCAAGCTGGGCACGGTCGGGGTGTGGGGCCAGGCAGCGCGGGCGGTAGAACTGATCGAACAGGCCCGGCAGCGCGGCGCGGACGTCACGGCGGATAGCTACCCGTACGACGCCTGGTCTTCCACCATCACCGTGCTGGTGCCGAACCGGCGGCACGACCACGCACCCAGCGTGGCCAAAGGACTGGCCGATGTCGGCGGGGCACAGAACGTGATGATCGTGCGCATGGCCAGGCGTCCCGAATATGAATTTCGCACGCTGGCCGAAATTGCCGAAGCGCGCGGGATTTCGCCCGTCGAGCTCTACATGGAGATTGTTCGGGAAGGTGGCGCCAGCGTGGTATGCCGTTCCATGGTGGAAGAAGACATTCGCACCTTCTACCAACAGCCATGGGTCATGGTGGCCTCCGACGGCGGCATCGGCCTGCGGCATCCGCGCAGTGCCGGCAGCTTCCCGCGGGTGCTGGGCCGGTACGTGCGGGAGCTAGGCTGGCTGAGCCTGGAAGAAGCGGTTCGCAAGATGACCTCACTGCCAGCCGCACGGCTGAAACTGGCCGACCGCGGTCAAATTCGGGCCGGGGGAAAAGCCGATCTGGTGTTGTTTGATCCTGCGACGATCCAGGATCGTTCGACTTTCTACGACCCGCTCCGGCTCTCCGAGGGGGTTCTGCGCGTCTGGGTCAACGGGGTGGAGGTCTGGCGTGCCGAACGCGGTGCGGCAGGAGCAGCCACGGGCGCCCGGCCGGGCCGCGTGCTGACGCCTCCCCGTTCAACTCGGCCCGGCTAGCGCGGGGCAAATTTCTCCGACCAGCGCACCCGCGCGGTCATCTGCATGACCACAAACAGGGTGAGGATGGAGAGGATGGTGACCGTCAAACCGGTATAACCTTCTAGGAAAAAGGCACTGGAGAACAACACCAGATAGACGAATTGGGTGAGTCCCGCTTCCCGCCAGGCAAAGCGCGCCCCCACGACCCGCCACAGATAGCTCACCACCAGGAAAACAGAGACGGCAGCGCTGACGGCAAAGGCAAAATGCACGGCGATGTGATCGACCAGATAGGCCAGCAGCAGATGGAATGCAAAAAACGCAGCGGCCAGGAAAAAGTAGTTCATCGGGTGCAGATCAATCTGACGGAGCGTGGTGAAGATGAACATCAGAAAGAAAAAGAAGAAAAGCGAAACGGGGGCGAAGAAGCTGATCCGGCCCGCCAGCGGACCGGGCTGCAGCATCCGAGGCATGGCCACGCCGAGATCGTAACCGGTCATCAGGTTGGTGTATGTCCAGAGCAGTTCCCATCCCGAGTCGGTCTCGTGCTTTTCGGTCGCCGCCAGCGTGTCCTGCGGAAAATCAAAATCTCGGAAATTCGTAGTCAGGCGCAGCTCGAAATCGCGCACCCGGGCGACGCCATCGCCGAAGTCATAGCGCCAGCTATCCAAACCCTGAGAGCGATAGCGCACCTGCCACTGCAGGGGCTGGTGCGCACCCACCGGCACTTCCACGGTGATGGTGTCTGCGTTCTGGCGAAACTCCACGGGCCGGCCCTCGGCGAGCACTACGAGGTCGTCGTAGATGGCCTGCGCCGCCGGAAGTTTCCATTCCACCAGCACGCGCAGTTCGCGGTCGGTTGGATTGCGGAAGGTGTAGTCACCCTGGAAGGCGACCCGATAGGTACTGTACCAGAGCAGCCCTTTTTTCCGCGGCTCGAGCGTCAGCGCGACCCGCGCGCGCGTCTGCTCCAGGGGAATGAGCAAAGCCGGAGGCGCGGTCGCCTCAGTCGCCGATCCGCCGCCCGGTCGACCGGCTTCCACCGGCAAGGCAGCGGCGCGCGCGTCGCGGGCCACCGGGGCTCGCTGGATGTGTGCTGCGCCCCAGATGGACTCCACCTGGCCACGAAGGTTTTCCTCTGCAGAATAGGTGCGGTGGAAGATCGTTGCGCCCAGCACACCCCAGGCCGCGGCGGTGCAGACGTAGATGAAAACGATGGCCACGATGCGTTTGATCATGTTGTCAGGTCTCCCGGGCGAACCATCCGCTGCACCCGGCAGTAGCACAGCGGGTACGATCGGCCCATTTCGATGGATGTTCCGCGACGGAAGCGGCGAGCGCCATCGCGAGCGAGGACGGCGGGGCGAGCTTCACCGGTTCAGCTCTCCGAAGCAACGGCGCGCATCGCCGGACGCCCGCGCGCGGGCGCGTGTCGAAGCTGAGAGGTGTCCGGCAGCATCCCGGCGAGCGTTTCGAGGTAGGACTCGAGCGCCGCGCGGCCCCGCGCCGTCAGCCTGTAGGTCGTTTTGGGCTTGCGCGCGACGAAGCGCTTGGCGCAGGCCACATAACCGGCTTCTTCCAGTTTGCGCGCCTGCACGCTCAGGTTCCCGTCCGTGGTTTCCAGCAGGTCGCGCAGTTCGGTGAAGGTCAGCGATTCGTTCACCGCCAGCGCGCAGAGGATGCCGAGCCGCAATCGCTCGTGAATCAGCGGGTCGAGATCGCCGGGAGCCGGCCGCGGCCGCTCTGCGGAAACTGACTTGCGGTGTTTAGCCATTGTGCCTCCACGCGATGTAGGCCCCGAAGGCGATGTGGAGCCAGCCAAAACCCAGTGCCAGCAGGGCCAAACCGGCCGAATCGTCCAGCCAGACGGCCGCAGCAGCCAGAGCCAGAAAACTCGCGCCCATCCAGCGGAGCGGAGCCACGGAAACCACTCCCGCCGAGCCGAGCGCCACGCCATAACACCCCAACCAGACCTCCGGCAGCATGCCCGGTGTGCCACCAGCCAGCACGGCCAAAGTGAGCAGCCCGCCCAGCATCATGGCGGTGCCATAGCCCCAGGCAGCACGACGCAGCACGGGAGTCCAGAACTGCTGGCCGAGGCGGCGGGCTTTGCGCGCCATGCTCCAGGTGCCCGTAATCGCCGAGCTGAGCAGCAACGCTCCCCACACCGCCAGTGCAGCCCGGGGATGCGCGGCATCCCAGGGTGCACCGGTCCACAGGCGGTTGGCTCCCACAGCCAGCAAAGCGAGCAGTCCGATGGCGACGAAGCCGCGGCCGGGAATCGTGGTCAGATGTCCGGCTGCTTCCAGCGTGCGCCGGATGTAGGCCAGCTCGTCCTGGGCTCGGTGGAACAGTGGGCGCTCGGTCATCTTGTCGGTGCGGCTGGGCGAAACCACCGCCGGCAGGATGGCAGTTGCCGCGATAAATGTCAAGTACTTTTCTTCATAAAGTTAACTCCCCGTTGCCGGGCTTCCCTTCCGCTCTGCCCCGTCCGGCGTTCGTGCAGGCGCACGGGCGAATCGGTGGTCTGGAACAACCCTCCGGGCACCGGATCGGCGCAGCGTACGGTTGACGGGAGCGACTGGCTGCGCGCAGCGATTTTGTCCATAATGGCCGCTCGGACTGCCCGCGCAGCCGTCCAGACTGCGGCACGCACAAAACGGAGGGAGACTATGGCCGAGACACTGGCAGAATTTCAGAAATTCCGCGCCGAGATGAACGAAGAAATTCAGAACTCGAATCATCTCGGCATGAAACGTTTCTTCGCGCTCGACCACCAAGCCTATGAGCCGGGGGCGTTGGACACCAAGACGAAGGAATTGCTGGGACTGGTGGCCTCCACCGTGCTCCGCTGCGACGACTGCATCACCTACCATCTGGTGCGCTGCGCCGAGCAGGGCTGGAGCCGCCAGCAGGTGATCGATGCGCTGAACGTGGCGCTGATCGTGGGCGGCTCCATTACGATTCCGCACGTGCGCCGGGCCTTTGCGCGGATGCGCGAGATCGAGGCCCTGAAGGCCTAGCCGTGCGTTCTGCAGCCGCGACGGGCAGCCGTAGCCCGGCAAACAAAGCCGCGGACAGCAGGGTTTTCCCGACGGGCGGCTTCCGTGTTAGACTGCGGCCCATGCGTTGCCCTCGCGTTTTCTTATGGATTCTGGTTGTCCTGATCGCTCCGGCGGCGCGGGCACAGACGGCGGATCCCGTGTCGGCGTTCGAGCAGGGACTGCGTGCCGCACTCGCCGCAAAGAATCAGGCGGAACTGCTTCGCCTGATCCCGATCCTGGACCCCACGTTGACCCACGCGATTCTGCAAACACCCGCCGAGCGCGTGCAGATTACGGTGCACGCACTCGGCCCCCTTGAGTCGGGCCGGCTGGTCTTTGTGCGGCTGGAGGACAGCGTCGGCGGCCACTCGATCGAACTGTTTCAGTCGCTTGGCGAGCTCCGCCTGCGAGCCGGGCAAGGGGTGCTGGCCCGCAGCCTCTCCATCCACGAAGCGGCGACGGCGTTCCGCATCGCCACGCACTATTCCATCCTGGAGATGGAGGCGAATTCAGGCGCCACGACAATCCTCGACCATCTGGAAATCGCCGTAACGCGGCCAACGCGCTGGATCTTCTTTTTTCTGAACCCCGACCGGGTGGTGCATTCGGTGGCCATCGAAGCGGGCAGCGCCGCGGTGTTTCGCGCCGGAAATTTTGTCGCGGTGGAGCGCGAGGAAAACTGGCGTCAGGGTGAACGGATCCGCCTGACGGTGCGTTCGCAGCAGCGCGGCGCTGGAACGAAATCCTGAAGTCGGTGGTGCCCCTTCGGGGCGCAGACCCGACGCGCTTCCACCCGCGGGAACACGCAATGCACAACGCCCACACCCATCCCCGGACGCACACAGCCAGCATGAGGGGTGTGCTGCAGTGGTCCATGGTGGCCACGGTCGGCCTGGTGGTTGCCGAGCTCGTCGGCGGCATTCTGGGTCGTTCGATTGCCCTGATCAGCGATGCGGTGCACAACCTGACCGATGTGCCCACGCTGATGGTTTCCTGGGCCGCGCTGCGACTGGCCGAGCGACCGCCCACCGCGGAGAAGACCTACGGGTATCACCGCGCCGGGATCCTGGCGGCGTTCACGAACGCCATCCTGCTCGTGCTGGTCGCGCTCTACATTCTCTACGAGTCGTATGTGCGGCTGCGCGCGCCGGTCGCCGTGCATACCGGCGTGATGCTCTGGCTGGCCGTCGTCGGTCTGGCAGTCAACGGAGGCATCACGCTGGCGCTGGTGCGCGGGCGCGGCGACCTGAATCTTCGCAGCGTGCTGATTCACAATTTTGGCGACGCGCTTTCCAATGTGGCCATCCTGGCCGGGGCGCTGGCGATTCGCTGGACCGGCGCAGCCTGGGTGGATCCGTTGCTCGGCATCGGCATTGGCGCGCTGGTGCTCTGGTCGAGCTTCGGCATTCTGCGCGAGAGCAGCCACATCTTGCTCGAGGGCACCCCGCGCGGGGTTTCCATCGAAGCCATCGCGCGCACGATCCTGAGCGTCGAGGGGGTACGCGAAGTGCACGACATCCACGTCTGGACGCTGGGCGCAGAGCTGCACGCCCTCTCCTGCCACGTGCGCATCCCCGACATGCATATGGAAGAGAGCGAACGCATCCTGAACCGCATCGCAGCACTACTTGCCGAGAAATTCCGGATCACGCACACGACGATTCAGTTCGAGCGCGCCGGACTGCCGCGCGAAGCCACCCTCTACCTGCCGGATACGGAAACGACGCGGGCGAAGTGATTCACGGCGTGGTGCCGGATTCTGCCGGGACACGGGCCCGCAACTGCAGCGAGGTGCCGCGCTCTTCGTTCATCTGTTCGCTGGCTTCCAGATCCAGCTCGGCCAGATGGAGCGAACGCCGGATGCCCTCCGGCGTGACGTACACGATGCGGTCACCGCGGATGCTGAACGCCACGGCCAGAACCAGCGTGCCATCGCGGCGGAGGAAAACAATCTGCTCCAGCTCGGGAACCGGCGGAGGCGGCAAGGATGGCGCGACCGTTTCTTGCGACACCGGAGCGGCGACGGGTTCGACGACAGCGCGTTCCCCCGGCGGCTCGCCGACGAGCTGCTGCACGACCACGACCGGTGGCACGACGACAGCCGGCGTCGGCGGGAAGAAGACGGGCACAACAGGCAGGGCAGGCGTCTCGCGGCGGATCTGGCGTGCCAGGGCCAACTGCTGCTGCGTGACCGGATCGACCAGAGCACGCACCTCGAGATTCCGTGTGACCGCAGCGAGGTGAGGATAGTCAAAGCCCAGTCCGGGCACCGGAAAGTCTCCCAGGAGCAAGCTGCGGACGCTCCCTCCTGCACCGACCGTGGAACCCGCAGGAAGCACGACGGTGGTGCTGGATTCTGCGGTGACGGGACTTGGTTGAACAGGCACGGCGACGGTTCGCGAGGCAGCGGAACGAGTCCCAGCCGGCCGTGACGCCGGCGCACGCCGCTGTGCCTGTGCATCCGGAGCGACCAGGACCACCGCTGCGGCCAGCAGAAAAACTGAGGAAAAGCGTTTCATGGGCGAGTCCAATTATGCCAGATGCGGCAGCCCGGTGCGGGGTTGCAGAGCGATGCGGAGGTGACTGCTTCGGTGCCGGGTATCGCCGGGTCGGGATGCTTTTCCTCAGGACGGAGTTTGTGCTATAACCTTGCGGCTCCGCCATGGAGGAACAAGAACAGCACGAGCCAACTGTGCTCGCGACGCCGCTGCCGAACGGGGCCAATGCCAGCGACTACTGTCCCGTCTGTTCACGGGCGCTCGAGTCGCGAAGGTGCAAGCTAGTGTGTCCCGGCTGCGGCTACTACATGTCCTGTTCGGATTTTTACTGAAACGGAACCGAGACACCGCGCGGTGCTGGCGAGTCCGGACGCTGCGGCGGGTGGTCCTGCGTAGAAGAAGGAGGAAACGTGGCACTGAGGATTACGAATCGTGAAGTGGATGGCGTGACTGTGGTGGAACTGGATGGACGGATTGTGCTCGGAGAAGAGAGCAACTCGCTGCGCGAAACCGTCAAGTCCCTGCTGGCCAACAACAAGCGCAAGATCGTTCTCGATATGCGCAACGTGACGTACATCGACAGCGCAGGGCTGGGCACGCTGGTGGCCAGCTACCAGAGCGCACGCAATCAGGGTGCCACGCTGAAGCTGGCCAATCTGGGTTCGAAATTCCAGGAAATTCTGCAGGTGACCAAACTGATCACCGTGTTCGACGTCTACGACAGCGAAACGGCCGCCATCAAAAGTTTTCAATAGTCGTCGCACGGCCGGGAGCGACCCGGCTCGCCGATATCGCGTGCAGGAAGCTGTGAGGCTACGAACACCGTGGCCGAGCCCCAGGTGACACCGTTCGCAGGCGCGGCCACGCTCATTCTTCCAGCCGATAGATCGTCAGCCCGCTGAGCAATTTGGGATAGAAGTCGGTGGATTTCTGCGGCAGGACGTTTCCGCTGAGCGCAATTTCCATCACCTGTTCCACGCGCACCGGATTCAACAGGCAGGCCAGTTGGGCACGGCCGGCCTCAACCGCAGCGATGGCCTTTTCCATCTCGCGTTCATAGCTGAGGTAGGACTCGTTGCGCACGGCGGCGGGGGTAATGCCCAGCCCTTTTTCGAGCACGAGGCGATGCAGCACCATCACGTCGAGCCGGCGCTGCGCCGGCGTGGCCTCGGGGATCAACTCTTCGAGGTTCACGTTGGGCCGAAGGACGAACAGGAACAACCCGGCGCCGGCCGCACAGATGCCGATCGTGGTGCGCGTGGCGCCGCGCCGTACCAGATCCCGGCGAAACTGCTCCCGTTCCTGCTGCGACCGGCCGGCGGAGTCGGGATAGGCATACCAGTCAAAGTACGGTTCTAACTGTTTGCGGAAGCGGGCGAAATCGAATTCCGGCAGGTTGGCCACCACGCGGTGCGTGGGCAGGATGGTGATCCCTTCGCTGCAGGCGTTGAAAAACGTCATCATGGCGAACTCGTAGGGCGCGTGGGGCAGGAGGGCAGCGGCGGCCTGGCGACGCTCGTTGCGGTAGGCGAGTGCGGTTTCGTAGCGGTGGTGGCCATCAGCAATGACCAGTTTTTTGTCCACCAACTCGGTGATGAAGCGCTGGATGGTCTCTTCTTCCACGATGGGCCAGAGGCGGTGGACGACGCCGTACTCGTCGCGCACTTCGACCGGGGCAGGCACGCGGGAGACGCTCTCGAGCAGTTGGTCCACGCGGCGGTGCGGGTCAGCAAACAGCATGAAAAGCTGTCCGGTCTGAGCCCGAGTCCTGCGCAGCAGTTCGAGCCGGTCGGCTTTGGGAGCCGCAAGGGTTTGCTCATGACGGTGCACCACGCCTGCTTCGTAGTCTTCCACCCGGCCGAGGGCAATGAACCCCTGGCGGTGGTGGAGCACACCGGTATCGGGCGCGACGTATTCCTGAAAATAGGCATAGATGGCCGGGGCGGGGTCGCGCACCAGGATCCCTTCCGTAATCCAGGCTTGCAGTGTGGCCGCAGCGCGTGTGTAGACGTTGGTGCGTTCGTTGTCGCCGGGTTCGGGCCGGCCTTTTTCGATCCGCACCAGATTGCAGGGATCGAGCGCGTAATACCGCTCCTGCATCTCCGGCGTGATCTTGTCGTAGGGCTGCGTGAGCACCCGCTCCAGTTGCACGCGGCTGGAGTTGTAGCGGTAGGCGGCAAATGCGCGGATCTCAGCCATGCATGCCTCGCAGTGCGCTCGTGCTCAAACGCGCTATTCTAACAATTCACCGGCAGAGGCCCAAGAAAGACCGCGCGACTGCGTTAGAATCGAGAAGGATGCAGGGAGCGATGCCGGTGCAGGAAACCCGCAAAGATTTTCGCGGCGTGCGGCTGCTGATTTTCGATCTCGACGGCACATTGATCGATTCCAAGCTCGACCTGGCGCTTTCCGTCAACGCGGTGCGCGCCTGGCTGGGCCGGCCGCCGCTGGAGCCGGAGCGCATCTACAGCTACATCGGCCAGGGTGCCCCGATGCTGATCCGTCGCGCGCTGGAAGAGGGCGTCAGCGAAGAAGAAGTCGAGCGGGGGCTGAAATATTTCCTCGAGTACTACCAGGCCCACATGCTGGACCACACGGTGCCCTATCCGGGCGTCCGCGAAGGGCTGGAACGGCTGGCGCAACGTCCGAATACCCTGCTGACGGTCTACACGAACAAGCCGGAACGGTTCAGCCGCCAGATTCTGGAGGGGCTCGACCTGGCCAGGTTTTTCCGGCAGGTGTACGGGGGCAATCGCTTCGAACGAAAGAAGCCCGATCCGATGGGCGTCGAAGCGCTGTTGCACGAATTCCAGTGCGCGCCGCAGGAGGCCATGATGGTGGGGGACAGCGAAATCGACGTGCTGACCGCACGGAATGCCGGCATCTGGTGCGCCGGTGTCACCTACGGACTCGGCGCCGAGCGACTGCGCGAGTATCCACCCGACCTGCTGCTCGATTCTCTTCTCGAGCTTCCCGCCCGACTGGATGGCTGCACCTGAGAGGAAGCGCTCGAGCGCAGCCGGAAAATCCCGTCGCTAGTCGGCGGCCGAATGCTGCCGGTACCACGCCCAGGTGCGGCGGAGTCCTTCCTCGAAGCTGACCTGCGGACGGTAGCCGAGATAGTGCTGCGCGCGAGAAATATCGGCCTGCGAATGCAGGATATCGCCGGCGCGCGGCGGCAGGTGTTTCGGAGAAACCGCTGTGCCGGCGATGTGGGTCAAGCTGTCGAGCACTTCCTGCAAGCTGACGCGCCTGCCGGTGCCAATGTTGAAGGTCAGGCCGGAGACGTCCGGCGCCTGACAGGCGAGCAGATTGGCCTGGACAACATTTTCGACGTAGACAAAATCGCGCGATTGGGTGCCGTCTCCGTAAATCGTTGGCGGCTCGCCCGCCAGCAGCGCAGTACAGAATTTCGAGAGCACGCCGGAATAGGGCGAACGAGCATCCTGGCGCGGGCCGAAAACGTTGAAGTAGCGCAGCGAGACGTTTTCCAGGCCGTAGGCGCGGCCGAAGACCTGGGCGTAGAGTTCCGCGACGTATTTCGTGACGCCGTAGGGCGAGAGCGGCTCCGGCCGCATGGACTCCGTTTTGGGCAGCTCGGGCGACTGGCCATAGACCGCAGCCGAAGAAGCCACCACGACACGCCGGACCTTGGCCTGTCGAGCCGCCAGCAGGACGTTCAGCGTGCCGTCCACGTTCACGGCATGGGTTTCCAGCGGGTTCTCTACGGACCGGGGTACCGAGGTGAGCGCGGCCTGGTGAAGCACAACGTCCACACCGCGGCAGGCGTGTTGCACAGTGGCGAGATCGCAGATGCTGCCTTCGATCAGCTCGATGCGGCTGAGCACGCCCGCCAGATTCTCCCGTTTGCCGGTGGAAAAATCGTCCAGCACGACGACTTCATCGCCGCGAGCCACCAGGGCTTCCACAATGTGCGAACCGATGAAGCCGGCGCCACCGGTGACCAGATAACGCATCTGCGCTCTCCAACGAACGGGCCCGCTCTGCATCCCTGGCGGGTTCTTTTGCGACTCGGCGGCCGGGTTCGCAGTGCACGAACCCGTCCCGGAAGATAGTTCTGCGGCCTGCGCAGCAGCCCCGTGGCAGGCGTCGCACCGGGTTGCCGAACAGCGCGCGAGGGCTTTCCGCAGCCGCCGCGGTTCAGGTACGCTTGACTATAGCCCGAGCTGCGGCAGGGGACAAGCCAGCACACGAAGAGATTTTCTGCGGGCAACACCCCCACGGGCACCAGGAGTCCAACGGAAAGCGATGAAACGGTGGCTGGGGATCGTTGTGCTGGTCGTCGGCCTGGCGAGCCTGCTGGTGCTGGGAGCGAGGCTCCTCTTCTTTCCGGTAACCCAAAACAGTGACTCACGCGCGCCGGCGGCGCCAGCCGACGCTACCGTTCCGCCCACACCGACCGAGCCTGAACATCCCGAGCAAATCTCGAAAGCTGCTCCGGCACGAGCTCGCCCGGCGGAGAACCCGCCTGCGCTGCCGTTTCGCGCCGGGGAAAAACTGGGCTACCGGGTGCGCTGGTCGTTTTTCCCGGCGGCGGCAACGGTGGAAATGATCGCGGTTGGGCGTCGTACGTTCCACCAGCAAACCGCGTGGCACTTTCAAGCGGTGGCACGAACGCTCGCGCCGGTGCGTTCGATTTACGAGCTTGACGATCAGTTCGATTCCTACAGCGAGGCGACCGCACTGCGTGGCCTGCAATTCGAGATGCACCTGCGCGAGCAAGGCAAGGAGCAGCGGCGCATTGTGCAACTGCTGCGTGGCGAGCAGGCGCCCCGTACAAATGGTACTGCGGTGCGCGTGCCGGAAGAGACCCGCGACCCGCTCGGGCTGATCTACTACCTGCGCACCGTGGACTGGCGGCAGACTCCGGAGCTGCACCTGCCCGTGCACGACGGACGGGCCCTGTATGACGTCCGGGCCAGGCGCGAAGAAAGCGACGTCCGCGTGGAAGTGCCGGCGGGATGGTTTCGGGCCGAACAGATCTCCCTGCGCGTTTCCCGCGATGGCCAGCCGGTGCCGATGACGGCGTTTCGGCTCTGGCTGGCCGACGACGTCGCGCGCACGCCGGTACGGATCGAAGCCGAGCTGCCGTTCGGATCTCTGCACGTGGAACTGCAGCCCCCTCCGTCGCCGTGAGGCGCTTCAGCCGAATCGCAGGGCTTCGATCAATCCGCAGACAATGTGGCCGATGGTGATGTGCGCTTCCTGAATCCGCTGGGAATCCCGGGAGGGTACATTGAGCAGCAGGTCGGCGCAGCCGGCGAGCGCACCGCCGGTTTCCCCGGTCATGGCGACCACGAAAGCGCCGCGGGCTCTGCCGGCTTCCGCGCCGCGGAGCACGTTGGGACTGGTGCCGCTGGTGGAAAGGGCCACGAGCACGTCTCCCGGCTGCACCAGAGCTTCGATCTGGCGCGCGAAGACGTGCTCGAAGCCGTAATCGTTGGCCGCCGCGGTGAGCACCGAAGGATTCGTGGTCAGCGCCAGCGCGGGCAGCCCGGGTCGGTCGCGCCGCAGGCGGACCACCAGCTCGGCGGCGATGTGCTGCGCATCGGCTGCGCTACCCCCGTTGCCGAACAGAACCACCTTGCCGCCGGCGGCAATCGTCGCCGCGGCTCGCTCAGCAAAGCGGGCGATCCGCGCAATCAGTTCGTCGGAAAAGCTCTGCTTGACGCGACAGCTTTCCGCCAGTTGCTCGCGAATCTGCAGGCACAGGTCCTGCATGTCGGTTCCCTTGCCACTTCGCTCCAGCACGGCGGCCCGACTATAGCAGGATTCCCGCACCGTCAAAAGGTGTGACCGCACTTGCACCAGGGCTGCAAAACCTGTTGCCCACCGGGCGCGTTTCGGCGGAAGATGGCGCCCCGAACGACCGGCTGGAGACAGCGCAGAAACGTTCTGCGGAGCTGCCCGTGGAAACTGTTCTGATCCTTTTGCTCGGGCTGGCAATTGGAATCGCGGTGGGACTGCTGGGCGTGGGCGGCGGAATCCTGCTCGTGCCTGCGCTGAGTTTCCTGCTGGGCATGAACCAGCACCTGGCGCAGGGAACCTCGCTGTTCATCCAACTGCCGCCACTCGGGCTGGGCGCGCTGTACGCGTACTGGAAACGACGGCAGGTAGACTGGCGCGCCGGCTGGACCTGCGCCCTGGGATTTTTTCTGGGCGGGTACTTCGGCAGCCTGATCGCGATCCAAATTCCTGCTGAAGATCTGCGGGCGATCTTCGGACTGTTCCTGATGTTCGCCGCTGCGATGCTTCTGCGGAAGTCACACCCGGCGCGGCCTGTGAACAAAAACCATGCCTGAAAACTCTGTGCGCCTGCTCTCCATCTTCAGTGTGGCCTGCGTGGTGGGTGTGCTGGGAGGATTGTTCGGCGTGGGCGGCGGAATTCTGCTGGTTCCGCTTCTGGTACTCCTGTTCCATTTTGAACAGCACCGGGCACAGGGCACCAGTCTGGTGGCGCTGGTACCGCCCACGGGCCTGCTTGCCTTTCTGGAATATTACCGCGCCGGACATGTGGACTGGCGCGTGGGGCTTTTGATTATCCCCGGGGTTTTTGTCGGCGGGGTGCTGGGAAGCCGTCTGGCGCAAAGGCTTACGCCGACCCGGATGCGCCGGGTGTTTGCCATTTTTCTTTTCCTGCTGGGCGCGTGGCAAGCAGCTTCGATCTGGTTTTTTTGAATCTTGGCTGCCGACGTGCTGACCGACTGGCCTGCGGTTTGCTGGGCTTTTTTCGAGGGTAGTGCGCGGCCAGTCATGTTCGGCCCTTGGCGAAGCCAGCGGAGGATCGGCTCGATCGCGCGGCTGCTGCTGACGCTACTTCTTCTCTACTGCCTGTATCTGGTGATTACGCACGCCGTCGGGTACTGGTATTACCGCCAGGGCACGGTGGCGGATCTCGAGCGCGCCATCGCGTGGAACCCTCAAGAAGCGCGTTACTACGCCGCGCTGGCGCGCGGGCAGCAGGCCGCCCTGATCGAAGCAGACCCGCAGAAAATCCTCGAACTGTACGAGCGCGCAGTCGCGCTCGCACCGCGCCGGGCTGAGTCCTGGCTGCAACTGGGCAGCGCGTACGAGTGGGCCGGCCGGCTCACGGAAGCACGCCAAGCCTACGAACACGCACTGCGCCGGGCGCCGAATTCACCGCAGGTCAACTGGCAGGTCGGAAATTTTTATCTGCGCACCGGTGAGCTGGACGCCGCCTTCGCGGCGCTGCAGCGCGCGGCAGTACAAGACCCGCAGCTCCGTCGGGCCGTGTTCGCGCTGGCCTGGCGCGCGGCTGACCCCGAACGCATCCGCACCCAACTGCTGCCGCGCCAGACGGAAGTGTTGCTCGACTATCTGGATTTTCTGGCCGCCACCGACCGCGCCGACGAAGCCGAGGCTATCTGGGCGCTGCTCCTTGCGCAGGGGGAGAAGTTCGCTCCACAGCGGGTGTTTCCGTATCTGGACCTGCTCCTACGCAGCCGCCGGACCGCGGCCCTGCAATTGGCCTGGCAGCGGCTCTATCCCGCGCCGGCACCCGCCGGTGAGCTGATTACCAACGGCAGCTTCGAGCAGGAGGCCTGGAACGCCGGGCTCGACTGGCACATCTACGCTGCCGAAGGAGCCCGAGCGGCCATCGAAGCCGGCACGGCACAGCAGGGTCAGCGTGCCCTGGTGATCCGCTTCGATGGCCGCCAGAACGTGCACTTCACACACGTCTTCCAGCATGTGCCGGTGATGGCCGAAGCGCAGTACCGCTTCGTGGCCTGGGTCCGCAGCGAAGCCGTGACGACCGACCGCGGCCCGCAACTGGAGATCTTCGACCCGGATGCACCGCAACGACTGCGATGGACCACACCAGCCATGACCGGCACGCACCCGTGGACGGAACTATCACTCGAGCTGCGCACCGGCAGGCAGACGAGCATTCTGGTGGTCCGGGTAACGCGGCTGCCGAGCCACCGGCTGGACAACCGCATCGCGGGCACGTTCTGGCTGGACGCGGTCAGCCTGCGCAGCGTGCCCTAGCACACCCCGAGGAATCTCAAGCCCGGGGCAGGCGCGCTCGGGAACCCGCAGGTGTAACCATCGCGGCAAGAATTCCGAGCAACGTCGCAAACAGCATCGCGTTGGCGGGAAGCTGCAGGTTGAAGTCGGCAGCCGAGTGCACCAGCAGCGCCAGCACACCGGCAGCACAACCGAGCAGCTCGAATCGCTCCGGGCTGCGCAAGGGTCGGAACATGCCTGCGAGCAAACCGCGCAACACCAGCACCGCGATCGCAGCAAACAGCAACAGCGCGGCCGGCACGCCCAGTTCCACGGCCGCCTGCAAGTAATCGTTGTGCGCGTGTTCGACGATTTTTACCGGCAGCGCTGTTTGCACCCGGGGATAAACATCGGCAAAGCTGCCGAAGCCACTGCCCAGCCAGGGGTGCGCGGAAACCAGCGCGAGGGCGTCCCGCCAGACCTGCAGCCGCGGAACCGTGTCGGCTTCCAGTTGCGTGAAGCGTTCAAACACCGGACCCAGACCGATCCAGACGCTGAGCCCGGCAACGATCACCAGCAAAGTCGCCAGGACTCCAATCGCACGGCGGCGATAGGGAGTCGAAAACAGCCAGGCCAGCGAAAGGACTCCCAGGCCTGCTGCGGCACTCAGGATGCCCATCCGCGAACGGGAAAACAGTATGGCTGTCAGCAGGAGCACCGCGAGAACGGCGAAAAAACCGGCGCGGGCCAGCGCGTCACCTTCCCGAATTTCGTCCCGCTTCCGCCGCGGGGCGTCCCGCAGCGACCAGCATTCCCAGTGATAGAGCGACGCAGCCGCCAGCAGCGGCAGAATCATCTCCAGCAGGCCGGAGAAATGATTCGGGTTGACGTAGGTACCGGTGGCGTGCGCGGTGTAGTACACCTTCTGCAGGGCAAAGATGCGGTGCCAGTCGGCCAGGTACTGCACCATTCCGTAGAGCGCCTCCAGCACACCGAGCAGGAGGATAGCCGCAAGCAATCGCCTGCGCGCGCCGGCCTCCTGGCCGACCCTGGCAGCCATCAGAAACACGGCCAGGCAGGTGACCAGCCGGGGCAGATGCATCGGCAGGGTGTAGCCTTCCCGATCGAGCTGCACGTGCTGGACGAACACGAGCGCCAGCAACAGCGCCGGCGCCAACCAGGGCAGGCGTGCTCGCGGCTCAGGAGTGCTGCGCTTCGTCCAGAGCAACCCGATGGCCAGCACCAGCACGACCGATTGAACGGCAGCCAGGGTGTAGACCTCTGTGCCGCCAAAGCCCAGCGCGGCAGCCCACAAGCAGGCACCGAGCACGAAAGCCGGCCCGCGCATGGCAGCCTCCTACGGGGAGCCTGTGCGCGCCGGCGCGACCCGGGCCGGCGAGGTCTGCGCGAGCGACTGCGGCGGTATCAGGGAGGCAAGAAATTCCGCGTAGCGGGCCAGCACACGGCGGCGTTCGAAGTGTTCGGTGGCGTAGCGCCGACCGGCCTCGCCGAACTGGCTGCGGAGCCGGTCGGAGCGGGCGAGCTGGAGCAAGGTGCCAGCCAGTGCTTCAGGGTCTTCCGGGGGCACGACGGCACCGCAGCCGGCAGCACGAATCAGGCACGCTGCCTCGCTGGCTTCGTGAATTGCCGCGACCACCGGGCGGCCGGCGGCGAGATAAGTGAGCAGTTTGGAAGGAATCACCATGTCCACAATCGCGGCAGCCTGATTCAGCAACAGGACATCGGCAGCCGCCAGCATTTCGGCGAGCCGTCCGGCAGGCTGCAGCGGCAGGAAGCGGACATTGTGCAGACGGCGCGCACGCGCGGCCTGTTCCAGTTGTGAGCGCTCCGAACCATCGCCGACGAGGAGAAAGAGCATCTGCGAATCAGCGACCCGTTCAGCGGCAGACAGCACATTTTCCAGCTTTTGTTTGGCACCCATGTTGCCGCTGTGCAGGACGACGAAGCTGTCTTCGGCGATGCCCAGCTCCCGTCGGAACGCATTCTGGCGCGGGAGCGGGCGAATGGCTTCGGTGTCAATCCAGTCGGGCAGCAGGAGCAGTTTTTCCGCGGGCACGCCTTTGCGGCGCAGGTTTTCGCAGAATCCCGGACAAATCGTGAGGATGCGCTCGGCGCGGCGGTAGACGAGATGCTCCAGCCACCGTGCGGCACGCACCGCCAGCGGATGCCGCAGCAGGCCCAGGGCGATGGCGACATCGGGAACCAGGTCCTTGACCTGCAGCAGAAAGCGCGCCCGGTGCCACCGCGCCAGCAGCCCGGCGGCGAGAGCCAGTTGCAGCGGCGGGCTGACGGCAAACACCACATCGGGGCGGGGCAGCCGGGCCCCCAACAACAGGGCCGGCACCGCCAGCGCGGAATCATAGGCGATGCGGCGCAGCGTGCTGCGTCGTGCCGGGACGTAGCCCCGGCAGCGGACTACGGAAACGCCGTTGCGTTCCTCGCGCCTCAGCCATTGTCCGCGATCACCATCCGCCAGCCGCCACGCAGGATAATGCGGGAACGTCGTCAACACGGTGACGCGGTGTCCCGCGCCGGCCAGATACTCGGCGAGACCGGTGTTGAACGGGGCAATGCCGGTTGGCTCCGGCGCATAATTCATCGCCACGAGCACAATGTGCATCCGCAGCCGACCTCCTGGAGGTTTTGCTTCATCCCGGGCGGCCCTGCCGGGCGGCCAGGGCGTAGCGGCGTGCTGAGCTCGCTTCCGGTTCGGCCGCAAGCTCTGCGGCCGGCGAATCAGGGTTCGACGCAGCGAGCTCCGGTTTCCAGGCGACCGCTTTCAGAGAATTCCCCCAGCGCCCGAACAGGACGTTGCCCGCGAGAAATGCGATCTGAAACAGCCGGAACATCGGCGTCGAGTCGAACCACCGATAGAAGCGAAAGGTCCAGGGCTGGTAATAGACCAGGTCACGCCGCATGGCCCAGCGCTGCACACCGGCAGCAGCGAAGATTTGGGCCAGCCGATCGGGATCGAGTCGGTAGACAAAATTTCCGGCTTCCTCGTATTCCCCGCTGATGCCGAGCCGGACGGCCAGACGGGTGAGAGCGGCATCGGCGGGCTCGGCAATGACCACGGCGCGACGGGCCACGCGGAGCATTTCCCGAACGCCGCGGTAAGCATCCGAAAGGTGGTGCAGCCCGTCGTGCACAAAGACGAAGTCGAACGAGGCGTCAGGAAACGGCAACTGCTCGGCATCGCCCACAAGCAGCGTGCAGGAGAAGCCGTAGCGGCGGCAGCGTTCGTGCGCGCGGGCGATGGCTTCCGAAGAAATATCCAGGCCGGTCACCTGAAAGCCTCGCCGGGCCAAGAATTCGGACTCCATGCCCGAGCCGCAGCAGACCACGAGTACCGTTTCGGAAGCGAAGCCATCCGCCGAAGCTGTTTTCCAGAGCAAATCCAGGCCGCGGCGCAGCTTGAACTCGAGCAAATAGCGGACCGCACGGGGGTAGCCGCGCGGCCGCGTGATTTCTTCTTCGGCATCCACGGCTTCCCGGTAGAACTGCAACTGGCGGTCGCGCGCGGCGCAATCGCCGACACCGGGCATCGCGGCCGAGGACGGTTCATCGAGGCCGGGGTTCTGCCGCTGAGCCGCAGAACGGTCGCGCAGGCGGATTTCGTATTCTTTGAGACGAACCTGATACCAGTAGAAAGCCTTCAGGGCGTTGTAGTGAAATCCGGCACGTCCGTCGAGAAAACCTCCGCGCAACCAGTACGAGTAGAAAAAGTAGAGCAGCGGACGGCCGGGTGCAGCCAGAAAGAGCCGCTTCAGCCAGCGGCGACGCTCGACGGGCGTGCCCCACAGCCGCGGGCGCACCTCACCGCTGCGGTCGCGGCGGGCATAGCGTGTGCGCAGCAGAGCTTCCCAGTCCGAGTAGGTGTTGTGACGGTCAAAGAAGTGGCGGAGGTCCTCGGCATCGCGATGGAGCAGCGGGGCGCGCAGCCGGCCAACCGGGCCATCCACGCAGAGCCACTCGTGCAGCTCGACGTCATAGCGGTTCACTTCAGGAACGCGGATGTGCTCGAAGCGCGCGCGCCGGTGTTCCACCAGGGCCATCTTCCAGAGCGGGTCGCCGTGCCGCAGGCGCTGTCCCAGAAATTCGTAGTGGTAGCGAATCAGGTAGCCGGCGCAGTCCGGGCCGCGTGCGAGCAGCCGGGTGATCTCCTCGCGCAGCTCCGGCGTGACTTCTTCATCGGCGTCGAGCAGCAGCAGCCAGGGATGCCGGAAGGGCAGGTGCGCGAGGGCCCAGTTTTTCTTGCGCGGCCCGCGCCCGTCCCAGGCAAACGGGACGACGTGAGCGCCGCGTGCGCGGGCCAGTTCCGCCGTGCGATCGCTGGAATGCGAGTCCACGACCCAGACGTCTTCGGCCCAGTCGAGCGAATGCAGGCATTTCTCGATGTTGGCCTCTTCGTTCCGCGTGGGGATGAGCACCGAGATGGGAACTTTTCGCATGTCGCAGCGACACTTCACTTCCAGGTTTCAACGAACAGGGAGATCGAAGCCACGCCGACTTCTTCCTGCTCCAGTTGCGCGAAGCGGGCGGGGGAGTAGATCCGGGTTTGATTGCACCGCACCCGCTGCACCTCACGAAAGCCGGCCTCGGTGAGCAGCTCCTGCAGATAGGAGAAATCCAGCCCCTGGCGGTGGCCGCCTTCGCAGAATAGAAGATTGGACAGCTTGCCCCCCAGCGAACGGTGCGGGCGAGGAAAATCGGTAAAGAAATCGGCGCGTCCGGTCAGGTAGGCGACGACGGCAGCTTGCATATCGGGCACCACGATGCGCATGCCGCCACCCGGGCAGAGGACACGATGGCATTCGCGCAGCAGGGCCTGGAGGTCGTCCGGGTAGAAATGCTCGAAGACGTGCGAGCTGTAGATCGAGCGCACGGAGTTGTCCGGCAGGGGCAGGCCGTGGCGCAGGTCGAGCACCAGATCCGATTTGCGAAACAGGTTGCCGTCAATGTTGACGAAGCCTCGCAGATACTTTGTGCCGCAGCCGAGGTGCAGATGCAGTTCCCGGCCGTTGCCACCGACACCCTGCAGCCGCCAGCGCCAATGGTTCAGCCAGAGCAGCGGGCGTAGCACGGTGAAGTAGAAGTCGCGCGTGGTTTGCTTCACCATCGTCCGAATCGAGCGGGCTGCTCGTGGCCCTCGCGTGAAAAACCGGCTCGCGCACGGCGAACGCGCAGCGCCATGCGCTGGTAGAGCGCGAGCATCTGATCGGCCACTGCCTGCCAGTTGTACCGTTCTGCGACCAGCCGTCGCCCACGCTCACCCATGGCGCGCGCCTGCGCTGGCTGGCGGAGAATCTGTTCGATGGCCGCTGCCGTCGCGGCGGACTCGCACGGCACAACCAGTCCGGCGCCGGCTTGGGCCACTGCAGAGCACAGGTTCACGCGGTCAGAGATAACCACAGGCAGCCCGCAGGCCATCGCTTCTGCAACCGCTTGTCCAAAATTCTCGCTGTAGGAGGGCAGAACGAACACAGCGCCGGCACCAAGCAGAGCACGACTCTGCTGCTCGTTTAGAACACCAACAAAGCTAGCTTTTTCCAGCACTTGCGCCTGTCGCAGCCAGGTGCACAGCCTGGCTCCAAACCCCTCCGTATCCGGACCGGCAACCACCAGATGAGCCTGCGGATTGCGCCGAGCCACCTCCGCAAAGGCCCGAGCCAGAACATCCAGTCCCTTTTTGAAACTGAGCCGTCCAAAGAAAATGACCCATTGCTTGCCGGTCAGTTCCGGGAAGCGAGCCAGCAAATTGGCGCAGGCAGCAGGGTCAGCAGGCGCAAACCAGTGTTCCTCCACACCGACGGGCACGACGGCGCGTTCAGGCACATCAGCAGAGCCGACGATGCGGTTCAGCCACGCTTCGGCGAGGCGGCGTTCTTCCGGAGTGTTGAACAGCACCGCGGCGGCATGGCGGAAGTTGCGGCGCTCGATCAGCCATTCATAGGCGCGCTTGCGCAGGGCATGGCGCCGGCGAAGATAAGGATCCAGCGTTCCGTGCGGGTGGAGCAGGTAAGGAACCCCGTGACGACGGCAGGCCCACGCCGCCGCAGTGGCCGAAAAGATGTACATCGAGTAGATGTGTACGACGTCGAACGCAGCCACCCGCCAGAACAGAGCGCGAGCCAGGGCCGGCGAGAACTTGTATTCGGCGGGCCAGGTCCAGCCGTCGAAATACTCGTACTGCACACCGTCGCGCTTCTGCGGAGTCCCCAGCGGAAGCTCGTGCTTTCCCGGACCATCCACGTTCGTGGTGAACACGGTGACCGAGGCACCTTGACGGACCAGGGCCTTTGCCAAGGCCGGACAGGCCACTGACGGTCCGCCGTATCGCGGCGCCAGACTGGCGATCACCTGCAAGATGCGGAGCATAGAGCTCGGATCGCGCGGCTCACGCGGTACCTGTGCTCTGGGAAATTCCTCGTGCCGCGGCAGACGCGTTCGGCAGCTCGGTTCACTGCACAAGCACCTTTTCGGGAGGTTCCCGACGTTCGACGGCACCGGTGCGCACAGCCTGCCTGCGGTGCAGCTCCTGAGCCTGCGCGAACACCTGGCAGTAGCCGGCGGCTACGGCGGTCATTGCGTACCGGCTCAGCGCAAATTCTCGCGCACGCTGACCGAGCAGGTCGCGGAGCGCGGCTGAGGTCAACAGCACCTGCAGGGCATGACGAAGTTCCGCTACGTTTCCTTCGGGAACGACCAGGGCGCCCGGTCCGGCGACTTCCGGAATCGCTCCGGAGTCGGACACGACGGAAGGCCTTCCGACCATCATCGCCTGCGCCAGGGCCAAGCCGAACTGTTCTTTCCACTTTGGCGTGCGATAGGAGGCGAGCACAAAAATGTCCATGGCGCGCAGGTAACGAGGCACCTGTTCGTGCGGCACAGCGGGTATCTGGACAATTCGTCCGGGATAGCGAGCCATCCAGTCCTCGCGGATTTCGCGTTCCAGCGGGCCGCTGCCCACCAGCAGCAGCTTCCAGGGAAGGTGCAGCAGGCCGCCGAGTGCCAGCAGGAGCAGGCGGATGCCTTTTTCGGGGATCAGCCGGCCGGCATAGCCCACGCAGAGGCTGGCGTCGAGGCCGAGCGCGCGGCGCAGTTCCGGCTCCGGATGCGCGGCGTGCTCGACGGGGTCCAGGCCCTGCTGAGGCAGCACCGTGACCGGGCCAGTGAAGCGACCTTCCTCGCGGAGAAGCCGTGCAGCTTCCGAATTGCCGCAGATGACAGCCGTGGTTCGTCGCAGACTGAATGCACGCAGGCGAGCCTTCCCTGTGTTCAGCGGAAACGCTCGACGGCGCAGCAGATTGTCCCAGGTGAACAAAGTCACCGCAGCCTGCGGAGCATAGCGCCGGCGCAGCAACAGGGTCTCGACCGTCACGAACGCCTGCGGTTCTTCCTCGATGTGGATCACATCGGGTGCGAAAGTTCGCAGGTGCTGCGCCAGGGCGAGCGGGTCGAGCAGGTAGGTCATATGGGAATACCACAGCGCCGAACGCAACGCGGGCACCTGTTCGGCAGTGAGCTGCGGATGAACTTCGTGGGGATAGGTGCGGAACGGGTGGGGTACCGCACGCGGCACCAGCAGCCGCAGGGAAACGTTCGCGCCGACCTGCTGGATGACCACGAATTTGCGCTGCAGGTAGGCCACCGCGTACGGATGACCGAGCACGAGCAGTTTCATGGAAGCTCCGGGACTGTCTTCGAGGTCGCAGCCGTCGCGGGGCTGTCTTCCGAATCCGATACCGCTGCCAGTCGGCCCGCGATGCCCGCAAAAACCCAGAAGTAGACATTGATCGGGTCCAGGTCCATCAGCCAGCCCTTGAAGCAGTTCAGCGCCATGACGAGCAGAAAGGCCAGCACCGCACAGGCGGTCGTGCGAAGCAGCGGCGAGCGCAGCCGCTGCCGCGCACGCCAGGCCGCCGCCATCAGCGCGGCGAAGAGCCACCAGAGCAGCAGCAGCCCCAGCCATCCCAGTTCGAGGACGGCTTTGGCGTAATAGTTCTCCACGGCCACGAAAGCTTCCGGATCATCCAGCGCATGCCGGGCCGGGCCGGTGTTCGTGCCGGTGCCGCCTCCGAAGGGAGACCTTTCGATCGCCTGGAGCAGGTCGAGGTACGCGGTCTGCTCCGCGTAGGTGACCAGCAGTTCCCAGATGTGAGCGAACAGGCTGCTCGCCGGAACACTCAGGATTCCCAGGGCCAGGGCCAACACCAGGGCGAAAACCAGCAGCGCGCGCGGCAGTCCGCCAAAGCCGCGGTCGAATCCGTAGGCCAGCACGAGCAGCAGGGGAACGAAAACGAACGCTGCCCGCGCTCCGGACAGCAGCGAGGCCACCGCCACCAGGGCCAGCATCCAGCGTCCCATGCGACGCCAGCGCAGCGCGGGATCGCTGCGGCTGAGGATGTAGCACGGCACCAGCATCGCCAGCGTGTAGGCAAAGTACTGTGTCACGCTGCTGAACGTTGCCGGGATGCGCGGAGCCAGATAGCCGCCCCCCACTTCAAATACGGTGAACTCCTGGGTGACGTGCGCGGCCGCCACACCATAGATGGCTTCCATGACTTCCTGGTGGCCGTAGATGCGTCCCAGCAGGTACTGCGCCAGACCGACCAGACAGGGCACCACCGCGAACACGACACAGATCCGCAGCAGCGTGCGCAACCGGTCGAGGTCGGCCAGCAGCGCGGCCGTGAGCAGATACAGCGGCATGTAGAACAGCCAGACCTTGATGCCGATGGCGGCCAGCAAAGGCGAGGTCGCAGCCGGACGAATGGCCTGCAGGAGAACCAGCAGCCCGAACAGGAGCATGCAGAGCGCCGGGGCGCGGGCAAAGTCCGGCAGAGCTGTGCGACGCAGCACCCGGGCCCCGAGAAAGCCTAGATAGGCGGGCAAGGCAAAAAAAATGTCCTTGTAGAGCAAAGGATGGGCAAACGGAGGACCTTCCCACGGGTAGAAGGCCAGCGTTACGGCGCCGGAAAACGGCAGATAAGCGAGCAGGCCGTAATAGCCGCGCTGCCAGCGCAGCAGAATCAGTCCGAAACAGAACAGCAGCGCCAACCCGAGCAGGGTCAACAAACCCCATTCGCGGAGGATCAGTTGCGCGGCGAGCAGGGCAAGCAGCAAGCCGACCAGCAGAACCATCGCCGGGGCCAGCGCCGTCCGTGGCGGGGCCGTTGTGCGGACAGTGTTCATGACCGGCCCTCCACCGCAGCCGATCCAGCCAGTCGGCTCAACACGGCTGCCAACCGCTGCCGATACAGTGTCCAGGAAAACTGCTCTGCGCGAGCGCGGGCGCGGCGGGCCAGCTCACGGCGCAGTTCGGGATTTTCGTAGAGAAACAGAATGCGTTCCGCCAACGCGGGCACGTTGCGGATCGGCACCAAGAAACCTTCCAGACCGTCGCGCACGACCGAGCCGCTGTTCGGCGTGGTGATGACGGGCAGCCCGGAAGCTAATGCCTCGTAGATGGCCAGTGCCGAACCTTCATGCAGCGAGGGATACACAAACACGTCAGCCTGCGCGTACCACGCGGGCAGCCCGGTTTGCGGAATCGGCGGCACGTGCCGGAAGTATTCACGGTACCGGCGCAGTCCGTCGCCGGAGCCCAACACCGGACCCACCAGAACCAGCTCTGCGTCGGGCAAGCGGAGTCGGACGAACGCTTCCAACAGATACTTCAGCCCTTTTCGCTGGCTGAGCTGGCCGACAAACAGCAGCCGAAACGGTTTGCCGGTACGGGATGGCGCCGGCGCAAATCGTGCTGTATCGGCGCCGTAGGGCAGCAGCACGATGCGTTCGTCGGCGACGCCGATGGCTGTCAGCGTGTTGCGGACGTACTCGGAAGGAGCCAGAACGCAGTCGGCCAGCAGCGCCTCGTGCGTGCAGCGTTCGATCAGCCAGTCGGGCGGCGCGGGCGGCAGCGAGTCTGCGAAATCCGGATGGAGTTCAGCCTCTTCCCGGTAGAGCGCTGCGGCGGTGCGCAGGTGTCCGATTGTCTGATCCAGCACGCAGCGGATGCCGAGCTGGCGGGCCCGCTGAAACGTGCGCAGCGCCGAGGTGTCGTATCCCAGCACCACCGCCGGGCGCTCCTGCGCCAGGCGTTGCGCCACGTAGGCATCGAAGCGCTCGTTGCGCCAGCGGAGCAGCGGCTCAGCGAGCGGGCGCGCGATGGGAAGGTGCGCGGAGCTCAGGTAGAGCGTCTCCAGCAGCGGACGGGTGGCCACCAGCCCGGCAGCCAGCTCCGCGCTGTGGCGCTTTTCGAGCCGCCGCGCGAGCCCGCTCGCGCGACCGTTCACCGTGGTCCGCAGCAGGCGGAACCAACGCGGGTGAATATACAGGCTGGTGTAGTAGCGGCGGAGCAGTCCAGCCTGGGCCAGCCCTCGTGCTGTCTCCAGGGAGTGCTGCGTGCCCGGATGCGCCACCAGCACACCACGCCGGCCGAAGCGGCCCGCGCGGCGACGGGTTTCCGCAAGCAGTTCCTGATAGAGTTCGTGGTAACAGCCGGCGATGTGCTCCAGGGAAAAGCTGCGCGCGCGCACCAGGCTTCGTGCTTCCAACTCGGAGCGGAGCGCGGCGTCAGCCGCTATGCGCTCCAGGCAGTGCGATAAAGCCACTGCGTCCCCGTTGGGAAACTGCAGGCCGACCCCGCAAAGGACTTCACCGAGTCCTCCCGCGGCCGAGCCAATCACCGCACGACCGCAGGCCATCGCCTCCAGGGCCACGATCCCCAGCGGCTCCGGCCAGCGGGAGGGCACCACCAGGGCCAGGCTGCGCCGGTAGACTTCGGGCAACGCTTCGCCCTGCACTGCGCCGTGAAAGGCAACCTGGTCGGTCAGGCCCAGCGTGCGGGCCAGCGTCTGCAGGCGGCTGCGTTCGGGGCCGTCGCCGTAGATATCGGCCTCGAAGCGCTGACCCCGGCGGGCGCAGTGAGCGAGCGCTTCCAGCAGCAGGTCGCAGCCTTTGTCGGCAACCAACCGGCCCACAAAGCAGAAGCGGTTCCCCGGCTTCACTTCCGGCGCGGGACGAAAGCGTGGATGAACCGGATTGGCAATGATCCGACAACGCGGCAGCCGCAGGCATTGGCTGAGCCAGGCACTGATGCTCACATTCCGCTGCACCAGGCGCAGGACGGCAGCGCTGGCAGCCGCGTGCAGCAGTCGCAGCGGCCCCTCCGCTGCAGCCACAGCGAACACGGAGCGCAGATCGCGCGGCAGCTGCGCGTTGTAGGTCTGGTGGGTCACCAGGACCGGCAGACGAGCGCATCGCGCAGCGAGAACGGCGCGCACGCTCATCCCGTTCACATGAACCAGATCGTGGGCGGCAAAGATGCGCGGCAGGGTGCCGGGGCCGGGTCGGCGGGCCACAGCGTAGGGCCGCCACGGTTCCGGGCCGTGTGCCGGGGTTTCCGTCACCACGGTCACCGCTGCGCCCCGCCGGGCAAACCACTCCGCAAGCATTTCGGTGGTGACTTCGATCCCCCCGACGCTCGGAGCGAACACATTCGAGTAGAAACACAGTTTCATGGCTGCTCTTCGAGGCCGCGCCTGTGCCGGTTACCCACCGTGGTGCTGGCTTTTCTTCCCCGGCGGCGTGCTGCGAAGCACGACGGCAAACAGATGGCGCGCCTCGGCCACCCCGAACAGCCGTGTCGCCAGCAGGAATACAGCGAGACCGGCAGATCCACCGGCCACGGTTGACCAGAGCTCCCACGGCGGGATCGGCGTAACGAAAATCTCATGCACCCGCACCGCCACCCAGGCTGCCGCCAGCGCAGCCAGCGTTGTGCCGACCAGCAGCCGGGCCGCCGAAGCCGCCTGCACAACCCGCCAGCGCCATCCCAGAACACCGGCCAGGATCAGAGTGCTGCTCCAGGCAACAGCCACCAGGGTCAGCACCACGCCTTCCACTCCGTGATGGGCAGCGACTTCGGGCAACATCAACGCCAGCGCAATCGTGCCCGCCAACTGCACTGCGAACGGCAACCAGTTCCTCTGCATCGAGTAACAGGTTTTCTCCAGGATCACGCAGGCCGTGGTGGCAGGAGCGCCCAGCAGCAGCAGACCGAACAGACGGCTGACCTGACGAGCCGCATCGGCATCGAACGCACCCCGGCCCAGCAGCAGCTCGACCAGCGGCTCGCGCAGCGCGAAGCAGAGCAGGCTGAGCGGCACACCGGCAAACAGCACCAGACGCAATGCATCGGTGCTCGTATGGCGCAATCGGACACTGCCCCCGCTCGCATGGCTGGCCGCCAGCCGCTGGAACAGAACGGTCGTCAGCGCTGCCGGCACCAGGGCCACCAGCATACCGAGTTTGTAGGCGTAGCCCAGCGCCGCCAGGCTACCTTCCGCCAGACGGGACACTTCCCGGAGAACCAGAACCGAAACCAGCTGGCCGAGCACGAACACCCCGAACAAGGGAAGCAGTAACAGAACGAGCCGGCGCAGCGCCGGAAACCGGAACCGAGCAGGCGAAGACGGCGCGACCGACGCGGCCGGCTTCAGGCGTTGTGCGCGCGCCCAGTGCAGTCCCATGGCGGCGAGCGGGCCGGCCAGTGCACCCACCATCAGCGCACCTACGCCCAGCAGCTGGCTCAGAAGGAGAATCGCCAGCACCAGCGCCAGGTGCCCGGTGAGCTGGGCCACGGGAGTGCACCAGAAGATGCCGTGGGCCTGCAGCACACCGGCTGCCGTGCCGGCAGCGACCAGCGGCAAATAGCCGAGGGCAAACCAGCGCAGCATCGTGGCAGCGGTGGCAGCGGATTCTCCTTCCAGCCCCGGAGCGAGCACGTTGACCAGCCGCTCCGGCCATAGAAACACCATCGCGGCCACGACTCCGAACAGCAACAGCAGCAGTCCCATCAGACGCAGGGTCATTTGCCAGGCGCATCCGGCACGGCCCTGGGAGCGGAGCTCGGCAAACAGCGGCACGATGATGTGCGGCAGCACCTGCACAACCAGCAGCTGCTGACCGAGAACAAGGAAGGTGCTCGCGGTGCGAAATGCGTCCACCTCCGCCGACACACCGAACTGCCAGGCCAGGGCCATCTCCACAGCCAGCCCGGCAGCCGGCGAGAGCACCGACAGAAGAACCAGTCCACCAACCGAGCGCACCATTCCGCCAGAATCTGACGCGATTCCGGCTCCGGCTGCGAACCCAGCCACGCTTGCTCCTTTTCCCCTGCCGCAGCCCGTCAGGGCACCGCCCGATTCAACCCCAGGTTGCGGGAAACACGCCGGGCTGCCCGGTTGGCAACCGGGTCGGCTATCCGGTGCCGCCTCGGGAGCCGGCACAGCGTGCGCAGAATCAACTCGGCAGCAGCGCCGATTCCTGCAGCAGAAAAGTCAGCTCGGCCCAATTCTGCTTCCAGCGCTGGTGAAGCAACGCGCACGGTCAGACAACCGACGGCTCGTCCGGCGGCGATGTCTTTCCAGCTATCGCCCACCAGAAACGAGCGGCGCAGGTTCAGGGAAAAGTCGCGCGCAGCAGCCAGCAGCAGCCCCGGTCGCGGCTTGCGGCACGCACAGCCATCGGCGTCGTCGTGCGGACAGACGTAGATGGCATCCACCCCGAGCTGTGCGGCCAGCCTGCGGTGCATTTCCGCCAGTGTTTGCTTCTCCAGAAGACCGCGCGCCAGATCCGGCTGATTCGTCACGACCACCACCGGCAGGCCAGCCGCGCGCAGCCGGGCCACGGCGGCGGCGGCACCCGGCAGGAGCGCGAACTCGGCGAGCTGTCGCGGCGAAACCCAGCGCCCGGCGCGCCAGACCAGCCGGACGAGCACGCCATCGCGATCAAGCAGGACACCGGGTCGTCTTTTCTCGGCAGGCCTGGGCACGGATTTTCTCCGCCAGACAGAACGTCAGCAGGTGATGGAGCACGACATGGAACGATTCCACGCCCGGCGTGGTGTGGTCCGGCACCACAACGCAGACGTCGCACAGCTCGCGCAGGGCGCCGCCGTCGAAGCCGGAAAGGCCCAGCGCAGCACCGCCCTGTGTCCGCGCATATTCCACGGCCCGAAGCAGGTTCTGCGACCACAGGCCGGCGCGGTCGCGCCCGGTGCCCCCGTGCACGCTGATCGCGACCAGCACATCGCCGGGATGGAACAGCGTCTCCAGTTGCCGCACATAAATGGCGTCCCAGCCGTCATCGTTCGTCAGCGCGGAAAGCAGCGGCAGGTTGTCCACCAGGCTCACAGCCCGCAGTCGAGGCTGGCCGGGCGCAATCGTGCATTTGAACAGGTCGGCAGCCAGGTGTTGTGCAGTGCTCGCCGAGCCGCCATTGCCGCAGGTGAACACCGTGCTGCCGCGCTGCCAGGCGGCGTAGAGCAGCTCGATGGCGCGATCGATTGCGGCACGATCGATCGTAGCCGCGATGCGGCTGACCCCGGCCAGGTAGTTCTCGATGTACGAGCCGTTTTCCATCCTCAGCCTCCCTCTGGCCGGCTGCCGGCTAGCCGACCGCTTCGGCCGCCACCGGTGCCGCTGCTGGATCCCGTTCCGGACGAATCACGCTGCCGACCGCTGCGGCGCGGTAAGCCGCCTCAACCAGCCGCAGCGCCGCCAGGGCGTCGCGACCGCTCGCGACCGGAGTGCCCTGTCCTCGCACAGCCGAAACAAATGCGCACCATTCCAGCTCCCAGGAACGATCCTCGCCGGGAAACTCGATAACCTGCTCGTCCGGTGCGCCAAAGTTTTCTGCGCGTTTTCCAACCCGCAGCCGCTCCGGTCCGTAGTTCCCACCCAAACCTTCCACGCAGAGATAGCCCTGGCTGCCACAGAGCTCGAAGCTGAACAGATTGCGCCACTGGGTCCAAGAGGCATGCAGGCTGGCCACCTGCCCGGCAGCCGTGCGGAGCAGCACAAACGCGTTGTCTTCGACCGCGACCGGCCAGAACGCCGTTTGCAGAAACGCAGCCACCTCGGCAAATTCGCCGAACAGCCAGCCGAACAGATCCAGCGCGTGGATGCCCTGGTCGAGCAACTCGCCCCCGCCGGCACGTACCGGGTCTGCTCGCCATTCCCGTTCGTAGCCGGCGCGCCCGCCGTGTCCGTACCGGCAACGTGCCCAGAGCAGCTGGCCGATCGCTCCCTCGGTGGCCAGCGCCCGGAGCCGTGCCAGCCCCGGGTGACAGCGGTGATTGAACCCGACCGCCAGCACCCGCCCGCGCCGTTCCGCCAGCGCAACCAGCGGAGCGGCTTCCGCCAGGTTGCGGGCCAGTGGCTTCTCGCAGAAGACATCCTTGCCGGCCTCGAGCGCGGCACGCGTGGCACGGGCCAGGCCATCGTGCGAGGTGGTTACTACCACCACATCCACCGCTTCTGCCGTGGCCGCTGCTTCCCAGCTCTCCGTGACGCGACCGCCACAGGCAGCGGCCAGCGCGGCAGCACGGGCGCGATCGGTATCGGCCACCAGGACGACCCGCGCAGAACGGCTGGCGGCCATCACCTCTGCGCGGCGGCGTCCGATACGGCCCGCACCTACGATGGCCACCCGCAAGGGCTGCGAACTGACGTTTCTTCCCATAGCTTTTGCAGCGGCGGCAGTGCGGCGATCCCTCTCCTGCGCCCTCTGCCCAACCGAACGCTTCCGCAGGCGTTTCAGCCGCGGGCTACTTCGAGAAAATTTCGTCCGTCGATGCGCCGGAGGGTGTACAGCGCCGAATTCGCCAGCGCGGCAGGCTGGCTGGCCAGCCCGCGCCAGTCGTCCCAGACGGCGCTGATCAGCCGGCCGGTAATTCCGGCGGCCGCCGGTGTAGCCAGAAACACAGCCAGCTCGGCGGCGCGTTCAGCGGGCGTGCCTCCCGTTCGTTTCTGCTCGAGCGCCCTGGCATAGAACTCCGCTCCGGCCCGCTCTCCGGCCTCCAGCACCTGATCGAGCAGCCGGGTGTTCACGGCTCCGGGGGCAATCGCGTTGATGCGGATGCCGTACTCGCGTACCTCTTCAGCCAAGGTTTCCGTCAGGCGCACCACCGCCGCTTTGCTCGCGCTGTAGGCCGAAAACCTGGGGAACGGCGCCACCGCCCCGCCGCCGGAAAAGTTCACCACCACGCCTTTGCGCCGAGCGATCATGGCAGGCAGTGTGCGATGCAGCACCCGCGCCGTACCCACCAGATTGACCGCCACGGCCCGGGCCCACTGCTCCATGTCGTTTTCCACCAGCGGACCAATCGGCCCGTAGATGCCGGCGCAGTTCACCACCACGTCAATCTGTCCGAAGCGCTGCAGCGCGATGCGGACAAACCGCTCCACATCGCGCGCGTCTGAGACGTCCCCGGCCACCGGCACGGCCTCCACCCCGGCTTCGGCCGCCTGTCGTGCGACCCGTTCCAGATCGGCCATCGTGCGCGCCACCAGCGTCAGATGGGCACCGGCCCGGGCAAAGGCCAGCGCCGTCGCCGCACCGATGCCTTGGCCGGCTCCCGTGATCAGCACCGCTTCTCCGAGCAGTGGTCGGTTCATCGTCCCACTCCTGCCATCGAATCTACTTTCGACTGTGTCGAGCTGGGCTCTGGAACTCCGACTCCAGCCCAAACCAATCCCGCACGAGCAAGCTCTGCCGGGTCGAGCAGATTGTGCGCATCCAGTACGACCGTGCCGCGCATCACCCGGCGCATCTGTTCCCAGTCGAGCGTGCGAAACTCAGGCCAGGGCGTCGTCAGCAACACGGCATCGGCACCGGCGGCAGCCTGGTAAGGGTCCGCGCCAAGTACGATTCCGCTGCCACCCAGTTCGGCGCCGGCAGAACCCGTCACCCCGGGATCGTAGGCCTGCAGCGTCGCGCCGGCATCCACCAGTCGCCGAGCCAGCTCCAAGGCATGCGAGCGGCGCAGGGTGCTCGTGCCGGGCTTGTAGACCAGGCCGAGCAGGGTGACCCGTCGTCCCGCCAGTTCCCCGCCGAGCAGTCGCCGCAGCTTTTCCACCAGCATGGGCAAGCGTGCCCGATTGACGGCGAGGACAGCATCGAGCAGACGGGTTGGCTGGCCGGTGCGCACACCGAGCTTTCGGAGCGTCTGGACATCGCGGCCGAGCGTGCCGCCGGCGAAACCGGGTCCGGGGCTGAGAAAGGCGTGCGGACCGATCCGCCGGTCAGCGCGCAGCACACCGACGACGTCGCGGATATCGGCTCCGACCACTTCAGCCAGAGCCGCCAGCTCGTTGGCGAAGCTGACCGAGGTGGCCAGGAAGGCGTTGGTGGCGTGTTTGGCCAGTTCGGCACTCTCCCAGCTCATGACCAGCCGCGGGCCCGGAATCCCGCGATAGAGCGGCTCCAGTTTCTCGGCCGCCGCACGAGGCTCGGCGCCCACCACGATGCGGTCGGGCCGGGTGAACGTTTCGAGCGCCTGGCCGAGCCGCAGGTTTTCCGGCTGGCAGAGCAGTGTGAACGGCAGCGCCGGGGCGCGTGCAGCCATCTCCGCCGCCAGCCGGCGCGTGGTGCCGACCGGCACCTGACTCATCAGCACCACCGTCAGCGGCGTGCGCGCATGCGCAGCGATTTCCTGCGCGGCGCGTTCGATGGGCCGAAGGTCGCTGCCATCGGCGTCGTCGACCGGCGTGTCGAACGTGATAAAGGCCGCATCCACTCCGGCGAGCGCACGAGCCACGTCGGCGGTAAACGCGAGCCGAGCCGCGTTGAGCTCGCCGGTCAGCAGCTCCTGCAGCCCCGGCTCGAACAGCGGCGGCTCCCCGGCCGCCAGCCGCGAGACCAACGCGCCGTCAAAATCGATCCCGCAAACGCGGTGCCCGAGCCGGGCCAGAGAACCAGCCACGACGCAGCCGAGATGCCACAGGCCGAAGACAGCTATGCGGGCCATGATTCGCTCCGCGCGGTTGTCTCCACACCGGTTTGCATGGTCGACGGCGCATAGACCCCGGCCGAGAAGCCGCCGTCGAGAAAGTTCACCAGTACCTTCGACCCTTCGAAGTCGAAGCCGTAGCGCATTTCGCGCAGCCCGGCAGCGCGCATCGCTTCGCGCAGTTGCTGGTGTCGGCGCTCGGTGTAGAAGAGAAAGAAACCGCCGCCGCCGGCACCGGACAGCTTGCCGCCCAGCGCGCCGTTGGCCCGGGCCAGTTCGTAGAGGGCATCAAAGCGCGGGTTGGTGACCCTGGCCGAGAGCCGCTTCTTCAACTGCCAGTGCCGGTCGAGCGCCAGCCCGAAGCTGGTCAGGTCGCCCGCCTCGATCCATTCCAGAATCTGCCAGCCCATCTCCTTGATCCGGTCCAGGCTGCCGAGCACGCCATCGCGGGCCGCGGCCGCCGCGCGGCTCTGTTCGGCGAGAATATCCAGCGCGTTGCGTTCCGTACCGGTGTAGAACAGCAGCATGTTGCGCCGCAGCTCCTCGAGGGTTTCCTCGGAAACCCGTGCCGGGCGCACGGCCACGCAGCCGTCGGGCGCAATCTCCAGTACGGTCAACCCGCCGAAGGCCGCCAGATACTGATCCTGCTTGCCGATGGGCTTGCCCAGAATTTCGATCTCCAGATGGCAGGCTTCTTCGGCCAGCTCGGCCGGGCCCAGCGGACGGCGCTGCAGCGTGTGCAGAGCGTTCAGCAGACCCACTGCGTAGCAGCTCGAGCTGCCGAGTCCGGTTCCCGCCGGCACATCGGCCATGGAGACAATTTCCACGCCGCGCTCGATCCCGACCAGTCGCAGGGCCTCGCGTGCGATATCGTGTTCGAGCTGATCCCGGTGCGGAACGATCTCCGTACGCGTGTATTTGACCCGCACCAGATCGTCCACCACCGGCCGATTCAGGTTGATCACCATGTACTTGTTGATCGCTGCGGCGAAAACGAACCCGCCCCGCTGGCGGTAGTACGCGGGCAGATCGGTGCCGCCACCTCCGAGCGTGATGCGAAACGGTGTGCGTGTGACGATCATGATCCGGCCCGCACCTCCTGCGCCGACGGTGTGGCGGTCACCAGCACGCCAGCGCGCCGCATTTCGTCGGCGGCCTGCTCGGCGTTGTCGGGTGGCTCGCCCTGCTCCCGCACCCAGGCCACATAGTCGCGGAGAATTTGCTCGACCCCGTGCTGCGGTGCCCAGCCGAGTGCGCGCAGCTTCGTCGAATCGGAGATCGTGTGGCGGGTATCACCCAGGCGGAAATCGCCGCGCACGATCGGGGCAATTGCCGCATCACAGGCCCGCGCCGCCAGGGTGGCGAACTCGAGCACGCTGGTCGCCCGCTGCCCGCCCACGTTGTAGGCCTGAAACTCCGCCTCCGGACGCTCCCAGACGAGCAGGTTCGCCCGGGCCACATCGGCCACGTGCACGTAGTCGCGCAACTGGCGACCGTCTTCGAACACCACCGGGGGCTGGCCGCGCAGCAGCCGTTTGACGAAGATCCGGCAGATGCCCGAATACGCGTTCCACAGCGAGTTCCGCGGGCCCTGCACGATCGAATACCGCATCGCCACGACGGGAATGCCCAGCCGCCGGCCGAGCTGAAACCCGAGCAGTTCGGCGGCGTACTTCGAGATGCCGTAGGCGGTGTGCGGATGGACGACCGACTCTTCCAAAGGAACTGGCTCCAGATCGGCTCCGCACTGCGGACAGGGATGTTCCCACTGGCCCGCACGCAGCCGCGCCAGCGGGCGCGCGGCCGGATAGAACACTCCGTGCTCGGCGCAGCGGTATTTGCCCTCGCCATAGACAGCCTGCGAAGACGCCAGCACCACCTTTTCGACCGGCAGCCGCCGCGCCGCGATCACTTCGAACAGCAGCGCGGTCGAAACCGCGTTGACGTGCACAAAGGTGGAGAAATCGGGCTGGTAGTCCTGATAAGCCGCCAGGTGAAATACGCCGCGCACCCCGTCCAGAGCCCGCTCCCAGGCTGCGGCGTCGCGCACATCGCCCGCGATTCGTTCCACCTCGGCCGGCAGCCAGGCGGGCCAGCCGTGCGGATGCACCCGCGGCTGGAGATTGTCGAGCACGCGCACGCGGTAGCCCCGGGCGAGCAGCAGATCCACCGTGTGCGAGCCGATGAATCCGGCACCGCCCGTCACCAGAATCGTTTCCGCCAACTCCATCCTCCCTCGGCGTGCAGCGCGACTGACGCGGACTAGTAAGCTCCGCGGCCGCGCAGCACCGCCGGGATCGTTTTCAACAAAATCCAGCAGTCCAGGCTCAGCGAGGCCCGGCGGATGTATTCCAGGTCCAGTTGCACCCAGTGGTCGAAGTCGCGGATTTCGCTGCGACCGTTCACCTGCCACAAGCAGGTCAAGCCCGGCTTGACCGAAAGCTTCCGCCGCTGCCAGAACGCGAACCGCTCCGCTTCTTCGGGGAACGGCGGCCGCGGCCCCACCAGGCTCAGATCGCCGCGCAGCACGCTGACCAGTTGCGGCAGCTCATCCAGGCTGTACTTGCGCAGCCAGCGGCCCAGCCGCGTCACCCGGGGGTCGTTGCGCATCTTGAAGACCGGCCCGTTCATCTCGTTCGCCGCTGCCAGCGCGGCCTTGCGGCGGTCGGCATCGGGCACCATGGTGCGGAATTTCCAGCTCGTGATCGGCCGGTGATTGCGCCCGAGCACCCGCCAGTGGTAGAGGACCGGCGCGCGCGGATCGCTCAGCTTGATCGCGACCGCAATGGCCGCCAGCAGCGGCGACAGCAGCACCAGCAGCACCGCGGCTCCGACCAGGTCCATGGCCCGCTTGACCACTCGATAGCCGCTGCCCCAGCGCACGGTGGACACCACGGCCACCGGCTGACCGAGGAAAAATTCCAGCGAAACCTGCGGATCGGCAATCGAGTAGCCCGCCCGGTGCAACTGAAAATCCGGCAGCACCACCACCCGCAGCCCGAGCTCAACCGCTGCGGCAATCCGCTCGCTGGCTTTTGGCACCAAAGCCAGTGGCATGGCGAACACCACCAAATCCACCGCCTCGCGGGTCAGAATCGAAACCAGCGCATCGGTGCTGCCCAGCACCGGTACCCCTTCGACCGTCGTGCCGGCCGGCAACGGCTCCGGATCGAGACAGCCGACCACACAGTAGTCGGCATCGTCGGCGTGCCGCGCGCGGCGGATGAACTCGCGCGCCCGCTCCCGCGTACCCACCACCACCACCCGCGGCACGTTGTAGATGTGAGCCCGGCGCAACGCGAGCAGCCCCAGTACCAGCCAGCGGCCAGCGAGCGAAACCGGAACGTAGAGCAGACAGAAACCGAACAGGATCAGCCGGCTCACCTCGACCAGCTTGGCAGCAAAGATCACCACGGCCAAACCGGCCAGCCCGAGCGCCGAGGTGCGCAGCGTCCGCTGCAGCACCAGCCGCCAGGCCAGTCGCGTGCGCCCGTACAGCCCGGCCTGCGCGGCCAGCCCAATCCAGAGCGGCAGAATCAACAGCAGCAGCCAGGCGTGCTCGGAGAAATGGCCGGGGTCGGCAGCCCCGGCACGCAGCCACGGCCGGTAGACCGGGAGCAGGCGGTAGGAGAGATAGAAGCTGGTCGTCACCCAGAGCAGATCGGCTCCCAGCAGCAGATGCCGGGTGGTCCATCCACCGGTGAAGGCATCGGAGTGTCGCATCGCGTTTCCCTGCCGGACGGTCTAGCTGCGGTCGGCCGTGCGCGCCGCGAGCTCTGCCAGCGCCCGTTCGGCATCGGCATTGAAGCCGCGCACCGTTTCCCGGCTGTACTTGTGATCCACCAGGCGCGGCAGAAACGGCGGCGGAATGGTGATGATGTGAGCTCCCGCCAAAGCCGCCATCTGCACGTCCAGCACGGTGCGGATACTGCCGACGATGATCCGCGCCGGATGGGCCCAGCGATCCAGCCAGCCGCGCACATTGCCGATGACCTCGGACGGATTCCCGCCTTCGTCCGCTATCCTGCCGGCAAACAGACTGACGTAGCTCGCGCCCGCCTTCGCGGCCAGCAGGGCCTGATTGAAGGAAAGAATCGCCGTGCAGTTGACCGCAATGCCTTCCTGAGCCAAGCGGTGCACGACGTCGAGGCAGGAAAGGCCGTCCTGGTTGATCACGGGAACCTTGACCACCACGTTCGGCGCCCAGCGGGCCATGGCGCGTCCCTGGCGCAGCATCTGCTCGGGATCGTTGCTGGTCACTTCGACCGAAACCGGACGCGGATCGAGCAACCGGCACAGCGCCCGCGTGCCCTCTTCCAGGTCATAGACACCGTCCCGCAAGCAGATGGACGGATTCGTGGTGACTCCGTCCACCAAACCGTGCGCCAGCCAACGTGCGATTTCCCGGCAATTCGCGCTGTCGAGAAAGATTTGCATCACGCACCTTCGCATCCCGAGCGAGCCGGCGCCGCCCCGGCACCGACTTCAACGGTCCGGGCTGGCGGCGCTTTCGGTCGTCTCGACCTCTCGCCGCTCGTAGTAGTGATAGTAGGAATAGGCATACGCGTCGGCGGTGCGGGCATCGAGCTGATTCAGCACCACGCCGAGCACATGCCCGCCCACACTTTCGATTCCTGCAAGAGCCCGCTGCGCCAGCTCGCGCGGAGTGGTTCCGGCTTTGACGACCAGCACAACGCCTTCGACCTGCGTGGCCAGCACCCGGCTGTCGGAAACATTCAGCACGGGAGGAGAATCCACAATCACGACGTGATACTGGCGCGCAGCTTCCTGCAGCAGCGCGGGCATCCGCGCGCCGCTCAGCAACTCGGCCGGGTTCGGCGGAACGGGCCCGCAGACCAGCGCATCCAGACCCGGCACGCCGGTCGGCTGCACCACGTCCATCCACTCGACCCGCCCCGACAGGTAGCCAGACAAGCCCTGCTGCCGTCCGAGTCCGAAGGCCAGATGGACCGAAGGCCGACGCATGTCTCCGTCGATCAGCAGCACACGCTGACCGAGCTGGGCCAGCGAAATCGCCAAGTTGGTGGAGACGGTCGTTTTCCCCTCGCCCGGCTGCGCACTGGTCACCAACAAAGTCCGCGGGGGGCGGTCGGCCGCCGAAAGCAGCACCGAAGTGCGCAGACCGGCAAAGGCCTCCGCCAGCACCGAATGCTGCGTTTCCGCCCGGTCAATGCGCAGCCAGAGGTTCAGGCCCGGTGCCGGTTTCCCGTTCGGCTTCTGCGTCCGGCGCCCGGCCAGGAGACTGCCTGAAATCTGCGGTCGCCGACCATAGACGGCGCCGCGCCGCCCGACGAGCGAATCTTCTGCCGGGATGAAGGCCAGCGTGGGAATCTGCAGATAGCGTTCGATCTCCTCCGAGCTTTTGATCGAACTGTCGACGTGCTCGGCCAGCAGTGCCGCTCCGATTCCCAAGCCGAGCCCGAAGGCGGTCCCCAGGAGCAGGTTCAGCAGCAGGTTCGGTTTTGCCGGACGCCGCGGCGGCGTGGCGCGATCCACGACGCGAATGTTGGAAGACTTGATGCCCGAAGAAACGCCGGCTTCCTTCAGCCGCTGCAGCAGGGCTTCGTAGAGCTGCCGGTTGGTTTCCACTTCTCGTTTCAGGATGTTGTACTGCACCGAGCGTTCCGCCACCTGGTTTCGCCGCTGCTGCTGTTCGGCAAACGCGCGGACCAGCATCTGTTCCCGTGCCAGTGCCGCGCGGTACTCGTTGCCGACGCGCTCGGCCATGCGCGCCCGTTCGGCGGCCAGCAACTGTTCGAGCTCACCGATCTGGTTGTCGAGCTGGCGCACGCGGGGATATTCTCCGGTGAACAGCGTGGCCAGCTCCGCCCGTTCCCGCCGCAGATCGGCCAGCCGCACGAGCAGGTCTTCGATCACCTTGCTCTCGCCGCCGGGCAGCGCCGAGAAATGGCCCGCCTCGACCAGCCGATAGCGGGATTCCCGCTCGAACCGCTCGGCCTGCGCCCGCGTCAGCTCCTCCTGCAACTGTCGCAACCGCTCATCCAGGATGTGCTCGGGCTGTCCCTCGCTGGTTTCCAGAAACAGCAGGCCGTTTTCCCGGGCATACCGCTGCAGCTCTTCTTCCGAGCGTTCCAGTTTCACTTTCAGCCCGTCGAGCTGCTGACCGAGCCATTCACTGGCCTTCTGGGTGGCCTGCCAGCGCACCTCTAAACTCTGGTCGATGTAGTTGTCCGCGAGCGCATTGACCACGGCAGCGGCGAGCTCCGGATCGTGCGATTGAAAACTGATTTCGACGAGCCGGCTGCGCTTGACCGGAGCGATGGTCAGCCGCCGGTGGTAGCTGGCCAGCGTAGCCTCCAGCGCTTCCGGCCCCGGGGCCGAGTCCGGCACGCTGGCCGCCGACACCGTGCCGGCCGAGGAGGCGTTCGGGTTGAACTCGGGCACGCGGTCCAGGCGCAACTGCTGGATTACCCGTCGCGCCAGGGCATCGCTGCGGAGCACCTTGTACTGGGTTTCCAGATAGGCATCGGAGACCGTCTCCAGCTCGAACAGTTCCTTCACCGTCAGAAAATTCGGATTTTCTTTTTCGATTTCGATCAACCCGCGGGCTTCGAACACCGGCCGCATCTTCAGCGTGCCGATCAGCACCAGCAGCCAGACGACGCTGAACAGCGTCAGCACCGTCCAGCGCCGCTTGCGCAGCACGCGCCAGTACGCCAGCAGATCCACCGGCGTTTCGCGCTGGCTGTCGGTGGCCCGTGGGGCCGGCAACGGACCGGGCACGATCGGGCCCGGCGGGCGGTGGGGGACCAACGGATGCGCTTCGCTCATCCTACCTCCGGAAGACGATCAACCCGCTGACGATCCCGATGGCGGCTTCGGCACTGCGATAGAACGCCCCGCGCGCCGCCGAGTTGGGCACAAAGACGATGTCGCGGGGCTGCAGCAACAGGTCCGGAGCCTTGCCATCCAGGATGCGTCCCAGATCGACGGGAATCTCCTGCCGCGCGCCGGTGCGGGCATCGGTGCGAATGATCCGCGCGCGGCTGCGCGCCGCCGTTCGGGTCAGGCCCTCGGCCAGCGCCAGCGACTGGAGCACGCTGATGCTTTCGTTGCTCCGCAGCAGAAAGCCACCGGGCTTGTGCACCTCGCCCACGACATAGACCACGCCCGCACGCGGCACCCGTACCACGTCGCCGGGCCAAACCGGCAGATCCAGCTCCGGGCTGCTCGACTGCAGTAGATCCTTCAGATGGATTTCGGCCACCGGCGCCAGCTCGCTGGCCAGAACCCGTTCCGGACTGCGTGTGATCACCACGCGGTCACCGGCATCCTCGGCCAATCCGCCGGCCAGCGACAGCACCTCGACCACCGAGCTGCGCCTTCGCAGTTGATAGACACCCGGCCGGGCCACGGCCCCGAACACCGCCACACCCCGGCTGTTCAGCTCCTTCACAAACACACTCACCTGTGGATCGCGCATGTACCGTTCGGCCAGGCGCCGGCCGATTTCTTGCTCCAGCTCGCGCGCCGTTCGCCCGGCAGCGACAAGCGGACCGATCAGCGGCAGGGAAATCTCTCCGGCGTTGTTCACGCGCACGGTGCGGTTCAGCTCCTCGGCACCGAGGATTGTGATTTCCAGCAGATCCTCCGGACCGATCTGCCCCTCCGCAGCCTCGGCGGTGCCGCGGAGGCTCTGCTCGAGCTGCGCCAGCCGCCGGTTGTAATCTCGGGTCGTTTCGAGCACCGGCTTTTCTTCCTTCGGAGGCTGCTGGGCCCGGGGCGGTTGAGCACTGAGCGCGCCAATCGTGCCCAGCAGCCCTGCGAGGGCCGCTCGTGAGGCTCCACGGAACAGGACTGTGTTGTGCCTCATGGGATATGCTCCCGGCTCTTGTCTCATGCGGACGAGCCGGCTGCGCAGGGCGCACACCGGCTGCACGCACGAAAAGCGGAAAGAATCTCGAAGGAAGGGGGCGAGCCGTCCTGCAGGGCACGGCTCGCATTCGAGAAGGTTTCCGAAGACGACTCTGTCGACCGCGGCCTACGGACAGCTAATCGTGAACGGCGTAGCCGAGCCGACCACTCGGCACTCCTGCGGTTCATCCCGCAAGAAGGCCGCCAGTGCGACAGCAAACCCGGCAACACCCAAGCCCACGGCCGTGACCAGGACGAATTTGTCGAACGCACTCAGCCCGTTCACCGGCGCCGGAGCCACTGTCGCCTCCAGCTTCGTTCCCGCGGGAACCTCGACGGTGCGGTCTGCGGCGACCACCACCGCCGTTCCGTGCCGGCTGAGCACCTCCAGCGCGCGGCCGCGCACGGCCACTTCAAAAATAGCCGCACCGCCGCCGGCCGAGATCTGTGTGCCGAGCGCCTGCACCTGCAGTGGCCGTTCCGCACGGCTGACGACGGCCAGCGAGCCTTGCTCCAGAACGACGCGCAACCGCTCGCCCGCCTGGCGCACCGCGGCGACGCTCAGCTCAGGCAGAAACACCTGGTCGCGCCCGGCCAGCAGCAGCGACACGGCCGCATCTTTTCCGATGACGATGCGGTCATCGGCATAGAGCGTGCCTTCAGAAGGCAGAACCACACCGTTGACTTCCACGCGTCCCTTGGCCTGGATCGTGCCTACCGCTGCAGGGGGATACGCCGGCGCCACGCCCGCGTAGACCAGCAGCAGCGACACGACCACGGCCAGCAAGCCTTTCCTGCTCATCGAACCCCTCCTGACAAAGTAGATTTGCTTTCGCCACAAGCTTGTCCTGGTTGCTCCACGGAAGGGGGTGGAATGCAGGGAACCCGCGGGAAGGGAGAAACGCCGGGCCCAGAACGCCGGCAGTGTACTCCGCGGGATCCGCTGAGTGTCAAGCGGATTTTCCAAACGATTACTCCCCGTCGCTCGGAACCCTGCCGCGCTGTTTCGACCATCAACGACTCTCCACTTCCGAAATGAAACTCAAAGTACTCCGTGCAGAGAGGATCATTGCAAGCTGCTGGCCAATCTCGCGTGCTCGCCTGCGAACGCCTGCGCACAGCGAATGGCCCGCCAATTGCTTGCCTCACCGAGATGCGTTATCTTGCCCATCCGATGATCGACATTCACTGTCATTTGCTGCCCGGACTCGACGACGGTCCCGATTCCCTGGAGGAGTCGTTGCAGATGGTCGAAGCGGCCATCGCCGACGGCATCACTCACCTGGTCGCCACGCCACACGCCAATGATCGCTACGCCTTCCTTCCCGATTTGGTGCGCCAGCGCCGAGATGAAATCGCTCGCGCCGCAGGCGACCGATTGTTTCTCGCCACCGGCTGCGATTTCCATCTGACCTACGAAAACGTGCGCGATGCGCGTGCGCACCCCTCCAAATACACCTTGAACCAGAAGAATTATCTCCTGGTGGAATTTGCCGATTTTGCGATTCCGCCTTCTGTGGACGAGGCGCTGCATCAGTTGCAGTTGCACGGCATCGTTCCCGTGATCACGCATCCGGAGCGGAACGGTTTGATCTGTCGGCAGCCGCAGCGCCTGGCCAACTGGGTACAACGGGGCTGCTACGTACAGGTGACCGCGGGCTCCTTCCTCGGCCGATTCGGTCCTGCTGCCCGGCGTGCCGCCGAGCAGTGGCTGGCCGAGGGTCTGGTGCACTTTGTGGCCTCCGATGCCCACAATCTCCACAGCCGCCCGATTCAGCTCAGCGAGGCCTATGCTGCCGTCTGCAAACAGCACGGCGAGCCAGTGGCGCGCGCCCTGTTTCGAGAAAACCCGCTGGCGGCAATCGAGGGTCGTCCCCTGCCCTGGGTTCCGGAGCCGCCCGACCCGGCACACATAGGCGCGGTCGGAACGGCTCAGGGCCGGCGTCGCAAACGGTTCTGGTTTTTCTGACGGTCAGCGCAAACCGGAGAAACTGGAACGTGCACCGTCCTGCTGCCTCGGCGGGCGGTCTGCTCAGACGAGCAGCTCGAGCACCTCTTCGTAGCGCTTGAAGGGAGGAATCAGGTAGGCCCCGGCGAATTTCCCGCGGGCCCATTCGAGCAGGCGACGGGCCAGGGCAAAGCCGCAGTCGCGCGCGGCCGCTCCGGCCTGTTCGAGCTGGCTGAGCACGGAGGCGGGGATGACCATGCCGGGCACTTCGTTGTGCAGACGCACTGCCTGCTTGAAGCTGGTCAGCGGCCAGATGCCCACCAGGACCGGGATCGGCGGAGGAGCGCCCAGTTTTTCTACGAATGCTTCCCAGTAGGCAGGATCGAACAGCGGCTGGGTCATCGCGAAATGGGCTCCGGCCTCGATCTTGCGGCGGAAGCGTTCGATTTCGTAGTCGAGGTCCTCGGCAACGGGATTCAGGGCGACCCCGATGGTGAAATTCGTGGCCCCGCCCAGTTGCTTGCCGGCCCAGTCGGTGCCGGCATTCAGCCGCGCCAGTACCCGCACCAGACCAATCGAATCCACCTCGTAGACACCGCTGGTTTCCGGATGGTCGCCGAGCGAGGGCGGGTCGCCGGTGAGGGCCAGCACGTTGCGCACGCCGCCGACCGACCAGGCGCCCAGCAGCGTCGCCTGCAGGCCGATGATGTTCATGTCGCGCGTGGTCAGATGGGGAATCGTCTCGATGCCGCGGGCTTCCAGCGCACCCGCCAACATCATGGCGTCCATGCCGACCCGCGCCAGCGTGCCACTGTTGATGTCCACCACATCGACGCGTCCGGAAGCCATCACACGGTCCACCTGTTCGAAGATGCGATCCAGGGCCACTCCTTTCGGCGGGTCGATTTCGACCGAGATGACGAACTGACCCGACTGCAGCTTTCGCCAGAGCCGGCTTTCGGGCTCGCGCGCCCGCGAGATCGCGGCAGGCGGTTGCGCCGGCGGCGTTTCGACCTGCACGCTGCGCGCGGCGCGCGTCGGAGCCGGGCGCAGGTGGCGGACGGCTTCCGCGATGGCCCGGATGTGCTCGGGCGTGGTCCCGCAGCAACCACCCACAAGGCGGGCGCCGGTTTCGACGGCCTCGCGCGCGAACGCAGCGAAATATTCCGGAGAAGATTTCGGATAGACGATGCGGTCTCCCATGCGCTGCGGGAAGCCGGCATTCGGCATGGCGGAGAGGGCCAGGCCGCTGGTGGCCATTGCGCGCAGCACGGGCAGCAGCGGCTGCGGGCCCAGCGTACAGTTGGCGCCGATGGCCTGCACCGGCTGCTGAGCCAGGCGCCAGGCTGCCTCGGCGGCCGGCGTGCCCCCGAAGGTGGTGCCTTCTTCGTTGAACGTCAGCGAAGCCACGATCGGGAGCGCGGAAAACGAACGGATCGCCGCAATCGCCAGCAGGAGCTGATCGAGGTCGGTGAACGTTTCCAGCAGGAAGAAATCGACCCCGCGCTCTTCGAGGGCCGCGGCCTGCTCGGTGTAAATGGCCCGGATTTCCTCGTCGGGCAGCGTGCGGCCCTGCCGGAGCAGGCCGAGCGGCCCGATCGAGCCGGCGATCAGAACCTCGTGGGGTGCGGCCTCGCGAGCCTCGCGGGCAATTTTCACGGCGCGATGGTTGATCCGCACCACCTCGTCGCCCAACCCGATCTGTGCCAGCCGGTGACGGTTGGCGCCGAACGTGTTCGTTTCGATGATCTGCGCCCCGGCCTGGATATAAGCCTGGTGAATGCCGAAGACAACCTCCGGCTGGGTCAGGTTGACCTCGTCAAAGGAGCGCTGCGGGCCGGCGGCTTCGTAGATCATCGAGCCCATGGCCCCATCGGCCACCAGCACGCCGTTGCGCAATCGCTCGACGAATTCGTCAATCTTCATCCGAGAAGCAGCCGGAACACGTGCGGCCGTCGCACGCGACAGCAAGGCGCAACAGTATAACATCGCCTCCGACGGGTCAGCAGCGCCCGGAAGGAGAACCCGCCAGCGGCGCGCTGGCCGCAGACCGGCTATTGCCGCATCTGCTCGATCATGCCGGCGATGGTGTGCATCAGGTCGTACTTGGTGAGAATTTCATAGCGACCGTTGCCCATGTCCACGAACACGGCCGGGCCTTCGTGGCTGAGCAGATAGGTGATGCGGTCGGCCGGCGCGTCTTTCGGCACGGTGGGCAGCGGCTTGCCCATAACCTCGCGGATGACCAGCTTCCGCAGGTCCTTGCCCTGCAGCGCCAGATTCAGGATCTGGTCTTCATAGATGGTGCCGATCAGGTTGCCGTTTTCAAAAACGGGCAACTGGGAAATGTCCTGGGCCTGCATCGTGCGCAGGGCGTGGAAGACGGTCTGATCCGGCCGCGCCGTGAGCAGCTCTTTCACCTTGCTGCGCTGGTGTTTGACGCGCACGATGTCTTCTGCCGTCAGCGGCACGGCCGCATCCGAGTAGCCGTGATCGCGCATCCATTCGTCGTTGTAGATCTTGCTCAGGTAGCGCATGCCGCTGTCCGGCAGAAACGCCACGACCAGATCGTTCGGCCCGCATTGCCGTGCCACCCGCAACGCTGCGGAAACACAGCCGCCGCCGGAACCGCCGGTGAAGATGCCTTCGGCGCGAGCCAGCCGGCGCGCCATGACAAAGCATTCTTCATCGGTCACCTGAATCACGTCGTCCAGGTAGCGGAAATCCATCGTCGAGGGAAAGAAATCTTCGCCGATGCCTTCGACGACGTAGGTTCGGGCCTTGCCCACTTTGCCCGTTTTCACGTAGTCGTAGTAGAGCGAGCCGACGGGATCCACGCCGATGATCTGCACCCGGGGATTTTTCTCTTTCAGGTAGCGGCCCACTCCGCTGATCGTGCCGCCGGTGCCCATGCCGCAGACGAAATGCGTGATCTTCCCCTCGGTGTCTTCCCAGATCTCCGGGCCGGTCGTGCGGTAGTGCGCTTCCGGGTTCATCGGATTTTCGTACTGATTCGGATAGTAGGAGTTGGGGATCTCCTGCGCCAGCTTGCGCGCCACCGAATAGTAGCTGCGCGGGTCGTCGGGTTCGACCGCCGTCGGGCAGACAATGACCTCCGCGCCCAGCGCCTTGAGCAGATCGATTTTTTCTTTCGACTGCTTGTCGTTGATCGTAAAGACCACCTTGTAGCCGCGCACCGCGGCCACCAGGGCCAGGCCCATGCCGGTGTTTCCGCTGGTGCCCTCGATGATCGTTCCGCCGGGTTTCAGCTTGCCGGTGCGCTCGGCTTCATCGATCATGGTGATGCCGATGCGATCTTTGACCGATCCACCCGGATTCAAATAGTCCGCCTTGACGTACACCTCAGCGGCGATATCGGCAGTGAGGCGGTTCAGACGAATCAACGGTGTTCTGCCGACCGCCTCCAGAATATTTCGACAACGCATACCTGCCTCTCTCGGCGCGTCTTTCGGGCCAGCTTAGGCGTTTGTTGCCTGGCTGTCCAGTCGCAGCCGGTCCGCGGTTGTCCCCGCCGGAACCCCAGCCGGCCGAAGCGCGGGAACCGGATTTCTAGGTCTTCGCTTCCGGCCGCAGACGGATCAGGTGATTCGTCACCCAGAGCGGCCCGACCACGAGGTGGATGAGATTCTTGAAAAACGCCGGCGAACGTTTCTCGTACACCCCGTGGCCGACAAACTGGAAGATCCAGCCGAGCACGAACAACACCAGATGCACCGGCCAGCTCAACTGGCGCGCCAGTCCGTACAGCAGCAGGTAGGCCAGAATCAGCACCGCGCCCAAGCGCGCGTCCAACCGCAGGTAGACCGGCGCCAGCAGCACGACCAGCACCACGGCCCAGTCCAGGCGCACGCCGCCCACCGGGAAAGCCTCCACGGCCAGCAAACCCAGCAGCGAAAACGCAATCAACGGGATGCCGATCATATGACACCACCGGTTTCGCGGATTCTGGTGGTGCTCGGCATAGTCGGCAAACAGCAGGGCCAGTCGGTCCGCCATAGATTCCTCCCGCGGGATGCCTTCTCTTTGCAAGCCCTGGCGGGCAGCCTAGCACTGTCCACAGCGAAGTCAAGCTGAGGCTGGACGCGCGCTGGTTGCCTCAGCCGCGCCGGCCACGGTGGTGCGGCGGCACCGCTCCAGCAGCCCCTGCAGACCCGCCAGAACAGCCGCAGGGGCTTCGAGCTGAGGGTAGTGGCCGACACCGGCCAGCTCGATCAGGTCGGGCGCAGCGATGAGCTGGCGGTACCGTGCCGCCACGCCGGCTCCGGAGACCGGGTCGTCCAGACCCCAGATCAACCGTACAGGCACCATCGCGTGCTGCAGGGCGCTGACCCAGCGCTCGCGGTGACGGCGGCGTTCATCCAGATATCGAATCACGCGATGAGCTATCCGCGCACCACCGCCGTGGCGCACCAGTGTCCAGAACTGCTCCAGCTCCGCCGGGGAAGGCCGATTCGCTGGCGCGAAGATGCGCGAAAAACTGCGGCGAAATCCGGCACGGGACATCAGCCGGGACGCCAGACCACCCAGCGGGCTGCGCAGCAACCGCTGAATGGGCAGCGGGCGGTGTGCTTCCGGAAACAGTCCTCCGTTCAGCAGGCAGACGGAGTCCATCGCAATGCAGTCGAGCCCCTGCTGCCGGCGTTGAAGAAAACGCGCCAGCAGCTCCTGCGCCACCGTAGCACCGTAATCGTGGGCCAGCAGATGACAGCTCCGCACGCGCAGCGCGCACAACAGTGATTCCACCAGGGTGGCCTGATCGAAAATGGAGTACGGATGATGGCGCGGCTTGTCACTGAAGCCGAAACCCAGAAAATCCGGGGCGATCACGCGGAACCGCCGCGTCAGCTCCGGCCAGATCCGGTGCCAATCCCAGGAAGCGGTGGGGAAGCCATGCAGACACAGCAGCGCCTCGCCGCGACCTTCGTCGCGATAGAAAACAGCGTGGCCGCGATAGCGGAACCAGCGGCCCGCGGCCTGCCAGGCTTCCAGGCGCATGGCCCCTCGGGAACCTTCGCCACCGCGCGCAGCCTCAGTCGGCCCAGGCCATCCCGTCCGGCTCGTTGCCGGTCGTGAAACTGCGCAGCACGCGGCGCTCGGCGATATCCACCACGGTGATCTGGTTCGCGTTCGTGTTCGCCACAAACACCCGCTGACCGTCCGGCGACATCAGCAGCCCGACGGGGACCGCACCCACCGCAATCGTATCCAGCAGCTTCCGCGTGGCCACGTCGAACACCGTAATCGTGTTGCTGCGCGCGTTGGACACCCAGGCCTGCCGGCCATCAGGAGTGAATTTCAGTCGAATCGGAACTTCGCCGCCGCTCGGCAAGGTGGCCACGACGGTGTCGTCGGCCACACGGAGGATCGAAATGGTGTTGGCGGCCCGGTTGGTGACCCAGACTTCGCGACCATCGGGCAGCACGTCGATGCCTTCGGCACCGGCACCGGTGGGAATGGACTTGACGGTGTCGCTGGTGCGGTCGATCACGGTCACGCTGCCTGAACCGATATTCGCCACGTAGAGCTTGCGCTCATCGGGTGTGGGCACCACCATGTGGCTGGTCTGCTGGCCGGTTGTCCAGGCCTTCAGGATTTTGCCCGTGGCCGCATCGAGTTCGAGCACCGCCTGATTGCCCTCGCAGGTCACCCAGACCCGGGTGCCATCCCGGCTGACCCAGATGCCGTGGGGTTGGCGGTACTCGCCCAGGTCCCAGGTGGCTTTGACCGACCGGGTCTGCAGGTCGAGCACGGTGATGGTGTGGCCGGGCTGCATGCGCGGCCGTTCGCCTTCCCGGAAGACAGCAAATGCGCCGTAGTTGGCTACATACACGTAGCGGCCATCCGGCGAAGCAGCCGCCTCATGCGGACCCTGACCGGTCGGCAACCGAGCGATGACTTCCAGAGTCTGCCCATCCACCAGTGCCGCCTCGTGATCCGATTTGTTCAACACGACTAGCGTGCCCGCAGCAGCCAGCGTCGGCACCAGCAGCGCAGCGAGCACGAGCAGCGGTTTTGTGCGCATTGGGATTACTCCTCGGCAGCGAAAGGTTCCGAGCGTTCCGTCCCGTTGGACGCAGCGTTTGCCGCACGGGTTGCGAAACTTCGTTTCTACCCCCACGATTCTATGCTATATGCCAGCGCCAGGGGGAAATTTTGGATAAGGGAAAACGCTCCATGTCCATTCTGAAGAAAGTCTCGACCGGCACACCGTGGGAACCGATCGTGGGCTATTCCCGCGCTGTGCGCGTAGGACCGCACGTACACATTTCGGGCACTACGGCCACGGATTCCACCGGCAAAGTCACCGCCATCGGCGATCCCTACGGGCAGACGGTCCAGACCCTCCGCAATATCGAGGCCGCGCTGCGCGGCTGCGGCGCGCGGCTCAAGCATGTTGTGCGGACGCGCATTTACGTCACCGACATCGGGAACTGGGAGCAAATCGGCCGTGCTCACCGTGAGTATTTCGGCACGATCCGCCCGGCAACATCGATGGTCGAAGTCAGCCGGCTCGTGCTGCCGGAGATGCTGGTGGAAATCGAAGCCGAAGCGTACGTCCCGGAAACGGTCCGATGAGCGCGACATTCTGCAGGCGCTTGTCTCGACCGTCGTGGTGCGCTAGCATGGCAGCCAGCGCGTTCCTCAGGCAGTGCAGCGTTCCTCGCGCGCAGACAGGCAGGGGATATGGCCGTTTTTCGGCGAGAATTTACCGTCGGCATGGCGGCGCCTCTTGCGCTGACCGCAGCCCTTCTGGGCCTGCTGCTGATGGGCTACCTGGTGCTGCGCAAAGAAGGATTCCGCTTTTCTCCTGAACCTTCCCTGCCCGACCCGGCTGACCTGCCCTCCTACGGCGCACCTGACCCGGATTGGACCGTGCACGGACTCGACGGGAGCGTCCTCCGACTCGGAGACCTGCGCGGCCGGCCGGTGTTCGTGAACATCTGGGCTACGTGGTGTGGACCCTGCGTTGAAGAAATGCCGACTATCGCCCGTCTCTACGCCAGTCTGCAGGAATCCGGCGTGGCCTTCCTGGCGGTCTCGGAAGAAAATCGGGAAACCGTGCGGAAATTCGTGCAGCAGGAAAAGCTGAGCCTGCCGGTGTACATCTCCGAAACCCGGTTGCCTGCGGAGCTGGAAACCTCCGGCATTCCGGCCACGTTTATCCTGGATGGAGCCGGGCGCGTGGTTTTCAAGCACATCGGAGTGGCTGAATGGGATGCTGCGCCGGTGCGTGAGTTTCTGCTGGCGCTGCGTGCGCAGGCTTCCGCTCCACCCTCGGCACCATGAGCTTCAAGCCTCGCTGCAATCGGCGGCAGGGAGCGAGCCCCGGTGCGACGCGCGCTGCACGCACCGGACAACCGCAAGCACACCCGATGCAGAAAACAGAAAACTCCACAGGTGAAAAACTCATGAAAAACCGTTTGCGGCTTTCGATGCTGGGTCTGCTGGCTGCGGCGCTGCTGCCGCTCTGGCTGGGTCAGGCGCGCGAGCGCGAGCCGAACTCAGCCTACGCCGCACGCCGCCAGGCCCTGCGCGCCAGGATAGACGGCCCAGTGGTTCTGTTCGGCTACACCGGCCGGGAAGATGCTTCGCCCTCCTACGTGTTCAACCAGGAGGAGAATTTCTACTACCTGACCGGCCACAATGAAGAAGGCGCTGCCCTGCTGCTCGTTCCCGAACCGCCGGCGGGCCGGCGCTGGGACGGGCCACGCGAGGTTCTTTTCCTGCCACCGCGCAACGCCACCGCCGAACGCTGGGATGGCCCGCGGCTGGCCGCCGAAGACCCTGACGCCGCTGCCCGCACCGGCTTCGCCGCCGTGCGGGCTTTCGCGGAACTGGAGGGAGAACTGAAACGGCTGGCGGAAATCTTTCCGCGGTTCCACACGCTGCTGCCGCGAGAGAACGAGGAAGGCTATCCCCACACCCGCATCTGGCAGGACTGGCTGAAGGCGCGGTTGGGAAGTGTTCCGCTGGCGGACCTGCGTGCGACGCTGGGCGCCATGCGCCAAGTGAAGGCACCCACCGAGCTGCGCCTGCTCGAAAAGGCCATCGAAGTTTCCATGGACGCCCATCTGGCCGCCATGCGCATGCTGCGCCCCGGGCTGTATGAGTATCAAGTGGCGGCACGGATGGAGTATGTTCACAAATCTGCGGGTTGCGAGCGGGAAGGGTACGCACCGATTGTCGGCGCCGGGTTCAACTCCACGGTGCTGCACTACAACAAGCTGGAGCGGCGCATTGAAGAAGGCGACATCGTCGTGCTCGACGTCGGCGCCCAGTGTGAGGGGTACGTCGCCGACATCACCCGCACGCTCCCCGCGAACGGAAAATTTTCGCCGCGACAGCGCGAGATTTACGAGATCGTTCTGGGCGCCCAGAATGCTGTGTTCGCCGCGTTGAAGCCAGGCATGCGCCTTTCCCGCACGGGCCCGAACAGCCTCTTTCAGATCGCCTACGATTACATCGATTCCCACGGCACCGACCGGCAGGGCCGCTCGCTGGGACGCTACTTCATCCACGGCCTAGGCCACCACATCGGGTTACACGTGCACGACGCCGGCGACCCGGGCCGCCCGCTCGAGCCCGGCATGGTGGTGACGATCGAGCCGGGCATCTACATCCCGGAAGAAAATCTGGGAGTGCGAATCGAAGATATCGTTCTGATCACTGAAGACGGCTACAGGCTGCTCACCGCGCGGCTGCCGCGCACCGTGGAGGCCATCGAGCAGGAAATGGCACGTCCGGATGCCGATCCCGCCTGCTCTGCGCGAGAAGCCGCCGCCGCACGTTTGCGCCTGCCCGCTGCCGTCTCTATAATAAATTTCTACGCCGCGCATGCCGTTTGCGGCTCGTTCCTGCCTGGCGGGCATTCTTCAGGCCGGCCGCTTTCGATTCGCACCCAGGAGTGAACGGCGATGGTGAAGGCAACGCAACTGCGTCCTGGAATGGTCATCCAGCACGAAGGGGACCTCTACGTGGTGTTCAGCGTCGAACACCGCACGCCGGGCAACAAACGTGGCTCCATGCAGACCAAACTGCGCAACCTGCGCACCGGGGCCATCATTGATTATCGGTTCCGCGCCGAGGATTTCGTCGAGCGGGCCATCCTGGACGAAGTCGAGATGGAATACCTCTACAGCGACGCCGAAGGCTACCACTTCATGAACACCCAGACCTTCGAGCAGATTGCGCTGAGCAAAGACGTGCTGGGCGACAGCACCGACTATCTGGTGCCCAACACCGTGATCAAAGTGGAGTTCTACGAAGGCCGACCCATCGGCGTCTCCCTGCCCGACACGGTCGATCTGACCGTGGTCGAAACCGAACCCGGCCTGCAGAAAGCCACCGCCAGCGCCGTGATGAAACCCGCCAAACTGGAAACCGGCCTGGTGATTCAGGTGCCCCCGTTCATCAACATCGGCGACAAAGTGAAAGTGGACACCTCCGAGGGCCGCTACATCCAGCGCGCCACATGACGGCATCTGCCGGGCACCGGGCAGACCCGCTGCGGCAGAATGGCCCGGTGGACCGGCAGGGGTACGACCATCCAGCGGCGCTGCGGCTTCTTCCCTGCGCAGCCTTGCGGGAAAGAGGCGGCGTCAGCATCCCGGAACCGAGAAGAAGGAAGTGACACAAGAGGCAGCCGGCGATGTTTCCTGGGGACGATCCACCGGAAAACACAGGGGCAAGCAAGCCGCGGGGAACGGCTCAGCCAAAGACGCGGTGGAAGATCGCGTCCACATAACGCAACTGCCGGTGGAGATCGAAGGCGCGCGCGATGCCTTGGGCATCGAGATAACGCTGAATGCGCGCGTCGGCAGCGACACGTTCGCGGAAGCTCGGCGCAGCATCCCAGGCCGCCAGCGCGTGCTCCTGGATCCAGCGATAGGCTTCGTCCCGCGGGGCGCCCGCTTCGACCAGATCGAGCAGCAACTGCCCCGAGAAAATCAGCCCGCCGGTCAGCTCCAGATTCTGCCGCATCCGTTCGGGATAGACGCGCAGCTGGGCCACAATGTCGGTCATCCGCGCCAGCAGGTAGTCCACCAGAATCGTCGAGTCGGGCAGGATGACGCGTTCGACCGAGCTGTGCGAAATATCGCGTTCATGCCACAGCGCGATGTTTTCCAGCGCGGCCAGCGCATTCGTGCGCACCAGCCGCGCCAAACCACAAACCTGTTCGCAGGAAACCGGGTTGCGCTTGTGCGGCATCGCGGAACTGCCACGCTGCTCACTGCCGAATGGTTCCTCCGCTTCGCGCACTTCGGTGCGCTGCAGGTGGCGGATCTCCAGCGCCACCGTTTCCAGCGACGCCGCAATCAGCGCCAGTGTGGACAGGTAGTGTGCGTGGCGATCCCGCTGAATCACCTGCGTTGAGATCGGCGCCACCGCCAGACCCAGGCGCCGGCAAATCTTCTCCTCGATCTCCGGTCCGAGGTGCGCACAGTTGCCCACTGCACCGGAAATCTTGCCGACGGCCATCTGCGCGGCGGCGGCGCGAAACCGTTCGAGATTCCGCTGGTTTTCCGCATACCAGTTGGCCAGCTTGAGCCCGAAGGTGATGGGCTCGGCGTGAACGCCATGGGTGCGGCCGATCTGCGGCGTATCTTTGAATTCGAACGCGCGCCGCTTCAGCACTTCGGCAAAATTCAGCAGGCCCTGCTCGATCAACTGCGACGCCTGCCGCACCAGCAGTGCCTGGGCAGTGTCCACGACATCGTTCGACGTCAGCCCGAAATGCAGCCAGCGCGCCGCCTGCGGGTCGCCAATGGATTCGCCGACCGCCAGGGTGAATGCGATCACATCATGTTTGACCCGGGCTTCCAGTTCCGCGATGCGCGCGACATCGATCCGTGCCCGCTCGCGCAGGATTCGCGCAGCCTCGGCCGGCACCAGACCGGCTTCCGCCAGCACGTCGGCAACGGCCAGCTCCACCTCGAGCCATTTCTGGAACCGATTCGCATCGCTCCAGACCTGGCCCATCTCCGCTCGCGTGTACCGTGGAATCAAGCACGCCCCCGCGACCTGCCCGGAACAGCAGCGCTCCTCACCCCACTGTCTGCGCTGGAGCCTGCTCGCATCCGTCTTCCCCGAGAAACATTCCGTTGCTTTTAGTATTTACGAATCAGAATATCGGCCTTCCATTTTCCGGACCGCCCCGGATCACGGAACAGCGCAGCATCCCGCCGCAGTGCTCACCGAAAAGAGCAAGATACAACACGCCAGGCCTCGCCCCGCGCTCGCCGTATCTGTTGCTTTTTCCGAACGCTGGGTCCGGCGCACCCGGCTCCAACCGGGCCTCCACGATAACGATCTTTCCTGTTTGCCTATGAGGCGCATATCCCGGCTGCCGCAGGCGCGCGTAACTGCTTCGCCTCTGGATTCCGCTGCATCAACGGATCCCCAGCAGCAAATCGAAACTCTGGAGATTCGCAGCCGCGTATCATACCAGATTCCGCAGGAATCGAAGTTGCACAACCCGCACGCCCATCTCCAGTTCCCCCGGACCGGTTGGTCACTCTGCCGGGCGTGCAGCGGTCCGGCCAGTAACCTGTGGGAGAGAAGCACCACGACTCCGCCCACGTCGGCTCAGCGGAAAGTGGCGCGTTGACAACAGAGTCAGAAAGCCGGGAATCCAGTCGAATGCTGGGGTCAGGCGAGCGCACCGGCAAGCGTACCGGCGTCCGGCACGCCCCTACGGCTGAACCGGAGAAAGATGCGGCACCACAGAGAGCCCCGCTGAGGGAATCCAGCCGGCCCGCGCGCGGCAGCGCTGCCAGCCATCGGATTCCGGTGGCCCGACGCGCTCGACAGGAATACGCACAACCTGTGTGGATTCCAACGGGCTGGCCGCCAGCGTCGGCAGCAGGTGCAGGATGCCGGCGCCACCCGCACTCGTGTTGGCCAGCTCAAAAGCCGATCCGTAGAAATTCCGCCGCTCGAATTCAGCGACCTCATCGGCGCGTGCCCAGCCTTCCACGGCGTCCGGCGTGACGATCTCCAGGAAATCCTCCGTGGCCCAGCGAACTTCGTACGGGCCCGGAGCAAGCGAGCGCACTGCCGGCCCCCGCGGGAAATTGCTCGCCGCGACAGAGGACTCCAGGATTACCACAGGAACTATACGCCAGCACGACCACGCTCGGCCTCGGCTCAGCACGCAGATGCCTTCATCGGTGCCCACCCAGAGCGCTCCGTCTTCCCCGGCCATCGCGGTAACTACGTGGCCCAGAAAACCCGAGCCACTGCCCGTGCGGTGGGAACGAAGTCGGCCACTCTGCGGGTCCAGCTCGGCCAGACCCACAGTCGGCTCCAGCTCGTCCTCGCCGAAGCGACGCGCTCCCAGCCAGAGCCGGCCGTCAAAACGCGCCAGGTGGGTGACGGAAGAAGTCAGCAGGGCCTCCGGCTGGAAGACCTCTGCCTTGCCGGCCGCGGTGTCCACTCGCACCACCGTGCCCAAACCCAGTGCGCCCTGGCTGGTGTCGTAGCGAATCCCGAGCCAGAGATTCGAACCATCCTCCAAAACAGCGGCCACTTCGGGCCGGGCAACGACGAGGTCTTCGGCGAGCTGGGCCAGGCTGAGATCCGGTGCATCTTGCCGGAAATAGTCGAGCCAGGCTGCGGCCAGCCGGCTGCGGTCCCACAGGGTCAGCCGAGCCAGCACCTCGAAACCGCCCTGCGCGAGGCTGCGGTGGATTTCCAGCACCGCCCGTTCTTCGTCGGTCTCGCCGAAAAACTGAAACAGCGCGTCCAGCCGCTCCGAATCGTACTCTTCGATTGCCGAGTCGGCCGGAAGCAGATCGCTGTTGTCTTCCGCCTGCACCTGCCACTGCTGCGACTGCCGATCCCATCGGTAGGTGAAGTGCTCCGCATGGAACAGCACGGCGTCCTGAAATTCGATCGCGCGCGCGGGGTGATAGAGCAACCGGGCCGAGATCTCCGCCGAATCTCGAATCCGCTGGCCGAGGCTGCACGCCAGAATGTCGAAACGGGCGGAGGCCGCAACGCCGGCGACCAGAAGCATTGCCGCGGTCAGCTTCGGAACGATGCCGGGAAAGCGACGCAACCGATTTCGATCCTCTGGGGAGGCCGGCATGAGCGAAAAACCCACTAAAGCTCAATCGGGCCCAGCGGCTCCCATTGCGAAGCCACGAGAATCTGGCCCTGGAAGCGCGGGCCACCTGCCGGGCGTCGCGACAGGGCTTCCTCCGCCGACAGCCTCGCGACCTCGGGATGGTTGTTCTGTTCGGAAAGATGCGCCAGGACCAGGTAGCGGGCGCGGCCGTCGAACCCTTCGGCATCCGCCAGGAATTCGCTGACGGCATGATTGGAGAGGTGGCCGGTGCGGCTGAGCACGCGCTGTTTCACATGCCAGGGATAGGGCCCCACTTTCAACATTTCGACGTCGTGATTGGATTCCAGGATCAGACAATCGGAATCGCGCAGATGGAGCTTCACCAGTTCCGGCAGATAGCCCAGATCCGTCACCAGCGCGAGTTTGGTGCCGTTGGCGCGGAAACTGAACGCCAGCGGATCGGCGGCGTCATGGGGAACGCGAAAGGGATTCACTTCGATATCGCCGATCGAGAAGGGTCGGCCCGCCTGAATGTACTCGACGCGCTGGATGCGTTCCACCTGCTCGACGGGCAGGGTGCGACGGATGCCCTCGAAAGTCCCTTCGGTCAGATAGACGGTTTTTTCCGGCCAGTGCCGGGTCAGCGCCGGCAGGCCGCCGGCATGGTCCGTGTGCTCGTGAGAAATCAGGATGCCATCGAGCTGTTCCGGGGCAACACCGACTGCCGCCAGCCGACGCAACGTCTCGCGCCGGCTCAGGCCCACATCCACCAGGAGTCGCGTGCGCGCAGTTTCGAGCAAGGTGAGATTGCCCGAGCTTCCTGAAGCCAGTATCGTCACCCGGAACGGGATGGGCACCTCCCCCAGCCGCGCGGTCGTCGCATACAGGGCGACGGCTTGGCCCGCATGATGGCAAAGTGCATGCCGGGCGTCAATGCCCGGCTGTGGGGAACCGCGCGACGCTGGTACCGGCAAACCCGTCCACCCCGTCGGGCGGAAACAGCTGCGCGGCTCCCGCCGTCTGGGTCAGGAGCCGCGCCACTTTGGGGAAGGCTGATCTGAAACAGACACCGGCGGCCGATTCGCCGGCAGTGCCGTTCTAGCATGAACGGGGAGAAACGGTGAGGTGCAGGTTGGCCGCTGCGTTCGTACGCGTTAATTACGTTTACGACAAAAATGACTGGGGACGCGGATCGGTGCGGCGGGGCAGCGTCAGCAGGCCAGTTGATCGCGCGTCAGCCGGAAGCCGTCCAGGTTGCCGAGCAGCGTCGCGGCAATCTTTTCGGAATGGAAGAGCTCGCGCGCCAGCTCGCGAATCTCTTCGGCCGTCACGGCTTCGATGGCCGCGATGATTTCATCGAGACTGAAAAACCGCCCGAAGTAGATTTCCTGTCGCGCCAGATTGGTCATGCGGGCCGTGGTGGATTCCAGCGAGAGCATCAGCGAGCCCTTCAGATACTCTTTGGCACGGCGGAGCTCTTCTTCGGTGACTCCCTTCTCCTTCAGATTGCGAAATTCTTCGGCGACCGAACGGACCAACCGGTCCGCGCTTTCCAGCGAAGTCCCCGCATAGACGGACAGCAGCCCCGTGTCGCGGTACGGATTCACTTCGCTGAAGACGGCATAGGCCAGTCCCTGCCGCTCGCGGATGTTCTGGAACAGCCGGGACGACATGCCGCCACCCAGGATCGTGTTCAGCAGGGCCACCCCGTAGCGCTTCTCATGTCCCATCGGGTAGCTGGGCACGCCCAGGCAGATGTGCACCTGCTCGAGCTCGCGCTTGGCGCGGGTGATGATCCGGGCGTGGGGCCGCGGCGTCGTGTCCGCGAAACCATCCTCGGCCGGTGCGCACCGGCCGAAGGCAGCGGTGACCAGCTCGAGCAACTGTTCGTGACGCAGATTGCCGGCGGCGGTGATGACCATGTTGTTCGGGGCAAACCAGCGGCGGTAGAAATCGAACAGGACTGCGCGATCGAATCGCCGGACCGTCTCGCGCGTGCCCAGAATCGGTTTGCCGAGCGGGTGGCCGTACCAGAAGTTCTGCGTGAAGATTTCATGGATCAGGTAATCGGGGTTGTCCTGCTCCATTTTGATTTCTTCCAGCACGACCGACTTTTCCCGAGCGATCTCCGCTTCATCGAAGCGCGGGGCGAGCACCAGATCGCTGAGCACATCGAAGGCTGCGGCCAGGTGCTCGTCGAGCACTTTTACGTTGAAGCAGATCATTTCTTTCGAGGTGAACGCATCGAGCATGCCGCCGATGGAATCCACCTCGCGCGCGATCTGCTCGGCCGAGCGCCGCTCGGTGCCTTTGAACACCATGTGCTCGATGAAGTGCGAGATGCCGTTGTACTCGGCCGGTTCGCGGCGCGACCCGGTGCGCACCCAGATGCCCACGGCGACCGAACGCACCTGCGGCATCGGCTCGGTCACCACGACCAGCCCGTTCGGCAGCACTTCCCGCTGGATATTGCGATCGTCCATCATGCGTCTGGTTTCGAATCCCGCGCGCGCACGGCCCGGCCTCCGCGGCGTACAGGATTGTGCAGGGCCTTTCTCTTTTGTAGCACACCGCGCGCCGGCTGGCCAGCCGGCCTCGTATCTGTTTGGACGCAACGGGCCAACGACAGGCGAAGGCGTGGAACCATCCTCCACGACTGGAGAACCTGTTTGCGCGTCGAAGCCTGCCGCCGCAGCATGCTACCATGAGAAGAGGAGCGTCGCGCAGCAACGATGGAACTGCTCGGCCAGACCCTCGAACAGTTGCGTACGCTGGCGGTTGCGCTGGGCGAGCCGGCCTATCGCGGCCAGCAGCTTTATCACGCGCTGTACGCGGAGCGGCGATTTGATTTTGCAGCGATGACGAATTTGCCCGCGGCACTGCGCGAGCGGTTGTCCCGCGAAGCCAGCATCACGCTGCCGGAACCGGAGGGCCGCTACCTCTCCGCCGATGGCACCGTGCGTTACCTGTTCCGGCTCGAGCGTCGTGACGCAGCAGCCGTGCGCATCGAAACCGTGTTCATGCCGGAAGCTTCCCGGCAGACCCTCTGCATTTCGACACAGGCCGGCTGTGCGGTGAACTGCCGGTTCTGCCTGACGGCCACACTCGGTCTGGTGCGCAACCTGACGGCCGGAGAAATCCTCGGGCAGGTGCTGCGCGTGCTCGAGCTCCACCGGGCCGAGCTGAAGCCGCAGACCAACGTCGTGCTGATGGGACAGGGAGAACCCCTGCTGAACTACGAGGCGGTTCTGACTGCCCTGCGCATCTTGCTCGACCGGCACGGCGTGGGCCTTTCGCCCCGGCACGTGACCCTTTCGACCAGCGGCATCGTGCCGGGCATCGAACGGCTCGGGCAGGAGCCCGTGCGGCCCAAGCTCGCGGTTTCGCTGAACGCCACCACCGACGCACAGCGCAACCGCATTATGCCCATCAATCGCAAATACCCGATCGAGATGCTGCTCGACGCCTGCCGTCGCTATCCGCTGCGACCCTGGGAACGACTCACCTTCGAATACGTGTTGCTCGGCGGCTACAACGATTCGGACGCCGACGCGCGCCGGCTGGCCAAGCTGGTCAGCCAGTTGAAGTGCAAGGTGAACCTGATTCCCTGGAATCCGGGTGCACTGCCGTTCGCGCGGCCCGCGCCGGAACGCGTCGAACAGTTTCAGCGCATTCTGGTGGAAAAAGGTGTGTTCGCCACCGTGCGCCACTCGCGCGGACAGGATGTGATGGCCGCCTGCGGTCAGCTGGCCTCCCTCGAGGTGAGTTCACCTGCCGTGTCCGCTCCGGCCGGCTGAACGCGCTCCTTGTGCAGCTAAACCCGTGGCGAGATTCCGGTCCCGGGGCAGCACGTCCGGGAAATCATCCGGCCTGAATGCCGACCACACCCAGCAGACGCCCCGTACGGGACCGCTCCCGACGATAGCTGAACAGCCACTCGGAACAGCACGCCGTGCACAATCCGCTCGAGTAAATATTCTCCGGGCGCACACCGGTTTCCTCGAGCTGCCAGCGATTCGCCGCAATCAAGTCGAGCCGCACGCGCTTCGGCGGCGGGGTGTGACCCGGTGGAGCCATCGTCAGCCAGGGCAGCGGTGTGGGGTCTTCCCCGGCGGCGAGTTCGCCGAACGGTCCGGCAAACCAGGCTTCGGCGCAGGAGAACTGTGCCGCAAACGCTGCAGCGACCTCGGGCCCGACTTCATAGCAGCAAGCTCCGATGGCCGGGCCGAGCGCCGCCAACAGATTTGCGGGCTGCGAGCCGAATTCCATCTGCATCCGGCCCACGGTTTTCGCCACCACGCGCCGCAAGGTTCCGCGCCAGCCGGCATGCACGGCCGCGACGGCGCGGCGCTCGGGATCAACGAGCAGGATCGGAACGCAGTCGGCCGTGCCCACCGCCAGCAACAGGCCCGGCGTGCGGCTGATCTGTGCGTCTCCGCGGGCCGGCGTGCGCGGCGTTGCGGTCACGGTGTGCACCAAGTCGGAATGAATCTGCCGCAGGGTGACGAGCGGCCAATCGTCAGCACCCAGTGCCGCGAGAAAACGCCTGCGATTCTGGGCCACGCGATGCGGGCTGTCCCATTCCGTGTAGCCCAGGTTCAGCACCTGACGACCGGCCAGCAAACTCACTCCTCCCGGCGTAGTGCTGAATCCGTGCACCAGCCAGTCGAAACGGGTCAGCGGGTCGGCCTGCAGCACGTAGACCCCGCGACGCTGCTGCAGTCGCCAGGCGGGATCGAGTCCGGACGGAGCCAGGGGCTGCCTCATGGGAATCCTGCCGGCGCGGTTGCGCGGTGATGCTGCATGCCTGACTGAGCCGAGTCGGCTCTCCATTCTACCGGAAGGTATATAATCGAGCCGCGGGGTTTCCCTGCTTTCCGTGCGCTGCGCCGGCTGGGAAGCCACGCTGGAGCGGCCGAGGGGCAGCAACGCAAAGGCGGGTGTGTGATTGTCGGGCTGGGTGTGGACATCGTGGAGGTGCGCCGCATCGCCGGCGCCATCGAGCGCCACGGGACGCCTTTCCTGAGGCGAATTTTCACTCCGCGCGAAATCGCCTACTGCGAAAGCCATCGTGCCAGGTTCGAACGCTACGCCGGCCGGTTCGCCGCCAAGGAAGCGGCGATGAAGGCACTGGGCACAGGTTGGCGACGCGGCGTGCGGTTCGTGGACATCGAGGTCGTACGCGAGAGCAGCGGCCGGCCGGTGCTGCAACTTTCCGGCGTCGCACGGCAGATTGCCGAACAGATGGGCGTGCGACACATCACTGTTTCCATCACTCACAACCACGATACCGCTCTGGCTCAGGTCATCTTCGAAGGATGAACCGAAGCGTGGGCTTCAGCTGCACGGCGGGGCGGCGCAGGACGCCCCGGCAGGGGCGACGGGTTGCAGGTCAGCCCGCCGTGCCAGCAGCATCGCCTCGTCCGCACCAGTGACCCACACGTGAACAAATTCGTTGGCCGGATAGCTGCCCGTCAATCGAACGCGGAGGTAGTTATCGGTGAGCGCTTCGGTCCAGCTCGTTCCATCGGTCAGACCCGTGTGCTGCAGTGTCAGCACGCGCAGGCAGCGGCCGATCTGCGCGGCACGGAAGCGTGCAGCTTTTTCGTCTGCGAGCTGACGGAGTTCGCGGCTGCGCCGCCTGACGGTGGCCGGTGGAACCCGATCCGGCATCGCGGCGGCAGCCGTTCCCGGCCGCTCGGAAAACGGAAAAACGTGCAAATAGGTAAAGGGAAGCTGCTCGACCAGTCGCAGCGTTGCGGCGTGGTCGGCTTCGGTTTCTCCGGGAAAGCCCGCAATCAGATCGGCGCCGATGCCGGCTTCAGGCACGCGTTTCCGGATCAGCTCGATGCGGCGCGCATAGTGCGCGGCCCGGTACCAGCGATGCATCGCAGCCAGGATGCGATCGGAGCCGGACTGCAACGGGATGTGGAAGTGCCGGGCAATGCGGCCGCTCGTAGCCACCAGCTCGACGAAATCCTGCGTGACATCCATCGGCTCGATCGAGCTCAGGCGCAGTTGGGGCAGCCCGGTTTCCTCCAGGATGCGACGAATCAGTTCCGTCAGCTCAATGCGCGGAGACAGGTCGCGGCCATAGCTGCCCAGATGGATGCCACTCAGAACCACTTCTTTGTAGCCGGCGGCGACCAGCCGGCGAATTTCGGCGAGCACCTGCTCGGGCGGCAGGCTGCGGCTGCGTCCGCGCACGAAGGGAATCACGCAGAAGGCGCAGCGGTTGTTGCATCCATCCTGAATTTTCAGCACCGGGCGGGTGCGATCGCCTTCCCCGTCATATGCCGGAGCCACCGACACCGTCGTCTGGGCGAAGATGTCGCCGGTCAGAATCCGGGCGGAAGCGGCGGCCCCGGGCAGTACGCCAGTGCTCAGGCGTGCTACGGGGAAAAAATCCGACGGGTCGGGCCCGGGAGGGGGGCTGGCCAGCAGCGCGCCAATCTCAGCCAGATGTGAATTGCCCACCACCCAGCCGACGCCTTCCAGGGCAGCTAGCTCCTCCGGGGCGCGCTGCGCATAGCAACCGGTGACGAGAATCTGTGCCCGAGGATTTCCCCGGTGAATTCTCCGAATGGCCTGCCGCGCCTGCGCGTCGGCCGCTGCAGTCACGGTACACGTGTTGACGACGACCACATCGGCCAGCTCCGGTGCGGGAACCGCCTCCAGTCCCTGCGCGCGCAACTGGCGCTCGACGGCCGCGGTATCGGCCTGTGTGGCGCGACAGCCAAAATTTTCGATATAGAAACGCCCGGCCATGTCCGCTCGAACGCAGACCATTATAGCAACCCGGCGGTGCTGACCTGCAGCGCGCGACTCGGCAGAGAAACCTGTTGACCCGAGCCGAAAAACACGGCAGAGATAACCCGCCCGAAACAGGCGCCCAACACCGGTGCCGGCGCGAACCGAACTCAAGGGGAGGCAGTGAAATGTTGCGCAGCAGGAGAAGCAGAAATTCGATGTGCTTGGCCGGGCTCGTCGCGGTCGCAGTGCTTTTTGCGCAGGGGGCGAGCGCCCCCGGAGAACGTGCGGCAGCCGAGCTGACCGAAGCGCTGGTCGCCCGCCTGCCCAAACTCCGCGAGCAGGCTCAGATCCAGCAGAACTGGCTGCGGACACGGCTCGAACAGGTGCTGCCCAAACTGATGCGGCGGTACGGCGTGGAGATGTGGCTGGTCATCTGCCGGGAGTACAACGAGGACCCGGTGTTCTTCTCGCTGGTATCGCCGACGACCTTCGCTGCGCGGCGGCGCACGATCTACGTCTTCTACGACCGCGGCCCCGAGCAGGGCGTGGAACGGCTGGCGCTGGGCGGCAGCTCGCAGGGCGGGCTCTATCAGGTCTATCGCGATCCCGAGGTCGAAGGTCGCGAACTCTGGGGCCAGGGGCAGTGGGCGCTGCTGCGCAAGTTGATCGAAGAACGCAATCCGAAGACAATCGCCGTCAACATCTCGCACACGCACGCCTTCAGCGATGGCCTTTCGGCCGGGGAACGCGAGCAACTGGAAGATGTGCTCGGGCCGAAGTGGACCGCCCGGCTGGTGCGGGCAGAAGGATTGCCACTCGACTACATCTCCATCCGCGTGCCGGAGATGTTGCCGATCTACCGGCAGATGATGGCCGTCGTGCACAGCCTGCTCCAGCGGGCCTTTTCCAGCGAGGTGATCACCCCGGGCCGAACAACGAACACGGATGTGGTCTGGTGGCTGCGCCAGCAGACGCACGATCTGGGCTTCGGCACCTGGTTTCATCCGACCGTGCGCGTGCAGCGGCAGGGGATGGCGCCGGATTCTCCCATCGCGCAAACCGCGGACGTGGTCATCGAACGTGGCGATGTGTTGCATGTGGACTACGGACTGGTGTTCATGGGCCTGGCGACCGACACGCAGCACATGGGCTACGTGCTCCGGCCGGGGGAAAGCGAACCGCCCGCCGGCATTCGCCAGGCGCTGACCAATGCCAACCGCCTGCAGGACCTGTTGATGGCGCGCATTCGGCCGGGCCGCTCGGGCAACGAAATCCTGCTCGATACGCTAGCGGCGATGCGGGCGGCAGGCATCAACGGTTCCGTGTACACGCATCCGATCGGCGACCACGGGCACGGCGCCGGGCCGCTGATCGGCCTGTGGGACCGCCAGATGCCGATTCCCGGAAAAGGCGACGTGCTGGTCCTGCCCGATACGTGGTTCTCCATCGAACTCGCGGCACGCACTCCCGTACCGGAATGGGGCGGACAGGAGCTCTGGGTCGGCCAGGAAGAAGACGCTGCGCTGGTGGGAGAAAAAATCGAATGGGTGCTCCAGCGGCAGACGAAATATCACCTGGTGCGCTGAATTCCCCGGAGGGTTAGAATCGAAGCTGTGACCCGACGCAATGTCAACCGCGTGCTGCGCGCCGGGCTGGCGCTGCTGGCATTGGTGCTGGCCGGGTACGAGTATTCTTCGTCAGGGTTCAACGCCCTGACGGGCCTGTTTCTTTTCCTGGCCGCACTGCTGGGGTTTCAGGCGGCCACGGGCGCAGGTTGATGACGGACGGTCCCGCGTCGCGGGGCGCTCCGTGCAGCCGAACCACAGCCGCGCCCGACGAGTTCGGAGCCGCCGTCCTGCCGCGGGAGTGCATGCCCGAGCACACCGCGCTCCCCCATTTGCAGAACCACAACGCGGGCTCTGACTGGACTGTTACGGCTTTTGCAGATGCTGCTTCGGCATGCGCACCACCACGCTGTAGAGCGGGTCCACCATGTTCGCGATGCGCATTTCGGTGAGCTGCGACACGGTCTGGTAGGCATCCCACTTATCGAAGCCGTAGTCGGCCACCAGCCATTCAATCATCTCCACGGCGGCGATGCGCAGCGCGTTATCCAGCGGCCGGGCACTGCCCACGACCATGATGTGCGTCTCATTTTCCAGTCGGGGCCAGGCAATGCGCTTGCCCTTGATGAGGTCGAACTGGAAGGTGACCTCGGCGGTGCTTTCCAGGCCCGAACCACAGATTTCGGCGTCGCCCTGCAGTGCGTGGAAATCTCCAAAATAGAACAGTGCGCCGTCGTGAAAAATCGGCAGATAGACGGTCACGCCTTCGGTGACGTCCGCTGCATCCATGTTGCCGCCGAAGTTGCCGGGCCACAGTCCGCCAAAGGCTTCGGCGCCTTCGGGCGCCACCGCTACGCGGCCGAGCATCGGCCGCAGCGGCACTTCGAGGCGACGCGCACTGGCGGGTAGATCGAGAATCCCCAGATTTCGCTGCCGATCCAAACGCCAGACGTAGCGCCGGGCAGGAATCGGGTCGTTCAGCACGCGGGTGTACCGGTCGCCCGCAACAGCACTGATGAAGCCCGGCGTGTGGGTCGAGACCGCCGTATCGCGGTTCGGACGCAGGCGGAGGATTTTCACGACCAGCGTGTCGTTCGGCGTGGCGCCTTCGATGTAGAACGGACCGACTTCACCGGGCCATTCGCCACCGGGAACTTCATAGTAGCCACCGGAGAGCGTTCGGGTTTCCACCACGTCGCCCGGCTGCAGGCGCAGCACCGGCTCGCGGACAGCAAAGGTGGGCACGCCCGACCCAGCAGGCGGCTCGTACCGCTTCACCGGACGCTGTCCGGTAGAAAGTCCCGGGGCCAGCAGCGCCGCCCCGGTGAGCAGGCACAACCACCGCAGAAAAACATTGCTTCGACGCATTCCGACACCTCATTGTGAACTCGCACGCTTATATCACAGGGAAGCGAAAGGCGGGAACCACCCGCCGCACTGCGGTCAGGGAGTCTCCGGGCTGCGCTCCGACCGACTCCAATCGAAGCGGAAGATGAAAACCTGCCCGCTGGGCTCTGGAAACTGGTAGAGCAGTTGGAGCTCCGGCGGCCGCGTTTCTTGGCGCGCCAGCCGTTGCAGTTGGGGTCGGAGCTGGGTGAGCTCGAATTCGGTGGCGACCAGGTAGTCGGCCTGGTGTCGGCGGGCGTAGTCGCGCACCTGCTCCCAAGTGGCGTTGGGAAAAGGGACCCGCACGCGTGCTGCATAGAGACCAACCGCCGTCTCACGGGTCATGACGCGCGCCGTCGGCGGCGAATGCTGTTCCAGCCACGCCGCCGCTTTTTTGTAGCCCAGGAAAAGCTCATGGCGATGGTTCGCCACCAGGCTCAGCGAGATGAGCAGAAAATAGAAAACCACCGATGCTGCCGGTAGGTAACGCAGCAGGTTGGCGGGCCAAGCTCGCCGAGCGACGTTCGCGCCGCAAAGGACCGCGGTCTGCTGCCAGCGGGTGCCGAGCACCACTGCGCCGTGTGCAGCCCAGAGCAACAACAAAGGAAACACCGGAGCATAGAAGCGCAGCACCAGACGAAACAGCAGCAGTCCGGCCAGCGGAAGCAGCCAGGCAAACAGAAAACACTCGCGCCGCAGCCGGGCGCGGTCCCAGGCTTCCCCGAACAGTCCCAGACCGACCAACGGCAACAGACCAAACCAGAAGACATGCCATTCGAACAGCATGAACGGCAGGTCGCTGACGTTGCGCAGCAGCCGTTTCAGAACCTGCTTCGGGTCGTTCAGCAACGCCTGAGTGATCCCGCCGGCGTGCAGAAAGCGCTCCTGCGAGAACCAATAGACTTCCTGCTGTGCGGAATCCAGGCGAGCGATCAGCCAGTCGTAACCTTTGCCGGTTTGCCCGAGTTCCCCGCCCAGCTCCCAGGAAAGCGATCCCTTCCCGCTGAAAATCCATCTCCCGGTCTGCCCTTTCAGGTAGAACAGATAGGGCGCCGCAAGGAGCAGGAAGATGGCGGCGAAACCCGCCAGCCGGCGCAGGCGCAAGCCGAATGCCCATCCCTTCGCTGGCCAGAGCAGCACGAGCAGGCAGCCCACCACAAAATAGCCGAGACCTTCCGGCCGCGTCAGATACGCCAGGCCGAGCAGGCCTCCGGCAACTGCCAGCCAGCGGCCTCGCTGCTCCTCCAACCCCGCCAGAAGCACCGCGGCGGCGGCATAGAGCAGAAACAAAAAGAGCGGCTCGGTCATGCTGCCCCAGTAGAGGACACTGATGTTCAACGCCGGGAACAGGATCACAAACACCGCCGTTATCCAGGCCGTTGTGGTGCCGTAGACGCGCCGGGCGAGCAAGAACAGGGGCACGACGAGCAGTCCGCCGAACAACGCGTAGGCTAGATTGCCGGCCCACTCCAAGCTGCCAGTCAAACGATAGAAAAGACCCGCCACGAGCGGAAAGAATGGAGGAAAATGAAGATCCGGTATCAGCCAGGTCGTATACCCGCGCCCCGAAAGCACGTTGACGCCCAACAACAGATAGATCGGCTCGTCGGAATGAAGCACGCGGGGCAGCACGGCCGCCAGCAGCAGGCGAAAGGCAACGGCCAGCGCCGGAAGCCCCACCCAAATGGCCAACGACGCGAGCCGGTGTCGGGCCGCTGTGACGGCATCCGGGGACATCTGCAGGGTCCTCAGCGGGCAGTATTGTAATGAAATCATAAAGAAACTAAAGAGATATCAGCAGGGCGGCGCTGCTCGACTCTGCGAACGCACCGGAGCCAGGGCGACGGCCGGCCTCAGGCCAGAACGATTTTTTCCCGATGTTCGGCGACGTTGCGTGTCGCGTTGCGTGTATCCACGACGAGGCGGGCGTGTCGCACGATGAAGGCAAAGTCGTAGCAGGAGTGATCGGTGACAATCAGCACGCCATCGTAGCCGGCCAGCCGCTCTGCGGTCAGTTCAACCGATTTCAGACCGGAGAAGTCATAGTGCCGCATGGCGTAGAGTTCGGGCACGTACGGGTCGTTGTAGTCGACCTGCGCACCGCGCTGTTGGAGCAGTTGCAGGATTTTCAGCGCAGGAGATTCGCGCATGTCGTCCACATCTTTCTTGTACGCGACGCCGAGGATCAGGAGCCTAGACCCGTTCATCGCTTTGTGCCGCGCGTTCAGCGCCTGCGCGGTCGTTTCGACCACGTGGTAGGGCATGGAAACATTGATCTCGCCGGCCAGCTCGATGAACCGCGTGGTGAAATCGTACTCTCGCGCTTTCCAGGACAGGTAGAAGGGGTCCACCGGAATGCAGTGGCCACCCAAGCCGGGGCCGGGATAGAACGGCATGTAGCCGAACGGCTTGGTCGCCGCGCTTTCGATGACTTCCCAGATGTTGATGCCCATGCGCTGGCAGAGCAACTTCAGTTCGTTGACCAGAGCGATATTCACCGAGCGGAAGATGTTCTCCAGCAGCTTGGTCATCTCTGCCGTGCGGGTCGAGCTGACGGGAACGACGCGGGTGACGATCTGTCTGTAGAGATGTTCCACCGCCAGCCGGCTGGGCGGGTTCACCCCGGCGACGACTTTGGGGATCTGCGCCAGCGAGTACTGCTGGTTTCCGGGGTCTTCCCGTTCCGGAGAAAAGGCCAGATAAAAATCGGTCGTCACATCCTCCGCGGAGGAAACAGGGCAGCGCAATCCGCTGCGCTCCAGAATCGGCAGCACAAGCTCTTCCGTGGTTCCCGGATAGGTCGTCGATTCCAGCACGACCAGTTGCCCGCGCTGGAGATTCTGGGCGATCACGTGAGCGGTCTGCTCCACATAGCACAGGTCCGGCTCGCGGCGCTCATCGAGCGGAGTGGGCACACAGATCAGGATGGCGTCCATTTCGCGGAGCTGAGCGAACTCTCCGCTCGCCTGAAAGTGCTCGCAGGAGAGCTGCTGCTGAATTTTTTCGGCCGGGATGTGGCGCAGATAACTCTGCCCGGCGTTCAGCTTGGCGACTTTTCGCGGATCGGTGTCGAAGCCCGTCACGCGATGACCGGCTTCGGCAAAGCGCAGCGCCAGCGGCAGGCCAACATATCCGCAACCGATAATGCCGACGCGGAGATTGCGCTCGGCAAACGCGTCCGGCCGGCGGGGGAGCTTTTCGGTGGTGGTTGGTGGTGGCTTCATGGGTGTCGTGTCAAGTTGCAGGCGCGAATGCAGCCTGCTCATCTTATGCGGCCGCCGCACACCCTGCAACAATTCTGCGGTGGCCTGTGCTGTCTAGAAAGTCAGCTCCGGCTGGCCCCTGTGAACAGGGGTACGAAACTCCGGCCCGCACCCCGTGAGCGCTCAGCGGCCCATGCGCACGAACCGGTGCGGCCGGCGCTCGCCGCAGCCGAAACAATGCAGCTCTACGGTGCCATCGCGACGGAGCAGCAGCACATCGCCCCAGCGGAACGCCTCCCAGCGACGTGCTGCACACCGCGCGCATTGCATCAATCCGCGGAACCACCGGTCCCCCTCGCGGCCGGACTCTGGAACCGAAACCCGAGCCGGAACAACCATCGGACCTCGCAATCTCTGCGGAGCCTGCCGAAGCGACGTGCACGCGGAGCTCACTTCTTCGGCTGTGTTTCCGAGTGCGGTCGCGCAAATCTGCCTTCTTCGGGAAAACCCTCCTGAGCGACCGGCCTACTCGACCGTGACCGATTTCGCCAAATTTCGCGGCTGATCCACATCACAACCACGCAGCACAGCGATGTGGTAGGCGAGCAGTTGCAGCGGCACCACTTCCAGCAACGGGAGCACGAACTCGCTGGCCCGGGGAATTTCCAGAACCGCCTCGGCGCGACTGCGGGCCTCCCGGTCGCCTTCGTTCACCACCGCAATCACACGCCCCTGGCGCGCGCGGACTTCTTCCATATTGCTCAAGGTTTTCTGATAGAGCAGTTCGCTGGCCGCATTGCCGGGCTCCCGGGTGGCCAGGAAGACGACCGGGAGCTGATCGTCAATCAGGGCATTCGGTCCGTGCTTCATTTCGCCGGCCGGGTAGCCTTCGGCATGGATATAGGAAATTTCCTTCAGCTTCAGTGCGCCCTCGAGAGCGATCGGGAAATGAATGCCGCGGCCCAGATAGAGGCAATCCTGAACGCGGTAGAAGCGCCGGGCGAGCGCTTCGACAGCTGCGTCGCGTTCCAGGACCCGTTCGATTTGCGCGGGAAGCGACGCCAGGGAAGAAAAGAGCGCACGGGCCTGCGCTTCCGACAAGCAGGTGCGGCGCTGTGCCAGCTCCAGCGCGAGCAGGAGCAAAGCGACGAGCTGCGCCGAAAACGTTTTTGTCGCGGCAACGCCGATCTCCGGGCCCGCCCGCGTGAGCAGCGCCGCATCGCTTTCGCGCGCCAGCGTGCTGCCGGGCACATTGGTGATCGCCAGCGTTGCCGCACCCTGGCCGCGCGCTTCGCGAGCGGCGGCCAGTGTATCGGCCGTTTCCCCGGACTGGCTGATCAGCACGGTGAGGGTTTGCGCGTCCAGCACCGGATTTCGATAACGGTATTCCGAACCGTAGTCCACTTCCACCGGAATCCGCGCGAGCGCTTCCATCATCCACTTGCCCACCATCGCGGCGTGAAGGGAAGTGCCACACGCCACCAGGTGAATCCGCTGCAGGCGATTCATCCGGTCGAGCAGCACGTCCAGTTCGGCGAGGGCGACCCGTTGTTGCTGCCAGTCCACGCGGCCGCGGAGCGTTTCGCGAATGGCGATCGGCTGCTCGTAGATTTCCTTGAGCATGAAATGCCGGAAACCGTTCTTTTCTGCGTGCGCGGCATCCCAGGTGACCGTCTGCGGCTGCGGCTGGCGTGGCGTGCCGCTGAAATCGGTGATGGAAATCCCCGTCGGACGAAGCACCGCCACTTCGCCATCGGCCAGATAGATGACCTTGCGTGTGTAGGGCAGAATGGGCAGCACATCCGAGGCGACAAAATACTCCTGCTCACCGAGGCCGAGCACCACCGGCGCACCCCACCGGGCAGCGACGATAGTTTCGGGGTCACTGCGGGAAATTACCGCCAGCGCGAAGGAGCCGCGCAACTGTCCCACGACCGTCCGCACCGCAGTGGCCAGGTCGTCGCCCAGATGCGATTCAATCAGGTGCGCGACGACTTCGCTGTCGGTTTCGCTCTGCAGGCGGTGCCCGGCGGCGAGCAGGCGCTCCTTCAACTCGGCGTAATTTTCGATGATTCCGTTGTGCACCAGCGCCACTCGTCCGGAACAATCTGTATGCGGGTGGGCATTCCGTTCACTGGGCGGACCATGAGTAGCCCAGCGCGTGTGGCCCAAACCGTAGGTACCGTGCAGCGGCGAAGCGCACAGGGCACGTTCGAGATTAGCTAATTTGCCCGTAACCCGACGCAGACTCAGCCCATTGCCGTTGCCACCCACTGCCACACCGGCCGAGTCATAGCCTCGGTACTCCAGCCGCTTGAGCCCTTCGAGCAGCACCGGCACCAGGGGCCGCGGTCCAACGTATCCTACAATGCCGCACATGTGTGTTTCCGGTTGCCGCTGCGTTGAATGCAACTCTCACTCCAAATGAAAGGCTCTGGCAAACGAATTGGAGAAAATACAAAATCAACAAATCCAATAAATTAGCAAAGGCACCCGAACAGGTCGCAGAAGGAAGAGAAACAGATTTCCACTATTTTCCCAAACATTTCTCCGGTCATGCCCTTCGGGCGCGAACCGCAGGTCTGGGTCAGTAGGGCTAAATTGGCTGGCTGCTAAGGGATTGCGGTGAAACTAGCAGAACAGAAAAGGGGCGTGCAGTTGGGATAAGCCGTGCGGTTTCGTCCAAGGGTACGACGGGGGATGACTACTGCAAAAGAGGGTTCGGTCGGCATCGCCGAAAACCAGCTAAAGCTTCATCGAACAAACACTTGCGAAGCCGAGGCGGTTCGAGATACTTCTGGCGAAACAATTGCTGCAAATGTAAAACAAGTCCGACGCACGATGACCATTAGCCGGGGGCAGTTGCTGAGCAAGCTAGTGTCATGCGCACAAGAGGCCTAGAAACATTCCGGTCCTGGGACGAGTTGGGCAAGCTCGGGGAACGGTGGGATCAGTTTGTCGCCCAATGCACTGATCCCTCTGTTTTTCTTACTCGGGAATGGCTCGTGTCCTGGAGCGAAGCCTACACAGACGGCTCGAACCTGCTGATCCTCGTGGCCCGGAGAAATGATGGAGAACCGTTCCTGATTGCGCCGCTGCAGATCGTCCAGCGTAGGGTGCTGCCCGGCTTCACCCTGAACGTTTTGCGCCTCGTCGGAGACGGTTCATTCGACTCCGACAGCCTGAATCTCATCGCAGACCCGAACCATGTGGAGGAGGCAGCCGCAGCGTTCCTGGATGGGTTGGAAGAGCACCGCTCGTGCTGGGATCTGGTGGAGCTGAATGCGTTGGTAGAAGAATCGGTCATGATCCCTGCTCTGCAACAAGAATTTTCCCGGCGGGGTTGGATTTGTCAGATGAGCTACGCGCCCCACAGAAGGATTCTACTGCCTGAAAGTTGGGAGGCGTACTGGGCCTCGCTTTCGAGCAACATGCGAATGAGCCTGAAAAAGCAACGCCGCAGACTGGAGTCCGCTCACAAAGTTCGCATCTGGCGTTGCGATCGTGCGGAGCAACTGCCCGAGGCACTCAACCAGTTGTTCCGATTAAATTCCCAGCTCTGGCAGGCGCGCGGGCAGTCCGGAAGCTTCTCGGTCCCCCAGCGGCGTGATTTCTACTACCGGTTTGCTCCGCGCATGCTGGAGCGGGGATGGCTGGATTTCTGGCTGCTGGACGCGGATGACCGCACCATCGCCGCAGAGCTCGATTTCCGCTACGCCGACACGCAGGTGAATTTAATGATCGGCTACGACCCAGAGTGCGCGGCACTTTCTCCCGGCAATTTCCTGAGGGCTTATGTCATCCGAGATTCCATCGAGCGTCGCATGCGCTTCTACGATTTCTTAGGCGGCGGGGACGAATACAAGCTGCGCTGGGGAGCACGCGAGCAGAAGTATGTCCATCTGCGGGCGGCACGAAGCCGCTCGCGTGGTGCGGTGTACCTGAATCTGGCGGACTCCACTGCACGCGGAAAGGAATGGCTGCGGGCGCACATTCCGAATTCGGCCTGGGAATTTTTCCGGCGCACCTATCGGCGCTTCCGTCCGTACCGCAAAGAATGGAGCGACGGCTGAGCGGCGGCGGCGGCGCACGAGGCACACACAAGATGGACTTCAAGCGGCTGGCCAAGGCGGCGATTCTTCGCGGCGTCTGCTATTCGGGTGCGGAGTGGTTGCGCGACTGTGTGCGGGCGGCGCAGAACCGCCTGCCCGCAGCGATTCTGACCTTCCATCGCGTCACCGACCAGATTCCTGAAGACGCGCTGACCGTCAGCACCGCACGATTCCGCTGGATGCTTCGCCTGCTGCACGAGCACTATTCCGTGCTTTCGTTGACTGAGCTGCTCGATTGCCTTCAGAAGCACCAGCTCTGGCCGCGGCGCGCCGTGACGATCACGTTCGACGACGGCTACCGCGACAACTTCGAATTTGCCGCGCCCATCCTGGCCGAGTATGGAATGCCGGCAACGTTCTTTGTCGCGACCGGTCTGATGGGTACCGGGCGGGTGATGTTCTGGGACGAACATCTACGCGGACGCGTCTCGTGGATGGAGTGGGGCCACGTGCGCGAACTGCACCGGCAGGGCTTTGAAATCGGTTCACACACGGTCCATCATGCTGACCTCGGCCGGGTTTCTGCTGCGGAAGCCTGGGTAGAGCTGACCGCTTCCAAAGCAGAGCTCGAGGACAAACTGGGTGCGCAAGTTTCGCTGTTTGCCTATCCATTCGGCCAGCCCGGGAACATCACGGAAGAAAACCGCGCGCTGGTCCGCAAAGCCGGTTATCGCTGCTGCTGTTCCTGTCATGGAGGATTTGTCCAGCTCGGCGATGATCCCTACCGGCTGCAGCGGCTGCCTCTGAACAACTGGTACGCCACGCCGGACGAACTGCACTTCGAGCTTCGCCAGATTGCACCGCAGTTCTGGAGAAGGCGAATGGAAAGACGGAAACATCACGAAACTCACACACCATCCGGGTAGAGTCGCCGGGTCAACTCCACAACGCAGCGATGCAGTTCTTCGCAGACGCGCCGTACCTCGGCCTCGTCGCCCAGATAGGGGTCGGGAATCTCCAGTTCCTTTCCGCGGCGCCAGAGGTATTCTCGCAACAGCCACACCTTTCCTCGCGCCCGCGGGAAACGGGTCAGCAACTCGGCTTCGTTGCGGTAGTCCATGACCAGCAGCAGATCGTTTTCTTCCACCATGGCTGCCGTCAGGGGTGTGGCTCGGTGCTCTTCCAGGCTGATGCCCAAGCGTGGCGCCAGCGCGCGGACACGTGGGTCAGCGCCTTGTGTCGGGTTGGCCCGCAACCCTGCGGAGGAAACACGAATCTCCACGTCGCCGCCAGAAAGAAGTTTTCTTAACAGGGCGGCAGCAAACGGACTGCGAATGATGTTGCCGTGACAGATGAAAATCAGACTGCGCACTGGTTGAACGGCATGTGCCCCACGGCGACGGTAACGGCCACAGGCCCGTGCCAGTTGCTGGCGAAGATGTATGGCTCCCGCGCGAAATCCCAGATCACGACTGATACGGAAAACGCGCTGCAACCATTGCGGGAGCAGCCTTCGCAGCCAGCGTCGGACGGTGGTGCCGGGCGCACCACTCGGCTTTGTGCAGGCATGATTCGAATGTTCCACAGGCATCGTTCGACTCAGCAAACCTGCCGGGCATCATGAGGGACGCGTGCCAGTTCCGGTTCACTGCTCCGCAGCCGCACCAGGTCCCCCGCGAGCACAAGGCCAGCGACCGCACCAGCAACAGTCAACACAGCACCGAGCAATACGCGAACCGCCAGCAGCGGATGTTCGAGCAGCCATGTGGTCAGGGCTTCCACCGTGAGCGCCGGCACCAGCACACCCATGCCGATGGCCACCACGCGCCGGCCCCCGCTCCAACTTGCACTCGCCATGCCCAGCAGCAGACCCGTCGGTACAAACAAAAGCACTGCAGCCCAAGCCTCCCATTCCCGGATTCGATAGGGAGAAAAAAAGAAGATACGACTGAGCAATGCAGGACCGGGGCGTGTCCGCAGATCTATCTCGGCATCGGAGGGAATACCATTGATCCAGGCGCGTACGCGGGCGCCATCAAATGTTACCAGCAGATGCACTGGCTGGGATGTTGCGAATACCTCGTGAAGGTGCAGTTCGGGATCGGTGGCGTCCTGACCGGTGCGGGGTGCGCGTACGCGAACTGCAACGTGGCTGCCGAACTGGCCCAGAGTGAAGTTCCGTTTCCGGGGGTCGAGCGACAAGCTGACGATGCGGGCAGGGCCGAACTGGTCGAGCCGGGCCGGCTCGCAGAGCACTGCCAGTGTGAATTGATTCGACCGCCGAATTCGTTCAGTGAGAGCGGTCGCCGGCCCCGCCGTTTGCAACCAACCTTCTCGAGATAAGAGGACAGCGCCCTCGGATGCCTTCGGTGAGGCCGGGCCTCGCCAGTGCAGTGGAGGCAACACCCCGGCGTTCTGCCCCAGGGACATTTCCGGGGAGAAAACATAGGAGCCGACAAAGGCGGGGCCGGCGGCCGCTGCCAAGCCCTGGCGAACGACCTGCTCGACATGTTCCGGGGCGATCGCGCGGTCAGCGAATTCGACGCGCCAGATGCGTCCGTTCCAGGCGCGGCTGCCGTCGGCTTCATTGCCGAGTATGAGCGGATAGCTTGTGTCCCAGGTCCAGGTGCTGCGGCCGCTCCACGGATACAACAATATCAAAGCCGCATTTACCACGAGCAGATAGGCAAGGCAGAGCTGCAAAAGCCTTGCGGGCACCAGGACGCGAACCAGACACCGTGCGCGCGCCTCGAGCCAGCCGAGCACAGGCTGCTGCCACCACCAGGCGCAAAGCGCTCCGAGTATGGCGCCAGTTGTGTTCGCTGTCAGGTCCATAAAAGACGTCAACCGCCCGGGGAGGAAAAGCTGCAGCAGTTCGCACATTGCGGAGAGGCCACCACCCAGAACGCCCACCGCGACCAGGCGAACCGGGAGGCGAAATCTGTCCCGCAGCCCTGCCCAGGCGCCGAAGCCAAAAGGCAGAAACAGCAGCACATTGACGGGCAGACCCAACCAATCCCAGCCCCCCATCGTAAAGCGGGTCTCGAATTGTCGGGCCGCAAGCAAAGGATCGTAGGGCTGAAAGGAAAATGGCGACAACGTAGCGAGCAGGACGGCCAGAACGGCGAAGCAAACCAGAGTTCGCTTCAGGGGAAGTCGAAGAGGCTGGCGAGGCGCGTTCATGTTACCCGTACTGTCCACCGTCAGGAGAAACTCAGCGCACTCACCGACCCAGGAAAAACTATGGCAGCGAACGCTGCTGATAGCAGAGGAGGATCAAATCCGCACGACGCCGCACGCCGAATTTGGCCAACAGATTGGATACGTGAAACTTCACCGTTCGCTCGGAGATGAACAGTTTGGCAGCAATTTCCTTGTTGGCCAGATTTTCCAGCAGGCAATCGAGCACCTGCTGCTCCCGCTGGCTGAGGTTGCCCGGGGCCAGGGTTCGGCCGCGGCCACTGGCGCTGTTCAGTATGCCCTCGACGAAACGGGAGAGCAGGCTCCGCGGAACCCAGTAGCCGCCGTCCGCGACGGCTCGCAGGGCCCGACTGAGCTGCTCACGCAAGTCGCGATAGGTGAGCAATCCTTTCGCGCCCTGACGCAGGAACGGAAACGTGTTCGCATCGCTCAGCTTTTCGGCCAGCACCACCACGCGGGCTTTCGGATTTTTCCCCAGGATCTCACCCAGCAGCGTGGAGGTGAGCTGGTGCGGCCCGCTGCCTTCGAGAACATACACTTTCGCGCGCGGTAACGAAAGCCGGCGCAGCTCGCCCTGCAAGGCTTGCAGGCGCACGCCACGCACCTGGACGCCGTCTTGCGCCAGCAACTGCTGAATTTCTTCCCAGAGCAGCGGATGGGAATAGATGGCGCAGACAGAAAAGCGACGCGATTTGGACTTGGCACTCACCCCATGCCAAGATACTGAAATCGCCTCCAGCGGGCAAGCCTGCCGAACACGTTGTTGCCATCCCTGCGCTAGCCACCGGAAACCTACAGAGCAGGCTGCGATGGACCAGCCCCGTCCGTTTGCTCAAGGCAAGCAGCGAACGATGCGGGGCCCGAGGCAGTTCGTGACCGCCAGCGGCAATTTCTGCCACAGGCGAATTGCCAGCCGGTAACGGGGATTTTCCGGGCTGAGTGCGGGCAGCGGTTCTCCCGCGCGTGTCCAGTACGACCAATAAAGCGGCTGTTCCATCGTTCCCCACTGCTTTTTGAACCGATAGGTACCAGAGCCGACCGTCGAGCGGCCGAAATCGAACCAGCGATAGCCGCGACGGCCCATCTCCGCCAGAATGCTCCAGTACAGGAACATGTTCGGCTTCATGTGCAAGTAGGCGTAGAGGGAAGCGCTCCAGCCGGCCTCCACGGTGTCCCGGAAGGCCGTGAGAAAGGAGCCGGCGATGGGCGCGCCATTGTGCCGGACCACGCAGATGAAGCTTTCTTGCGGAAAGGCTGCCAGAATCTGTTCGAAGAAGCTGCGGCTGTAAACCGGTGTGCCCAGGTCGCGCATGTTCCGGCTGAACACGCCATAGAACGCTTCCAGCAGCTCCCGGCCGCCGAATTCAGCCGTGAGTCCATAGGACATGGATTTGCGAATGTCGGTCCGCACCTTGTGGGGCAGCGAGGCGAACCGCCGGTCTGCGTCGGGTTCCAGCTCACAGAGCAAAGCCACCTTGTGGGTTCGCGTGGGCAGGTCCCAGTCCGGCTGGGTACGCTGGCGCAGTTCGAGATGCTGAACGCCGAGCTCGTCCGCCAGGCGGATGGCTGCCTGCAGCAGCGAGCGTGCCACAGCAGGGTCGCGCGCAACAATCCCGCCTCCGTTCAGAAACGGGAGTGAGGTCAGGAAACTTCCGAAGAGCAGGCTCTTTTGCCAGACGAGCGGAAGAACTCCGGTCACCTGATCTCCCTGGCGTGCCAGCAGATAAAAGGTCGGCCAACCGAAGGCTCGCTCCATCACCTGTTTCCAACCCCAGCGATGGTAGCTGGTGGCGGACGCTTCGCGCTGAACAAATTCCTCCCAGGCGTGTGCGACGCCGGGTTGTTCCACGCGGATAATTTCGAGCTGCGCTGAAGTTGCCATCCTCGGCTCTGCACTCGTTGCCTGCATAAAAATTAAAGAAGGCTGTTATCCTCGCGGACTTTCGCTCGGCAGCGGCACTGGCCGACTCCCTGCAGCGGGCTTTCGTCGCAAACGGAAAGTAAAGCGTACTGCCTTGACAAAGGTCACTAGTGGACGAACCAATGGAAGAAGTAACACGCGCGCCAGCTCCCGCAGCGCGGCCCACCCTAGCTGAGAGTAGCTCAATCTCTGGCCCAATGCGTTGAGCTGCGACCGATGGTAGTTCCAGAAGGAACGATCCCGAAAATAAAACAGGTTCTGCCCGAGATAGGAGTAATAGGCACGGGTCCAGTTCCTTTCACATTCGGCCAGCTCGACGGGCGTCAGAAAGAAGGGTCCGTGTGCTCGCAGAATCTGCAGCATTTCGGGAAAGTTTGTGCCGCGAAACGCAAGTGAAGAGGTCAGCGAATCCGGACGCGGACGCTCGCGCGTCAGTACCTGATGCACAAACGCGAAATCGCTGTGCCGCAGCAGGTAGTAGAATGACTCCATGTCGGTCAGGCCCGGCAGGTTTTGGAAGAAAGGATCCCGGCTGCGCACCAGATCAGCACGCATGAGCACAGACGAAGGGGAACCGAACACATACGGCCCGCCCAGCAGAGTCTCGCGGACAATTTTTCGTCCGGGAAGGAAGTGGCTCGGGAAGGGCAACCCGTCATTGTTCACAACCGTTCCGGCCAACCGATACGCACCCACCAATCCGACTTCCGGATGAGCTTCGGCGACTTCTACCATCTGCTGCAGACAATCCGGGAACAGACAATCATCCGCGAAGATGATCTTCACGTACTTGCTGTGTGGAGAGATTTGTCGCAGCGCATGATTCCAGTTCGCGATCGCCGGAAGGAACTCTGTGTTTTCTATCAATCGGAGCCTGCGATCCCGTTCCGTGTAGCGACGGGCAATTGCGGCAGAACGATCTGTGCTGCAATTGTTCACCAGGATGTACTCAAAATTGCTGTAGTTCTGCTCCAGAACGCTCTCGATACACTCGGCCAGGAACCGTTCGGCGTTGTAAAACGGCGTCACCACGCTGACCAGCGGACCTGCTGCCTGGTTCATTGCTTCCCTCGCCGTAAGCTCAACTTAAAACCACAATGTCCTTCACTCATCTACGAAAACAAACCGCACACCACACATAGATGCGCGCAAAAGACCCTGTCCTCACTACAGTGTGCAACTTACTTGCCACCTAAAGCCAAACCTGCACCACAATTAGAGGCGCAGAGGAAAAATGAATGCCCTCGCAAAGAGGAACAACTCCATGTATGTGTCCTATAATCACCGTTTTAGGCGACTGCCCGCAGTAGAGTTACAATTCTGTTTGCCTTTTCGTGCCACCACGCACCCCAATACAGTGGAAATTGGATTCTTCGAAAGGGAAATAAATTTCCACCATCTCTGAAAGAAAAACCATTCGAAATGAAATCTTCGAAGTGACCATGAAAAGCAAGTCATTATTTTTCAATGAGATGGAACAGGGGCCAGTTTTCTTTTCTGGCAGCCAACTTGCGGAGCTTTGGTAGTTGCCGAAAGATGCTTTCCTGACGACTGAGGGAACATGGAACTTTCCCGGAGACCGGGGCAAATGGCCCAAACAGCGATGGGCCGGGAGCTTTCTTCTGCCGCTGCAGCAGAAAGCCTCCAGCCTGAAAGAACTTCCCTTCGCCGCATGACCTTGTTGCGGCCTTCAAAGGGTTGGTCTGCCCTGAAGCTAGCAGAAGTATGGGAATACCGCGAATTGCTCTATTTCCTTACCTGGCGGGACATCCTGGTGCGGTACAAGCAAACCGTGCTGGGTGCCGCATGGGCCATCCTGCAGCCGTTGCTGGCCATGGTGATCTTCACCATTTTTTTTGGACGGCTGGCCAAGATCCCGTCCGGCGGCGTGCCCTACTCCCTGTTCAGTTATGCTGGCCTGGTGCTGTGGATGTTTTTTGCCAATGGCCTGTCGCAGGGGGCCAACAGCCTGATCACCAACCCGGAGCTGGTCAAGAAGGTGTACTTCCCGCGCCTGGTGCTGCCCACGGCGACCGTCCTTTCCGGATTGGTGGACTTTCTGCTGGCGTTTCTGCTGCTGATCGGGATGATGTTCTGGCAGCAGCAAGTCCCTTCGGTGAACCTGATCTGGGCCCCGGTGTTTATCCTTCTGGCTCTGGTGACGTGTCTCGGCGTGACGTACTGGATGTCTGCGATGAACGTGATGTTTCGCGACGTGCGGTACACGATTCCGTTCATCACCCAGCTCTGGATGTTCGGCTCTCCCATCGTGTATCCCTCGACGATGGTGCCGGAGCAGTTGCGTGCGCTCTATGGTTTGAATCCGATGGTGGGAGTTGTGGAGGGTTTTCGCTGGGCGGTTTTGGGTACACCGCGTCCCGAACTGGCTGTTCTGGCTGTTTCTATGCTGGCAGCATTCCTGCTGCTGGTGGGCGGTATGTACTATTTCCGGCGCGTGGAGAAAGTTTTTGCGGACCTAGTCTAGGTGAACCATGGGCAATCTGGCGATCCAACTGGAAAATCTGGGCAAGATGTACCACATCGGGCATGTGAAAGCGCCCTACCGCACGCTGCGGGAAACGATCATCGAGGCGTGCACCGCTCCGGCGCGCCGGATGCGCCAGATGTTCCGCGGGACGGCGGCCGGAGCCGCAGATCTGCGAGCGCGGTTCTGGGCGCTGAAGGATGTTTCGCTGGAGATCAAGCACGGTGAAGTCGTCGGCCTGATCGGACGCAACGGAGCCGGAAAAAGCACACTGCTGAAGATTCTCTCGCGCATCACCGAGCCCACAACCGGCATCGGGTGCGTCTATGGCCGCGTGGGCTCGCTGCTGGAGGTGGGCACAGGGTTTCACCCCGAGTTGACGGGTCGCGAAAATATTTTCTTGAATGGAGCGATCCTCGGGATGCAAAAAAGCGAGATCCGCAGAAAATTCGACCAGATCGTCGAATTTGCCGAAGTCGAAAAGTTCATTGACACGCCGGTGAAACATTACTCCAGCGGGATGTACCTGCGGCTGGCGTTTTCCGTGGCGGCACACCTGGAGCCAGAAATTCTGCTGGTGGATGAAGTCCTGGCAGTGGGAGATGCAGGCTTCCAGCGCAAATGCATGAACCGCATGCAGGAAGTCGGTCAGGAAGGCCGCACAGTTATCTTTGTCTCACACAACATGCAGGCGGTCACGCGGTTGTGTGATCGTGCCATCCTGCTTCACGAAGGGAAGGTGTACGAAGACGGTCCCGCGCGCCAGGTGGTCAGCAATTATCTCCACTCCGGATTGGGCCTGACCTGCCTGCGGGAGTGGCCAGACATAAACCAAGCACCCGGGAACGAAAAAGTTCGCTTGCGCGCCGTGCGGGTCAAAGACGAGCACGGCGAACTGGCCAGTGCCCTGGACATTCGGCGACCGTTTTACCTCGAGGTGGAATTCGATGTTCTGCAGTCCGGGACCGTTGTCTATCCGTTGCTCGGCTTCGAAAATGAAGAGGGGGTTACGCTCTTTGTAACAATTGAGCGCGACCCGCGCTGGCGCCGGAAACCACGCCCGGCGGGACGGTACTACAGCCGCGTTCACATCCCTGGAAATTTCTTTGCCGAGGGCACGATTCTCTGCGGTGGCGCACTGATTACAGAATCTCCGTACATCTGCCACTGTCATGAGAAATATCTAGTCGCCTTTCAAATCGTGGATGCTCCCGATGGAAGTTCTGCGCGTGGCGACTACGGCGGGAACATGCCCGGTGTGCTGCGCCCCATGCTCGACTGGCAGGTAGAATATCTGGGGGAACCTCAGGAAGCAGAAGCCCCGGCCGGTCAGCGGGTGCAGTGACATCGCCCATGAGGGGATGAAGCTGCCCCGGTAAACGAAATTCGAGGAGCAGCAGCCATGAAGGCGGTCATTCTGGCGGGCGGATACGGAACGCGCATCAGCGAGGAAAGTGCGGTGCGTCCAAAGCCGATGGTGGAGATCGGTGGCCGTCCGATTCTCTGGCACATCATGAAGATCTATTCGGCGCATGGGATCAATGATTTCGTGATCTGTCTCGGATACAAGGGCCACCTGATCAAAGAATTCTTTGCCAACTATGCGCTGCGCATGTCCGATGTGACGTTCGATCTCCGCCAGCACCGTCAGGAAGTCCATATGAACGGCGTGGAGCCCTGGCGGGTCACTCTGGTGGATACCGGCGACAACACCATGACTGGCGGTCGACTGAAGCGCGTGGCGCGCTACCTGGGCAACGAAACGTTCTGTATGACCTACGGCGACGGTGTCGCCGACATCAATTTGACCGAGTTGATTGCGTTTCACCGCGCCCAGAAAACACTGGCCACCATGACCGCCGTACAACCCCCGGGACGCTTCGGGGCCATCAGCCTAGGCCGGGAAGAAAACAAGGTCAGCACGTTCCACGAGAAACCAGATGGGGAAGGCGGCTGGATCAACGGTGGATTTTTTGTGCTCGAGCCGCAGGTGATGGATTACATCGCTGACGATTCCACAGTCTGGGAGCGCGAGCCCTTGGAAACCCTGGCGAAACAGGGACAGCTTGCCGCCTATCGCCACCGCGGGTTCTGGCAGCCGATGGACACACTGCGGGACAAAATGGTACTCGAGAAGCTTTGGGAATCCGGCAACGCACCCTGGAAAATCTGGTAGCGGCGAGAGCGCGCAGGTTGGTGAGTGACATGAAAACTATTCTGATCACCGGCAACATGGGATACGTGGGGCCCTGGGTCCTGCGGCACCTGCGCGAGTCGCGGCCCCAGGCTACGCTGATCGGCTATGACATGGGCTACTTCAGCCACTGCCTGACTCGAGCCGCCATCCTCCCGGAGTGTCGCACCGACCTCCAGTACTTTGCCGATGTGCGCAGTGTTCCGGAAAAAATTCTCGAGGGTGTGGACGGGATCATCCATCTGGCGGCCATCTCCAACGACCCGATGGGCAAGGCGTTTGAGGAATTGACCCAGGAGGTGAACCATCGCGCAACCGTACGCCTGGCGACACTGGCCAAGCAGGCGGGTGTGCGGTCGTTTGTGTTTGCTTCCAGTTGCAGCGTGTACGGATTCGCGGAGGAGGGTGCGCGCACGGAGTCGTCGTCGCTGAATCCGTTGACGGCGTATGCCCAATCGAAAGTTGCTGCCGAGCGCGACCTAGCGCCGCTGGCCGATAGCAGGTTCCGCGTCACCTGTCTTCGGTTCGCCACGGCTTGCGGGATGAGCGAGCGGCTGCGTCTGGACCTGGTGCTGAATGACTTTGTGGCCAGCGCCGTGGCCACGAACCGCATCACCATCCTCAGCGATGGCACACCTTGGCGCCCTCTGATCAATGTGAAGGATATGGCCCGGGCACTCGACTGGGCGCTCGACCGGACCACCGGCGAAGACTACCTGGTGGTCAATGCCGGCTCGGATGAATGGAACTATCAAATTCGGGAACTGGCGGAGGCGGTCGCCCGCGTGATTCCCGGCGTCCAAATTTCGATGCATCCCGATGCGCAGCCGGACAAGCGTTCCTATCGCGTAGACTTCAGCCTTTTCCGGCGACTTGCCCCCGACCATCAGCCTCAAATGGACCTGGAAACGACGGTGCAAGAGCTGCGACAGGGTCTGGAAGCTATGCGCTTCCGGGACCCGGATTTCCGCAACTCTGCTTTCATGCGGTTGAAAGTTCTGGAAGAGCTGCGCCGACAGGGCCTGCTGAACGAACAACTGGAGTGGACCAACCGTGCCCGAGCACACCGTAGGGAAGCAGCAACGTCCGTCAACGCGCCGGTTCCGGTGCGCAGCTAGTGGATCGATTTTCTTGAAGCGTCCGGGGAGTTGATTCTCCATCCAGTCGCACTGGGAACGAGTGGCTTCAGCAGCAGGAGCGATTCCTTGATCTTCCACCAACTAAAACTTGCAGGCGCCTACCGAATCGACCTCGAGCCGCGCGAAGACGAACGCGGCTTTTTCGCGCGCGCCTGGTGCCAGAAGGAATTTGCCGAGCACGGCCTGGAAACCCGCATCGTGCAGAGCAATCTTTCCTACAATCGGTACAAAGGCACCCTGCGCGGAATGCACTATCAAGCGCCTCCGCACGAAGAAGTCAAGCTGGTGCGCTGTATTCGCGGCAGCATCTTCGACGTTATCATCGATCTCCGTCCAGACTCCCCGACCTACCTGCAGTGGGTCGGGGTAGAACTGACCGCGGCGAACCGGCAGATGCTCTATGTGCCTAGGGGGTTTGCCCACGGGTTCCAGACCCTGGAGGACGATACGGAAGTCTTCTACCACGTTTCGGAGTTTTATCACCCGCAGGCCGAGCGCGGCGTGCGCTGGAACGACCCGCGGTTCGGGATCGCCTGGCCCGCCGTCGAAAAGCGGATCATTTCAACGAAAGACCAGAGCTGGCCTGACTATGCCCCGGAGAAGCCATGAATAGCGCGGCCCAGCGAACCCAAGGGCAGAAAAGTTCCGTTGCCCTGATTCGAGATTCGAGCGACCCGGTGGCCCGAAACCGGAACGCGTATTCGCTCGCCCGCAGTGCCTGCCGCTCGCCGCGATGACGATGTGAAGCCAGACGAACATGCGCATCAGTGTGATCATCCCCTGCCGGAACGCCGAGCGCACCATTGGCCAGCAGCTCGCCGCGCTGGCGCGCCAGCGCTGCGACGAGGAATGGGAAGTCATCGTCGCGGACAATGGCAGCACCGATCGTTCGCGGGACATCGTCGAGCAATTCCGCAATCGCCTGCCCAACCTTCGCCTTGTGGAAGCGTACCAGCGTCGCTCGCCGGGCTTTGCCAGAAATGTGGGTGTCGCCGCCGCCCGTGGTGACGTGTTGCTGCACTGCGACGCGGACGACGAAGTCGGTGACAACTGGCTGCCGGCGATGACCCGCGCACTCGAAACGCACGAACTGGTCGCGTGCCGGATGGATATTGACAAGCTGAACCCTCCCTGGCTGCGGCTCGTGCACGCCAACCCGCAGCCCGACGGGGCACAGGTACCACTCTGGTATCCTCCTCATCTACCTCACGCAGCAGGTGCAACCCTCGGGGTGCGCCGCGCCCTGCACGAACGCATCGGGGGATTCGACGAAAGCATCGCCTACTTGGAGGACGCAGATTTCTGCATCCGTGCACAACTGGCCGGCGCCACCCTGGTGTCGGTCCCGGATGCCGTGGTGCACTACCGCTACCGGGATACCGCCCTGGGCTTGTATCGGCAGGGAAGAAACTACGCGAAGTACAACGTTCGGCTCTACAAACGCTACCGTCCGAAAGGGTACCGGGACCGCTGGCGCTGGCGCGTGTATGTCGAGCGGTGGTTGCAACTGTTGCTTCGCATACCGGACTGGCGCACTCGAACCGGACGTTGCCACTGGTTCTGGTCTTTCGGCTGGCAGATGGGCTATACCATCGGTATGCTCAAGTTCCGCAGCAAACCGCCAGTGTGAGAAAACTGACCGAGGATGGTTCCGTGATCCTGGTGGATCGAGCCCTCGAAAAACGTGAGCAGCAGGGAAACCCGGTCCGCGTCGCAATGGTGGGCGCGGGCTTTATGGCGCGCGGGATTGCCCTGCAGATGGCGAACGTGGTGCGCGGGATGCGCCTAGTAGCCATCTCGAACCGGCGCATCGAAGAGGCGCGCCGTGCCTACAGCGAAGCGGGAATCGAAGACGTGGTTGCGGTGGACAGTGTGCCGCAACTGGAGCAGGCCATCGCCCGCGGCCGTTGTGCCATCACGGACAACGCCCTGTTGCTAGCCGAAGCCGGTGGCATCGACGCCGTCATCGAAGTGACCGGCTCCATCGAGTTTGCTGCCGGTGTCGTGCTGCGGGCAATCGAATTCGGCAAGCACGTGGTGCTGATGAACGCAGAGCTCGACGGCACCCTCGGGCCAATCCTGAAAGTGTATGCTGACCGGGCCGGCGTGGTACTGACGAACGCCGATGGCGACCAGCCCGGCGTCATCCTGAATCTCTACCGTTTCGTGAAGGGCATCGGCGTGCGGCCGGTGCTCTGCGGCAACATCAAGGGTCTGCACGACCCGTACCGCAACCCGACAACCCAGCAGGAATTTGCCAAAAAATGGGGACAAAAACCCCACATGGTCACCTCGTTCGCCGACGGCACGAAAATCTCTTTCGAGCAGGCGATTGTGGCCAATGCCACGGGCATGCGCGTTGCCCGCCGCGGGATGTTCGGCCCCACGGTGCCTTCGGGCACCCACATCCGCGAAGTGGTGGAGTTGTATCCGCAGGACGCGTTGCTGAACGGGCCGGGCATCGTGGACTACGTTGTCGGAGCCGAGCCCAGCCCGGGCGTGTTCGTTCTCGGCACCCACGACAACCCGGTGCAGAAACACTACTTGAATCTCTACAAGCTCGGACCGGGGCCGCTGTACTGCTTCTACACGCCCTACCACCTGTGCCATTTCGAAGTGCCGTTCACGGTGGCGCGCGCGGTGTTGTTCGGAGATGCCACGATTGCCCCGCTGGGCGGACCGTGCGTAGACGTCATCGCAGTGGCCAAAAAAGACTTGCGCGCCGGTGAAGTGCTGGACGGCATCGGCTTCTACATGACTTACGGGGTCGCAGAAAATTCTGACGTGGTGCAGCAACAACGGCTGCTGCCCATGGGCCTGGCCGAAGGCTGCCGGCTGAAACGAGATATCCCAAAAGATCAAGCGCTGAGCTACGACGACGTGGAAATTCCACCCGGGCGGCTCTGCGACCGGCTGCGGGCCGAACAAGACGCGCGCTTCTTCCCGGCCCGACCGCAGGCGATTCCCCACGGCCATCCTCAAGCTCTCGAAAAGTAATCCAGCAGAAAGCCCACGGCAGAATGGCGCTGTTTCCTTTACTGGGCTTCGAGGGGGGGCTTGTTCGAGGACAGGTCGGCGGCGTTTCGATCCAGCTCGCTGCGCATGCGAATCACGCGAGCCGGAACCCCCGCGGCGATAGCGCCGGCGGGAATATCCATGGTCACCACTGAACCGGCAGCGATGACCGCACCGTCGCCAATCTTCACATTCGAGAGAACAATGACTCCGGTGCCCAACCAAACGTCATTCCCGATGACGATGGGTCCTTTTGATTCCAGTGGCTGACCGAAGATGGGTCTGCCCGGCTGCACCCCGTGGTCATACGGAAAGAAACAACAGAAGGGTGCAATCTGGCAGCGCTCGCCAAATTCGATGGCAGCCAGGTAGGCGGAAAGCTGGCAGTGTCTTTGGAAACTGGTGCGGCTGCCAATCTTCACTCGCCCTCCCTGACCGGTCTGAATGACCGTGTGGCGCCACAGATGGACGCCATCGCCGAGCTCGACTTCGCCGCCGTCCGTATCTTGGTAGATCAACACGCCGTCATCGAGCACCACATGGCGGCCCAGTTTGAGTTTTTCGTGGTAAATCGTGGCGCTCGGCGAGATGAATCCGCGCGGCGTCATCCCTGCAAGGGTCATCCGACCATAGTACGGCGGGCAAGCCCATGCAGCGAGAGAAGCAGCCAGCCGCCCCAGCGATCTACGTCCGGAGAAGAACATCCAAAAACGCATCCACAGCAATCGGACTCGCCAGGGCACACGGATCATCGAGGCCGCCATGGTGTGCAAAACTCCTTCGACGACGGCAATGCAGGTGTCCTCGGTGGCCTCTACCCGGTCGCTTGTAAGCCTCGAACTGCCCGAGCCGCCCGCTGACAGCGTGGAATGCATTTCTGCCCAACGGGCCGGTGGGACGCGACTGGTACTCTCAACCGGCGGGCAGTATAACATACGGCTCACGCACCCAGGCCACGCCTTGCGCAGGGAAGCCAGTAAGCCGTACGCTGCCAGTGAGTCCACTGTCTCTCGGAACTCGGACATAGCTGTGAGCGACCAGGAAGCCAGCGAAGTTGCAGACCGACGCTCTTTCTTCGACGAGACACACCATTCAACTCCGCCACGAACTCTTGCTGGGACTGCTTGCCACGTATCTGCATCGAGCTGCTTATCCCTTCTATTATGGGAGTGGGCAGCATGAATTCCAGCTTCCCATGGTCGCCTGGCTGCGCGATCCTTCCTTGTTTCCCGGGGACCCGATGCGGGAAGCATTCGCAGGCTTCCCTTCGTTGTTCTGGCGCACGGTGGCCTGGCTGTGCACCTGGTTCGAACTCGAAACGATCCTCCTGATCGGGCTTTTTGTTTCTCATTTCCTGGCTTTCTGGGGACTGGCCAGGATGATCGCACGAGATCTGCCCGATACGCGTTTTCTGGCGATTGTTCTGCTGGGGCTCGCGCTTTCTCCTTTTCTCACCATGGCTGCACCGTTTGGCGGTGGAGGAGGCATTTTCGGCGGATTGATGACCCAAACCACGTTGGCCGGCGGGCTGGCCATCTGGGCAGCGATTTGTCTTTTGGAGGGTCGCTGGGTTTGGGGAGCACTTCTGCTGGGACTCATGCTGCACATCCATGTGTTGCTGGCCGTCTATTTGGGCTTCGCGTTTCTTGCGTTTGCGTGGTTCGACTGGCGCCATCACCGACGCCAAATCATCGGCGCTGTCAGCCTCTTGCTCCTCTTTGGAGTGGGCTGGCTCGCTCTGGCACGCCGTGCTCTGCAGGCGGAGTATCCCGAAGGGTACGTCGAAGCGCTGCTGGCGCACTATCCCTATCACCTGGTGCTGAGTACTCGACCTGCCTATGAACTGCTGCTCGGGCTCTTCTTTCTGGCGGGGATGACGGCTGTGGTTGTGCTGGCGGTCCGGCGAGGAATTGTTCGCGATCACCGTCTAGAACTTTTAGTCACCAGCATGCTGGTTCCCATCCTGCTCGGGACGGTGGTGGGTGAATGGTTGCGCATGCCCAAGCTGCTTCTGCTCCAGTTGCTGCGTGCAGACACCTTTCTGACCCTGTTCGGCCTCGTGCTCGTGCCGATTTACGGGTTCCGCCTGCTTGTAGCGCTGTGGAACCTGGCACCGGCCGCAGCCTTGCTGGTCAGCGTGCCGGCGTTGCTCTATCCGTTGACCGAGGGTCGCGCCCTGCCCACCTTCCTGACCGTTGCCGCAGTGGTGGCCGCGGACTCCCGGCATCGGTTCGACCGCGTCTGTCGCTGGCTGGTCGGGAATCGCATCGTGGTGGGGATTGCATTGTTTTTCTTTGCCTTCATAGTAGCAGGTGTGCTCGGGTGGCGTGGCAGCCTGGACCCGGGTAAATTGACGATCCTCTTCGCAGCGGCATCTGCACCGGCAGTGTACGCGTCTCGTTTGCGTGCCGCGGCCATACAGACGCGAACCCTCGCTACGCTGGGCGCGTGGGTGGTTCTGATTGGCTCTGCGATGCTGTTGGTGGACCCGGCGATGGTTCGGCGTCCTGTTCGTCCGCCGGCCGCAGCGGAAGCTGCATGGCGTGAGGTGCAGAACTGGGCCCGGGAGAACACACCGAAGGATGCTGTGTTCCTCGTGCCCCCGTTTCCAGGCGGCTTTCGCGTCTTCTCGCAACGCAGTTGCTGGGTGAGCTGGCGGGACGGCGACATTTTCTGGGTCTACCCGTCCTACGCTCCGGAATGGCGCCGTCGCATTGCCGCTCTCGGGCTGCCGTATCTCCCCGGTCATGTGGATGTCGAAGCCATCACGGCTGCCTACCGCAAACTCTCCTGGGAACAATTGAGCGAACTCGCCCGCGAGCACCATCTTCCGTATGTTGTCCAGTATGCGGACGTGCCCTACCCGGTGGCCCCCGTGTACGCCAACGAAGCATTCGCCGTATATCTTGTCTCCCAACAACCCGAGAAGTATGCTTTGGTAGTGGAGCGCTACACCGTGGTTCTACATTTTCGATTGCAGTTTGAACGGCAAGTTGTTCCCTAGGCTCTCACTCGATAGGGGCTTGGAAAACGAGAACGGTTCACCGCGTGGCAAATTCCCGCTTCGGGGCACTATGGAGATCGGAAGAATAACTTCGTTTTCCTTGATTTTACCCGTGCACAACTGCCGCGATGTCATCGAGGAAGTACTTCGAGCAGCCATTGCTGCTGCTCATCGGTGGGGGGATGCCGAGATCATTGTGGTTGACCATGAGTCCACCGACGGGACCTCAGAGTTCCTGTTGCAGCAACAGCGGGATAGTGTCCGGGTCTACCCATTTCGAGGCAAGACGGTGGCTGCTGTACGCAACTTCGGGGCCAGTCTGGCCAGGGGTGAGTTCCTCTGTTTTATCGATGGAGACTGCTTGATTGAAGAGGATTTTCTTGTTCGTGCGAATCAGATCCTAACTAAAGTAAAGGTGGGTGCGCTGACCTGTGCCTACGTTCCCCCTAAATCAGCCCACTGGATCGAACAGGTCTGGCATGTGCTTCACTTCCAAAATCAAGCGGGAGCAGCAAAATCTTTCTATGGGGGAAATCTTATCATCCGAACTGACGTTTTCCATGCCCTTGGCGGTTTCAATCCCAACCTTGTCAGTGGAGAAGATACGGAATTGGCCGCACGGTTGATCGCGACAGGACACAGAATTTTTTTTGATCCAGAGCTTTGTGTTGTTCACCTGCGCAATCCAAAGTCAGTCAGACAATTCTTCCGTCGGCAGCTTTGGCATGGTCTTGGAATGCTTGGGAGATCAAAGGGGGCTCAATTCAGTTGGACTCTGATGCTTTCCCTAGGGCAACTCATGATGCTTGTGTCAGCGTTGCTGCTGCCGTTCATTCCAGTCGGCTCGCTGGCCAATCGGCTCATCCTCGCTCCCTTGTTCACGCTCCCCATACCAGCGGTAGCGGTGGCTTACAGGTTTTGGTCTGTGAGACGGGTCCGGTGGCCACTCCGAAGCTTTTTCCTATACTACATTTACTATCTTGCCCGAGCCTTGGCCATAGTCAAATACTTTCTGCGGTCTGGCAAATGACGCCGTTTCGATTCTCCCCAACTCGGCAAAATATCTCTACACACACACCAACAAGCTGCCCTGGCCACGAAGAACTTCGCATTGCTTCAAACTTCGTCCGCCTGTCACAGCTTCAGGCAAAAGACAGCTCTTTTCGATACACCCTGTTCAGGGAAATGAATGTTTTCACGAGCGGCTTACATCTATTTTTTCTTGGTTGGACACACGACGTGATCCTCCTTAACCAAGCAAACCGAAGTTTGTTCCTCTGTTGTTTCCTCCGTTGGCTGTTTCCTTTTTTTCAGTGCCCAATAGTCTCCGTGGATCTGGTGCTGCCCCCGCCAGAAAGCACGTGGAGTCGTCTTGCATGTCATGTAAAGAAACTTCTGCTTCGACGCGTGGATTTGTTTATTTTTTACTTCAAAGACCTGCATGGTTATGCAAAATTCTATGGCATCACACCTACCCGCTCTCGGTACGTGCCCTTTAAGGTAAATCTCTATGATCTGGCCACACCCATCAAAGAGGCACCCAACACTGGCAGCTACGTACTTGCCGCAGGCCGTTCCCACCGCGACTTGAAAACTTTCGTGGAAGCGATGCACCAGGTTCCCTATCCCGGAATACTCCTAGTGCAAGACCCCAACTCACTGAGCGAGCATGGTTCGGAAATTCCGAACTTTGCCCTGCCCAGCAATCTAAGGCTTGTACGTGACGATGGACAATGGGAAAGCTGGTTGAGTTTTCTAGCCGGAGCAAAGATTGTGGTGATCCCAGTTAAGCCAACTGCCATCTCGGCAGCAGGTATCGGGACCTACTTAGAAGCGATGGCCCTAGGCAAATGTGTGATCATCACGGAATGTCCAGCAACCCGAGGGATTCTTTCGAACCAAGCGGTGATCATCCCTCCTGGGGACCCAACAGCCATGGCTAAGGCCATCCGCAGGGCTTGGGAAGAAGAAGCCTTTCGCCAACAATTTGCAAAAGCGGGTCAGCACTACGCTCAGGCTTGTGGGAATGAGCGCCGACTTCTTCTTGACTTGCTCAAAGTTTGTGTCGAGCTCGTGCGCCCCAACTTGCGTACTTCCATATAGCGACCACCGCCACGAGACCGAGACAGGCCCCTCTTGGCGAACAGGAAAAGTCAAGAAGGGACTTTTCGGGCTCCCGGTGCGCAGCGCGAAGCACTTACTCTACGCCTTGGTCCATTATTGCAAACAGCCGATCTGCTGCGTAGAGACCTTCACATCGTCAATACCCCACCAGTACTCGGGTATCCAGGTCGAAGGATGCGGGCCACCGCCGATGTTGGATTGCACATCAATCACGCGAAAGACTTCCGAGCTTGTGCCGCGCAGATTCAGGCCCGTGTAGTTGGCACGACGCACTCCATCTACCCAGAACTCGATGATGCCGTCGCTCTGCCCTGGCGTGTTCAGCTTGACGCGAGTCTCCCAGCACTGCCAGCGACCCTGATTTTCGGGGGCTGCGGGTGCCCAATTGCCGCTCGGGGCTATATCCGGTGCAAATGCAGAAAAGAAGGCCAATTGAATCCCTGAAGCACCAGTGGGAATATTAAAGTCAAAGTGAAGTTGGGCACCAGACGATGCGTTATAATAACGCCACAGGTGCACGCCAGCGCTTGTGCCCGACTGCCACGGGCAGCAAGGTGCGGTGAAACCTACAGGGAAATAGACAAAGGCGCGGAACCAGAGGTCATCGGCTGGCTGCGATAAGTTAGCCATCAGCTTGCCAAAGCCGGAAAACTGCGCATTCACCCGCGAGGCAAACTGACCGCCGTGAACCGGGCTGGTGTAAATCTGATTGGAAGCCTTGTCAAAGTACCTGCTGAAATCTCCAGTCTCAAAGTCATCCTGAAACAGCACGCCTTGACCGGATTCGGCGACCAAAAAACTGAAACCGTCCTCCAGAATGGCGAATTTCCCATCAGGGTTGGTAACGCGCACATCCACCGTTCCGGCGGTGTGCGCCGGTGTGATGGCTCGGAGCTGTGTCGAGCTAACGAACGTGACGCTACTTGCAGCGGTGTTGCCGAACAACACCGCAGCCCCGGACTGGAAGTTTGTACCATTGATTGTAACCGAGGTGCCCCCATTGACCGACCCACTTGCGGGAGAAATTCCGGAAACTGTTGGATCTCCGGGAGCTGAGTTGGATGAGCCACATCCAATGCGTTGAGTGCTCACCACGAAGTTATCCAAGTAACGTTCTTGAGAAACCGGTGAGCCAGCATTCCAGTAGTTTTCAAGGAAGATGGCATTGATCCCATACTCCTGGTAGGAACCCACCCAGTTTAAGTTCGCCCGCTGCGCCTCCAACTTATCATTAATCCAGAATTCAAAGATGCCATTGGACTGCCCCGGATCGTTCAGCCGCATCCGAACCTCAATGCAGTGCCATTGCCCGGTGTGGTTTGGATCGAAAATCGGAGTAATTCCCTGCACTGCGCCCAGCCAGCGCAGGTTGGGAAAATCATTATAGGTCGTTGTCCGCAGATTCCCGGCCGCGTCTGTGCCGGACGCGGGATCAAGAAAGAGAAATGCCTGATCTGGACCCGGACTGGTACCACTCCAGAGGTGGCCGATGGCTGCCTGCGCCCAATTTGCTGTCGCAAGGATCATTGCCCGGGAGAGCTTGTCGCCACCGCCACCGGTCCAGTCGGGTTGTGTCCTCAAGTAAAAACGCCAAAACACCTCGCGATGATTTGCAGTTCCCGAATCAACGGCTCGAAAATAAGCAGCGGGGGTGCGGCCAAACGCAAGCTTCAAGTTACCAGCACTCACCTGGCCAACTGCGAACCGAGCGCGCATGCCTGTGCTACCATTCACTCCAATTCCAGATACACGAACAAAACTTCCTCCATCACTGACGTACTCGAAGTACTGCAAAAGTCGGTCAGTTTCGAAGTCATCACAGAAAATCCATTCGGGACGACGGGCTGAGCATTCACTTGTTATATCGGAAGTCGTTGGAGAAACATATGCAAAGCTGTTGTAGGACTGCGACTGGCCGTCCGGGTTGGTGACCTGAATCGGCACACTGCCGGCCGGATGTGGCGGAGACGTAGCGCGCAGTTGCGAAGAGCTGACAAAACTCACCGAAGTCGCTGCGACATTCCCAAAGGAGACTCTGGCTCCGGACTGGAAATTTGCACCATTGATGGTGACCACTGTGCCTCCGGCCGTGCTTCCCGAAGTCGGGGAGATGCTGGTGATCGAAGGTGCCGGCGGGCGAGGCGATTTGAAAGTGAACCCGTTATGGATGGCCTTCTTGCCATCCGGATTGATGACCTCGACGGTGACGGTTCCCGCCGTGCTCGGCCGCGTGGTGGCCCGGAGCTGGGTGGCGCTGACAAAACTGACACTAGCCGCTGCCGATGAACCAAAATTGACTCGCGCTCCGGACTGAAAATTGGCGCCGTTGATGGTGACGACCGTGCCTCCCTCAGTGGTCCCCTCGGTCGGAGCGATGCTGCTGATGGCCGGCGCCGGGTTGCCTCCAGAATCACCGGGTGTGTCGGAGTCGGCAGGGGGCACGTTTTCTGTAAACGCCATACACCCAAGAAGCAATATGGAAACGAAGATACTCATGAGCACTCCCAGCGGAGTCGCCACTGTGCCCGCCCTCAGTGCCTTGTTCATGATTCGTTCCCTTCCCAGAAGGACTCTAGATGACCTTGGTTCCGGCTCCGGGCTGTGCGGCTGGCGTCCCAGCCCGAAAGAGTTCACGAACGCCAAGGTAACAAGGGCAACGGGCACGATTCGACTGGTGGCGAGTTCAAAAAACGGACAGGTCCATCGCCTGTCCCCGCGGGCAAGCCGTGCGCAGACATTCAAAACAACCACCGTCCACGCAAGACGAAATCCCGCAGAACTCAGCCATCTTGATCCCTCAACCTCTTCACCCTCCATTCCGTCGAACCAGGCTGACAACGGCTCTGATCTTGCCACTGTGTTCCCGGGGGATCTCGGGGACACAGGTGACGGAAACCTTCACTCCGGCACTGCTCCATTGAACCATAGCCGACGGGGGAGTTCCGTGAAAATTACTTTCTCAGCCATCCGACCCCCACTAGCCCGATGCGTCCCGGGAAACCGGCTAGATTCTCCGCGGCTATTGGAGCTTCAAGAAGCACTGCTTGTCCAGTCCGTATATGTGGAATTCACGCAGCAACGAAGACACGAGCAGCGAGGGCCTGGCAGGAGCGAGGAGAGAGGCAGGCGAAGCAACTCAACTCGAGTGGGACTGACCGACGAGCAGGGACGAGGGGGCACGAGCGCCTGTTCCGACCTAGCGAAACACACCCTTCTCTATGGCCGGGCGAAAGGACACGCACACACCCGGCCCTGGTGTCCACACCGGTCAGGCAGTGGACAGTCGCAGACCTGGCAGCAATCCGGCTACGGCTGCGCCGGTTCGGTCACCGGCGGGTTGTTCAGGTGCTTGCCGAAAAAATAGAGCCAGCGGCGCAAGCGGTCCAACTGGTGTCGCGGCTCGGTGATTCCGTGGCCTTCGCGAGGATAGATCACAAATTCGACGGGCACACCGCGTTCGACCAGGGCGCGGTAGAACTCCTGCGCCTGCGCAATCGGCACGCGCTGGTCGCGTTCGCCGTGGAGGATCAGCGTGGGGGTTTTCACGTTCTGGATGTACTTCATCGCGGAGTGCTCCCAGTACGCGTCGGGCGCATCCCAGGGCGCGCTGCCGCCAAAAAACCAGCCGAGATAGCGAGGGATATCGTTTTGCGAATACATCGAATATAGGTTCGTCAGGCCGGCGCCGGGCGAGACGGCTTTGAACATATCGGTTTGCGTCAGGATCCAGAACGTCAAATAGCCGCCGTACGACCAGCCGAAGGCACCCAGCCGGTCCCGGTCGGCAATTCCTCGCGCCACCATCGCTTCCACACCGGTGATGCAATCCTGGTAGTCTCCTTTGCCCCAGTCCTGCCGATTCGCCTGGGCAAAGGTCACACCGCGACCCACCGAGCCGCGGAAATTCGGCTGCAGTACCAGATACCCGTTTGCGGCCAGAAGCTGCGCGGTCGGGTTGAACGCAGCAAACGAGGCTGCTGTCGGACCACCATGCGGATTCAGCAGCAGCGGATAGCGTTTGCCGGGGACGAAGTCCACCGGCTTGGTGAGAACGCCCTCGATTTCCAGCCCATCCCGGCTCGTCCATTTCACCACCTCGACTTCGCCGAGGGCGTATTCCTGGATCCAGGCGTTGTGGCGGGTCAGTCGTTCCAACTTCGCAAAGCCTGCATCGGCGCGGAACAACTGTTCAGGTGCATTCGCCGCCGTGATGCTGCCGAACAGAGTGCGGCCATCCGGACTGATTTCGCTCACGCTGGTGACGCCACCGAACTGGGTGAGCTGCCGCACCGAACCAGTTGCAACGTCGGCAGCAAACACTTCGACGGCCTGCCGAATCGAGGTGCTGAAGTAGATCGTCTTGCCATCCGGCGACCACAGAGGTGTGCCTGCCGTGAGGTCGAAATTCTCGGTGAGCGAGCGAGGCGCGCCACCAGAAGCAGCTACCAGATACAGCTCGGAACGCCCCACCGTGAATTCCGGCGCACCGGTGTAGGCAATCCATTTCCCGTCCGGCGACCACCGGGGAGAATCTTCCGGACCCGGGCCGGCGGCCAGGGCTCGCCTCTCACCGCTGGCGACATCCAGAATCCAGATATCGCTGCGGGCACCATCGTCGGCGCGGGGCGTGGGCCGGGTAACAAAAGCGATTTGCCGACCATCGGGCGACCACTGCGGATCGCTGACCGTAAACGGGCCTTCGGTGAGCCGCTTCTCCTCTTTCGTTTCCAGATCGAAAAGCCACAGGTGTGTTCTCTGGATGTCTTTGTCCACCACGATAGCGTCGTCGCGAACTTTTCTGCGCTGCTCTTCCTCCCGGGAAGGCTGGTCCGCTGCCAGGAAGGCAATACGCTTTCCGTCCGGAGCAAACTCGAAGGCGGTGACACCACCCTTGTGCTCGGTGACCTGCCAGGCTTCGCCGCCATCAGCGTACAGCATCCAGACCTGGCGGCTGTCTTCCCCGCCGCCGCGGTTGGTCAGGAACGCCAGTTTTTTCCCGTCCGGCGACCAGGTGGGATTGGTCGCGCTCTGGTTGCCGCGGGTGAACTGACGAGCATCGCCGCCGGTTGCCGAGACAACCCAGACGTGCGTAACAGTGCGCCACTCCTTGTCCGGTCCGGGCATTTCGGTCACACCCACCGTGTAGGCAATCCGCGTCCCGTCCGGAGAAAGTTCAGCGGTGCCGACATTTTCCAGCCGGAGAACATCCAACGCCGTCAGGAGTTTCTTGCCCGTTGAGCTGGTCGGCGCAGAAGCCTGTGGCTTTGCCGGCCCGGTGGCTTGCTTTTCCTGTGTCCAAGCGAGTGACGTCGCCAGAAGAAACCAGCCAACGGTCGCAAGAAAAAGCGCAACGTTCTGTCTCCCTACCTGTTTGTGCCGCATCGGCACCTCCCGGATACGATTCTCGATTGCATCCCAACGCGAAACTGCCTGTCGGTGCTTGCTTCGCAAAGCTGCCGCAACGACTCAGCGGGTTTCAACGCCCGGTGCGATTTCAACGCGCAACTTCTGCTCGACTTTCGTCTCGCCGTAGGAAACCTGAACGGTGTATTCGCCCGCAGGCACAAACTTCCTGCCCTCGCCCCCGTATTCGGTCAGCACATTCGCGGTCGGCCGCAGATCCCAGCTCAGCCGGTTGATTCCGGGCACTCCGGGCCGCTCGAATTTCGCCACCGGCTGTCCCTGGGCATTCGTGATGCGGATTTCCACGTTCTGGCCGGTAAATTTGCCGATATAAAAAGTAATCAGGGCCCCTTCGGGTGGATTTTCTCCACGGAAGATCGCCTTGCCATTCCAGTCAGCGAAGCCAGGCAGCAGATGGCGGCCGAAAGCCGGCCGGGGCGCGAACAGCGTGAGTTCGCGCTGGCGGACTTCCGGGGTCAGCTCCTGCAAGCCACGGAGGTCATCTACGATGAACAGGCTGCGTCCGTGCGTGGCAATGATCAAATCGTTGTCCCGGGGATGGATGATCAGGTCATCCACGGCGACCGTCGGAAGCCCGCCAAACTCGATCCAGTGCTTGCCACGATCCAGGCTGACAAACAGCTTGAATTCCGTGCCGACGTAGAGCAGGTCCGGATTGCGCGGGTCTTCGCGGATGACCTTCACGGGACCGTCCGGGGGCAGGTCGCCGGCGATGCTGTGCCAGCTCCGGCCACCGTCGGCGGTGCGGTAGACCAGCGGGGCGTAATTGCCGCTGCGGTGCGCGTCCACGGCCAGATAGGCGACCTGCGGGTCATGCCCGCTCGCCTCGATGCGGCTGATCCACTGACCCCGGGCCTCGGCGGGCAGATGCGCAGTCAGATCGGTCCACGACTGGCCCTCGTTCTCGGTCAACCAGACTTTGCCATCATCCGTGCCCGCCCAGAGCAGGCCCGGCCTGAGCGGCGATTCGGCCAGCGTGTACACCACGCCGTAGTTTTCTGCGCCACTGCCCACGGCGATCATCTTCGTCAGCTCCTGTGTGGACAGGTCGGGGCTGATGATGCGCCAGCGCTCGCCGCGCGTGGTGAGGCGAAAGACGACATTCCCGGCCAGGTAGAGCACCCCGGGCGTGTGCCGGCTGCCGATCAGCGGCGCATTCCAGTGGAAGCGGAAAGCGGGCTGCCCTTCGGTCGGCTCCGGGCGCAGAGGTTTCATCTGCCCGTTCGACAGATCGAACCGATGCAGGAAGCCCTGCTGAGACTCCGTGTAGACCAGATGCGGTTGCTCGGAATCGAACACGCAGTAGAAGCCATCGCCACCGCCGATGTTGATCCAGTCGGAGTTCAGGATGCCTTCCCGCGACCAGGTGCGCGACGGGCCCACCCAGTTCAGGTTGTCCTGCAATCCCCCGCAGATGCGGTACGGCGTGCTCAGGTCCACATTGATGCGGTAGAACTCGCCGGCCGCGAAGTTGTTCAGGTGGCGCCAGCTTTTGCCGCCGTTCCAGCTTTCATAAGGCCCGCCATCGGTGCCGAGCAGCAGCCGCTGCGGAAAACGAGGATCGATTTCGAGGGCGTGGCAATCCGGATGCACCTTTTCGAACAGATCTTCGCGCCAGGTTCGCCCGCCGTCGTCCGAAACGTGCAGGGCAAACCCCAGAACATAGACGCGCTGATCATTCTTCGGATCCACGCGAATCTGGCTGAAATAAAACGGCCGCGGGTTCAACGCACTCATCCGTTGCCAGCTGGCGCCGCCATCTTCGCTGCGAAACACACCTCCGGCGCGACTGTAAACCTCATCGATACCGCTCATGCCGCCGGCGTCGCTCTGCACGATGGCGTAAACAATCTGCGGATTGCCTGCATAGACCGCCAGTCCGATGCGGCCGGTTTCCGCGGGCAGGCCTCCTGCAAGCTTCTGCCACGTCTCGCCGCCGTCGGTGCTTTTGAAGATTCCCCCTAGGTCTTTGCCGTCGGTAGCCAGCGGGCCGTAGAGAAACGACCACGGAGTGCGCCGGCGCGCATAGAGTGCCGCATAGAGAATGTTCGGGTTGGAAGGATCCAGGGCCAGGTCGCCGCAGCCTACACGGGTGTCGTAAGGTGGCGCAGCGGCGAGCACTTTCCGCCAGGTTTTCCCACCGTCGGTGGTTTTGTAGCAGCCGCGTTCTTCATTCCAGTTCCAGAGATCGCCCATGGCGGCCACCCAGACGGTGTTCGGATCGGCGGGATGAACCAGGATGCGGGCGATTGTCTTGCTGTTCTTCAGGCCGACGTGCTGCCAGGTTTCGCCTCCGTCGGTGGAGCGATAGACACCGTTGCCCCACGACGAGCTGTTCCGGTCATTGGCCTCGCCGGTGCCTACCCAGACGATGCGGGAATCCGAGGGCGCCACCGCGATGTCGCCGATCGCCGCAACGGGTTGCTTTTCGAAAATCGCTTCCCAGCTCGTGCCGCCATCCGATGTTTTCATGACGCCGCCAGTGCCCAGCGCCACATAAAACACAGCCGGGTTGGCGGGGTCTAACGCAATGTCGGAGACGCGCCCGGACATGACGGCCGGACCGATGCTGCGCGCTTTCAGGCCGCGCAGGTGCGCCGCTTCTACATCCGGCAGCATGCGCGCTTCCGGGGCCAGCGCGGCCGCCGCCGGTTGCGGCTGAGGACGCTGCCGTTGCGGCCGCTGCGCCGACAGCGGAATGCTCAACGAAATCGCAAGAGCCAGGCAGAATGTTCTGCGCATCGAGACCTCGTCCGCTTTGCCATGCGGGCGGCCATCTTAGGTTTGCGACCTGCTGTTGTCAACGCCGCGCACTTGCCTTGTGGCTGCCGGCCGCGGATAATGCGCCGGGCGAAGCCCGAGGAGGTGGCCATGTTGCATCGCAAGCTTTCGCGCCGGGAATTCGGCCGCTCGGTCGGTGCCGCCTTCGGCGCGTTCGTGCTGGGGCCGAGGCTCGCAGAGGCCGCGCGACGGCCGCGCGGCGTGCCGGAAAACGTCATTCAGCTGAATTCCAACGAAAATCCCTACGGCCCGTCCCCGCGCGCGCTGGAAGCGATGACGGAAGCTCAGCAGGTCGCCGCGCGCTACCCGGATGCGCTGGAAGACATCGTCGTCGAGGCGATTGCGAAGCTGCACGGGGTGCAGCCGGAAAACGTGATTCTGGGCTGCGGCTCCGGCGAAATCCTGCGCATGGCGGATCTGGCCTTTCTGGCTCCGGAAAAAAATCTCGTTGTGGCCGAGCCCACTTTCGAGGCGGTGCTCAGCTACGCCGAAGTCACCCGGGCCAGGCCGGTGAAAATCCCGCTGACCGCGGATCATCGGCACGACCTGGTTCGCATGGCCGCTGCGTGCAACGAGAACACGGGGCTGGTCTATCTTTGCAATCCGAACAATCCGACCGGCACCATCGTCACGCGGGAGGAGATGGAAACTTTCTTTGCCCGCGTGCCCCGCACAGCCATCCTGCTGGTGGACGAAGCCTATCATCATTTCGTGGAAGACCCGCGCTACGCCAGCGCATTCGCCTGGTGGGGCCGGATCCCGAATCTGGTGATTGTGCGCACCTTTTCCAAGATTTACGGCATGGCGGGCATGCGCTTGGGCTATGCAGTGGCCTCGCGCGAGCACATCGCCGCGCTGCGCCGCCACCGCCTGTTCAACAACACCAACGCAGCCGTGCTCCAGGCGGCGCTGGCCAGCCTGGAGGACACCGGACACGTCGAACGCCACCGCAAACTCAACAACGACACGCGCCGCTGGCTCTGTGCCGAGCTCGAACGGGATGGCCGAAGGTACATTCCTTCCGAAACCAATTTCGTCATGGTGCACGTCGGGCAGGACGTCACGCCGGTCATTGCAGCCTTTCGCCAGCGCCACATTCTGGTCGGGCGGAAATTCCCCTCGCTGCCAGACTGGTTGCGCGTTTCGATCGGCACGCGGAAGGAAATGGAGGCGTTCCTGGCCGCACTGCGCGAGATTGTGCCGGCCCGCGCGGCCGCAGCCTGATCATGGGGAGACGGTTCCGCACGCCGCGCTAGACCCGTACCTGCAGCCGCATCCGACTGGAATGAGAACCGGGCACGCCGAATTGGAGGAGTGCGTCCATGGAGACCCGCACGCTGGGCAACACGGACCTGCGCATCACGCGAATCGGGCTGGGAACCTGGTCCATCGGCGGCGGGGACGACGAGTACGGCTGGGGGCCGCGCGACGACGAAGCCGCCGTGGCCACCATCCTCCGGGCACTGGAACTGGGCCTGAACTGGATTGACACCGCCGCCATCTACGGACTGGGCCACGCGGAACGGCTCGTCGCCCGCGCCCTGACGGCCTGGCGCGGGCCGCGGCCTTACATCTTCACCAAGTGCGGCCTGGTGTGGGACGCACAGGGCCGCGCCGCGCACAACCTGAAACGCGACTCGATCCTGCGCGAATGCGAAGCCAGCCTCGAGCGGCTGCGGGTGGACGCGATCGATCTCTACCAGATTCACTGGCCGGCATTTCCCCCGGGCAGCTCCGACCGGGATATCGAAGAAGCCTGGCAGGCGCTGGTCGAGCTGAAGCAATCCGGCAAGGTGCGGCAGATCGGCGTATCGAACTTCAGTGTGGCGCAGATGGAGCGCATCAGGCCGTTTGCGCCGATCGGTTCGCTGCAGCCACCATATTCAGCGCTGCGGCGTGAGATCGAAGGCGACATCCTGCCCTACTGCCAGCGCCATGGCATCGGGGTGATCGTTTATTCTCCGCTGGAATCCGGCCTGCTGACCGGCAAAATGACGCGCGAGCGCATCGCGGCGCTGCCCGCAAACGACTGGCGCCGACGCCATCCCGACTTTCAGCCCCCGCGGCTGGCTCGCAACCTCGAACTGGTGGAGATTCTGCGCGGCATTGCGCGCCGCCACGGCTGTTCGGTGTCGGAGGTCGCGATTGCCTGGACGCTGCGGCACCCGGCCGTGACTGGCGCCATCGTCGGCGCGCGGCGGCCCGAACAGATCGAAGAATCCGCACCCGCAGCAAACCTGCGATTGACCGAGACCGACCTTGCGGAAATTGACGCCTGGCACGCGCGCACTGCCCCGGCTTGACCCTGAAACCGCCGGTGGCCGGTACGGGGTCGCAACCATTTCGCCTTCGGTGGGGTTGAGTTCAGGAAGGCTTGGCAATGAGAAACAGTTTGCCGAGCTGTGCCGTCTCAAACCGGACCCCGCGCTTTTCCAGCTCCGCCAGGGTTGCGCGGAAGTGGGTTTCGCGGTCATACGCCAGAATCAGCGCGCCGCAGACATCGCACCGGGCCACCTGTCCGTGACGTTTCAGGTGGCGCCGGGCTTCGTCTACACAACACGCCTTCACGGAAACGGCACCGCCTCTGCCGGAACCGGCTACTTTTTCGGACGATAGATGTGTGTGCTGGTGCCGTAGAGCGTTTCGGCCGCTTCCATCAGCGTCTCAGACAGCGTCGGGTGCGGATGAATGCACAGGGCCAGGTCTTTTGCCAGTGCGCCCATCTCGACGGCCAGCACACCTTCGGCGATGAGCTCCCCGGCACCCGGGCCAGCAATGCCCACGCCGAGAATCTGCTCGGTTTCCGCATCGAGAACAAGTTTGGTGACGCCATCGGAGCGGTCGAGCGTGGTGGCCCGTCCCGAGGCTGCCCAGGGGAACCGCGCAATTTTCACTTCCCGTTTCTGTTCTTTTGCCTGGGTTTCGGTCAGTCCGCACCAGGCGATTTCCGGGTCGGTGAAGACGACGGCCGGGATGGCCAGCGGCTCAAACTGCGCTTTGCTGCCGTGGATGACCTCCACCGCCAGTCGGCCCTCGTGCGACGCCTTGTGCGCCAGCATCGGCTCGCCGGCCACGTCGCCGATGGCAAAGAGGGACGGCTCCGCGGTGCGACGCTGTGCGTCCACTTCGATGTATCCCCGGGACGTCGTTTTGACCCGGGTGTTCTCCAAACCGGGAATCTCACTGTTCGGCTTGCGCCCGACGGCAATCAGTACCGCCTCAAACGTTTCTTCTTTGCCTGCCTCTGCCCCTTCGAACCGCACCTGGATGCCATTTTTCGTTTCCTTGGCGGTGGCGACTTTGGTATTCAGCCGGATGGCGGCGAACTGTTTTTCCAGCCGTTTGTGCAGGTGTTGCACCAGGTCGGCGTCCACACCGGGCAGCAGCGAAGACATCATCTCCACCACGGTGACCTTGGAGCCGAGTGCAGCGTATACCTGGCCGAGCTCCAGACCAATGTAGCCCCCGCCCACCACCAGCAGGGACTTGGGCACCAGGGGCAGCTCCAAGGCAGCCGTGGAATCCCAGATGCGCTGACTTTTCAAGTCGAAATTCGGCAGCGAGGCCGGGCGCGAGCCGGTGGCCAGAATGGCATGCGTAAAGTTGATTTTCTGCGCGCCCCGTCCGTTGCGAACTTCCAACGTGTGCGCATCGAGCAGCGCGGCCCGGCCCTGCACATAGCGCACCTTGCGCGCCTTGGAGAGCTGCCCCAGGCCGCCCGTCATCTTGGCAACCACGGAATCCTTCCAACTGCGCAGCCGGTCGAGGTCAATTTTCGGTTCGCCAAACTGAACGCCGAAGTTGGCCGCTTCGCGGGCGTCGGTGATGACTTTGGCAGCGTGGAGAAGCGCCTTCGAGGGAATGCAGCCCCGATAGAGGCAGACGCCGCCCGGATTCGGCTGTTCGTCGATCAGGGTCACTTCGATCCCCAAATCCGCGGCGAGAAACGCTGCGGCGTAGCCGCCCGGCCCGCCCCCGACCACTGCCAGTCCAGTTTTGTTCGCTTCAGCCATCCGCACACTCCTCAGCGTGATCTGCGCGCGTGCGACACGCACCGGCGCGGCATTGTACCCCGTCTCACTCCAGATACGGTGCCGGTTTTTCGAAGGCCTGAGCCACCCAGCGCAGGAACCGAGCGGCATCGGCACCGTCGATGACGCGGTGATCGTAGGACAAGGACAGGGGCAGCAGCAGTCGCGGAACGAACTGGCCGGCAATGTAGACAGGCTCCCAACTGGCCCGCGACATGCCCAGAATGGCCACTTCCGGAGCATTCACAATCGGGGTGAACAGCGTGCCACCGATGCCGCCCAGATTCGTGATGCTGAAGACCCCGCCCGACATTTCCTCGAGCGAAAGTTTGCGCTGGCGGGCTTTTTCCGCCAGCTCGGCCAGTTCCGCAGCGACTGCAAATACGTTCTTGCTGTCCACGTCGCGCACGACCGGCACGAGCAGCCCGCGCGGCGTATCCACGGCAACGCCGAGGTGAACGTATTTCTTGTAGATGATCTCCTGCCGAGCCATATCCACGCTGGCGGCGAACTGCGGGAATTGTTTCAGTGCCGCCGCGACAATTTTCAATGCCATCGCCGTGAGTGTAATTTTGCCGGCGCGAGCCTGCGCGTGGGTGTTCAACTGCTTCCGCAACTCCTCGGTATCGGTGATATCGGCGCGGTCGTGCTGGGTGACGTGCGGGATGGTCGTCCAGGCATACGACAAATGCTCGGCCGTTTTCCGCCGAACATTCGACATCGGCTGCCGTTCGATCGGTCCCCAGCGCGCAAAATCCGGCAGTGGTTCGGCGGCTGGCGCGGGTGCCGCCGGTGCCGCCGTGCGACTGCGTTCGCTGAGCAGCGCCTTGGCGTGCGCCTTCACATCCTCCATGGTGATCCGGCCGCCCGGGCCGGATCCGGAAACTTCCGCGATATCCACACCGATCTCACGGGCCAGCCGACGCACCGAAGGCGCCGCCGGTACCAGTGCGCGCCTGGCCTCGGTTGGCCGGAAGGGCATGCGGATTACCGCGCCCACACGCCCGGTCTCTTCCCGCGGCACTGCCGGCAATTCGGCCACCGCGGTAGCCACGGCTTCTTCGCTTTCTTCGGCACGGGCCGCCGGCACAGTACTGGGCGCAAGCGGTTCGGGTGCGGGAACCTCAGCGGCCGCCACCGGCAGTTCCGGAGCGGCCTTGCGTCCCTCGGATTCCGGTCTGGAAGCGGCCGGTGCGGGTGTTTGCTCGGGCTGGGCGCCCACACCATCCTCGAGGGTGAAGATCAACTGGCCGACCTTGATCTTCGTGCCTTCCTGGACGTGAATCTGCCTGACTGTACCGCTGACCGGCGAGGGCACTTCGATCGTGGCTTTGTCCGTTTCCAGTTCCAGCACGGGTTGATCTTTTTCGATCCGGTCCCCTTCGGCGACCAGGATGCGGATCAGATCACCGGAGTCAATGTTTTCGCCCAGTTCCGGGAGACGAAATTCAATGGCCACGGCAATGCCCTTTCCCAGACGTTTCGTGCGGGTGGCTGCAGCGCAGCCCGGCAGCGCCGGCCGTGCTCCGCAGGCGGAGAGAGGTTCCGGCGCCTGCTACGCGTTGTTCGGCGGACGACCGCCGCGCCCCTCGCTCCGGCTCAGGAAATGGCCGGATCGGCTTTTTCCGGATCGATGTCCAGATCCCGGATCGCCTGAACCGCCACCTTCAGATCGAGCTGTCCTTTGCGGACCAGCGCAGTGAGCGTTGCCAGCGTGATGAACCGCGCGTCCACCTCGAAGAAATTGCGCAAGGCCGCCCGCGTATCGCTGCGGCCGAACCCGTCGGTGCCCAGGGCAAACAGCGGGCGCGGGAGCCAGCGCTGAATCAGATTCGGCAATACCTTCAGGTAATCGGTCGCGGCAACGAAAACGCCCTGCGCGTTCCGCGTGATTTCGGTCACATACGGGACCCGGGGTTTTTTGTCCGGGTGCAGCATGTTCCAGCGTTCAGCCGCCTGGCCGTCGCGGTAGAGTTCTTTGTAGCTGGTCACGCTCCAGACGTCTGCCGCAACGCCGTATTTTTCTGCAAGAATTTCCTGCGCCTTGAGGGCTTCGGGGAGAATCGCGCCACTGCCGAGCAACTGGGCGCGCAGCTTCGCGCGCCGATCCGCGGCCGGGCGGAACAGGTACATCCCTTTCAGGATGCCTTCGCGCACGTCTTTCGGCATCGGCGGCTGCGGATAGGGTTCGTTCATCACGGTCAGGTAGTAGAAGAGGTTCTCCTGGTTGCGGTACATGCGCTGGATGCCGTCTTCGATGATCACGGCGATTTCATAGGCAAAGGCCGGGTCGTAGCAGCGCAGGTTCGGGACGGCGAGCGCCAGCACGTGGCTATGGCCATCCTGGTGCTGCAGGCCTTCGCCCGCCAGCGTGGTGCGACCCGAGGTGCCACCGATCAGAAATCCTCGCGTGCGACTGTCAGCCGCAGCCCAGATCAGGTCGCCGATGCGCTGGAAGCCGAACATGGAATAGAAGATGAAAAAGGGGATCGTGTTGATGCCGTGCGTGGCATAGGCAGTGCCGGCGGCGATGAACGAGGACATCGAACCGGCTTCCGTAATCCCTTCTTCGAGAATCTGCCCGTCGGTGGCCTCCTTGTAGTAGAGCAGCGTATCCATGTCCACGGGCTCGTAGAGCTGGCCCACGTGGCTGTAGATGCCCACCTGGCGGAACAGGGCCTCCATGCCGAAGGTGCGCGCTTCGTCCGGCACAATCGGCACAATCAGCTTGCCGATGTTTTTGTCGCGGAGCAGCTTGGAGAGCAGGCGCACGAAGGCCATCGTGGTCGAGACTTCGCGCCCGTCGGTGCCCTGGTGGAATTCAGCAAACGGGTCCTCGGCGCACGATTCCAGCGGATTGGAGATCACCACCCGCCGCGGCACGTAGCCGCCGAGCGCAGCACGCCGCTCGCGCAGGTACTGCATCTCCGGGCTGTCGTCCGGGGGCCGGTAGAAAGGCGCTTCGGCAATGCGATCGTCGCTGATGGGGATGCCAAAGCGGCTGCGGAACTCGCGCAGTTCTTCTTCGTTCAGTTTCTTCTGCTGGTGGGTGATGTTCTTGCCTTCGCCGGCTTCGCCGAGTCCGTAGCCCTTGATCGTGCGCGCCAGAATCACCGTGGGCTGCCCCTGGTGATGGAACGCGGCATGGTAGGCGGCATACACCTTGCGCGGATCGTGCCCGCCCAGGCGCAGCTTCTTCAACTGCTCGTCGGAGAGATGGCTGACCAGATCGAGCAGTTGCGGATACTTGCCGTAGAAATGCTCGCGGATGTAGGCGCCCGACTCGACGGCGTATTTCTGATATTCTCCGTCGAGGACTTCCCCCATGCGCCGCACCAGCCAGCCATCGTGGTCCTGAGCCAGCAACGGGTCCCAGTCCGAACCCCAAATCACCTTGATGACATTCCATCCGGCGCCCCGGAAAACAGCTTCCAGCTCCTGGATGATGTTGCCGTTGCCGCGCACCGGGCCATCGAGCCGCTGCAGATTGCAGTTGACGACAAAAATCAGATTGTCGAGTTTTTCCCGCGCGGCCAGGGTGATGGCGCCCAGCGCTTCGGGCTCGTCGGTTTCGCCGTCTCCGATAAAGGCCCACACCTTGGCATCGGATTTCGGTTTCAGCCCGCGGTCTTCCAGATAGCGGTTAAAGCGGGCCTGATAGATGGCCATGATTGGACTCAGGCCCATCGAGACGGTGGGAAACTGCCAGAAGTCCGGCATCAGCCACGGATGCGGATAGGAGGAAAGTCCGCCGCCGGGATTCAGTTCGCGACGGAAATTTTCGAGCTGGGCTTCCGTCAGCCGCCCTTCCAGATAGGCGCGCGCATAGACGCCCGGCGCCGCGTGGCCCTGGAAATAGACGATGTCGCCTTCAAAATCTTCCGTGCGCGCACGAAAGAAATGGTTGAAGCCCACCTCGAACAGAGTCGCGGCCGAGGCATAGGTGGAGATATGTCCGCCGATGCCGCTTTCCAGCCGGTTGGCCCGCACCACCATCGCCAGCGCGTTCCAGCGCACCAGCGACTTGATGCGCCGTTCGATTTCCTGACTGCCCGGGAAAGGAGCCTGCTGATCGGCAGGGATGGTGTTGATATAAGGGGTATTGGCGCTGAACGGGAGCTTGATGCCGTGCTGCTGGGCATGGACGCGAAGCTGCTCGAGCAGCGTGACCGCACGCCGCGGCCCGCGGCGCTTGATCACATAGTCGAGCGATTCGATCCACTCCTGGGTTTCGATGGCGTCTAGGTTTTCCTGCTCCCGCCGTTCGGGGTCAACAATCTGGCTCATACCGGTTCGGACTCCCCCAGCGAATTCACATCCCACCCGTCGGCACAGAAAACGCGCCCGTGCGAATCCCGCTCACGTTCCTGTACACACTGCCTTGCTGCGACGAGCTTCGACTGCACCCAAGCCTGCTTCGGAAACACCACGCAAACAAAAATATTATACGCCTGTTCCGCGGTGCTGACGAACTCCAGATGGGCAGCCGTCGCTCCGCATGCTTTCGGAGCGGATGCAGCCAGCAGAAAGGAAGATTCGGCGGTTCGGGAAGGCCGCACTTCGGGAAGCACAGGAAGAAGCTGAGCTGTGTCGTATCCGGCTTGCGCTGGAGAATTCTCACTGAGCGGGCAGACCCAGCGAGCGCCGCTGCTGGTAGCATTCGCGGCAGAAAACAGGGCGGCCCTGCGTGGGTTTGAAGGGAACCGTCGTCTCCTTTCCGCACTGCGAACAGGTGGTTCGTGTCTCGACGCGCCGGCTTGAACCCGGGCTGGCGCTCTGCGCTCGTTTTGCCTTGCACGCTTTGCAGCGCTTGGGCTCGTTGCGGAATCCCTTGTCCGCAAAAAACATCTGTTCGCCGGCGGTGAAGACGAACTCGGCCCCGCACTCCACACACTTCAAGACCTTATCGCGATACTCCATCACTTGCTCCAGGTCTCTCGGCAATTGGCCAGGGCAAGCCAAAGGCAACGGACAGGAGAGAATCGTAGACTCGAACTCGCGGGCGCAGCCGCCAGCCGGTGAAATTCGTCACCCCACCGTTCTGTGCCGACGCAGAAACGCCCTGCGGAGGAAGGGTCCGAAGCTGCTTTGAGCGATGCAAAAGCTTGGCCGAGTTCAGCTCTGCTCGCGCCGCATCTTCTTGCGCAGCCGTTTGCGCGATAGGGCCTCTTTGGCCCGACGACGTTCGCCGGGCTTCATATAAAAACTGTGCTTCTTGATCTCTTTGATGATGTCCGCTTGCTGCACTTTCCGCTTGAAGCGACGGAGGGCGCTTTCCAGAGATTCTCCCTCTTGCACAATCACTTCCACCAAATTGACTCACCCCCCATCCGGACAAATGTAACTTTTGCACCCTGAGAGGAACCACTCGGTCCCAGAAAGGGTATGTTAGTCTTCTAATCTTTCCCGCTCCCCTTGTCAAGGGATTTACGAAACAGAGAGTTATGGCGACTGAAAAAGCCGGAACACCCCATCAAAGTGTTAAAAACGATGGGCTCTGTCGACATCCCTCAGGGAAGAACGCAACGCCACAACCGGTCAGGTTCGAAGGCCAAGCCGAGCAACCGCGCTCGGCGCGAAGGCCTGAACAGCGTACCCCGAGGCGTGGGCCAGGAGCTGCTGGATCGAACCGAACAGGCTCTCGACACTGGAGCGACGGGCATATTGCCGTCAAGGAATATACGGCGTATCCGAGCCCGCACTCCTTGGATGCGCCGGGTTCGTGCCCACGAGCGCCGGGATCATGCTGCGTGCCTTAAATCCTTATTTGTGCTCGCTGTCGAATTACTCCGTTGACCAAGCCCTCTAGACGGTTCTGCGCCTATTGCACCTCGGCCCCGGAGAAGGTCCAACCCTCCTGGCGCATCAGGCAGAGAGTTAGTACAATCCAGGTACCTATAAGACCCATGCAACTCTATGGGGCACCTGCCAATGGATGAGCGAACCCAGCAGACCCTTCAAGTACTAAAAGAGAAGTTAAGCAAATCGGCAAAGATGAACTTAGCGGGAGATCAGCGAACTCTGTGTTCTTGCCGATGGATCGCACGCGCAAAGCAGTCGAGTTTTGCATCGGGTTTCTACTGATTCCAGCGACATCCATGACCTTGGCGTACCTGGTCGTTTGGATCTTGAACAAGTCCGTAGTCGGGTGGGCTCACCTTTGGCCCGCAATACCAGCAGGCTACAAGCTCTTTGTTTCATTCGCCTTCGATGCATGCGGGTTGCTGCTGGCAGCATGCCTTTGGAGGAAAAGGAGGGTTCTGGCGATCGGCATTGTGGCTTACGCCGTTTTTGACCTGCTCTTTTGGTCCTCTTTCGCGCTCGTGGTTGGGAAGCCTAAGCCTTTCGTGCGAAGCGAGCAACCGCCTTCCGAGGCGGCTGAGCTACGGACAAGGCAGCAAGGGGTCCTCCATCAACGCGTCGCTGACTTCGAACGTGCAGTAGAATCTTCCCGGAGCCGTGGGCCAGATGCGCTCCGGCAACGGCTTGGTGGGGAAGCGGACGTACAATGCGCGCTCGCAGCCCACGCAGATGGGCACCAACAACCCGTCGCAGGGGCAGGACACCCGCAGGTTGATCTGCAGCTTCAACTATCAGGCGGCCAACAACGAAAAACGTGATTTCCAGGTGGTTTCAACACAGTAGCACTTCAGCCGAGCATATGTTCTTCGGGGGCAAGCGGATTGCGTGGCGGGAGGCGAGCGGGGTGGTGTTCTACTATTTCGCCGACCATCTCGGCAGCGCGCGCATCGTCACGGACGCGGCCGACACCATTCTCGATGACTCCGACTACTACCCGCTTGGCCGCGCGCATGTTGTGACGAACGCCACCGGCGCGATCCTGGACGAGTCGGACACTACCCATTTGGCGGCGAGCGTGCAGTTGCCTCGGGCGCAGGATCATCGGCAGGGACCCCTCAAGGTGTGCGCCATCCGTTCGACGGCGAACGCGTCGTTGCTGCGGGCAGCGGCAATGCCTACAAATTCACTGCCAGAGAACGCGACCCCGAATCCGCCCTCGACTGCTTCGGGCAAGGTATTTCGTTGGAAGGACGGGCCGGCTTATGAGCGATGTCCTGCTCTTGAACCCTGAGCAGCCCTGGGACTCGCGGAGTGAGTTCCGGGACGGCCACGGAGAGAGCAATTTTCTTCGTTCCATGGAACTGCTCGCGCACCATTTCTCTTCTCCAGAACTGCCTTTGCTGCTTCCGAACGGGCGAGTGCTCGGCGCGGCTGGTTTCGCGGGAAGAGCAAACGCTTGCTTGCCAGACTCGAGCCTAGCAGCGATTCGTTACCTTCTGGCTGGAATTGCACAGCGCCGATTTTCCGGTCAGGATTGCGCACAAGTTCACACAATCCGAATAGATATGCAGGGAGACGGTTTCTAAAAAGATGGATTGGCTTCGTTGGAGGCGAGCTGCTGGCGCAGTTGTTGTTTCCGTGCCAGCAGTGCACGCAGCTCTTCCTCGGTCGGGTTCGCTTCGATGGCCTGTTGCACGCGGGCCAGTTCTGCTTCGATTTTTCGTCGGCGAAGCACCCCGAGGCAGCTTTCCGCTTCTTCCCAGCTTGGCTGAGCAGCGGGTTCGAACAAGATGCTGAACAGGGTGCGTCGGTCTTCTTCCCCGAGCGTGGTCGCAGCCTGATTGGGGTCCGGTGCACGGCCGTCGAGGCAGTCCGGCAGCAGCACGGCAAAGATTTTCTCCGTGGCCAGGCCGTGGTGCAGCTCGGCGGCAGCGATTTCCTGCGCCAGTTTCTGTCGAAATTCTTCCGCTTCGCTGAGCATCTGAATCAGGCGCCGTTCGGCAGGTTTGGGGCCGGCGGCGAGCAATTCGGGCCGCGTCTGCACCTGGCTGCGTCGTTCCGCAGCGGCGCGACGCAGGGCTTCGCGCAACACGGGTTCTTCGACGCGCAGCTCGCTGGCCATGCGCGTGGCCCACTCCGAGCGGAGCAGCCGGCTGGGGATGCGCTGCACATAGGGCATCAGGTAGTTCAGTGCGCGCAGCTTCGCTGCAGGGTCCTGCAGGGCACCCGCCTGCGCCCGAACGCGCTGGATCAGGTATTCGATGAAGGCCGGAGCCGCGCCGAGCGCGGCCCGGTAGGCAGCCGCGCCCTGTTCGCGGATGAACAGGTCGGGGTCAGCGGGCTGTCCGCCGATGCGCGGCAGCTCGAGCACGCGCACGTCGAAGCCCTGTTCGAGCAGCAGCAGGATGGAGCGCTCGGTGGCGGCCTGGCCGGCGGCGTCCGGGTCGTAGTTGACGACCGCGCGGCGCGTGAACCGTCCGAGCAGCTTCACCTGCGGCTCCGCCAGACTGGTTCCGCAACTGGCCACCACATTGGCGCAGCCTGCCCGCGCCACGGCGATGGCGTCCAGGTATCCTTCGACCAGAATGGCGAAGTCCTGCTGACGGATTTCCTGCTTGGCGCGATCCAGATGGTAGAGGACGTGGCTTTTCGAGTAGATCGGCGTTTCCGGAGAGTTCAGATACTTCGGCAACTCATCGCCCAGCGCACGCCCGCCGAACGCAATGACCCGTCCGGATTCGTTGGCAATCGGAAACATGATGCGGCGGCGGAAACGGTCATAGAGCCGTCCACCTTCCGCGCGGGCGAACAGCCCGGACGCCTCCAGCAGGGTGTCCGGGAATTTGGCTTTCAGGTGGCGATAGAGCGCATCGCCGGAAGCGGGTGCGTAGCCCAGTCCGAACCGCTCGATCGCCGCGCGATCCAGTCCGCGGTCCTCCAGGTAGGCCTGAGCGGCCTGGCCTTCGACGGTTTCCGCCATCTGCCGGGCAAAGAACGCTGCCGCCTCCCGATGCATTTCCAGCAGCGCGGTGCGAACGGACTGTTCGCGTTTTTCCTGCGGTGAGCGCGGTCGCGGCTTCGGAACCGGGATGCCACACTTTTCCGCCACCAGCCGCACCGCTTCCGGGAAGCTGCACTTTTCCATTTCCATGACGAACCGGAAGACGTCGCCACCGGCGCCGCAGCCGAAGCAGTGATAGATCTGTTTGACCGGATGGACGGCAAACGAAGGCGTTTTTTCGGAATGAAACGGGCACAGCCCCAGGAAATTCTGACCGGATTTTTTCAGTCGGACGTAGTCGCCCACCACGCGGACGATATCGGCCTGCTGTTTGACTCGATCCGCCCAGGAACCTGCTTCGGCCATCGGTGTGTGTCCTCTAGCTGCGTAATTCTACGACAGTCACCGCGGCGCCGCCGCGTTCGGGGGCCTCATCGGTGTAGCGTTCCACGTGCGGGTGGCTGGCCAGGAATTCGCGCAGACCGCGGCGCAGTGCGCCGGTGCCGTGGCCATGGATGATGCGCACGCGCGGCTTGGCCGCCAGCACCGCAGCGTCCAGGAATTTGTCCACGCGCCGGATGGCTTCTTCGACCGTTTCGCCGATCACGTGAATTTCGTCTGCGGCATCACCCGTAGCCGAGACGGTGAGTGCCGTGCGTCGCGCAGGTTCGTCCACGATGCCCACGATGTCGGCCAGCGGTACGCGCATGCGCAGCGGCCCGGCCTGCACCTCGGCGGTGCGGTCGTCCCGCTGCCGGACCACCACCGGCTGCGCCAGGCCGCGCACGCGCACCTGCTGGCCGGGTGCGATCGCTGCGGGCGGAGGCGGTTCGACAACCTTCGCGGCTTCGCCCAGCTCGCGCTGGGCTTCCGACAGGTGTGCCAGGGCCGCCGCATCGGCTTCTGCACGAGCCGCAGCGTGCAGTTTGCTCAGCCGTCGTGCCGCCTGCCGCTCGAGTTGCGCCCGCAGCCGCTGGTCCTGAATTTCGCCGAGCAATTGGCGGACTTGCTGTTCGTGCTGACGGAGTGCTTCGGCAAATTGCCGCTCGAGCTCCGCAAGGCGGCGGCGCTGGCGCTCCACCCACTCGGTTTGCAGCCGGCGGCGTTCGGCTTCCAGTGCGGACATCTGCTCGGCCAGATCGCGCTTGAGCGCTTCCAGTTCGTCGCGGCTGCGGTGCAGATAGGCGAGCAGGTCGGCCGCTTCGCGGGCCTCGGGCGTGAGCAGCGCGCGGGCGCGCGCCAGAACCGACGGGGGCAGCCCGAGCCGCTCGGCGATGGCGATTCCACTGGAGGTGCCGGGCAGTCCGACAATCAGCCGGTAGGTGGGCTGCAGCCGCTCGACGTCGAACTCCATCGCCGCATTCGTCACGCCCGGGGTCGTCGAAGCGTACGCCTTCAGCCGGTCGAGGTGTGTGGTGACCAGCGTCAGGCACCGCCGCTGGCGGAACTCTTCGAGCAGTGCCACGGCCAGCGCGGCGCCTTCTTCCGGGGCCGTGCCGGTGCCGATTTCGTCCACCAGAACCAGGGAGCGCTCGGTTGCGGCTTCGAGCATGGCGCGCAGGTTCAGCGCATGCGCGGAGAACGTGGAGAGGTCCGCGGCGATGGATTGTTCGTCGCCGATGTCCGCCAGCACGCGGTCAGCCAGCGGGACCACCGCGCGCGCTGCCGCCACCGGAATGCCTGCCAGTGCGGAAAGTACCGCTGCGCCGACCGTTTTCAACGCCACCGTTTTGCCGCCGGTGTTCGGTCCGCTGATGACGAGCACGGTTTCTGCGCCGCCCAAGGAAAGCGAAATCGGCACCACGGTGCGTCCCTGGCGCCGCAGGTTGGTTTCGAGCACCGGGTGGCGCGCCGCCTGCAGGTGGAGCTCTGCACCGGCGGCGAATTCCGGCAGCGCGCAGTCCAGGGCGCGAGCGAACCGCGCGCGCGCCAGGCCGGCGTCGAATTCGGCAACCGCAGCGGCTGCCGCTTCGATGGCTTCCCGGTCGGCGGCCAGGCGACCGGTCAGCTCCTGCAGAATGCGGTGGATTTCAGCGGCTTCCTCTTCGGCGAGCTGGACGAGCTGGTTGTTCAGCTCGAGTGCTTCCAGCGGTTCGACGAAGAGCGTCTGTCCGGTGGCGCTGGCGCCGTGCACCACGCCGGGCATCTGTCGCCGCTCGGCAGCGCGCACCGGCACAACGAAGCGATCGTTGCGCACGGTGATGTAATCCTCGCTGTCGCCCGGCGCGACGCCGCGCGCGCGGAGCAGCTCCCGCAGCGTTTTCTGAATGGCGGCGCGCGTCCGGACCAGCGATCCGCGAATGCGCTTCAGTTGCGGCGAGGCTTCGTCCGGCAACTCTCCGTTCGGGAGAATGGCGCGGCGGATGGCCCGGGTCAGTCCGCGGAAATCTGCCAGCGACGCGGCGCGGGCCGCCAGATGCGGGTAGCGAGCCTCTGCGGTGCGGAAGCTTTCTCGCAGCGTGCTGGCGGCGTCGAGCAGGGCAGCGGCATCGAGCAACGCCGCCGGCTCCAGCACGGCGCCGGGCACGGCCAGCTTCGGCAGCCATGTGGCCGGGTCGGGCAGCCCGCCAAAACTCATCTCCTGTCCGGTGCGCAGATAGTCCATCGCTTCGCGCACCAGCGCGAACTCCTGCTCGAGCTCGCGGCGCACGGTGGCAGCCCGCGCGGGCGAATCGGCCCATCGCGGACGGAGCTGTGCGAGCGCCCGGCGGCCGAGCCCGCAACTGGCGAAACCTTGCACCAGCTCCACCACACCCCCGAACTCAACGAGCTGTTCCGGGCTCCGCGACATGGCTCCCCGATGATTCTGTTCCGGCTTGCACGCGCAGGCAATCAGGATAAAGGAAATCGCAGCGAATCGCGCAGCGAATCGTTCTGCAGGCCCGAGGAGAAAGTTCCGGACGCCTGCTCTCAGCACCATTCTGTAACTTTACCTGAGAGATTATTTTTGCTATGTTCCGCGGCGCGAGGCGGTCATGTTCACTCCCGAAGATGCCTCCCGCGATTCCCGGGAACTGAAGAGCGAATCAGCAACGGCATACATGGTGCGAATGCCGGAGGAAAAGGATCCGGGCGCTGCCTTTTTTCTTTCCCTGCTGGCCCCGGGCGTGGGGCAGTTGTATTGCGGAAAACGTTCGCGAGGTGTGTGGACACTGGTCTTTTTCGTTGTCGGCATCGCGGCCGCAGTTTTCGGCTGGATCTTGCTCGAGCAGGACTCAACGAAAGGATCGGAACTTCTCCTGGGCACTGGCTTGCGGGCTGCGCTGGCACTCTATGTGTTCGCGTTCCTGGACGCCTACTACACGGCGCGGGAGCTTTCCGATGGCACCGACAGCCAAATGGTGTACAACCCCCGCGTCGCAGCGATTCTGAATTTTCTGACTCGAGGTTTCGGCTACTGGTACTTGGACGAACGCCGCAAGGGCGTCTTCATTTTCTTCCTCATCGGAGTTGCGACGCGGGCCAGCCGCAACGTCCAGAACCCAACTTACGCCGCCCTGTTGGAGCTGGGAATCGAAATCGTCGTAGCCGTGCTGGCCGCCGACGCGTATCGCATCGCCAGGCACCAAAACGAGCTGCATCGGGAAAAGCTCGCATCGGTCTCCGCACCCGCGACGGCCCTGGCGCCAAGCCCCGGACTCCAGCCCCACATTCCACTGACGCTGGCCGGGCTGTTCGTCGGAGCCTACGTCGGCTTTGTGGCTCTGGGCATTCTGATGCCCAACTACGACACGATCGACCAGAGCAGCGTCCGGATAACAGAGCTGGAGGATCGGCTTACCTACCAGAACCCGAAGTACGGTGTGGAGATGCAGGTTCCTTTCACCTGGCAGTTCACCGAGGCGCAAGCCGGAGTTTTTGCGCAAGCGGAACACACCGAAGAAAACTGCATGGCGATTTTTCTGGCGGATTCCAGATTCCCATGGACTACGCTGGAATCCTACGGCGATTCACTGGTCGAATTGAGGAAAGCGAAACAACCAGAAAATACGACCCTGAAACGGGGCTCCGCCCGGCTGGGCAACCTGGCTGGCGTGGAAATCCTTTTCCATTCGCAATCCCGCTTGGACCTCGAAGAGGAAACGCTCGCCCTCAACACGTACGAGCATTTTGTGCTGGCAGCGAAGGGCCTGACGGTGTACGCCCTGATCTTTTCCTATTCCGAGCCTTGCTCGGACGACGTTCGGTTCATCCGCGAAAGCGTCACCATCGGGAACTGATCCCGAATTCCGGCCGACGGGCACGCCGCGCTCATTCATAGCGGAGGGCCACGACCGGATCGAGCCGGGCGGCCTTCGCTGCAGGATAGATGCCGAAGAGAATCCCGATCAGCGCGCAGGCACCGAACGCCAGCAGGACCCAGAACAGCGAAATCTGCGCCGGCAGCGACGGGAACGCTGCGCGCACCCCGAGTCCGAGTGCGGAGCCGAGCACAATGCCGATGACTCCGCCGACCGACACCAGAGTGACCGCTTCGAGCAGAAACTGCCACAGGATGTTCCACCGCCGCGCGCCAATCGCTTTGCGGATGCCGATCTCCCGCGTCCGCTCGGTGACGCTGACCAGCATGATATTCATCACGCCGATGCCGCCCACCAGCAGCGCCACCGAGCTGACCGCGAACATCAGCGCGAAGATGCCGTAGGAGATCTGCTGCCACAACTCGATGAAGGCATCCGGCGTGAAGATGGCGAAGTCGTCCGGTTTGTTCGAGGGCAGCCGGCGCTTGCGCCGCAGCAGGTCGCGCACGGCGTCCACGACCTGCGCCACGGTCTCACCGCTCGAAGCCTTCACAAACAGGACGTAGTCGCGGTATTCCGGATGGAGTTTTTCCATCGTGGAAAGCGGCATGATGGCGATGTTGTCTTCGGGGTTGGCGCCGGTGCCAAGCGCCTGCCGCTGCCGTTCGGCCACACCGACCACGGTGAATGCCTTGCCCTCGATCAGCACTTCCTGGCCGATCGGGTCTTCCCAGGGATTCGGAAACAGGGTCCGGGCGAGGTCGTGGCCCAGCACGACCACCGGCGTGCGGTGGGCCATATCCGATTCGGTAAACCAGCGGCCGCGCGCCAGCTCGATATTGAAAATTTCCTGAATCTCCGGCGGATTCCCCTGCAGGATCACGTTCTTGGCGCGATACTCTCCGCGGCGAACATAACTGGTGCCTGCCCCGAACATCGGATGGAAGATGCGCAGCGAAGGTGCCACCGCCACCACATGCGGCAGGCGCGCAATGTCCTCCGCCCATTCCGCTTTCAATTCCTTCCGGGTGAACCACTCGCTCGGCGGCCGTCCCAGCGAGGTCCACGGGTGTTTGTAGCAGATGATGATGTTCGAGCCGAGCGATTCGATCGAGCCAATCACATTGGCGTTCAGGCCCAGAATCACCGAGCTGACCGCCACCACCGTGCTCACGCCGATGACCACGCCCAAGATTGTCAACCCGGAGCGCAGCTTGTGCCGACGGAGAGCATCGAGCGCCAGCAGGACGGCTTCTTTGACTTCGCTGCCCCTTTGCCGAAGAGCGGCTACCATACCCATCCACCTGCTATTCGCTGCGCATCGCCACCACCGGGTCTAGTCGCGCTGCCTTCGAGGCCGGGTAAATCCCGAAGAACAGTCCCACGCTGGTGGCCACGACCAAACCGGCGATCACCGACCACAGTTCGATCGCGCTCGGAAACGGGGAAAGCAGCGAGACCAGCTTGGCCAACCCGATTCCCAATCCCACACCGAGCAGCCCGCCAATCGCGGCGACCGTGGCCGATTCCACCAGGAACTGCGCCAGAATGTCGCTGCGCCGCGCCCCGACCGACTTGCGCAGGCCGATTTCCTGAGTTCGCTCGGTCACGCTGACCAGCATGATGTTCATGATGACGATTCCGCCCACCACCAGAGAGATCGAAGCAATCACCACGACCACGCCGAAGAACGCCGAGCTGATGACGCCCCACAGCGCCAGGAAGGATTCGTTGGTCTCGATCACGAAATCATCGGGCTGGTCGTAGGGCACATGGCGCCGCGCCCGGAGAATCTGCCGGGCCTGATCCTGCGCCGGACCGAGCTGGGCAGGAGAAATCGCCTTGCCCCAGATGCGCAGCGACTGTTCGGTACCGTAGATTTTCTGGAAGGTGCGCAGCGGGATCATCACCCAGTTGTCGCGCGATTGTCCGAGCGCCGAGCCGAGTTTTTTGCCCACGCCGACCACTTCGAAGACGTGGTTGCCCACGCGGATTTCTTTGCCCAGCGGGTCGAAGCCCGGGAACAGGTTTTCGGCGATGTCCCAGCCGATCACGCACAGCGACGCGGCGCGTTGCATATCGGCTTCCGTCAGGTACCGTCCGGCAGCCAGTTCCACGTCATAGATGCGCGCCATCGAAGGCGTCCAGCCGCGGATGTTCGAATCGCGCACCGAGCGGGCGCCGTATTCCACTTCGGCCAGCGCAGAAGCCGTTGCCCCCACATCGCGGCACAGGGTGCAGGCCTGGCGCACCGCTTCGTAGTCTTCCACGGTCAGCTTTTTGCGCTTCTGCGTTTCCAGGAAGGAATCAATGTCGGTGATCACCGAAGGGCCCCGGTTGATCAGGAACACGTCGGTGCCCAGGTTGAAAACCTTTTCGGCGACATAGCTGTTGGCGCCGTTGATCAGGCTGACGACGGCAATCACCGCGCTGACTCCAATCACCACACCGAGCAGCGTCAGCAGGCTGCGCAGCTTGTGCGCCCACAGGCTGGCTCCGGCGATGCGCACCGCTTCTCCGAGCGCCGACATGGTTCTTCGCGCCATCTGCGTATCCGCGCGGGCCCCGAGGCCCTCTCTGAATTATACGATGGGCTTTCGCCGAACTTTCTGCGGGACAACCAGAATCGGCGGCTATGGTCGTCCCGGGCGCACGGCGGCTGCGACGGGCGCGTAGTAGCCACGCTTCGCCAGCACGCGGAGCCGGCCGCGGTCGTGGTTCCGGAGCCGGACTTCGATTTTCCGGAAGCCGCCATCGAGCGCAGTGTTCTTCGGGTAGTAGCCGAGCGTGTAGCGGGTCTTCAAGCGTTCGATCAATCGCTCAAAAGCCAGGTAGAGCGAGCCGGTTTTCTCCACATCGAACACTTCCCCGCCGGTGGCTTCTGCCAGCCGGTTCACGTTCACGCGGGTGGCCAGAGTGGCAGCGGCGAATCCCAGGCCACGGTTGTTGCCGGGCACCTTCAGGCTGTAGACCGATGCATCCGCTTCCAGCGCGGCGGTGACCACATGGTCGAGGGAAGGGGCGGCCAGCGTGGTGTGCACATTGTCGCTCACCAGGACAATCACCCGGCGCGCCGACGGCGCTTCCTGCTTCAGGTATTCCGCGGCTTCCAGGACGGCACCGCTGATGTTCGTGCCCCCGCCAGCGGTGATCAGCTCGATCTGCTCGCTCACGGCAGTCTTGTCGCGCGTCAGAGCCACCCGGCGCGTCACCCGTTCGGCAAAGGTGAACAGGGCCACCGCATCCTCCGCTTTCAACGCCTTCAAGGCCGTGAGCGTGGCGTAGCGCAGCGGGCGCAAAAACGGTTCGATCGAACTGCTCAGATCCACCACCAGGGCCACGGCCAGCGGGAGCTGATCCTGACTGAAGTGCATGACCTGCTGCTCGACGCCATCTTCGAAGATCTGGAAGTTTTCAGGCTTCAGGCCACCCACCACCTGCCCGCGGTGGTCGCGCACGGTGACTTCGACGAGCACCAGGTTGACGTCGACGCGAATCGGCTGCTGGGCCGAAATCACCGGCAGCGCGGTCAGCAGAACCACAAGCGGGATAACGAGCACGGCGTGGCTACGGCGTGATGGCTGGGCACGAAGCATCGGTTGTTCCTACCGGTAGGAGCATTCCTAGGCGTGCCGGGTTGCCTTCGGAGCAGGCACTGGCTGGGGCGGGAGGATTCGAACCTCCACCTTCTGCATTAACAGTGCAGCGTCCTACCGATTGGACCACGCCCCAGCCGCGGAAGCCTCCATTATACGAGACCCGGTTGCGCATTCAACGCGGGTATTCGCATTCGCCTCACCAGCCGCGTGCTCCTGACTGGCTGCTGCGCGCTTCCTTTCGCGCAGGCTGGAATGGCTTCGCGGCTCGGGGTACTGCCTCGTTTGTCTGCATCGGCTCGACTCGCGCGCGCATCTGTGGTTTGATTTGCGACGACACAGGATGGAGGATGCGATGGCCTGGATTCGCGTCGTCCCGCCGGCAGCCGCTACCGGAGAACTGGCTGAGCTGTACGCGCGCGTGGGCGGCACCAGCGGCTCAGTGGACAACATTCTGACCGTGCACAGTTTGAACCCGGCTTCGCTGCGGCCGAACACGCTGATGGCCGGGGCCATTTCGTCCGCGTGCGCGCGAGGCGTGGGGTTGTCAGATTTCCATGCACCTTGCGGAATTTGAAAGCAAAACCTACAGCCCGGCCGACCTGGCTGCTCCGGCGACCGCGCGGGCGGCCCGGGCGTTGCGCTGGCTGGCCGTGCGGCTGGGTCTCAGTGCCACGCCTTTCGCGGTGAACGGCTTTCTGCGGCTGCGCTTCCGCGTGCCGCCGCACAAATTGTGGGAGTACGCCCGCGGCGTGGCCTGCGTCGAACAGACGGTGGGCCGCAAATCGCCGCAAGGGAGCCGGCTGCGCGTGCTGGATTTCGGCGGCGGCGCGACGCTGCCGGTGTACTATCTGGCCTCGCGGGGAGCCGAAGTGCTGAGTCTCGACATTGACCGCGTGCTGGCAGACGCTACCAACGCGGTGGCGCGGGCACGCGGCTGGCGGCTGCAGGGTTCGACGTTCGACCTTGTGCAGGCGCCGCCACCGGATGCCTGGGGACAGTTCGACGCCGTGCTTTCCTTCAGCGTGCTGGAACACCTGCCCAAGCAGATCCAGCCGCTGGTGATGGCGCGGCTGGCCGCGCTGCTGCGGCCGGGCGGCATCCTGGCGCTCACGTTCGACTATGGAAATGCCGCGCCGAAGTCCGAGGCGTTGCGCGACGCAGCGGAGGTCGAGCGGCTCGTCGAGGCCTCGGGGCTGGCGCTGCTCGACGGGCGCCCCTTTCGCGATACCGGCGAAAGGTTCGTCCTGGACAAGCGCCACCCGGACCTGCAGTTCACCTTCGGCTCGCTGTTTCTGCAGCGGGCCGCGGCGTGAGGTCAGCTGCTGCCGGTGCCGCCGACGCAATCTTTTACAGGGAGCGAGCCATGAAATTCACCGTCGCGGTGGCGCAGGCCACGCCGGTCGTGCTCGAGCTGGCCGCCTCGCTCGAGAAGGCCTGCCAGTGGATTGCGGAAGCCGGCCGGCGTGGCGCCCGTCTGGTGGCGTTTCCGGAGACCTGGCTGCCGGTCTATCCGTTCTGGTGCGATGCCGGCACGTTTGGCCGGTGGGAGCACGCGCCATCGAAGAAACTGCAGGCGCGGCTGGCGCGGAACTCGCTGGAGATTCCTTCCCCGGAAACCGATCAGCTCTGCCGCGCCGCCCGCGAAGCCCGCTGCGCGGTCGTGCTGGGGGCGAACGAACGCACCGCCACCGGCTCGCTCTACAACACGTTGCTGTTCATCAGCGCGGAAGGCGAGCTGCTCGGTCGGCACCGCAAGCTCGTGCCCACCTTTGGTGAACGGCTCGTGTGGGGCTACGGCGATGCCGCCGGCCTGCGCACCTACGACTGCGCGGGCGTACGGGTCGGCGGGCTGATCTGCTGGGAACACTGGATGCCGCTGCCGCGCCAGGTGCTGCACGCCGAAGGCGAGCAGATCCACGTGGCCGCCTGGCCTGTCTGCCGCGAAGTCTATCAACTGGCCTCGCGCCACTACGCGTTCGAAGGCCGCTGCTTCGTGCTCGTGGCCGCCGCGTATCTCGAGAAACGCCACCTGCCAGCAGATTTCGAGCTGGCCGCCGATTTCGTTGCCGCGCCTGAAGTGCTGCTCGATGGCGGCTCGGCCATCATCGGCCCGGACGCGCAGTACGTGGTCGAGCCGGTGCGCGGCCGCGAAGAGTTGCTTGTCGCTGAACTGGAACTCGGGCGCGTGGCCGAAGAAAAGCTCGCACTCGATGTCGGTGGCCACTACTCGCGGCCGGACCTGTTCGAGCTGCGCGTCCGCCGCGAGCCGCTGCCGCAGGTGCGTTAGGGCGGCTGCTCGCCCGTTCGAAAAACACACGCCGATTCCTTCCACAGGGGAAACGGGCGCGGGCTGATCTTCAGGGCAAAGCAGCACAGGTGACAGGGAAGCTCGGCTGCTGCCTCTTCAGTGGACAATGCAACCGGGAAAGTTGGAAAGCAAGCTGGCGAGCTCTGCATTCAGAGTGCGCAGTTTTTTGTACACCTCGATGGTTTTGTAGCGATTGCCCGCCATGCAGTAGACGAGACCCAAGCCAAGCCATGTCTCGGCGTTGTCCGGCTGGAGGGCGATGGCGCGCTGGATGGCTGCGATGGCCTTCCGGTATTGCCCGAGCTTGGCATAGGCCACGCCCAGGTTGTACCATGTCTCCGCGTCGCCCGGCTGGAGGGCGATGGCGCGCTGGTAGGCTTCAATGGCCTGCTGGTATTGCCCGAGCAGGGCATAAGCCAGACCCAAGTTGTTCCATGCCTTGGCATCGCCCAACTGGAGGGCGATGGCGTGATGGAGGGCGATGGCGCGCTGGAGGGCTTCGAGGGCCTTCTGGTATTGCCCGAGATTGTCATAGGCCACGCCCAAGTTGAACAATGCCTCGGCGTAGTCTGGCTTAAGGGCGATGGCGCGCTGGTAGGCTTCGATGGCCTTCTTGGATTGCCCAAGATTGCCGTAGGTCACGCCCAGGTTGTTCCATGCCTTGGCATCGTCCGGCTGGAGGGTGACGGCGCGCTGGTAGGCTTCGAGGGCCTGCTGGTACCGCCCGAGATTGTCATAGGCCACGCCCAGGTTGTTCCATGCCTTGGCGTCGTCCGGGTGGAGGGCGACAGCGCGCTGGTAGGCTTCAATGGCCTGCTGGTACTGCCCAAGATTCATATTGGCCAGGCCTAGGTTTTTCCATGTGTCGGCGTTGTCCGGCTGGAGGGCGATGACGCGCTGGTAGGCTTCGATGGCCTGCTGGTGTTGCCCGAGCTCGCCATAGGCCCATCCCAGGATGTTCCATGCCTTGGCATCGTCCGGCTGGAGGGTGACGACGCGCTGTAAGGCTTCGATGGCCTGCTGGTACTGCCCAAGATTGCAGTAGGTCACGCCCAGGTTGTACCATGCATCGGCGAGGTCCGGCTGGAGAGCGACGGCGCGCTGGGAGGCCTCAATGGCCGGCTGGTGCTGCCCAAGCTTGCCGTAGGCCGAGCCCAGGTTGGTCCATGCCGCGGCGTCATCCGGCTGGAGGGCGATGGCACGCTGGTAGGCTTCGATGGCTTGCTGGTGCTGCCCAAGCTCGTCATAGGCCAAGCCCAAGGCAAACCAGGCCAGTTCGTCATCGGGATGCTGCTGGACACGGGCCTGTGCATGAGGCAGCAGCCCCTGCCAGTCTTTCTTTTGCACCAGCGCGGCTGCTGCAGACAGCCAGCTCAGATGTTCTTCAACCTCCTTTGCAATCGCTTTTTCCTCCCGTGCCGGTTCGAGCAGGTCGGCAATCCATTCGGCAGGTCGTGCAAAGTTGAGATTTTGTCCCGCACCGAACTGAAACGCGGTAATGCCGACCAGTTTCCCTTCGGCATCGAACAGCCCGCCTCCGGTCGACCCCGGACTGACGCGCGCGATGGTTAGGATGAACACGTCGTTTTCCAGCCGACGCAGGGAGGAGACGATGCCTTCGCTGAGGGTCAGCTCCAGTCCCAGGGGCGCCCCGATGGCATAGACCCGCTGGCCCACGCGCAGGCCGCCGGCGCTGCCGCGGACAACAGCCGGAGCCTTTAGCCCGGGCACGTGCAGCAGGCACAGGTCGCGCGAGGTTTCCGACCGGGTGCGGGTGGCAGGCAGGCTGTTCTCGCCGCTGCGCACAGCAAGGCTCACAGCTTCTGCCAGCACATGGCAGCTGGTGACCACCTGCTCAGCAGCCACCACCACGCCACTGCCCTGCGCCACCGGCTGGCCTTCTACGTCCTGGCCCAGCACGACCACCACGCTCGCGGAAACCCTGGCAAACACCTGCTTGCCCGGGTCGTCGCCGGCTGGATTTTGCGCTGCCGCGGCCGAGGCTGCAGCCAGAGCCACGCAGGCCAGCCTCCGAATCGTGCTGCTAGGAAAATGCCCGTTGAAGCACATCGTGCATCGCTCGGGGAGGAACAGGAGAAACCTTCCCAAGCCTACCTTGCTTCCTTTACCGTCGTCAAACAATTTTCCGGTTCGGTTAAGTGTCAGGCAGGCACACGCACAGCGAGAACAACCAGACGCCGCAGCAAATCGCGCACCGCGTCCGTGCTCCTGCGGGCGCAGAGCTGCCCGCGCCCATGTTCGCCGCCGCATCTCTCGTGGGCTCTACGGGCAGGTACCTGACAGCGCGGTGCGTTACAATAGGGAAACACTGGAGTGGAGGAGTATGGCCAGGGAAATCGCCACGTTTGCCGCGGGTTGTTTCTGGGGAGTGGAAGAGGCGTTCCGCCAGGTGCCCGGAGTGCTGGAGACGCAGGTCGGCTACACCGGTGGCCACGTGCCCCATCCCACCTACCAGCAGGTCTGCTCGGATACAACCGGACACGCCGAAGCGGTACAGATTGTTTTCGACCCGGAGCAGGTCAGCTACGAGCAATTGCTCGAGGTGTTCTGGAGCATCCACGACCCCACGCAGGTAAACCGGCAGGGGCCGGACATCGGCACACAATATCGCTCGGCAATTTTCTTCCACTCGCCCGAACAGGAAGCCGCCGCCCGCGCTTCCCAGCAGCGGCTGGAACAGTCTGGACGGCTGCGCCGGCCGATTGCCACGGAGATTGTTCCTGCGCAGACGTTCTGGCGCGCCGAGGAATACCACCAGCAGTACTTCGCCAAGCGCGGCATCCGCGGCCACTGCCACATCCCGTGGCGATGAGCGGCCGGCGTCAGCGGCCGGGTTCAGCGTTCCGCGATTTGTTCTGCGGTGAGTAGCGGTTCAGCAGCGCGAGCAGTTCCTGCGCCGCCGCCGGCGCGCTGGCCTTGCCTTCCAGCACGATTTCCCGCGCGGTCAGCGGCCGGCCATAGACTTTGCGGTTCGCACTGCCGTCTTCCCGCACTGTCGAGCCCTGCAGGGAAACTCCGGCAAACAGGCCCTTCGAACGCGAATAGGTCAGGATTTCTGCGTTCATGATGATGTCCGTAGCGGCTTCTGCCGTGCGGCCTTTTGGACCGGCGGCCACCGAAGCATCTGCGCCGAGTTTCATTTCGCTCTTCAGAATGGATTCCACGCCCTTCGGGTTCATCACCAGCAGAACGAAATCTGTGGCCGTGCCGCCAATCTGCAGTCCAAAACTGCCCCCTTCGATGGCGATCATCGAAGGCGCCGACCACGGGCCGGTGAAGTTCCGGCCGGTGCGGCAGGTGATGGCCCCGCGGCCGTACTTGCCGCCGAAGCCCAGGGCGAATTTTTTCACCGAGGGCACCACAATCACGCATTCAGCCTTATCCAGCAGCTCCTGCGGGATGTTGTCGGGCACCGACAGGATTTCCTTGATCACGCGTCCACAGTTTTTCAGTCGCTCTTGCTCTTTTTCCTGAGCCGCGGCTGGCAGCGCAAGCAGCGCCAGCGCCGTCCACAACGCGCAAACTTTCCGCATGGGGTTCCTCCTTCGTTCCGTCGACAAGGATACGGCTTCCCGCGGCCGGGCACAACGGAACGCTGACAGTAGGATGCCGTCGGACACCACGCCGTTGGCCTGCGGGTAGGGACGGCGTGCTCTATAATGACCGGGCGAGGTCCATGCGCGAAGCTCTGCACCAGCGCAGCCGCTGCGTTTCTTTGTTGCTGGTGTGTGTGCTGGCCGCTGCGCCGCTGTCCGCTGGCCGTGCCGCCGAACAGAGCCGTCGCGCCGAACGCGAGCTGCGTGCACGCATCGAACGTTTCCGGGCGCGCGTGGACTCACTGCTCGCCGGGCGCGACGCTTCCCTGCCGCGCGCGCAGCCGATCCCGCAGGGGACGGAAGCGGTCTCTGCGGAAGTGCTCCGCGCGCGCATCCCCCGGGGCCACTGGGGACTGCTGGTTGTCGATGCCGGCAGTGGCCGCGTGCTCTACGCACGCAATGCGGAGAGTTACTTCACGCCGGCTTCGGTGACGAAGCTGTTCACCACCGCGCTGGCACTGGCCCTGCTTGGCCCCGACTACCGCTTCCGCACCACGGTGGAAACGCAGGGCACGCTCGACGCACGCGGCCGTCTGCTGGGGGATCTGGTTCTGGCGGGCCGCGGCGATCCCAACCTTTCCAATCGCAAACTGCCCTACGACCCGCAGCAGGAATTCGAGGGGCCGCGCGAGAAGGTTCTCGAACTGCTGGCGGAAGGCGTGGTTGCTGCCGGGGTTCGCTCGATCGAAGGCGATGTGGTTGCCGATGCCACCTGGTTTGCCGAAGAGCGCTACCCGCCCGGCTGGGCGATTGACGATATGCCGTACCGCTACGGTGCTGCCGTTTCCGCGCTTACCGTGCACGACAATGCGCTGGAGGTCGAGGTGCGCCCCGGCGATCAGGTGGGCACACCGGTCTGGTTCCGGGTCGAGCCCTGGGCCGGGTTCTACGAGTTTCGCAATGCGGCCCGCACCGTGCCCGCCGGCACGGAGGTGGCCGAGCGCGATGCGCTGCGGCTGCGGCGCGAGCCTGGCTCCCGCGTGGTCACGCTGCAGGGACTGCTTCCGCAGGACAGCGAGGTGCAAACGCTCTGGCTGGCGGTGGAAGAGCCGGCCGCGCACGCCGCCGCGCTGTTTCAGCGGATTCTGGAACGGCGCGGGGTGCGCGTCTACGGCCGCGCGCGGGTGCGCACAGAGGCGGACCCGGCTGCGCCGGCGACGGTGCTTGCCGAGCATGTTTCCGCGCCGCTCGTCGAAGCCGTCCGCGTGATCAACAAAATCAGCCAGAACCTGCATGCTGAACTGCTGCTCCGTGCCGTGGCCCGCGAAAAAACGGGAACCGGTTCACGGGAGAAAGGGCTCGAGCTGCTTCGCGAATTTCTGCGTGTCCATGATCTTCGCAGCGACGAAGTGGCCATCGAAGACGGCTCCGGACTGGCCCGGCAGAATCTGCTCACGCCGGCGGCCACGGTGGCCCTGCTGCGCTGGGCGGCGGCGCAGAGCTGGGGTGATGCGTTCCGCGCCGCGCTGCCGGTGGCCGGCTACGACGGCACGCTGCGGGAACGTATGCGGCAGACCCCAGCGGCCGGACACATCGCCGCCAAAACCGGCACCCTGGAAAACAGCAACGCACTGGCCGGCTACGCGCAGACGCGCAGTGGTCGTACGCTGGTGTTCGCCCTGTTCGCCGACCAGCACCACCTGCCTTCGCGGGTGGCTCTCGAGGTGCTGGATGCCATCTGCGTGGCCATGGTGGAGGAGTTCTGAACTTGCCGCGCGCGCAGAACACGACCGGGGAACCCGCTGTGATCACCGTGTTCGGTTCTTCGCGGCCGCAGCCGGGCGATGCCGACTACGAAGAAGCCCGCGCGCTGGGTGTTGAACTCGCGCGTCGCGGTTTTGCGGTCTGCACCGGCGGCTACGGCGGTGTGATGGAGGCAGCTTCGCGCGGCGCACGCGAAGCCGGCGGACGCGTGCTGGCGGTCACCGCAAAGTTTTTCCGCACCCCGGCCAACCGCTGGGTCGAAGAAGAAATCCGTGTCGAAAGCTGGCAGGAACGGCTGTTCGAGCTGATTCGGCGGGGTGCCGGTTACGTGGCCTGCAAGGGTGGCACCGGCACGCTGGTCGAGCTGGCCGTGGTCTGGGAGATGCTGAACAAGGGCGTGCTGCCACCCCGGCCATTTGTGGTGCTGGGCAATTTCTGGCGCCCGGTGATCGAGCGCGTGCGCGAAGTCGAAGCCTCGGGACTTCCTTCCTCGGAAGCGCCGGCTTCGCCGTGGCGTGAAGCGGGCAGTCGCCTGATCTACGAAGCCGCTACGCCGGCCGATGCCGCCGAGTATCTCTACCGCGTATTGTGCGCTGCCCCGTAGGCCAGCGGGGCTCGGTCGGCCGGGCACGGTTGCATCCTTAGGAGAACTTCCGTACCCTCGGCTGTCTGGAGAGACGCATGGCCTGCCCGCTCTGCCAGAAACGGACGGCGAAACGCTGGTGCCCCGCCAAAGGGGAACGCATCTGCGCGGTCTGCTGCGGGACCGAGCGGGAGGTCACCGTGGATTGCCCTTCCGATTGCGAATTCCTGATTGCCGCGCGGCGCTACGAAGCCGACCACCGCCCGTCGCTACCGCCGGAAGCGGTGCCGTATCCGGACGTGGCGGTAACAGTGGAGCTGCTGCACGAGCTGCGCCCGGTGCTCGCCGAGCTCGGCCTGGAAATTCTCAAGCTGTCCCGCGAACACCCGCCGATGGTGGACGCCGATGTGCTGGCCGCACTGCATGCATTGACGGAGAGCTGCCGCACGCTGGTCTCCGGACTCTACTACGAAAAGCCACCCGAAGCCGGCTACGCTCGTGCTCTGTACGTGCGACTGGCCGAGGCCATCGCGCGAATCCGCGCGCGGCAGGCGGAACGTGTTGGCTTCGCCGCTTTGAAGGATTCCGAGGTGCTGGCACTGCTGGTCTTCCTGCTCCGGCTGGCCCGGTACCACAGCAACGGCCGGCCCCGTTCGCGCGCGTTCCTGGATTTCCTCCGCGCCCAGTACCCGAAGCAGGCCGGCCTGGCGCCGGAGCCACCCCGCATCATCGTGCCCTGAACCGCTCAGTTGCCGGCACAGCGGCTGCAGGCAAGCTGATTCGCCAGGGATGGTGGGATGATCCAGGACGGAGCGCTCTGCTATCGCGCTCCAGCGTGGACAGTTTCCGGGTTTTGTTGGACGGTCGGCGGGTGCCTGCTCCGCGCAGTTAGAATTCGTAACTCTGCGCCTGCCGCGCCACGCCCAGGTTGTGGAAGCCGCTCCACAGGTGCAGTGCCGTGCCCACCAGTTGCGGCAGCCACCAGAATCGCCGCAGGACGGGATGAGAACTGGTGCGCATGCGCTGGCCCAGATAGTCCTGAATCACGGGACCGACATGGATGGCAAGGTAGAGTGCATCGGAGTGGGCAAACGGCTGCAACAGCGGGTTGACTTCCCGGCCCCAACCGTTGGCAATCACTCGACGCGTCGTCCAGGCGTCGAACGTCGCGGCAGCATGCTGCGCAACGACCAGTGTCCACCACAGTTTGCGGCCGGCACTCTCTTGCGCGCGTTCTCCCACCCGAAAATCTCCTTCACGGTCGGCAACGACTTCCGGAAAGGCAGGCTTCTGTGGCTGCGAAGCGTCAGCGGCTGCCGACCATGCCGGGAAACGAAGAGCCACCGGCTGCGCCAGGGCCCTGCGTGGCTCGGAGAGAGGCTCCACGGGTGCCGCGGGAATCTCGATGCCCGAAAGCGCGCCCGGCGGCAGGCTGCGGGGCAGGCGCAGATAGGGACGCATCTCAGCAGGGGCGCTTTCTCCGTCGGACAGGCAGGAACCGGCTTCCGGGCCAGGCAGCGTGCCCGCCAGTACAGGCGTAGAAGAAAAGGCAAAACACAGGAGCAGCAGCGTGCGCAGCGCTGAGGTCATCGTTGGCGATCCTCCATCACCCACCCGCCTTTTGCGGGCGGCTCGGAAGGCAGCCTACGTGGCCGGGCCGTCGCCGCAAATGGCGGAACAGTACCGGAGAGAGGGAAGCTACCGGTCTAGTACGAAGGTTAGGGGAGCCTGCCTGACGACAGCAACGATTCCCGCAGGCTGACGCACGAATCAGTTACGGGCAGCCGCAACATCGGCACACTGAGATCGGCTCGCCGGAAACCAACGGCTTCTGCGAACACCTCCGCCGAACGGTCGAGGAAGAGGTTTCAGAGTGGCTTTCCGTGCAAGTCTGTGCAGGCAACAGAAATTTCAGTGGCGTTCGGGACCCGCGCGGCGCGGAATCGGCAGATATTCCACTGAAGGCTGGCGGCGCACCGGCTGGGGATACAGGGCCATGAGCTGGTAGATTTCGCGGGGCATGTCTGAGCGCACGTTCAGGCCGAGCCGGCGGGCTTCTTCGAAGGTGATGGGGTAGTCGTGGGTCCAGGTGCCGGTGGAAAACTTCTCGGCGAGTTCGGCGGCTTTTTCGGGCGGCAGGCTGCGGGTGAGCAGCTCGCGGACGGCATCGCGGACTTGCGTGATTGCTTTTTCGGCGATGTCGGCCAGGATGAGCGTCTGGTCGTCCACTTCGCTGAGCGGTTTGCGGGCGATGACCTTCACCAACGAGGCCGCCGGATACTGTCCGAGCTGGGGATCGACCGGGCCGAGCACCGCGTGCGGGGACATGACGATCTCATCGGCAGCCAGGGCGATCAGCGTGCCGCCGGACATGGCGTAGTGCGGAACAAACACCGTCACTTTCCCCTTGTGACTCCGCACGGCTCGAGCAATCTGCAGCGAAGCAAGCACCAGCCCGCCCGGAGTGTGCAGCACGAGGTCGAGCGGAACTTCCGGATCGGTCATCTCGCAGGCCCGGAGGACTTCTTCGGCGTCGTTGACGTCAATGAAGCGCATCAGCGGGAACCCGAGCAGGCTCATCGTCTCCTGGCGATGCACCAGCAGGATGACCCGCGAGTTGCGCTTGCGTTCCAGCTGGGCAATCAGCCGCTGGCGCGAATTTTCCAGCAGGCGCTGGCGGAAAACCGGTTGCAACGCGGAGAGGATGAAAAACAGCCAGAACAGATCGCTCCAGTTCATCGCAGGTGCCTCCGCAGTGGAGTCTAATCCCAGGCCGCTTCAAGGCCGAATTCGTCGTCTTCCCACTTCCGGGTCGGCTGCACGAAGAAACGGTAGAGCAGCACACCGGCCAGGAAGCCGCCGATGTGCGCCCACCAGGCTATCCCGCCAACGTCTCCCGGCGCCAGACTGGCCAGCGCTCCGCCCCAGAGCTGGGTGAGAAACCAGAGCAGCAGGTAGAAAACTGCCGGCAACTCAAAAAACACCGGCACCAGCAACACCGGAACAAACACAATCACCCCGGAACGCGGGAAGAGAACGAAGTAAGCCCCCAGCACACTCGCAATCGCTCCCGAAGCCCCCACCGCGGGAACGGTCGAATCCGGATTGGTGAACCAGTGCGTCAGACCGGCGGCCAGACCGGTGAGCAGATAGAAAGCCAGAAAGCGTCCATGGCCCATGCGGTCTTCGACGTTGTCCGCGAAAATCCAGAGCGTCCACATGTTGCCGAGAATGTGGCTCCAGCCCCCGTGCAGGAACATGCTGGTGAGAAACGGCCAATAGTTGTCCACGGGCAGGCCGACCCACAAGGCCCACTCCGGGTGCGTGAACCGCGCCGGCACGATCCCAAACAGGTAGAACAGTTGCTTCAGCGATTCCGAGTCCAGACTGAGCTCATAGAAAAACACAAACACGTTCACGGCCAGCAGCGACCAGGTCACTACCGGCGTGGTGCGGCTGGGAATGGTGTCCCGGACGGGGAACATCGCCTCTTGGCCTCTGGCCGCAACGCACAACGACAACGAACGATGAGTCTAGCACAGTGGCGCCGGCCTTCCCGCACCGGACGAACCGGACAAATAGCGACGAATCCTGCGCAGCACACCGAGAAACATGGCCGGAGTCAGCCGACCGGTCTGCGTGTTCTGCTGGCTCGGGTGATACGCGGCGAACAGGCGCGGCAGCTCGCCGGGCAGGCGGTAGCTGGCGCCGTGGGCGAAACGCAGTCCGGCGCGCGACGGAAGTTTGCCCTGCTCGACGAGCAGCGCCAGAAATGCGTCGAAGGCGATCTTTCCCAGCGCCAGCACAGCGCGGGGACGCAGGAGTTCCAGCTCCCGGGCCAGGTAGGGACGGCAGTTGGCAATTTCCTCCGGGCGGGGTCGGTTGGCCGGCGGAGCGCAACGCACCGCGGCGCAAATGTACGCGTTGTGCAGGCGCAAACCATCATCGCGATGCAGGGAATGAGGTTGATTGGCAAAACCAGCGCGATGGAGCATGCGAAACAGAAAATCGCCGGAACGGTCTCCGGTGAACACGCGTCCGGTGCGGTTGCCGCCGTGCGCCGCCGGAGCCAATCCCAGAATGAGCAGTTCGGCGGTTGGGTCGCCGAAGCCGGGCACCGGGCGTCCCCAGTAGTCCCAGTCGCGATAGGCGCGACGTTTGCGGCGGGCGACGGCCTCGCGCCAGCGAACCAGCCGAGGACACTTCCGGCAGGCAACGATTTGCTCGTTCAGCACGCGGAGCGCACGTGCGGGATCCGGAGTCATGCGGGCCCGTCGAGTCGAGCGTGCGCCGGCGGGTTGATTGACTTCGCCGGCACCGGCGCATAGCATAACGAATTTATCCTCCCCCGCAAGGCGGAGCGTCTGCTGCGTACCGTGGACACCGAAGCAACGACCGGCAGCATCCTGGAACGGATCGTCGCGGCCCGCCGCGCCGGTCTTCCGCGGCAGCAGTATCGCATGCCGCAGGCCGCGTTGCGCATGGCGGTCAAGCGGGCCACTCCGGTGCGCGACTTTGCAGGAGCACTGGCGCGCGACGGAATCAACATCATCGCAGAGCTGAAACAGGCTTCGCCCTCCCGCGGACGGATCCGCGACGAATTCCATCCGCCGGCGCTGGCGCAGGAACTGGCTGCCGCGGGAGCCGTGGCGCTTTCGGTGCTGACCGAGGAGGAATTTTTCCAGGGCTCGATCGCACACCTGCGCGCCGCGCGGGCAGCCACAAACCTGCCGGTGCTGCGAAAGGATTTTATTTTCGATCCCTGGCAGGTCTGGGAGACGCGGGCAGCCGAAGCGGATTCGTTCCTGCTCATCGCAGCGATTCTGGACGAGGCGCGCCTGCACGAGCTGCTGGCCGTGGGACGGGAACTGGGCATGGAACCGCTGGTGGAAGTGCACACGCGGGAAGAATTGGAGCGGGCGCTCCGGGCCGGCGCGCGCATCCTGGGCGTGAACAACCGCAACCTGCGGACGTTTGCGGTGGACCTGGAAACTTCGCTGCAACTGATCGAGGCCATCCCCGAAGACTGTCTGGCCGTGAGCGAATCGGGGCTGCGCCGTGCCGAAGACCTCGAGCGACTGCGCCGGGCTGGCTTCGACGCGTTCCTGGTCGGCGAATACCTGATGGAGTCGCCCGAACCGGCTGCAGCCCTCCGAATGCTGCTGGGTCAGGGACCATGTTTCGCGTAAAAATCTGCGGCATCACGAGCTGGCGCGATGCCCGCCTGGCTCTCGAAGCGGGTGCGGATGCACTGGGCTTCAACTTTTATCCCCTCAGCCCGCGCTACCTGGAGCCGGTTGCCGCCGCACGCATCATCCGCCGGCTGCCGCGCGGAGCAGCGGCAGTGGGTGTTTTCGTGGACACTCCGACCGAACAGATTCTCCACATCGTCCAAACCAGCGGAGTGACCCTGGTGCAGTTGCACGGGCGGGAAAACCCGGCGCAGGTCGCCGCCCTGGCCCGGCACTGTCCGGTGATCAAAGCGTTCCGGGTGCGCAACGGATTCCGCACCGCGCGGCTGCTCAACTTTCCCGCAGCGACCGCGTTTCTGCTGGACGGCTTCAGCCGCAAACTGCCCGGGGGCACCGGAACGCGGTTCGACTGGCGCATCGCGGCGCGCGCCCGACGCTACGGAGCGATCATTCTGTCCGGCGGGTTGACGCCGGAAAACGTGGCTGCCGCCATCGCGCAGGTGCATCCAGCCGCTGTGGACGTCTGCAGCGGCGTGGAAGCGAGCCCCGGAAAAAAAGATCCCGCACGACTGCGCGCGCTGCTGCGGGAAATCGAAACGGTGCGGAAAGAGTTTGCATGAGCACAGGAACACAAACCTGGCCGGATGCCCGCGGACGCTTCGGGCCGTACGGAGGCCGCTACGTGCCGGAGACCTTGATGGCACCGCTCGAGGAGCTGGAGCGTGCCTTTGCCGCAGCCAGTGCCGACCCGGGCTTCCAGCACGAGCTGGCCGCGCTGCTGCGCGATTTCGCCGGACGGCCCACACCGCTGCAGTACGCCGCGCGACTCACCGAACGGCTGGGCGGCCCGCGCATCTACCTGAAGCGGGAGGACCTGCTGCACACCGGCGCGCACAAAATCAACAACTGCCTCGGACAGGGACTGCTGGCCGTGCGCATGGGCAAGCGGCGCGTGATCGCGGAAACGGGTGCCGGCCAGCATGGCGTGGCCACCGCCACCGTCGCCGCGCGGCTCGGCCTTGCGTGCACCGTGTATATGGGCACCGAGGATATGGAACGCCAGCGGCTGAATGTCGAGCGAATGCGGATGCTCGGCGCCGAGGTGATTGGTGTCGCGGCCGGCAGCCGCACGCTGAAAGACGCCATCAACGAAGCCATGCGCGACTGGGTGACCAACGTGGAAACCACGCACTACCTGCTCGGCTCGGTGCTCGGCGCGCATCCCTATCCGCTGCTGGTGCGCGAATTCCAGCGCGTGATCGGCCGCGAAGCCCGTCAGCAGATTCTCGCGGCGGAAGGCCGGCTGCCCGATGTCCTGTTCGCCTGCGTCGGTGGCGGTTCGAACGCCATCGGACTGTTCTACGAATTTCTGGACGATGCGACGGTGCGGATGGTCGGCGTCGAGGCCGGTGGACGCGGAACGTCGCTCGGCGAGCACGCGGCCCGGCTGGCAGCGGCCCGGGGATACACGGGCGCGCGCCCGGGCGTGCTCCAGGGCACGTACACCCACGTGTTGCAGAATGAGCACGGGCAGATCGCCACCACGCATTCCGTTTCGGCCGGGCTGGACTATCCAGCGGTCGGGCCGGAACATGCCTGGCTGGCCGAACAGGGCCGGGCGGAATACACCGCCGTCTGCGACGAGGAAGCCATCGCAGCAGCGCGGCTGCTGGCGCGGACCGAAGGGATCATCCCGGCGCTGGAGGCCGCACACGCCGTGGCGGAGCTGATCCGGCGTGCTCCGAAGATGCGGCGCGAGCAGGTGGTCTTGCTGAACCTTTCGGGACGCGGCGACAAGGATATGGAAATTCTGGCGCGTTACCGGGAGCGATAAGGCCGTGGATGGAACTTCGCAGACACGCATCGGTCGGCGCTTTGCCGAACTGGCCGAGCGCGGCGAACTGGGGCTGGTGGCCTACATCACCGCCGGGGACCCAGCGCTGGAAACGACCGAGCAGATTGTGCTGGCCATCGAACAGGCCGGCGCCGATGTCGTTGAACTCGGCGTGCCGTTCAGCGACCCCATTGCCGACGGGCCCACCATCCAGCGCGCCAGCGAACGCGCCCTGCGCAGCGGCACGACACTGGCGGGCGTTCTTGCCCTGGTCCGTCGCCTGCGCGCGAAAACGGAAGTGCCGCTGGTGCTGTTCAGCTACTTCAACCCTGTGCTGCAGATGGGCGTGGAACGCTTCGCCGAGCAAGCCGCTGCCGCCGGGGCCGACGGTGTGCTGCTCACCGACCTGACTCCGGAGGAAGCCGGCCCGGTGCGGCCGGCGCTCCACGCACGCGGATTGGACACCATCTTTCTGGCGGCACCGACCTCGACACCGGAACGACTCCGGCGACTGGCCGAATCTTCCACCGGATTTCTGTATCTGATTTCACGAACGGGTGTGACCGGTGCACGAGAGCAACTCCCGGCGGAACTGCCGGAACTGATCCGCCGCGTGCGTCAGGTAACGACATTGCCGCTGGCAGTGGGCTTCGGCATTTCTCAACCCGGACATGTCTCGGTGCTGGGCGGGCTGGCGGATGCGGCCGTGGTTGGCTCCGCACTGGTTGACGAGCTCGAGCGCGCCGCCACGGCGGATGCAGCCGTCGCCGCCATCGCGGAACGCGTGCGGCTGCTCAAAGCCGCCGCGCGACATGGAATGAGCCAGCGGACGCCAGCACGGCCGGCCCTGCAGGAGCCACAATGACGCTGCATCGCGAGGAAGCCAGCCGCAGCATCGAGCAGTGGCGACGGCGCATTGACGAAATCGACCGCCAGCTCGTCGCACTGCTGAACGAGCGGCTGCGCTGCGCGATGGAAATCGGCCGGCTGAAGCAGGTGGCCCGGCTGCCGCTCTACCAGCCAGAGCGGGAACAGGAGATCCTGGCCAACGTCGAGCGCGCCAATCCCGGGCCGTTGCCGGTCACCGCGTTGCGGCGACTGTTTGAACGGATTCTGGACGAAGCGCGGTCGATGGAACGACAGGCGATGCGCGGGGAGCCGCCGCGCGAAGATTGACCGCCGAAACGAGAACCCAGGGAGTCGAGTCATGGTTGTCGTGATGCAGGAACACGCCAGCGAAGCGCAGATCCAGCACGTGATTGACCGGCTGCTGGCGCTGGGCTTTGATGTACACCGCTCGACCGGCGTCCAGCACACCGTGCTCGGCGCCGTCGGCGTGCAGCCGGATTTCGACCATCGCCAGATCGAACTGCTCGAGGGCGTGCGGGAGGTGATCCGGATCACCGAACCGTACAAGCTGGCCAGCCGGGCGTGGCGTCCGCAGGGAAGCATCGTGGAGGTCGGCCCCGGGGTGCGCTTCGGCGGCGAAGAGGTAGTTGTGGCCGCCGGGCCGTGTGCCGTGGAATCCGCCGAGCAGATCGAAACCATTGCCGAACGGGTGGCGCAGCTCGGGGCGCGGCTGCTGCGAGGCGGGGCGTTCAAGCCGCGCACATCGCCGTATTCGTTCCAGGGACTCGGCGAGGCAGGCCTGCGGCTGCTGCGCGAAGCGGCCGATCGGCACGGCCTGTTCGTTGTCAGCGAGGTGATGGACCCCTCGCAGATTCCCATGATGCTTCCCTACGTGGACATGCTGCAGGTCGGCGCCCGCAACATGCAGAACTACAACCTGCTGCGAGCGCTCGGTGCGGTCCGCAAGCCCGTGCTGCTGAAACGCGGCCTGGCCGCCACGATCGAAGAGCTCCTATTGAGTGCGGAATACATCATGGCCGGCGGGAACTATCAGGTCGTGCTCTGCGAGCGGGGCATCCGCACCTTCGAGAACTACACGCGCAATACGCTGGATATTGCGGCGATCCCGGTCATCAAGAAGCTCTCGCACCTGCCCATCATTGCCGATCCATCGCACGGCACCGGCCGCCGCGACAAGGTGCCCCCGATGGCGCGCGCCGCAGTGGCCGCCGGCGCCGACGGACTGCTGATCGAAGTTCACCACGATCCGGATCGCGCCCTGTCCGATGGCGCACAGTCGCTCACCGTCGAGCAGTTTGCCACACTGATGAACGAGCTGCGGATCATCGCACCGGCTGTAGGCCGTCGAGTGGGATGACGATGGGCGTGCCGGCGCCGTTTTCCCGTGTGGCCGTGCTGGGCACCGGCCTGATCGGCGGTTCCTTTGCCCTGGCCGTACGCCAGCACTTCCCCGAGGTGGAGATTGCGGGCTGGGACCGCGCCGAAGTGCTCGAACAGGCCCGCGCACGCGGAGCCATCACGCAGGGCTCCACGGAACTGACCGCAGTGCTGCGCGGCGCCGAGCTGGTCTACCTCGCACTGCCGGTCGGCATGATTCTGGAAATGCTGCCGGCGGTGGCGCGGGGAGTCGAACCCGCGGCGCTGGTGACCGATGCCGGCAGCACGAAAGCAGCCATTCTGCGGCTGGCGCGGGCAGTCTTCCGCAAGGAAGCGCACACGCCGTACTTCGTGGGCGGGCACCCGCTGGCGGGCAAGGAAACCTCCGGCATCGCCCATGCGGACCCAGAGCTGTTTCGCGGGGCGAAGTATGCACTGATCGGCTCTGGCGAAAACATTGACGAACGCGTGGCGCGGCTGTTGCGGCTGCTCGAAACGCTGGGCGCGGTGCCCGTGTGGATGGACGCCGAAACCCATGACTGGGCGGTGGCCATCATCTCCCACCTGCCCCAGATGGCCGCGGTCGCGCTGGCACGGGTGGTGGCCGACGAAACCGACGAGACCGGTCTGCCGCTGTCGCTGGCGGGCCGGGGACTGCGCGAGGCCCTGCGGCTGGCCGGCAGTCCCTATGAGATTTGGCGCGACATTGCGCTGACCAATACCGACAACCTGGCCCGCGCACTTGACCGGCTCGCTCAGGCCGTCGACCATCTGCGGACGCGGCTGGCCACCCACGAGCTGCGCGAGGAGTTCGAAGCCGCCAACGAGGTCTACAAAATTCTCCGTCAGTTCGAGTAAACTCAATCCGCATTCCGGGCGGCGCGCAATACCGCCGTCCACGGGAGACGAGCATGGACAAGCGTGTGGCCAGCGCCGACGAGGCCATTCAGAATCTGCGCGATGGAATGACCATCATGATGGGCGGGTTCGGACTGTGCGGCATTCCGGAAAACCTGATTGCCGCGGTGCGCCGAAAAGGGGTGCGGAACCTGACCATCATCTCGAACAACGCCGGCGTAGACGATTTCGGCATCGGCTTGCTGCTCCAGACGCGGCAGGTGAAAAAGATGATTTCGACCTACGTCGGGGAGAACAAACTGTTCGAGCAACTGGTACTGAGCGGGGAGCTGGAGGTGGAACTGAATCCGCAGGGGACGTTCGCGGAACGAATCCGGGCGGGCGGCGCCGGAATTCCCGCGTTCTACACGCCGACCGGCTACGGCACGATGGTCGCCGAGGGAAAAGAAGTGCGCGAGTTCGACGGCCGCCCGTACGTGCTGGAGCGTGCCCTGCGCGCCGACTTCGCGTTCATCAAGGCCTGGAAAGGAGACCGCTGGGGCAATCTGGTCTACCGGAAGACGGCGCGGAACTTCAATCCGATGATGGCAACGGCTGCTGACTACGTGATTGCAGAAGTGGAAGAGCTCGTCGAGCTGGGCGCGCTCGATCCAGACTGCGTGCACACACCCGGAATTTTCGTCGACGCCATCTTCCAGGCGAAGCACGAGAAGCGAATCGAGCGGCGCACCGTGCGCCAGCGGGCATGAACAGCCGGTGCGCCCGGGCGGAGGACAGATGACCGAAGACAAACGCGAACGGATCGTCAAGCGCGTGGCCCAGGAGCTGCGCGACGGCTACTACGTCAATCTGGGCATCGGGCTGCCCACGCTGGTCTCCAACTACATCCCGCCGGGCATCGAGGTGGTGCTGCAGTCGGAAAACGGGATGCTCGGCGTTGGCCCCTATCCCTTCGAGGGCGAAGAAGACCCGGATCTGATCAACGCGGGCAAAGAAACCGTCAGCGAAATCCCCGGCTGCTGTTATTTTTCAAGTGCCGATTCATTTGCCATGATCCGCGGCGGGCACATCGATCTGACCGTGCTGGGCGCTCTGGAGGTAGATGCGGAAGGAAATCTGGCCAACTGGGCGATTCCGGGCAAGATGCTGAAAGGAATGGGCGGCGCGATGGACCTGGTAGCGGGCGCCAAGCGGGTCATCGTGGCGATGGAACACGCCACCAAAGACAATCAGCCGAAAATCCGCAATCGGTGCACGTTGCCGCTGACCGGTGTGCGCGTGGTGAACACCATCGTCACGGAGCTGGCGGTGATCGAGGTGACTCCCGAGGGGTTGGAGCTGCGCGAAGTGGCGCCCGGGGTCACCCCCGAAGACGTGCAGAAACTGACCGAGCCCCGGCTGCGCGTGGCTCGCGACCTGAAGACGATCACCGTATAAGACAGGGAACGCCGCTGCGGCTCACCGTGGCGGTTTCGGCGCGGGCGCGCTAGTATCCCCGGGAGAGGCGGGGTATGGAACTGCATTCCATCGTGATCGTGAGCCTGCACAGCCCGAAGGAAAAAATCTGGGGCGAATTGCTCAACCTGAACACGGCCGGGGTGACCGTGCGCGGGATTGATCTGAACTCATTCGACGATTTCGTGCATCAGGTGCTGACGCCGGAAGGCGAGCGGATCGGACTGCCCACGCTGTTCTTTCCGATGACGCGAATCGAGCGGATTGCGCTGGACGAGCCGCGCGGGGGCATCCCCTCGCTGGCCGAGGTGTTCGCGCAAAAAGTGGGCCGCTCGCTGCTCGACTATCTGGCGCTGTTCGCCTGAAGCACGCCCCGCGGGACAATGGCCGGCCGCATCCTAACCGTTCCCAACCAGATTACGCTGCTGCGGCTGGGATTCCTGCCACTGTTCATCATCGCCATCCTCTACGACCACTACCGCTGGGCGCTGCTGCTGCTGATTCTGGCCGGCCTGACCGACCTGTTCGATGGCCTGCTTGCCCGACGACTGGGACAGCGCACCGCGCTGGGGGCCTACCTGGACCCGGTGGCGGACAAGCTGCTGCTGTCTTCTTCGTTCGTGCTGCTGGCGGTGAAAGCCAAGCTCGACTGGTGGCTGGCGATTCTGGTTCTGGGCCGCGACCTGCTGATCCTGGCAGTGAGTGCCGCCATCCTGCTGGTGGTGCACTATCGGGAGTTTCCCCCCAGCCTGTACGGCAAGGCGAACACGTTCTGCCAGATTCTGCTGGTGCTGGCCGTGCTGGCCAACGAAGTCGTTCCGGCACGATGGCTTTCCGGGATGGTGGCGGTGTTTGTCTATCTGGTCGCTGCGTTCACCGTGATCTCAGGACTGCACTACGCTGTGGTCATTGCCCAGCGGCTGAGTCAATCGCACCCGCCAACCGGTCCGAAGCCGCACGGAACCGGATGAGCCGCGGCGCCGCAGATGACCGCGTCCGCCTGTTGTGCGATACTCACCTGCGATGGCAGCAGCCCGGATCCAACGCATTCTCTGCCCGGTGGATTTTTCGGAGACGTCGCGGCAGGCATTTGCCTACGCACTGGGGCTGACACAGGCCACCGGCGCAGAGCTGATCGTGGTGCATGCCCTCGAGGAGGCCCCCCTGTTCGCCGCCTATGCCGGTCCACAGGCCAACACGATTCTGGCCGAAGCAGAAAAAGCCGCACGCCGGGAACTGGCCGAACTGGTGGCCGACACACCGTTGCCCGCGACCCGGCTCCGCACAGAGATTCTCCGCGGAAAGATCCCACAGACGATTCTGGAGTACGCCGAACAGCAGCAGGTTGACCTGATCGTCATGGGCACGCACGGACGCAGCGGCCTGGAGTATGCGTTTTTCGGATCCGTGGCCGAACGCGTAATCCGTCGCGCCCGCTGTCCCGTGCTGATTGTGCCTCCCGGGAATCGCCAGCGCTAGGCAGCGCGAAAGTAACCGAACAGCATGGAGAACAGACTGGCCGCCACCACCAGAGCCGCCAGCCAGCCGAGCAGGTAGGCACGCCGGCGCTCGACCGGCCCGTACGGTTCGCGGTCCGCAAGCAGCAGCCCGAGCAGATACCCGGAAGCGAGCCCGCCGAGATGGGCCGCATTGTCGAAGTGAAAGAACAGGCCCAGGACAAAAATGTAGAGGACCCACCGGATCAGCGAGCTGCGCATCGCGCGCATGTAGGAGCCGCCGCGGCGCTGCGTCACCGCCAGCAGCACTCCCACCAGTCCCATCAGCGCCCCCGAAGCCCCGATGCTCAGCCCGTAGCCGCCGGCCGCGTACAGGTTCCAGGCCGTGCTGACCAAAAAGCCAGCAACGCCGGTGAGCACATAGACAAACAAGTAGCGCGCCGAACCATACAGGGATTCCACTTGCCGACCGAGGTCCAGCAGCACCAGCGAGTTGAAAAGAAAATGCAGCAGCCCACCGTGCAAAAAGATCGGCATCACCAGCCGCCACCACTCCCCATGGAGAATCAGAATCGTCTGCCGCCCGCCCAGCCGGAGCAGCACTTCACCGCTGATGCCGCCGAACAGCGAAAGCCCGCCGCCAACCTGCAAGGTGGCCAGCAGGGTGACTCCGAAAAAGAAAAAGTTCAGCCCGAGCAGGAAATAGGTGACCGGGGATTCGGCCGGCAACAGGCTGGCCAGCGAACGGCTGGCCGCGGTCAGCGAAAACGTCAGATGGGCACCGCACTCATGGCACCTTGTGGCGTTGGCGCCGACCAGCTTCCCGCAGGCCGGACAAAGCCGTGGCCGCGCCGCAGACGGCGCGGAACGAAACAGGCTGGCCAGGCGCTCACGCCATCGGTCCAGCCGCCAGCGCCAGCGTAGCGGAAGAGTCACTAGGAAACCTGCCGCACACTTCGCGGCGTTTCTATAATACCGAAAACGAAACCGGCAAGGAGGCCATTCGGATGGCCAGCTTTGAAGAGATTGGACGCAGCGTGGATGAAGAGCTCGCCAAGTTGAAGCGGTTCTTTCGCGAAGAAGTGCGTCCGACGACACGCCGCCGGCTGGCCCAGGCGCTGCGCCGGGCTTCGGCGCGGCTGAGCCGGCTGGCCGAGGAGCTCGAGCGGCAACCACCGAGCAGCACCCCGTCGGACAACCGGGAGCCGACCTCGTGACGGCCTTCCTCCAGTTGCGCACGGTAGTGGCCGCGACGGCCTTGCTGGTTCTGACGATTCAGCTTGGCGGCTGCAGCCGCCGGCGTGTGGTGGTGCGAACTCCTCCCGCGCCACCCCCGGCGGCCCAACCGGCCCCAACCGCACCGGCGGTGACGGGCTACGTCGAGGAAGGCATCGCCTCCTGGTACGGCGTGCCCTTCCACGGACGACGCACGGCCAGCGGAGAAACCTTCGATATGGAAAAGAGCACGGCAGCGCACCGCACGCTGCCGTTCGACACGATTGTGCGCGTGACCAACCTGAAAAATGGCCGGCAGACCGATGTGCGGATCAACGACCGGGGGCCGTTCGTCGAAGGTCGTATCCTGGACCTTTCCCTGGCTGCGGCACGAGCGCTGGATATGGTGGTCGACGGCGTGGTGCCGGTGCGCATCGAGGTGCTCGAGGGACCGCACGAACTGAGCAGTTTCTATGCCGTGCAGGTGGGAGCATTTCGCTCGCACGAGAATGCACTGCAGTTCCGGCGGCGACTGGAAACGCGCTACCAGCCGATTTTCGTACAGGCGTTCGATTCCCCTGCAGGTACACTCTATCGCGTGCGCATTGGACGGCTGCCCAGCCACGATGCGGCCCGGGAGCTGGCTGCACGCATCGGTCAGCAGGAGGGCTTGACCGCCTTCGTTGTGCGAATCGAAGACTGACCGCGGGCCAGGTCGTGCGTCAGAGCGGAACGACCTTGTCGGCCTGCAAACCCTTCGGGCCTTCCTTGACTTCGAATTCCACCGTCTGGCCTTCGTTCAACGTTTTGTAGCCATCGGCCTGGATGGCGGAGAAGTGAACGAAGACGTCTTCGCCCGACTGGCGACGGATGAACCCGTAGCCTTTCGAAGCATTGAACCACTTCACGACACCTTGTTCTCGACTCACCTGCGTTGCTCCTGTTCCCAGTTCTCGCTGTTTGTCGCCTGTAGGCCAGGCGGTGGAAGCGGAGGCGTCCAGCCGGGACGGTCCCTTTCCCGCGGGCTTACAAGACTCACAAAAGCTCACCCATTGTGGCAGAAAGGAGAATTCCTTGTCCAGCCGTGTGCCCGGCCCGGCGCCGCGGCGGGGGCAAGCGGGGCCGCACCAGTGGCCGGCCCGATTCAGCGGAAACTGTGCAGGGCGGCTTCCTCGTCGGTGTGGACGTCGAAGACCGTGTAGAGTCGGGTGAGCTGGAGCAGGTCTCGAAGTCTCCGGTTCAGGTGGAGCAACTTCAGCTCGCCGCCGTGACTTCGGACCGCAGCGAGCCCGCTGACCAGCTCGCCGATGCCGGAGCTATCGATGTAGCTGACCTCGGCCAGGTTCAGCAGGATGTGACGATGCCCGTCGGCGAGCAGATCGCGAAGGAGCTGGCGCAGCCGGGCGGTGCCTTCCCCGAGAATGATGCGGCCGCTGATTTCGACCACGGTGACCCCGTCGGCCAGCCGGGGCGTAGCCTGGAAACTCAATCGCTCCTCCGCGGGGTCTCGCGGTGTGGGCCGGGGCTCAGGTTCGACCGCAGGTGGGGCGGGTAGCGCTTGGTCATGATCAACCGTGCGCCGCCTTGTGGGCCGCGCTGCACATCGAGCTCGTCCATGAAGCAACGAATCAGGAAGATGCCGCGGCCCGACGTCTTCAGCAGATTTTCTTCGGCAAGCGGGTCGGGGACCTGGTGGAGATCGAAGCCGGTGCCCTGGTCGAGCACTTCGACAATCAGGCGGTCTGCGGCCAGCTCAAAATTCAGGAAGATTTTCTTGCCCCGCTGCTGGCGGTTGCCGTACTGATAGGCGTTGATGATGCCTTCCCGCACCGCCATGCCGATTTTGTGCTGTTCCTCTTCGTCGAAGCCCGCCGCTCCCGCAACGCGCAGGGCGATTTGCTCACCCAGATCGACGCTGTCGAGCTGGGTCTCCAGCGTGACTTCGATCCGCCTAGTCAGCGCCACCATGGCTTCGGGCCGGGGAAAAGCCCGATATGCCTAGCATACCGTGGCCAGCCACGTCAATCGAGTCCCACACATGCGCTTGAAAATCAAGCCCTCTGGTTCTGCCTCGGCACCACACCCTTTTCTCATCCGGCAGGCGTCCACCGGCCGAAGCACAGAGGCAATCCTAAGCCCAGTAGCTGCGGTCGAGCGAGCGGTATTGGACCGCTTCGCTCAGGTGGTGCGGTTGAATCTGAGCCGCGCCGTCCAGGTCGGCAATCGTGCGCGCTACCTTCAGGATGCGGTCGTGCGCGCGCGCCGACAGCCCCAGGCGGGTGACGGCGTTCTCCAGCAGCCTTTCGCCCTCAGGAGAAATCTGGCAGTGCTTGCGGATCAGGCGGACAGGCATCTGAGCGTTCGCAAAGACTCTGGCTTCCCCGCGGAAGCGCTCGAGCTGAGCGGCTCGCGCACGCAGCACCCGTTCGCGCACGGCCAGCGACGGCTCGGCCGATTCGCCCCCGCGCAGCTCGCGAAACTTCACGGCCGGAACTTCGATGTGGATGTCCATGCGGTCGAGCAGCGGGCCAGAGATCTTCGAAACGTAGCGTTGGATCATCGCCGGCGTGCAGTGACACTCGCGCATCGGATCCCCAAAGAACCCGCAGGGACAGGGGTTCATGGCGGCGGCGAGCATGAAGCGGGCGGGAAAGGTGACCGAAAGGGCGGCGCGGGAGATGGTCACGGTGCCATCTTCGAGCGGCTGGCGAAGCACTTCGAGCACGTTGCGGTCGAATTCCGGCAGCTCGTCCAGGAACAACACGCCGTGATGCGCCAGCGAGACTTCGCCGGGCCGGGGCACGGCTCCGCCGCCAATCAATCCGGCATCGCTGATGGTGTGATGCGGGGCGCGGAACGGACGTGTGCCAACCAGGCCGCGCGAATCTTCCAGCAGGCCAGCCACGCTGTGGATGCGGGTGGTCTCGATGGCTTCTTCCAGAGTCATCGGCGGCAGGATGGTCGGGATGCGTTTGGCGAGCATGGTCTTGCCGGCGCCGGGCGGACCGATGAACAGGATGTTGTGACCGCCGGCACAGGCCACCTCGAGCGCGCGCTTGGCGGCGAGCTGTCCGCGGACGTCGCGCAGGTCCACCGGATACTGAGCGGCCGCGGCCAGCATCTGGCGCGCGTCCACGCGCACCGGTGCAAACGATTCCGGGGCATTGATCAGGTCCACGGCTTGGGGAAGCGAGCGGACCGCGTAGACGTCGATGCCCTCGACGACCGCTGCTTCGCGGGCATTCGCCTCGGGCACGAGCAGGTTGCGCATGCCGCGCTCGCGTGCTGCCAGCGCGGCCGAAAGCGAGCCCCGCACCGGCCGAACCGTGCCGTCCAGCGACAGCTCGCCGAGACAGATGAACTGCTCGAGCGTCTTGCCGAAAAATGTCCCCTGACAGCCGAGAATGCCCAGGGCCATGGGCAGGTCGAGCGCAGAACCTTCCTTGCGGATATCGGCGGGCGCCAGATTCACCGTCACACCCTGCGGCGCAGGAAAATCAAAACCGCAATTTTTCAGCGCAGCTTTGATGCGTTCGCGGCTCTCTTTGACCGAAGCGTCGGGCAAGCCCACTACGGTGAAGTCGCCCATCTTGGCCGAGCCGACGTCCACCTCGACTTCGACGACGTAGGCGTCGATTCCGTACACGGCGGCGCTGAAGGTTTTGAACAGCATGGCCAGCGACAAGCACAACAGGCTCGCGGCGCAAAAGATTAACCCAAAAGATATGATGACGCCAGAGTTCCATCGAAGGCCACCCCGACGGCGTCGATGTTCGGACCCCGCGCGGGACCGAAGCATCGTGAAAGACGCTGTGCGGATTGTCCGGCCACTGCGGAAGGCAAAGCAGCTAACGAAGGCTGGCCCGGAGTCGGCGTTGCACGGCCGGACCGGTCAGTTCGCGGAGCGCGTGGGTTCCGACCCAACGGGCAGACGGCAGTGGAGAACTGGCCAGCGTGCGGGCGGTCGCCATGGCTGCCCGATTCAGCTCCGGGCTGCGTTTGCCGATCTGGCGCAACGCCCAGTTAACAGCCGTGCTGACGGCGCGGCGGTCGTCGCTCGCGCCGCGGTGAATGAGCGGAAGCAGTCGCCGGAGCTTCGCAGCCGTCGCGCGCCGGTCATGCTGCGCCAGGTAAGCCATCAGCACGTATCCAGCCCGCTTCACGTACACTTCGCGACGACGGCTCCAGGCCACCGCTTTTTTCCAGGCAAACGGCGTGTCGAGAAACAGGTAACGACAGCAGCAATCTACGATGGACCAGGAATCGAACGCGCGGGCCCAGCGCTCCATCTGGGCTTCGGAAACTCGGCCGGGTTCCTCCACCAGACACGCCAGATGTCGTGCCTCATGAACGCCGCTGCGCCACAGTCGCAGAGCCAGCGGATGACTGCGTCCGAAAGCATGTGCCAGTCGGTGCAGCTCGGCCGCGCGGACGCCCAAGGCGCCTTCGGCCGCGATGCCGAAACGCTGCAAGGCAGCGCGCCCGCGGGCAGAACCTTTCGCGCGGAGCTGCGCTATCACCCTGGCCAGGACTGTCTCGACCGAGCCCGACTTTCGGGCGCTGCCCTCAACTGCAAAGTGTTTTCTGGTAGACATGCTGGGTTTTCATGCGGCGGTAGCCGAGCGCTTCGTAGAAGGCATGGGCTTCACCGCGCAGGATGTTCGACCGCACCAGGATGACCGGCAGCGCGCGGGCCCGCGCCCAGGCTTCGGCGCGTGCGAGCAGAGCGCGGCCGATTCCGGCGCGCCGCACGGCTGCGTCCACGACCAGTGCCACTACCTCGGCGCAGGGAGCCATTTCGAGCGAACGTCGGAGGCCGACGTGCATCCAGGCGACCACCTCTCCGCCCTGCACAGCTACGAGCACACGCTGGGCTCGCGCACGCGCCAGTGCAGCCAGACGCCTGCGGATCTCCTGCGCCGTGGCGGGATAGCCAAGCTGAGAGGAAAGCTCCGCCAGGCGCGGCGCGTCCGCAGGTCGAGCCGACCGGAACGTGAAGGGCTTGTTGTGCGAATCGTGCTGCATGGTCACGAGCTAAAACAGTTTCTCGGAGTCGAGCAGGATGGTAACGGGCCCGTCGTTGATCAGTTCGATCTGCATCCGGGCCTGAAAGACGCCGGTCTGTACCGGCACGCCCAGCGCCGCCAGGGCGCGGACGTACTCTTCGTAAAGTCGCTTGCCGGCGTCGGGCGGCGCCGCCTGCACAAAGCTGGGTCGGCGCTGCCCCCGCGCGTCACCGTACAGAGTAAACTGGCTGACGACGAGCGCGGCGCCGCCCACGTCAAGCACCGAACGGTTCATTTTGCCCTGCTCATCAGGGAAGATGCGCAGCGTGGCGGTTTTCTCGGCCAGGTAGACCGCATCGCGCTCGGTGTCGTTGCGGCCGACGCCGAGCAAGACGACCAGGCCCGGGCCGATTTCGCCCACGATGTGACCTTCCACCCGGCAGCAGGCACGCGTAACGCGTTGGACGACCGCGCGCATAGAAGGCGCCTCAGGAATTATCCACAGTCCGCCTGTGGAAGGCAGCCGAAAGCCGTTCCCTCGGACGAGACACTATGTTAGGAAGGGGTCTGCGGGAGAAGAGACGGCCTTGAAACTCGCGCTGATCGGCACCCATGGTGTGGGCAAAACCACACTGGCGTTCGAGCTCTGTTCCCTGCTCAAAAAAGCCGAATACAATGTGGAGCTGGTAACGGAGATTGCGCGGCACGCGCCGTTTCCGGTCAACGAGGGCACCTCGCTGGAAGCCCAGCTCTGGATCCTTCACACCCAGGTTGCCGCTGAAATTCGTGCCGCGGCGCAGGCCACCCACGTGATCTGCGACCGTTCGGTGCTGGACAACTACTGCTACCTGGTGAACAAGTTCGGCAGGCAGCATTCGTTGGAATCCTGGCTGGAATGGTGGTTGCGGAGCTATTCACTGCTTGTCGGCGTGCCGCCGTTGCCCGATGGCATTCCGCCGGATGGATTCCGCTCGGAAAATCTGGAATTCCAGCAACGGATTCACGACCTGCTGTGCGAGCTGCTGGATGCATCACCCTTCCACCGCATCCGCGATCGGGTCTACTGGCTCGAGCCCCGCGAACGCCGCATCTGGGGCGAACGCATCTTCGCGGCCATGGCTCCGCTGCTCGAAACCTCGGTGCGACCGATTCGCCGCACAGGCGCCGGCGCTTAGCGCCCCGGCTGAGCCAGCCACTGCTTGATTTCCGCAACGTCCGGAACCCGCCCGCTGCAGCGAACCTCTTCGTCCACCACCACTGCCGGCGTCAGGAAGATGCGCCGCAGAGCGATTTCTTTCGGGTCCGTTACGTGCAGCACCTCAGCATCCAGGTTCAGCTCGGCCAGTGCCCGCTTCACATTTTCCTCGGCAGCCCGGCAGCGCGAGCAACCCGGTCCCAGGATTTCGATTTTCATTTTTCGCTCCGCATTAACGGGAGAAGTAAAATTGTCCGGCCAGCCACCCCACCAGCGTGCCCAGCACGATGATCGTCAGCACATAGACGATTGCTTTGCGCGGGCCGAACACGCGCGCAATGGCCAACCAGTTGGGCAGACTCAAGCCCGGACCGGTCAGCAGCAGCGCCAGGGCCGGGCCTTTGCCCATCCCCATCTGCATCAATGTGTGCACGAACGGCGCTTCGGTCATCGTGGCGAAGTAGCTGATCGAACCGATCAGGGTGGCCAGCAGCGACGGCAGCAGGCCACTACCGCCGAGCCAGCGCTGGACCCACGCCGGTGGCAGCAATGCCCCGACGACGCCCACCACGAAGACGCCGACCAGCAGCAGCGGGAAGATGATGCGCACGAACCACCAGGTTTCCTTGAGCCAGGCAACGAGTTCCTGCCGAGTCTTCACGCGCCAGGCATAGAGCGCGGTCACGATCGTGCTCACCGCCCAGACATACACCTTGTGGAGATAGGGCCCTTCGCGAACCAGGTAGTTGGGCGCCAGCAGTGTCACGACGAGCAGGAAAATCAGCAGGACACTCCCGCGCGAGGCGAGCGCCGCACTCGGCCGGGGGCTCGCCGCGAACGTGGTGGTGCGGCTCTGTTCCTCGCTCCGGAAAACACCGACCATCACCGCGCCGACCACGAAGGCCACGAGGAGCGCACTGACGATCCGCGCCGCGACCATCTCGGCGCCGAGAATCGCGCCGGTATAGACCAGCGCGAGGATGTTCGCCGCCGGCGCGACCCACAGCAGGATGAACGCCGGACCGATTCCGGCTCCACCATAGTAGAGCCCACTCGAAACCGGAATCACCGTGCAGGAACAGGCGGCCACAAAGAAGCTCGAGCCCGCCGCCAGCGGAAAAGCGATGGTCTTGCGGGCCTGGGCACCCAGGTACTGCAGAATCGTTTCCCGCGAGACAAAGGTGACCATCGCTCCAGCCAGCAGAAACGCCGGCACCAGACAGGTGAGCACGTGAAGCGCCACGTACTCTTCCAGTGCCAGCCACCCCGCTTTCAGCAGTTCCACGACCATGCCCACCCCTTCCTGCCAGAAGAGAGCCCGACTGCCCCGCTGGCACGGAATTCTCCAGCAAATAGATAACCATCTATCTATGGGCAGACCCGCATCCGAACCCGTGTTCGATCAAGCAGTTAGGCGCCCCGAGCCGGGAAGACTGCCCAAACGACAGGCTCGCAGTGGGATCCTGCGCAGCGGGCACGGCTCAGTGAGCAATTTGGCGAGGACGGCGGACAGGCCGCAGGGCGGATTTTGGAGCGCGCTGGCAGCGCGGGCAGTAGTAGCTGCTGCGGCCCGCGACCACAAGGCAGCGAATTTTCGTTCGGCAACGCACGCAGGGTTTCCCTTCCCGGCCATAGACCCGATGGCGTCGTTGATAGGCTCCCGGGGCACCCGTGGCATCGCGATAGTTTGCAATCGAAGAGCCGCGCCAGCGAATCGCTTCCCGCAGGATTTGTCGCACGGCGCGGCAGAGCCGCTTCAACCTTGCCGGGCCCAGTTGCGCGGCAGGTTCTGCGGGATGGATTCGTGCGCGCCAGAGGCTTTCGTCGGCGTAGATGTTGCCCAGGCCGCGCAGGGTGCGCTGGTCGAGCAACAGCGCCTTGATCCTGGCCCGGCGGCGGCCGAGCCGCGCACAGAACTCGGCCTGGCCGATTTCCAGCGGGTCGGGGCCGAGCCCGGCGAGCGAAACATCGAGCTCGCCCGCGGAAACCAGAACGATTCGCCCGAAGCGACGCACATCGGTGTACCTCAACTGGCGACCATCGTCGAGGGTGAGCACGACATGGGTGTGAGGCGGCAGAACTGCTGCGGCCGGCTGCACGACCAGTTGACCGGTCATGCCCAGATGCACCAGCAAGGTGCCGGGCCGGCCAGTGCCATTGTCGGGAAGCAGGTCCAGGAGGAGGAACTTGCCGTACCGACGAACGGCAGCAATCCGACAACCGGGCAGTTGCGTTTGCAGGGCTGCCGGGTCAGCGAGGAAATCCGTCTTGCCCAACCACACGGCGGTGATGCAGCGTCCGGGGAGAGCGGACGCCAGGTCGCGTGCGACGGTTTCGACCTCAGGCAGTTCGGGCATCCCGGAAAACATACCACACTGCCCCTGCATCGCTTTCCCACTAGGTTTCCACACCGGCTTTTGCAGCCGTGTTACTGGCGTGATAGCGTAAGGCCTGGCACACAGCTCGAACGCCCGGATTCCTTTTGCATCCTGCAGGCAGCCCGGGGCGTCCAATACGAGTCGCGTGCAGCATTCTGTCCCATGCAGGTGTTGAAATATTTTTTACTGGATGCCGCGCTGACCGTTTTTTCGGCGGCTCGATCGGGAATGACGGTTTTCGATCGCGCACGTCATCTGAGGCAACATCTCGGGCAATGGGCAGCGGACGGGGCAGGACAAGGACGGACACACGCTGCTCCGCGGCCAGCGCACGGCCGCTTGCGAGAAAATCTGTCGGTTGCTGACCGCCGAGCCCTACGCGCAGGACATCATCCCGGTGCCGCCGCACCGGCTGGTCCGCAAGCCGCGGCCGTTTGTTTGCGGGCAGAACGCGTTGCGCTCACCTGCGGAGACGAAAGGGCGCCGGTACCGCAAAACCATTCTGTCCTCGGCGGCCTGCGCGCCCGGCTCCGGCTGTTGCTGACGATTTTCGGGGGCTTCCCCACGACCCCTTCGACTCTGCGAGTTGTGTTCGCCGAGGAAGGCCAAATCGAAGACAGAGAGCGCCGAGGGAGGATGGGCATGGAGACCTACTACCACCCGCAGGATTTGAGCAAATTTGCCGAGATGGGCAAGGGCAATCCCGAGCTTTGGGAAAAGTTCCTTGCCTACTACAACGCCGTGTTTGCCGAAGGCGCGCTGACCGAGCGCGAGAAAGCGCTGATCGCACTGGCAGTCGCACACGCGGTGCAGTGTCCGTACTGCATTGATGCCTACACGCAGGCGTGCCTGCAGCAGGGGTCGAACATCGAGGAAATGACCGAAGCGGTGCACGTGGCCTGCGCGATTCGCGGCGGTGCCGCACTGGTGCACGGCGTGCAGATGCGCAACGTCGCGCAGAAGCTTTCGATGTAGCCGACCGCGGGTCGACCGGAGTCAACGCTGATGGGCCAGAGCCTGAAAGCACAGGGCAGACCGCTCGCTTCCGCCGCGGAGCAGCTCCGGATTCTGTCCGCCCCCAACGGCTTTCCGCCGTTCGAGCGCACGATGGCGGAAGCGAATCTGTTCCCGCTGCATGCGACGGGCATCACGGTGCTCCAGATCAACGTCGGCAAGCTGTGCAACCAGACCTGCGCGCACTGCCACGTGGATGCCGGCCCGGATCGCAAGGAAATCATGTCGCGGGAAACGGCCGAGCTGTGCATCCGCGCGCTGGCACAAACCGACATCCCGGTGGTGGACATCACCGGAGGCGCTCCCGAGCTAAACCCCAACTTCCGCTGGCTGGTCGAGCAGGCGCGTGCGCTCGGCCGGCACGTGATCGACCGTTGCAATCTGACCGTGCTCCTGCTTCCCTCACAGGCGGATCTCGCCGAGTTTCTCGCGCGCCACGAAGTCGAAGTCATCGCTTCGCTGCCGTATTTCCGGGCCGCGCAAACCGACGCGCAGCGCGGCCCCGGCGTGTTTGACAAATCCATCGAAGCCCTGCGAAAGCTGAACGCGCTCGGCTACGGAAAAGAAGGCACCGGCCTGCTGCTGAATCTGGTGTACAACCCGGTAGGCGCATTCCTGCCCCCGAAGCAGGAAGCGATCGAGAAGCAGTTCCAGCGTGAACTCGAGCGGCAGTTCGGCGTGGTGTTCAACCGCCTGTACACCATCACGAACATGCCCATCAGCCGCTTTCTGGAATTTTTGCTCGCCAGCGGAAATTACGAAGGCTATATGCAGCGGCTGGCGAATGCATTCAATCCCGCTGCGGCGGCGGGTGTGATGTGTCGCTACACGCTCTCGGTGGGCTGGGACGGGACCCTGTACGACTGCGACTTCAACCAGATGCTTGAGCTGCCCCTGAGCCACGGCGCCCCGCAACACATCCGCGACTTCGATGCAGCCCGGCTCCACACCCGCCGCATCGTCACCGCCAACCACTGCTACGGTTGCACGGCGGGCGCCGGCTCCTCCTGCGCCGGAGCTACCACCAAAACATAGCCCAGGCAGCCCCGCGCACGGGGCCGCCTGCGCCGTCGTTCCGTTTCTCGCTACCTGGGGAAGCTGGGATAGGCAGGTTTTTTGTGCTGCGGCGGGGGATTGCTGCGCAGCGCGTCGAGGACCACCTGCACGGCCCGCTCCAGTTGCGGGTCCTGTCCCTTGCGCCACAATGCCGGATCGAATTCGACCTCGATGTCCGGCGCCACGCCGTGATTTTCCACGTCCCAGGTGCCGTTCGGATTCCAGAAGGCCACGCGCGGCGAGGTGACGAAGCCACCGTCGAGCAGGGGCGGATAGTCATAGATGCCCACCAGCCCGCCCCAGGTGCGCTTGCCCACCAGCGGCCCGATGCCCGCAGCGCGGAAATACCACGGCATGGCATCGCCGCCCGAGCCCGCGAATTCGTTGATGATCATCGCTTTCGGTCCGTAGATCGAGCCGAGCGGCGTCGTAAAATCGGCCCCCTCGCGCGTCGCCCAGTAGTTGAGCAGTGGTCGTCGCATGTAGTCGATGATGTAGTCGGCGGCGGTGCCGCCTCCGTTGAAGCGCTCGTCGATCACGGCGCCCTGCTTGTCGGTCTGCGAGAAATAGTAGCGGTTGAAGTTGGTGTAGCCTGCCCCGGCCGTGTTCGGCAGATAGACGTAGGCGAGCCGACCGTTGCTGAGCTGCTCGACCTTGCGACGGTTGTCTTCAATCCAGGCGAGATTGCGCAGTCCGGTCTCGCTGGCAACGGGCACGACGGTGACCTCGCGCGAGCCAGTGCCGTCGGGATTTGGCCCGACGCGGAGGACGACCGCCTGGTCTGCCGTCGCTTCGAAGAACGCGTAGATGTTGTCTGCGGCGGTCAGGTTGCGGCCATTGACGGCGAGCAGGTACTCGCCGGCCTGCACGTTCACACCGGGCTGGGTGAGCGGCGCGCGGAGCTGCGGGTTCCAATTTTCGCCGTCGTAGACGCGGACGAAGCGGTAGCGCCCGTTCTCGATCGCATAATCCGCGCCGAGCAGGCCGCCGCGAACCTGCGGGGCCGCCGGCAGATCGCCACCGGCGATGTACATGTGCCCGACGGCCATCTCGCCGAGCATATCGCCGAACAGGTACGTCAGGTCGGCACGATGCGCAACGCCGTCCAGATAGCGTGCGTAGTTGCGTTCGGCAGCGCGGAGGTCGAGCCCGTGATGATTCGGGTCATAGAAGAAATCCCGCTGGATGCGCCAGACTTCGCGGTACATCTGACGCCACTCGGCACGGGGATCCACGCGCACTTCCATCGGCTCGAGATTCAGCGCACCCTCGCCCGGCCGCGGGGGCTGCGCGGTGCCCGCGATGAACCAGCGCTGCCGCTGCGCATAGAGCAACTTTTCTCCATTGGCCGAAACGTGGAAGGCACTCACCGCATCGAGGAAGCGATCCAGCTTGCGCTTTTCGAGATCAAAGCGGTGCAGCGTGAAGCCTTCGGCGCCAAAACCCGGCACCGGCGGGGCCTCGGCGAGAAAGAGAATGCCCGATTTCGCTACCTGCAGGTCCACGTAATTCCGCGCAGGAATCGGCAGAGCCAGAATGCGCTGGCTGATTCCCGCAAAATCAATTTCGACCTTTGTGTCTTCTTTTTTCGCGCGGCCCGCTTCGGGTTTTTCCTGTGATTCCGGTTTCGGTCCCGCGGCTGCCTCTGCGGCGGAAGGTTTCGGCTCTTCTTTCTTTTCTTCCCTGACCTTTTCTTCGTCACTCTGGTGGGCCAGCGGCGAGGGCAGATCCTTGCGCAGCACCGCAATGTAGACGCTGCGCGAGACCGGGCGGTTGAAGCTGGACATATCCAGCCAGCCGATGGTGGGGCCGTAATCGGTGCTGGCGGTGAAGTAGAGATATTTGCCGCTGGGATCGAACTGCGCGAAGCGGCAGTCGCTCATGCCGTCGGTGAGCTGCGTGGCCCGGCCGGTTTCCAGGGAATAGACAAACACCGCGCGCAGGTGATTGCGCAACTGGCGCGTGTAGACAATCCACCGACTGTCCGGCGACCAGGCCGGGTCGAGCGTGCGGAACGGTTTGTCGTACAGGTCGGTATCGACCTTGACCGGCGTTCCCTTTTCGAGATCCACATACCACAGGTTCAGCCGCTTGTCGTGGTAGGCGATTTTCTTGCTGTCGGGCGACCAGACCGGCGAATAGAAAAACGACGGTGGCTCGCCGAGCGCAATCCTCCGGCGTTCTCCGAGCCCGCTCTGCTCCCGCAGGTGGAGCTCGTATTCGCCGGATTCATCGGAAAAATACGCAATCCACTTCCCGTCGGGCGACCAGGCGGGGTCGCGCTCGGCCGCGCCCGGGGTCTGCGTCAGGTTGCGGATGTCGCCCTTTTCGGCCGGCACGGTGAGAATTTCGCCTCGAGCCTCGAACACCGCCCGCTGGCCGGTCGGAGAAATCGCCGCCGAGGAAATATTGCGGCTGACTTTTTCATACCGGATCCGCACGCCGGGCAGATCGCCCCGCACGCGGATGTCGAGCCGGCGCAACCGGCCGCTTTCCAGCTCGTACAGGCTGAGCGAACCGAGCTGCTCGATCACAATGGCACCGGGGCCAGCGGAAGCAGAAAGAATGTCGCTGCCGGGATTCCGGATCAGTTGCGTGACGTTCTTCCTGCCCGTGTCATAGGCAAACAGCGAGGTGCGGCCGGCGCGGTCGGACAAGAAATAGATCCGGTTGCCCACCCACATCGGGGTGTGATCGTTGGAGTCCTTGCGCGGGATGGGTTCCACCGACGAATCAGCGAGTCGTGCAATCCAAATCGGCGAGGCACGCCCGCCCCGATACTGTTTCCAGGCGATGAACGTTGTCGGCGAACCAGCCCGATTCCAATACGGCACGTAGGCAAGCCGGCTGCCCTCGGGCGAATAGGAGGCCTGCTCGCCCATCGGCAGCGGCAACGGTTCAGGAAAACCGCCGTCGAGAGAGACGGTAAACAGACGATTGAAACCGGCATAGCTGTTGCGGCCGGAGCGGAAGACGATGCGGCGTCCGTCCGGCGTCCAGCCCACGGCGGTGTCTGCGGCGGGGTGATACGTCAGCCGGCGCGGGACGCCGCCTTCGGCCGAGACGACGTAGACGTCCGTGTTGCCGTCGTACTGACCGGTAAAAGCCACTTGACTGCCATCAGGCGAAAAGATGGGGCCGTATTCCAGACCCACGCCGGTCGTCAAGCGAACCGCGTCGCCGCCTTCGCGGCGCACGCTCCACAGGTCGCCGGCATAGACGAACACAATGTGGGAAGCGCTGAGGGTCGGGCTTTGCAGGAGCAGCGGTGGATCATTCTCGGCGGCAAAGGTGGCCACCAGGCAGAGCAAAACGAGCGTTCCAACCAGCCAAGCGGTCCAACCGGAGTTTTTGTTCATCGCCTGTTCCTTTCTCGGTCTCAGAAATGTTCCTGTGCATCGTGGCCGGCTCGCCGCGCTCGCACCCAGCGTGCTGCGGGCCAAATTCCTGCTACGCATTTTTCGAGAAAAAGTTTCCACGATCGGACCGACCGAACGCCCGCCGGCTTTACTCCGGCAAGATGGCAAAGACGCGCGCGGGGCCGCCGGAACCACCCTCCAGTTTGACCGGCGCAGCAATCAGAAATGCGCCGGTGGGCGGCAACGCGCTCAGATCGGCCAGATTCTCCAGATGGAACAAATCGGCACCGTGCGAGACGCGGTGCGCTTCGAACGTCTGCGAAGGTCCATGGTCGATGCTGAGCGTGTCAATGCCCAGGCCGCTTACCCGGCGTTCGATCAGCCTGCGCACGGCTTCCACCGAAAAACCGGGAAAGTGCATGACGCCGGCGCTGTCCTGATTGCGGTAGGCCTGCTCGTCGGGCCAGCGCGCGGCCCAGCCGGTGCGGAGCAGTACGATGGCCCCGGCCGGAATCGCGCCATGGGCAGTTTCCCAGCGTTCGATATCGGCCGGGGTGAGCAGATAGTCTGCGTTTTCGCGAGCCTGAGCCGTCACGTCCAGCACAACGGCGGGGCCGAACAAACGCGTCGGCGGGATGGCATCCACCGTCGTTTTCCCCGGAGGGAAGTGCACAGGTGCATCCATGTGCGTGCCGAAATGCTCGAGCGTGCAGAAGCTGCGGCTGAAATAGCCCGCCTGCTCGGCACGAGCCTGGATGCGGGCTTCGAACGGTTTCGCGTCGCCTGGCCAGGCCGGGATGCCTTCGCGGTGCGCGTGGGTCAGGTCGACAACCCGGACGCGGCCCTGCGGGATGCCGGCCAGCAGTTCGGTCAACGAGGGCGGGGGCGGGGGCGCGGCACTGCGACAGGCAACGAGCCAAGCGGTGAGAAGCAGAACCACGCCCAGACGCACAGAACTCCTCCTCTCGCCGCGCCGCTCGCAGCGGTTGCCGACTGCCGCTGCGAGGGCGGCCCGTTCACTGCTTTTTGTAGCCGGGACCGCGGACGAAGCGGCCCGGGGTAGCGCCGGTGTGCTCCCCGTTGCGCAGCACCTGCGTACCGTTGACGAAGACGTGCACCATGCCGGTGGCGTACTGGTGCGGATTTTCGAACGTCGCGTGGTCCTGAATCCTGGCCGGATCGAAGACGGCAATATCGGCAAAATAGCCCGGCTTGAGCAGGCCGCGGTCGGCAATCTTCAGATTGCCGGCAGGCAGCGAAGTGAGACGGCGAACGGCTTCTTCGAGCGAGATCAGTTTCTCGTCGCGGACGTATTTGCCGAGCAGCCGGGCAAAGTTGCCGTAGGCGCGCGGGTGCAAGTGCACGTTGAGCACCGGACCTTCGGCGGCGACCGAGCCGGCATCGGAGCCGAAGCTGACCCAGGGCAACTGGATCTGCTTGCGCACATTTTCTTCGGTCATCAGGAAGTAGACAGCGTCCACGCGGCTGTCATCTTCGATGACCAGATTCATTGCCGTGTCGGCGGGATGTTCGCCGCGCAGCCGGGCCACTTCCGCCAGGGTCTTCGCGAGATATTTTTCGCGGAGAGTTTTGTTGCGGAAGCCGACCAGGAGGATGCGGTCGGGGCCGGCCTCGACGAAGAAATTTTCCCAGGCGTCGGTCGGGGTGAGCATTTCGCGCTTCACGCGCGCGCGGATTCGCGGGTCGCGGAGCCGGCGAACCCAGGCATCGTGGCCGCCTTCCTGCACCCAGGGGGGCATCGTGGCGTTCAGACCCGTAGCTCCGGCGATGTAGGTGTACATATCGGCGGTGACGTGCAGGCCGGCGGCACGGGCGGCTTCGATGCGGGCGATGGCCGCGTCCATCTTGCCCCAGTTGGATTTGCCGGCGGCTTTCAGGTGGTAGATTTCGGCGCGGATGCCGGCTTCGCGGGCGATGCGGATCAACTCGTCAATCGCTTCGAGCAGCCGCGGCCCCTCGCTGCGCATGTGGGAGATGTACATGCCATCGTACTGTGCCGCGACCTTGCACAGCTCGATCAGCTCCTCGGTCTTGGCATAGAAGGCCGGTGCGTAGATCAGCGAGGAACCGACACCGAGCGCGCCTTCCTCCATGGCCTGGCGGACGAGCGCGCGCATGCGATCGAGCTCTTCCGGGGTCGGCGGACGGTTCTCATAGCCGATTTCGTGGATGCGAATTGTCGTGGCGCCGACAAACGAAGCCACGTTGGGCGAGACGCCCTTGCGCTCCAGAAACTCGAGGTATTCGCCGAGAGTGGTCCAGGCAATTTCATAGGGGCGCTCGCCCATGCGTCGGCGTTGTTCCTGTTTCATGGCCTCGTTCAGCGGGCCCATCGACCAGCCTTCGCCGAACACTTCCAGGGTGACGCCCTGCTTGATATCGCTCAGCGAGCGGCCGTCATGGATGAGCGACTCCGTGGCCCAGCTCAGCATGTTGATAAAACCCGGGGCCACCGCCAGGCCGGAGACGTCCAGTTCCACCCGCGCACGCGCATGATTCAGCGTGCCCACGGCGGCAATGCGATCGCCGCGAACGGCAACATCGGCGCGCAGCGGCGGCCCGCCGCTGCCGTCATAGACGGTGCCGTTGCGCAGGATGAGGTCGTAGGTTTCCGCCGAACCGGTGCCGGGCCGGCATCCCGTCCCGAACAGGCTGGCGGCGAGGAGCACGAACAACAGGGTTGACCGGGATATACGCATAGCGCGCGTATAGTACTAAACCGGACTGCGCGAGACCAGAGCTCGCAAAAAATTTAGTGCGATGCCGGCGGGTTCAGGGCAGCGGGATGCCAATCTGCGCCACGATGCCGGCCAGCTTCAAAATGGCAGCGTACTCGGCTTCGGTCAGCGGGGAGATCGTGGCGCGAACATTCTTCAAAAATTTCATCTTGCGCAGCTCAGGGGTCTTTTTCAACTCGTCGAGAGGAATCGGGCGCGGCAGGCGCTGGATGGCACGCAGGTCAATCGTGAGGCTGCGACCGGAGGGATCGAGCGGATCGGGATACGGCTCGCGGCTCACTTCGGCGATAGCGTAGACGGCGCGTTCGGGGGCGCCGTGATAGCAAAGGACACGATCGCCCCGGCGCACCTGTCGCACCTGACGCAGCGTGGCCGGCTGCGTGCCGGCACCGCGCCACATTTCTTTGTTTTTCACAAACAGGGTATCCCAGTGATACTGGCGCGGATCGACGGCGAAGATCCAGTGCCGCCGCGAGACCGCTGCTTTGCGCACGCGTTCCACCGTCTCGGCAGCACTATACACGCGTCGCGGGCCCGGTGGCAGCCGGTTTGCGAAAAAAGAACGCTCGGCAGCAGCAAAAGGACGGCCACGTCGTCAGCCGCAATCTACCCAGACGTCGTCGCCGCGCACTTCAACCCGGTAGCAGGTGACCCCGACGGCGGGATTCATCGTGGATTTGCCGGTGGTGACGTCGTACTGCCAGCCGTGCCAGGGACAGGTGACGACCTTGCCCTGCAACTCGCCCTGCCCCAGCGGGCCGCCGCGATGCAGGCAGGTGTTGTCGATGGCGTAAAAGGTGCCCTCCACATTGGCCAGGGCGATGGTCTTGCCGTCGAGTTGAAGCTCGGCCACCGTCCCCGGCGGAATTTCCGCTTTCTTGACTGCGCGCAACCACGCCATCCTGGGCTCCTTTGCGGGATGAAATGGATACCGGAGAAAACTGTTCAACGCGGCTGCAGGGTTTGCGCCACCATGACGCCGCGCTTGAAGTCTTCGACCATGCCCGGCTCCAGCCGCACCTCCGTGGGTCGGCGCGCCAGCGACATCTGGTCAATTTTGTCCTGCAGCTTCAGCAACGCGTAGAACAGGCCCTCGGGCCGGGGCGGGCAGCCGATCACGTAGACGTCCACCGGCACAATTTTGTCCACGCCCTGCAGCACGGAATAAACATTGAACGGCCCGCCGACGCTGGAACAGGCACCCATCGAAATGCACCATTTGGGATCGGGCATCTGGTCCCAGACGCGTTTCAGCACCGGGGCCATCTTCAACGTAACTGTGCCGGCGACAATCATCAGGTCTGCCTGGCGCGGCGAGGGACGGAAAACTTCAGCGCCGAAGCGAGCAATATCGAAGCGGGAGGTGGTCGAAGCAATCATCTCAATGGCGCAGCAGGCCAGGCCGAACGTCAACGGCCAGATGGCACTCTTTCGTGCCCAGTTGAAGACGTAGTCCACCGTCGTAATCATGAAATTGCGGTCGTGGCGGCTCGCCAGCACGTTCGGGTGCTCCTCGAAACCGTTTTGGAATTCCTTGCGCTCGTAGTATATCTGCTGGCCGCACAAAGAGTCAAAAACCTGTCTGGGCAGCGCCGGGTGGAGGCGTGGATGCGGGTTTTTATCGCCGGTGCCACCGGAGTACTGGGACGGGCGCTGGTGCGCCGGTTCCGCGCGGCCGGTCATGAGGTGTTCGGGCTGGCCCGCAGCGAAAAGAATGAGCAGCTCTTGCGCGAGCTCGGCGCCGAACCGCGTCCTGGAGACCTGTTCGATCCCGAGGCTCTGGCGCGTGCGGCTTCTGGCTGCAGTGTGGTAATCCATGCCGCCACCGCAATCCCCACCGCTGTAAAAACCCGTCCGGCCGACTGGGCACTGAACGACCGTATCCGGCGCGAGGGCACCAGCGCGCTGATTGCCGCGGCCGGACAGGTGGGCGCACGAATCTTTTTGTTTCAGAGCATTGTGTGGGTGGCACGGCCGGCGGATGGCTTGCCGTTCGACGAAGAGGCACCGCAGACCCGTGAGCCGCTGACGGAATCTGCCGTAGATGGCGAACGCATCGTACAGTCCGCCGGCGCACAAACCGGGATAGCCGTGGGCGTGCTCCGTTGCGGGCTGTTCTATTCGCCCGAGGCAGCCAGCACACGCCACTTCGGCAGAGAGCTGCTCCGCCGGCGGCTGCCTGTGGTCGGTCGCGGGGACGCTCGCTGGAGCATGATCCATGTGGATGATGCCGCCGGAGCGTTCCTCGCCGTCGCCACAGCCGGCTTGAACGGGTTGTGGCATGTGGTGGACGACGAACCGGTGAGCGTGGGCGAGCTGCTGACGAGTTTTGCCGCCCGGCTCGGCGCCCCGCCGCCGCGGCGCGTGCCCAAGTGGCTGGCGCGGCTGGTGGCTGGGGAGGCGGCCGTGCGGTTTATGACCTCGTCCATCGTGACTTCGAACCGGCGGCTCCGCCAAGCGACCGGCTGGACGCCGCGCTACCCCACCTACCACGAAGGCCTCGAACAGGTGGTTGCAGCCTGGCGCACCGAAGGTTTTCTACCCAACTGAATGCACCCGTCCTCCGGAGCTTCCGCCGGCGAAGCCGTCACATCCGACAGGGAAGCCAAAGACGTGCTGGCGGCGAAAGATATTTGCGCGAGCAGTGCATTCTATGAAGCGATTGTGGCGAGCTCGGTGCAGAGTCACACACGCGGCTTGGTGCCGTGAATGAGCAGGGCTCCCTGCTCGCGGAAGGCACGCAACTGCGCGGCATCGCGGAACCAGCGGCCTGTGTACACTTCCGGCACCGGCGTATCATCCGGGATGCAGCGCCAGGCGACTTCTGCGAAACCGGCCTGGCGGAACAACCCGGCCCACTGTTCCGCGCTGAGCAGATGGGTGGGCACCGCGAGCAGCGGACCCCACTGATGACAGTGCGGGTTGTCGCGATAGTAGTTGATCAGAATCCAGGCGCTGCCGCCTTCGCGCAGCACGCGGAAGATTTCCCGCAGGCCCGCGGCGGGGTCGGGCCAGTAATAAGCGGACTCCACCGAAATCACCTTGTCGAAGAAGTGCGATTCCCAGGGGATCTCCTCGACGCTCCCGACGATGAACAGCGCGTGCAGGAGATCGGCGTTGTTGCGGCGGGCGCGGCGAACCATCTGGTCGCTGACGTCCATGCCCACGACGCGGCCTTCGGGAACACGCTCGGCCAGCAGCCGGGCGAGCCAGCCGGCACCACAGCCGACATCCAGCACATTGTCGGTCGTGCGGAACGGCATCAGGGCCAGGGTCTGCTCGGCTATGCGACGGTGTTCACGCTCCATTTCTTCGCCGCGGCCAGCCTCGGCCCAGCGGTTGAATTCCTCGCGGAGAAGTTCCTGGTGATTCACATCGGTCATGGCCATCGACCCGGTGGGGTCTGTATGCGGGACGCAGCCGCGCCAGTCCGGTCGGCGCCGGCGGACACTATTTTATTTTTCCACGCGGGCCAGCAGCTCGACGAATTTCTGCCTGCGTTCCTGCTGGGTGCCGCCGCTGTAGGCTTCGGCGACCTGCGTGATGTTCATCGAGCAGAACTTCGGCCCGCACATCGAGCAGAACTTGGCTTCCTTGTAGAAGTCGTCGGGCAGCGTCTCGTCGTGCATCGCCCGCGCAGTTTCCGGGTCGAGCGAAAGCGCGAACTGCTTTTCCCAGTCGAACAGGAAGCGGGCGTAGCTGATGGCGTCGTCGCGGTCGCGCGCCCCGGGGCGTTTGCGGGCCACGTCGGCAGCGTGGGCGGCGATTTTGTAGGCGATCACGCCCTGACGGACGTCATCGGCGTTCGGCAGCCCGAGGTGCTCCTTGGGGGTCACATAGCAAAGCAGCGAGGCACCGTACCAGCCGACCATGGCGGCACCGATGGCGCTGGTGATGTGGTCATAGCCGGGAGCGATGTCCGTGACCAGGGGGCCCAGGGTGTAGAAAGGCGCCTCATGGCACAGCTCCTGCTCCTTGCGCACCTGCAGCTCGAGCTGATCCATCGGCACATGACCCGGACCTTCGATCATGACCTGCACGTCGTATTCCCAGGCGACTTTGGTGAGCTGGCCCAGCACCTCCAGCTCGGCAAACTGGGCTTCGTCGCTGGCATCGGCCAGGCAGCCGGGCCGGAGGCCGTCGCCGAGGGAAAAGCTGACGTCGTATTTGCGGAAAATTTTGCAGATATCAGTGAACCGGTCGTACAGGAAATTCTGCTTGCGGTGATATTCCATCCACTGCGCCATCAGCGCGCCGCCCCGGCTGACGATCCCGGTGATGCGGTTGCGCACCAGCGGAACGAATTCGCGGAGCACGCCGGCATGAATCGTCATGTAGTCCACGCCCTGCTCGGCCTGTTCGTGGATGACTTCCAGCATCAGCTCCGGCGTGAGGTCTTCAACGCGACGCACCCGCGTGACGGCTTCGTAGATCGGCACGGTGCCCACCGGAACGGGCGAATGGTCCAGAATCGCGCGGCGGATTGCGGGGATGTCGCCCCCGGTCGAAAGATCCATGACCGTGTCGGCACCGTAATGGACGGCCCGATGGAGTTTTTCCAGCTCGGCCTCGATGTTCGAGGTCACGGCGGAGTTGCCGATGTTGGCATTGATCTTGCACCGGAAGGCGATGCCGATGCCCGTCGGCTCCAGGTTGCGGTGCTGGATGTTGGCGGGGATGATCGCACGGCCGCGGGCCACTTCACTGCGGACCAGTTCCGGGTCTACCCGCTCGCGACGGGCGACATATTCCATCTCTTCGGTGACGATACCCTGACGCGCAAAGTACATCTGCGTCATGGGCAGATCGCCACCAGCCGCGGCCGCCTGCTGCAGCCGCCGTTCGACCCAAGCATCTCGCAGTGCCATGTTGCCCCCTTGCCAAACGCTCTGTTTGAGCGTATGTTCCCGCAGGAATTATCGCACCGCGCGACAGTCCCAGCAACCGGGCGGCACAGGCCCTCTGGCCGGAGCGAGACAACGGGGCTTTTGCCGATCGCATCTAGAAAGAAGATTTTCGGGGGCACGCGATGAAATTTTCCATTTCTGGCTGCAGGTTCGAATGCCCGGGCCGGCTGATCGCTGCTGCGGCGATGGCGGTTTTTGTGCTCCTGCTGATGCCGCACGGTGTGGCCGCACAGGAAATTCCTCGCTGGGAAATCAACGGAGGCTTTGCGTATCAGAGCCTGAGCGCACCGGGAATGCCTTTCCGCGACGATGCGGTAGGCGGCTGGGGCGGCGTGGCGTACTGGCTGAACCCGCACGTCAGCCTGGCAGCGGAGCTGGGCTTCCAGAAGAATCCGGAGTGCGCGCCGAACGACTTCGAGTGCATTCTCGAGCAGTTTGCCCAACCCTTACTCGTCACCTACAGCAGTCTGCAGTTTCTGGGCGGACCGCGCTTTTCCACACGACGGGACGCAGCACTGGACTTTTTCGGCCATTTCCAGGTGGGACTGGTACGTACGCGCGCCACCGTGTTCAACCTGGACACCCTGGAGGTCACCGAAACGAAATCCGGGGCACGGTTCGCGATGGGCATCGGCGGGGGCATGGACTGGAACGTGCTGCCCGCGCTGGCCATCCGCATCGTGCAGGTGGACTACCTGCCTGTCTGGCATTCCGGTGAGGTGCGCCACAGTGTGCGGGTGAGCGCAGGCGTGGCCGTTCGCTTCGGCGGCCAGCAGTGAGGCCCCAGCCACTGACAAACCTTCCGCAGGCCCAGCAGGCGGCCTCAAGCCATCGCGAGTGATCGCCGCGCGTCAGCCGGCGCGACGCAGCACCAGCAGGGTGATTTCGGGCGGAACCCCCAGGCGCACCGGAGCGCCCACCGTGCCCAGTCCGCGATTCACATACAACGAAGCCAGGCGACGCGGAGCCCCTTCACCGGGCAAAGCCGCCGCGGCACCGACTGCGGACGTACCGGAGGGCAGCGGTCGCTGGTAAAGACCGGCAATGAATTCGGTGATGAATCGTGCCGGGCTGATGCGGCTGTCGAGAATTTCCACCTGCACCTGACCGCCGTGGGTGTGTCCGGCCAGTGTCAGTTCGATGCCCAGCTCGGCGGCGCGCGGGAAGGCGTTCGGGTTGTGCGAAAGCAAGATGTTGAACCGCGCGGGGTGCACCAAACGTTCCACGCCCGCCAGCATGGGCGGCCAGTGACCGAGCGGCGGACGGGTCCGCTGATAATCCACACCGATCAGATTCAGTGGCAGCCCGCGCCAGACGAGCTCGGCGCTTTCCTGGCGGAGAATGCGACCGCCGACCCGGGCAAACAATGCCGTGGCGCGGTCTTCGGCCCGAGCATAAATTTCATGATTGCCGTTGCAGCCCCACAGGCCAAGCGGGGCCCGCAGGGCAGCCAACTCGGCGATGCAGTCTTCCAGCGGGTCGGCGGCACTGGTGAGGAAATCGCCGGTGACGACGGCCAGATGGGGCTCAAGTTCATTGGCCATCGCGACAGCGCGACGGAGCTGCTCGGCTGGCAGATAGGTGCCGATGTGAATGTCGCTCAACTGGAGAATGCGGAAGCCATCGAGCGCCTCGGGCAGCTCCGGAATCGGCACATCGACGCGCTCGATGCGATAGCGCAGTCGCTCGGCGGCAAAACCATATAACGCGCCGACAAACGGCGTGGCCCCGGCCAGAAAGGCAGCCGTTTGAAAAAAGTAGCGCCGGCCCGGGTCGGCCAGCTCAACCGGCGACCATCGCTGTCCCAGCGCGACGAGCCGGTGCCAGGTCCATTCCAGGCCGTGCACCAGTTTCACCGCCAGCCACGCGAACAGTGCGCTGGAAAGCCACATCCCCAGCAGAGCGTAGGTGCTGCGCGGGAACAGCACGCCACGCATGCCCAGCATCCACGCCAGCACCAGTACAACGACCAGCACGGCAGCCGCGAGCGCGGCCGCGCGCAGCAGCCGCCGCAGCCCAGGGTGCCGAACCCGCGCCAACAGCCGCCAAACGCTCCGGAACCAGAACCGCTGCGAAAAGTACAGCAGCGCGAGAAGCGTTCCGAAGAAAACCGTGCGCGCGAGAACCACCCAGAAGAAATCCAAACGAATGCTCCTTGCCAGCAAAAAAATTCGGCGTGCCCGCGCCGCTACCAGTGTAAATCGGCAGCCGCTGCCGGGCAAATCGTACAGACCGGGGAAGGTTCTCAACCGGCAGCGCGGGTGGAAGCCACTTCAGTGAGCAGCGCGACCAGCCGGTCGGGCTCGGTGACCGGCGGATGACAACGGGTCTCCACGCAGACGAGCGCCTGGGGCACGTCGGCGCGCAAATGAGGAATCGTCTGCCGGAGCGCCGGCGCCAGCGCATCCGCGGCGAGCCGTTCGGGGGTGACGCGCAGCACGGCTTTGCCGAAGCGGTACACGCTGTTTGCCGCCGATTCTAGCCGCGCCGCCTGCGGGTCGTCCGGTAGGCCCGTGATGACCACCTGCAGCGGATGACGGACAAAAAGCGCCGCCGCGAGCCCGTAGCTGGCCGCAAACAATCCGTACTCCACGACCACTCCGGCAAACGCTTCCAGGGTACGGCGCGCCTGTTCGTGGAAGAACGGGTCTCCGGTCAGCGCGTACAGCCGACACAGTGCAACGGCCGCAGCCGCATTCGCGCTCGGGGTCGGCGCATCCTGCAGCGGTTTGCGGCGAACGTCGAGCCCGCCGAGGAGCGGAGCATCCTGGGCGCGGTCGAAGAATCCGCCGGCTTCGGCATCGCCGAATTTTTCGATGGTGAGGCGCATCGCGCGTTCGGCGAGCGCAAACCAGCGGCGGTCGAGCGTACTCTCATAGGCATCCAGCAGAGCGAGGATGGAAAAGACCTGGTCATCGAGCAGGCCCGGCAACGGGGCGGCAGAAAAACGGTGGACGAAGCCCTGTCCTTCGACCCAGGCTTGCTGAACCAGGCGCTCGAGGGACTGCAGGGCGAATGCGCGACAATCTTCGCGGCCGAGCACGCGCGCGGCTTCCAGATACGCAGAGATGAACATGGCGTTCCAGGCCGTGTACAGCGTGGTATCCACGCGCGGGGTGGGACGCTGGCGTCGTGCGGCCAGCAGCTTGCCGCGGGCGCGGGCGGCGAGCAGGCGAACTTCGGCGACATCGCGGCCAAGTTCCCGAGCCACCTCTTCGGGCTGGCGGGCGAGCCAGAGCACGTTCTTGGCCGGGTTGTGGTGCATTTCGCCGATGTCGTTCACATCGTAGATACGCTCGAAAATCTGGGCTTCTTCCTCCGAGAGGACCGCGCGCAGTTCCGCGCGCGTCCAGGTGAAGTAATCGCCGTCGTCCTGCAGGGAATAGTCGGCGTCCTGACTGGCATAGAAGCCGCCGCGGGCGCGATCGCTGAGTGTTTCGTCCACCCAAGCGAGGATGCCTTCGGCCACCTCGCGGAACAGCGGCTTGCCGGTGACCTGAAATCCGTGCAGATAGTTTTTCAGCAGCTCCGAGTTGTCATAGGACATTTTCTCGAAATGGGGAACGCGCCAGCGTTCGTCCACCGAGTAGCGGTGGAAGCCGCCGGCGAGCTGGTCATAGATGCCGCCGCGAGCCATCTGCTCGAGCGTGGTCTCAGCCGCGGTGAGCAGCGACGACTCGCGGGTGGCCTGATAGCGTTCCAGCAGCAGGTCCACAGCGGCCGGATGAGGAAATTTCGGAGCCTGACCGAAACCGCCGTAGCGGAAGTCAAACCGGCGTAGAATGTTGTCGGTCAGGCGATCCACCAGTTCGGGTTCGAAGTGGCCGCGGGCCTCCCTGAACCCCTCTGCCTGCGCTACGGCCTCTGCCAGCGCCCGAGCCGAGCGATCCACATCAGCACGGCGGGAACGAAAAGCTTCCGCCACGACAGCGAGGATGCGCTTGAAGCCCGGCCGACCCATGGCATCTTCCGGAGGAAAGTAGGTACCCCCGTAGAACGGCATCCCCTCGGGAGTGAGGAAGGCCGTCAGCGGCCAGCCGCCCTGGCCCGAGATGGCGCTGACGGTCGTCTGGTAGCGGGCATCCACGTCGGGGCGCTCGTCGCGGTCCACCTTGACGGGAATGAAGTGGCGATTGATCAGCTCGGCGATTTCCGGGTTTTCGTAGCTTTCGCGATCCATGACGTGGCACCAGTGGCACCAGACGGCACCGATGTCGAGCAGAATGGGTTTGTCTTCGGCGCGGGCGCGGGCAAAAGCTTCTTCGCCCCATTCGTACCAGTCCACCGGTTGGTGCGCGGCGGAGCGGAGATACGGGCTGGCCGCGTGCTGGAGACGGTTTCCGTGTTGTGCGGTCATGCGCAACCTCAAAAATGGAATGTACGGGTCCTGCCCCGGCGGGCACCCAACCCGCCAGCACGGAGCGCAGGCTGCAGCGGGGCTAGTTCACCGGCGGCTCCGGACCGGTCGAGCCCGGTGCGGAAGGTTCGAGCGGCTTGCGGCCGGCGTAGCCTTCGTCGAGCCGGTGCCAGAACCGGATGCGGTCTTCGCCCAGCCGCCAGCAGAGGAAGACTTCTTCGTTGTTGAGCACGGAGGGAAAATCGAGCAAGCCCATCTCCAGGTCTTTGACCAGGCAGCCAGTGGCGTGGATCTGCTCGAGTTTCTTCCGGAGCTGCTCGGCGATGCGGTTGTGCTCGTGACGCAGACTGGCGGCGCGCTCGAGCGGAATCAGTGTGCCGCCGAGCAACTGGATGCGACTGACAATCTCAGCAAGCTGCCCGGCAACTTCCTGCATGTGACGGCGAAGCTCCATGGCCTCGATGAGCACCGGCTCAACCTGAGCGCGCACGCGCTCCGCCTCTTTCAAAGAAAACAGCTTGCTGAATTCGCGCTCTTCGTCCCCCATGGTTGTTCAGCACAATGCCAGCATGCGTTCCAGGGCCAAGCGAGCGTAGGATTTTGTTTCCTCATCCACGACAATCGGATTCACCACCCGGCCCTCGACCAAATTCTCGAGTACCCAGAGCAGATGCTGGGGTGCAATGCGAAACATCGTGGTGCAGACGCAGACGTTCGGATCCAGGGACTGCACGCGCCGATCGGCCAGTTCCTTGCCCAGGCGATTCACCAGGTGAATCTCCGTGCCCACCGCCCAGTGAGAGCCCGGTTCCGCAGCCACGATCGTACGAATGATCTGCTCGGTCGAGCCGACACAATCAGCCTTCTGGACCACCTCCCAGCGGCATTCCGGGTGGACGATGACGCGTACCTGCGGGTCGGCGGCGCGAGCGCGATCGACGTGCTCGGGGCGGAAGCGCTGGTGCACCGAGCAATACCCTTTCCACAGAATCATCTGCGCTGCCCGCAACGCCTGCGGCGTGTTCCCGCCCAGGGGCAGAAAGGGATCCCAGATGACCATGCGGTCAAGCGGGATGCCCATGCGATAGGCGGTGTTGCGGCCGAGATGCTCATCGGGGAGGAACAGAACACGGTCGCCGCGCTGGAAAGCCCACTGGAGCACCGCAGCGGCGTTCGAGCTGGTGCAGACGGCACCCCCGTGCCGGCCGGTAAAGCCCTTGATGGCCGCGCTGGAGTTCATGTAGGTGACCGGCACCACGCGCAGCCCGCCGACCGACTCCAGCTCGGCCCAGCAGGTCTCCACCTGTTCGATGCTGGCCATATCGGCCATCGAGCAGCCGGCGTTCAGGTCGGGCAGGATGACGGTCTGATGAGGCCGGCGAAGAATATCGGCACTTTCGGCCATGAAGTGAACGCCGCAAAACACAATGTAGCGTGCGTCGGCGGCCGCCGCCTGCTGGCTCAGCCGGAGCGAGTCGCCGCGGAAGTGCGCCCAGCGGATCACTTCGTCGCGCTGGTAGTGGTGTCCGAGAATGACGACGTCCCGACCCAGCCGGGCCACGGCGCGGCCGATGCGGTCGTCGAGCGAGGTATCCGGCACGAGAAGATAGGAATCAAAATCACAGCCGACGCCCGGTTCGATCTCCGGAACGCGAATCGTTTCCGGCTGGCGCGCGGTGGCTGCCGCGTTCTCGATGCTGACCCGTGCCGTCATGATCCAGCAGTCTTTGCCTGCCTTTCTATTTTCCCTTTTCCGGGCTTCAGAATCCAGTCTCGGCTCATCCCCCGATGAAGACCATCGTCCGGGCGGGCGGAACGAAGTCGGGCTCGTTGATGCGGTGGCCTTCTTCCTTTTCCAGTACACGGCTGCGGATTTCCGCGACAATTTGCTCGTCGGAAGCACCGTTGCGGAGCAGGTGTCGCAGGTCGTGGTCTTCTTGGCTGAACAAACAGGTGCGGAGCTTTCCATCGGCGGTGATGCGGATGCGGGAGCAGAAACCGCAGAAGGGCTGGGAGACCGGAGCAATCAGGCCGATTTCGCCGCGACCGTCGGCGAAGCGGAACTTGCGCGCGGTTTCGCTGGGCTCGTGGGGCAGAGGCACCAGCGGCCAGCGGGCCTCGATGCGGCGCTTGACTTCAGCGGCCGGAACCACCAGATTCCGCGTCCAGTGCCGGTCGGCATCGAGCGGCATGAACTCGATGAAACGCATCACCAGGTCGTGGACGCGGGCGAATTCCGCAAAATTTTCGACCTCGTCGTCGTTCAACCCGCGAACCAGCACTGCGTTCACCTTGACCGGGCGCAGCGGCGAAGCCTGCGCGGCGCGGATGCCTTCGAGAACCTGCGGCAGAGCACGGGTGCGGGTGATGCGCTCGAACTTGCCAGGGTCGAGCGAATCCAGGCTGATGTTGACGCGGTGCAGCCCGGCTCGAACGAGCCGGTCGCAGCAACCGGCCAAGGCCAGGCCGTTCGTGGTCATCGAGAGGTCGCGGAGGCCCAGCCGGGCCAGCCGGGCGACGAACTCCTCGATGCCCGGCCGAGCCAGCGGTTCGCCCCCGGTCACCCGCACCTTGCGGATGCCCAGTCCCACCAGGATGCGCACCAGGCGCTCGAGTTCGTCCCAGGTGAGCAAGTCGCCGTTGGGGAGATGATTTTCCGGGTCTGCGGAGCGACAGTAGACGCAGCGAAAGTTGCAGCGGTCGGTGACCGACACGCGGAGGTCGGTGATCTGACGGCCGAATTTGTCCTGCAGGGTCATGCGCAGTGGCGCTGGTCCAGCGCTCCGATCAGGGCCCAAAAACAACGCGGCCCAAAACCGTGCCAGGATTTTGGGCCTCTACCCTCGCGCCGGAACCCGGGCGAAGGCTTCTCCTTTCCAAGCACGGCGCAACCCTTTTCGGGAAGCCGCCGCACCCCGTTCTTCGTTCGGGGTGAACGGGAGGCGCAGGCGTTTCCACCCGAGCCCTCAGTCCCGCGGTGGCGGGACGTCGCCCCCGGCCCGTGGGTTTTCTCTCCGGTAGGCGCCGGGGGTCGGAGAACTCCCGGCTATTCTATGCTGGCTGCGGGGAAGCTGCAACCAGAGTCTTCAGCCAGACTCCCGCGGCCTTGCCGCATCCCCGCCGGGCGCCTGCGGCGTCGCCGCGGGTAGCCGTGCAGGGAGCGCTAACCGCACCACGTGGCAGGAAAGCACCGGAGCCGCCTGCCCTGCGCCAGGATGTGGTAGAGTGTCGGTCGGCTCAAGTTCCACGCCGCCAGGCCGATGCGCATTTTTGTGCTCGGGGCCGGAGCTACCGGCTCGCTGCTCGCTCAATTGCTCGAACGCCAGGGCCATGAAGTCTGGTGCGGGGACAAAGATCCCGACCGCGCCCGCCGTTTCTTCCCGAAAAAACGCGCATTGGAAATTCTGCCGGTCAATGCCCGGAACCTGCGGGCCGTGGTGCGCGCCGGGCGGGGCTGCCATTTGCTGGTGAACGCTTCGCCGGCGGTGTTCAACGAAATCATTTTGCGGGCTGCATTGCGGCTGCGCGTGCACTATCTGGACATGGCTTCTCACCTGGGCCGGCATCCGTTCCGGGCCGAGCAGCTCAACTACCACTGGCGATTCACGGATAAAAATCGCGTGGCCCTGATCAACGCGGGGGTTGCGCCCGGGCTGACCAATCTGCTGGTGCGACGCAGCGCCGACCTGCTGGACGCAGTCGAGACGGTGCAGATCCGGCTCTATGAAAGCACCGAGGCAGACGATCCGATTTCGAGCTGGTCGGCTGAGGTTTCTTTCGACGAAGCGGTCTCGCCGCCGCGGATCTATCGCGAGGGACGCTTCCGGCTGGCCCGACGATTCAGCGAGCGGGAGCGATTCCGTTTTCCGGCGCCGATCGGCGAGGTGGGCGTGGTGCTGGCGGCTCAGGACGAAGTCGCCACCCTGCCGCACTTCATTCGCATGCGCAACCTGGACGTGAAGATCGGCGGCAACGAAATCGAACGGCTGCGACGCTGGTACCGGCAGGGTAAGCTCAGTTCTTCCCGCGGCATGACCCGAAAGCGCTTTCCGCAAACGCCCACGCCCCGCCAGGTGGCGCGGCTGATCCGCCAGGGCAAGCTGCAGAACGCGCGGTTCGCGGCCGCTGTGATTGTCGAAGGCGTCCGACGCGAGCAACCGTTGCGGATCCGGTGGGACGCCAGCTTTCCGTCACTTTACCAGATTCGGTTGAAGGGCCTGCTGACAACTCCCATCGCCTATGCGACGGCGCAGATGGCTGCGCTGTTCGTCAAGCATCTGCCGCGGGAGCTGCCCGGCGTCTACCCGCCGGAAGCGCTGCCGGCGCGAGTCGTGCGCGCGATTCTGGCCGAGGCGCGTTCGCGCGGGATCACTCTCAGGCAGAAAATTGCCCGTCTGAAGCCGATCGAGGACGAAGAATTCTAGCGTGCCGGTCGGGATTGCAGGGGGCGCAGCGGGCTGTGCCCCCCAATCCGGTGGGTCTGGCCATCAATCTGCAGCAGCCGCCTTTGCGTTGCCGTAGAAGTGGATGGTGACCAGGAAGCCATTGGTGCCGCTGTAGTCCAGTTTTTTGCCGTGGCCCGCGTAATAATGCCGCCGGTTCTTCCACATCAGGAAGCCGTCGTTCGACTGCGCCGCCCAGTATTTCAGATTGGCGATCGCAATGTCTTTGCTGGGATCATCGCCTGCGTAGCGCTCGAGGATGATCTCGCCTTCGCCGTTGCCCAGCCGCGCCGTGGCCACGCCAGCCGTTTTGTCCACGTTCCAGGAAATCGGCTTGGTCTCTACGCCCAGGATGTTCCATTCCATGGGATAGAGCTGAAACAGAATGTCCGTCATGGCGGCACGTTGCGCTTCGGTGACGGCAGGGTCGAAATTGACCACGAGCCACTTCGCCTTGCCATGGGCCCATTCGTCGCCCAGGTCGCCGGTCAGCCAAACCTTCACACCGTCGAGGTTGACGTCTTTGTACTGACCGTTGTCCACCTTGATGCCCATGTTGAATTCACAGAAGTGTTTGTCGCCATGCTGCTTGGCGTGCTGATTGAAGTAGCAGGGACAAAACATATCGCAACTGCACGCCTCGATGTACGAGGCGGTGAGATGAAAATCTGCGTCCGCAGGCGGCTGCGACGTGGCCGGGGCCACCGCAGCTTGTTCCGGTGCCCGGCTGCAAGCCGACAACACGACAAGACACACGAAGACTGTCAGCACAACACACTTGATGCGCATCCTACCCCCTTTTACGGTTGAGATGGAAACTCAGGGCCCGAAAAGCGAACCAATGCTATCTCTGCCCCAGCAGAGATGCAACGGTGATTTTCACACACCCGGGCACCCCAGTAGTTTTTAGCCCGCAACCTGCGCGAGCAGCATCGGGGCGCCGAGCTTGTCGGAATAGTGCGGGCGGAACCGCTCCGGGTTGTACAGTTTTTGGACGTCGAGCTTGCGCGGGCCGGCCTTGGGGTCAGGCAGCGGCGCATGCGTGTATTTGCCATCCTGGAGAGCGACCATGCGACCGTGAATGTTCTGACGGAGCAGGTCCATGGCGATATTCGCGAAGGTGATGGCGACAAGCTGGTCGAGCGAATCGGCTTCACCGCTGCGCAGGTCGTAGGTCAGGTCGCTGGACATCGTATCCTCGCCGGTGCGACGGCGAATTTCTTCGGCCAGGGCGTAGCCAATGTCCGCTTTCTTCTTGTGCCCGTAAGGATCCGGCTCACCAATTTCGACAACCTGCTGCCCTTTCCAGATCGCCCCCTCGGAAGCAATCACCAGAGAGTACCGGCTGGGGTTGTTGCGTTTGTCTTCGACCAGCAGTTGGACAAGCCGGTCCAGGTCGAAGGGGTACTCGGGGATCACACAACGGGCCGAGGTGACATAGGCCGTGTAGAGCGCGGTGAAACCCGAGTCGCGGCCGAAAATGCGGAATACGCCGATGCGCTCATGGGAGCCCAGTGTGGTGCGCTGGCGCGTGATGAGCTCCTTGGCGCGGGTGATGGCGGTGGAAAAGCCGATGCAGTATTCCGTGCCCGGCACATCGTTGTCCATCGTCTTGGGGATGGCGAGCAACGGCACGCCGGCAGCATCGAGTTTCTTGGCGTAGCCCAAGGTATCGTCCCCGCCGATCACAATCAGGCAACTGATTTGCAGCCGCTCGAGATTTTCCAGGACCACGGGGGTGAAATCATAGACCCCTTCGTCGACCTGGAGTGAGGCCAGTCGCGCTGCGGGGATGTGCGGCGGAAGTTTTTTGTGTGCGATGCGGGCCGGGTTCGTGCGGGAGGTGTGCAGCACGGTGCCGCCGGTGCGGTCAATGTGCCGGGTGTTGCGGCGATCGAGGGCCACGATGTACTCCGGATCCGGCTCCGGATCGGGGCGCATGTGCGTCAGACCTTCCCAGCCGCGGCGTATTCCCAACACCTCCCAGCCGAGCTCCGTGCTCTTGTACACGACGCTTTTGATCACAGAATTCAGCCCGGGGACGTCACCGCCACCGGTCAGAATACCGATGCGTCTGTTGGATGCCATCGTCCGCTCCCTTCTGCATTCTAGCACTGCGCGGCGCAAACCTGACGGCAGAGGCAAGCCTGCCGGGCATCAGGCGGGAGACTGTGATTTCGAAGAGTTGTCGGACAGAGTCTGCTGCGGAGCTTCCCAATCAATTTCCCAGAAATTGTCGCAACTGAGCAGCTCGATGCCCATCTCGAATGTGCCCGAGTCAGCCGTGCGGCACCAGGTGACCCGTGCGCGGGCACGCTGAGGTTTGTCCAGGCGAATAACCAGCAACAGATCACCGACTTCCAGGCGATGGTGGCAGCTCAACCGGGCGCCGTAGCGGCTGATTACCTGGGTTTCCGTGACCTCTTCCCAGCGGGCATCGGGCGCTTCGAACGCCAGTCGCACCGGCACATGAAGCAAGCGCCGCGGGCTACGGCGCAAATGCTGGCCCAGTTCGGAGACGCGCAGCAGCAAATCGAGCAGGCGGGCACGGGCCAGGTTATCCAGGGCCACGGGGGAAGTAGCCAGGTCGGTCAGCACGCTGGTGCTTTCGGCTAGAAAGTCACGAAGCGCGCGATCGTCGCTTTCCTGCAGAGTGTGTTCCTGCAACCCCTGCAGGTAATAATCCACCTTTTGGTAGCAGACCTCGAACAGATGGTGAACACAATAGGGACGCTGCTGCAGTACGGAGACTGCCGCCGCGGAACACCCCGGGTCTGCGCAATGCGCGAGCCTTGCTCCCACCTGCCCACCACCACATGCGAGGTGCTGAATACAGAATAGTATCGTTGTGTCAAAAAGAAAAGGGGGCAGCCGCTTCGTTCAGGTATTCCCCCAACCCGGCCCTAGCGCGCCGGCTCGGCGGGAACACCGAGGACCTGCACCTGAACGGCACGCTCCCGGGGACCGTCGAGCTCCGCCAGGATGACCGACTGCCAGTTTCCGAGTGCGATTTCTCCGTCTCGAACGGGCAATGACAGGGTGTGGCCCAGGAGCATGGCCCGCAGGTGCGAATCGGCGTTTTTTCGATCGCATTCGGAAAGTCTGGGATCGTTGTGGCGCCAGTACTCGATGCGGCCGACGAGTTTTTCCAGAAACGCTTTGATGTCGTCGAGCAGCGCCTGCTGGAATTCGTTGATGAAAATCGCTGTGGTGGTGTGCAGCGACTGCACAATGACCAGGCCGGCTTTCAATCCGCGACGGCGGACCAGTTCGTTCAGGTCGCGCGTGATGTTGATAAGCTCGAGCCGTTCACGAGTCTTGTAGATCAGGGTTTCCAGATAGAGCTGGAACGCTGCGGTGGGACGCACCTCGGGGGCGAGGCGCGGACGTTTGGCTGATGCAGTGCTCATGCGGTTGGCTCCTACCCGTGGCGCCCGGCTCGACCACCCCGGGCAACGCCCAAAGACTGCATTATAGAGTCAGCCGCAGGCAAGCGTCCAATCCATTTTCCGGCTCGGTGCCGGCGTGCCAACCGAACTCAACAGCAACGACTGACGCCCGAGTACCGGCGTCGAAGAACGTCCAGGTAGAACTGCTCCGCCGAGAGCAACGGCGGACCGTCGCAGGAGCCGGACCGATGCGGCAGGTCATTGCCGGTGGCCGCATGCGAGGTGCTTGCGCGGCTCCGGCGCGCTTCAGCGCGGCGCAGATAGTTTTCGTAGGCGGCATCGCCGCTCACCTGGCGCAGATACCACCACAGTTTTCGCCCGAGGCGCAGGGCCGAAGCCTGCAGCCGGGCGGCCACGGGTCTGCTGCGGGCATGCATCAGTCTCCCTCCGCCAGTTGCGTGCGCAGGTAAGGCGCTTCGTGCAGCACGGGCTGCTTGTTCCCGCGGAGAATGGCGTACCATTCGCGGACCGCTTCCAGCAGCAACAGCAGAACGAGCCCGGCGAGAATGGCGGTGACCACGGCGTCCAGCCGGTAGTTGAAAATCACGCGCTCGGTGGCGGCGACCTGCTCGGCAGGGATGGCGCCGGCGGCTACGGCCGCAGCCAGGCGGTTCGCTTCGGCCAGGAAACCCACGCGGGGCTCGGGACTGAAAATCTTCTCAAAGCTGGCCGTCATGGTCACGGCCACCAGCCAGACCGTGGGGAGCAAGGTGATCCACAGCCACCGCCGCTTGCCCATCTTCAGCAAGACCGTTGTCGCAACGACCAGCGCCGTGGCAGCGAGCAACTGATTGGCGATGCCGAATAGGGGCCAGAGCGAATTGATGCCCCCGTACGGATCCACCACACCCTGATAGAGAAAGTAGCCCCACGCCCCGACCATCAGAAAGCTGGTCAGATAGACACTTGGCCACCAATTCTTCCGTCCAAACGGCTTCCAGAAATGGCCGAAGAATTCCTGCAACATGAAACGCCCGACGCGGGTGCCCGTGTCGAGTACGGTGAGAATGAACAGGGCTTCGAACATGATGGCGAAGTGGTACCAGAAACCCAGCAGGCGGCCCTGGCCGATCACACTGCTGAAGATGTGCGCCATGCCCACGGCCAGCGAAGGGGCCCCGCCGGTGCGATTCAGCAGGGACTGCTCGCCGACGGCGGCGGCCAGTTCCTGCATGGTCTGGGGCTGCAGCGGATAGCCCCAACTGCTGATCACGGCCGCTGCCTGTTCGGGCGTGCTCCCGATGATGCTGGCCGGGCTGTTGATCGCGAAATAGACTCCCGGCTGCAACGAACACGCGGCCACCAGGGCCATCACACCTACAAACGATTCCAGCAGCATCGAGCCGTACCCGATCTGCCGGGCGTGTCCTTCACGGGTGATCATCTTCGGAGTGGTGCCGGAGGAAATCAGCGCATGGAAACCGCTGACGGCACCGCAGGCAATGGTGATGAAGCAGAAGGGGAAAATCGTGCCGGCGAAGACCGGCCCGGTGCCGTCGATGAACTGCGTCAGCGCCGGCATCTCCACCTGGGGCCGCACCAGCAGGATGCCTCCGGCCAGCGCGAACATCACACCGATCTTGATGAACGTGCTCAGGTAATCCCGCGGCGCCAGCAGGATCCAGACAGGCAGGACGGAAGCGGCGTAGCCGTAGAGCATAATCGCAACCGCCAGCGGAATCGCTTCCAGCGTGAACAGCGCCGACAGCCGCGGCGACGACGCCACCCATTCACCTGCCACCACGGCCAATCCGGTGAGCAACAGACCGACGGCGGTGGCCTCCAGCACGCGGCCCGGCCGCCAGTACCGCAGATACAGTCCCATCAGACCGGCGATGGGCACCGTGGCCAGCATGGTGAAAGCGCCCCACGGTGAGGAACGCAGCGCATTGACCACGACAAGTGCCACTGCCGCGAGCAGAATCACCAGAATGGACAGAATGGCCGCCAGGGCAATCAGGCCGGCGCGGGTGTTCACTTCTTCGCGGGCAATCTGGCCCAGGGATTTTCCGTCGCGGCGGATGGAAAAGAATAAAATGACGAAATCCTGCACGCAGCCGCCGAGCACGGCACCGACCACCAGCCAGAGCATGCCCGGCAGATAACCGAACTGTGCGGCCAGCGTCGGCCCGATCAACGGGCCGGGGCCGGCAATCGAGGCGAAGTGATGGCCCATCAGCACCCACTTGTTCGTGGGCACGAAGTCGCGACCATCCTCGTGCCGCTCGGCGGGCGTGGCGCGGGTATTGTCGAGCGCCAGCACCTTCGCGGCGATGAATGCAGAATAGAAGCGATAGCCGAGCAGGTAGACGCAGACGGCCGCCACAATCAGCCAGGTACCGTTGACCGGCTCACCGCGCTCGAGCGCCAGGGCGGCCAGCGCTCCGGCACCCAGCAGCGAAATCCCCGCCCACACAGCCACTTTCAAAAGGCGCTTCATACAGATTCTCCGGCTCAGAGTTTTCCTGCGAATGCCTGCCCGGGACCGCGTGGGCCGCACCGGAGCGACCCACGCCGGCTCGCATCCTATGCGACGCAGATGCCCAGGTCAACGATTCAGGAACCGTAGGCCTGACGGCACGTCTCGTGTGTGCGGCAGACGGGCGGGCAGTTGGTATGGTCAATCAAAATGTAATTTTTGCAGTCGGCACACAGCACTCCGTACACCGTGTCGGAGAACTGCGTGTGCGCGGTCTGCGCTGTGTGCTGAGTTTTGGCCTCGCTGCGACTGAGTGGCATGTCTATCCTCCCGGGTGGCACGTTCCTGCTCGGCGTTCCGCCCCCGTGAGTGCCGGAGCACAGGGCACGCCGAAGCTGGCGCGATCGCTCCTGCACTCTGCGGAGCGGAACCTACTTTTGCCACCGCTCCGAAGAGGTGAATTCGTACAGCGGGTACAGCGCTCGGAAAATCCGGGCCACCTGGCGGTCGAAGTCCGGCTGCAGGGCATCGGCGGGCCGCAGGACACGGCGAACCACCCAGCCCCGCAGTTGCTTCCAGTCCTCCGGGCGCACGGGCCAGCCCGGGTGTTTGGTCCATTCCCCTCGTTCCATCGTGTACCAGTAGCTTTCATATCGCTGTCCGAGTCGCCGCTGCTGGCGACGTATCCAGGCCGGGTGTTCCTGCGCACGGGCGGCGCCGAGGCGCGCCAGCGTCGAACGACGCCTGTCCCCGTAGATGCGAAAGCCAACGGTCACCAGGTCGCTGCCGACGTTCACATAGAGCTGTCCGTCATCCGCCTTCGGGCCGCGCGAAAACAGCAGGTACATATGCGTGCGATAGGGAGTCTTGTCTCTGGAAAATCGCAGGTCACGGTTGATGCGCGAAAAATTGCTTCCGGTGCGCCCGCTCACGTCGAACTGAGGATTCCAGCGCAACACCTCGGGCATCAGCCGTTCGAACAGCGCGCGAAACGGCACCACCACGTGCTGGCGGTAGCGCTCGCGGTGCCGGTCCATCCAGGCTTTGCTGTTGTTTCGCTGAAGTTCGCGGAAAAATTGGAAGGTCGCTGCGCTGAACATCCCCATGCGCTTCGTGTCGGTCATCGCCGTGGTGCGCCCGGCTCCCTATTTTTACACATCTGTTTCGATCTCGGCGCCTTCCGTCTACGGCCCATTTGCGGATTGTGATAGCTTTTTCTGCCCGGTAGGGCAATGACCGGGGGAACACCCCGAAGGAGCCATGTCATGCGAAAGATCACCTCGCCATCCTGTGTCCTGTTCACCCTGCTGATCGCCGTCGGCCTGTCAGCGGCCGCGCATCCGCCCGGGCCCTCGACGAAGACCAAAGAATGGACCACCGAAGACGTCATCTACACCGAATCGGCCAGCCAGTTCCGCATCTCGCCGGACGGTCGCTGGGTCGTGTGGGTGAAATCGGTGGCGGACAAGGAAAAGGACGCGCGGATCAGCAACCTGTTTCTGTCCAGTTTGACGGAGAAAAAAGAGATCCAACTGACGCGGGGAAAAGAGAATCACACGCAGCCGCGCTGGTCGCCGAGCGGACAGTATATTGCGTTCCTGAGCGACCGGCCGCGGCCAGACGCCAAGCCCGAGCAGGCCAAGACGCAGCTTTGGCTGATCCATCCCTTTGGTGGCGAACCCTGGCCGGTGACGGACTTCGAGCGGGGTATCCGCGGCTACGCCTGGGTGGACGACAACACCATCGTCTTCAGCGCCGAAGAAGATCCCACCCTCTACGAGCAAGAGATCAAAAAGAAAAAAGACACCACGCTCGTGGTAGAGGACCACGAACACACCCCGCCGGTGCGGCTCTATCGCCTAGCCGTGAAGGAAAAGAAGGTCACCCGACTGACCACGAACGACGACTGGATTCAGCTCTGGGCGATCAACCGCGCGGGCACGCGTGCCGTGGCCGTGCACCAGCAGAGCCTGGCCTACCAGTGGGACCAGAAAATTCCGCCGAAGACGTTCCTGCACAACCTGGAAACGGGCGAAGCCCGGGAAATCCTGACCGAAGGGCGCATCCGTCCGGTGCTCTTCCGCTGGACCAAGGATGGCTCCGGGTTCTACGTGGTCACGCCGTATTCGACCCACCCGGAGTTTCTGGAAGCAACCATCAACATCCTGTACTTCTACGACCTGGCCCGCGCGACCGCACAGCAAGTAGACCTGGACTGGGAAAACGGCCTGGCCTCCGGGCTGGAAGTGACCGACGACGGTTTCCTCGCGCTGCTGGCGGCGGGCGCGCGGTTCCAGATGGCACGTTATGTGCGCCGCGGCGACACCTGGCAGCGAACGCAGGTCAGCGGCATCCATGCCGGCAACATTTTCGACTTTGCACTCGCCGAAGACGGACGGAACATCGTCTATGAGCACTCCACTGCCAGCAAGCCGACTCAGTGGTACCAGGCCACGCTGCGCGGCGCCGAGCTGAACGGAGCGCTGCAACTGACCGAACTGAACAAACACCTGGAAGGCAAAACCTTCGCCCGCGCTGAGGTGATTCGCTGGACCGGTGCGCTCGGGGAAACGGTCGAAGGCATCCTTCGCTATCCGCACAATTACGAGCCGGGCCAACGCTACCCGCTGATTCTCATCATTCACGGCGGCCCGACCGGCGTCGACCTGGACGCCTGGGACGACGGCTACACGACACCCCATAATCTGTGGAACCAGCGCGGGGCGTTTGTCCTGCAGCCGAACTATCACGGCAGCGGCAACTACGGGCTGCGGTGGGCGGAATCCATCTGCTGCGGGAAATACTACGAGCTCGAGGTGCCCGACATCGAAGCCGGCGTGGACTACCTGATCGAGCGCGGCCTGGTCGACCCGGACCGTGTGGCGACGATGGGCTGGTCGAACGGTTCGATTCTTTCCATCGCCCTCAGCGTGGCCAATCCCGACCGCTACAAAGCGGTTTCTGCCGGCGCCGGCGATGTGGAATGGTTCAGCGACTGGGCCAACGTGGATTTCGGCCACGCGTTCGACAAATATTACTTCGGCGCTTCGCCCCTGGAAGACCCGCAGCTCTACCTGCGCAAGTCGCCCTTTTTCCAGATGGACCGGGTGCGTGCCCCGACCATCATCTACTTCGGCACCGAAGACCGCAACGTGCCCACCGACCAGGGCTGGTCGCACTACCGCGCACTCTACCACCTGGGCAAGGCTCCGGTGCGCTTCCTGCTCTTTCCCGGCGAGGCGCACGGCCTGCGCAAGCTCACGCATCAGCTCCGCAAGCTGGAAGAAGACCTGCGGTGGTTCGACCGCTATCTGTTCGGCACCCTGGCGCCGCCGAACGAAGCGTTCAAGAAAGATTCGCCGCTGGCCATGGAATTCCGCCGGAAAAACATCCAGCGCTTCGGGACGCGTTACGGAGTAGCCTTCCGCCCATCCGGCCGGCGCGGCCAGCAAGTGCTGATTCCTGAAGTGGTCACCCGCGGCGAACTCGAAATCGGCCGCTTCGAAGTTACCCGGGCTCAGTTCGCCGCCTTTGACCGCAACTACATCTATGAACCCGGAACGGAGAATTACCCGGCCAACGGCGTTACCTTCGAGCAGGCCAAGGCCTACGTCGAATGGCTTTCCCGGCTAACCGGGCAGACCTACACACTGCCAAAGGTGGACGAAGTCGAATCGCTCTACGCCAACCGGGACGGCGAAAACACGCTGGATTACTGGGCGGGCTACTCTGTCAATCCGGACGACGCAGAGCGGCTGGAGAGCAAGCTGGCCGAACTGGGCGGGCGGGCACCGCTGCTCCGCGAGGTCGGCAGTTTCCGTGGCCAGGGCAGCGACACAGAAGAGCTGGTGTTCGATCTGGGCGGCAACGTGGCGGAATGGGCCGTGGCAGCGGACGGCTCCGGGCGTCTTCTGGGCGGCAGCGCCAACCGTCCGGCAGATGCAAAGGCGCGGCCTGCGGCAGCCGCTTCGCCTGCCGACCTGGCCTACGTCGGCTTCCGCGTAGTGCGCGCGCGGTAGCGGTGGCGGGCGCGTTCTTCGCCAAAAAGCCAGCGCCCCCGGCACGCCGGGGGCGCTGGTCGCGGAACCTGAGTCTGAAAGGGCCAGCTAGTCGCTGGCCACGGGCTGTACCGGCTGGGTCTGTTCGGCAGCCGGTTTTTCCGGCGCCGGCACCGCATGTCCGTTGTCGCCGTTGGCAGAGGCGGTGGCGACGACTGCGCTGCCGTTGCCGCCATTTGCCGGCCGCAGACTGCCCAGCGGGCTGATCTGCACGATCTGCGGCTGGGGCTTCTTCAGCACCAGCTCTTCGTAGATTTGCCGCACCTTCTGCGCTTCTTCCCAGGCCTTCTTGCGACGCAGTCGGTCTTCTTCCGCGGCGGTCATGGGGATGTCGTGCTCTTTGGGTCGGACGCGGGCCGCATCCACCGGGTCGATCTTCAAGCTGTGTTCGTAGGCCTCCAGGTCTACCTTGCGGCCCTTGGCGTAGATTTCATGCTTACCGTGCGTCCGGTACCACTGGGCGACAGTAGCGTTTTTGTACATCGTCTCGATAATCTTCCGCCAGCCGATGCCCGTGTTGTAGGCGCAGAAGCTGATCTCGCCCTCCTGGGTGCCATAGGGAATGATGCACATTTCGGTGCGGCGGAAATCGTAGTTGAACAGGTCCTGGAACCACATGCCGGCGATGAACAGGAAGTTCCACGGATCGGATTCGCGGCGCTTGATGGCGTCCTGGTAGGTGCGATCCGGACCCACACTGCCATACTTTTCCTTGGCGTTTTTCGAGACGCCGAAGGTCTTGTCGAACTTCTTCCACAGGTCTTTCAGGGCGAGCGAGGGCGGCGCCTCGAAGGGATGATAGTGCTTGAGCAGGGCCAGCGCCATCAGGAACGCGCTGAACTTGGGGCCGCGGGCGGCATCGGTGATGCGCTGCATGTCTTTGACCAGCCCGGGGATGTTCAGGAATTTCGGCACCGGCGCCCACTCGCCGTTGTGTTTGTTAATCATCACCGCGGTGCCGACGCCGCAGTTCGGATGGCAGCCGCAGCTCATCTGGCCCCACTGCGCCTCGGGGCCGTGGACGAGGTCAGCGAAATCGGCAAAGGGGCTGATCAGCGAGATCGGGAACCAGTCGCGGGTTGGCTCGATTTTGCCCACCTGCTGGCTGACGTCGCGCGCAAGGTGCGAAAGCGTGTAGCGCTGGCGCATGCGGCGTTCCGGGGTGATGTCTTCGTCGCGGCCGGTGAAACTGACCGGCTGGAAGCTGACGAAGGCAATCTTGCGCGGGTTCTGCATCGCGAACTTGACGATGGGGCCGACCTGGTCGTTGTTCACATTGTTGACGATGGTGGTGACCAGGACGATTTCGATGCCGGCCTCGTGCATGTTTTCGATGGCGCGCAGCTTGACGTCAAACAGGTTGCCCACCTGGCGATGGCTGTTCGCGTCGTTTCCGATGCCGTCGAACTGCAGGTAGGCGTAGCGCAAGCCGGCCTCGAATGCCTTGCGGCAGAATTCCTTCGACTTGGCGAACTCGATGCCGTTGGTGGCCGCCTGCACGCTGTTGTACCCGATTTTGCGGGCATAGCGGACGGCGTCCAAAAAATAGGGGTGCATGGTCGGCTCGCCGCCGGAAAACTGCACGCTCATCTGGCGGCGCGGTTTGATCTTCAGCGCGTTATCCAGGATCTCTTTGATTTCTTCCCAGCTCAGCTCGTGGACGTAGCCGACCTGATTAGCGTCCATAAAGCAGGGATCGCACATCATGTTGCAGCGGTTCGTCAGGTCCACGGTGAGCACCGAGCCGCGCCCGTAGCGCACGGTCGAGCTGCCGTGGCGGTGGAGATCCTCGTCGTTGTGCGCAGGGATGTCGCGCCCCGGAAAATTCTGTTCGATCCAGGCCAGGAACTTGGCGTCAATGGCCATCAGGTCTTCGTAGCGGCCGTGCTGCGGACACTCCTTGACCATCCACACCTGGCCGTCGCGCTCGATAATCTGAGCTTTGATTTCGCCGACCTTTTCGTGCATCAGGTCGCGGTAATCCTTCTGACCGCTGAGGATGGCCGCACGCGCCTCTTTGACGCAGTCGGGACACAGCGAATCGGTCTCCCGCGGCCAGCCGAGCGTGGGTTTCGATTTCTCCCACGACTTCAGCAGCGGTCGATCCGACCACTTCGGTGTGAACGAGGGATTCGGTGCAATTCGGTCGTTGAAGAACTGCACCGTATCGAACGTCAGCGCTGCCATCTTGCAGATGGCGTAATCGAAAATCTTCCACGCTTTTCTGCTCACTACCTCTGCCATCGTCACGTCGCCTCTTTTCCGAATCTGGAATCTGTTGCCGTACCCCGGCTCGAAACAGTCTCCGCTGCCCTCTGCCCGTCCGAAAGGGCGTCCATAGCGGCTCTTGTTCGAGCCCCGAGCCCAAGCACCTCTGGAAAGGCTTTCACCCCAACGGTGTGCGAAAGCCTACACCAACCCCTTCGTGCAATGCAAGTCTGTCTTTTTCAAAAGGTTCCCGTCCAGCGGCAGGCGGCGAACGGGAAGATTCCGGGGTCGAAGCGCTCCCACGGGCAGCCAACGGGAGCCAAGCGAGAGCCCTTCACCCAGCATCCCGGCTGGCGAAATTCGACCATGGGAGCCGCCCGAGCCAGTCTGGGACGGGTCGCAGTGAAGCCTGGGGAACAGGCGGAAATCACTGGGCAGGGGAATCTGCGGGGAAGGTGCGCCGGACAAATTCCAGCGCCGCTTCCCGCGTGTCGAGTTGTCCTTCGAGCTGGGCGTCTTCGACAGCCCGGAGGATTTCGCGAAAACGCGGGCCGGGCGGATAGCCCATCTGTTTGAGGTCTTCGCCGGAGATCAGACGTGCCGGGCGCACCTGTTCGGGCGGGGTGGACTGGAGAAAGTCTCGGACGAATTCGTAGTTATCGAGCATGCGGTGGCTGGCCAGGCAGTCGAGCCGGTGCAGTTCCAGATGCTCGGCGAAGCCCGGCATGCGGACGAAGCGCTTCAGGGTTGCGGGGCGCATCCGCTGGACGTCTTTGAAGCGGAGGTGATGGGCTACCAGCGCGACAATCTGCTCGGTATCGTCGTTGGAAAAGCGGAAGCGGCGGCAGATCTCAGCGGCCATGCGGGCGCCGACTTCGGCATGCTGGTCGAAGCGGATGCGATCCCCAGGGCCCGCCGGCGGGGTGAAGGTGGGCGGCTTGCCCACGTCGTGGAGCAGCACCCCCCAGGCGAGCGTCGGGGAGCAGCCGGCGGGCAGATGTTCCAGCATGAGCAACGTGTGCACCCAGACGTCCCCTTCCGGATGAAACTGCGGCGGCTGCTCGACTCCTTTCATGCGCGCGACTTCCGGCAACAGCACGTGCAGCAGACCCGTTTCGTCGAGCAGTTCGAAGGCGCGGCGCGCCGCGCCTTCGGTGAGCAGCCGGGTCAGCTCCTCGCGCAGCCGTTCGGCCGAAACTCCCGCCGCCGCAGGGGCCAGCTTGCGGATGGCGGCGAACGTCGCGGGCTCGATGACGAAGCGGAACCGCGCCGCAAAGCGCACCGCGCGCACCATGCGCAGGTGGTCTTCGGCAAAACGACGTTCGGGGTCGCCGATCGCACGGATCACGCCGGACTGCAGGTCCTGCCGGCCGCCGACGAAATCCAGCACTTCGCCGGTGCGAACGTCGAGCAGCAGGCCGTTGATGGTGAAATCCCGCCGCAGAACGTCTTCGCGGGGCGATTCCGCATAGACCACTCGATCCGGGTGGCGGCCATCGGAGTAGCCGAGGTCGGAGCGGAAAGTGGCCACTTCCACCTGCACACCCTGCTCGACGACGACGATGACGCCGAAGCGGGCGCCGACAAGCAAGCAGCCGGGGAACAACTCCTGCAGGCGATCGGGGCGGGCATCGGTGGCGACATCGTAGTCTGCCGGTTCACGGCCGAGCAGCAGGTCGCGCACACAGCCGCCCACCAGATAGGCCTGGTGGCCGGCCTCATGCAACGTGCGACAGATTTTTTCAGCCAGTTCGCGCGGGGTCATCGCCGGGTTAGTATCGCCTAAGCACGCCGGACTGCCAACCGCCATGCTAAGACCGATCGTCTTCGGGAAGGTTCAGCGATCCAGCCCATTGCACTTTCTCGAAGCCGAAGCGGTCGCGGAGGCGATCGGTGGCGCGGGCCAGCCGGTGCAGGCGCGCACGGCGCTCGGCATCGAACAAAGGCAGTTGCGGCGAAGGATGGGTCAGGCCGGAAAGACTCACGCCGATCAATCGAACCTTCTGCGCAGGGTCGCGGTGCCGCGCCAGCAGTTGCCGGGCCGCCGCGAGCACCACACTGTCGAGCTCGGTCGGCTCGGACAGGGTGCGGCGGCGGGTGATTGTGTGGAAATCGGCATAGCGGATCGTGAGCGTGACCGTGCGCGTCTGCAGGCCGGCGTCGCGCAGCCGCTTCATGGCCTTCTGACAGAGCAGGCTGAGCATTGCCTCAAGCATTTCCGGCGCATCGACGTCAGTGCCGAAGGTGTGATTGTGGCCGATGGATTTGGGCTCGGCGTCTACGAGAAACTCGAATACATCTTCGCCACGCGCCCGCGACCACAGGGCGGTTCCCCATCGGCCGAACACCGTTTCCAGCTTTTCGCGCGGCCAGGCGGCCAGCTCGCCCACCGTGCGAATGCCCAGCCGCGCAAGCGCAGCTTCCGTGACGCGACCGATGCCCGGAATTTTCCCCACCGGCAGCGGAGCCAGGAATGCGGCTTCGGCTCCCGGTGGAATCCAGAGCAGCCCGCGCGGCTTGGCCTGTTCGGAAGCGACCTTGGCGACCAGACGCGTACGGCCCAACCCCATCGAACAGGGCAGACCGGTCCGGCTCCAGATTTCCTGCCGCAGGCGATGGGCCACAGCCAGCGGAGGCCCGAGCAGGCGTTCGGTGCCGGTCAGCTCCAGATAGGCTTCGTCAATCGAAACCATCTCCACGACCGGCGAATACCGTGCCAGGATGGCCGCGATGCGGTCGCTCCATTCCTCGTAGAGCTGATGCCGGCCTTCGAGAAACACAGCCTGCGGACACAGCCGTGCTGCGGTACGCAGCGGCATCGCCGAACGGATACCGAAGCGGCGCGCTTCGTAGCTGGCGGCAGCCACCACCCCGCGCTGATCCGGACGCCCTCCCACCACCACCGGCTTGCCGCGCAGCTCGGGACGATAGAGCAGCTCGACGGAAACGAAAAAAGCGTCCATATCCACATGGAGGATGCAGGCCTCAGACAACCGTGGTGCTGCGGGAGCCGGCGGCACCGCGGCCGTGGAGCCGATCTTGGAACGGAGGCGGGCCAGTCGGGGCATGGTACATCTCGCGGGTGAAGTCGTTCGGCTCTGCTCAAACGCGCCGGGCCGACAGTACCCGGGGAATGCCGGCCAAGTCGTGGGTCAAGCGGATTTGCTGCCAGACTCCTTCGGCTTCAAGCAGCGGCTGCACATGCGGCAGAGCATCGTAGCCCAGCTCCACCACCAGAATCCCACCGGAACGAAGCAGGTGCGCGGCCTGAGCGATCAGCGGGGCGTAGAACTGCTGGCCGGATTCGCCGGCAAACAGCGCCTGCGCCGGCTCGTGTGCGCGCACTTCGCGTGGCAGATGGTCCGCTTCGCGACGTCCGACGTAGGGCGGATTGCTCACAATCAGATCCAGCGGCCACACGGGCGGGCCGGCCAGAGCGTCCAGCAAATTGCACTGCAACAGATGCACGCGCCCGGCCACCCCGTGCCGGCAGGCATTGCGGCGCGCCACGGCCAGTGCCGCTGCCGAGATGTCCGTAGCGAACACCTGCGCGCCCGGCAGCTCGCAGGCCAGAGCAATCGCCAGGCAACCGGAACCGGTGCCGACATCGGCGATGCGCAGACCGTGGCCCCGGGGAAGGCCAGCTTCTTCTTCCTCCCAGGTGGGCGGCCCGAGCCGTTCCAGGGCGACTTCGACCAGGTGCTCGGTCTCCGGCCGCGGAATCAGCACGTCCGGCGTCACTTCCAGTTCCAGACCCCAGAACTCCTGCCGGCCGGTCAGATACTGCGTGGGCACGCCGGCGATGCGACGCTCGACAAGTTCGAAGTAGGCAGCGAGCTGGGACGCCTCGAGCGGCTGCTCCGGATGTGCATAGAGCCAGGCCCGGTCGCAGCCCAGGGTGTGCATCAGCAGCAGCTCAGCGGCCAGCGTGTGGGAAGGCACCGCCGCCGCCCGCAACCGGCGCATCGCTTCGCGGAGCGCGCTGCGAACATCGGCCGGGAGGCCCGCGCCAGCCGCCGGGAAGGCAGAAGGAATCATGGCAGACCCTCAGGCTTCGACGAGCTCTTTCTTCAACCGCTCGGCTTCGTAGTGGGCCACGAGCGCATCGAGAATCGGCCCCAGCTTGCCATCCAGCACGTCCTGGAGCTGGTGCAGGGTCAGTCCGATGCGGTGATCGGTCACGCGATTCTGCGGAAAATTGTAGGTCCGGATCTTTTCGGAACGGTCGCCGGTCTTCACCTGGCTGCGGCGCTCGGCGGCAATCTGTTCGTGCTGGCGGGCGCGCTCCATTTCGAGCAGACGCGTGCGGAGCACCCGCAGAGCCCGGGCCTTGTTCTTGATCTGCGACTTCTCGTCCTGGCAGGAAACCACCAGTCCCGTCGGCAGATGTGTGATGCGCACCGCCGAATAGGTGGTGTTGACCGACTGCCCGCCCGGACCCGAGGAGCAGAAGGTATCCACGCGGATGTCTTTCGGGTCGATCTTGACGTCGATTTCATCGGCTTCCGGCAGCACGGCGACGGTCGCCGCAGAGGTGTGCACGCGGCCCTGCTGCTCGGTTTCCGGAACGCGCTGCACGCGATGCACGCCGGATTCGTACTTGAGCCGGGAATAGACCTTGTGCCCCTGAATCGAGGCAATCACTTCCTTCAGGCCGCCCATCGAAGTCGGCGAGCTGCTGAGCACCTCCACGCGCCAGCCCTGCGATTCCGCATAGCGCGTGTACATGCGGAACAACTCGGCGGCAAACAGGGCAGCTTCTTCCCCGCCCGTCCCGGCCCGGATTTCCAGGATGACGTTTTTCTCGTCGTTGGGGTCTTTGGGCAGCAGCAGGAATTTCAACTCCTGCTCGGTGGCTTCGCGCCGCGCTTCCAGGGTGCGGATTTCTTCGTGGGCGAGCTGTTTCAGTTCCGGATCATCGGCTTCGTGGAGCATCTGGCGTGCGTCGGCCAGTTGCCGGCTGAGCTGTTTCCATTCGCGGTACTTGCCGACAATTTCCGAAAGCTCCGCATGCGCCCGCGCGAGCCGCTGAAACCGCGCCGAATCGGCCACCGCTTCGGGCGTGGCCAGCTGCGCAGCCAGCTCTTCATAACGGGCTTCGATCTGGTCGAGTTTTTCAAACAGGGTCAGCCGGGCCATCGGTGCCATCCAGACTTCGCCTCGCTGAACCGGGTCAGCGGGCAAGGGTGTACGCGTTTTCGGTCCAAGCGGAAGAGGACGGGAGCGTTCCTCGTGGAACGCCAGGGGAACGGCTAATAGAACGCAGCGATCATCACCAATCCTGCGCCCAGCATAACCCTGCACGCCAGCAAAGTCAAACAGCGGCCCAGCCCGGGTTGCCCAGGTGGGGTATACTCCGCGCAGCAGGAGCGAACCGGTGGCCGGCACACCGAGCAACGAACGCAACGACGAATGGCTGTGGGGCTTCTGGTATCCCGCAGCGCGGAGCACGCAGCTTCGCCGTGGCAAACTGCGCCCTGCCGAGCTGCTGGGTACCGCCCTGGTGCTCGGACGCGACGAGCAGGGCCGGGCCTTTGCGCTGTTCGATGCCTGTCCGCACCGTGCGATGCCGCTCAGTTGCGGCTGGTTCGACGGGCGGCTGGTCGAGTGCAGCTATCACGGCTGGAAGTTCGACCCGCATACCGGTCAATGCCGCGAAATCCCTTCCCTGGCGGGCCACGAATCGCTGCGCGTCGAACGCATCTACGCCCGACGCTTTCCCTGCGAAGAGCGGGATGGCTACGTGTGGGTCTTTCTGCCCGACCCGGAACGGCCGAACGAACCGGTGCCGCCACCGCCGGAATTGCCCGTCTTCAGCGAACGCTACACGCGCACCCACCTCGAGGCCGAGCTCCCCTGCACGATGGACAACGGCATCATCGGTCTGATGGACCCGGCACACGGACCGTTCGTGCATCAGGCCTGGTGGTGGCGCAGCCGGCGCAGCATCCGCCTCAAGGAGAAAACCTTCGAGCCGATTCCCAACGGCTTCCGGATCGTGCCGCATGAACCTTCGCCGAACAGTGCGCCCTATAAACTGCTGCGCATCTACGGCCATCCGGTCACGACCACAATCGAATTCGTGCTGCCGAACATGCGCCTGGAACAGATTCGCTGCGGGCCGTACTGGTTTTCCAGTCGGGCCACCGTGACGCCAATCCACCGCGAGCGCTGCCGCATCGATTTCGTGGCCGCGTGGAATCTGTTTCGCCGGGTTCCCTTTGTGGTGCCGCTGTTCCGCGCCTTTGGCCGACGGTTCATCGAGCAGGACCGCCGCACCATGGAGCTGCAGGCAGCCGGCGTGGCCCGTCAGCCGCGCATGATGCTGATCGACGATGCCGACCGGCCCGCGAAGTGGTACTTCCAGTTGAAAGCGCGGCACCTAGAAGCCAAACGCACCGGCGTCGAGCCGCCGCACCCTCTGCCCGGGCGGGTCACGCTGCGCTGGCGGAGCTAGCCCGGCGCGCACGGAAGGCTCCGAGCGTCACGAAACCGGCAAGCACCACCAGCAGGGCATCCCGCAGCAGCGTGGCCGGTCCCACCGCCTGGCCGATGCCAAAGCAGCCGCAGTCAATGCCCAATCCCCGCAGATAGGCCCACAGCATGGCCACCCAGAACCCCGCCAGCAGGGCCGTCACCAGCGGCGCCACATAGTGCAGCAGCCAGCCGGCCACCAGCAGCAGGCCGAGCAGCAGCTCCAGCCAGGGCAGTGCCCGCGCGACCACAATCACGCCCCACTCCGGCAGCAGACGGTAGGAATCCACCGAAAGCGCAAAGCGCTCCCAGGGTTGCGCGAGTTTGGTCCAGGCCGCATAGACAAACACGAGCCCGAGCACGCAACGCGCGACGAGCTGCGCACGAACTCTCATGGCGAGCCTTCCAGCAAACGGTCGAGATAGCGGCGCAGGATCGCGTAGCTGACCACGCCGACGACGGGCGTGGTTTCACCGCGATGGCGGATGAATGTGGTCGGCGTGGAACGAACCTGGAACGTGCGGGCCAGCGCACGGTCCGCTTCGATGGCCTGTTCGATTTCCTGCGCATCGAGCTGTTCGCGAATGCGCGCCATTTCCACTTCGGTCAGCCCGGCAGCCAGTGCCGCTTCCACGTCGCCGGTTTCGCTCCACAGTTTCTGTTTTTCGAACAGCACTTCGCTGGCCTTTTCGAACAGACCGGCCAGTGCAGCGGCGTTCATGTAGCGGGCGGCGCGATAGGAGTGGCGGTGGTTGACCGTGAGGCGGAAGATCAAGAAGACCTTGCCCGTGGCCACATAGTCCTTCATCAGCGGACGCAGCGTTTCCAGATGGTAGGTCGCGCAGGCCGGACACTGCATGTCGCTGAACACTTCCACGGTGATCGGCGCATCCAGCGCGCCGAAGCGCTTGCCTTGCTGCGCCACTGCCGGCAGAGCGGCCAGCGCCGGCAGGACGAGCAGAACGCAGAGCCGAAACGCAGTGCGCATGGGTTCCCCTTCCTTCTACGCCACTGCGGAGCAGCTTGCAAGCTGCAGGCGCGCCGCCGCGATTCACTGTCCGGCAGCCGGGAAGGCCCGGTGAACGAGGAAAAGCACTCCAGCCGTCGCTGCGCCGGCGGGCAGCACCACCCACGGGTTCGTCGCCAGCACCACCGAGGCTCCTTCGAACAGAACACGCCAGAGCAACTCCGCCAGCACGGGCCGCAGCCACGGCCCGACCCCGCCGAGCACCCACAGCAATAGCCCGGACAGACCAGCCCCGGCCAACGCCCAATGCCAGGCACGGCAGGTTCGCAGCGACATTACGCGGCGCAGCAGAAACGCGAAGACCAGAGTCGGAAAACTGCCCGTGAGCAAACAGAGAAAGTAGAGATTCAGCAACCCGGGCTGCGGCACTCCGGCCAGACGCCGCTCCAGCCAGAGCGAGCCGGCCAGGGCCAGGCTGCCCACCGCCACCGCAGCGAAGTAGTAGGCCAGACTGCCTCGGCGGGTCACGGGCTAGATACGGCGCGTGAGGTTGGGAAAATCGAGCCAGACTTTGACGCCGCAGAAATGCGATCCCTCGGTGCAGATCGGCGTGGCCACGCCGGCGCGAACATGACACGGGGGCCCGATGTAGCGCACCAGCTCCGGGTGGACGGCACGAACCTGCTCCAGCTCCTCCATCGAGGCCTGGTAGATCTCCTCCTGTGCGTTGAAGCAGGTGCGCATCTGCCATTTGTGCATCAGGTGGAGCAGCGAACCGGACTCGACCAGCCGGATCGCCCGGGCATTGGGCAACAGATAGAGGGCGATTTCGGGCGGCACGCCCCGGTCGAGCAGCTCGTTTTTGGCCTGCCAGGCTTCCGCCATGGCCTGCTCGTAGCCTTCGCGGGCGCGCGGATTGGAGCGGATCAGCGCAGGGAGGATGAAATCCGGCGAACGCGTGTCGGTGAGCGTGAGCAGGGGACGCGAGCCGGGCACCATGCGGTGGCGTTGATCCTGACTGTCGGCAGCGTGGCTGATTTTCTTGGCGAACGTGTAGTGGGCGTGCTCGAGGGCGCGCATCGCCGGCGCATGCACACCCACGTTGAGCGTCTGCAAGCGGTAGGGATTGCGCGCGGGATTCAGCAGCCGCTCGAGCGCTTCGGCATCGCTGCACTGCTGCTGCGTCTGACCGAGCACGGCGCGGAAGGCTTCGGCCACAACGGCAGGCGCCTGCGGAGAAAATGCGATCAGTCTGGAGGTGCGGCCCTCGAGACGGGCATCGAACTCGCGCACGAACCGCTCCGCTTCGGTCGCATCCAGCGGGCGCCAGTGCCATTCGGGCAGCGCGGCGCGATCCAGGGGAGGGTTGTCGAAGCGGTCGAAGAACTGCGGGTCCACGCGGCGCACGCACTCCACCATCTCGCCGATCACCTGACGGGCTTCGTCCGGGGTGTCGCAGGCGGCCTGCATGCGCCAGAGCCGGTGCAGGACGATGCCGCTCAGCGTGTGCACCAGCGTGGTGAACGCAGCCACGGGCAACACGTAGCGGGCCACCTCGATGGCACGCTTTTCAGCCTGACGCTCGACCTTCTGCACCCGCTTCGGGTGCGACATCGAGCTGAGGTGCCAGATCTCGGCCAGGATGGCCCGCGCGTCGGGCCGGAGCAGTTCGGTCAGCTCGCGATACCAGTGCCAGGCACGAGCAATGGCGCGTTCGTAGATGCGCCGCTCGGCCGGGCCGAACTTCTGCGACTCCGGAGGAATGTAGGCGCGCGGCTGGTCCAACCGCACATAGCGTTGTGACTGCTGCTCGGAGTTGTAGAACGGATGCGCGTGGAGCAGCGACCAGACCAATTGCCGGCTGACGTTTTCCAGGCCGAACTCGAAATGGGCATGCTGATAAACCGTGTGATGGCCGGCATAGAAGGTGGCCGCGCCGATGGTGAGCCGCTGCTTGTCGGTAATTTCCTCAGGTTCGATCAGACGGGGCGCGTAGCAGGTGCGCGCCGCGGCGATGGCATGGTCATAGGGCCGCGCGAACCAGTTGCGCAGGGTGACCCGCGGCGGCGCGGTTTCGACCCGTTCCGGAACCGGGATGTGCGCCGGCAGCGTCGCCATCGCTCGGCACTCTAACAACCTGTGCGAACGGCGTCAACGCAAGAAGTGGTGAGAATCTGCCGGTGCCGCGCGCGCTCGCTGCGGCAGGCAGCCAGGCTACTTCTTGCGGTCGGCGTACTTGCGCTGGAAACGTTCCACCCGGCCGGCCGTATCCACCAGCTTCTGTTTGCCGGTGAAGAACGGATGGCAGTTCGAGCAGATCTCGACCCGGATCATCGGGCCTTTGTAGGTGGAGCGCGTCTGGAAGGTGTTGCCGCACGCGCAATGCACGGTGACTTCGTGGTAGTCCGGATGGATGTTTGGTTTCACGGCAGGCTCCCGGCGCTGGCCGGTCTGCGCGGAGCCTCGTGCAGCAGACTCACTCCGCGTCGCTAGGCCGGCGCAAAACCCCATTTTACGCGATTCGGCCGCACCCGCCAAGCGCGCCGCAAAGCAGGGGCCATTTTGTTGTTGTGGTCTTCCTCGAGAAAATCGGCCACATCTCAACCGGTAGAAATGAAAACTCACGTTGTGTAGCGAGCCCCGCTCACCTGCGCGCACAGCAACCGACTGCTTGCGTAGCGTGTCAGCCGTTGACAAGACGGAAGAAGCTGAGTGGCTCTGCATTCCTAACCTCTAAGAAGAATTTCCGCAAAATTCAAAGTTGCCGCGGTCGGTTGCTACTAAAAGCAGTGTTGAATCAGAACTCGCAGCGAAACCAAGCGATTTTCGCTGGGGCCGGCGATAAAGTTTGTTCCATGCACCATTTGCCTTCAGAGAAAACTTAAGCGCTCACGGAACTCCTCATAGACAAGAATTTCTACAAATTTCACCATATAATGAATCGTCGTTCCCCCGCAGTTTCTCAGAGTGGAAACAGGGTAGGTTCTGGGCATGTTTAAAGTGCTTCTTTGGCTGGCGATCGCTATCCGTCTGGCTGTTGTCCTTGTTGCATGGACGCAGGTCGTACCGTCATGGTCAGGGGGTGGCGATAGCGGCGCTTACATTGCCCTGGCAGAATCTCTTTTGTCTGGTGCCGGCTACACCTACGCGGGCCAACCCACCGCGTTTCGTCCTCCTGGCTATCCATTGCTCCTTGCGGGCGCAATGTGGGTCTTCGGAGAATTCTGGCCGGTTGCTATCCGGCTGCTCCAGTTCGCATTGGGAATACACACTGCGTTTATTGTTGGAGAAGTTGCTGCACGGTTTTGGGATTCTGAGGTTCGTCGCCCGGCGATCATCCTAGCGTTGTGGCATCCGGGACTTATCTACATAACGACCCTCATAGGCACAGAATCTTTCGGGGCGTGGGCAATTGCGTTTTTTCTAGGTTTAGCCCTTCGAGGAAGAATTGTCAGCGGGGCACTGCTAGGCATCGCGACGCTGTTCCGACAGGCTGCGCCTGTTCTATGCTTGCCCCTACTGCTTACGCTCAAACCTTGGAAAAAATGGGTATTAGCGGCAGGACTGGCGGCACTGATCGTTTTGCCTTGGGCTGTGCGGAACTGGTACTCGCTCGGCAGTTTTACACACTCTACTTACACCAATATTACCCTCTTGGCGGGCATACTTGACCCTACTGGCCGAACACAACCCAGCAAAGCACCGCTTATGAAACACACGCTTGGTTGGAGCATCGCGGATTACGAAACAAACAACCCGCAAATGCAGTTTCCCGGGGAACTGGATATGACGCGTTCCGCAATGGAGAAATACCGAGAAATTCTAGTCGCCGATCCGTATCTGCCGGTTCGAGTCCTACCGGAAAAGTTGGGGGCGTTTTGGCTGAGCTTGGACATGCTAGGTTATAGTCCGTTGAGGGCACTGGCCGTGCTGTACTGGTATAGCCTGTTCGGTCTCGTGCTTGCGGGTTTCTTCATCCCTAGTCTTCGTCATAGGTACTTCGCTCTGGTCTGGCTAGTTACGATAACCCTGGCACACGTTCCCTTCTGCATGAACACACGACTTCGGATTCCTTTCGCGGATGTTGTAGTGATTGCATTGGCTGCAGGAGTGGCTGCAAGGTTTCGGTGGGGTCGCTGGCTTGGCTCAGAAACATTGGTCCCCAAGCGACCTTCATGAATAACCTGCTACCCCATGGGTATGGAAGCCGCGCGGCCATCAAAGGTTTTGACCTGAATCCAAATGTCAGGGCATCCGGTGTCTTTGGTTGGGCAGTTCGTGCAGAGCGGTACCTGATCTACGTATACCTCATTGGTACTTGTCAACCGAGATTGTCTTTGCGGGTGCCAATGGGGTTTTACGGACTCAGCGACTGGCGTTCCTAACCTAAGCACCTTCTCGTTACCTTCGATTCCCCATGCCCGTGTTCCCACCCGTTTCGACAGTGAACCCTAGAAGTGCGGATTGCACTGGATGGTGAGCCTGCCCGGTCACACTAGGTCCCATCCAAGGCGTGACAGTAAGTTCCTTTGGGATATCGCTCGAAACTACTTTTCCTCTTCCATCTGTTCGACGAGGTAGTTCTCCAGACCCAGTTGCTCGATCAGTCCGAGCTGCGTTTCCAGGAAATCCACGTGCTCTTCTTCGTCTTCGAGGATTTCGCGCAGCAATTCGGCGGAGGCATTATCGCTGTGCTTGCGAGCGGTTTCGATGGCGCGGTTGTAGCTGGCCACCGCCATCTCTTCCAGAGCGAGGTCGTTCTGCAACTGCTGCTGCACCGATTTCCCGATGCGCAGCTTCATCGTTTCCGCCATCTGCGGCGTGCCTTCCAGGAACAGAATCCGTTCGATCAGTTTTTCGGCGTGTTTCATTTCGCCGATGGCCTGCTTTTTCGTTTCGTGAGAGAGGCGGTGATAGCCCCAGTTCTCCTGCATCTCGGCGTGCACGATGTACTGGTTGATGGCGGTCAGCTCTTCCTTCAGCATCTCGTTCAGGACCTTGAGCACTTCCGGATTCCCTTTCATAGTCGCTCGTCTCCTCTGGTGCAGTTCGCTTCTATTTTACTCCAGCACAGCGAAAAACGCAGGCAAAGCTGTGCAAATCGGCTCCCGGCGCACCGCAACTTTGCTGTTTTCCACGGGGGCGAACCGGTACAATAACTGCCGTTAAAAAAGCGACGCTCCAATGACCCTGTTTCGACGCTCGCGACTGCGCCGCGCCGGACTCTGGTTGCTGACGGCCCTTGCGGTGGGGATGCTGGTTTCCGTCCTCCTCTGGGGACGGCCGCAGCCGCCCGCCTTCACGCTGGAGCCGGCGGGTCCAAGCCAGTGGCGCATCACGCATCACGGCAACCCGGGCGAGTCCTGGCAGGCGTTCGATGGCGATGGCGACGGCGTGCTCGACCGTTTCGTAACCTCAGACGGCGAATGGACACCCCCGTCGCGTCTGCACCGGCCGCCGCAGCGCTGGCTGGTGGTGTGCATTGACGCCGTTCCCTTTGGCGTGATGGAGGAGCTCTGGCAGCGCGGCCACTTCCGCGAATTCCACCGTCCCTCGGCGCTGGTCAGTACGTTCCCTTCGGACAGCGAACTGGCCATCGCTGCGGCCCTGCACGCACCGCCCGGGCCCGGCTACGAACACCAGTACTTCGACCGCGCCGCAAACCGATTGCGCGGCGGCGTGTTCCTGACGCTTTCCGGACGCCGCATTCCGTACCTGCAGCGGTTCGACTACGTTGCGCCGGGCTGGCACAAGTCTGTCCAGTATGTGCTTGTGCGCCGGGGCTGGCATGCCGAAATGGGGCGGCTGCGACGACTGTTTCGGCAGGCGCAAAAACCGGTCTTGCATGTGCACGTCTCCAGTGGTGACCCGCTGTTTCACATGTTGCCCCGCGTCGAAGCGCAACAGTTGCTGCTCGAATTCGAAGACGTGATCCGCGAAGCTTATTACGCGGGCCGAGGAGAGCTGGGCATCCTGCTCTGGAGCGATCACGGCAATTCGATGGTGCGCAGCCGCAACGTGCCGCTCGATGCCCTGCTCCGGGCGCGCGGCTGGCACCGCACCGATGCCCTGCGTGCGCCGCGCGACGTGGTTGTGCCGGCTTACGGTCTGGTCGGATTTTTCGTCGCTTACTGTGCTCCGGAAGCGGTGGCTGAACTTGCCGCCGATCTGGCTTCCCTGGAAGGCGCCGAACTGGTCATCCACCGTGCGCCGGAACCGAACACGGTTGTCCTCCTCGCTGCCGCAGGCAGTCGCGCCCGGCTCCGCTGGAACGATGCCGGCACCCGCTATCGCTATGAACCCGAACATGGCGATCCACTGGAACTTGTGCCCGTCTTCGCCGAACTGGCCGCAGCAGGCCGGCTGGATGCCGAAGGCTGGGTGGCCGACGCCGACCTGTTCGCCGCCACCGCCCGTGCGCGACTACCCGATGCCGTTGCGCGCATTCGCGCCTGGGCCAGCGCCGGACAGGTGGAAAACCCTGCGGACATTGTCGTGAGTCTGAAGCCGGGCTACTACCAGGGCAAAGGGTTGTTCGATCGCATCGTGACGATGGAAGGAACGCACGGTGCACTCGAGCGGGATTCCTCGCTCGGCTTCGCCATGGGAACCGACCCGCTGCCGGAAACGCTGCGCCTTCGGGACCTGCTCCCTGCCGAACTGCGGCCCCGCAACTGAGGGATGGCCCGGTGCGTATCGCCGGCACACACGAGCTGGTTGCGGCCGGCTAGAACTCTCCCTGCTTGAGATACTGCACGCCATAGCGGAGCAATTCCGTGCCCGACTGCTCCAGAGCATAGACGATGCGACCCCGCACGGGCGGACCCGGGCTGTGGGAGTGGTAGGGCGCGATGACGTCGATGCGCTGGCCGACGGGATACCGCTGCGCACTGAGGAAGCTCAGGCCATCGCGCGAGAGGTCGATGCATTTCACCATCTCCTCGCCGAAGCCAGGCCGACGGATCAACGCCATCACATTCATGCGCGCACGCGATCGGCGGCGACGTTCGCTGCGGCGCGGTTCGCGGGTTGCGGGCCGGCGCTCTTCCTCCTCTCCAATCGACCGGGGCTCATGTTCGACCCACTTCCACAGCGTAACCTCGTCGCAGTGCGGACACTGCCGCGTGACCATGCCCGCCGTCCGCAGCACATGGGCTTCGCTCCGATTCAGATGCACATCCCTGCGCGTCCGACATTGCTCGCACACCAGCAGGAACCGCTCCGCTTCCGGCGCACACTGAGGTTCGACGAACCTCAACTGATACAAAAACTCTTCGCCCTGTGGCTCGGCACGGATCATCCGCACCAAAATTTCGTCGGAAGTGTCTTCCCGCTGCAGATGCAGCTCATAGTCGGGAAGCAGCTTGCTTTTCAGAACCAGAGAGCAACCCTGCGCGTCGGCCGTGACCAGTTCGGCTGACTCACTGAAGTACCGGCCGCAGGCATCCAGCCCGGAAAGGCGGACACGCTGGCCCCGGTGCAGGCGGACCCCGCCCCCAGACGTTTTGATGGTCATGGGAATCCGTACGGAAGGGGACTCTAACGTAGCACAGACAGAGGCCGCCGCAAAGCCATTCGTGCGACCGGTGGCGAAACCGGCATCGGTCGCCGCCCGGGCCAAGGACACGCCTGTGCGAAGCGCGGCTACCCGCGAAGTGCCGTAGCGATTTCGCGGGCTACCTGCCGCGCGCGCTCCAGCTCGTGCGGTTCAAACGAGATGGCGGCCACACGCGCATGGCCGCCGCCCCCGTAGCGCTCGCACAGCGCAGCCAGATTTTTCAGGTTCGGGTCTTCGCGCCAGGGGTTCGAGCCGACCGAAACTTTGGCACGCTCGGCCGACGCGCTGACCCCGACCGAATAGAGGGCATCGGGAAACAGATAGTAGGGGATGAATTTGTTGTAGCCTTCCAGGTCATCTTCGCTGACGTCGAAATAGACCACGCCGTTGCGCGATTCGGCGCGCGCGCCAAGCACCTGGATCGAACGCTCGTGCCGCCGCGCGAGCTCGGGCAGATGCTCGGCGACCAGGGGCAGACGCACGACGTCGGCCAGCGAACGAGAGGCGAGCTCAGGGATCAGTCGTGCAGGCAGGCCCGGCTCCGGGGCCGCTTCGATGACCAGCGCCAGTTGCAGCGCCGGTTCGGCCAGCCCAACCGCTATTTCCGGCGAGGCGAACTGCGCGCCATCGATCACGTCGCCCCAGTGAATCAGCTCGGCCAGGGGCGTCGGATCGAAGCCGAACCGGGCAGCCGTGACGTCGGCGAGCAGCTTCGTACAGGATTTATAGTTCGGATCGTAGAATTTCCTTCCCGAGCGGTCCTGACGAAAATGTTCGGCGTCTTCCGGCGAGAGGAACGCGCTCTGGTGGTGATCGAACCACCAGGTCAGTCGCGGGGAACTCGAGTACTTGAAGTCCACAATGACGTTCTCATCGCCATCGAAGACCTCGCCGGCAAATGGCCGGGTGGCCCGGTGCGTCATGCCGGTGAAGGCAAACGTGGCATCGGCACGAATGCGTTCGCGGTAGAAGCGGAAAAACACTGCAGCCGATGCCGCTCCGTCAAAACAGCGATCGTGGAAGCAGAGCCGAACCTTCACCGCGGCCTCACACCCGCAGCGCAAAATTCCACGCCGGGGAAAGCCAACTAAGATGGACGCCAGCCAGAAGGTTGTCAAGCGAAAAGCCCGTGGCGACGAGCCGAAAAAAAATTCCGCGGCCGTGATGCGTCCCGGCACGCCCGTGCCGGCGCCGGCCGCCGGCCGCTAACACAAGGAAAGATGCCTCGCCTGCTCGAAGCGCAATTGGAGAACGTCGCCGGATTCAGTAGAATGCGCGCCACATGCCGACCGCACCGCACGCATCCGAACGCGCCACCCGCCGCTGGCTCGGTCTGGAATGGCCTGCGCAACTGACCACTGCCGAGCGCCGCACGCTGCTGGCGGGCGGGCTCGGCTGGATGCTGGACGCGATGGACTTCATGCTGCTGGCCATGGTGCTCGACGACGTGATGCGCCATTTCGCCGTGGGAAAGGACGTCGGCGGACTGCTCAGCTCGGCGGGGCTGCTGGCTTCGGCGGTCGGCGGTGTGCTGTTCGGTTTTCTGGCCGACCGCATCGGACGCACGCGCGCCCTGATGCTTTCGATCCTGGTTTTCTCACTGGCCAGCGGTGCGTGCGGGCTGGCGCAATCGGTCGCGCAACTCGTCCTGTTCCGCACGATTCTCGGCCTGGGCATGGGCGGCGAGTGGAACACCGGCGCGGCCCTGATCGCGGAAACCTGGCCCGCGGCCCATCGCGGCAAAGCGCTGGGTCTGATGCAATCCTGCTGGGCCATCGGCGAAATGCTGGCGGCCGCAGCGACGCTGCTGGTCTTGCCCCGGTTCGGCTGGCGCGCCGTGTTTTTTGTCGGCGTGTTGCCCGCGCTGCTCGTGCTCTGGATCCGTCGCCACGTGCCCGAGCCGGAAATCTGGCTCGCGCGCGGCCGCCGCCAGCCGGTCCGGCTGCGACTGCTCTGGCAGCGAAGCGATCTCCGCCGGAATGCGCTGCTGGCCACGGCCATGAACGCGTGCGCGATGTTCGGCTACTGGGGGCTGTTCACCTGGATTCCGACCTACTTGAAAGCTCCGGTGGAGGAAGGCGGGCGCGGCCTGACTGTGCTGACCTCGATGACCTGGCTGATCGTGATGGCGATCGGGAAATGGTTTGGCTACACGCTGTTCGGGTTTGCGGCCGACCGCTTCGGCCGGCGGCGCAGCTACTGCTTCTATCTGGTGGTGGCGGCGGCGCTGGTGCCCGTCTACGGAATGGTGAGCAGCCCGCTGGTGCTGTTGTGGCTGGGGCCCTGGGTGGCGTTTTTCGGCACCGGTTATTTCAGCGGTTTCGGCACCATCGCCTCGGAGCTGTTTCCCACCGAAATCCGCGCCACGGCGATGGGGTTGACGTACAACATCGGTCGCGGCTTCTCGGCGCTGGCGCCCTACGCTGTTGGCGCGCTGGCGCTGCACGTGGGCCTGGGTGCAGCCTTCCTGCTCCAGGCCGGAGCCTTCCTTGCGGCAGCTCTGCTCGCCCTCCTGCTGCCCGAGACGCGCGGGAAGGTGCTGGAATAACGGTCCGGCAGTCGCGCACGAACCGGCGAAACCCAGCGCGACGGCAAACGTCCCCACTGCCCCGCCAAAGAAGTAGAAAAACACGGCCATTGCTGGTCAGGCAGCATGCCGGCTGTGTTTGAATTGACAGGGACAGAACTTTTCTTTACATCGCGTCTTGATGGTGCCCGGGCTACCATTCCGAGCTCCCGCTTCGGGAAAGGAAGTGAAACGATGCGCCGAATGAACGGGGAACGATTCGCGGTGTCGCTCGTCGTGGCTTTCGTCGTGGCTTTCATCGTGGCGACGCTGTTCGATATCGTCCTGAACGGAATGGTGCTGCGCGGCGCCTTCGAAGCTGGGGCACAGTCCTGGCGCCCGTCCGACGAGCTGAATCGCCTCGTCCCGCTGGGATGGTTGGTGATGCTCCTGATGTTCCTGTTCTTTGGTCTCTTGTTCGTTCACAGGCAGTGGGGAGGGGTGCGCCGAGGGCTCGAGTTCGGCTGCTGGCTGGCGGCTGCAGCTGGAGTCGCCGGGATGGCCACGCTCGTGCCCTGGCCCGCGCAGGGCTGGTCGGGACGGGCATACAGCAGGCCGGAAATGTCTTCCTCCTCGGTCTGTGCTTCGGCTGGTTGTATCGAGAGCAGGACAATCTGAACACCAATCCGAACTGAAAGAGGAGTACCATGGCACGTCGAATTGCGAACTACCTGATTCCCATTTTCGCGGGACTCGTCTTCCTTGCGGCTTCGGTTCCCGGAGAGACCCGGGAACCGGGCAGCAATCCGCAGGGAAGTACAAGCGGACAGGAATCGCTCCGCGGGATCGAAAAAAAGGACATTCGCATCTTCGTTCTGTACGATGAAAGCGAAACGCCTTCCGAGCAGGCCGCGGCACTGACCCGTGCTGCGACGGCCGACGCCGTGGCTTCGGGTGCGAAGCTCACCAAAGCGGATGCCGCCAGAGCCGCAGGAACTGCGACACCCGTGGACGACTCCCCGCTGGTCTTTCTTTCGGCAGCAAAACAGAACGCGGAAGATTGCAGCCAGCCGGGTTGCGTGAAAAGCGACATGGGCTGCTTCTGTTTCCGACTGCTCGACGTCGATAAAGTTGTGCTTTCTGACATTCCTGTTGATGAGCCCGTGTTAACAGGTCCCATCGTCATCAAGGGCAAAGGCTCTTCCACCGGAGGAACTGGGGGACGTCTTGCCAGCCCGAAAAGAACCGTTATTCTCGTTCTCGGCGACTCGCTGCCGAAGAAGCTGAGCAGCCCCGATTGGTGGAAGCGCAATCGAGCCTGGTTCGAGCAGGAAGTGTGGGCGAAAATCAAGGCGTCGCCCACGACGACAAATGTGACCATCAAGACCAAGTCATCGCCACCGTAAATCACCGCCATCCCGGGTTCCCCGGGCTCAGCGCCTGAAGCCGGCAAAAAGAACGCCATTGCCGAGCGGATGGTGGGCGAGTCCTTTCGGAGTCCGTGCCGAGAATCGCTCGAAAGCCTTCGCCAGCCTGCGCATGGCGCGCGCAGTCAGTGGGAAGAAATCTTGCCTGGCGACATGCGAAGGCGGCGCTTCGCACCGCCCCTGCGGACGCCGAAAGCGCAGATAGAAAAGCTGAGCGGCACGAGTGTTTTAGAACTAAGAAAGGAGAGGAACAAACGACCATGACGCACCGAGTCTCCGTCTCTTTGATTTCCATCGCGGCCGCCCTGGCTTTCATCCTGGTCGGGGTTGGCCTTACGTCCTATGCACCAGCCCAGGAGCGACAGCCGGGCCCGCTGCAGCGCAGACTCCCGGAGGCTACGCCGAAGGTGCTCGAGAGCGTACCCCCGATCGAGGCCCAGCGGCAGGTGGCGGATGTCGCCCGCCGGGTGCGTCCTCAGGTGGAGGCAGCCTTCACACAGGCCGCCGCTGATTTCGGAGAGCGCATCCAGCTCAACAGCATGATTCTTTACGCCGGACTCGATGGAACCGTCGCAGCCAACGTGGCCCTAGAAGGGTTCGAGAACGTGCGCGCTGAAAATCTTGCGGTCCCGCGGGGTGGCGGCAGACCCGCACCGGTTGTGCTCGAAGGCAGCCTCACCAAGAGTCTCCTCGTCTTCACCTCTCGCGACCTCTCGCCAGAGGCACCGGCCGGGTTCTACCTCGTTCGCCTGCGGCCCCGGGGCAGCCAAATCATCGCCGAGTTCCTCACTCGCGAAGGGCGCCCCGTCTACCAGGCACCGGCCACCGTGACGGAGGCCGGACAGGAAAACGCCCGCATGGCCCCGATGTGCACCATCGGGCCGCACGGCGAACTCATCCTGTTCGACTACCACGACGCACTCAAAGACGTGGTCATCGAAGCACGGCTATCCCCGTCCGGCCGCAGAGCCCTCTCCGGTGCGACGGGCGGTGATGCGGATTCTTCGCGGCGGTTGACCGGGGCAGCCGGAGAGATTATCTCGGCCGTCCGGCAGTTGCCCCGGCAGCATCAGCACAATGTAGTTCTGACCGGACCGGGAGCAACCGCCCGCTGGATCATCCGGTGGTGCTACGAAGCCGGCCAGCAAGTGGCCTGTGCGTGCAAGAGATACCAGTCCGGCAATTATGTGGAATGGTGGTGCACGACAAGCGCTGGTCATATCCTTCACTGGAGTTATTTTGTGTACGACTGATTTCACTCTGCGAAACAATGCTGGAGATCGAGCGGGCGAGGGGTCGGAAAAACCCTCGCCCGCTGAATATGGCATTCGCCGGTGCCAGCCGGATCGAGCTCGATTCCATTGCTCGAGCCTGTCCGTTATCTCCCTGCAGAGATCAACAAAACGATTGCGTGCCGAAGACAGAGCTGCCCGCGGCCAGGTGTCTCGCTGAACTGTCTTTGAAAAGGGCCGCTGGCTTGCAATGACCGGCGCCCACTCGTCCCTTTCGCGAGCTTGAAAAAAGTTTCTAAGCGAAACTCCGGCTGCCCGGTGAGCGCCAGCGTGCAGGGCGACTTCCCGGACCCACCTTTGCTCTCCAGTCCGACGGAGTGAACAGAAGCGAGCAGCACAATACATCCCGCGATGAGCAGAACTTCAGACTGAGACAGGTTCCGGGCTCCGATCGCACGACGGCAACGAAACGACGAGCGGGCGGAGACAGCCAGCGCCCTTCTCGGAAGGCGTGCGCGTTGTCGGTCTGGCCTGCGCTGCGCAAAGCATTTCCTTCCGGGAACACTTCTTGCAGTACGGTCTTGTGCGCAATGCTGCTACAATAAGCGGCTGTTGCTGACGTCACGAGTCGAGCGGCCCACTTCCGGTCCCCGTCGCGCCCGGAAACGAAATCATCGCCATGAGTTTGATGAAACAGACCCTGGGTGTCCTGCTGGCCGGCGGCCAAGGTGAACGGCTCTGGCCGCTGACGCGCGACCGCGCCAAGCCGGCCGTACCGTTCGGAGGCATCTACCGTATCGTCGACATCACGCTGTCGAACTGCATCAACAGCGATCTGCGGCGCGTCTTTGTCCTGACCCAGTACAAGGCGCTCAGCTTGAACCGGCACATCCGTCAGGCCTGGTCGCCGCTGGTCGGGCTGGGTGAATTCATCGAAGTGCTCCCGCCGCAGATGCGGGTTTCCACGAACTGGTACCTGGGCACCGCCGACGCGGTGTATCAGAACATCTACTCGATCGGCAGCGAGCCTTCGAACTACGTGCTGATTCTTTCCGGCGACCACATCTACAAGATGGACTATCAGAAGATGATCCGCCAGCACGTGGATTCCGGTGCCGACGTGACCCTGGCCACGATCGAGATGGACCCCGAACAGGCGCGCGGCCGATTCGGCGTGATCGAAACCGATCGGGAGGGACGCGTCGTCGGATTCGAAGAGAAACCCCAGGAACCGAAGCGCAGTGCCTTCAATCCCAGCAAATGCAACGCTTCGATGGGCATCTATGTGTTCAACACCCAGTTGCTGATCCCGATCCTGATCGCCGATGCCGAAGACCCGAAATCCGGGCACGACTTCGGGCACGACATCCTTCCCAAGATCTACCCGAAGTATCGCGTCTATGCGTACAACTTCATCGACGAAAACAAGAAGGAGGCCCTGTACTGGCGCGACGTCGGCACGATCGACGCCTACTATGAAGCGAACATGGACCTGGTGGCCGTTTCGCCGGTCTTCAACCTGTACGACAAGGCCTGGCCGATCCGCACCTGGCAGCAGCAGTACCCGCCGGCAAAATTTGTTTTTGCGGAAGAAAACCGGATGGGAGTCGCGACGGACTCGATCGTGGCCGGCGGATCGATCATTTCCGGCGGGCGCGTGAATCGTTCCATCCTCGGCTACGACGTACGGGTGAACAGCTATAGCCAGGTGGAAGATTCCATCATCTTCAATCATGTGAACATCGGCCGGTATGCCCGCATCCGTCGTGCGATTATCGACCGGCACGTCAACATCCCCGAACGCACCGAAATCGGATACGACCCGCAGGCAGATGCGGAACGCTATTTCGTCAGCGAGCAGGGAGTCGTCGTGGTGGTGCGCAAGGAATCCATGCTGGAAGAACCAGAATGACGCGGGAGAGTCGGGATCTGCTGTTCTGTCATCCGGGTGCGGCAGATTCCCTCTCAACGATTCCGATCGTTCCTGAAGAAACACGAGGACATCATGGGGACAACCATCGTTCGCGTTCACGGCCGGCAGATTCTGGACAGCCGCGGCAACCCGACCGTCGAGGCCGACGTTGTGCTCGAGGGCGGTATCCTGGGCCGCGCGGCGGTGCCTTCGGGAGCTTCCACCGGCGAGCACGAAGCCATCGAGCTGCGCGATGGCCACCCGGCTGAATATCTGGGCAAATCGGTCCGCAAGGCCTGCGCTAACATCCAGAGTGTTCTGGCCCCGGCGCTGACCGGCATGGACGCTGTCGATCAGCGCGCGGTGGACCGTCGTCTGCTGGAGCTGGACGGCACACCCAACAAATCCAAACTGGGGGCGAACGCGCTGCTGGCTGTCTCGATGGCCACGGCCCGGGCCGCGGCCGCAGCGCTGGGTTTGCCGTTGTATCGGTACCTGGCCCGTTATTCCACCGTGCCGGATGCCACCCTGCTCCCCGTTCCTATGATGAACATCCTGAATGGCGGCGCCCATGCCGACAATTCGGTGGATCTGCAGGAGTTCATGATCCTGCCGCTCGGCGCCACGTCGTTCAGCGAAGCGCTGCGCATGGGGGTCGAAGTCTTCCACCACCTGCGAAGCGTGCTCAAACAGCGAGGCTATTCCACGGCTGTCGGCGACGAGGGCGGCTTCGCACCGAATCTGCGCTCCAACGAAGAAGCCATCGAAGTGGTTCTGGAAGCCATCGCGGCCGCCGGCTACCGCGCCGGCGAGCAAATCGCGCTGGCGCTGGATCCGGCGACCAGCGAATTCTACGATTCGAAAAGCGGCCAGTACGTCTTTCGCAAATCCGATGGATCGGTACGCGACCGCGAGCAGATGGTGGCCTTCTGGCGCGAATGGGTGCGGAAGTATCCGATTGTCTCCATCGAAGACGGTATGGCCGAAGACGACTGGGACGGCTGGGCCCTGCTGACCCGAGAGCTGGGCGGCCGGGTGCAGTTGGTCGGCGACGATCTGTTCGTCACGAACACGGCGCGGCTCCGTCGTGGCATTCAGGAAAACGTCGGCAATGCCATTCTGATCAAACTGAATCAGATCGGCACTGTCAGTGAAACCATCGAAGCCATCGAGATGGCTCGCCAGGCGCGATACGCTTCGATTGTTTCCCATCGTTCCGGCGAAACCGAAGACACCTTCATTGCGGACTTCGCCGTGGCGATGGGCACGGGACAGATCAAAACCGGATCGGCCTCGCGGACAGATCGCGTCGCGAAATACAACCAGTTGTTGCGGATCGAGGAAGAGCTGGGCAGCCATGCGCGTTTTGCCGGTCGCGCCGCTCTGGCGACTTCCCGCTAGCGTGCTTCTCGAGCCGTTCGCACAGACCCACAGAGCCGTCGGGCCTCGGTTGACGTCCGTGCGATACCGTCTGCAGGTTTCGTTCTGGCCAGAGTGCGTGTATGCTGACCGGCGATGACCAGACGACCGCGACCCGTTGTGCTGACTGTTCTGGACGGCTGGGGTTTCTCCCCGGAAACGAACGGCAATGCGATTGCCCTGGCGCGCACACCCACCTACGACCGACTGCTGGCCCGCTACCCGCACACCCTGGTGCAAACCTCGGGGAAAGCCGTCGGGCTACCCGAGGGGCAAATGGGCAACAGCGAAGTCGGACATCTGAATCTCGGCGCCGGTCGCATCATCCACATGGACATCACGCGGATCGACCTGATGATCGAATCCGGCGCGTTGTTCACCCATCCGCTGCTGCTGCAGGCGATGCAGCGCGGACGCGAACGCCAGTTGCACCTGCTCGGCCTGGTGAGCGATGGCGGAGTCCACAGTCATATTCAGCACCTGTTCGCGCTGCTGCGCATGGCCCAACAGAACCGGGTCGAGCGCGTCTTCGTGCACTGCTTCCTCGACGGCCGCGACACACCCCCGGACAGCGGCAAGGATTACCTCCGCCAGCTCCAGCAGAAACTCCGCGAATATCAGACCGGCGCCATCGCGACCGTGATCGGGCGCTACTACGCCATGGACCGTGACAACCGCTGGCCGCGCATCCAGCGCGCCTATCGCGCCATGGTCCACGGGGAAGCCGAGTACAAAACCACCGACCCCATCGCCGCCGTGGTGGCCAGCTACGAGCGGGGCGTCACCGACGAATTCGTGGAACCCATCGTCGTCACGAACCCGGCCGGCGAACCGGTGGGAAAGATCCGCGATCACGACGCCGTGATCTTCTTCAACTTTCGCGCTGACCGCGCCCGCCAGCTCACGCGAGCCCTGGCCGAGCCAGGCTTTGACCAGTTCCTCGATCCCCGGCGACCCCAGCACCTGTTCTTCGTGGCCATGACGCAGTACGAGAAGACGTGGCCCTGGTTGCAGTACGTGCTCGGCCCTCAGAAACCCGAACACATCCTGGCGGAAATCTTCGCGGCGGAAAACCTGCGGAATCTGCGCGTGGCGGAAACGGAAAAGTATGCCCATGTCACCTATTTTTTCAACGGCGGGATCGAAACGCCCTATCCCGGCGAAGAACGCATCCTGGTGCCCTCGCCCAAAGTAGCCACCTACGACCTGAAACCGGAAATGAGCGCGCCCGGTGTGACCGATGTCGTGGTCCGCGCCATCGAACAGGATGCGTTCGACGTCATCATCATGAACTATGCCAACGCCGACATGGTCGGACACAGCGGCAAGCTGGAGGCGGCCATTCAGGCCTGCGAAGCCGTCGACGCCGGCCTTGGCCGCATCTACCAGGCACTGCGGCAGAAGGGAGGCGGCGCCTGGATCATCACCGCGGATCATGGCAATGCGGAGACGATGATCGATCCCATCACCGGCGGGCCGCACACCTACCACACCACCAATCCGGTGCCGTTCCTGCTGATTGCCGACAACTCGTGTCGGCAGCTCCGCGCCGATGGCTCCCTGCAGGACGTGGCCCCGACTCTGCTCGGCGTGCTGGGTCTGCCGCAACCCGCGGAGATGACCGGCCGCGACCTGTGCCTGAGAGATTGAGCGGCGGCCTCACGCACCGGTATGACAGGGCAGCGGCAGCTTCGGTAGAATGGCGGCTCGATGTCGCGACCTTCTCCGGCAGAAACGAAGCTGCTGATCTGCGTCTGGCACGCGTTCACCCTGTGGCGGCCACCGCGGGACGTCGCCGTACACATCCAGCGACGCTGGCCGGAGATGCGCGTGGTTCATCTGCCTACCTACGACCACCTGGAAGACGAGATCCGCGATACGGATATTTTTGTCGGCTACTCGCTGCGCCCGCACCAGTTCCGCGCGGCCACAAAACTGAAATGGATCCACGCCACCGCCGCGGGAGTGAATCAACTGATGTTTCCCGAACTGCGCAACTCCGATGTGGTGGTGACCAACTCCCGCGGGATTCATGCCCTCCCGATGGCCGAGCACATCGTGGGGATGCTGGTGGCGCTGGCGCGCCGCTTCCCCAGCGCCTTTCGTCACCAGATGCAGCGGAAATGGGCGCAGCAGGAAATCTGGGATGAACCGATCCGCCCGCGCGAGCTGCACGGCCAGACGGTACTGTTTGTCGGGTTCGGCGCGATCGGTCGCGAAGTGGCCCGACGCTTGCTGCCGATGGGCATGCGACTGTGGGCTGTGACGCGCTCGGGCAGGGCCCCGTCCGAGCTGGTCGAACGAGTCCTGCCCGCCTCGGAACTGAACGCCGCACTGCCCGAAGCAGACTTCGTCATTCTGGCAGCACCGGAAACTCCCGAGACAATCGGCATGTTCAGCACGCCACAGTTTTTGCGCATGAAACCCACGGCATTTTTGATCAACGTGGCCCGCGGCTCGCTGATCGACGAATCGGCTCTGGTCGAAGCGCTGCGCCGCCGCGACATTGCCGGTGCCGCTCTGGACGTTGCCCGCGAAGAACCTCTTCCCGCCACCAGTCCGCTGTGGGAACTCGACAATATCATCATCACGCCGCACATCAGCGCCGTCAGCGAGTTCCTCTGGGATCGCCAGACCAAGCTGCTGCTGGAAAATCTTGAGCGATGGTTTGCCGGCCGCGAGCTGCTAAATCTGGTGGACAAGCAGCGTGGATATTGACCGTGGAGGTGTCCATGCAGCCAGCCTGGATGAAAGTGATCACCGCCACCGGACGTTACGAGTACCAGTTCCAGGGCAGCGGGCCGACAGTGCGCAGCGGCCGCTATGAGCCGGCGCGGGATTTCTTATTCCTGGTGATGGATGAAGCGGGTTGGCTGTATCGCATCCCGGTGCGCGTTCCCGATGCGTTGATCGCACCGGCCGAAGAACTGCTGCAGCGCGCGGAAGCGCAGCTCCGCGCAGGGCTGGAGAAATTTCGTCCCCGCCCGAATGCCCCCTACCCGGAGCTCGATCAGCACTTTGCCCTCGCGCCGGACGGCTGACGCCGTTTGCAACACAAGCAAGAATGCCAGCGGAGAGCTCAGTCGGCCGCCTGGGGCCGCGGGATCAGGAATCCTTCGCGGGCATAGACTTCGTAGCGAACCTTGCGTCCCTTCTGATCCACGACTTCGAGCGGCCGGCCATCGGGTGCGATGACTTCCACTTTGATCTTGTGGAATTTTCCGTCCCGGAACTTTTCTGGCGGAATGAAAGCCAGGCTGTACTGATTCCGCAGCATGGCAGCAATCTGTTCGAAGATGCCGGGAAGCTGGCCATCGAAGCGTGGGAACCAGGCGCGCCCGCCGGTGATCCGGGCAAACGTGTTGAGCTGGTTTTTGGCCTGCAGGAAGGAGACGCGATCCGGACCGCTCAGAATCCCATAGGCGTCGAACAGGTCTACGATGTTTTCGCTGGCGCCGATGGCAAAGATGGTCACATCGCTCTGACGGAGAAACCGCAGCGTCTCGTCCAGGTTGTGCTGGCTGAACGTATCCAGGCCTGTGGCCACGAGCAGGATGGATTTCTTGCCTTTGATATCCTGCATGCGTTCGATCGTTTCGATCAGAGCGTCGAACAGGCGGGCTTCGGTGAAGCTGGGGAACACCATCCGCGCGATGTGCTCGCCCACCGCCATTTTGTTCTGCGTGAAATCCACTTCGATGCGCGTGCGCAGATCGAAGGAAACCAGCGCCACCCAGTCGTCCTTGCCGAGATGATTCAGGAACTGATAGGACCAGTAGCGGGCGTTGTCAGCGGGCGAATCCCAGTAGTAGCTCCACAGGATGCGGCTGAACTCCATCAGAATCACGATCGTGATGGCTGATTCCGTGGGCGCGAAGTTCGTGATTTTCTGGGGCTGGTTGTCCACCAGGATGCGGAAATTTTCCTGCTTCAGTCCGGTGACGAAATTGCCGTCGCGGTCGGCCACCACCACATCCACATTGACGAGCGGGACCTCCACAGCAATCGCATACTCCGGTTGTTGCTGGGGCTGCTGCGGAGCGGGTGGCCGGGGTTGCTGCGCCCGCACGAACGGCGAAGGCACCGCCGTCGCCAGAACACCCGTCAGGACAGCCAGAACCACGGCGCGTGCGAATCCGATGTTCATAGTTTTCTCCAGTGAGTTCGATGCTGCCACGGCCGGAAATGATGGTCAACTGATTCTCTTGCATCTCGATCGCCGGGTCGGCTGTTGCTTCCTGCGGAAGTCCCCCGCCGGCACCCGTACCGTGGCCGGTGCGCATGCTGGTATGATTTTTCGCCCAGCAATCGCAGAGGAGAGGGTTTCGCGCATGAAGCGTTTCGGCTTGCTTCTCATCTTTGGGGTTGTGTTCGGTGGCCTGCCCAGCGCACTGTACGGGCAGCCGTCGGCAGCGCCGCCGGTCCCGGCCGCCCGCTCCGGCATGGATCTGGACAAGCTGGCCGAGGAGGCCATCGAGTGGCTGGCCGGCTTGATCCGGATCGACACCACGAACCCGCCCGGCAACGAACTGGCCGCCGCACGCTACCTGGCGGAAATTCTTCAGCGCGAGGGGATTCGGGCCGAGGTCTTCGAAAGCGCGCCGGGCCGAGGCATCGTGATCGCACGGTTGCAGGCTGGCGCGATCCCGGACCCTTCGCGGGCCCTGCTGCTGCTCGGCCATACCGACGTCGTCGGGGTCGAGCCGGAACGCTGGAGCACGAATCCCTTCGGCGGCGAGATTCGCAACGGGTACCTGTGGGGCCGGGGCGCACTGGACGACAAGGCGATGGTCATCGCCAACCTGGCCGTGCTGGTGGCCCTGAAACGCGCCGGAGCACCGCTGCGCCGCGACCTGATCTTCCTCGCCACCGGAGACGAAGAAACCAGCGGCGAGCACGGGATCGAATTTGCCATCCGCCAGCACTGGGAGAAAATCGCGGCCGCGTTTGCCCTGAATGAAGGCGGACGGGTGCTGGTCAAAAATGGCCGGGTGCATCACATCGGCATCCAAACCAGTGAAAAGGTGCCGGTCAACGTCGAGGTAATCGCTTCCGGGACGGCCGGACACAGCTCCGTTCCACGGAGCGACAACGCGATTGTGCGGCTGGCGCGGGCGCTCACCAGAATCGCCGAATACGAGCCGCCCGTGCAATTGCTGGCGGTGACGCGTCGCTACTTCGAGGGGCTGGCGGCCATCGAAGACGGGGAAGCCGGCCGCTGGATGCGCGCGCTCGAAGAGCCGGGGCGGACGGACCTCGCTGCGGCACGCCTCGGGGCAATGAATCCGGTGTGGAATGCCATGCTGCGCAACACGATCTCGGTCACCCTCGTGCAGGCTGGCTTCCGCAGCAATGTCGTGCCGGCCGAAGCGCGCGCCACACTGAATCTCCGCCTGCTCCCCGGAGAATCCGCAGACAGTCTGGTCGCCGAGCTGCGCAAACGCGTCGACGACCCGAACGTTCGATTTGAAGTGGCCGCGCCCAGCCGCTACCCGGCGCCGCCTTCAGCCATCGATTCGGAGCTGTTTCAGACCATTCAGCAGGTGAGCAAGCAGTTCTTTCCCGAAGCTGCCGTGCTTCCCATGCTTTCGACCGGTGCCACCGATTCGGCGCAGCTCCGGCTGCGCAATGTGCAGGCCTACGGTCTGCTGCCCTTTCCGCTGACGGAAGAGGACCTGGCGCGCATCCACGGCGATAACGAACGCATTCCGCTCGACGCATTTCGTGCCGGTCTCCGCTACCTCCACCGTGTCGTCGCCGAATTCGTCGGCGCGGCAAAGCCATGACCATGGGCGAACGTCTCCCATTCCGGCGCGCAAAAATCGTCTGCACCCTGGGGCCAGCCACGAACACGCCGGCGATGATCGACCGGCTGGTGCGCGCGGGCATGGATGTGGCTCGACTGAATTTCTCGCACGGCACGCACGCCGAGCATGCGCGTGCGATCGCCGCGGTCCGTGCCGCGTCCGGTCGCTACGAGAAACCGATCGCCATCCTGGCGGACCTGCAGGGACCAAAAATCCGCACCGGAAAACTGGTTGGAGGAAAACCCGTTCAGCTGCGCCCGGGGGACAAAGTGGCGCTGACCCCGGAGGACGTGCCCGGCGACGCCCGCCGCATCAGCACCAACTACCGGGATTTGCCGAAGGAGGTCCGGCCCGGCGACCGCATCCTGCTGGCGGACGGCTTGATCGAGCTGCGCGTGACCAGCACCTCGCGACGCGAAGTGCGCTGCGTCGTCGTCCACGGCGGCGAGCTCGGCGAACACAAGGGCATCAATCTGCCGGGAGTGCCGCTGCGCACACCCGCCTTCACCGAAAAGGACCGCCGCGACCTGGAATTCGCCCTGCAGCACGAAGCGAACTACGTGGCGGTGAGCTTCGTGCGTCGCGCCGAAGATGTTCTGGAAGTCAAACAAGCCATCGCCCGGGCCAAAAAAGACACGCCGGTCATCGCCAAGCTGGAAAAACCGGAAGCCATCGACCATCTGGATGCCATCCTGGCCGCTGCCGACGGCGTCATGGTGGCGCGCGGGGATCTGGGCGTGGAGATGAGTCCGGAAAAAGTGCCCGTCGTGCAGAAGCTAATCATTGCTCGCGCCCGCGATTACCGGGTGCCGGTAATCACCGCAACGCAGATGCTCGAGTCGATGACCGAACATCCTCGGCCGACGCGCGCAGAGGCCTCGGATGTGGCCAACGCCATCTTCGACGGCACCGATGCCGTCATGCTCTCGGGAGAAACCGCCGTGGGACGCTACCCGGTGGAATCGGTCGCCATGATGGACCGGATCGTGCGCGAAGCCGAAGCCAGCGCACTGACCGTAGCGCGGCCGCAGCGGCCGGCCGGGCTGGGCATCAGTGAAGCCATCAGCGAAGCGGTCTGCCATGCCGCCGAACAGTTGTCCATGCGCGTCATCGCTGTGTTCACGCAGAGCGGTTCGACCGCGCGCCTGATTTCCAAATACCGGCCGCGGCCACCCATCATTGCCTTTTCCCCCATCCAGGAAACGCGCCGGCGGCTGAGCTTGTACTGGGGCGTGCTGCCGCGCCGAATTGACTCGGTGCGGGACATCGACTCGTTGGCGGCGCTGGCCGAGCGGCGGCTGCTCGAAGAGAAGCTGGTGCGACGGGGCGATGTGGTGGCGATTGTCGCCGGCACACCCTTCGGCATCCCGGGAACCACGAACTTCCTGAAACTGCACCGCATCGGTGGGTAGCCACCGGGTGCGCGCAGCCCGGATACGCTGCTCAATGGACCCAGGGATCGCGCGGAGAGCGTTCGGCTTCGCGGCGCCGCAGGTACAGTTCGAATTTCTTGCGGGCGCGACGGCGGCGCCAGTCCAGCCAGCGATTCTGCAGCTCGTAGAGAAACGTCCCCCGGCGCAAATACACATAACCCACCAGCATCCCGCCCAGGTGCGTTATGTGGCTGATGGTGTCGCCCGGGCTGGAAAGCGAGCCGTAGAACGCAATCGCCCCGATCACCAGGACGTAGACGCGCATCGGCAGCGTCACGGGAAACGGAAAGATCACCACCTGGCGGTGGGGATAGAGGATCGCCGCGCCCGCCAGAATTCCATAGACGGCACCGGACGCGCCGATCGTCGGAATCAGCGCTGGCCCGTTGCCGGCCCAGTCCACGAGCGACTTCATCAGCACGTTCAACAGACCTGCGCCCACGCCGGTGAGGAAAAAGTAGTTCAGAAACCGGCGCGGTCCCCACGTGCGCTCCAGGTCAGTGCCGAACATCCAGAGCACGAACAGGTTGATCAGCAGATGCCAGAGGTCGCCATGCAGAAACAGGTAGGTGAACGGCTGCCAGATCCGCAGTCCGTGCGTCACCGCATACGGCACCAGACCAAACCAGCGCAGCAGGGCCATCTCTGCCGCTGCCCCCAGCGCCAGACGCACCACCAGCTGCAGGGTGAATACGGCAACATTGACGATCAACAGCAGCTTGATCGCCCGGGTGAGCCATTGCCCGTCCCCGAACGAATACGAGCGCGGACCATAGGTGCGGAAGCCGTAGCCCATCCCGTCTGAGTCTAAGGGCACACGGGCAGGCAGTCAAAGCCCATCGCCATCAGCGCCGGAAAGACGCCACTGCACCAGGGGTGCGCAACGATTCCGTCTCAGTCCAGCTTCTTGCGGGCGAAGTGGAACAAACTGAATCCGAGCAGGAAAAACGCCAGCACCGCAAGCCAGTTGCTGGCCGCCACCGGGCCGAGAACTTTCGGACCGACCAGCAACAGGTCTCGAGGCACGGCACCGGCGTCTTCCAGAACCTTCATCAGGATGGCGAACAGTCCCAGGATACCGCCGGCTGCAATCAACCCGCTGGCGTACAGCGACCCGGGACTGACTTCGCTTTCCGCATGGCCTCCGGCGGTTTTCGCAGTGCCGCGTTCGGCAAGCCAGCGCACCACACCCCCCGCGAAGATGGCCATGCTCGTGGAGATGGAAAGATACGAACCGACGGCAAACGCGAGCGAACGGATGCCCAGCAGCTCAACGACCAGCACCAAGAAAACGCCCAACGCCACAAGCCGCCAGGGGAGCTCCTGCTTGAGAATGCCGTTGATGACCGTCGCCATCAGCCGGGCCTGTGGCGCTGCGGCGCGGTCGCTGCCGATGCCCGGCTGCCACTGAATTTCGATCTGGCCGGTCGCGGGGTCGTAGAGATACTTTCCGTCCGGAACAGTGCGGGAACCGATGGCGTTCAACAAAATGTAGGAGCGGCCTTCGTGCTCGTAGCGCTCCTGCTCGATCCGCACGCCGCGGAGCTCGCCCGCCCGCACCGCATCCAGATCCAGCGAAATCTGCACCGGTTTGTACTCCTCCAGCCCCTTGTTCATCAGGATGAGCGTGGCGCCGATAACAAACACCGAGGCGAGCACGCCAATCACCAGACCAATCTGCTGCCGCGAAGGCGTGGCCCCGACCAGATAACCGGTCTTCAGGTCCTGCGAGGTGGCTCCGGCATTGGCCGCGGCGATGCAGACGACTCCGCCGATCATCAGCGCCAGCACAGCATAGGCATCGCCGGTCCATCCCAGCAGCAAGAACACGGCGCAGGTGGCCATCAGCGTGGCAATCGTCATCCCGCTGACCGGATTCGCCGAAGTGCCGATCAGGCCGCAGATGCGCGAAGAAACCGTCACGAACAGAAAGCCGAAGATGACCACGAAAATGGCGGCCACCAGATTGGCGAACCAGCCGGTCTGCGCACCGGGCACCGGCCGGAAGGTGAGCAGCGCCCACATCATGGCCACGATCAGAATCGAGCCGCCCACCACGATGCGCATGGAAAGATCGCGCTCGACGCGGCTGGTCAGCGCCACCGCATCGGCATTCTCCGCGCGAAAATCTTTCAGGCCGCTGCGCAGCGCTCCCAGAATGGTGGGCATCGTCTTCAGCAGCGTGATCAGACCGGCGGCGGCGACGGCACCGGCTCCCATCGGGCGGATGTAGCTGGCCCACAACTGATCCGGAGTCATCCGCGGGATCGGAATTGTACTGGGATAGAGCGCCAGCTCGGGCTGCAGCGATCCGAAGAACTTGATCGCCGGCATCAGCACGAGCCAGGAAAACACTCCGCCCGCGAAAATCACGCCAGCCACCCGCGGGCCGATGATGTACCCCACACCCAGATATTCCGGTGTGACATCGGCACGAAACGAGGCCCCGGGCAACCAGGAGGGCTGATACTCCGGCCGCACCTTCCAGACGCCGACCGAATGCATCAGGAAGGCATAGACGCCACCGAGACCCAGTCCCCAGAAAACGCGTCCGGCAAACGATCCGCCCCGATCGCCGGCGACCAGCACATCGGCGCAGGCGGTGCCTTCGGGATAGAGCAGGTTGCCGTGTTCTTTGACGATCAACTGACGGCGCAGCGGAATCATGAACAGGATGCCCAGGATTCCGCCAATCAGCGCGAGAAGAAATACGAGCCAGTACTCCAGCGGATAGCCAAGAAAGATCAACGCGGGAAGGGTGAACAGCACGCCCGCCGCTACCGATTCACCGGCCGAACCGGTCGTCTGCACGATGTTGTTTTCCAGGATCGTGGCACGCCCGAACGCACGCAGCAGGCTGATCGAAAGTACGGCAATCGGAATCGAGGCAGAAACGGTCAGCCCGGCCCGCAGCCCCACGTACACCGTTACGGCACCGAACACGATTCCAAAGAAGGCGCCAAACAACACGGCGCGCAGGGTGAATTCCGCCTGGGTCTGTTCCGGGGGAACATAGGGACGAAATTCGCCGGGAGGCGCCGTCGAACTCCAGGTTCGTGTGGCCACGCGTCACCTCCAAAGAAAACCGGCCCAAGCCGGGGGTCGGCAATCGCCGGGCAAAGTAGCACTAGAGCCGGCAAACAGGCAACCGCTATTCGCAGGGCTCCCAGTCAGAATCGGCCGGGGAACGAGCCTGTGCCCGACACACCGAAGCAGGGGAACGGGCTGAACGGCTCGAAGGAAGCGTTGCGCAGCCGCGACCGGCCGGCGGGCTCAGCCGGTTCTGCTCGGACGCCGCGGACAAAGGAACACGAGGCGGTGACAGGTGGCCAGGGCCCGCACTTGCCGGTGCAGGTCGCGCGGAGCCAGCCGGACGGCTTGGGCAGACAGAAAAGCCTTCCGGGCAGACTCCATGGGCAGCGCGAACAGGTCAGCGCGATGGGCATACGAATAGCTCTGATAGACGGGCGACGACCGCTCGGCCAACTCCATCAGCGCATCCCAGAAACTGCTGCGGCGGAACCAGCGCTTGCGGCTGGCCAGTTCCCGCGGCAGCAGAAGCGACGAGGCACCGGCGCCTTCGCTTTCGATGAGCACGGCACTGCACTCCCCGGCACGGAACGGACGGCCGGGGTCGTCTTCGGGAAACCGCGCCAGCAGTGCGCGCAGCGCTTCGGTGTCGGCTTCGAAGCCTTCCCACCAGTACCGGTAGAAGTGATAGACAACGCTGCCCGCGCGCAGAATCTGCGCTACGCGGACCGGATCCTTGCCCGTCACCGAAAGAATCAGGTCCACGAGCTGTTCGATGCGCAGCAGCTGGCGCCGCACCGGACGCACGCTCAGGTATTCGGCTTCTTCCTCGGTGAAGCGCACCGGGATGGTTTCTGGCAGCGGCATGTTTCCAGCATACCGCCGGGCAGACGGAAGCGGAAGGCAAGGCCCACAAGTACAACTCAATAGTTCGGCAGCGTTCGCCGGAACGGAAACAGCACCACGGCTTCGTTGATGTACCGCGTCAGCCAGCCGTCTACACCCCACCAGACCCCGGCGCCGACCACCCCCAAAAAGATGAACACGCCCGTCAGAACCCCGTGCAGCAGCAGCGTAGCCGGATCGCCCGCTCCCGTGGCCAGGGCAAAATTCAACATCAAAAAGCAGCCACCCAGCACACCCAGGCTGACCAGTGCCCCAGACACCAGACTGACTCCCACCAGAATTTCGCCGATCGAAACGGCGTACGCGAACAGTTCCTCATGCAGATTGACGTAGCGGCTCAAGATGTAGTGGTCATAGAATCCGAACGGGCGGCCCAGTTCACTCAACCGGTGCAGCAGACCGCCATAGAGGAAGCCGGGATCGAGCAGCTTGGCCAGCCCGGCGTAGAGCATCCACCCACCCAGCAGGATGCGCAAGCCGGCAACTGTGATGCGTTTCCAGAGCATCTGCAGTTCACTCCGACCGGGCAAGCAACGCGCGCACGCGGTCGGCCAGCATTTTGCCGTCCACGGCCTTCCCCGCAAGCCGCTCCCGGGCGGCCTTGATGACGGCCCCCATCTGCTTCGGCGAAGTGGCGCCGGTTTCCTGGATGGCAGCCCGGATGGCTGCGTCGAGCTCTTCCTGGGACGGCGGGGCCGGCAGGTAGCTTTCCAGGATGGCGAGCTCTTGCGTTTCCTTCGCGACCAGATCCGCACGGCCCCCTTTCGCGAACTGCTCGATGGCTTCGCGGCGCTGCTTGACGAGCGTCTGCAGCACCTGCACCGCTTCGGCCTCCTCGAGCGGACGCATCTTCTCCACCTGCCGGTTGTGCAGGGCCGTTTTCATCATGCGCAGGACGCTCACGCGCAGCTCGTCCCGGGCCTTGATGGCTTCGGTCAGCTCTTTCTGAATGCGTTCGGAAAGGCTCATGCGCGAAGAACCCCTACTATAGCGGGAGGCTGCTGTGAGTTTCCACAGTGAAATTTACCTGATTTGACAGGACAGCATACGGCAGCTACAAGGGAGAGTTTCTCCAGGCCTGGCTATGACGAGGAGCACAAAAATCGTTGTTGCCGATCCCATCAGCGACCGCGGACTGGACCTGCTCCGTGCGGCCGGCTGGCAGGTGGTGACCCCTGAGGCGGGCCATCTGGCCGGCGAGCTGCGCGATGCCGAAGCCTTGATTGTGCGCAGCGCCACGCGCGTCACCGCAGAGCTGCTGGCCGGCGCTCCGCGGCTTCGGGTGGTGGCCCGTGCCGGCGTGGGCGTGGACAACATCGACGTCGAGGCAGCCACGGAGCGCGGCATCCTGGTCATGAACACTCCGGGATCGAATGCGGTCAGCGTGGCCGAGCACACGCTCGCACTGCTGCTGGCGCTGGCGCGACGAATCCCGCAACTGAATGCCGCGCTGCACGCAGGGCGCTGGGAAAAATCGGCGGCGGCCGGCATCGAACTGCGCGGCAAGACGCTCGGGCTGATCGGCTTCGGACGCGTGGGCACCGAAGTGGCCCGGCGAGCACGGGCGCTCGAGATGCGCGTGCTGGTCAGCGACCCGTACATCAGTCCGGAAGCGGCCGCAGAGTCCGACGTGGCGCTGGTGCCGCTGCCGACGCTGCTCGCGCAGTCCGACTTTGTCTCGCTGCATGCTTCGCTTTCCCCCACCACGGAAAACCTGATCAACCGGAGCACCCTGGCACAAATGCGGCGCGGAGCCTATCTGATTAACACCGCGCGAGGCGAGCTGGTGGACGAATCGGCCCTGGCCGAGGCGTTGCGCTCCGGGCACCTGGCCGGAGCGGCGGTGGACGTGTTCGCAGAAGAGCCGCCGCGGAACTCGCCGCTGCTCGGGCTGCCGAACCTGATCGCCACACCGCACGTAGCCGGCTCCACGGCGGAAGCCCAGGAAGAAGTCGGCTACCGCATCGCCCAGCAGGTGCACGATTATCTGGCCGAAGGTTCGATTCGCAACGCCGTCAATCTGCCGGCGCTTTCCCCTGAGCAGTATCGCCGGCTGCGACCCTATCTGGACCTGGCGGACCGGCTCGGGCGGTTCGTCGCCCAGGCGTTCCCGGGACGCCTGGCCCGTATCCGCATTACCTGCGCGGGCGAACCGGCGGAACTGGGCACCCATCTGCTGCGCAGCGCGGTACTGAGCGGCGTGCTGAACACGGTGCTCGAGGAAAACGTCAACGTGGTCAACGCTCCGCACCTGGCCGCCGCTCGCGGCATCCTCGTCGAGGAGCGGACGCGACGGCGCGAGCTCGGCTTCCCGAACACGCTGGAAGTGTCTCTGGAATCCGATGACCCGGGCACAGGCCGGACACTTTCCGTCGAAGGCACGGTGCTGGCCGGCACCACGCCGCGCATCCTGGCTGTGGACGGCATCGAGCTGGAAGCCCCGCTGGCCGGCACGCTGCTTTTCACGCGGAATCGAGACGTGCCCGGCGTGATCGGAAAGATGGGCACACTGCTCGGCAGCCGCGGGATCAATATTGCCACCTTTGCGCTCGGCCGTCGGGAAGCAGTGCGTGGTGCGGACGCCCTGGCCATCGTGCGGCTGGATGGCGACGTGCCCGAAGCCATCCTGGAACCGATCCGCAACATCGAAGCGGTTCTCGAAGCTCGCCTGATCCGCCTGCCGGAATGAACCTAGAGCAACGGCTTCGAAGGGAGCCGTGAGCACTTCCCATTTCCACCCGGTGGCGAGATAATTCCAGCAACGCACCCGCGCCCTGTTCAAGGAGGCCTGCCATGAGCGTTTCCGCGCGTCTGAAAGAACTGCTCGATAAGAACAAAGTCCGCTACACCACCATGACGCATTCACCGGCCTATACCGCACAGGCCGCTGCGGCCACCCTGCACGTACCGGGCAAGGAACTGGCCAAAACCGTGGTCGTCAAGGCCGGCGAGGAGATGGTTCTGGCGGTGCTGCCTGCTTCCTACCACGTGAACCTGAAAAAACTGGGAGAGATACTGGGCAAGCCGGTGCGTCTGGCCACGGAAGACGAGTTCGCCGGTCTGTTCCCCGATTGCGAGCTGGGGGCGATGCCGCCGTTCGGCGTGCTCTATGGCCTGCCTGTAGTGGCAGACAAAGTGCTCGCTGAAGATGAAGAAATCGTCTTCAATGCCGGCACGCACCGGGACGCCATTCGCATGCGCTTCGAGGATTTCGAAAAACTCGCCAAACCGCAGCTCGCCTCCTTCGCCGAAAAAGGTTGACCGGGCTGCGAGACTAGGTTCGGACGGATGAGCGCAGCCGCTCGAGCAGCGATTTCACGACCGCCTGGCGGCGTTTGAGCTGTTCGCGGTAGTCGAAATTTTCCGTCTTGTAGATCTCTTCGCTCAGATCCCGCAGGACGTCATCGAGGATTTCCAGCAGCGCCTGCCGTTCCTCTTCCTCCAGATGGATCTGCATGGCAGCCTCCCGGGGAGCAGGGCGCAGCGAAAATTTGCTCGTGGAGCTTCTGCGGGCCGCGGCGAAGTTCTCTTTAACCCTTGATGACGCCGATCGGCCGCAGCCGTGCGACTTTGCGGGCCAGGCCGGCGTTGTGGACGACGTCGACGACCGCGTCGATGTCCTTGTAGGCTTCGGGCACTTCTTCGAGGATGCCGTCCCGCGTTTCAGCGCGCAGGATGATGCCCATTTCCTCGAGGCGCTTGGTTTCCGCGCGGGCATCGCGGCCCTTCTTCGCTGCCGAACGCGACAGCGCCCGGCCGGCACCGTGGCAGACGGTGCCGAAGGTCTCCTCCATGGCTTTTTCCGTGCCGACCAGCACGTAGCTCGCCGTGCCCATCGAGCCGGGAATCAGAACCGGCTGGCCCACATCCCGGTAGCCGGCGGGAAGCTCCGGCGCGCCGGCCGGGAAGGAGCGGGTTGCGCCCTTGCGGTGCACCAGAACTTCTTTTTCTTCGCCATCCACGCGGTGCCGTTCCCGCTTGGCGATGTTGTGGGCGACGTCGTAGACAACCCGTAACTTCGCTCCCGGCCCGAAAATTTTCTCGAACGCCTTCCGGGTGAAATGCGTAATCGCCTGCCGATTCGCCCAGGCAAAGTTGGCGGAAGCGGCCATGGCCGCCAGATAGTCCTGTCCCTCGGGAGTTTGAATCGGCACGCAGGCCAGTTGCCGGTCCGGCAGCGAGATTCCATAGCGGGCCATCGCCTCGTTCATGGTCTTCAGGTAGTCGGTACAAACCTGATGGCCCAGTCCCCGCGAGCCGCAGTGGATCAGCACGACCACCTGATCTTCTTCCAGGCCGAACCGGCGGGCGATTTCCGGCTCGAACACTTTTTGCACGTACTGCACTTCGAGAAAATGGTTGCCGCTGCCCAGCGTGCCGAGCTGCGTGTGTCCACGCTGTTTGGCGCGCTGGCTGACCTTGGACGGGTCGGCGCCCGCCATGCAGCCCGACTCTTCGCAATATTCGACGTCACTGGCTTCGCCCAAGCCGCGCTCGACGACCCAGGTAGCGCCTTCGGTGAGCACGCGATCCAGCTCCGGCAGGCTGCATTTGAGAAAACCTTCCGAGCCGGTTCCGGAAGGCACGTCGCGGAACAACTGGTTGACCAGCTCGCGCAGCCGCGGCACCACGTCGTCTTTTTGCAAGGTCGAAGCCAGCAGGCGAACGCCGCAGTTGATGTCGAATCCGACGCCCCCGGGAGAAATCACACCGGTGCGGAAATCGGTGGCGGCCACACCCCCGATCGGAAATCCGTAGCCCTGGTGGATATCCGGCATGGCCAGCGACCGCCCCACGATGCCCGGCAGAAACGCTACGTTCATCGCCTGGTCCACCGAGAGGTCTTTCAGAATGGCCTCCAGTAAACGTTCGTCGGCGTAGATGAGCGCATCGGTCCGCATGCCGGGCTTGGTCCCTCGGGGCACCAGCCACCGGTATTCGTCGATTTTCTGAAGCTGGTTCCGATCCACGGCCATCGTCGTACGGTGCTGCACTCGAGAATATAATAACCGACAGCTTGAACACGACTCAAACCGCAGCGGGAACAGGCTGCTCAGGCGTCGCACATGCCCGGGAAAACCGGCCGCAAAAGTAAACTCGCCGCAACCATCGCCTTTCTGCTCGCGCTGGCCATCTGGCTCGTTCGCGAGAGTCGGCACGAACCTGCGCTGCTACCGGAGGGCGAGTGGCGGATGGTGCTCCGCGTTGTAGATGGCGACACCTTGATTCTGGACGGAGAAGAACGTGTTCGCCTGATCGGTGTGGACACGCCGGAGAGTGTAGACCCGCGCCGCCCGGTCGAAGCGTTCGGGAAGGAAGCTGCGGCGTTCACCCGGCGACTGGCCGAAGGCAAACGCGTGCACCTGGCCTACGACCAGCAGCGCACCGACCGCTACGGGCGCACCCTGGCCTACGTGTACCTCGAGGACGGAACGTTCCTCAACGCCGAAATCATCCGCCAGGGCTACGGACATGCCTACACGCGCTTCCCGTTTGCCTATGCTGAACAGTTCCTCCAGCTCGAACGCGAAGCGCGAGCGGCCCGTCGCGGCCTGTGGGCGGAGCAGTGAAGCTCTGCTTCGAACCGTGCGGGCTCTGCGGACGTCCGCCACAGGCGGCGCTTCATCCCGCCCGGAGTTTTCTCAAGCGGTTTTGGCGGCCGGCGGGGGTGGCGGGGTGGCCTGCGCTTTTCGGGGCGTGCCCGAGCGCATCGACAGAGGAACGGGCCGCGGGCGCACAATCACCGATTCGGGCACGCCCGTCCGGGCCGCACGCTGCGGTTGTGGTTCGGTTTTCTCTGCGGCGATTTCGCGCAAGACTTCCCCGAGTACACGGACAAACTCGCTGGGTCGCATCGCCGGCGAACCCCAGCAATAGTGGCCGCGTCGCAAAGCAGGCAGCCACCAGCATCCCTCATGGACCGGCTGGAAGAAAAATAGCGTCACCGAAGAACCCGCCAGATAGGCCATCAGGGGAAATGCGCTGCCATCCTGCAGCCGGACCTGACTCAACACCAGGTCGCACGCGTGCCGGGAAATGATCTGCTGCGCTTCGGCCAGCGAAGTCACCACGCGGGCTTCGCAGCCCCAGTTGTGCAGAAATTCCGCCACCGAGAGGGTATCCGCAATGCTCTCGCCCGCCAGCAGGACCTGGACTTTGCGGTTTTCCATCGCACGCTCGATTCCGTTGGGAACCGAAAGGTTCCGGCGCGGCTGGGTTAACTGGCAGCGGCCATCGAACGGTGCAGGGCGTTGCCGACGACCCATTCCAAGTCGCGCAGTTGGATGGGGTACGGGAGAAAGTCGAAGGCCCCGGCCTGCATGGCCGCCAGGTATTCTTGCGTTTCGCTCTTCGGCGACGTCACGACTACAGGGATTCGTCGTCCACGACGCGCCACCGCCTCGAGCACATCGCGGAAGTTTCCATCGGACAGTTGCGCTTCGCACAGCACAAGCACCACCGAGCGTTGCTTCAGCAGTTCGCGCAGTTCACCGACCGTGGCAAATGGAATCGGCTCCAGAGAATGTTCGCCGAGCCATTGCACGAGCGTCTGACGACTCTGAGGATCAAAACAGGCAATCAGGACGGCTGCTTGGCGACCCATGGCCGCCTCCCAGGGGACGTAGAAAAATCGGGACGCGGGCAGCTCGGCAAATCCGGTGGAGGAAAATCCCTCAGATGCCCCACGCCCATGCTACGCCCCGGGCGGGGTCACGTCAACAGGATTCGGAACCCTCGCTGTGCATTTTCGAGAGGCCGCGAGAGGGCAACCGCAGGAAACGCCAGAATGTCACTTCTCGCCAGGCCGCGCATTCCGTGGAACGGGAACCGACGCCTGCCGAATTCTGCCCGGGCTGCTGAACAACCTGCGGCAGAACGCGGTTCCGACAAGCTGCCCTCACAAACTTCAGCGCGCGAAAAAGCAAGCGATTATCCCCGGCAGTCCTGCGACAGCCGCATCGCGGCTCGCGTTGGCTGTCGGCTGCGGCTTGTGATAATCTTTTTGCCGCAGAGTCGACGTTGACAGGCTTTGCGCGTCGGGGCGTGGCTCAGCCTGGCTAGAGCGCCTGGTTCGGGACCAGGAGGTCGGTGGTTCAAATCCACTCGCCCCGACCATTTCACTCCAGACAAACTCCGCCTGCCGTTCCCCGATGGAGAACGTTGCCGCTCTGCTCGTACTGTTTCCGCTGCGCCAGCCGCTGGCGGCGGGAACGGGAAACAGCAGACCCGACGGCCTGCCGGCCGCGGCTAGCGTGCGGCCTTGGCTGCGCGGCGGCGGAAGACAATCGGTTCCCCGCCGGACTCCAGCGGAACGCTGACCGTTTCCACTTCGCCGCGCAGGTTGCTCGCAAAGCTGATCTGCAGCTCGGAAAGCGGATTCCGCTCGAGCTGCGGCGTCTGGAAAACATCGTAGTGGAAATGCTCGAGCGTCGCGCGGAACCGGTTATAGGTGAGCGTGAGCTGGTTGTCTTCGACGGCGATAGCGACCACCCCGTAACCCGGGTGTTCGTACTCCCCGGCAAACTCAGCCAGCGGACGCGAAGGCTGCGTGCCGGTTTTGCGCTGTGCCGCCCTCTCCTCGCGCCGCTTGCGCTGCGCCTCTTCCTGTTGCTTCTGCTGTTGCTGCGTGCGCGCGACCCAGTCTACCGGCGGCAGGCCCAGCAGGCGGTCGTATACGTTGTAGGTGACAATCTGCGGCACCGGGTTGTTGCCGGAAAGATTCGTCAGCACGATCATGCCGATCTTGTCGCGCGGCATGAAGCTGAGCAGGGCGACGAACCCATCGATCCCGCCGCCGTGGGAAACCAGCTTGTGACCGCGGTATGCGGTAATCACGAACCCGAGCCCGTAGCTGGAATGGAACACTTCGTCATACTGCATCGGTCCCGGCATAACCATCTGCGGCGTCTGCATCTGCTGTGCATTCGCTTCCGAGAGCAGTTGCCGGTCGCCGTACTTGCCCTGGCCGATGTGGAACTCCACATAGCGAATCATCTGGTCCACGCTGGAATTGATCGAGCCGGCCGGGCCGATTTCGTCGATGTTGCGGAACGGGATGCGGATGACGGTTTCCCGCTCCCCCGCGCGCGTCGTGCCGTGCGGGTAGGAAAAATCCGCAGCCTTCTGCGAATCGTTCACGGAAAAATTGGAGTTCGTCATCCCCAGCGGCTGGAAGATCCGCTGGCGGACGAATTCCTCCCAGCGCATTCCGGACAACCGTTCCACCAGGATGCCTGCCGTCATGTACATCAGGTTCTGGTATTGATAGGCGGCGCGGAAATCGCGGCTGGGCGGCAGGAAGCGGAGCCGGCGGTACATCTCCGCGCGGGTCAGGTCGGAGCCGTACCAGACCAGGTCATGACGGGGCAAACCGGAACGGTGCGTGACCAGGTCCCGAGGCGTGAAGCGTTCGCTGGCCACCGGGTCGTAGAGCTGGAAATCCGGCAGGTAGTTGCGCAGTGGCTTGTCCCAATCGAGCTTGCCTTCGTCCACCAGCATGCCCAGGGCGGTCACGGTAAACGACTTTGAAATCGAGCCGATTGCGAACAGCGTGCTCGGCGTCACGGGGGCACCGGATTCGATGTCCCGCGTGCCATAGCCCTTGGCGAGCAGAACCTTACCGTCCCGGATCACGGCGATGGCCAGCCCGGGGACGTTCCACTGCTTCATGGTGGCCGCGACAAACTCGTCGAAACCCGCAAAGGGGTCCTGCCGCTGCTGCGCGGCGGTGGCCGGAGCGACCGGCGCTGACGCCGAAGTCGAAACGGCTCCCCATTGGGACACCGAGGCAACCCCGGTCGCCACGACCAGCAGCCAACCCAGCACAAAAAAGAACCGCAAACGTTCCCGCATCATCCCTCCCTGTGTCCTCCCGCGCGTCGAAGGCGCAGAGGACTCCCGCATCGGCGCGCAAGCCTACAGCGAGGGCGCACCTTCGTCAACGGCCTGTGCGGAGACGGGTGAATATGCGGAAGCAGATTTTCTGGAGGCGGAATCTGCAGGGAAGCTCACGGAACACACGCAGACTCGCGTGTGCATTCGAAACTTCGGGACCCGAGGATGAACAGGAAACGAATCGAGCCGACCGTCAGCCTTTTTTCTTCTTCACGTTGACCTTGGTGCTGATGCCCACACCGATGGCTTCCAGTTCGGCCAGCGCCTGCCGCGCCTGCGCCGCAAATGGGCCATTCGGGTCCACTTCGATGCACTTCTGGTAGGCTTCCACGGTGCCGGGGCGGAGGATGGGAATGCTCTTGTCCCCTTCCTGTTTGAACTCGATCAGACCGACCAGCGATGCACCCAGCACGTACCAGGCCTGCGCATTCCGTGGGTTCAGCTCGAGCGATTTTTGCAGCGGCTCGATGGCTTCTTCGTAGCGGTAATTCTGCCAGAGCACGATGCCGAGGTTCATCCAGACATTGGCGGCCCCGGCGGGATTCAGCTCCGCGCTTTTCTGATAGGCGGCGCGGGCTTCTTCGATTTTGCCCACTTTGGCCAGCGTGTTGCCCAGATTGTTGTAGTAGCTGGGCTCCTCGGGTCGCAGCTCAACGGCTTTCTGGTAGGCGGCAATCGCTTCTTCATAACGGCCGGCCACTTCGTAGGATTCGCCCAGCTTGGCATAAATCAGGTGCAGATTGCGATCGTTCTCGCCGGCCGTCTGCCGGGCCTGCTCGAAGCTGCTGATCGCGCTTTGCGCGAACTGGTTCAGTTGCGACTGCAGCTCGGCTCGTTCCGCGCTCGGTGCGTTCGCCGCACGATTGCGGAACTGCTTGGCCTGCTCCAGCGCGGCGGCACCGGCATCGAACGCCGCCTTCATCGCCTCGAATTTTTTCTGCTCGGCTTCCCGTTTTTTGATGTTCTCCAATTCGGCGCCCAGCAGCTCTTTGAAGTTGGCGTCGAATTTGAATTCTCCGCTGCCGCCGATGCGGAGCGGCTGCGTGAACAGATCCTGTTCGTTGACCCGGAACACGAGGGTGTAGTTACCGCCCCGCAGGCCGGACTGCAGGTACTCCCCTTTGGCATCGGTCGTAACCTCGTGCACGGTACCGGTGTCGGTGTTCCGGATGATTACCTTGACGCCCGGATACGGTTTGCCCTCGAGGTCGTACACGGTGCCCCGCAGGGTGGCCTGGGCCGATGCACTGCTCGCGCCCAAGATCAGCAGGATCAGAATGGCCAACGTCGTTTTCCACAGATTCATGATGCAGTCTCCTTCGCCGTCCACCGGCCGGCTCCGTTTTCTATTATCGCGCAACTGGCACACGATAGGTAAGCGGATCTCGAACGCCCGCCTCGGCAAAGGCGCGCAAGCGCAACCGGCAACTGTCGCAGACACCGCAGGCCACTTCCTCCTCCTGGTAGCACGACCAGGTAAGATGCAACGGGGCGCCCAACTCGATGCCCCGCCGCACGATTTCACTTTTGCGCAGGGCAATCACCGGAGTCAGTAGCGCAATGTGGGTTTCCGGTTTCGTGCCTTCGCGCACGGCCTGCTGAAACGCCTGGTAGAACGCCGGCCGACAATCCGGATACCCGGAGCTGTCTTCCGCTACGGCTCCAATGTAGACGGCAGTGGCGCCGAGCACCTCCGCCCAGCTCACCGCAACCGCGAGCAGATGGGCATTCCGAAACGGTACATAGGTCACCGGAATCCGTGCTGCGGCTGCTGACTCCGTTTCTCGCCGTGCATGCAGAAGCGCTGCACCATCTTCGGGTACCGGGATGCTCGGATCCGTGAGGGCGGAACCGCCGATCTGCGCCAGGTGATCGAACCGCACCACCAGCCGTTCGCGCACCCCGTAGAAATCAGCGATGGCTTCGAACGCCTGCCGTTCGCGGCGTTCGGTGCGCTGGCCGTAGCTGACGTGCAAAAACGCCGGCGTGTGAGTGGTGCGTGCCATCGCCGCCGTGACGCAGGAATCCATGCCGCCACTGACGAGCACAACCGCTTTGGACATGGGCCCGTTCTCCGCTGCTGAGGACTGCGACCAGCTCCAGGATGCATCCCGGCCGCCAGCCACGCTGACGCGTCCTCTTCCAAGGTTATACTTGTGCCCTCAAAATGTCATCTCTGGTCGGACGGGCCGCGCGGAGGACTGCTGGGCGCGCATGAAGCACGAAACGGATTCGCGTCGCTGGCGCATGCTGGTGCTGCTGTCTGCGGCGGAGCTGCTCGGGATGTCGCTGTGGTTCACCGCCAGCGCGGCCGCTCCCCAACTGCAGGCGCTGTGGAGCCTCAGCCCCTCGGAGACCGCGCTGCTGGCCACAGCGGTGCAGATGGGATTTGTCGCGGGCACCGCGCTGGCCGCTGTGCTGAATCTGGCGGACCTGCTGCCCGCGCGCGCCTACTTCGCAGTCTGCGCACTGCTCGGAGCGGCAGCCAACGCAGCGCTGGCCTGGGCGCCGAGCTACTCCGCGGCCCTGGGGCTGCGATTCCTGACGGGAATGTTCCTGGCCGGCGTCTACCCGCCGGCGATGAAAATGATGGCTACGTGGTTTCGCACCGCCCGCGGGATGGCGATTGGCGTCCTGGTCGGAGCCCTGACCGTGGGCAAGGCAGCACCCTATCTGTTCCGCGTCCTGGAGCCCGCCGACTACCAGAGCGTGTTGTTCGCCGCATCCGGCTGTGCCGCAGCGGGCGCGTTGCTGGTGGCCTGGGGCTATCGCGAAGGACCGTTCTCGTTTGAGCAGCGGCCTTTTTCCTGGAGACTGGCAGGAGAAGTACTGCGGCACCGCGAAACACGGCTGGCCACGGCAGGCTACCTGGGACATATGTGGGAACTGTATGCCATGTGGACCTGGGTGCCCGCGTTTCTGCTGGCCAGCTTGCACGAACACACGGCTCACCACAGCAATGCCCATCTCCATCTTTCTGGGCTGGCCGACGGACTGGCCTTCGGCGCCATCGCAGCCGGAGGTCTGGGCTGCGTGTGGGGCGGACTGGTAGCGGACCGGATCGGGCGCGAGCGCACGGTCAACGTGGCCATGGCTGCCAGCGGGCTGTGCGCGCTGCTCATCGGGCTGACCTTCGGTGGGAATCCCTGGCTGGTGGGTGCACTGACCTGGTTGTGGGGATTTTTCGTGGTCGCCGATTCGGCGCAGTTCAGCGCACTGGTCACCGAAGTAGCGCCACGCCATGCTGTGGGCACGGCACTGACCCTGCAAACCTCGCTGGGATTTCTGCTGACCACTGTGACGATCCAGCTCATCCCGGCGCTGGTGCAGCAGGTGGGATGGCGGTGGGCTTTTGCTGTCCTCGCGTTCGGGCCGATGGCAGGTATTGCAGCGATAGTTCGGCTCGCGGCCCTGCGCCGCAGGCCGCACTGAAAGCCATCCGAGACCCTCAGCAACTTTTCTCCCGTTGTGGGGTTCTAGCGAATGGCACACCGGAACCCACGCCGGCTGCCAGGCCGGGTGGGTGGTGTCTCCGGACACCCGAAAGAGGCGGTTAGACCTGGGCCGCCTCTTTTCGTTTTTTAACAACGGGGGATGCGTTTACCGGGGACGGCAGTCCTCATGGGGGGATATGGTGCCCAAGAGAGGACTCGAACCTCCACGCCCGTAAAGGGCACTAGCTCCTGAAGCTAGCGCGTCTGCCAGTTCCGCCACTTGGGCACAGCCGTCAACAACTGCAATTCTATTCTGCCGAGCAGCATGGCCGATGTCAACGCAGCACCGGCAGCGCCCAGCCGTCGGGAAAGAGCCTGCACCGGTGTTTCAAGGCGCGCGGCCCAAGCGGCCCTGTAGGAGGTGCATTCCGGCCCGTGACGCGTCCGGCGCCGGTCGCCTCACTGCTTCAGTTTCAGCAAGCCGGCCCGCACGCCCGCATCGAGCAGCTCGGATACCTGCCGGGCCGTGACCCGGCCGTAGTACCACTCGCCGGCGAGCTGCGCTTCGGCGCGAACGGCCCGGTAGATATCCAGGTAGCTGCGTCGGCCATCCACAAAGCACCAGACCTCGAAAGCCATCAGAGAATGCAAGCCTTGGTTGCCAATCGAACTGCGTTTGTCGAGGAATTCTGCCGGCGTGCCTGCGATCTCCGGCACCTTCGCCGCCATCGCCTGTTCTTCCGGGCTGAGCGAAGCGACCGGTGGAGCTTCGCCGGCGAGGCGCCGGTACTGCACCGCCAACCGCTCGCGCAGATAGGTGGCTTCGTTCGTCACCTCGCGGGCCTCTTCGGCGAGTTGTTCCGCCAGGGCCGGGGCGGCAAACACGCGCACCGACTCCAGCAGACGGGCGGCCCGCAGACCGGCCTGCTCGATCAGGTTGTCCCCGTCCTGATAGGCCTGCGGCCGCGCTGCGGGGGCTGCGGTGGTCAGCAACTCGCTGGCACGGGCAAAGGCCTCGCTCAGCACGCGCAGTGCAGAAGCGCGTACCTGCGCGGCCAGCACCGGGGCACCCTCGGTGTCAAGCGTGGCCAGGTAGTTGGCGCTGGCCGCCACGATGAAGGCGTTGCGCTCGAGCTGCGTGGCATCCATCTGCCAGAGGTCGTCGTAGTTGGAGTGAATCAGCTCGTCGGGCCAGTTCGTCAGTGTGACGCCCGGGATGCCGATGATGACATCGTTGAAAGCATGGTGGTCGGTGTTGCCAAAGTACGGAACGAACTCTGCCCCGTAGCGTTCGCGCGTGCCGTTCAGCGCCAGGATCGGCCGGCTGAAGGGCTGCGGCGTGCCGGCCTGTCCGGCGGAAAGATATGCAGTGTTGCCGCGCATGACCAGCTCGGCGACGCTGCTCACCACGGTTTCCAGAAAGCTGGCGCGGGAATGGGGCAGCCGGGTGATGTGCTGGATGCGCGAGCCGATGGATTGCTTTGCACCCACCATGTCCTGGTTGATGTTCACGAGCAGGGCGCGACGCTGTTCGGGATAGGTAGCGAAATAGGCGTACTGCGAGGCGAACTCGTTTACCCACCAGAAACGCACATCGCGCACCGGGCGCGGCAGGCGACCCTCGCGAATCAACCGGGTCCAGGCACGGGCAATTTCCAGCAGATTGGCACAGCCGCTGTTGTCGTCGTTGGCGGAGTATTTTTCTTCCTGGGCGTGCGCTGTGAGCACAATCTGCTGATTGCGGTATTTCGTCCCGCGGATCCAGCCTTCGACGATCCAGTTCTTCGGCTCCGGATGGAATTCCGCATCCACCTCGGCGCGCAGAACAATTTTCTCGCCCTCCAGGGTGCCTTCCCCGGCCGCACCCGGAATCGCTGCCGGAGCGGTCCGGCGCGCCAGCCGCTGTTTCAGCTCCAGGCCCATCCGGTAACTGATGGAAAAGGCAAACGTGTTCTGCTTGCCGGCCGGCGGGTTCGGGCTGATGCCAATATAGGCGACCTGGTCGGGGTAATCCAACCCGCGCTGGGCATTGTAGTAGACCACACCCAGCGCGCCGCGTTCCCAAACGGCTTCGCGCATCGCCGCGGAAGCGGAACCGGACACCAGCACGATCTTGCCCCGGACATCTTTGCCTGCATAGTCGGCGTCGCTGGTGCCGGCGCCGACGTCGACCAGTTCTCCTTCCCAGGTGCCGCTGCGACTGTAGTTGGCAATGGCCACCGGCACATCGGCATGACTGGTCAGCCGGCGCCGCTCCGGCTGGAGCATCCACAACTCCGCCGACTTCACCGTCCAGGCCGTGCCGCGATAGGGCAGATGGTCAATCAGGCGCACATCCTCCAGGCCGGCCTCGCGCGCCTTCTGCAGAATCCAGCGCATCTTTTCCTGAAAACCGCGCGAGCCGCCGTTCGGGCTGTGGTAGAGCGTCAGGTGACGCAGGTGCTCGAAGCTGCGGTCACCGGAAAGTTCGGCATTCCACAGTTCGAACACCTCCCGGGGCACAAACGGAGACTCCTGGGCCAGCGCACCCGACGCCAGCGCCAGCAGGATCAAAAGCCGCAAACTGGTTGCACGCATCGAAGGTTCTCCCTGTCGAAAATCGAGCGCACATCATAGCAGATTCACCACATCCGCCGTCAGGACGGATTGACTTGCCTGCAGGTCAAGCCGCAAATTGGAGTGCGGCTTCGCTCTCGCTCCGAGGTGCAAGCGGAATGGGCTCCCAGGGGCCACTGAACGAAAGAAGGCGCGGTGAACGCGTCTTGATCCGCATCCCGGTGACGGTACGAGTCCAGGGATCGAGCGAGATCCCCATGGAAGACACCGAAACGGTCGTGGTCAGCCAGTACGGTGCCCTGCTGAAATTCTCTCGCCGCCTGCCGCCGGGCACACCGCTGGAGATCAAAAACCGCTTCAGCAACCGTGTGGAAAAATTCCGCGTGGTCTGGTCCGGGGAAACCGCGCGCGACGGCCGCTATGACCTAGGAGTGGAAATCCTGAACCCGGAAAGCGATTTCTGGGGCATCCGGTTCCCTGCCAAAGAACACAACCGCAGCTAGCCGCCGGCGAGGGCCGCTCGTCGAACCGGCTGCGCATCCACCGCGGCGGCCGCATGTTATAATCGGTTCAAGCTGGCTCGAAGGCGAACCGTTGCCGGAGAGAACACGCCGCCCGACGGGGGTAAGCCGACATGCACATCGAATGGACACCGCTGACCATACTCTCGATCGTCTGGGGAGTGGTGACGGCCGGTCTGATTGCCCTCTGGATGTACCGCAGCATCCTGGAAAATCGAGAGGAGGATCAGCTCTTCCTGGACCGCGCTGAAGAACACATTGCGCGCGAACAACGGGAACTCGTCGCGCGCATCGAAAAGCTGGGGCGCCCGATTGCGGTGCTGGGTATTCTGTCCGGGGCGCTGTTGCTGGTCATGGCCGGTCTGTGGGTGTATGAAGGCCTGACCCAGGCCGGTTAGTTCGGTTCTGCCGGCTGCGCATCGGCAGCAGGATTCACCACCAGGGAGGTGTGATTGTGCACGATGCGCCAGCCATCTTTTTGCCGCTCCAGAATCAAGGTCGTGTGTCCCCGCGAAGAGGCGGGCTGCTGGTCCACCAGGCCCTGAAACTCCCACTGGTAGGTGGCCCAGGCCAGGTCTCCTTTGATGCGCAGCACGGTGTTCCGACGGTCGAGCCGCACGCTCTGCATGCGCTGCCGCTGGGCCTGGTAGGCCTTCCAATAATTCTCCCAACCCAGCAAAGGAGGTTCGTACGCCCCGCTGACGACGGTGACGTCGTCGGCATAGTATTTTCGCAGCAATTGCTGGTCGCCAATCTGCCAGCCCGCCAGCATCTCACTGATCGCCAGATCCACCTGCTGCTCGACGGGCAGTGGAAGGGGTTCGGGCTGGTTCCCGCGCCGTGGACGTTGCGCTCCGACGGCGGCACTCACCAGCAGCACCAGGACAACGATGAGGATTATCCTGCGATGTATTTGCATCCTGCCTCCTTCTCTGCGCAGCCTGCAGCCGCATCCGCAGCGCAGCATATCATCTTCCCGCCTCGCGCCAGTCCACAAGGCCAGGGTCGTACTCTCTTGCCACTCTCTACGACGGGGGATCCGCCGGAGTGTCGCGCAGAAATGCGGCGCACTGCTCGGGCAAGGTCGTATTGATAAACATGCCGGAACCCAGCTCGAACCCGGCCATGCGCGTCATCCGGGGAATGATCCCCGCATACCAGTGAAAATACTTCAGTCCGCTGGCTTCCCGGGGCGGCGCGCGCAGGGTGAGGTTGTAGTCCGGGTCGTCGAGCCCGAAATAGAGCTTCCGCAGCACCAGCCGGAGCAGGCGCGCAAAATCGGCTAATTCCTCAGGTCTGGTTTCGAGGAAGCTGGCGATGTGTCGCCGCGGAAAAATCCAGAGATGGAACGGCGTGAGCGCGGCGTAGGGCACGAACGCCACGAAATGTTCGGACTGCGCCACCAGGCGTTCCCGGTCCTGCAGCTCCTGGCGCATGACACTGCAATTCAGGCATTCCCCGGTTTCGTCATAAAAGCGCAAGGCATTTTCCATCCGGCCCCGCACCTGAGGCGGCATAATCGGCGTGCCCACAATCTGGGCGTGCGGGTGTTCGAGCGAGGTGCCGGCGCGCTCGCCGTGGTTGCGGAACAGCGTGGCATGCGCGATGCGCGGGTCGCGGGTGATGGCATCATAGCGCTGGTAGTAGGCCTGCGCGACCAGCTCGATTTCTGACTCGCTGAGCAGTGCCAGGGTGCGGTTGTGCTCCGGCGTTTCGATGATGACCTCGTGGAGGCCCGCACCGCTGACGCGGCGTTTCAGCCCCTCGGTGCTGCGAAACAGCTCCGCCTGCGCGTCGAGTGCGGGGAACTTGTTCGGCACCACGCGCACCTGCCAGTCGCTTGCGGGCACGCCCGGTCTTGGCGCGGCGCGACGCGGGATGCGAAACAGCTCGGGCGGGGTCTGCTGCTCGTTGCCCGGACAGAATGGACAGGTGGCCACGTGGGCGGGAAGCTGCGCACGGGCGGTGTGGGGCGCGAAGTCCTCGGGACGCTTGGCGCGCTCGGTGGCGATGATCACCCACTCACCGGTCACGAAGTTGTAGCGCAGCTCTGGCATCGCTCACCGCCTGTTCTGCTCGCCCCACGCATGGAACCCCGGGAGCGCAGTCGGTATGCTGCCTCCACGGCGCACCGCGGCGGCAGGCGACGGCGCGCCTGCTGACCACTGGGCGAGCAGAGTCTCAGCCAAGGTCACCATCCGCTGCGCGCAGTTCGGGTCGGCTTCGCGCAGCGAATCCGCCAGCGCCCGCGCGCGGAGCAGCTCGCTGCGGGCCTCCTGCTGACGACCGGCGTGCGCGTACAGGTCAGCCAGCATCAGCCGAAACAGGGCGTTCTGCGCGTACTGCCGCACGAGCGGTTCCATCAGCTCGATGGCCCGGGCGTACTGCTGGTCATAGTTCCGCAGATTCTTGGCCAGGTAGAATCGCGCTTCCGTCGCGGTCAGCTTCCCTTCCGAGGCGGCAATCTCCAGTTGCCGGATGCCTTCCTGCTTGTTGCCCCCGGGGATGCCGAGAAGAAACCGGAGCACTTTGACGATGGGCGAAAGCGTATCCACGAAATAGTTGTACAGCCCCAGGCCCATCTGCGCGTCGGCGAGCTGCGGGTCAAGCTGCAGGGCGCGACGGAAATGCTCGCGGGCGCGAACCCCGGCCCGGGCCGTCTCGAGCCGTTCGCCGTGCAGGCCCAGCAGGCGCGCGCGCAGCGCCCAGCCCATCCCGGCGTACAGATGCATTTCTGCAGAGTCGGCACGGCGCAGTTCGGCCTCTGCCAGCTCCACTGCCCGGTCCACGAGTGCGAAATAGATTCGGTCTTCCGGCTGTGCGGGCCGCTGCCAGGCGTCTACGGTGCCCCATCGAAACTCACAACTCGCACAGTAGGTCTTCCACCACAGCGCGTTCGCTTCCAGCAGGTAGCCGAGCGGACTTTCCGGCTCCCGGCTCTGCAGCCGGCGGAAAAACGCCACCGCGCGATCCGTTCTGCCGCTGTAGAGCTGCTCCTGTCCGAAGAGAGCGTCCGCGGGCAGATTCAGGTTGTCTGCACGGTCCGCTGCCGGAAAGGCCAGACCGAACAGCAGGGCGAACCAGAAACACCTGCGGAGCATCTTCAGCGACTCCGATGCCAGCCGAAGCAGCCGGCTACGAACCCGTACAGGACGTAACATTCCAGCGCAAACGGCAGAAATCCCAGATATCCGGGAGCGGGCATGGCAAAAATCTTCCACTGCTGGAACATCGGGAAGATGTATTCCCAACGCGCCGCCGCCCACCAGTTCCAGAATTCCCACAACCAGCCGCACAGCCAGCCTGCCGCCAGCAGGGCGTAGAGCTGATCGCGGCGGCCGGCGGCCAGCTCGCCCAGCAGCGAAGGCCAGCCGCGATGAAAATTGATCGGGTCGAGCAGCAGAACAAACCCGATCCAGACCAGAGCAAACAGATACGCGCTGACGGATTTGGGCACCAGCAACGGAATCAGCAGACACGCAGCGCCGGCCGCAACCATCCCGCGCCGCGCTCCCGGCGAAAAGTGGATTGGCTTTGCGGGCCGGGCAAACCAGCCCAGCGCACGAAACAGATCCGCGGTGAGAAAGATGGCCGGGAAAATCGTGGCGAACGACCACGCATACCCGAACCATCGCGCGGCCAGATTTTCGGGCAGCCCGACGTAGCGCCAGTTTTCCAGCCGCAGATTGTACGCTTCGAAGATCAGCCACAGCGGCAGCGAAAGTGCGGCCACGCGGGCGAATTCTCCCGCCCGTACCGTGAGCCACGAGCGACCCTGCACGGCGAAGAGGGCCGCGTCCACAACCAGCAGATAGCAGGACCAGGCCAGCGGAGTGAAATACGTGGCCACCGGCTCGATGCCACGGAACTTCAGCAGCTCGGCGCAACCCAGCGCCACCAGCCCCAGCCACCCGTACAGCGGCAATGAGAATCGCCGCTTGCGGAGCCATTCGGCAACCACAATCGTTACGGTGGCGGCGGTGATGGCTACCCCCAGCTTCACCATAGCCGGTGATGTTAGCAGGATTTTTCTGCGGGAAGCGTGGGGTATTTGCTATGCTTCGGCTTCCTTGCGAGCACAGCCAGCCGACGGCGGCAAACCATGAGCGCACCGGCCAACCAGCAACTCGAGCGCGGCCTGGGGCTGAAAGAAGCCACCGCGCTGAACATGATCGACATGGTCGGCATCGGCCCGTTCATCACCATTCCCCTGGTGATCGGCTACATGGGCGGGCCGCAATCGCTGCTGGCGTGGGTGGCCGGGGCCGCGCTGTCGCTGGTGGATGGCTTGATTTGGGCGGAGCTGGGTGCGGCGATGCCGCAGGCCGGGGGCAGCTACGTTTTTCTGCGCGAATCCTACGGCCCGGCGCGCTGGGGACGGCTGATGTCGTTCCTGTTCATCTGGCAGACGCTGATCCAAGCGCCTCTGGTGATGGCTTCAGCAGCGATCGGCTTTGCGCAGTATCTCACCTACCTGGTGCCGCTCGGCGTCTACGAGAAAAAGGCCGTCTCCGGTGCGCTCATCCTTTTCCTGATTTTTCTGCTGTACCGGCGAATTACCACCATCGGACGCATCAGCCTGGTGCTGTGGGTCGGCGTGGTGGCCACGATTCTGTGGCTGATCGTCGGCGGCGTGACCCACTTCGACCCCGCGCTGGCGTTCACCTATCCGGAAGGGGCCTGGGAGCTGAACTGGGCATTCTGGGTTGGTCTGGGGGCTGCCACCGTAAAAACCATGTACACCTATCTGGGCTACTACAACGTCTGCCACCTGGGCGCAGAAATTCGCGATCCGGAACGGAACATCCCGCGGGCCATTTTCATCTCCATCCTGGGCATCGCGGTACTCTACCTGGCGATGCAGACGGCGATTCTGGGCGTGGTGCCCTGGCAAGAGGGCATGCAGTCGGAGTTCATCGTCAGCCTGTTCGTCGAACGCATCTACGGCTCCACGGCCGCCAAGGTCGCCACCGCCATGATCCTCTGGATCGCCTTTGGTTCGCTGTTCTCGCTCACCCTGGGGTACTCGCGCATCCCCTATGCCGCCGCGGTGGACGGACAGTTCTTTTCCGTCTTCGGCCGTGTCCACCCGACCAAGCACTTCCCGCACGTCTCGTTGCTGTGGCTGGGCGCCGTGGCCTTCGTCTTCAGCCTGCTGTTTCGCCTGAGCGAGGTCATCAGTGCGATTCTGGCCATGCGCATCCTGGTGCAGTTTGTCGGTGGAGCCCTGGGGCTGGTCGTGCTCCGGCGGCGCTGGCCAGCGGAGCGTTTCCCGTACCGCATGCCGCTGTATCCCCTGCCGGTGATCGTCGTGGTGGTCGCGTGGCTGGCCATTCTGCTCTCGACGGGTTCTCTCGAAGTATTCGGCATCCGCGTGCACCTGGCCCTGGCCGGATTCGGTATAATGGTGCTCGGCACAATCGTATTTCTGCTGCGTGCACGAAACGCGGGAGAATGGCCCTTTGACAAAACCGCGGCCGGCAAAACCTAGCCGACCGCTCATTCGCCTATGAACAGATTTTTCCACCCGGTTTCCGCGAACCAGAAAAAGCCCACCACGAGAAAACATCTGTGGCGTTTGCCGGCCGGAGTGTTGCTGGCCGCCTGGCTGGCTGCGGGGCCCTTCCCGGCCCGGACGGAAAGCGCCGATGTGCCAGCGAACGGCTTCAGTGTCGCCGATGTGGTGGAAGCGATCCAGCGTGCGCGAAATCCTGCACGCGTCCTGTATGTGATTGCCCATCCGGACGACGAAGGCGGCTCGGTGGGTCTGCTGGCTTATCTCTCCCGCCACCTGGGCGCAGAGGTGGCTCTGCTGTCCATCACCCGGGGCGAAGGCGGGCAGAATGCCATCGGCCCGGAACACGGCGCGCGGCTGGCCGTGCTGCGCACCGCGGAACTGGAATCGGCAACCCGCTTCTATGGCACGCGCCTGTTTTTCACCCGGGCAGCAGACTTCGGCTTTTCGAAATCCGCGGAAGAGACCCTGCGCGTCTGGGGCGAGCCGGTGGTGGAAGACATGAAGCAGGTCTTCCGCACCTTCCGACCCCACTATGTGATCAACAACTGGGCTGGAGTGCGCACCGGCCACGGCCACCATGTGGCCGCCGGACTGCTCGTGCCACGCGTGCTCGAAGCGCTGCGCCGCGAAGAAGACCCGTTCTGGCAGCGAACGGTGCTGCTCGATGTTGCCCGTGGTGGGGGAGAGGGCGTGCGCGTCCCCTCGGACACGATTTCGCCGCTGCGAGGCAGGTCTTACAACGAAATCGGACTGGATGGTTTCGTCCAGCATCGCACGCAGGGGATCGTCGGCTTTCGCGGTGCGCCGTTCCTCCGCGGCACACGCCTGCTGGTGCCGGAACCAGGACGCACGCTGACCGTCGCAGACTTCGTCATGTCCCTGGCCGATCTGGGCGCGGGGCTGCCTTCTCTGACTTCCGGTCTGCAGCAAGTGGAGCAGGCGCTGGCCTCAGCACAGACTGCCGCGCTGCGGCTGGACTGGACGGCAGCGACGCGGCATCTTGCCGAAGCCGGCCGGATCTGCGCCGGGCTCGCCAGCCAACTCGACGGGCAGCACGACGCGTCCTCCCGCAGCACGCGCGACGAAATTCACCGAGTCCAGGCGAAGATTCAGCAGGCACTGGTGCAGGCGACGGCGCTGCAAATCTATGCCGCGGCGGACCGGAGCGACATCGTGGCCGGCGAATCGTTTCGCGTCGAGTTGAGCTGGCAGCACCGTGCCGACACCGGATCGGTGCGGTCTGCAACGCTGCATTTGCCTGCGGGTTGGCAGATTGCCGGCCGGGAAACACAGGGAAACAGCGTGCGCTTCACCGTGGCCGTACCCGATGGCGCGATGCCGCAGGAGCTGCCCGATGCGTGGATGCATCCCTGGCCGGAGCCGCTGGTGCAGGCACGCGTGGTCCTGGAAGTGGATGGATACGAATCGGCTGCCGAAGTGCCTGTGGTCTACAACCGGCTCAGCTCAACACGTGCGGAGGAGGTTCCACTGCGGCTGGTGCCGGCCGTTGTGCTTTCGCTCGAGCCCAAACAATTTGTCGTACCCCGGTCGGAAGCTCCACCGCAGCTTCGCATTCTTGCCCGGGTTCGGCAGTACGCTACTGCACCGGCGGAAACGGTTGTCTCGCTGGCCGCGCCTGCAGGGTGGACGGTGTCGGCTCCGGTCCGGCTGCGCTCGGAAGAACCCGGAGACCACCTGGTGCAATTCACGATCGAGCCACCGGCACAACTGGCTCCGGGCAGCTACACGTTGCAGGCCGTTGCGGAACGCGCCGGCAAACGCTTCGCTAGCTCGCTGGAGCCGCTGCCTTCGTTCCCCACCTATCTGTGGAGCGAACCCAGCCATGTGTCGGTGCGCGTGTTCGACCTTGCGATTCCTGCCGGGCTGCGCATCGGCTACGTCGCCGCGGCGAATGACCCGCTCCCGGATGCGCTGCGGCAGGTCGGTGCAGAAGTGACTCTGCTCGACGAGGTCGCCCTGGCTTTCGGCGACCTGAGCCGGTTCGACGCGATCAGCGTGGGCATCCGCGCCTACGAGCTGCGGGCTGACCTGGCCCGGGCTAACGAACGCCTGCTTGACTACGTCCGCGCCGGGGGCACCCTGGTGGTGCAGTACCAGCGCGATTCCACCTGGAACCAGCTCCAGCCGGCGCCCTATCCGGCCGAGGTCGGCTCGAGCGAGGGTACCGTGCGCGCGCGGGTGACCGACGAGACCTCTCCTGTGCGCTTTCTCCTGCCCGACCATCCGGTGCTCACGTTCCCCAACCGAATCACGGCCATGGACTTCGAAGGTTGGGTGCAGGAACGCGGACTGTACTTCTGGGGACGTTTCGATGCGCGCTACGAAGCGCCCCTGGCCCTGCACGACCCGGGCGAAGCCGAAACCACCGGCAGCCTGGTGTGCGGCCGCTACGGCCGGGGCATGTATATCTACACGGGCCTGGCGTTTTTCCGACAGTTGCCCGAAGGTGTCCCGGGCGCATGGCGGTTGTTCGTCAATCTGCTGAGTCAATCCCGAAATCCAGCCCGTTGACGGAGGGTTGCGGCCGGCTAAGCCAGCGAGGCCTGCGCGGCGGCTTCCTGTTCGTGGGCATGATAAGAGGAGCGCACCAGCGGCCCGGACTCGACGTGGCGGAAACCCATGGCCAGGCCCATCCGCTTGTACTCAGCAAATTCTTCCGGCGGAACGAAGCGCACCACGGGCAGGTGCTCGCGGGTGGGCTGCAGATACTGTCCGAGGGTCAGGATGTCCACGCCGCAGGCGCGCAGGTCCTCCATGGTCGCCCGCACTTCGTCCGGTGTCTCTCCCAGCCCCAGCATCAGGCCGGATTTCGTGGGCATGGTCGGAGCCATCTGCTTGGCCCGTTGCAGCAGCTCCAGCGAGCGCTGGTAGTGAGCGCCTTTGCGCACCCGGCGGTAGAGTCGCGGCACCGTCTCGGTGTTGTGGTTGAGCACATCCGGCCGCGCGCGCACCACAGTTTCCAGCGCCGACCAGACACCGCGAAAATCGGGAATAAGCACTTCCACCTTGCAACCGGCGATGCGCCGGCGGATTTCCTGAATCGTCCGGGCAAAAATTTCCGCACCGCCATCGGGCTGGTCATCGCGATTCACCGACGTGACCACCACGTAGCGCAATCCCATGCGCGCAGCCGCTTCGGCGACGCGCCGCGGCTCATCCGGGTCCGGGGGACCGAGCGGACGGCCGGAAGGTACCGCGCAGAATCCGCAGGCACGCGTGCAGATGTTGCCCAGAATCATGAAGGTGGCCGTGCGATGTTCCCAGCACTCGCCCTGATTCGGACAGCGCGCCGATTCGCACACCGTGTGCAGGTTGTAGGTGCGCATGATGCGCTTCAGTTCCTGATAGTTCGGGCCCGAGCCGATACGCACTTTCAGCCACGGCGGCTTCGGGGCAGGGAGCCTGGTTTCCAGTGCAGGCCCGTCGAATGGTGCACACGTCGGCGGCGCCGCCGGAGGATTGTTCAGGATGTGAAACGGCGAGCCCATATGCGCGAAACTGCTATTCTACGCTACCAGCAAACACGTCGCCAGTCACCGGCTGGCTGCTCTTTCCAGCCGACTAGGTTTGAGATTCTGCTGCTGCGGCAGGCACCCTGTCCGTGCTAAAAGCCAGTGCTTCAGCTTGGGCAAGCAGAGGTGCGTGCGTTCGCTGCACGACACAGCGCACTAGGTATCGCCGACCGAGCCGGTCGGGCGCTCGCCCGCCGTTGCCGTCCTTTCCCAGAAGCGAGCCACGGCGCAGTAGTCCACGTCTTCGCGGACCAGCCCTTTGGCCGCCGAGTAGGTTTCTCGCGCTGCGGCCGTTGCAGGCAACGGCAGCCCCAGCTGGCCGGCCAGCTCGAGCGCCAGGCTGAGGTCTTTGTGCATCAGGCGCAGCGGAAAGCTGGGGGCAAAGTTGCGCTGGAGCATCAGCGGCCCTTTGATGTCCAGGACCGGCGCCCGCGCCATGCTCGCGGCCAGCACTTCCAGCAAGCGCTCTGCAGACACGCCAGCGGCAGACACCAGCGCGAGCGCTTCGGCCAGCGCCTGCACCTGCAAAGCCAGAATTGCGTTCATCGCCAGCTTCACGGTTTGTCCGGCGCCGTGCGGGCCGAGCAGAAACCAGCGCTTGCCCATCGCTGCCAGCACCGGCTCGACGCGTCGCAGGACTTCCGCCTTGCCGCCCACCATGAAGACCAGCTCGCCTTTTTCGGCTCCCCAGGTGCCCCCGGTAACTGGAGCGTCCAGAAAATCGGCGCCGCGGGCGGCGCAGGCCTCCGCAGCACGGCGAGCCAGTGCCGGGGACACCGTGCTCGAATCCACCAGCACGCTGCCCGGACGCAGGCCGGTCACGGCGCCCATCTCTCCCCAAAGCACCTGTTCGAGTGCCGGCGGATCGCTGACGATGGTGATCACCACGTCGGATCCTGCGGCGACCTCTCGGGGCGAGTCCGCCCAGCGCGCGCCGGCGCGCAGCACTTCATCGGCTCGTGTGCGGGTGCGGTTCCAGACCGTGACCGCAAAGCCCGCCCGCAGCAGATTCAGCGCCATCGGCTTGCCCATCAGTCCGAGTCCAATCAGTCCCACGGGCATTTTCATGCCACTCCTCCCGCACGTGCAGCACGCTGCATCTTACCCTGTTCTGTCAAAACGAGGGAAAACCGGGCTTACGTTTCCTGAGGACGCCTTCTCAGGCTCTTCCGGTCGAGAAGACCGGAATCTGCCAGCGTGGAACGTTGTTCCCGGGCTGAATCGGCTGCCGGTGCCGACGCCTGCGGCGGCACTTCTCCGATTTCGACGATGTAGGGATAGGGAATCTCCCAGCGAAAACTCTGCACGCGGCCGCGACTTTCGAAATGCTCTTCGAGAAAAATAGATTTTCCCGAATCGGCGGCCAGAATCCCCGTAGCTGGCAAATAGATATCGCCGGCGCGGTACTGCACCTGCACACGTTTGCCCACCAGCGCGGCGTAGCGAGCCATTAGTCAAAGTGTGGGCTTCGCAGCCGCCGGCGGGCAATAGTACCGATGGCCCAGTCCTCGGAGGAGGTCGAAGCAGAAACGAAAGGTCCGAAACAACCGTTCAGGAATGGTGGTCGTGGCTGTGGGCCGCCTCGGCAACCGCAGGCGCCGGTGCTTCTTCCGCCTTCAACACCAGGTCGCCGACCAGGATGGTCACGAGCGGGCTCACCAGACTGAACACCAGAAACGATAACAGCAGGGGAAGAACCCAGCCGGGAAATTCATCCTGTGCCGCGGGTGCGGCAAGCCATCCAGCCAGCGCGCCGGCGGCCAATCCGACGGTGGTGGCCAGATAGCGATTGGCGAGGGAAAGCTCCAAGTAGGCGTTGCACCCCGGACAGTGCAGGCCATCACTGAAGGCGGCCAGCCAGCCGGCCGGAATTTTGGTCCCGCATTGCGGACATTGTCTTGCGGCCATCGTCACACCTCACCGAGACACGCGCACGGACGGGTAAAGATAAACGAATTCCTCCCGACAGAAAAGTCGGTGTGCATTCAGCGGCCGGGGTCGCGACGTGGCCGCGTCTTGGGCCGCCTCCCCGCGGCGGTCACCAGAGAGAACTCCGTGCGCATCTGGAAATAGTCGATGCGGTCAGCACGAACGCGCACACGGTCACCCAGCCGGAACACAGCCTGGCGTCGCTGGGTGACGATGGCGTGGTCGCGCTCCCGGTAGAAACACCGTTCTCCCACGGCCTCTTCGATGGCCGGCATGGGCACCAGGCCTTCGACAAAAACGTCCAGCAGCTCGACGAACATGCCGAAGCGCTGCACGGCGATCACCAGGGCATCGAACTCTTCCCCCAGCCGCTGCTCCATGTAGCGCGCCGCTTTCCATTCCATCAGCTCGCGTTCGGCGGCATCGGCGCGGCGCTCGGCTTCCGAAGATTCTGCCGCAATTTCTTCGAGCTCGACCGGTCGATACGGACCGAGCGGCGTTTCTCCGCCGCGGGCCCCGGGATGGGCCAGTGCCCACTTCAGGATGCGATGCACGATCAGATCCGGATAGCGACGAATCGGCGAGGTGAAGTGCGTGTAATGGTCGAACGCCAGTGCGAAATGCCCGAGCGGCTCGGCCGCGTAGCGCGCCTGCTTCAGTGAGCGAAGCATGAGGTAGGAGAGAATCCGTTCTTCTGGCTTCCCGGCAATTTTTTCTACCAGTCGCTGATAGTGGCGAGGGCTGATCTTCACTTCGTCCGGGGAGGCGATGGCCACGGTCATGGGGCGCGCGCGGCTGCCGCGTTGCGGACCGCGCACGGTGCCGTGACGCACCGTCCGGCGGCGCTCGACCAGGTCTGCCACGCCCAGCGAGTAGCCGAAGGCTGCCGCCAGCTCTTCGAACTCGAGCAGCTTCTGCGGCTCGGGCTTTTCGTGTACGCGATGGAGCGAGGCAATGCCGCGGTCGTGCAGGTATCGCGCCACTGTTTCGTTCGCGGCCAGCATGAACTCCTCGATGATCCGGTGGGCGATGTTTCGCTCGCTGCGCACAATCCGCACCATGCGACCCAGCTCGTCGAATTCGATCACGGGCTCGGGCAGATCGAAATCGATCGAACCCAGCGCCGCACGCCGCCGGTACAGACACAAGGCCAGTTCGCGCATCAGCGCGAACTGCTCGACCAGCGGTGCATACCGCCTGCGCATCTCCGGGTCGCCTTCCAGCACGCGATTCACGTTCGTGTAGGTCATGCGCTCGGCGGAGCGGATCACGCCGGGAACGAATCGCGCGCGCATCACCCGGCCCTGCCCATCGATCTCCATCAGCACGCTCATCACCAGACGGTCCACCTGCGGAAGAAGCGAACAGATGCCGCTGGAAAGCTCTTCCGGCAGCATCGGCACAGCGCGGTCCGGGAAATAGACCGACGTGCCGCGCAGGCGGGCTTCGCGGTCGAGCGCCGAGCCGCGGGCGACGTAGTGAGCGACGTCGGCGATGTGCACCTGCAATTGATAGCCCCCAGCGGGACGCCGTTCGACGTATACCGCGTCGTCGAAATCCTTGGCGGTTTCCCCGTCGATGGTGACGATCGGCAGATGGCGGAAATCTTCGCGGCTCTCCAGATCCTGCGGGCGCACCTGCTGCGGAACCCGGCGCGCGGCCTCCCGGACTTCCTCAGGGAATACGAAGGGCAGGTGGTGCTTGCGGATGATGATTTCGACGTCCACGCCGAAGGCGTCGCGATCACCCAGAATTTCCACGACGCGTCCGGCGGCCGGCACACCGCCGCGCGGATAGCGGGTAAGCTCGACGTTGACTACTTTGTTTTCCAGCTCCGGCAGCCGCAGCCGCGGCGGTGGTTCCCCCGGTTTCCACCCGAACCGGCGGCGCAGGGCTTCGGTCAGTTCCGCGCCGGGAGGAATGAGGATCTCCTGCCGGATGCGCGTGTCGAACGGAATGACGTAGTTGCCGCGCGGCCCGTAGCGGAACTCGCCGACGATCGTCGGATGCGCGCGACTGAGCACACGCAGGATGCTGCCTTCGGCACGACCGTCGGGGGCACGGCGCGTGACGCGCGCTTCGACGCGGTCTCCGTGCATGGCATCGCCCATCGCCGGTGGCGGAATGAACAGATCTCCATCCACGCCGGCAACGGGACGGTCCGGAACGACAAAGCCGTATCCATCGCGATGCGCCACCAGCCGCCCGGTCACGACCGCGTGTGCCTGTGCAGGGTGTTCGCGCTCACGAGGCGAGGGATGGGAAGCACGGGCGGCTGGGCTGCGCGATCTCCGGGTATCGGAAGATTTCCCCGCACCGGACGCGGCAACGGCGCGGGAGCCCACAAGAGAGTAACGCCCGTGCCGTTCGACGATGGCACCGTCGCGCAGCAGCCGCTTCAGCGCTTTTTTCAGCTCTTGACGGCTCCGGGGAGGCAGGTCCAGCGCCACCGCCAGCTCGCGAAGGCTGCGCGGCTGATCGCTGCGCGCCAACTCAGCGAGTATGTCTTCTGCGGCGGGTTGTCGGCGTTTGGCCATCAAACCAGTGCGGGGGGCCGCTCGAGGCCGCGTCCACGCGTGTCGTTCTTCCGGCTCGTAACGTTGTACCGACCTGCGAGTTCTACTGGAGCAATCGGCATGACGGCGCTCGATGGCTACACGCCTTTCGTGGCCGGGTGCCAGATGAACTTGTGGAGCTGCAAGCCCAGGCGGACGGGAAGCGCATCGGCCAGGATCCATTCCGCCAGCAGGCGCGGCTCCAGACCCGGCCACTGCCCCTCGGGATCGGCGAACACCGGCGAGAAAATCACCTGCGCGACGCGCTCAGCCAACCGATGTGTCCGGGTGAACTCGCGTGCAAATTCGTAGTCGCGGCGGCTGGCGATGACAAATTTCACCTCGTCGTTGCGGGTGAGCGCTTCCAGGTTGCTCATCCGGAATGTGTCCCCCTCGCCCGAGTCGGGACATTTGACGTCCACGATTTTGATCACCGCGGGAGGCAGGCGAGCGATGTCCCGCTCGCCGCTGGTTTCGACCAGCACCGTGTAGCCGGCAGCAAGCAGCCGTTCGATCAGCGGATAGATTTCCTGTTGCAGCAGGGGTTCCCCGCCGGTCAGCTCCACCAGCCGGATCGGTTCGCACGCACCGGCCGGCCGCGCCAGCGATTCCACGCGCTCGAAAACTTCCTCGACGGTCAGCTTCGAGCCACCGTAGAAGGCGTAGGCCGTGTCGCACCAGACACACCGCAGATTGCAGCCGGTCAGCCGGACAAAAATGCACGGCAGCCCGGCGCGCGTGCCTTCGCCCTGGATGGATTTGAAAATCTCCGTAACCTGCATCGTTGCCAATGTGCCCAGCTTACCTGGGACGATTTGCGGTGGCCCGGCGCTGTTTGCGCCAGACCAAGAGGGCTACCGCTGCACCGATGGCCAGCACGCCGGCCAGCCGTTCCAGTGGCGGCCGCAGCCCGAACGCGTAATACACACTGCCCACGGCGGCTGCGGGCACGAAAATCATCAGCAGGGCGCGGAGCATACCGACTCCCTACCGGGCCGGCGGGGAAGGACGATACGTGGCTGCCGTGGTGTCTGTTTCCCAGACGGTGACACTGGCGATGCGCACGCCGTTTTCAACCCCGGGCAGCTGCGCGGCGGCCTGTTCGTAGAAATACTTGGCGAGATTTTCTGCCGAAGGATTCACCGAGTCGAAGGGCGGGAATTCGTTCAGGAAGCGGTGGTCGAGGGCCCGGATCACCTGCTGGATCACGCGCTTCAGATGAACAAAATCATAGAGCAGGCCCACGCCATCGAGGGTTTCCCCCTCCAGGGTCACGCGGACACGGTAGTTGTGTCCGTGCACGTTCTCGCACTTGCCCTTGTATCCGCGCAGGGCATGACCGGCAGCAAAGCTTTCTTCGACAAAAATCTCGAACATAGGATGTTCCGACGGTTTTCCCAGCCGCTGCGCTGCTGGCGCCGCTTCACTGCATTGTATCACAACGGGGCGTGCGGGCTTTCCGCGATGCACGTTTCCGGGCAGCCGGCTGGCGTTCTGTGCGTTGCTCCGCGCCGCGCATGAAGCGGGCGACCTCGTCCAGGCTCTGCGTCCGTGCGTATTCGGGCAGGGACTCGAAAAACAGCCGGCCGTAGGGCATGCGCACGATGCGCGTATCGAGCAGAGCCAGCACGCCCCGGTCGCTGCGCGAGCGGATCAACCGGCCAAACCCCTGTTTGAGCGCAATCACCGCTTCCGGGACCTGGTATTCGGCAAACGCATTGCGTCCCTCTTCGCTCAGCGCGCGCACCCGTGCCGCGACGACCGGATCGGTGGGCACGGCAAACGGCAGCCGGTCCACACAGACGCAGCTCAGCGCTGCTCCGGGCACGTCCACGCCCTGCCAGAACGTGGCCGTGGCAAACAGCACGGCCCCGGCGGTGTTCTTGAAGCGCTCGAGCAGCACGGAGCGCGGCGCCGTGCCCTGCAACAGCAGCGGAAAGGGAACCAGGGTTTTTACCTGCTCGTACACTTCCCGCATCTGGCTGTAGGACGTGAACAGGCAAAAGGCGCGGCCGCGCGTGATCTCCAGCAGCCGGGCAATTTCCCGTGCGGCGTGCGGGACAAACGCCGGCTCGCGCACGTCGGGCATTTCGGGCGGGATGTAGAGCAGCGCCTGGCGGTTGTAATCGAACTCGTGCGGGAGCACGCACTCGATCGCGGCGTCGATTCCCAGCCGCTGCTTCAGGTAGTCAAAACGGCCGCCAACAGCCAGCGTAGCCGACGTGAGCACTACGGTGTCAAAGGCGGCGAACAACCGCTCGCGCAGAATGCCGCTCACGTCGATCGGCGTCGCAGCCAGAAACACGCCCCGGTTGCGGCGCTCGAACCAGTAGACATAGTTTTTCTCCTGACTTTCCAGCAGGAAAGCCAGCTCCTGGCGCAGCTCCATCGCCCGCCGCGCGATCCGGAGAACCTCCTCCGGCTTGTTTGTCAGGGCGGCGATTTCCGTTTCCAAGGCGCGGATGGCCTGCACGAATTCCTCGTAGGTCTCGGCATTGCGCTCCAGAAACGCCTCGCGTTCAGCCGGCTCGAACGGAAAGCGGCCCTCGCGCGTCGGAAACAGCTCGAAAAAGCTGCGCGCGCGTTCGCGCAGTTGCTGCACCCGCCGGAGCAGCGCCGGCGTGCCGCTGCCGGTCAGCCGCAGGGCGTGGTCGGCGTCGCGGGCCAGCTCCTCGAAGCGGTAGTTGGAAATCTGCCGGCCGAAGTACTCGCTGGCTACATCTTCGATTTCGTGCGCTTCGTCGAACACCACTGCGGCATAGTCGGGCAGAATGGAGCCGAACTCATCGGCCCGAATCGCCAGGTCGGCGAAAAACAGATGGTGGTTCACGATGACAAGGTCGGCTTCGTGGGCGCGCTGGTGCATCCAGGTGATGAAGCAGCGCTGAAACTCCGGGCATTTCTGGCCGGTGCAGGTGTCGCGGCGTGCGTCCAGCCGGGACCAGAGCTCGCTGTCATCGGGCAGAAACGTCAACTCGGCGCGATCGCCGGTTTCCGTCAGCTTCTCCCACGCGCAAATCTGGCGGAACCAATCCACCTCGTCGAGGCCTTTCAGCACCGGCTGCCCTTCCATCCACCGCACCTTCTGACGACAGAGGAAATTTCCGCGCCCCTTCATGACGGCAACTTTCAAATCCGGGGCGAAATGTTTCTGCAGAAACGGAATGTCTTTCGTGAACAGTTGCTCCTGCAGCGATTTGGTCGCCGTGGACACCACCACCCGACGTCCGCTGCGGATTGCCGGAATCAGGTAACTGAGAGTTTTGCCCGTTCCAGTGCCGGCTTCCACAATCACATGGCGCTTTTCGCGGAAGGCGCGCTCAACCAGCTCCGCCATCTCCAGTTGCGACGGGCGGAATTCATAGGCGGGATGTGCGCGCTCGAGCAGGCCACCCGGACCGAAAATGTCACGCAGGGTCGGAACCGCGCTGCGCGGATGCTTGATGGCCGGAACACAGTCGCGGCCCTCTTCGTCGGCAGCGAGCACCCGGGGCGGCACCAAAGCGGGCTCTGAGCGGTCCGCCGGTGCGGCAGGCCCGGGACGCTCTTCGTCACGCCAGGACGCGTGCGGAGCAGCGCCGCTTCGTCGCGAGGGTGCGTTGGAGCCTCGGCGTGCCACCATGGCGGCTGCTACGATACCACAGTCGCCCGCCGGAACTCGTTCCGGGCGCCCCAGCTACTGCCCCCCGGGCAAGCGGCCCCGGCCGCCGAAGCGAACCTCACGGGAGGGCGCCGGGTGGGAAGAAACACATCGGCAGCTCCCGTGCGGTCCGCAGACCCGCGGGAGCAGCCAGGATGGCCGGGATGCAGTTCACCACGACCGCGGCCGTCGCCACGTCCCCGTGGGTGCCGCCCGGGATGGTCAAGCGGATGTCGGGCTCGCCGCGCAGCTCAATCGCATCGCAGGACTCTTTCGCGCCCACATACATTTTCAATTCCAGGTGCACCAGTTCTTTGCCGTTGCCCAGACCGCGGGCGATCTGATGCACGCCGGCGGCCTGCCCGGGCTCGACGGTGAGAAATTCTGTGGTGACGCGTTCTTCCGCCACCACCGGCTCGATGCTCTCCGTGATGTCTTCGACGGGCAACCCCAGCCCGTCCGCCACCATAGCGACCGATTCCGGCAGGCCCTGATGCTTGATGACGCCAGCGGCAACTTTTTCGCGAAACTCCTCCAGCGAAAGCCCCGCGCCGATTTTTTTCTGCAAGGGCAGTCGGCGCCGGGAAGCATCCACGATGCGCAGCGCCCGCGCTGCGTCCACGCGCTGGGAGACGGTGGCCAGGGTCAGCACGAGCTTGTCCATCACAAAACCCGGGTTCACGCCGGTGCCGACCAGCGCCACCCCCCACTCCTTCGCTTCTGCATCCAATCGCTTGCTGAGCTCGGGGTATTTGCGGAATGGGTAGGCCAGCTCCTCGCAGGTCGAGATTACACACGAGCCGGCTTCGATGCACTCCAGCAACTGGCCAGCGACATCTTTCAGAATCGATGACGTCGAATGAATCACCACATCGGCATTGCGACCGAGCACCGGCCCGGCTTCGGCAGAAACCGGAATGCCCCACGGGGCATCCGGCGCGCCCACGAGTTCGCCCAGGTCGCGGCCGGCCTTTTCGGGATCGCGGTCAATAGCCCCGATGATCTCCAGGGCCTGCTTTTCCCGCATCAGCCGGACAATTCCCGCACCGATGGGTCCCACGCCGTACTGCACAACTCGAATCTTCTTCCGCACTGTTCTGCACCTCGCTTCCCTGCGGGCGCGCCCGCCGGTACATCTGCACGAAGTGCTGCGAATACCACAAAGCCGGGCGTGCTTCAACTACTTCGGAGCCGGAGCGGCGACGGTTGCCGATGTTTTGCGCCCGCGGGATAATTTCGCCGGCGCTCCCCGTACGATGAGCTGCTGGCCCCGGCTGCGAAGCCTGCTCTTTCTCGTGCCGCTCGGCACGCTGGCCGGTGCGTATGCCTGGATTGGATGGGCCACCGGCGATGCCTGGCCCTGGCAGCGCGGTGTGCACGAAGACGGCCAGCGCACGCTGCTGAACACCGTCTTCTACTTCGAACACGCTCTGCGCGAGTTGCCCCTCGACGCAATGCTCGCCTGGGCAGTGGCTGCTGCCGCTGCCTACTTCTATCCGCAGATCCGCCTCGACACAAGCGCACGAAGCGCGTGGTTGCGGCTGTCCGCTGTCGTCTCGGCTCTGCTGCTCGCCGGGATCGTGGCCGGCACCTGGGTGACGGCCGGCGCAAACGCCGTAGCGCAAAATCTGGCGCAGATGCCTACGCGCCCGGGCGCAGCGCTGGCCTGGGGAGCGCACTGGCGCTACCACATTCTGGAACGGCTGGCGCTGCTGCTGGCGTCCTTCGCACTGCTGGGCCTGCTCGCAAACGGCAGACAGCGGAGCAGCAGGAAAGCGCTCGCGTTGTATCTCGGCAGTCTGGCTGGATTTGTCCTGCTGACGTTTTCGTTTGGGCTGACCCGGGAGCCTTTCGCGGACAGCCGATACCTGGGCCACCAGGCCCGCGAACTGTTTACCCATGGACTCGTCACTTTCCCGCTGGCTGTCGGAGCCTGCCTAACTCTGGCCAGGGGTGTTCCGGCTTCCTCCGCGGGCAGAAGAACAGGGACGATGCGATCCATCTGGCTGGCCTGCACCGCAACGGGCTTGCTGGGGACGTATGTGAGCCTCGGCGCGCTGCTGACTGGCGCGTCGCAGCAGACCCAGACGCACGAGCTCCACCGCCTCGTGGCGGCCCACGTGTTCGAACACACGCTCGGCTACGTACTGGTTGCGGCGTGGTCGGCCTGTTTCTACCTCTGGTGGGCGGAGCCCAAAGACCCGGCAGCCGCTGCTCCTCGTAACGCCCCCTAGCTCTTCATGGAGAAATGAGCGGCAAAAGGAAAGCGAAGACGTGCTTTTCGCTTGATTTTTCTTTACCGGTCGTATATTTACAGCGCCGTTATTTTCCAAAAAAAAGTTAACTTCACAGAGTAAGTGATCTCCCGACTTGCTGCTGTTTGATCGTGTCGCAACCCAACCTGTCGGCCGCGGCAACCGCAAGCGGGCGCTTCGAGGAGTGCGAACGATGGCCCCGATGGCTATGCCAGAACTCACGATCAGTCAACAGGGCGCGGTTCAGAAGCGAACACCGGTTTCGATCATCCTCCCCGCCTATAACGAAGAAGCCGCTGTGGCCGCCCAGGTGCGCCGTATCCAGCACGTGATGGAAAAACACGGCTGGCCGTACGAGCTGATCGTGGTGGACGATGGCTCCACCGATCGCACCTGGGAAGAAATTCGCCGCCTGGATGTACGCTGCTTGCGCCTTTCCGAGAACCGTGGCTACGGGGCCGCGCTGAAAACGGGCATCGCCATCGCCGAGAACGAACTGCTGGTCATGATCGATGCCGATGGCACCTATCCTGCCGAGGCGATTCCGGAGATGCTCACCCGGGCCGGTGAGTATGACATGGTGGTCGGCGCCCGCACCGGCAGCAGGGTGCACCCATCCCGCTGGCGCCAGCCGGCGCGGTGGCTGCTCCGGCGGGTAGCGGGTCTTCTGACCGGACAGAACATTCCGGACTTGAATTCCGGTCTCCGCGTGTTGCGCAAATCCATCGTGCGGGAATTCTGGCACTTGCTCCCGTCGGGCTTCTCCTTCACGACCACGATCACCCTCGCCATGCTTTGCAACAACTACTCCGTGCACTACCACCCGGTGGACTACTACCGGCGCACCGGACGATCGAAGATCCGCCCCGGCCACCTCTGGGATTTTCTCCTGCTCATCCTGCGCACGGTTGTGTTTTTCCGTCCCCTGCGCGTGTTCGTGCCGCTGGGTGGGATTCTGTTTTTCGCCGGGGTTGCGAAACTTTTGGCCGATCTGTACTGGCAGAGTTCTTCCGAAGTAGCGGCGCTGAGCATTCTGGCGGCGATCGTCATCTGGGCGGTCGGACTGCTGGCCGACCAGATCGCGCGCCTCGGCGTGCTGTCCAGGTCCTCGTGAACGAGTGCACAGCCCAAGCGGGACTTGCTTTTCCGCACGTGGTGATTCTGGGCGCGGGTCCGGCCGGGCTTGCTGCGGCCTGGCGATTGGCGCGGCGCGGCACGCTGCGTGTCACCGTGCTGGAGCAGCGGGAAGAGGTCGGCGGCTATGCCGGCAGCTTCACCCTGGAAGGCTGCCGCGTCGATTATGGCAGCCATCGTCTGCATCCCGCGACCCCGCGAGAAATCCTCGAGGATCTCCGTTCCCTGCTGGGCGCCGACCTGCTCCGCAGGCCGCGGCATGGGCGCATTCGTCTGCAGGGACGCTGGATTCATTTCCCGCTGCAGCCGCTCGACCTGCTGACCCATCTGCCGCCGCAGTTCCTGCTGGGTGTTGCCGCCGACGCCGTGTGCAAGCCCTTCCGCACTTCGACCGACTCCCACAGCTTCGCCGGCGTGCTGGAACGTGGCCTGGGACGCACAATCTGCCGGGAGTTTTATTTTCCCTATGCGGAAAAGCTCTGGGGGTTTCCGCCCACCGAGCTGGCCGCGACCCAGGCGCGGCGGCGCATCTCCGGCGATTCTCTGGGAAAGCTCGCTCGCAAACTGCAGGCGGCCTTCACGCGAAACGGGCAGGGCCGATCCTTCTACTATCCCCGCCGGGGCTACGGACAGATCAGCGAAGCACTGGCAGAGGCGGCGCGCGCTGCCAGGGCGGAAATTTGCCTGGGCGCAGAGGTCACCGCCCTGCTCTGCGCCGGGCCGCGCGTGCGTGCCGTGCAGTTCCGCCGGCATGGCAGCACACACCGCGTGCCGGCGGACGCAGTGCTTTCCACGCTGCCCGTCCAGCGGCTGGTCGAGCGCATCGAGCCGCCAGCACCGGAGAACGTGCGCGGTGCCGCCGCACAACTGCAGTTCCGCGGCCTGCTTCTCATCTACCTGGTGCTGGCTCAGGATCGCTTCAGCGAATTCGACGCGCACTATTTCCCGGAACCGGCGATGCCTCTTTCGCGACTGTCGGAGCCGAAAAATTACAGTGGCGCGAGCGAGCCGCGCGGGCGGACCGTGCTCTGCGCCGAGCTGCCCGCCGACCCCGGGCAACCCTACTGGCAGATGAGCGATGCGGAGCTCGGCCATGCCGTCTGCGCCTGGGTTGCGGGTGTCGGCTTGCCCGTGGCGGCGCCCGTGCTCGGCGTCGTCACCCGGCGATTGCGCTGCGCCTATCCGGTCTATCGCCGCGGCTATGAGGAACATTTCGCGGTCCTCGACCACTGGCTCGCTCAGATGGAAAACCTGCTCACGTTCGGACGCCAGGGACTGTTCGTGCACGACAACACCCACCACGCGCTCATCATGGCCTACGCCGCCGCGGAGTGCGTCAGCGAGCGGGGCGAGCTGGACCACACCGCATGGCGCGCGCATCGCCGCAGGTTCGAAGCACACGTGGTCGAAGACTAGCCCGGCCCGCAACGAACAGAGCTGCCGCCAGGCGCCGGTGCAGCGCAGTCAGAACCGCGCACCCGTTGCCCAGCCGAACCTTCTCCAACGCTCACTCGGACGAAACACCGACCCGTCTGAAAGCAGGAAACGCTCGGCCAGCCGCAGTGGGTTGATGGCGTAGTAGAAGCGCAACGGCTGCCGGACCACCGGCAGCGGGGCCCGCAGCTTGACTCCGCTGGAGGCGCGCAGCGTCCCGTTTTTTCCCTCGCAACAGCTCCGGTGCCCGCCCGCCCAACCAGCCGGGCAGCAGTCAGCTCGAGCCGACATCGAAAAAACGCAACGACGCTGCTGCTTCGGTTCCAGCGCGGCAGCGGCACGTGGTATTCGGCACTGGCGGCAACGAGTATATTGGCACCGGCAGGGACTGCCCGGAACGATTGCCCTTCGGCTCCGGCGGGTCGGCGAACAGCCACTTATTCAGGTGTTGCTCCACTTGCGCCAGCGCGAGTCCGGCCATACGCGCCCGCCTTCAGCGGGCAGGCCGGAGTATGCAGACACCTCCAGGTGTGCGTCAATTGTCTTGGTAAACAGGACAGGCGAGCAGCGAGTCACAAAATGGTTCTTGGCCCGTTGACGGTTAAACTGCTAGCTGGCAGTGCTGAGTTGTGGGTTGGTACCTTCGTGTTGGCCATGATGCGGAAAGGAGCGAATCACACAAAAAGACCCTATTGGCCTATGTGAACAGCTTGCGTAGTTTTACTTCTGTGTACCTGGCCAGCCGAGTTTCTGTGCGTCGGGCCATAGCATTAACCGTTGTCCCGTCAAAGAGTCCGACGAGGCCAATCGTCAGAAGGACTAGCTGCGAGAAGAACAAGACTAAAGTACCCCAAGAACACCGTGTGGCGAAAAAGTCGGAAACGCCGGGCAAAGTGCTGTAAGTTCCGAGTACCAGCAAGATCATCAGACTCACATAAAAGACCTTGACGACCGCAGCCGCGAGTTGCCGCGCAGTACCACTAATCTTCAAGTCTCTCGTTCGCAACTCCTCCTCCACCTTTTTCCTTTCGTCTTTTTCATGCTGTATTTTGGCTGCTTCCTCAGCCTTTATTCGCGCCTTGACCCTTTCCAAGATCTCATGAACGGTCCCCTCCGCAAAGGCATCGGGATCGCCAAAAGTGAGCTCCATCAAAATCGACTGAGAATCTAAAGTGCTTCGGAGCAAGTAGTAGTCGTCTGCTGTAATGGTACCTTGCGCCTGCAACTTTGCGACTTCGGCCAGATATTTCTTCCACAATTCCTCGGGCGGTTCCATCGCAGCATACGCGTTAGCAATAATGTGCTTGCGAGGGAGATCGGGGGCTGTCATGGGCTTCTTCAGCCACATGATGTTCGTTAAATGATGATCAGTTATGGCTATCGGGACCGTGGACTGCAATTGGTAATCCTTGAAAAACTCAGCTGCCGCTGAGACCAAAGCGCCGTTTGGCGTTACGAATAAGGCAGCACATTCCTCAAGTCGCCAGTACTCGCGCCCCTGGCGCAGCCTGTAGATCGCAGAAAGTGAGTCAACGTCGCGTTTTCGGGCCGCCTCATTATGGTAGGTAATGTGTTTTTCTAACAGCTCGTCCAGTAAAGCCTCATCTATCTGGTGGGCTGAGTCGTAGGCGGGCTTCTCGCGCACCTTTATGCGCAGTTCACCTATTTGCTTTTCGAGTTTGGCCATAGCCAACGCAACATCGCTTGACGTCCACCCGTGTGAAAGCAGAAATCGGCCCACATCGCCGTACAGGTCGCCTGAATCAGCGCGACGGAGTGCCCTGCTACATGCGTCGAGAATGCCGTATACTTCCTCAATTGTGTGACGGAAGCAATATAGGTTCGCGCCTGCTTCGTGCAGAAGATCCAATAGATCTTTGCACGGAGCCTGGTAGTGAGTCCCGCAAAGGCCTAGAGCATTCAGAATGAATTTGGTGTCGAAGAATATCATCGTTCGCCGGAAGTTGCGCTTAACCTCAGAGAGGTCAGGGAACACGAGCGTGTTTGCTAAGAGATGGCCTTTCACAATTGTTTCCAGATACTTGAACCTGCTCGGGTTTGAATGGTGGAGATGCCGAGCAAAGGCATTTACTAGGAAAACTGCGTTCCGCACGGACCGCCCAATTGGAGGAATGGGCGTGCCTTCTGCGGCAGCGGCCAGAATCTCAAGATCATGTTCCTTGAGATAGAGAAGCAAAGCGTCCTCGGCCTCCTGTTCAGTCCATTCGACGCCGTACTTTGTTCTACAGAACTCTATCAAGCTCTGGACAGTCGCATTGTGCTCTTGCAAAACACGGTTTCGTGTTGCCTGCACATTCAGCTTTTCAAGGGCCGTAGGGTTGGGAACATACGCTTTGTGTTCCACTCGGATGAACCTCTTCCGTGTCAACCGAGTCAGGATGACTTTGAGAGAGTTTACTGGCACTCTCAATCCAAACTCTCTGAGGACTCCTCCTTGGACCTCGCTCAGCGATATGACCGGCTGACCGGACGCGCGGATTACTTCAGCAACCAGAGGCGCAAAATTCTCGACGTAGTCCTTGCCAAAGGTGTCCCAATTAACTTTGAGTATCGCGAGGCTTGTTATGGCGATCCGGCTCATCGAGGGACGCCCCGATTCCCATGTGCTCAGTGCTGGGTATATTAATTATATCTGGAGTAAACCCGGAATTGCGAACGCGGCGTCCTCTCGGTACAAATGCCTCGGCATCTTGGCCAAGGTCCCGGTAGATGGCCGGGGCGACGATGTGTTGCAGAGCGAAGAGCCCGGCGTGGCAGTACGGGATCAGTCCAAGGCTTCGTTCCGGCTGCAGGTCTTCAAGTATAGCGCCCTCTTGCGGCGGCTTTCCAATCTGCTAAACCCCACCGGCCTGACTACCTTCCCTCCGTGCGGCAGAATCATACAGATGGCCTTCACTGTGTAGTCTGCCACGTGAATTTCCGGCACCACTGCTGCCAGAATCCTTCGCTTGTCTTCCAGCGCCAGGAACCGCCAGTCGGAGAACGGCTGGAATAGCTGCGATAGCTCCTCAGCCGTCACCTCCGGCGTGGGCGCTTCGCGCATCAGCGCCGTCTGGGCCAGCTTAAGGTCGCGCTCGACCGCTTCCAGCCGCCGGTTCCGTTCTTCCACGTTGATCACGCCTTCGAAGTAGGCGTCAAGCACGCGCTGCTGCTTCTCGCGCAGCCCCGTGATCTGCGCTTGGAGCCGGGCCATTCGCACCTGGCTGCCTCCTTGCTGCCGGCGTCGCTCCTGCTCGCTGACGATCTCCTGCAAAAAGCCGTTGTCGGTCAGCCGCACGGCCAGCAGGAAGTCCAGCTTGTCTTCCAGTTTCTCGCGGCGCATGTAAAGCGTCTGGCAGGTGCGGAGATACTGGCGGCCCTTGCACACGTAATAGTCGAACAGCTTTCCCCTGTGGCTGCTCTGGCTGTAGATCAACAACTGGCACGTGGCGCAGCGCAGAAAGCCGCCGTAGGTGAACTTGCGCCGCGTCTCCACGCGCGCCCGGCTGCCGCGCTCGCGCTTGGCTTCGACCATTTTCTGCACGCGGTTGAAGTCGGCCTGGCTGATCAGGGGTTCTTCGATCACGCGCACGCGGATGATTTCGTCCGGGCTGCGCAGGGCTTTGCGGCGGTCGCCCTGGCGTCCATCGGTTTTGACGCGCAGAGCGCCGGGGCTCATATCGCGCCGCTTGTCGTACACCCGCCAGCCCGTATAGATCGGGTTACGCAGGATGATGGGCAACGCGCTGCGCGGGATGCCCGCCTTGCGCGATAGCTCGCTGTAGCAGGTGACGCCGCTCAGAAATAGCCGAAAAGCCTCGCGTACTTTCTCAGCCTCGGGCTTGTAGTGCCAGCCGGTTTCTTTGCTGAACCCCACGCCATACGGCCAGGTGATATGCCCCGACGGGCACGCGCCCGCTCGCCGCTTTTCTTCCTTGGCCGTCCAGCTTCGCTCCAGCAGTTCGGAGCGTTCCAGCCCTGCGATGGCCGCGCGGATGGCTCCCATCAGCCTGCCGGTCTTGGAGTTGAAATCAATCGGGCCTTCGGGCAGGTAGAGGATAGTCTTGCTGTCCACAAAGGCTTGCAACAGGGCGTAGTCGCTGAAATTCTCGGGGCGCATCAGGCGCGAGAACTCGCGCGCCACGACACCGTGAATCTCCGGGCTTTGGATCAGCTTGAGTAGCTGCTGCATTTCGGGCGCAAGCAGGACGGCCGCGCCGGAGACATCGGCCATCTCGACCGAGTGCGTGATCTCCAGCCCGTAGGCCTGCGCTGTTCGCCGGTTGATGGCCCTCTGCGCCGGAATGCTGGCGCGGTCGTTTTCTGCCTGTGCTTCCGTGGACACACGAATCAACTCAATGACCTTTTTCATTTTTCGTCTCTTGGTGTAAAATGCGCCGCTTTCATGGGCAAGTTAGACCAGGATCACGGGCAGCAAGACGGTGACAGCCATGACGATGGGCGTCTGCCCCAACCCTACCAGCAGCCGCGCCAGGCTCAGCGCCCGCTTTTCGTCGCCTGTTTCCAAGGCTTTGCGCATCTGTTCCATCATTTTTGTGCGTTTGCGGCTGATTTCCATCGCCGCTTCCACCAGCCCACTGCCAGCCTCTTCACCGTCCGCAACCGGAATCTGCGCGTCCACGGCCCCCTCTCCCCTGTGGTTTGTAAAGCGGGCGCTTTATTTAGCAGGACGTAACGCGCAAGTCAACAGGAAAATTTACCTCAAGGTGTAGCTCCAGACGCGACACCTTGACTCATTGCGCACAATTTGATCCTAATGGCCGACTTCTGTAGCGTAGCTGGCTACCCATGCGGGCCTTTTCCTATTGAATTGCTTGGGCTTTATGAATGCGATAACATTGCGGCACCGATGAGCCCGCGCGGGGCTCTCGACGTATGTCAGCATCCATCGAGCAGAGCGCAGGAGCCATTACGGCGTGGGTTGCTTTGTGGTCTGCCGCTTGGGTCTGGTGGACGTACAAAGGAACCGTCAGTGAGAAGAATGAGTCCCGGCGCGAAGCTAGGCTCAACTTGATCCGTGCTCTGAAAACAGAACTTGAGGTCATCTTTGAGTGGGTTGGTGACGGCTATAAACAACTTACCTTGGAGGAGTACAAGCGTAAAGCAGATGCCGAGCTACCGGATCATTGGCTACGGACTTGGTATAGCCCTTCTCGGATAATCTTTTCCTTCCCCTACGCAACCATTAAGAACGTCATAAGTCATCCCCACCTGCATGAGCTGCCTGATGACGTTGTTAGGGCGCTTGCTTTGTTGGACCACTCGATCACTGGTTTCCTCGATTCCTATCATGCCCTGAGGGACTTTGTGGCCGAGCACCCTGAACTTGCTTTCAAAGTGGACTGGAAGTTGAGGAATGGCGTGAAGGATTTCACAAATGAAGAGCGTATGTTCAAGGAAGAAGTGTTTCGCCGAAACTACGGACTTCACATTAAACGAATAGGGTGTGCAGATTCACCGGAATCCGAACACTGTCTTTACCGCACGTATCACTCGGCCAAGCAAAGCCTAGAAGCGCTCGACGAGTGGATCAGACCGACCCTCACACCTGCATTGTTTCGGGCTGGGGATATCCTGGCAACGGTGTTGTTTCTTCTTGGCCTCTTGGTTGCCGTATTCGTGATCAAGAAGATTATCGTGGAAGGAGGTTCCATCATGCTTTGGCGCTTTGTCGATGCGTGGATTGTGCTCGCAATTCTGGGCGTTTGGTCTTGGGCATGGTGGAGAGCACAAAACCCGCTATCCCTACACTTGGAGAGCACCCGCTCGGCCATCGAAGCTGGCTTGTCATTCGTGAGTATCGCGCTTCCGTTGGTCGTTGGGGCCATGCTTCTGACGTTTCAATCGGACGCAAATCCTCTGCCCGAGCGCGTCGTCCGAAACATGTTGGTAGCTACGTATTGGTTCATCGGCTCGGCCACACTGGCAATCTTGAATCTTTCAAGGCTTCCCTCCATGCCATTGAAGAACGACAGAATTGAGGATAGACTGACGCCTGTACTTGGCATTGCTCAGTTCATTTGTCTGCTCGCTGGTTCCGGGCGAATGGTTGTTGGAATCCGCGTGCTCTGGATAAGCTAGCAACGGAGGGTATCAAAATGGGCGAGTACTATCCTGGTACCGAATACTTCCTGCGTGCAGAGAGGTCAGTTAAGAAGGCTCTTAAACCGGTAAAGCTAGCTATGGAACCGAAGATGTTACGCACCGTTGTACTTGTGGCATCTGCGAGGGCGACAAGACAGAGAAAACGTGAGCCCAGCCTAGATGACATCCATGCGGCTCTAGGTCTTCTGTGTTTTCTGCCCTGGTGGCCGAAAAAGGCCGCAGAGCGCAAAGCAGCACGGCAGCTACGGAACGAAATCGCATCCCTAGGCTTTGCTTTTCCCCTCGGCAGGCTGCCACGCTCGTTCTTCAGGTCGTACTCCTCTTTGATGCGGTCGCTATCCGTTAAGAGTTCGGTTCATGGAGCCCTAAGGCCTTTTCTCGGCCATATGGGGGGTGCGGGGTCTGTTGGTCGCTGAGTTTTAACGATTAGGCAACCGGAGGATCTTGACGCAGGCGGCGAAGACGTCGCCGCGCTTGCCATATTTCTCGCGTAGCTGCTCGATCAGCTCTACAGTCCTGGGCGTCAGCTTGTAGGTCATGCCGACCATCGCGCCGTCGCCCCGCTGGTTCACCTTCACGCGCCTTTTCTGCCGGATCAGCAGTTCGGTGCCCACCTGTACGGCGCGACCCTGCGAGCCATAAACGGGTGCTTGCTTGCGGATGGCTTTGACCACCCAGCGGGGAAGAAAGTACCGCTTGGCGACACAGCGGGTGTTGTACGTTCTGGGCCTGGGCCGTCGAACTCCTCTGCTCATACGCCTGGCCCCCTTGAACCGACCAGTTGGCTGGATTGTAGGCTACCTGTCACGCCAAACGCTACAGTAAGTTTCACAGCACACCTCCAGGAACACCTGATGCTCGGCCATGAATAGCGAAGGGAGATTGTATCCCATTTTGGGATATACGGAAGCGGCTCGCCATAATCCGGGCCGCCGTGAAAGACCCCACCTACCGCCAGAAGTATCGGCAATTCTTGCGGCGGCTCAGGCAAGCCCGCCAGGAAGCAAAGCTCCGACAGGTGGATGTGGCAAGAAAGCTGTGCCGCCCGCAGTCGTTTGTTTCGAAGGTCGAATCAGGCGAGCGCCGCGTGGACGTGATCGAGCTCGCCGAATTCGCCCGCCTCTACCGCAAACCAATCTCTTTCTTCGTGGTTTGAACTTGCGTGGATAGGCAGCTACAGGTTGTTCACATCTGCCACGATCTGCGCCGCTTCGGCTGGAGTTAGACCGCCATTCCGGTTAACGCTGGGGACATTCATTTCGTTAAGATATTGGGACCTTGGGAGCATTACCGTAGGTCGCTGTTGGAGGCGGAAAGCACTTGGGCCAGTGTGTTGCGCTGCGTGTGTGATGATACAAGCGGCCATCGCTCGCGTAACAGAAACATAGAAGAGCCTGCGTTGCTCGATCACGAGGCCGGCAGCTTGCAGCGCCCGAAAGCTGGGCATGATGCCCTGTTCAAGAGAGGGAATGAAGACAACCTTGCCGCTTAGCCCTTTAGCCCCATGCATTGTTAGGATTCGGATTCTCTTTTGCTGGACAAAGGTAGGAGGAGGGGTTTGAGCAGCTCCCAGTCTTTGATTAACCGAATCGAGAATTGAGCGGCGGTCAGCATCATTGTCGGCCTCAAAGAAGCTCAGGAGCTCCTGGAGAGTCATGTCGCCGGGCAAAGCGCCAGCCAAGGCGTTCCAAGTAGCTATATGGTTCGCAGCCTGAGCAGAACCCTGAAATACCATACCAAGCAACTGCGCAACGTCCCCTGCCCTGTTGGTGAGCGTGTCTGCAAGATTCCACGTGCTGACGGCCTGGATCATCGCCGTAACGCGGATCACAGCGTTGGCAGATCTCGTTGGCAACCACGGAGGGGGCGCTGCTAAATAGAAGAGATCGTGGAAGTTCTGATTATTCGCGACACAGGCATCTGCAACTGCTCGGGCGGTACCAGGGCCGACTCCGCTAAGCAGGCCAAGCAGTGCGCGATGAGCCACGTAATCTGGTTCGCCGGTGCCAATGTCCCTAGCAATTCTCAGGGCCGAGTACACTGCCCGAATTGGATCAACGTCCGTCAATGCCTCGCCCGGTGGAGGATCATAAGGCAAGCCCAAATTGCCAAGCTCCTGGGCTATGAGTTGGAGTTGAAGCCCGCGGTCTGAGATCAGGACGAGTATTCCGTCCTCTTGTCCTGCCATACCTGCATTGATCAGCTCTTGGCACGACGCGGCAATCGCCCGCGCTTCGTCCTGTTCCGAGGGAAAAGACCACACGCACAGACTACCTCCCACAGGGGGAGCAGCGTTGTGATACAGAGAGACAAGGTTTTTCGGAATCCTATTGGGGTTGACAGAGATCATCTGAGTTGCTGGGCCTAGAATCTGCGGAGTACTGCGGAAGCAGTCGGTCAACACATGTGTTGAGGAGTGCGAATAGGCAGTTGTGAACTGCACCAGTCCCGTGGGGTCTGCGTGCCTGAATGAGTAGATGCTTTGGTCATCGTCCCCCGCAACAAAGAGGACAGCCCCTCGGTTGGCCAGATAGCGTACGAATTCTTGGTCACAAGCATTCAGGTCCTGGAATTCGTCAACAATTAGATGTTCAATGGTGGGCAGCTGCGCAGGCTGAATTTGTCCCATTCTAATCGCTTCAACACAGCGATAAATCACCTCGCCAGGCAGAACGCAACAGTACAAATTCGTACGAGCAGGATGGAAAACATTGAAACCCTGCACCTCCACTGGGGTGATCGCTGCTTGGTTTATGAAGTTCGGGTTAAGGGTTTGCCACGCCGCGTCGTGAGCGGCACGTATTTCTGCTGCTCGGCCAGGTGTGCAGCCGAGCGAATTTGCAAGTTCGATATCATACACATGCCGCCTCTCCCAATCATCAAGCACGGCAGGATTGGCGGGGTAAAGCGTCGCTAGCAGGTTTGCGGAGCGGAGAATGCGCAGGGCAAGGGAATGCATGGTTGAAACACGAACCGCTACTGCGGCTTGCGCGCAAGGTTGGTTAGCGCAGTAGGCGGTTATGCGTTTCCGGAGTTCCGTGGAAGCGGCCACAGTGAAGGAAATCACGTAAACATTTTGAGGTGTGGCCCCTGCGTTCAAGACGTGAGCAACGCGCTTTTCGATGGTTTTGCTTTTGCCTGTTCCTGGACCAGCTACCAACCGTACTTGAGGTGAAGCATCGCGTGCAGCATTCCATTGTTGCTGTTCGGCAGCAGCTTTCTGGGCTGGGGTAATCGCCATTTTTCCCTGACCCTCGCCGGGAGGATATCACTCCTGAGGAGAAAGACTAACTATGAACATCGAAAGGAGTCTAGGTCACAAACGATGGGGTCGCTGGGCGCGGGACCGGAGCCTACCAGCGTGCGGATTGGTAGCGGGGCCAGAGAAGAAACAGGATGCGGCGGGGATACTCGCGGTTCTCGCGGAGGGCTGCTGCGCTGCGGTTGCTGTGGTGCTCGACGCAGCAGAACCAGCGGGAAAGTGCGGGGTCACAGGATGGCCCGCCATGCGCGGCGGCAAGCTGGCGGTCTTTCCGGACGTTGCCCAGGCCGCCGTTGTAAGCCGATAGCGTAGCGCCCCAGCGGTGCAGCCCGTCGTCGCGGAACTCGGTCAGGCGCTCCCACAGCCACAGGTCATACGTCACCAGGGCGCGCAGCGCCCAGCGCGCATCGAGCGGCGCGGCGTCGCCAAGATCGGCAGGGTACAACTGTGCGATCCAGGCCGCCGTGCCCGGCATAAACTGAGCCAGGCCAAGCGCGCCCACGGGACTGCGCGCATCATCGCGCCAGCCGCTCTCCTGGTGAACCTGCGCGGCAAAGAGCGCCACAGGCGCTTCCAAGCCCCAGGCGGCCCGCGCTTCTCGCGTCAGTTGCGCGCGATAGATGTTCGCTTGCGCCGGAATCTGCCCCCAAGCAGGAACAGCCAACAGCACGATAATAAGAAAGGAACGCATTACAGTCCTTGCGTAATGGCGAGAATAATGGCCGTGTAGAAGATCGCGACGCCCAGGAAGATCAGGCCGTCTTTGATCGTCTTATCCTGGTCCAGGACGGCGGAAAGGTCAACGTAATGGAACACCTGGCGGCGCAGATAGTGGGCCACTGCCACGGCCACGCCCACCAGCACGATCTTCCAAGCAAGCACACCTAACTGTTGCAGCGCCAGCGCCGAACCCTTGCCAGCGATGTAGCCCATGCCCAGCGCCGCCAGCAGCCAAGCTAGGCTTGTCTTCCGGCGCACCAGCAGATTCCGTAGCCCCTCGATCATAGTCTCCTCACTTGCCCGCTGCCTTTGCCGCCTGCCAGAGCGCGAGCGCGTAGAGAATGATCGCGTCAGCAACGACCAAGCCGCCCAACAACCACCAGCGGAAGCCTTCCAGCTTGCTGATGCGTTCGGAATGGTTGTTGAGGCGCCGCTCCGCAACGACCAGCCGCCCTTCGTCGCCGGCGTCGCCTTCCGGGTTGCCGAACAGCCGCGTGTTGAGCGTGTCCATGCGGCGGTTCAGCTTCTGCAGCTCGGCCAGAATTTGCTGAATTCCTTCAGCGCTCAGCTGTTGCACACTCCGCTCGGGATCGCTGCTCATCGGCAGAAGTTCTTACCACAGCATCGAAGAATCTGTGATGTCCTATTTGCGACGACAGGACACTTTAAGGTGTACCTGCTGGGCGAATTAATTTGACGAAGTCCGGGTTCGGTGGGGCCAGGGCTGACTCACAAAGGCGAACGACATTAAACTCGCAGACCCGGCACCTATTTTGATGTTGGGTTGGCATTGCCGCCCGCGAACCGCGCCAGAAGGCGATAGGCTCACGTATCAGCTTTCTTGCGCTAGCCAAATCAAATCGGTACGCAAAACAGGTTGCACCCTCTTCTGTGTGCGTTGCGTAGCCTTGCTTTGCCAGAACCACCTGTCGCAATTGCTGGTAAGTGGTGAGGAGCTTCTTCTCCAGAGCTTCGAGTCCTTTCTGCCTTTGCTCCGGCGACAGGAACACCAAAATCGTGGCCAGTTGGCGAGTGTCAAACTTATTGTGATGGAGCAACAACCCATAAAGTGCCAGTTGGAGGCGGTGATCGGGGTAGGGTTCGCGTCTCCGACTGAATTTGTAATCAGCGAGCAGCAGTGCCTTGGGGCCATCGAACTCAACCAAGTCAGGCTTCCCGATGACTGGTACACCTTGGAGTCGACCAGAGAAAGGGAACTCTCGGAGCAGGATTCTCTTTCCGCTAGCAAGCTGTTCTCGTAGTTGTTTTTCGGTGATTGGTGTGGCGCGGGCAGTCAATTGCTCGTGGGCTTCGGACCCCGCACGCTGCTCTGCTGTTTCCTTTTGCACCTCTCGATGCAGCAACCTGAGCTCAACTCTCTTTTCACAGTACAGCTGGTCAGCAATATCTGAAGCCCTGACTGCTTCGAGGCCATAGCGCTCCTTAATACGCTTTCTTACTTCTGGTGAGGACGGCTTCTTGCGGGATCGTTTGGGCTTCGGAATCCAGTGCGGAACTCCCATGACATTCTACCGCCCTTGCTCTAAGGCCAATGCGAGCCTTGGAGGATTAGGCTCGTTCTGAGATAAAGCGTAGGAATTCGCGGCCCCAATTAGTGATGCGGGGCTGCCATAAGCCGTGCCCGGAAACCATCACGTGTATGCCTCCACCGGGCATCAGACCACGGGCTTCTAGGTCCTTGATGATCTGGTCGTAGAATTCGCGTTGACCTCGAAGGTCCGGTATTCCGGCTTCCAAAATGTGAGACTGACCGCCCGCCGTGATGTTCGGGCGTCGGATATTGTGGCGTTCAAACCAGGCCTCAGGGGAATCGAAAAAAGCTAGGATGCGAAGATGCCAAGGCGTGAGGCTATCCACGTGCTCTAGGAAAATCTGCTGCTTTGTTTCGTCTGGCGCGCCTGGGAGCGCCGCATTCACAATCGCATTACGCAGTGCTCTCAGCTTTTCTTCCTGATGGGCTCGAGATGCAATCTGCGAAGCGTGCATTGCCGTAGTTACGAAGGCCTCGTTCTGTGAGAGCTTCTCGGGCGAGAAATTCTCGAGCTTCTGCTTGATTTCTTCGATTGCATCGGCCAGAGTCTGAAGCCATTTCTCTCGCCGTTTTTCGAGCGGAGGGCTGAAGATTAGTGACAGCGTTTCGGAAAGAACCCCGCCCACGACCGGCACAGCGGAGACGGCCCCCTTCACGACAGCGTGGGCTACGTCGGCGGCTGAAACCTCAGGTTTTTCACTATTATCTGGCATGGTCACGCCTAGTTAGTGAGACGCGAAATTCTAGCATGACCGTACAGCTTGGCATCTTATTTCCAGGCGGGAATGTAGGCGGTGCTGCCGTCTGCGGTTTTGACCTGAATCCAAGTATAGGGTGCGGTCGGAGTGACAGCAGGGCAGTTCGCGCCGAGCGATGCGCTGCCCGCGCCGGTTGTGTTGGTGCCCGCGAATTGCGGAATGCCCGCGATCTTGAAATCGAACGTCCAAGCCGTTCCGTTGTAGAGCATCAGCGCGTCGTCCTGCTCTACGTAGGCCAGCCAGCCCTCTTTCGGCGTGTAGAACTCCCAGGCTGGCACCTTCGTGTCGGTGTCCGTCGTGGCGATCTCGGTGGACCAGACGGCGATCTTCCCGGCTTGGCCTGACCATGCGCCGGTGGGGGCGGAGCCGATGATGTAGGCGTCGCCGTTCGCCGGGCTGCCGGGCGGCGTGTTCACGCCCTGCTGCTTCACCGTGGCTTGCACCAGTTGATCGAAGGCGCGCAGGAAGGCGCGGAAGCCGTTGATGTGGCCCGCGCCGATGTTGCCGTAAATCATTTTGCCCAGCTTCGGGCCGTTGGTGACGCTAGCGTGGTCAGGCATTCCTTCCCCCTAATTCAAGTCCCAGGCACATTCCCATGCCGCCCATCGTGAAGGCGTCGGTGTCCCGGACGGTGCCTGTCAGGCTGCCGTTGATTGGCTTGATTCTGAATCGCGTGGTCTTAATGCCGTCCTTGTCGTCGGCGAACCGCTGCAAGGCCGTGTAGACCTGAGATGTGCCGGTGAGCGCGGCGTAGGTCTGGCGCAAAACGCCGCCCACATAGACTTCAACCGTGTAGTTGCCCTCCGGCGCGGCGGCCTGATTGCCGGCGTCCTGCTGGACGACGCTGGTCTGGCCGGTGCGATGCCGATGCGCCCAGGTTATTGAAGCGTCGCCTACCGTCGCCACGGGCCAGTACGCGCCGTTTACTTGCACGTTGCCGGGCGGGTAGGGCTTCTGCGCTCGGCTGGCCATCGCACGGCTGACGGCGCTGACGCTGCCAATCGGCACGGTGTTGCGCGAGTTGAAGGGCAGGCACTTGGCGCTGATGGTCTGGTCAGCCGGGTAGTCATCCTCTCGCGTGAGGCCCGAACCGTCGCTGACAAAGGACACACGTGTACCCACCGAGTGATCTGCGGGGATCGTATCGAAGATTCCGCGGACGATGCCGCTGATGGTGTAGGTGCCGTCTCCGTTGTCGGTGACGGTCTGCCAGCTCATCCACTCATCGTCAATCACCAGCAGGTTGTCGCCGCGCGCGCGGCCCCCGGCGTCGGTCGAGACCAATCGCTCCAGGTCCTTGCCGCCCTGCACGATGAAGCCAGTATTGTCGAGAGCCGCCGTGTTTCGCGGGTAGGCCGATTGCAGCACTCCGCTGGGGCAGAAGATCTCCACGGTGCTCGACTGATAGAAGCCCGCGCCTTCATCCGTCCAGACCTCGTAGCCGGTGCTGGTGCCATCGCCGCGCACCGCCGCGACCACGAGCCGCCGCTCTCCAGCCTCGGTCAAGTGGTAGGGCACCTCCTGAAGGAACTGCGCCGTGGGCGCAACCGGGTCGGTCAGCGGGTCAGTCCATCCGCTGCCCGTGGGCGGCGTGTAGCCGGTGAAGGCCACAGCGAAAATGTCCTCTACGAAATCAATCTGAATCTCGCCCGCTTCGAGCGCGCCGTAATTAATGCCGGTGATGCGTACGACCATCCCGCTGATACCCAGCGGAGCCCAGGAGAACTTGAACACACCGCCGATGCGGAGATTCCACGCCTTGCGGTTGGCCTTGAGCCGCCCGCGCGCCAGCGGGTAGCTGTGCGTCTTCAGCTCGCGCATCGCAACCTTCTGCGCGATGGTCGGATTCGAGAAGCCGCGGAAGGGGATGGTGTCGCTCGATAGCTGGCCACGGATGGCGAAATTGGCCATCTCCTGCGCCTGGACGACGCGCTCCTTGAAGCTGGTGCGGTCAAGGTAGGTGACCTTGACCTCATTGAGTGTTTCTTCCCAGGAGCCACGCGAGAACTCCGGGGCGTCCAGGATGTCGTTCTCGTTCAACTCCAGCAGCGAAGGGATGTTGTAGTCGGCGCGCGCCAGCGTCAGGTTCCACAGCCCGGTTGCCGGGTCGGTGTAAAGCACGCCGTCAATGTGGCGCAGGATGTCGTCCACGACCTGGTCGGCGGCCGCTTCCGAGTCCAGTTGAAGGCTCATGCCCATGCCTTCGGTTGCCAGCGTGTTGCCCGCAGCTTGGAAGCTGACCAGATTGAAGCGCGTGCTGGGAATGCCTAGGCCCCAGACGGGGTTGGTCATCAGTTCGTAGATGATCTCAGCCGGGTTCGCATCGCCGCCGATGTCGTGGTTGTTCCCCGCGAGGCCAAGGTTGCGGGGAAGGCGCTTCACCACGAAGGCCAGGTTCTTCATGTACTGGCTCGTGCCGACGTAAAGCTGCTGGGCGACGGCATGGCACATCCCGCGATACGCGGGTGCTGGAGACAGGCCCAGCTTGCTCGCGAGGTAGCTGTTGCCCTGCTGCGTCTGCTGGCCGCGATAAAAGAAGATCGTGCCCTTCAGCCCGCCCTCTTTGTCGTCGCCGCCGAACAGCCTGGGCTGGTCAATGGTGATCTTCAGGTAGTCCTCGCCGCCCGGCCCGTTGACCAGCGCGGACGTGAAGGGCACGTTCTTGTCCTCACCCGCGACGATCTGAAGCAGGCTGTCCACTACGCCGTGGCACAACGCCATGTGCAGCCCGACGAAGTACTTGTAGCCGACCGTGACCTTCTTCGCGCCGATGCCCAGGAAGCCGCCCGCCTTCTTCTTGATGGGATCGATGCGCAGATCGCCGAACCACACCACGTTTGGCGCGGCCAGCTTCACCGTTCCGAAGATGGCGGGGATCACGCGGCCTTCCTCGGCGGTCGGGGCCTGGAAGTCGCCAAGCGAAGAAGGCTGCACGTCCTTCGGCTTCTTTTGCAGCAGGGCCGAAAGAACTGTGGTGCCCACGAACAGAAAGAACGCGAACCAGAACCCCATGCCTACTCCAGCCCGTTAAACGGGTTGCGCCCAGGGATGAACTCGAACCCGAAGAAGTTGGGGGCGTTGTTGAACTTCGTGTTGCAATCGCTGAAGCTGCGGTTGCAGCCCGCGTAGGCCGTAATCACGTCGCCCGCGACCAGCCCGGCCATCGCATTGAGCAGCGTCACCGTGTTGCCGACGTGATTGATGATCATGCGGCGCTCGGTGCCCTTCTCGATGTAGCCTGCGTTGAACCAGTCGTTCGGTTTCGTGGCGAAGGCCGCTGCCTGAATCGTTTCTCCGTTCACGCTGGTCACTGTGGCCGCGACCTTGAACAGGTTTTTGTCCACTTGGCAGCTGGAGTCGTAGAGGATGTGATTGCAGGGCTTCTGATAGCGTGGGCCAGGCACGCGCTTCTTCAGCACATCGCGCTCAGGCACCACGGTAAGCTCGCAGTCCTCACCGAACGTGGCCATCGTCACGCGGCCCGTGAAATGCGTCACGACTTCGCTGTCCGGCTCGCCTTCATGGCCCCGGAAGATCACCAGGCTGAGCGGCGTGCTGGGGATGTAAGAGACAAAGAGCAGCGCGATGGCGTGCTCCTTCGGCAGCGTCACCTTGATTGAGCCGCTGGTTGTTTCCTGGCCCTGGCCTGTGGCCGTGCGGATGATGGCTTCGGGCTCGTAAATCTGGCCGTTGTAGGTGATCTTTCGGTCCGCGCCGGTCAGCCGCCAGGTTTGCGTCTCGGTCTGGAAGAGGTAAAGCTCGAACGGCTGGCCGCTGTACGGGCTCGTCTCGCGCGCCGCGTAGGTCACGCGGGGACCTCCTTCGGCAATTCCACGAAGTCCAGCACGGCTTCGGCCAAGTCGCGGCCATGCCAGGTGAGCTCGGGGTCGTCCGTCGCCAGACGGCACAGCGTCAAGAAGGAAACCATCGTGGCCTTTGGCACCAGTGCGCCGATGCTGCTATCGAGCGTCAGTACTTCGTTGCTGGTGCCTTCGCTGGCCCCGGCGATCTTGCGGTAGTGCCTGGTGCCATCGGGCAGCAGGAAAGCGATGTGCCGCCGCGCCACAGTTGGAAACATGAACTTGGTGTAGCCGATCTTGCTGATGCTCAGGTTCACGTTGCCCGCCGATAGGTCGGTGTCCATCTCCAGGTCGCGGTTCCATGTGGGCACCCACACGGGCACCAGCGTGCCCTTGCGGGCCGCGATAAAGTCGCGGTACGACTGAATCTCGGTCCTGCCATCCAGAAGCCACACGAAGCCTCCCGGCCTGACCACGGCCACGCCGCTGCGATCCCTGGCGCGCAGTTTCCCCGTGCGAGAATCGAGCCGCGCCATGCTTCGCCGGTGAGTAAACTCCCGGTGATTCACGGCGCTTGGCTCGATCTCGAACACATCGAAGCCCTGGTAAACAGTCGGCATCAGACCACCTCACACTCGAACTCGGCCTCGAGCTCGGCCACGGCATTGTTCATTCGGAGCACGCCGACCTCATCCGGCAGGCGGCCAGTCAGCAGCGGCACGACGTAAGTCCGGCCGTCCGCAGCCCAGGCTTGTGTCGTGGGGGCGGTGAGCGTGATGCTGCCCGCCGCAACGGTCTGAATGCTCAGGGCTTCAACCGTGTGCATGTCGCGCCAGAGCATCATCAGTCCGTCTGCGACGAACTTCCTCAGCGTGGTGTCCACCTGAATCACCGTGGCCCCGATGTTCGCATTCGCCAGCAACAGCTGGGCGTCTGGCCAGAAGGGAACGCCATAGATGCGTCCCTGCCAGCCCCACAGCAGGGCGTGAAGCGCGGCGGTGTCCCGCACGTCGAGCGTCAGCACCTTGTAGCGCAGCCGGGTGCGCGGGTTGGTGCGCAGTTGAACGCGCTGCTCTTTGTCGGCGTAGGCGTTCATGATCTCGGTCAGGTACTCGGTGCGCTCCATGATTGGCTCAGTCCAATCCGGGTCGGGCGAGAACACCGTAATGCGGGTGCCCGTTACAAGCAGGTCTGTCCCGCTGATTCCGGTGAACACGAAGACCACCGTGTTCTGAATCTGCGCGTCACCATCTTGGGGCACCGTGGCCTGGAACTGGCGCGACTGCATGGCACCGAAGACCAGCGGCACACCGAACGGGTTGTCAATCAGCGTTCCCCCGCCGCCCGCGATGTCAATGCGCACCATCGTGCGCAGCGTCTCTCGGAAGGTGTTCCACACGTCCACACTGAAAAGGTTTGTGCTGAGCACAAAGCCCAGCTTCTTTTCGCGCGGCGTGACGATGATCTTCTCGAACAGCTCGCTGCCGGTCATCGGTTCCAGCGTCCCCCCGTAGAGCAGAGGGATTTCCTGGATGGGATCGAGCGTCTGCGGGCCGAACAGCATGACGGACTGCGCGCTCGCTCCGGGGTAGCCGGAGACGCCAGCGGCGAACTGGCTGAGAGACGCCGACGCGCCGGGATGTTGCGGCGACGCGATGCCAGGAAGCAGGTTGCCGTCGAAGATAGCCATTCTCAGCCGACCTTCTTCACCGCGAACTCGGGGAAGAGCATGTAGCTGTCCGCGCCCAGCGTCAGCACCGTGCCCGGTGCGAAGCCGTTGCCCACAGCGCGCGTCCAGAACACGATGGGCATGGTGCCGAGCAGCGAGTAGCCGCCGGCGTCGCGCGACACCCAGATGCGCACCGGAACCAGGTGCGCCTGAGAGCTCAAGATCGAGACAGTGCGCTCCAGGAAGTACTCTAGGTTAGGGATGTCGCTCGGCGGGGCCGTACTTTGACCGCGAAACTCCGTCGCGCAGTTCCGGCCTGTGTAGCCGCCGCTCGGTTGCGAGGTGCTGTCGGTGCAGCCGACCCACTTGCCCGTGAAGCTGTCCACATCGGCGCGCACGTAGCCGCTGGCCGCGCCGTTGAGCGGGTCTTTGAACATGAACGGGGCACGCGCCGAAGGGCCGTTCTGCGCGCCGGGAGTCGTCGTGCTGTCGTTGGCGAAGCCGTAGCCGTGAGTTGCAGCGAACGAGTACGGGCCGCCTGTCCAAGTGCCCGACTTGTTCAAGGATGTGCCCCAGCCCAGGTGAGTAAAGACGCCCGTGGTCTTTTCAACGACCACCACAACGTTATCCGCCGTCGCATCGCTGAAAAAGTAGTATGCGCTGATGGCTCCCGTGGGCAGAGGCATACTGTGGCCGGTGATTGTGCTCGTGCCGTTGAGAACCGGCCCGCCCGCCTGAGCGTTCCAGTTCGCGGCTCCGCTGAAGCCCGTGCCCAGGTAGATATGCAGGGCCGCATCGCTGGCATTGGGCGACGGGCTGGGAGTAAAGGCCCACGGATTGACCGCGCCCGTGGTGCTCTTCAGGTTGACGTACACACTGCCTTTGTGCAGGTGCGCCCGCCAGCCCGTTCCGTCAGCCTGGCTCATGTCCTGCACCCAGCCGATATTCACCAGCCACGTCACGAGCTTCTGCAGCAGATCGTTCGGGCTTGTTGCCGTGCCAGTCTGATAGGCCATTGCCGCTCCTAAGCGAGCTTCACCGCAAAGAAGTCCGTCTTGGTCGTGCGGTTGATGTTCTGCACAACCAGATAGTCGGTGCGCCCTACGGTGATGATGTTCTCCGCGGCGTTGGCGTGCCCCGTGATCGCGTACACGCCGTCGAGTTCGCCCCAGATGTTCGGGTTCACGATGGAAATGTTCGGGTAGATGCCGCCGTTTCCTTCGTCGGCGTGGAGCACGATGGGCAGCAGCGGATAGGTGCCGTCGAGATTCGGCAGCACGTTGCTGAAGGTGTAGCCGTAGGGCCAGACGTAGCCGTTCTGACTGCCGCCCGAGCGCGTGCCCGCCATGCCTTGCCAGACGCCGTCCGGCTTGCGCAGGCGCAGCTGAAACTGGTCCTGGTTCGCGTTCGAAGTCGGATGCGGGTAAGGGAATGCCCGGTGCTCGTTGCCTGAATAGCTCCAGCGCCAGTTCTGCGAGTTGCTGGCAGGCTCAGAGGTCCAACTCATCGAGCCACCGACCATCAGCGGATAGGGAAACTGGGTCGGGTTCGCGTAGGTGCTGAAGAAGCCCAGGTACATGGCTTCATAGACCGTGCTGGCTTTCACCACCATGACCACGCGCCGCCCATTCGCCACGAACCAATACGGCATCGAGCCCACGCGCAGCAGGGGCACGACGGGCCGCGTCATCGCGCCGGGCTGGGTTGTGAACGCAAGCCCGCTGTCAAAGCCGTTGAAGCCGCCCAGCCGCCAGTTGTCGTAGTCCGCGCCGGCGTCGCTGAAGCGCAGAACGCCCACGAAGATTTGCGCTTCGTTCCCGTTTCCCGGTGCCTGCCAGATGTACTCGCTGCCTGCCGCGCCGCGCTTCTGAATCCAAGGCGGCGTCATCGTGAACACGATGGTGTCGCCCGATTGCCAAGCCGTGCCACCAGCCGTGATCGTGAAGTTGACAACCGCACTGGTGAACGCCACGCCTACGGTTCCGGTGCCCAGCGCGCCGCTCACGCTTCCCGATACGCTGAAGGCGGTGGAGCTCGAGAAAGTGACCGTGATCGTCTCCAGGACGCTGCTGGCCGTGCCGATCAGGTTCGTGATCCTGCCTGTACCCGCGCCCGTGTACGTCGGTTCGAGCGCGTGGCCTTTCAGAAGAAACGAATTCAGCTTGGCCATCAGATCAGCAACGTCTGTAGCCGTTCCGTTCTCGAAGCTCACCGTATCCCCCTGCCCAGCGCGTTGTTCACCGACTTGCGGTTGTTCTCCAGTGTCCGCACGATGACCCGCGACCACATCGGGCTGGCCTCCAGCTTCTTCAGCACAAGCTCTGGTTCTAGGCCAATCGTCAGATCGGCGCTGCCATTGCCGCCGCCCGTGCCGCCCACTTCTACCAGGCCGCCCTCGGCGAAGCCCCGGACGCCGCGACGCCGCAAGACAAGAGAGCCGTCAGCGTTCAGTTCGCTCAGGAATTCCAGTACTCCCGGCTGGCGGACCACGGCGGCGCGCACCACGAACTCGTGGTCGCTCAGCCGCGCCGGGATGCTGTCGCTGGTGCCTGTGCCCGGCCCGCGAATCAGGCCCCCGCCCGCCGCCTTCACGACGCCGCCCTGCGAGAACAAGCCGAAACCGCCGAACGCGCCCAGCAGCTTCTGGATCGCGAGATTCGCCAGCATTTGCGCGGCAATCTGGCGCAGGCTGTCCACGACCGAGAGCGCCAGCTGGCGCATGGCGTCCCCGAAACTCTCCGCGTTCTCGATGCCCTGGGTGAAGAAGTTCTGAAGGCTGCTGGTAAGCGCCTGCTCGACGCTGCCCTTGAACTGCGCCATCTCCTGCGCGGCGCGGTTGCTGCTGACGGCCAGCGCTTCAATGGACTGCGCGAACTCGCGGGCCTGGGCAATCTTCTCCGGGTCGCCCGTAGCCTCAGCCGCTGCGAGCAACTGCTGGGCAATCTGCCTCAGCAGCGGCAGGCGCTCACGCTCCAAGGCCACTATCTGCTGCTCGCCCTGGAACTGGAACAGGATGCCTTGTTGCACCTGAAGCTCGACGTCGCGGCGGTCGGCCTCGATCTGGGCAAGGGCCTGACGCCCTTGGGTCAGCACTTCATCGAAGTTGATCTGCGCTTCGCCAGCGGCGCGGAACTCCTGCACACGGCGCGCGCTCTCGGCGTCAGCCACGCCTTGCTTGCGGAGAATTTCGTCCAGCTTCCACGCTTCTTCGTCCAGGGCAGCGCGGGCCGCCGCGAAGCGGTTGCCCTGCATCTCGGCCAGCTTGACCTCGAAGGCGGTCTGCTCCTTTTGCAAGCCCCGCGCGGCCTTGCGTTTCTCGGCAGCCAGGTCCGCGAGCTGTTCCTGAAGCTCGATGCGCCGGATGGCGATCTGATTCTCGATCTCGGCGATGTTCTTCTGCCGGTCGGTTTCCGTTTCGGTTTTCGCCAGCGGCCGTGCGTGCTCGAACTGAAGCCGCTTCTCCAGTACCTCGATCTCCTTCTCCGCTTCCTGCTCGATGATTGAGCGACGATTGGCGAAGAACTCTTGCAGGCCGATCAGCCCTTCCTCAAACCGGCGCTTTTCCTCAGCCGTCTGCGCCTTCAGGTTGGCCTTCAGCAGGTTGAGCTCATTCTCCAGCAGTTGTTCCTGTAAGGCGCGCTCGGCTTTTGCGTTGCGCTCGCAGTCTTGCAGGTTGGCGCTGGTTTCCCGCTTGCGAATGCGCCGCCGCTGGGCGGATTGCTCGCGGTTCTGGCCGTCGAGCGCCTGGAAGATCCGCGTGACGCGTTCTTCGATCTTCCTGTCCAGGTCGTCGGCGTCCGTGACGATGCCGTTCTTGAAGTCTTCCCAGCCCTGCCGGATATTGCCTTGCAGGACGTTGCCAACCAGCCTGCCGCCATGCACGATCAGCGCAGTCGTGCGGCCCACGATCTTCACCAAGCCAGCGCCTACGGCCGTCAGCAGTACGATGATGCTTTTCAGCACCTTGCCCGCGAAGTCACCTAGCGTGCGGAAGGCGTTGACGGCGTCTCCGCTGGCCGCTTCCACCAGCGAATCAGCTACGTCTGCCAGGGCAGGAGCGAAGCCCGCCGTGAATTGCGTGGCGATCCCCTCAGCGGAACTCTGCAAGTCCGTCATGGCATCGTTCGCGCGTTGTGCGGCGTCGACCAACTCGCGGTTCACGACCAGGCCCAGCTTCTCGGCCTTGAGGCGCAGCTTTTCAAACCCGCCATCGGCCAGATCGTCAATCAGCGGCAGGAGCTCAGCGCCCTGCTTGCCGAAGAACTCCATCGCCAGGCCGGTGCGCTTTGCGCCGGGCTCCAGCTTGGCCAATGCGTCCACGACCTTGAGAAAGCGCGTGTCCTGGTCGAGCCCTTCGAGCGCTTTGCTCGTGCCGAACAATTGCTCGACAGCATCGCGGGCGCTGCGCAGGCCCTGGTCGTAGTCATCGGTCACCTTCGTGAACTTGACGAGCGTCGCGCGAAGCTGCTCCTGGTCGAGATCGGCGGTTCGGGCCGCGAAGGAGAGCGTGCTGAGAGTTTTTACGGTGAGGCCGGTTTTCTGTTCGAGTTTTCCCAGCGCGTCGGCATTTTCCAGAGCGCGCTTGGTGAGCACCGTCGCGCCAGCAGCGACGGCGGCAAAGCTCAGCGTGGGCAGCAATCGGCCCAGGGCGGCAGCCTGGCCGGTCAGGAAATTCAGGGCGCGCCCGGCACCTCTGCCGGACTTCTCGGCTTCCACCTGAATCCGCTTGAAGGCGTTGACGACTTCCTGCACGCCTTCGGCGCTGAGCCTTACCCGTACATCGGGCGCTTGAGCCATCGACTACTCCTTCAGGATTGCCGGTAACTCCGGGGTCCTCTTGCGTTTCGTCGCGCCAGTGGCGGCCAGAACCGCCCACGCCAGATACTCGACGTGGTAGTCGCGGCGCGCGTCCTCGCGCAGCTTGTTCTCGTAGGCGGCCAGGGCTTCGGCCAGCGGCCAGCGCGTGATCTCGGCGTAGCGGGACACGTCATAGCCCGCCAGCTCGCGCACCAGCTGGCCCCATTCGCCGTAGTCATTCAGTAGGGCGGCACGGGCACGAACGCGGGCGGCTGCGGCTGCTCGGGCTGGGGCTGGCTTCCCGCTGTCGAAACAGTGACGGAATTGGCGTAGGAGCGCAGCCCGGCCTCTAAAAAACCTGTGAGCAGCGAGATGATGGCACTCGTGACAGCGGCCTTGTCCTCATCGGCTGACAGGGAGCGCATAATGGCGGCTGTCTGCTCAGCGCGCTCGGGCGACCAGTGCTCATCGGGCACGCCGTCCGGCAGCAGCATTCCGCCCAGAAGCGTGAAAGCTCTGCCGCTGCCAATCACTTCATGCAGCAGCCGCACGGCGAACTCCTCCGGCTTCTCGCCGGGTCGCAAGCGCACAGCGTCCAGGCCGGCCTCGCGGATGTGTTTCATCAGCCAGAAGTCGTGCTCGATGGTGCTGCGCTTCACCGCGCGCCAGTTCTGCCCGCCGATCTGCAGGTAGTCCATCCATCCCCTCCTGTGAAAAGGGAAGCGGCTCTACCGCTCCCCCGGCGTCCAGGTTGCGGATCGCCCGTTTACAACTTCCGCGCCACGAAGAACTGCTCGCCCGCAGGCTTCGCCGTGTCCTTCTGCGCCTTGCCGCGCAGGGTGAACGTGCCAAACTCCTCGGAGATGAACTGCAACTCGCCATCCGGATTGAGCGTGAGCTTGTGGATGTCCACTTCCCAGCGTGGGCCGGAAGCCTGGTTCGTAGCGCTGAAGTACTTCAACCGACCTTCGACCTTGCCGACCGAGAGTCCGCGCACTTGCGTGCTCGTGACGGCTGCGGCGCTGCCGTCCCACGTGGTCACGGCCTCGGTGAACGCGCCGCCCGACTTGATCTTGACGAGCCCAAGCTCGGTGTTGAGCTCGTAGTCCGTGCCCAGCACGCCCGTGGTCACGCCCTGCTTCACGGCAGTGACGGTCACCTGCTTGAAGCCCAAGTAGTACCAGCGGTCGAATTTGAGCGCCGAGCCGCCGTTGATCTGGCGGCCCGTGGATGAGCTGGACGACGCCTGAGAGAACGTGGCCGTGTCGCCCATCAGCGCCAGAGCCAGGTTCTCCGGGTCATACTCGCTGAGCACCATCGAGACTTCGGCTTCGCTGCCGATCACGGCCTCTTTGTAGATGCCGCGCGCGCCGTCCATCGAAGATTTCTTCTGGACGGTCTCCACGGTGGTCGTGATGGCCAGCGATTCGACGTTGCCCAGATGACGGTAGCCCGTTGGGTTGCCGTTCGCGTCGAAGCGGTCAAACAGCACCTCGCCCGCGCCGAGCGAAAGATTTCCTGCATCCGGTGTAGGCATTTGCACTTACCTCCAAGAGATTTGTCCTACCGCGACAGCGCCACGCCGATGGCGATGCCCAAGCCCACTTTGCCCAGCGTGCTGAAGAACCGCTTCACCTTGCCGCCGCCCTTGGCGGCCTTCTCCCACCGCGCGGCCTTTTCTTCGGCGGCCTTGGCCTTCTGCTCAGCCGCCTGAATCTGTGCACGCAGATCGGCAGTGTCCTGCTCGCACTTGCCCAGCGCGGCCTGGTCCTGGCGGCACTGCACAAGCTCGCGCGCAATCTCGACCGTCGTCTGCTCGGACATGACGCTGTACTTGGGCGCATCCGGCAGTTGCTCGGCCACCGCAGGCGTCAACTCCTCGCGCTTCAGTTCGGCAACGGCGCCTTCTGCCTGGGGCACGTATCTCTCGATTACTCGAACGGCTTGGGCTTGAGTCTTGATTTCGCGCTTCTCCCGCTCCCAGGCCGCCCGCTCGCGCTGCCACTGCTTCTCGCGCCGCTCGATCCGCCGCTGGGCCTCGTCAATCAGCCTCTGTTTCGCCGCGATCACCTGATCTTTAGCTTGGGCGTAGGTCTCGGCCTCTGCTGTTAGCTTCACCTGCTGGACGTACAAGTACGCAAAGACCGCGCCCAGCAGCAGGAGGACGCCGACGGCGACGGCCAGCAGTTTTTCGGTCAGCGTCACGACTTGTTCTCCAGGTTGAACCGGCTGGTGCTGTAGCGCACGACGAAGTCCACGGCGGCCACGCTGTAATCCGCGTCGGTTGCGTCGTCCGCGTCCCAGTCCGTGGATTCCTCGACGATCTCCAGCGCCAGCCCGCCCAAGCTCTGATCGGTCATGAGCGACTGCACGGCCCACTTGCGCAGCGCGTCGTTGTCCTGGTCGTCGCCCACGACGCGGCATTTCACCTCGACGCGCAGCCTGCGCTCGACCAGCGGACTGCGCCGTTGGTCGGTTGCGCGGGTGACTTCTTCGCGGATCGGGTACACGCTGATCATGGGCAGCTGCGATTTCTCGACGGACTGCCGTCGCGACCGATTCACCGTCACGCCCGCTGGCTTGCCCGCGCCGTCGAGCGCCGCCACAACCGCCTGAAGTACCCGTTCCGTGTAGGAATCAGCCACGCCTACACCTTCCTCAAAAGAAGCTCCGTGATTGCGCCGTCGCCTTGGCGCAACCTGCGCCAGACGGTGTAGCTCACGCCGTCCACGATGCAGGCGTCGTCGTTCGCCACGTTCGGGAAGTCACTGGTTTTGATCGTAGCCACGGCCACGCGCATGATCTGGCCCGCGCCGCCGTCTTGCTCCAAGGCGATCTCGTCGCGCTCGTCGAACAGGCACGGCTTGGTGACGCCGCCGATGGTGATGCTGTGGCCCCAATCGGCCAGCATCGTGTCTACGTCAGCGTCGCCGAAATATGCCATCCCCCCTCACTGCCTGCTCTGGTTCTTGTCCTTGCCTCCGGCTTCCTGTTCTTCTTCGTCTTCGACCGGAGACAAGACGCCGCCCAGGTAAGGCTCGGCTTCTTCCGGGCGCAGCCGGATGGTTTCGCCGGGCAGCACTGTCTTGCCCTTGTGCCCTTCGAGCACCCAGTTCGCCCGGTACAGCTTCTCTCCTGCCATCAGTGCTCCTCCTTCAAGTGTCGGTTGCGCCTTAGATGACCTGCACGGCCATCGAAGCATTGGGGCGGTACGGCACGATGAGCGGCGCGGACTGCATCATCAGGAACCGCACCGGCGGGTCTTCGACGAACCAGGACTTGCTGAAGAACTCGCGCGCCTGGAAGCCGGCCTGCTCATCGCGGATGGCCCCGAAGTGTCGCGTGCCGAGCAGTCCGTTTTGCGCGACCAGGATCACCCAGCCATCCTGAATGATCGCGACTTCAGTACCGGTCTGCGGGTCCACATACCAGCCGGTGTAAACCCACAGGCGCTTGCCGCCGATGGTGCCCTTGAACTCCAGCCCCTCGACGCTGGCGATGGGAATCTGGAAATTGGCAAGCTGGCCCAGCTGTGTGTCAATGGCGTTCTGGGCGTCCGCGTTCTCGCGGAATTTCCGCCAGGCCCCGACCGTGAACAAAACGTCGGTAACCGTAGCGCCGCTGGCCTGCGCGACCGTGAGCGCCCAGTCTTCGAGGTTATTGAGCGGCTTCACGCCGGCGTCACCCCACTTGCTGCCAGCGCCCAGTGTGAGCGTTTGGCCGACGGCACGACCAAAGTCCACGACGACGCCGGGAAAGCCTTCGCCCGTAATCGTGGCCTTGCCCGTCCGCAGCACTTCGGCGGCCATGACTTCCAGCCGCCGCGTGAGCATCCCCAGCTGGTCTTCGAGCGCCACGGTCAGGTTCGCGCGGGCGCGATCCATGTTGGAGAGGTCGCCGCCGATGCGCTCACCCGCGCGGCGCTTGAGTGCCTTCGAGGGATCGAACACGCGCTTGTCCTTGATATAGGCGGGCGTGAAGGTGTTGGTCTTGTAGCCTAGGCTCTCGACCACCTTGCCTTCCTTGAGCGGATGGACGAACGGAGCGATGCGGCGTTTGCCGTCGGCCACGTCGAACTTGATCTCCTCCTGCTCGGAGGTGACCACGTTCGGGAAGAACATATCGAGCAGGAACGACGGCGGGCGCAGCAGCGAATCCACGACGCCGTTCAGAAATGCTGTGGTGTAGATGTTCACGTTCGCTCCTCCTTAGGTGCTCACCGGCTTGTGCAGGTAGATGTTGAGATCGCGAAGCCCCGCGCGCACGCTGTCGGCGGTGTGCCCGGTGCCGTAGGTGATCGCGGTCTCGCTGAAATCGCCGCTGATGTAGACGATTCCGCTTTTGTCTCCTCCCGTAGCGTCCACGTCCTCGGCAAGGATGGCCACGGGAGTCTGCGAGCCGTCGATGGCAGCAGCCAGGCTGAGCACGTACTTGCCCGACGCAGTGATCTTGCCGAGCAGCGCCCCGCGCACGAGGTTCTGCCCCGACGCGATGGTCACGTCGAGCGTGCGGATGGGGAAATCGCCCGCGTGCAGGCGGTCGGGCGTGTAGCTTTCCGTGGTGAATTTCGGTTGCAGGTTCATTGCGTTCTCCTCTCTCGTATAGCTCGCTAGCGAACCAGGCCGGCCTTGCGGGCCTGCTCCACGGTTGCCGCCGCTTGCTGTTCCTCCGGGGCATCAGCGGGAGCCGGTGCCTCGGCGTGCGGCACGGGCGCGGGCGCATCGGCCCTCAGGTCAGCCAGAGTCTTCGCGCGCTTCTCCTTCTCAGCGGCCAAGACCTTCACCGCTGCCTCCGGCCCTGTGGTTTTTCCGTCGAACTTCAACTCGGCAATCAGGGCCTCATGTCCGGGCACCGCCTGGGCCTCCACGGACTTGATTCGCTCGCGCTCGGCTGTCGAGCCATCGGCCTTGCCACGTTCATAGGCCGCCTGCTCCAGGGCCTCGATCTCGCTCTTGAGCTCGGCCCGAAACTCAGCGGTCAACGCTTCGCTTTCCATGCGTTTCTCCTCTCATTCAGGATTTGCCGGGCAACCGCCCGCGCTCTTTCATGGGTTCTTTGCTCATGCTCCTGGTTCAGCTGGCGGATCAGATCGGCTTTGGTCGAGACACCGTCTACCAGGCCGGCGTCAATTGCCTTGCTGCCCAGGAAAATCCGCCCATCGGCCATCTTGTCGAGCACCGTCTCTACGTCCGTGCCGCGATGCCGCGCCACTTCGTTCACGAACACGCTGTACACGTGGTCCACCTGCTCCTGAATCGCGGCGCGCGCTTCGTCGCTCAGCGGCCTGTGTTCGCTGGCAATCCGCTTGTACTTCCCGGCGGTGATCTCCGTCGTCTTCACGCCGCGCATCTCCTCGGCCTTGCTGATGTCGGTGTGCGTGGCCACGACGCCGATGCTGCCCACCTGCGTCGTTTCGCCGGTGATCAGCACGCGGTCAGCGGCGCTGGCGATCCAGTACGATGCGCTGGCCATCATTCCGTTCCCCAGGGCCACGACCGGCTTCCTGCCGCGTGCATCGCAGATCGCTCGGGCCAGTTCAAACACGCCGTCCACGTTCCCGCCCGGGCTGTCCACGCTGAGCAGGATCGAGTGCGCGCGGTCGTCGGAAAGCGCGGCCTTGAAGTCGCGCTCCAGGAGTTGCGTGCTGACGCCGCCGCTCACGCGCGTGAATAGATTCATCCGCTTGGCGATGACGCCCTCTATGGGCAGGACCGCTACGCCATCCACCACCTCGTAGCCTTGGTGTTCGTTGTTCAGCGGCTGGCCCAGGCGCGCCTCAATGCTGCGCAGGTCAATCTTTTCGCCCCGGAGATGCGTGAAGTAGATTTCGCGGATCTCCAGCAGCTTCTCCGGCACGATGGCCCAGGGCGCGTTCAGCACGTCAAGCAGCCGCATCTTCACGCTCCTCTGTCTCACGGTCCGTGTCGCGCTCTGGCTGCGCCGAAGCCGCAGGGCCGGGCAGCTTGACCACGACCAGGCCGTCGCGCTCGCGCATCCGGCGCTCTTTCACCTGCTCGCGGTGCTTGTCCTTCCACACGCCGCCGGTGAGCTGCATCGTCTCTTCGGCCAGCGTGCTGACGCCGATCTCCAGGCGCTTCGCCGCCGCGTCCACTTCCTTCGTGGGGTCAATCTGCGCGGGCGCGTCCCCGATCCAGTCCGCTTGCAGGTAGGCGATGCGGCGTGCTGGATCATCGAAGAAACCCGGAGCGACGATGCGACCCAGCGCCACGGCTTCTTCCATCCACGCCTCGTACACCGGCGCGCAGAACGTCTGCGCCAGAAACTCCCGGCGCAGGCGGAAGAATTTCCAGGCCTCCATCAGCGCCGCGCGTGCCGCGCTGTAACTCGCGGTGAAGTGCTTGATCAGCACCTCGAACGGCAGGCCCAGCGCGACGCCGATCTGCCGCAGGACCGACTGCACAAACGGGTCGAATGCCGTGTTCGGACGGTTCGGGCTGACCGTCGCGATGTCTTCGCCGGGAGCCAGGTCCACGATGGTGCCCGTGCCCAAGCGGATCTCTGCGTTGCCCGCTGCCACTGCGGAGTCGCCCACGGGGGGCGCAAAGCCGTCGCCCGATTCGGATTTGACGAACACAGTCAGCAGCGATGCCACGACGGCGGCCATCAGTTCCGACTCGGTGTATTTGTCCAGCTGCTTCAGCGGCTCGATCACCGGGGCAAGGTAAGGCACGCCGCGCGTCTGTCCGGGCCGCGTGCGCTCGAAGATGTGCAGGACGTTGCGGCGGCCCGTTCGCGCGCCAAAGGCGGGCACGCGGGTAAACTCCTGCTTGATTCCTTCCGGGCTGCCGGGATGATGGCGCAGGATGTGGTAGGCCAAGGGCGCGCCGTTCGCGTCCATCTCGACGCCGGCGACGATCTTGTTGCCCGCGTTTTCCTTCTTGCCCGTGGGCGTTTCCACGCGGTCGGCTTCCACCACCTGCACGCGCAGCGCGTAGGGATTCGTGCGGCTCTCGATCATCGGTAGCAGCACGAAGGCGTCGCCACTTTCGAGTGCGGAGCGGAAGACCAGGCTTTGCAGGCCGTAGAAATTCTGCGTGCGGGTCACGTCGCACTCCGCGGACTCGGCCCACACGCGGAACTCGCGCTCTACTTGGGCCGTCCACTCGTCGGCTTGCTCCTCGGTCATTCCAAGGGCTTCCCAATCGGGACGGGGAAGAAGGCTCAGGCCCGTGCCCACCACGTTCATGACCACGGTGTTGACGGCGCCCGTGGCCAGCGGCGCGTTGCGCACCATGTCGCGGCTTCGCGCGCGCAGCGTATCGAGATCAAACAGCGTGTCCTCGTCGGCGCTCGCGGGCGTAACGAACCAGTCCCTGAGCGACCGGCGCGTGTAGCTGGCACCCGTCCAACTACCGGCAATGGCCATGACCATCCGCGCGTGCATCCGGCGCGCCCCGCGCACAGGCGAGAAGAAACTCACAGCGCGGTCAAGCCAGTTCGGTTGTGCCAGAGCGCTCATTCGTGCGGCACCACCGCCCCGCGCGCCCTTACGCCGCCCCGTGCAAGCTGCTTCACCATCTGCTGCCAGTAGCGGATGTTTTCGCGGATCTCGCGAGCGTCCGCGCGAGTGAGCGCGCGCCCGCCGAGCGAGTACGCCTGCCCCTTGGCAACCGCCGAATCCGCGGACAGCCACTCAGTCAGGTGCTGCTCGGCTTGCGCGAGCGTCAGTCCGGCCATGATGCGACGCAGTATGGGGACACCTAAAGGTGTACGTCAATTGTCTTGGTTAACGAGACGCGTCAGAAGAGGGCGGCGAATCCGGTTTCTCTGGTGCGTAGCGCGACTTGGTTGACCCTGATGTAGAATGCCGCCATCTCGGAGGTGTCAAATGCAGACCATGAGGCGCCCTGGGGGAAACTGGTCGATTTCCAGAATTGATGAGGCAGAACACTTCCAGACAGTTCTTTATGAGATCGACATGCTCCGTTTTGCATATTCGCGGATCGTACAGCCTCCTGAAGGAGCTAGGGAGGCAGATGTGTGGGCGTACCTAGAGTCGTTCTTGCTGCATTACAGAAACCTTTTGGAGTTCTTTGGGAAATCACGTGCGCGCGACACAGATTTGACCATCCAACGGCCCGAGGCGATATGGTCGGCTCAAGCCGGTGTTCCGGATGGTCCTGCCAAAGAGGTTCTGGAAAAGATGCGGGCGCTCGGGAACAAATTGTGGGAGAAATACGAAGACTCAGACAGAAGAGACGATACTATTTCGAGATATCTACAGCACTGCACGACTTACAGAGTATCTCCCAAGGCGTGGTTTCCAGCTGAGATGATGAGCGAGATAAGCGAGCTTCTCGCCCTTTTTGACAAACATCTTCCCAAGTTCCAGCCAGCCACACACTCACGGCAAGTAGATCGCGCTCACTTCCTTGGCGGCGAGTCGGTCAGTACACATTCGGGCTCTACTTCGTAGCGGATCACCCAGTAGCGCAAGGAGACGTGCTTGGGACTGGAGGTAACCATGCCGCCGACAAATTCCGGACCTATTAACAGGAGTACCCTGAAGGAACTGACCGATTTTCAATCTGCGATGTACGAGAAGGCCTCTACGTACACCAAGATTATCATGGGCCTGGGTTATGGCGGTTTCTTTGCCGCTTGGTCAGGAACCAAGTCGCATCTTTCACCCAAACTATTGATAAGCTCCGCTTTGCTAGTCACCGTGTCCCTTGTTCTGTACATCGTGTTCGAGATTATTCAGACCATGATTGCGTCCTATCTTTCGATTGAATTCGCGAACGCTGTGAACAAGCCCGATGCAGACGTGCCTGCTGCTCTGCAGGCGTACCGCAACCGGGCGTCAAAGCTCACCAAGCCCTTGCTGTCGGTCTGGAAGTTCGTTTTTCCACTGAGCGCTCTGACCGGTCTGGTTGGTGCAGGCATTCTGATTTATGCGTTTGTCGCCGGCCTCTTCCGTATGTGCTAGAACGCACCTTGGGTGCGGACGCGACGCACTTTTGCAACCCACGTTTCTGGAGTCCGCCCCTGCCGCACGGCTTCGGCGAGCTTGCCCAAGTCGCGGTAGATGGCAGGGGCGATGGAGTGTTGCAAGGCAAAGAGTCCCGCATGGCAGTACACAGTCAGGTCCAGCGCCTCGTTGCGATTGTACGTCTTGACGTAGAGCACCTTCTTAGTGCGGGTGCGCTTGTCGCGCACCGTGATCTTCTTCTCGCCGGTCAGCTGCTCCAGATATTCGTCTGTCACCCAATCGGGAAGGTGCATGTAGCCGGAGCCGGGGCGTGGAATCTTCATCCGGGCGAAGACGCGATCTTTCGCGGCGTAGGTCGCGACGGCGAAGAGACGGATGTTGCTGCGTTTGGTCGAGCCCTCCTGAACGAGCCCCGGTTTACTCAGGTAGTCCACGCCCTTGCAGGCAAAGATGCGGCGGCGGGTGTGCTGGCGCGGCAGAACGTAGTCGTACACGCTGTCGGCGTGCGCGCCGGCGTCCACCAGCACAATCGCCGGCGTCAGAGTGGCTCCCTTGGGATGCGGCCACTGCTTCAACAGAAACTGGTCTAGCTGCTCCCACACGTTGACAGCCGTCTCCGGGTCAACCTCGACGCCGGGATTGCCCCAAAAGACTTCATGGGCGATCAGCCAGGATTCTTCGCCCGGCCCGAAGCCCACGATCTGCGCCTCGATCCGGTTGTGCTGCACGTCCGCCGCCGCGACCAGCACGCAGACACCTTCCGGCACGGGCGCGGGATACTTCTCGCGGCGCGCGGCCAGGACGTGCGCCCCGAAACTCTCGCCGCCTTCATCCCACGTCTCGCCCAGGCGCAGGTTCACAAACGCCTTCAGCTTCTCGGGGTTGTCCTGGGCCTCGGTCCACTCCTGGGCGAGCTCGTGCCAGTTGAGGCGCCACGGGCTGTAAAGCGCGTTGATGTGGAAGCCCACTACTTTCGTGCGCTCTGGAAACTTGGCTCTCCATTCTCCGCCCGCGAGCATCCGCTGCTTGAACTTCTCATCTATGCCCCTGCCGCACCTGGGGTCGGCGCAGAGATAGCGCACCGTCTCCGGGATCGGATTCCCGTTCGCGTCCTTATCCCACACCAGCCGATGCACGCCATTTTCATCGCGCCAGCAGAGCACCTGCATGTGCCCGCAAAACGGGCAGGGGACGAAGTAGCGCATCTGATTGCTGCGCTCGTAGTCGGCCTCGATGCGGGAGAGGCCCCTCGGCCTGCCGGGCGTGCTGCCCTTGAGGATCTTCGCGTCGTCGAACGTGTCGGTGCGCCGCGTGGCAATCTCCACCGGATCGCCCTCGCCGTCCACGTCGTCCGGGTAGCCGTCCACTTCATCGAGCAGCAGGATGGCGATAGGGTCGGAGCGCAGGCCTGCGCCCGCGTTCGCCCCGGTGATCTTCAGGAAGCCGCCGTCGAATTCCTTGAGCAGCATGGAGTTTCCGGGCCGCCGTGACGTGGCTTCGCGCACCTTAGCCTTCAGCGCCGGGCACGCGGCAATCATCGGCGCGATGCGCTTGCGGCTGTACTCTTTGGCTGTGTGGTCGGTGGGCTGCACCAGCATGATGGGCTTCGGGTCGGCGTCAATGAAGTAGCCCACGATGTTGTTGAGCACGCCATCGCTCCAGCCCACCTGCGTGCTTTTCATGCAGACGATCTCGCGCACCTCAGGATTGAGTATGGCGTCCATCATCTCGCGCTGGAAGGATTCGGTAACCCACTGCCCAGGGCGGGCGCTGGTGCCTTTAGGAAGGATACGGTTTCGCTCGGCCCACTCGCTGACCTTCAGCGTCGGCGGCGGAGCCAGCAGTTGCCGCGCCAGGCGGCCCCTTGCGCTCCGAATCCGGGCCAGCGGTTCCGGGGTGGTCAGCGGTTCCATTGGCAAACTCATTGGCCAAAGCGGTCAGGGCCTCGCGTATCGCTTTATCGAGCCGCGTTTTGACGACCGTGCGATTCTCGCCTTCGAGATGTGGCGCGAGCCGCGCGGGCAGCGTGAGCAGCCGCTGGCGCAACACCGTGAAGATCTCGCCCACCTCCTGCTCATAGACGGCCGCCGGGATCAACTCGCCGCGACGCGCGCCGAGTTCCAGCTCCTCCCGGTCCGCCTGGGCCTTGACGAGCCGCTGCCGCTCCTGGCGCAGCGACGCGCCGATGGCGTCCTGCGGAATCTCCCGGCGCTCCAGGGCCTTTTGCAGGTAGCGGACGTACCACATCAGACAGAGCCCGACGTCGTACTTCCCCTTCTCCGGGCGCGGCATCCCATCGGCGACCAACTGCTGCACGCGGCGCACGCCGATGTTGAGCGCACGCGCAACCTTTTCGACTCCCACCAGCGCCATGCTGCCTCACCCCTGGGGCACCCAGGATTTACCGAAGTCTGTGCGCTCGCGGCCCACCTGCTCAGGCATCCCGGCGCGATCCTCCAGCCGCTCGACTTCTTCATCTTCCATCACCAGCCGCTGCATGATGTCGGCCTTCTCGACCCCCTCAGCGACCATCGTGCGCACGATCTCAGCCATCGGCAGGACGGCGTGCGTGCCGCGCGCGCGGTTGTGGCGAATCGTGCTCATCATGCGATGCACCGGGTCAAGTGCGACTTTGACCACGGGCACCATCCCGCCGTAGAGCTGCATCAGGCGCAGGTCGCCGCTGACCAGGTAGCGGTGGAAGCCGTCTACGATGGTGTAGTCAGGCAGCACGACGATGGGCTGCGTGAAGCCATCTTCGAGAATGCTGACGATGAGCAACTCCAACTCGGGCGGGGCGACCCGGTTCGGGTTGTAGTGGTTCGGCTTCAGCAGGTCGCGATGCACCCACTCGACGCGGCTCACCGGTTCGCTGGCCAGATCGCGTGGCCCCGATGAATCGGGGCGCGGCGCGCCTGCTACGATCCTCTCGCCTTTCGCGTTCTCTGTCATCGGCTCAGTACCTCGTGCCCAGGTCAAGCTCGGTTACGTCGGCGATGCTGACGCCGGCCTTCTTCCGCGCCTGCGTCGCGTGGCTGTTCATTGTGCGGCTGCGGCGGCCCTTCAGGTCGCCGCGATTGACCACCATCGCCAGGAACTTCCAGCTGAGGCCAGTGAGCAGATCGGGCTGTTCCTCAGGGACAGGCCTGCTGGTTTTGGTCTTGTGCTCGCGCAGTAACATCACCAGATTTTTGGCGATGGCCGCCTTCAGGTCTGCTGGGTAGAGATCAAGCAGCCGGTACGTCCACTCGCGCCACGTCAGGCCAGGCGGCTTTTCGATCTTCCCGTAACCGTAGAGCTCGGTGTTCGCGTAGCGGCCCGCCGTAGCCGCTCCATGCACGCGATTGATCATCTTGTGCCAGAGGTCGGGCCAGCACTGCGCGTAAATCCAGAGCCCGCTCAGCGGCTCTTCGCCGTAAGGCGGGCAGACGCGCTGGTCGCTCAGCGGCATCCCGGCTTTCTGCATCAGATCGTAGGCGCGGTTGTAGTCCCAGCCGAACCGCTTGGGCGCAACCCACACGTCGAACGTCGTCCAGTCATAGATCGGGCTGGCGGGGTAGCTGTAGCCTTCGCGCGGGTTGCCGATCCAGTTGTCGCGCAGCTTCATGGCCACGCTGCGGTATCGGCGCAGCGATTCGTCGGCGCGGATGCCGCGAATGTCAGCCACGGTGCCGTGTTCTTTCCCATAGACCAAATGGGCCAGCTCCGGGATGCCCATGCCCCACTGGAAGCCGGGCAATTCGGTGATTGCGCCTTCCGGCATCGGGCGCACCCAGAGGTGTTTCTCTGCCGGGTCCCAGCAATACCAGTAGGGTTGTTTGCGGCTGCAAGCGTTTCTGTGGCGCACAGGAATGCAAAGCCACTTCAGGCGCACATCCGGGCGCTGGGCCACGCGCGCAACGTACTCGATGGTTTCCGGGTGAATCGCTTCCTCGTCCCAGAAGTACACATCGAGCGGCGTGCGGCCCCGTTCGCCCGCGACCTGCAAGGCCAGGTTGAGACAGACGGTCGAGTCCTTGCCGCCGCTGAAGCTGACCACGACGGTATCAAAGCGCTCGTAGCATTCGCGGATGCGACGCAGCGCCGCCGCGTACACGTCTTCCTCGACCAGCTGCTTTTTGTAGATTCGCGTCTTGGCCACGCGCGCCCTCGGCTACCTGGTGCGGATTTCTTCGATCTCGGACGCGCTCACGCCGTTGACGATGGTGCGGTTGATCATCGGGTGCTTCTCGTCGGTCGGGCCGAAGTCGCTATCCGGGTGATAGGCCAGCACGCGCATGTCTTCGCCGCAAGGCGTGCGGAAGCTGTGCAGCCCGCCCGTGTGGATGCAGAAGATCATGCCGGGCACCAGGTCAACCGTACCGTCCGGCGTAATGCACTGACCGCGCCCGCTCAAGATCATCCCAATGCGGTCGCTGGGATGCGTGTGCTGCGTCTGGTCAATTCCGGCGGGGAAATACAGCAGGTTGAGGCACGGATCGCCCAGGCGCACGGGCGGAATCAGCAGGCTGTCCGTGCAGCCGTCAATGTACTTCAGCCGTCCGGTATGTTCGGTAGGCCCGCCGATGTGGAAGAAGCCCTGCCAGTTTTCGCGCGTCACGACGATGCCCCTGCCGCCGCCAATCATGCGGAAAGCGCCCGGCACGCTGAAGTACATGCCGGGATGCAGGTGGAAGACGCGGCCGTCCACGAGCAGGATCGGCTGGCCTTCGTGTACATAACCGAAGTGCGTGCCCGCGTCGTCTTCGGCCACCAGCGCCTGGTCGGGCACAAAGGCGCTCAAGTAGCTGGGAAACTGCCGGTCTAGGTCGGCGATCTTTCCGTGCTGCCAGTCGAAGTGGCTAAAACTTCTCATCGTGTTCCTCCAGGTAGAGTTCGCAGATGTGGAACAGCGCGTCGCCGCGCCGCTCGAACCGTTCCCGCTGTTTCGCCAGCTGAATGGCCGCGTTCACCACGTTGCGCTGCTCGAACGACAGCACCTCGCTGAACGTCACCAGCGGGTTCCCATCGCCCTGGCTTCCATCAGCCGGCGCGCCGTCAGCCTGGCCGGCTTCAAGAGGCTCATCGTCCTCGCCAGCCTCAGCGCCCGCGATCTTTTCAAGCGCCGATTCGTCCAGATCGTCGGCGATGCGCTTCAGGTCGTCCTCGGTGAAGCCCGCCTGCCCGATCAGCTGCACGTCCAGGCCGCGCAGCTCCTCGATCTCCTGAGCCAGCAGGCCGATGTCCCAATCGCTGTCGCGGTTTGTGCGGTTGTCGGCCAGGCGCAGCGCCTTCACTTTCTCCGGCGAAAGGTTCCCCGCGACCACGACAGGCACCTGCTTTGCTTCCAGCAGCTTCGCCGCCTCCAGCCGCCCGTGGCCGATGATGACCACGAACTCTCGGTCCACCACGATGGGCTGCTGCCAGCCGAACGCCGCGATGGAGTCCGCGATCTTGCGAATCGAGTCTTCGCTGCGCCTGCGCGGGTTGGGCCAGTAGGGCTTCAGTTTCTCGATTCCGACCCACTGCACCTTCACCGGACACCCCATTTCGCTTTCTGGCGGGGTCTCCGCGCAGGCCGAAAGTGCTCAAAACTCGCATCAGGACTGGTCAAAATGCCCATTTCGCTGCTCGCTCCAAGCGAAACGAAATGACAAATTTTTCCGGCTTACACTGGCGTGAGGCCGCGCCCGCCGTCACCCGCGAAGTCAGGGGTGCTGAAAGGACCCGCTGCCCTTCACGCTTGAGCATTCTTTGCCTTTCAAAGCGCCAGCGAAGGAGAGAAGGTAATCCTCTAGGTGTACCTAATGCAATTGTCTTGCTAAAGTGAACATCTTTCAGTGCCTTCGCATCAGGGGTTAAGGCATACTTCTGGGTGCACAAGGAGAGACGCGATGAGTGCTCAAGCTATCCAAGCCGTAGGCGAGTGGCTCGCAAAGGCAGAAAACGCCGATGCTCAATGGCTATTGGGAGATGCTCTCCGTATCCGTATGCAGTACGTAAACTATTTGGAAAATCCAGCAATCCAGGTGATAGCCAGAGGGAGAGGTGGCCCGCTGGCATCGGTCATAAAAGCAGTTCGAGGCCTGGCCAAAAACCCGGATGACTTGCGCGGAAAGCTGACTCAAGAACTCAATCCCGAAGCCGCCGACTTCGATAACAGAATAGAGGATTTTTTGGCAGAGCTTGTATCGGTCATCTACCTAGCGAAGTGTGGGTTTAAGGAGTTCGAGTTCCTATTGGCCCGCGATTCAGCCATGCCAGACCTGCGGGCAATCGACAAGGATAACGTCGCGTACTTTGTGGAGGTCAAGAATCTGCGCGAACCCAACTCACCGACCACGGCAGCTTTCAGCATATGGCATCGCAAACAAATCGAGGAGCCTGAAAGGTTCCGCTTCACTGCGTCAATAGACTTTCGCTCACAGATCGAACCTGACCTTGACCAGGAACAGGTCAAGGCCGTGAAGGAACTCGTGGATTCACTACCAGATAGGAAGCGGCCTTCCGAATTCAAAGTGACTATCCCCGGCGGGCTGGAGATCCAGATTAAGGTCGAAGATGGGGAACCCGTGATGCTCTCCTATGGGACGGGAGGGGCTTTGGATGATGTCAGGGAAAAAAGGGCCAAAACGTTCTTAGTTAAGGTGCTCGACCAAACCTCAAAGGGTCTGCGCCAGCTTTATGCTTCTCACCTAGACGGTGACGCAAGACGGCTGCTTCTATTGCGATGGAGAGTGCCGAGTGATACTTGGCTGGTTGCCGACGAGATGCGCAACGCAGTCCGAGAATCGCTGAAGAACTTCCTTGCGCCTTACTTTGCAAACCTCGACGTACACATTCTAAACAATACCGACCAGCTGGAGACTTGATCTTCCCCAGAATCGGAAGACTTCGGGCGTGGACACCGGTCAGGGAGTTTCTCCCTGAGGTCCAGGTGCAGATTCCGATCTAGGTGCTACGTCATCGGCCTGGAAGCCGATCTTGCCGTGGGTGCCATCGCAAAAAGGCTTGTTTGCACTGTGCCCACAACGGCACAGCGAGAACGCCGTCTTGCCTTGCAAATCGAACGCTTTGCCGTCCGCGTCCACCACTTTGATGTCGACCCCGTCCGTCGCTTCCACGCGATACGGCCCATTCTTCTTCGCGGTTATCGTAACTGGCATCAAGCTTCCTCCTAACCTTCCTGAGTGCTTCGTTAGGATAGCGCACAGTTCGCCCAGCAGTCACTGAGCATCGGTTCCCAGCCAGAATTGGTGTGTTAGAGTGTGGCCAAATTTGGCAGAGAGGGTCTTATGGATAAGGGACAGCTACTCGATTTGATCGTTGGTCAGGAGCGGGAAGCGATTATCCGAACGCTGGCCATGATGGCCTACAACCCCGCGATTGGGCGGGTGCTGGAAAGAGGGGGAGTGGAGAGATTCTCTGACCTGATGATGGAGACGATCCCAAAGTTCTACGGTTTGGTGACGCCCGACCACTTTGAGCGAATCCACGCTGAAGCCTGCGAGCGACTTCTGTCTTCCTTCAAGACGGCTAGGAACGAAACCCTGTCTTACGGGCAAGCCCAAAAGCCTCTGAACGTCTTTCTTAAAGTGTACGTGGATTGGGCAAAGCGGCCTGAGCCGCCACTGGCCGAAAAGCTAATACCGCTGCTCCACTGTCCGCTCGATAGTCTGCTGATGGAGTTTATCAAGCGGGAGTTCCCAGAGGAGTACGAGAGATTCATCGGCGGACTTCGCCGACGCCAGATTGAGCACATCGCTGGGCGATTGGGACAATCGCCGAAGACCATTGCTCGCGCAATGGGCGATGAGTTCTCACTGACGGCCATAAACAAAGAGCTTTATCTCGCATGGCAGGAGCTTCTGCGGTCGCTCTATCCGGTCAAGCCCGTTATGCTTGACATCATCTGGGTCCACGAACGAAGGCGGCTACGGGAATCCGCAAGCTCAGGCCAAGCTGGATGACTTATAATCCCGAATCGCTGAGCGGATTGAAGGAGACGGCATGGCTGGAAAGAAGCGCGTATTTCTCAGCTTCCTAGCGGAAGACAGACAACGAGTTGAGGGCCTTCGGCTGCTCGCTGCGAATCCCGACTACGACTTGGAGTTTTACGATGAGTCAGTAAGAGCCGCAATTGACAGCCGAGATGCCGAGTACATCAAACGGCAGATTCGCGAAAAGATCAACCGCACCAGCGTGACCGTGTGCTTGATAAGCGAAAACACTCATACAAGCAAATGGGTTGATTGGGAACTCGAAGAGAGCAACCGCAAGGGGAACGTTATCATCGCAATGGCACTCAAGGGTGTCGAACGAGCTGTGCTGCCGAAGCTGATCAAAGAGAAGAATCTGGCATTCCACGCCTGGGACCCCGCGCAACTCAGCAAGCTCATCGCCGAGGCCTAGCATGTCAACGCCCAACGCCACTATGCAGCGACTCGACGACCAAATCGAGTGGTATGACAAGAGAAGCATGTCCAATCAACGGGCTTTCAAATGGCTCAAGGGCATTGAGATCGTGGGTGCTGCTCTTGTTCCGTTCGCCGCAGGTGCGAGCGCACCGGCGGTAATCACCGGCGCGCTCGGAGTGCTAGTCGTCGTTCTAGAGGGAGTGCAACAGCTGAACCAATACCACCACAACTGGATCATCTACCGCTCTACGTGTGAGAACTTGAAGCACGAGAAGTTCCTGTATCTTGCCAAGGCAGGGCCATACGCCGCAGTCAATGATCCACAAGCACTTCTTGCGGAAAGAATCGAGTCACTAATATCCCAAGAGCACGCTAAGTGGATCGCAGGACGAGAGCAAGTGGCGAAGTCCACGGGGCCAGCTCATCAGGCTGGAGGATAACTTAGGCTATGTTTCGAGCGAAACGAGACGACACCCTCGTAGGAACCATAGAGCGGCAATACGGGATCGACCTGCATGCTCGCAGCGACATGACGCTGGGTACCCTGTTGGATGAAAGGGGCTTTGACTCCCTCACCCAGCTTCTAGCGGCATACCAAGGCAGGCTGACTTATCATGCAAGGCGGAGACGCCTCTTCATCAGTTTCGACGCGGACGACAAACCACAGGTTCAGGGGTTCCGGTTGATGGCTTACAATCCCAACGTTGATTTGGACTTCTATGACGGTAGCCTGCAAATGCCCGTGAATAGCGAACGGAGCGGCTACGTCAAACAGGTTCTACGTGAAAAGATTAGTCGCTGCTCGGTGGTGGTTTGCTTAATCGGCAACGCAACGGCTTGGAGCGAATGGGTTGATTGGGAACTCAGGACCGGTCGCAATTTTGGCAAGGGTCTTTGCGGTGTCCGCCTCAAGGGATCGCGAGGCCAAGCCCCATCTGCGCTCGCGGGCGAGCCAGTGGCGGGCTGGGACACTGAACAAATCGTCCGCGCCATTGAATGCGCAGCTGCTCGAAGAAGCTGATTGAGTTGTCTTCGGACGGCAGACACGAGAACAGGGGCAAAGTGCTAGTATGAGTCTGATCTGGACCAAAGGCGGCTCCTACCGTCGTGTTGAGTACGAAGACGAGGCCGATCTAGAAGCGGCCATCGTCGAAGTCCAGGCTGAACTGTTTGGCCCCAATCGCATATATCTGGATGCAAAGAAGAAGATCGGGGCCAAGGGCGGCCTGCGCAACATTCCGGACGGTTACCTGATTGACTTGAGCGGACGCCAACCGCGCCTGTACGTTGTCGAGAACGAGCTCGCTTCCCACGATCCGCTCCGCCATATCGCCGTGCAAATACTCCAGTTCTCGCTCTCCTTCGAGGAAGAGCCCAGGGCGGTGAAGACGGCTCTTTTCAGTGCCCTTCAATCTCAGCCGGACGCAAAGAAGCAATGCGAAGAATACGCGGCGTCACACGGGTTCCGGAACCTCGACCACATGCTTGAACACATGGTCTTCGAGGGTCCTTTCGCCGCACTGGTCGTAATTGACGAGCTGCCCGAGAAGCTGGAAAGCGTTCTGGCTGAGCGGTTTCAGTTTGGTGTGGAAGTCTTAGAATTGGGACGATTCGAGAACGGTCAGGGAGATCGCCTGTACCACTTCGAGCCGTTCCTAGCTGACTTGCGGGAAGATGTGGCAGCCGCGGAGCAGGTCGCGAAGGCCGGTGTCAGCCGGGTGGACGCATCCGAAGTTGATACCGTCGTCGTCCCGGCCCGAGAAGAAGGCTTTCAAGAGGTTTTCCTCGGGGAGAACCGCTGGTACGCCATCCGAATCCACGGGACAATGCGCCCGCAGATCAAGCACATCGCTGCCTACCGCGTAGCCCCGGTTTCTGCCATTACCCACATTGCGCCCGTCCAGTCCATCGAGCCGTGGAAGGACACGGGCAAGTTTGTGGTGAACTTCGCTGAACCAGCACGCGAGATCGGCCCCATCGAACTGGTCAAAGGCGGACGCGGCAAGGCCCTGCAAAGTCTCCGCTACACAACTCGGGCACGCCTAGAGGCCGCAAAGACCCTTGACGACATTTGGTAGCCCCCTGGTTAGACCTCTGCCTCGCGGATCGCCCTCAGCCCCTCTCCAGTCAGCATCGAACGCTCACCTCGGAATGGCCGCCTCGATCTTACTGAGCGTATCTTGTATGCCCTCTCTCATTTGGTCGGCTACTGAGTCGATCACGGAGAGAATCTCTCTGATCTCAGTCGCCTTCCGCTTGATTTGGGTCAGATGGTTGAGGCTGTCTCGAAACCGGTCAAGCTGCGCGGACAAAGTTGCGATATCAATCTCTCTCCGCTCCTGAGCAGCAGTTCTAAGCTTAGTATCAACGAGAGCGAAGCGCAGAGCCGTCCGCAGATGATCAGCTATGCAGGCAACAACGGGCCCACGGTCACAGTCGAGTTCTCTCCATTCTCCGATTTCCTGTGCAAGGCCGTCTTGGGTCTTACTCACGTAGATGCCATAGTTGCCATTCCATTCAGACAGGGATGCCGACATTTGTTCGTTTATGCGTACTCGTCCCCAGGCGTTTTCACGGTCTCTTGCTTCCACAACAATCCGCAGCGGACTAGGGCCAAGCCCGGTTTCTCGGAGCGTTAAGACAAAGTCACCTGGCCTGTTTTGAGGTGCCGTGTATTCTAAGTCCGCCCCGACGGCTACTGACCAATCGCGCAGAAGGGGCAGCAACTCCTCCTCGAATTGGTATCCCTTCTCTGGACTCGCGGCCACCACTTCTTGGACGCCTCGCTCTCTTTCCAGAGCGAGCGAAAGTGTTGCGATAGCCGTGCTCAAGGGGGCCGTGACGTCCTGGACTGCTTTCTTCACCGCATTCGCTAGTGTGCCGTCCGTTGTCGCTATGGATGCGATGATACTCTCCACACGCTTTTGGACGGAATCATCGCGAGAAGCGTCCAGAAGATTCTTGAGCTCCTGAAGCGCCTTGCCTAGAGTGGTCTCCGTCTGACGGGGATCGAGGTGCTTTTCAAACAGCTGCTGAACCTCGGTGAGTTTTCCGCTGATAGCAGTTTGGACTGACTGGACGGTAGAGCTTACCTGAGCCATGGGGCCATCCGGTGCAGTCAATTTGGATCGCAGTACTTCAGGCAGACCATCAACAGCGCTCCTCGAAGCTTGGATCAACCGTTCTAGTTCGAGCCGAACAAACTCTAGGCTTTGCCCCACCTCGGCTCTTTGGAGGCAAAACACACCCAGTTCAATTGCTCGAACGGCCGCCTCGGGACGCCGGTCCTCGGGTTTCTGTTTGAAATACTGAATGACATCGGGGTTGGCGACTGTTAGACCCTCGAACCGAACAGTTGCGTCCTCAAGTATGACTTGGCCGGGCATCGAATCGCTCCTATTCTCCGTCCATCAGGATTGGCCCCGCTTGGCCAATTCTACATGCGCGAGGCGGTTAGCGTGGTAGTAAAGTCCGGGCCCATCTGTTTCGTGCGGCCCGTGCTAAAATCGCCCGGCGATGCAACCCCTTTCCAGCGGCAAACACTGGAGACACCCTGGCGGAAAAATGCGAGAGCTTGGCCCGAAAAGTTTGGAAGATGCTGAGCTGCTTGCAATCCTGATCTCTACGGGGATGCGAGGACGGTCCGCCGAGTCTATTGCGCGGGATGTGCTCGATCATTTCGGCTCTCTTGCTGGACTGGCTAATCAGCCCCTTGAACGCCTGCTAGCGTTCAAAGGTCTCGGCGATGTAAAAATTCTGAGAATCGCGGCAGCGTTTGAGATCGCGCGCCGCGTAGTTGCGCGGAATGCCCACGAACCAAGGCCAAAGAACTAAGAAGAGCAAGCTCTGGGAGAAGCCCACTCGCGTTCCTTCTGTCCAACTGGAGCGCAAGACCCATGCCATTCGTGCCTACGTCGGGCATCTTAGCCAGCGCCCCGATCTGTCCGAATATGCTCGTGGGGTTGCCTTCGTTCAGCTACTCAAGGACCTACTCATTGACGCCGATCCTCAGTTTCTCCAGGACTACCTCGGCGGTATGGAACACTCCCTGGCGGGACCGAAGACCGCCCTGTACAACAGAGGTAGGGTGGATGCGCTCTACGGAAACCTGATCATCGAGTTCAAGCGCAGCCTGTCGAAGTCACTCCCCGAAGCTGAAGAGCAGATCAAGAAATACTTGGCCCTGCTGTACTGCAACGCTGAAGAGCGGGCCCGGCCATTCATTGGCATGGCCACGGATGGAATTCAGTTCGTTACCTATGCACCCCGCCTGAACCCCGATGTGGCTCAACCCACGCCGGGAGACATCCAACTCGTTGAGATCGAGAAGGCGAATTTCGAGTCGCTGACTCCTGAGGAGGCTTTCTACTGGCTAGACCGGTATTTTGTTCGCAAGACAGGTCTGCTGGCTCCGCGCACGGATAGCATTGTCAAAGATTTCGGGCCGACCAGCGGCTCCTTCGTCCATGCGATGAACGTGCTTGACGGCGTTTGGAAGCACGTTGCCGACGACACGGAATCCCAGGTCTTCTACGAGAGCTGGCAAAAATACCTGAGAATCACCTACGGAGGTCCGGTCGCTGAGCGTGAACTTTTTCTTCGGCACACCTACCTGGCTACGCTCGCCAAGATCATGGTGTGGATTAGGCTCACAGGGGCGACTGAACCGCCCAGGGAACCCGAGCTAAGAAGTATCCTCAACGGACACTACTTTGGGCAGCGGGGCATACAGAACTTTCTCGAAGAGGATTTCTTTGCTTGGGTAGCCCGCGATGCGGCCTGGCTTCATACGCAGGTACTTGGCCGCCGGCTCGTCCTGCAACTGGCGACCTACAACCTACGCGAGCTTTCGGAAGACGTGATGAAGGGGTTGTACGAAAAGCTCGTAGACCCCAAGGACCGCCATGACCTAGGCGAATACTACACTCCCGACTGGCTTGCGGCCATGATCGTGCGCGAATGCCTGCGGCGTAACCCCCAGGCGTCAGTTCTCGATCCTGCTTGCGGCTCTGGCACCTTTCTCTATCAAACGATTCTCTACAAGCGGGAGCACTTGGGCCATTCAGCAAAGACCTTGAAGCACATCGAGGAGAACGTCGTCGGAATCGACATTCACCCCTTAGCGGTCATCGTGGCCAAGACAATTTATCTGCTTGGCCTTGGCGATCTGCTTGAAAAACGGGGTAAGGCCATCCGTATTCCGGTCTATTTGGCGGATTCCGTAAGGCCGCCTCAAGAAAAGCTGCGAAAAAAGAGGGCTGCGCAGCAGGGAGATTTCGAGTTTCCCAGCCCGCTATACGTCGTACCTCTCGACGGTGATGCGGCCGAGTTCCCAGAGGATCTGGCCCTGACTGGCGAGCTTTACGACCGGGCGATTGAGCTCTGTGCGCAGTACGCCGCGTCCACTGCCAAGCACGCAATGCCTTCCGAGCAGGAATTGGCAAATTATCTTCGCCAGAACGAGCCTGCGCTTATCCAGAACGCCGTTTGGCGCGCTTCGCTTTATGAACTTTTTCGCGTCTTGCGGACCAAGATTCGGGAACGGAAGGATACGATCTGGGCTTTCATCCTGAAAAACGTCTTCAAGCCGCTGCTGATGAGAGAGCGGTTCGATGTGGTCATCGGAAATCCGCCGTGGCTCTCTTATCGTTACGTGGAAAAGGGCGAATACCAGGAGTTCCTCAAAGGGGAGATCACCAAACACTACGGGCTGCTCACCGGACGGCCTGAGCTTCTGACCCACATGGAGCTTGGCACGCTCTTTTTTGTCCGCAGCGCCGATTTCTATCTTCGGGCCGGAGGCAGGATCGGGTTCGTACTCCCCAAGAGCATCTTCGTAGCCGACCAACACCATGCCCTGCGCCAGGGCACCCACGCTGCCCGCCTCCGCTTGACGCAGGTCTGGAACCTCGAAGGCGTGCGGCCACTTTTCAACGTCCCTGCCGCCGTAGCCTTCGGCGAGAAGTCGTCCGGAGAAACCGAATGGCCACTCCAAGGACGTGTGCTCACGGGTGAGCTTGCTGGTAAGAATGTTCCCCTTGAGGAGGCGGCGCAGAAACTTTTTGAACAAGCCACTCAATACTGGCTCTCGATCAAGGGAACGCGCAGCTACTTTAGCGAGAAAAAAGAGAAGGCGGTCACACAAGGCAGCCCTTATGGTGAAAAGTTCGCCGAAGGTGCCACGATTGTGCCGCGTTCGTATTGGTTCGTCGAGGTGCAGAAATCATCGGGCCTTGGGGTTGATCCGGCGCGGCCTTATGTGAAGACCGATCCGCGCGCGATGGAAGCGGCCAAGGAGAAGTACCGGGATGTATGCCTCGAAGGTAACGTCGAAGCCGAGTTTCTTTACCAGACGCTGCTTTCCACTGACCTTGTCCCCTTCGGCCATCTCCCCTTTCGCACCGTCGTGCTGCCCGTCCGCTGGAGGGGTGACCGCTACGAAATGCTGACCGCAAAGCAGGCGCGGCAGGAAGGGTTTCTCGGCCTGGCCGAATGGCTGGAGAAGTGCGAAGCGATCTGGCGGGAGAAGCGCGGAGATAAAGCCACGCGTGAGACCATCTACGATTGGCTTGACTACCGCAAGAAGCTCACCCAGCAGCGCCGCAAGCGGTATACGGTGGTGTATCCTGCTTCAGCGACCTACCTTTGCGCTGCGGTCGTGGAGAATAGCGAATCTGAAATGCGATTGCGCCGATTCCTCGCTGAGAGCAAGCTCTATTATTTCGACACTGACGAACTGGACGAAGCGCATCTTCTGACGGCAGTGCTGAACTCCGGAGTCTTGGACGCTGAAGTCAAGCCGCTGCAGTCAAAAGGGGGCTTCGGCCCTAGGGACATTCACAAGAAAATGTGGGCATTCCCAATTCCTATGTACGAAGAACAGTCCGCCTGCCACAGGGAGTTGGCCCGTCTTGGCGACGAATGCAGCAAATTGGCCGGGAGTTTCGTCGCGAGTCTTTCTGCAAATGTTCGGGAGGGCAACCTAGGTCGGCTGCGGAGTCTGGTGCGGGAAAAGTTGCAGCCGCAAATCGCCGAGATTGACAAGCTGGTTTCCAAAATCCTTTAGGCCTCCGGTTTTAGCGGGAAGAGGCAATGGGTCGAAACGTAAAGATTCCGGTCAGCCCCCAGGTACTGAAATGGGCGCGGGAAACCTCGGGCGCGACCGTTGAGGATGCCGCCAAACGAGTCAAGGTGCCTGCTCTCACTTTCGCAAGGTGGGAGAACCAGGGGACTACACTCAGTCTCACACAGGCGAGGGCCTTGGCGGCTTATTTCAAGAGGCCGCTGGCCGCGTTCTTGTTACCCGAACCGCCCCCTGAGCGGCCCCTGCCGCGAGACTTTCGCACCTTACCCAATCGCCAGGGCCAGCTTGAACGTGAAACGCGCCTAGCCCTCAGGAAGGCACGCCGTCTGCAAACAGTCGCTCGGGAACTCATGCAGTCCTTGGAGCGGGAAACCACTCCTCCATTTGCGGGCGTAAAGCCTTCGGACGACCCCGCAACTGTGGCGGGCCGAGAAAGGGATCGATTGGGGGTAAGCCTTGACCAGCAGCAAGATTGGCAAGACGAGTGGGAAGCCTTCCGCGAATGGCGCGCCGCTATCGAACGGCAGAACATCCTGACCCTTCAGTTCCCCATGTCGGTTGACGATGTGCGCGGGTTTTCCTTAGGCGACGAGGAACCATATGTAATCACCGTGAGTTCATCGGATGCGGTTCGTGCGCGCATTTTCACGCTGTTCCACGAATACGGCCATCTGCTTCTTCACAGTGCAGGTATCTGCGCCCCAAGGTTCGAGGCCAGCAGTCAGAGACAAGAGCTTCAGATCGAGCAATGGTGCAACCGCTTTGCTGGCGAGTTTCTTGTTCCGAGGTTGGCACTACAGTCCTTATCGTTAGGGCGAGTTCCGCTCGAAGGCCAATCCCTCGCCGACGCACTTTCAGAGGGAGCTAGGAGGTTCAAAGTCAGCGAAGCGGTCATGCTGTTCAGGTTGCTGCACGCCGGCCTGGTTTCGAGAGCTAGATTCAGGGAGACACTTGCGGATATCCAAGCAAGAGACCATCGAGCTAGGCGCAAAGGCGGCCCAATCCGCCCTGCAAGAAAGTGTCTCGCCGAAAATGGCGTCCTCTTTTCCTCTTTGGTTTTGGAAGCGAGAAACCGGGGCGTCATCACCTACGCCGACGTGAGCGACTTTCTGAGTGTGCGCCTGAAGCACTTGCCGGAGATCGAATCGTCTTTGATGGCACGCGCAGCATGAGAACTTCATGGCCGATGACGTATATTGCATCGACGCGAGTTCGCTGATTAAGTTGAGGCAGGATTTTCGGCGGAGCGTTTTCCCGACGCTGTGGGACAAAGTTGAGAAACTGATTCAGGGAGGCAGATTGGTCGCGGCCAATGAAGTGTTAGAGGAAATCAAGAAGGACGACGTCCTTGGACCGTGGGCCAAAAAGAACAAGAAGATGTTTCGAAAGCTGGACCAGAAGCAAGTGGAGCTGGCGGCTGAGGTTGCGGGCAAGTTCCGAGAGCTGGCAAAGCCAGGGCGCTTTGGACCAGCGGCAGATACATTCGTCGTTGCACTTGGGAGTGCGCAAGACCAAGCTCTGTCTGGCTCGCTTCTTTCGTCGCCGTCTCGATGCCTGGTGGTAACCGAAGAACGCGGCCCAAACAAAATTCCCGGCGCGTGCAAACACTACGGCGTGATCTGCGTGAGCCTTGTAGACGTGTTTGAGCGCGAGGGTTGGAAATTCTAGGGTGCCGGTTGAAGCGGTGACCGGGACCTCTTGGAGCAGGAGGCACCATGCCAAAGATAGGTGAAATCCCTCGAAGCGGCCATGAAAAACTCGACCTGCCGGGCCTGCCTTGGCTTCAAGAAGCTTTACACGGCGGCCTCGTGCGAGGCGGAGTTTATCTGCTTGCCGGTGAGCCGGGCATCGGGAAGACAACCTTGGCGGTTCAAATCCTGGCCGATTTGTCGAAGCGTGGCATTCCCTCCCTGTACCTCACGAACGAGCAAAGTTTGAACGACATTGTGGGAGTAGTGGACAGAGTTACCAGCCATCTGCCGCCGCAAGAGGCTTCTGCCGTCAAAGACAATCTATTCTGCGACGATGCAGTGGCCGAAGTGAAAGACCTCCCTGATTTCCTTGCCCGGCGTGTGCTTTCGGAGGGGCAGGAATACCACGGCAGCCGCATCATGGTTTTCGATTCCATCCAAGGTCGAGGGCTCGCGGCCACCGCGACCCAACAGTACCGTTCGCTTTATCGCTTCAACGATCTGGCGAAGAACGCGGGCTTATGCAGCCTTCTGATTGGGCACATCACGAAGCGCGGCCAGATCGCTGGTCCCAAAGACTTGGAGCACAACATTGATGCGGTCATTTACTTGCGCCGGGCGTTCCGGCTGCGTCCGCTGTTCGTGCCCAAAAATCGGTTCGGGCCAGCGTTGTTCGATCCACTCGTCCTTACGATGGACGACCACGGGCGACTTTCAAAGGCCCCTCACACCACGGCCCAGAGCAGCACGGTCTTCGGCTGGTCAGGAATCGGGGAGCGGCTGACGGAGGCGCAGGCGACGGTCAGTCTGCCGCGCTACGGCTCCAGCCCCGAGCTTAACGCGCCCAACCTGCCGCGTGCTCGCGTCAAACAGCTCATGAATACTATCAGCCAGCTGAAAGACGTGGACGTTACGAATCTTTCGTACAACATCAACTGCTACCTGCCGGGACGGGAACGGTATGCCGAGGAGCTAGACCTCCCGATTGCAATCGCCCTGTTGAGTTCCTATCTGCAGCACCCCGTCCCATCAGGCAGCTTGTTTGTTGGTGAGCTAGACCTTACTTCACGCATTCGCCCACCCGAACCTCAGTACCTGGCTGAATTGGCTCAGGTTCTCGTGCGGAACCATCTGGGCACGATCCAGCATGTCTATCTGGCCGCTGACTTGCAGCGCGACATGGAACAACATCTGGCCGAGCAGATCAAAGCTGCCCGAGAAGAAGGCATTGCCGTCCCCCAAGGGAACCACAGCATCCAAGTGCACGGTGTGCGGAATCTGTCTGAGTTGCTCAATCTGCTCTGGTCGGACATCGGCGTGACCACCTGATGTGGGGTGCCCTCACCTGAGTATTAAAGTGGTCACTTCCCGTTCGGGCGGCTGAACGCTCTCCCGAACTGCTGCACGAACTCGCGGGTGAAGATGCGCACGGCAATCCTCGTGAAATCGAGCAGGGCTTTGAGGCGCGGGCGGCGCTGGAAGGCGTAGATCAGCTTGGAGACGCTGCTTTTAGCCTTTCCGCCGACGCGCTGTAGGACGCCCAAGTCTGGAATGATGAAGGTGCGCAGCTCGCCCTTCCATTGCACCTTGCCGGTTTTGGTTCTGTGGCGGCGGAAGCGGAGCTTGCGGAAGGTGAACTCCTCTTGGACAGGCTGCTTGAAGCTGGGCCGTGCGGGGCCGCCTGTGAGTGGCACGGCGACGGACTTACCCTTGGCCGGTTCTTTTTCGCCGCCCTTCTCGAAAAAGCCGAGTAGCACGCGCTTCTTCGTGGGGTCAATCGCGACTTCGGCGAACGGGCGGCCCTTCCGCGGACTGGCAAAGGCCGTGATCTTGATAAGGCGATACAGGAAGCCGGTCTTGCGCACGGTGAACTTCCTGTCGAGGTTGACGCGCTCGGCCGTCTGGATCTCTTTGGCCGTTTCGTTGAGGGCCTGCGCAGTGCTGAAGGCCAGCCGCTTGGCTTCTCGGTGTGTCCGTGCCTTGAGGGCTTTCGCGTCGATCTGGGCTTTGATCTGCACGCTTCTATCGCCCCGCCGTGAGTTCTTGGAAGCGCTGCAAGAAGGCTGCCTTTGCTTCAGTTGGTGACAGCGGGACGATTCTGTCGGGTAGCGGCACGCCTGTGCCGTTCAAGGCCTTCGGGAGTTTGCCGAACAGGTCGCGCTGCTCGGTTGCCAGAAGAATCTGGTCGGCCAGGCCCACGCACTCGGGCTGCATGGTGTCCAGGCCAAACCGCTGGCAGATCACGCGCATTAGTCGCTGCTCGGCGCGTCGGTAAAGCCACCCCATCAGGCCGCTCTGTTTCAGCGGGCGCGGCCAGTCGAGCAGGTAGGCTTCAGCCGCGTCGTGCAACAGCGCCCACAACTGATGCGGGGCCGGGACGATCTGGCTCACACGCACGCTGTGTTCGGCCACGCTGTAGAACTCGCGCGTGTGGCCGCTGAAGCGGCACTGGTGAGACAGCGAGTGGGCGATATCGAGGATCGAAACTTCATCGGGTCTCGGGTCCATCGGCCAGAATATCCGCCCGGTGTAAGTTTTGAAGTGCGGCCCTCTGCGCTTAACGGCCATTGGCCGGCCCTCCTGAGTGGGATTTGCGCTCCCGCCTGTCGCGCCCGGCGAAGGCCAGCAGGGTAAAGCTGGAAAGCCGCGATGCAATGCGTTCATCCATCTGCTCTCTGATCTGCGCGAGCGTCCAATTCGTCGTCACGATGGTCGGCAGCATTGCGTTCAGCCGCCTGTCGAGCACTTCCAAGGTGTAGCGGCGCTCGAAGTCGGTCAGCGCGCCCGCGCCCAAGTCGTCGAGCACCAGCAGGCGCGCTTTCGCGTACTCTGCGAGCACGCCTTCTTCGGTGAAGCCCTGGTCGTAGGTCTGGCGGATTGCTTGGAACAGGTCGGCGGCGCGACGGAACATGATCGGTCTGCCGAGCTCGATGCACGCCCTGGTGATCGCAGCGGCAAGATGCGTTTTGCCCGTACCAGCCGGGCCGCACAGCAGCAGGCCGTCTCCCGGCTTGGCGAACCACGCCGTCACGCCTTCGACGATCTGAGCGGGGAAGTCGCTCAGCCGGGCCTGCCGGTACCGCTGGGGCAGCGCAGCGGCAATCTTGCGTTCTTTCTGGCAACCGCAGGGCACCGCCGCGCGATGCCCGTCGGACTCCGTCAGCTTCCAGCCCGTGTCACCGCACTCAGGGCACGTTGACGACGAGATCGGGCTCTCGCTCATAGGTTCGCGTAGGGTCGCCGCTGTGGTATGCCCCGCCAGTTTTTCTGCGATCTCCTTTACGGCCTGCATTTATGCCCTCCGTTCCCGCTTTGTCTTGCCGCTTGGCCAGCCAGGCGTTGATGAAGCGTTCGATGCCGCGCCGGGTTTTTCGCTTTTCTCTATTAGCCAGGAGCCAGCCCCGCATGTTGCGCAGCTCCTGCATGACATCCACGGCGGGGTACAGGTGCTTCCACTCCGCGACGGCTTCAGGCAGAACCACGTGCTGGCTTCCGTCGTTCAGGGGAAGCTCAATAACTGCTGCCGGGGCTGGCGGGGACACCTGCTGCGCGGAGTGATCGGTTTTTGATCGCTCCGCGCAAGAAGGTTTTTCTGACGGTTTTGTGTGATGGTTCTCTGATGGTTCGGGTGACACAGCTATGTCACCCTTTTCGGCACTGGATGTCACCCTTTCCTGTCCTGAATGACACCCTTTTGATTCGGAAAGGGCCTTACCGATGTCACTCATTCCCGCAAAGGGTGACAATTTGACGCCCTTTTGCGGCTGCACCTGATACACGGCTGCGTTTCCTCTGCCGCCCTGCGCGTGTCTCAACAGGACGACCAGCCCTGCGGCCCTCAGCTTCTTGACGATGCGCTGCACCTGGCGCTCGCTGACTCCCGTTTTCCAGGCTATGCGACCCACGCTGGGGTAGCACACTCCGTCGTCGTCGGCGTGGTCAGCGAACGCCAGCAGCACCAGCTTCTGGTTTTGCGGCAGGTCCAACTCCCACACTGCTGACATGACTTTGACGCTCATATCCTTGCGCCCTTTGCCGCTTCTTCCTTTTCAAACTGAGCGATCTCTTCTGGCGTTGGCTCCCAAGCGTCGTGCCAGCCCTTGTCATGATTCGTCCACCTGATTTGCCAGCGGCCATTTCGGAATCGGACTCTTGTTACAGGCACCACGCCATCGATCCAGTTCGCTCCGTCACGCTTGAGGAACTCCCCTAGGCAAGCTCTGCAGAACGAAGCGGGGGGATCGTCGTAGTCGCCCATGAAAATCACGGCTACAGCTATGCGTCGGCAGGGGTATGTGTGGACATGTTCATGGCCACAGTCGCACCTAACGTCTGCTTCCAGCTCATAGTTGCAAAGGATTTTCCTGTTCTTGCGTTCAAGGTCGGTTGCCATGTTGAATCCCCCTCACTGTGATTTCTGTGCGTGGGTTACTTGCGTCCCGCCGCTTGCGAAGAATCCAGTCGGTCACTGCGGCGTCGCTGTGGATCACGCCGGCGTCCAGCAAGCCGTCGGCGATCACTTTCCAGAAGTTATCGCCGTCGCCGCGTTGCCCGTGGCCCAGGTAGATCACGGCCTCAAGCTCATACCGCTTGGCTCGCACTCGGCGGCCACGGGCAAACAGCGCGACTGCTTCCTTGAAAGCCCTGCCCTCACGCGTGACGTAGTGCCGTCCGGCCCGTGTGTGCTTCCAGTAGTGGTTCACGCTGGGCGGGACCAGAGGCACGGTGATGGTCAGCGTGTTCACTAGCGGCGAGCTTTCCCCTTGCCGCGTTCGGCCTGGGCGTCCTGGGGTTCCTCCTGGGCACCCTGAGGTGTACCCGCTTCGTCTGGCACGGCTGAGGCGGCCTGAGGCGAAACGGCGGGCATTCCTTGGGCGGCCCTGACTGCATCGAGCACGGCGCTGGTGCGGCTGCCCGTGGCCTCTTCCCGCGTGGTGCCGCGCACGGCGTCGCGCTGTTCCATGATCTCGCGCCAGTTTGTTTCGCCGTCGCGGAGCGCTTGGTACACGGCGCGCAGATTCACCAGGTCCTTGGGCGTGAGCGTCTCCAAGCTGTCCACGCCTAGGTAATCCTTCAGGTCGGTGACGCGCACGCCGAGATCATCGAAGGCGTCGATAATTGCCTTCTTCTCGGCGTCGGGGTCTTCGGCGGCCTTGCGGCGCACGGTTGCCAGCACCGTCTCCATGCACTCGTCCACCAGATCCCCCGGCACGATGCGCAGGCCCAGCTGGCGCATGGCCTTGCTCGTGAGCGCGGCCTCTTTGTTGAGCATTTCGTCTTCGGTTGCTTCGACCAGGTACACGCGCTCGCCCCGGCTGTTGATGCGGCTCCCCTGGGGTATCTGGCCGGGCTTCAGTTGCTTCCGCTCGACGGTTTTCTCCAGCAGGATTTCCTTGCTGTAGGTCAGGTTGGCTTCGAGATCGGTGACGGTCACGCGGATGATGCGTTTCTGGCGGTCGTCGTAGAGGACAACTTGTTCAGGCATGACATTGCCCATGATTTTCAGCGCCGCTTCCACAAAGCGGATGCTCGGGCCGGTGACGGTGCCCGCGCCCACGGGCTTGCTGTAGCGTGCGACGCCGGCGAAGCTAGGCCGTTCGCATTCCTTGAGGAGCCGTTGGCGCACCACGTCCCAATCGCGCGGGTTCTTCATCGCCATGATGTAGCGGGCTTGCACTGCGGCCTTGGCCTGCTCGGCGAGAACCTGGGCGGCTGTCTCCAGTTGTGCTTGTTTTTCGATAGCACCGAAGCCTTCACTCAACACGCTGGTCGGTGATGGCGCGGGCGCGGATGCAAGTGCTGTCGTATTAGGCAGCGTGCTCATTGCTCTCCTCTCTTTCGGCGAAAGTGACCTTCAGGTATGCGCTTCTGGATTGCTCTGTGGTGAACCTCTCGATCTGTTCCGGCGTCGGATTGAGAGATCGCGCCAGGGCTTCCCAATCGGTTGCAGCCTGGGGCCGGGGCCGCACCCAAGTGGCCTTGCCGAAGGCGCCCTTCATGCCTTTGTTGTGGCCCACCAGATTCATCAGGTGGTTTCGGGCGAGCTGCTCGGCTTGTCGGAGTTTTTCGATCTGCGCTTGCGCATCGCGCAGACGCGCTGCCCAATGCTCGACCTCCGACGTGGCTTGGACTACTTGCTCGGTTCCTTGGTGGAATCGCTTCGCGAGGTACTGCGCGTAGGACTTGCTGGCGTCTATCGGCGGGGGCGTTTGCGTGAGTACATGCCGCTGCCAGAAATCAACGCCAGCTTTCAGCAGCGCGGACTCGAGCTCGGCGTTGCGCCGCACCGTGTAAACCTCCAGCCGGTTGCCGGAGAAGAGGACAGCCACATCCCAATGGCTCAGGCCGGTCAGCGCCATGTACCACGCGCACTGAAGCAAGTAGTGACGCGGGATTTCGTCTGTGCCCGGCTTGCCCCATTCCCGGCCCTGGAAGCCGGCGTTCTTGATCTCCAGGCCGCGCTCGGCGTCCGGCACGATGGCGTCGGGCGTGCCAATCAGGAAGCGATGCTCGGCGTGCTCAATAATCGTGTGCCCGCGCCAGACGTTCGCGACGCCAGGGAATAGGCGCGCGATCTCCGCGCCGCGCACCAGCGTCGAGCCAGTCAGATCGGCGTACTCCTCGGCGATCACTGGCTCCAGGCGGTTACCGAGCCGCATCGCCTGAGTCTCCGGCTGCTGGGCCAGGCCCAGCTTGGCCAAATACACGTCAATCGCATTGCGCCAGGGGTTCAGGCCGAGGATCGCGGAAATGTCCGTGCCGCCGATCCCGCCCTTGCGCTGGGTGAGCCACTGCTCTTTCAGGTCGGTTGAACTCACTGCGCCACCTCAACCCGGCCATACACATCCTCGTAGCTCAGCGGCCTGCCATCGGCAGGCTCGACCCTGCTCAGGGCGATGATCAGTTTGGCGCTCACCAGTTCGGGCACGCGCTTGGACGGCGTGGACACCCAAGTGTGCACGGTGGTCCTGGACACCCCCAAGGCGCGGGCCAACCGGCTCACTCCAAACCTGCGCGCCCAAGTCCGAAAGCGGTCCGATGGCGCTGTGGGTTTCAGGAACACAACGGGATGGGGCTGTAACCTGCTCATGGCCTCCTCTCGATTTCCAGGGGACACCAAGGCGATCCCGGCGTCCCAGGCTGTTTGAAGGACTAGATTGGCAGGTAGATCAAGCTAGGGGAGGGTTCTGCAAGATTGAAAGCCGTAGTGCAACGGGTTGCACAATCCGGGCTGGCCCAGTGGCGACCAGAATGTGCCCTCAGAATCAGAGATGCAGACGCGAGCGGAACTGGGGCGGCAGCGGGGGACATACATCTGCCGGCCTGCGGAACAGCCGGTTGCGGATCCGCGCTATTTGATCGTAGATGGCGTCTCGAAGTCGCACCGGCACCCTCTCGAGCACCCGCGCCAGCAGACGCCATCCGCCGCCCAGCTCGCGCAGCACAGCCACTACCGCCGCCGAACGATAGAACAGCTCTCCGCTGGGAGTGCGCAGCACCAGGCTTTCCGGCAACCGGGAACGGAGCTCGGGCGGGATCAACTCGGCAAACCGCTGTCCCCCGAGCGGAGCAAAGTGAAAGCATTCCCGACGATCCCGCCGGACGACAAACTCTACGAAACTGTGACACACGCCGCAGTTCCCGTCATAGAAAACGAACTGGGGCTCGGCTGTCATCGGAACCTCGCGGACCGTGCTGCGGTTCACTCTCCACGGGCAGCGTCCGTACGTTCTGCCACCGTGCCGGCAGGCGGCGCCGACAAGATGTCGTAGGCAGCCTGGAGCTGCCGACGGGAACCGATCAGGATGAGCTGGTCACCCTCCTGAATGCGAAACTCCCCGGGCGGATTGTGAACCACCTGCGGGTCGCGGATCACGGCGAGGACATTCACACCGGTGCGCTGCCGCAGCTCCAATTGCCGCAGCTCGGTGCCGACCAGGGGCGAACCGGGCAGCACGATGAACAGCTCGATGTCCACCTCCGGGAGCAAATGGGCCAGGTGACGCAGCGGCTGGCCCGGAATCGGCAGGATGCGCACCATGTCGTAGTCTTCCGCGCGGAGGCGGCCGATCAGCTCGGCCACCGCTTCGCGCGGCATGCCGTAGAGCCGCAACACCCGCACCGCGATTTCCATCCACGCTTCCAGCTCTTCGGCAATCACATCGGTGGCGCCGGCCTGGCGCAGCTCGCGGGCGTCTTCGATCCGCTTGATGCGAGCGATGATGTGCAGGTCGGGATTGCGCAGTCGCGCGTGGGAAATGGCACGGGCCAGCACCGAAGGATCGCTGATCGCAAAGACAATGGCGCGCGCGTGATCGGCGCCGGCTGCTTTCAGAATTTGCGGGTTGCTGGCATCGCCGAAGTAGATCGGCTCGCCTTCGGCGCGGGCCTGCCGCACCAGGCGGGGATTCATTTCGATGATCACGTACGGAAGATGGTATTCGCGCAGCAGCCGGGCCATGCGCCGGCCGTTCAACCCGTAGCCGCAGAGGATCACATGATCGCGCAACCGTTCCGTCGTCTCGTCGGGGGCCAGACGGCTGCGGCGGCGCTCGCCCTTCTGCCCGAGCCATTGCGCCACCCGCGGGCCGGCCGCGATGAATCCCGGCGTAACCATCATGGTCAGCACCGCGGCCGCCAGAAAGATCTGATAGCGTTCGGTAGAGATCAGACCCAGCCGAAACCCTTCGCTCAACAGAACGAAGCTGAACTCACCCACCTGCGCCAGCGCCAGGCTCACCAGCGCCGCCATGCGCAGCGGGAATCCCAGCACCGCAATTGAGGCCCCGCCCAGCAGCAACTTGCCCAGCAGAATCGCCGCAACGACCGCGGCCAACACTCCAGCGTGCGCGACAACGAACCGCAGATCAATCAGCATCCCGACGGAGATGAAAAACAGGCTGGTCAAGCCATCCCGAAAAGGCAGGATTTCGGCCATGATCTGATGGCCGTACTCCGATTCCGACAGGACGATCCCCGCCAGAAACGCGCCCAGCGCCAGCGACAACCCGAACTGCGTCGCTCCCCAGGCGGTGCCCAGCGCAAAAAAGATGGACGCAATGACAAACAGTTCGCGACTACGCACCAGAACGATCGCCCGCAGCAGCGGCGGAAACAGATATCGCGCCAGCAACAGGATCGCGCTCACGATCAGCAGCGACTTCCCCAGCGCCGCCAGAACCCTCAGCGCCTGGCCACCCTCCGGAGCCGCCAGCGTGGGCAGCAGAGCCATCATCGGCACCACGCACAGATCCTGAAACAACTGGATACCCAGCACGGCACGGCCGTGCAGCGTGTCGAGCTCACCGCGATCGTGCAGAACCTTCAGCACGACGGCGGTGCTGCTGATGGCAACCAGAAACCCCCAGAAGAACGCTTCCCGGATGGCGAATCCCAGCCACAACAGCAGTCCGGCCGTCGCCAGCACGGCCGCGATCAACTGCACGCTGCCGGCCGCCAGGGCCAGTTGCTGCATGCGAGCCAGCTTCTTCAGCGAAAGCTCCAGCCCGATGGTGAACAGCAGCAAAGCCACGCCGACCTGAGCCAGCAGCTCGACGGCCTGGGTATCGGAAATCAGTCGCAGAGCGTACGGCCCGGCCAGCACGCCAGTGATCAGGTAGCCGATCATCGTGGGCTGTTTCGCCTTCCGCAGCAGGAAGGCGATGGCCATGGCCATGCCATAGAGCACGATCAAGTCGCGAAGGATGCCGCTTTGTTCCATATGCCGGGGCGCGCAGCGATTGTACCGCAACGCCGCCGCGAGTCGGCCAACTGGGTGCTCGGCAAGCTGGGCATTCTCCGGCAAAATAGCAGGCGAGGGCAGGGGGCTCGGATGGCCACGCTGGATTTTTCACAATTCCGCGTCCTGACGTTCGATTGCTACGGCACCCTGGTTGACTGGGAGCGGGGCATCGCGCGAGTGCTGCAGCGCTGGGCGCGGCGCCACGGGCTCGCGCTGGAAGACGACGAGCTGCTGGAAGCCTTCGCCGCCAGCGAAGCACGGCAGGAGCAACAGGCGGAGTTTCGTCTCTACCCGGACGTGCTCCGCGCCGTGCATCACGAAATCGGCCAGCGGTTCGGCCGGCCGGTCCTCAGGGAAGACGCCGACGCCCTGGCCGAATCGGTGGGCGAATGGCCGCCGTTTGCCGATACCACAGAGGCCCTGCGACGCCTGCAGCGCCGCTACCGGCTGATGGTCGTCTCCAATGTGGATCGTGCTTCGTTTTCCCGCACGCAGCAGCAGCTCGGCATCGTGTTCGACGCCGTGGTCACTGCGGAAGCGGTCCGCGCCTACAAGCCGGACCGGCGCATGTTCGAGCGGGCGCTGGAATCTGCCGCCGCACTCGGCGCGACGGCCGACCAGGTGCTGCACGTGGCCCAGAGCCTGTACCACGACATCGTCCCCGCCAAAGCCCTGGGGCTGGCCACGGTGTGGGTGAATCGTCGCGCCGGCAAATCCGGCTGGGGCGCAACCCGACCGCCCGACCGCTCTGTGTCACCGGACCTGGAAGTGCGCTCCCTAGCCGAGCTCGCCGAACTGGCCACCGGAGCCGGTCCCCGAGCAGTTCCCTGAGCAAACGGTTTGCGCAGCGGTAAAACCGACGTGCGGTCAATGCGGGACGCGGGTGGCGTTGCGGGGCCAGCGCGGGCGAAACTGACTGTCCGGAATGCGTGCGTTGCGCACCACACTGCTGTACCGGATCTCGAAATAATCTCCGGAGCCGGTTTCGAAAAACTTCTGCTGCACGGGCAGCCAGGTGGCCTGATCAATCCACAGGTGAATTTTTGCAATCTGGTTGCGAATCGCTTCGGCCCTGGGAGTCAGCTCGAGCCAGACAACGCGCTTGCCATCCATCGTTTGCTCGCCGAGCAGCGTGATCCGATAGCCTTTTTTCAGCTCGTTGCCGCCGGTGCCGAACCCGAGCAGCAGGAACTGATCCACCAGGGCGCGGTGCTTGCTGAGGTCGTATTCATCCACGCGGTTCGTGCGCGGATGGAAAACGAACAACTGGTCGCCCCGGCGCAGAACGGTACGCGCGGCTGGATGCGTGATTTCGATCAGCATCCTGGCGTCGCGGCGGACGTAGATCTGTCCGGACTCGGTGGAACGATCGTCCACCACCGTGGTGACCTTCGTGCGCTCGATTTGGGCCACCAGACTCTCAAACCGCTCGGCTTCGCGGTCGAGCTGCTGCAGAATTTCGTCCAGGGTCCATTGGCTGCGTTGTGGCCCATCGGCCCCGGCGGGCAGCGAACAGAACAGGCCGAGCAAGCCGCACAGCAGGGCCATGCGGGTGCCGCACCGAGCGAACAGTTTGGTGCCGTCCTGCCTGCCCGAAGAACGCAACTCAGCCCCTCCGAGGCACAGTGAGCGCGTCGCATGCTATCACACGGTTAGGATGTGCGAGGGAACATTGCCGTTGGTTGCTGGCCGAGAGTTTCCAATTCAGTCGCCTGCCGTCCACCCGGCCTACGGACGGATCCGGACTTCGTAATACACCACCTGGCCCTCGCCGTCGCGGATGGCCTGGATTTCCTCCAGAGCAAAGGGGCGGTGAGCCAGCTCCTGCGCGTGGCGGCGGAGCAGCTCGCGGATGTCCCGCTCCAGCTCCGGCGTGCGGACTGCCACGGCCAGCGCGGTGGCCGGGATGCGGTAGGTGAGAGTTCCGTCGGCACCTTCGGCGACCAGTTCGGGGCCCGAGGCGCCGGGCAGGATACCGGTGCGGGGCCGGTCGTGAAAGCAGCCGCGTGGCACCAGCAGCACGAACAGCACGATGACCAGAACCATCAAGTCGTAGGGCCACGAGCCGCGCTCGTAGGACCAGAACAGAGTGTTCTTCAGAATGCTCCAGGCGCGGCGCATCGTTAATCGGCCGGGATACCGTCTACCATCACGCCGTCGCGCATATGAACGACCCGGCTGGCGTAGGCGGCGGCTTCCGGGTTGTGCGTGATCATCACGATGGTCTGACCCAATTCGCGGTTCAACTGACGCAGCATGCCCAGGACGATCTCCGAGTTGCGCGTATCCAGATTGCCGGTCGGTTCATCGGCCAGCAGGAGCTTCGGTTCGTGGATGACGGCGCGCGCCAGCGCCACTCGCTGCTGCTCCCCGCCGGAAAGCTCTGCGGGCCGGTGATGCAGGCGCTCGGTGAGGCCCAGCATGCGGGTGATCGTCGCAAAGCGATGCGGATCGAATCCGTTGCCGTGGATGTGCTGGGCGATGGCGATGTTGCCCCGGGCAGTCAGCGTGGGAAGCAGATTGAATCGCTGGAAGACGAAACCGATCTTGTGTCGCCGCAGGCGCGTGCGTTCGGCATCACTCAGGGTGGCCAGGTCGTTGCCGTCCACCAGCACGCGCCCGCGCGTGGGCTGCGTGAGTCCGCCCATCACATAAAGCAGCGTCGATTTGCCGCATCCGGACGGGCCCATCACCGTCACGAACTCGCCCGGATAGACCTCGAAATTGACGCCCCGCAGGGCAGGCACCTCGACCTTGCTCGAGCGGTAGACCTTCCACAGGTTCTCTGTTTTCAAAATTGGTTCCAACCACTTCCTCCAGAGGGAGCCCCGCCACAGGAAGCCGCCGTATTCTATCGCCGAACTCCACAGCCTGCCAGCGCAACGGCCGGCTACTCATAGGCCAGAGCCCGGATCGGGTCGCGACGGCTGGCCAGCCAGGTCGGATAGGCGGCGCCCGCAAGACCTGCTCCCAAAGCGATCGCCGCGGCTCGCAGCAACCACTCGTGTGTAATCTGGACCGACAGAGTGGGAAACAGGCCGGTGAGCACTGCCCTGGCCAGATAGCTGAACCCGACTCCGACCAGAATTCCCGCAGCGCACAGCAGCGCACTTTCCGCCAGAAAGATCCTCGCAATGTAGGCTTTCGAGGCCCCCAGAGATTTCAGCACGCCAATTTCGCGCGTGCGCTCGAGTGTGGTCGTGTACATGGAGAGCAGGATCACCAGGAAACCGATCACGATTGCAAGCGCAATCATCGAGCGATGGAAGGCGTCCAGACCGGGCAGGCTCGAGGTGGTCATCATCGACAGCAGGTCTTTCAGCGGCCGGATTTCATATCGGGGGAACAGCGCACGGAGCTGCTCGATCACCCGCGGGGTCTGCTCCGCGCGAGCGCACTTGATGAAGAACAGGGAGGCTTTGTCCGCGGCGCCGAACATTTGCTGCAGCGTCCGGATGGGAACGAACAGTCGGGCGCCCTTGCCGTGCTCGACCACGCCGACCACGGTGAAGTCGTGGTCGAACAGCCGCAGGGTGTCGCCGGCGCGGAGCTTGCGGGCCGCCGCATACCAATCGTCCACCAGCACTTCGTAGCCCTCCCGCAGCTCGCGTCCCTCGTGCAGCACGAATCCCCCGGAAACCGCGCGAAAACTCTCCGGCTCGATGCCGTACACCACATCCAGTCCGCCCGAGGTGCTCGACTGCAGCAGCACCGGCGCCACCGCCCGAACGCCCTCGATGGTCATCAGCCGGTCGCGAATGCGGACGGGCATGGGGGCGCTGCTGAAGGCAAGAAACACAGAGGACGACGGTGGCTGCAGCATGATGTCGGCGCCGATGCCCTCGATGCGCTTGGCGGTTTCCTGGAGCATGCCGGTGGTCAGCCCGACCATGACCACCACCAGCGCCACCTCCACCCCCACCGCCAGCACACTGATCAGCGTGCGCAGTTTGCGGTGAAACAGATTGCGGACAATCAGCTGCGCGATCATCGTCCCGCTCCATCCCCGGAATCTCCCACGCGCACCAGCTCGGTGCCCGGCGGCTGCTCGAGCCGGAAGCGCTCGGCCGCGATCGCTTCGTTCAATCGCAGCCGATTCAGTCGAAGAGTCAGCTGGTAGTCTTCCCGGGGCCGCTCGAGCCGAATCCAGTGAGGAAACCGCACCCCCGCCACCGCGCGCCACTCGGCATAGCGGATATCGGCCAGCCGCCGGCCCGCAGCACCGAAATGCTGCAGCCGGACCAGAGACAGATCGGTCCGGTCGAACCACAGTTTGCGTTCGATTTCCCACGCGGCATCCGCAGACGCCGGTCGCAGCGCGGTCAGCACGTAGTAGCGATGCGGTGGCGCATCGAATTCTTCCAGCAGGATGCGCGGGGGGTCGGGCAGCTCCTGCCAGAACAGCGCGTCCAGCAGATGCTGCGGGCGCAGGTTTTCGATCGCCTTCTCCGACGTGCCCGGGCCGGTCGCCTGACCGATCAAAAACTTGTTTCGGGACGGAATAAAGATGCGGAAGGTCTGGGCATCGCTGACCATGTCAAAGATATTCTTGCCCACGACCGGCGCCTGTCCGATGACGCGGATGCTCGAGGGACGCTGGGCGAGCAGAAAGCCACCCACTTCGCGATACTCCTCGATCAACCCGCTGTAGGCGGAGCCGACCGTCGCCTGCAGCTCCAGGCTGGCAGTGAGACTGTGAACCGCAGCGGCCAGTCGGTTGAATTCCCGAATCAAATCTTCGCGTGTGGCATTTTGCGCCGGCGGCAGGGCGTCGGGAGCCGTCACCCGGCGCGTGCGCACACTGCAGGCGATTCCCAGCGCGGCCACCACCGCAACCAGCATCGCCCACTGGATCGAAGCACGCATACGCGGCTGGCCCTCCCGCACAGGACAAATCGAACAATCTATCAGCCGACCCCGAGCCCGTCAAACACCCGAGCGGCGCGACGGCTCCCGGTTTCTGGCATACTGAACGCGATGCGCAGATCGGTGCTGGTTCTTCTGGTGGCCGCAAGCCTCCTGGCGGCTCAGCGTCCCGGGCGGCCGCGCGCAGAGCGGCTCGACAGCAACGTGGCATACCAGCGGGACCGCAGCACCGGCGAGCTGCGGACGGCATCGCCAACGAATCCGACAGAGCGAACGGCCCCGGAATCAGCGCGGATTCGTGCCCAGGTGGGCCTGGTGCTGGTCACGACGAACGTGCTGGCCCCGGATGGCTCGCCTGTGGAGGGACTGGGTGCTCATCAGTTTCGCGTCTACGAAGACGGCGTCGAACAGCGCATCGAGCACTTCGACGCCGCCGGCACACCGGCCCGCATCGTGCTGCTGCTGGACATCAGCCCCAGCATCTACCGCGAACTCAGCGCCGTCCGAAGGGCCGCCCGCACGCTCGTGGCTCACCTGGCAGTGCACGACGAAGTGGCTCTGGTAGCGTTTTCTGCCGAAACCTGGCTGCTGCTGCCTTTTACCACCGACCGGAAGCAACTCGCCCAGGCGATCGATGCTCTGGAGCTGGCCAGAGGGCCGGCGGCGCGTCGGGGTTCACATATCTACGAAGCGGTCTATCTGGCGACAGCCGCCCTGTTTGGAGATTCGTCTGCCACCGGCCGAAGGACAATGGTGCTGCTCACCGACGGTCAGGACAACCATCTCGGCCTGAGCTGGAATCCCGACAGCGCCGCCCCGCGCTCCACGGCGCACGACCACCTCACCTTCGAAGACGTCTGCCGCCGATTGACGAGTTCCGGCGTCGAGTTGCAGGTGATCAGCGTGTTACCGCGCCCGCGGGCACTGACCCCGGAGTGGTTTGCGGCGCGCCGCGCCTCCTCGCTGATTTCTGCCGAAACCCGCAATGCCGGCATCCCACACTACACCGCCTATCTGGCCGAGCTGGTGCGGCGCGTGGGCGGGCAACTGCACTTTCTTGCCGAAGCCGCCACCCTGGCAGACGTCTATCGCCAGATTGCCGACAGCCTCCGCACACAGTACACGCTGGGCTACTACCCCGCGGCGGGCCTGCAGAAGCCCGGCTGGCGAACCATCCGGGTCGAAGTGCGCGACCATCCCGAAGCACGGCTCACTCACCGTGCCGGCTACTACGTGCCGGCTCATCCTTGAAGGGAAAGGGCGCGAACGGGCCGGAGCGCCCACCAGGATACCCTCGTACGCGTCCGCGCCCGGGCTGTGGTTTAATTAGCTGGCCATGCGCCGACGCCGCTTTCACCTGCGACTGCCTTCGCGAACGCTGCTGCTGGGCGAGCGGACGCTGCTGATGGGCATCGTCAACGTCACGCCGGACAGCTTCTCGGACGGCGGCCGGTATCTGGCGCCCGAAGCCGCCATCGCCCACGCCATAGCCCTGGAGCAGGCCGGAGCCGACCTGCTCGACATCGGCGGCGAATCCACGCGACCGGGCGCCGAGGGCGTCAGCGCCGAGGAAGAACTGCGGCGGGTGATGCCGGTGCTGGAAGGTTTGCGCGGGCGCGTTTCGGTGCCGATTTCGATCGACACCCAGAAAGCGCGCGTAGCGGAGGCCGCGGTGGGGCTCGGCGCCGAAATGATCAACGACGTCTCCGCGCTGCGCACAGACCCGGCGCTGGCCGAAGTCGCCCGTCGCCACCGCCTGCCCATCGTGCTGATGCACATGCGCGGTACCCCGCGCACGATGCAGCAGGGACCGTTTGCGCGCAACGTTCTGCTCGACGTGAAAAAGGGCCTGCGCGCGGCGGTGCGCCGGGCGCTCGCTGCGGGCCTGCGCCGCGCACAACTGATTCTCGACCCGGGCATCGGTTTCGGCAAATCCTACGCGCAGAATTTCGAGCTGCTCGCGCGCCTGCCTGCGCTCGCCACTCTGGGCTTCCCGTTGCTGGTGGGCACCTCGCGCAAAATGTTCATCGGCCGTAGCCTGAACAACGCTCCGCCGGAAGCGCGCGTCTGGGGCACCGCCGCCACCGTGGCGGCTTCGATTCTCGGCGGCGCTCACATCGTACGCGTACACGACGTAGCCGAAATGGCCCAGGTTGCCCGCATCACCGATGCGATCCTCGCTGCCCAGTAACGTTGGCCGGCTATCGCGGGCGCAGGCGGAAAGATCTGCGGATCAACACAGGAGTCCGAGCCGCTGCTCACGGCCGAGCCGTGCCGCAAAAATTCTTCGAGGAGTGAAGCGATGAACGCAAAAAATTTGCTGGCCAGGTGGCTGCGACTCTTTCTGCTTGTTTCGTTGCTGCTCGCAGCCTGGCCCGTACAGCCGCAGAGCAGCAACGACGCGGTACAAAAAATTATTGCCGCCGCACTGGGGCCCGGGCCCCTTGCGGAAAACCTGCGGCAGTTGACCGATGAAATAGGCGGGCGGATGAGTGGCACACCGGCGATGCGTCGTGCGGCGGAATGGGCCGTGACGGCGTTCCGGCAGGCCGGTGTGGACACCGCCCGCACGGAACCATTCACCCTGCCCACGAGCTGGAGCGAAGGAGCCACGCGGCTCGAGGTGATCGCGCCGGTCGCTTTTCCCGTGCAGGCCGTCTCGCTGGCTTGGTCGCCGCCTACGCCGGCTGGCGGTCTGGAGGCCGACCTGGTGGATGTGGGCATGGGCACCGAAGCCGAATTCGCGCGCGCACGGCCAGCACGCGGCTCGATCCTGCTCGTGCATTCGCAGGTGATCCGCACCTGGGCGGACCTGTTCGACGAATACAACCGCGCTCCGGCCATCCTGGATCAGGCGGTCGCTTCCGGCGCGGCGGCGGTGCTCTGGATGTCTTCCCGGGAACAGGGGTTGCTTTACCGCCACATCCACAATTTCCTGGGACAGATCGATCGGCTGCCGCAGGCACTCGTGGCCCGCGAGGATGCCCAGCGCATGGCGCGTCTGCTGGCGGCCGGACGGCGGGTGCGGGTGCGGCTCGACCTGCCGAACCGCGTCGGCGGGCCGGTCGAGGAACGCAACGTTGTGGCCGAGATTCGCGGACGGGAGCGCCCCGAGGAAATCGTCCTGCTGGGAGCGCATCTCGATTCCTGGGACCTGGGCACCGGCGCGCTCGACAACGGCTGCAACGCAGCACTGGTGATTGACGCCGCGCGGGCCATCGTCGCCGCCGGCGCGCGGCCGCGGCGGACGCTGCGTTTTGTGCTCTGGTCCGGTGAAGAGCAGGGACTGATCGGCTCCTGGCAGTACGTTCAGCAGCACCGTGCCGAGCTGGACCAGATCGTAGCCTACGTGAATTTCGACGAGGGCATCGGACGCGTGGTGGGCTACTCGCTCGGCGGCCGCGCCGACATCGAACCGGCGCTGCGCGAAATCCTCCAGCCCATCGAGTCCTGGGGAGCCAATGCGCACACCGCCGATGCCTTCCTCGGCACCGATAATTTCGACTTCCTGCTCGAAGGCATTCCCACCCTGGTGGCTACGCAGGAAGAACACAACTACATCACCAACTATCACGCCAGCTCGGATACGCTCGACAAAATAGACATCCGCGAACTGAAACTGCACACGGCGCTGGCCGCGGTGACGGTCTACGGCATCGCCGAACGCGAGCAGCGCATCGGGCCCCGCCTCACCCGCGGCGAAGTCGAGGCTCTGCTCCGGCGTACCGGACTCGATCAGCAGATGCAGCGGTTCGGCTTCTGGCTGCTGTGGGAACGCGGCGAACGCGGCCGCCAGCCCTAGCGAGCTTCGCTCCGCAGCGAGTACCGCAGGCGCGGAGGAGTGCGCCGGCCAACAACGGACGGTATAATGTTTTGGTGAACACTCCAGCACCAGCCAAGGGCCCCGCGACAAGCCGCGGCAAGAGTCGGGTGTTGGCGGTGGATTATGGCCGGAGCCGGCTCGGACTGGCCATCAGCGACCCGCTGCGCTGGACTGCACGGCCGTTGCTCATCCTGAAGCGCAAGAATCGCCGCGAAGACCTGCGCCGACTGCGGCAGATTGTGCTCGAACACGAAGTCGGGCAGATTGTCGTGGGCTGTCCCCTCCACCTGGACGGGCGGGAAAGCGAAATGGCCGTCGAAGCAGCTCGTTTCGCCCGTCGGCTGGAGAAAGAACTGAGGCTGCCGGTTGTGCTGGCCGATGAACGGCTGACGAGCTGGGAAGCCGCCCAGACTGCCAGGACCACCTCCCGCCGGCAGCGCACCCACGATGACCTGGCCGCCGCGATCCTTTTGCGCGACTACCTCGAACAGCAACGCGCAACCCGGCAACAACCATGAGCGGGCGACGCATCGGACTGGCCCTCTTTGTTCTGCTCACCGGCGTGCTCGTCTGGCTGGGAATCGTGCTCGGCCTGCCCTACGGGCGGTTCCCCGCGGAAGGCGTCTTTGTCGAAATTCCCCCGGGCACCAGCGTCCGCACCATTGCACAGACCCTGCAGGCCCGAGGCGTGATTCGCAGCGCAGTGGCGTTCGAGCTGCTGTGCCGACTGCGAGGCGCACGGCCCCAGGCCGGGGAGTATCACTTCGATCGCCCGGCATCCAGCTTTGCCGTTCTGCACAAACTGGTCGTTGGCGAAGTGGCCTACCATACCGTCCTAGTGCCCGAAGGCAGCACGATGTTCCAGATTGCGGAGCGCGTAGCCCAGGCCGGTCTGGTGCCGCGCGAAGAATTTCTGCAAGCGGCCAGCGACCCGGCACTGATCCGCGACCTGGCTCCGAAGGCGACGAATCTGGAGGGGTTCCTGTTCCCGGCGCAGTACGAATTCCCGCGCAGCGTCACCGCGCAGGAAATTGTTGCAGCGATGGTGCGCCGGTTCCGGCAGGTCTGGGATTCCATAGCCGGGCAGCCGGGTGGGAATCCGCACGGGTTGACTCCGCTGGAGCTGGTCACGCTGGCTTCGCTGGTCGAACGGGAAACGGGTGTGGCCGACGAGCGCGGGCTGATTGCCGGCGTCTTCTACAACCGCCTGCGAAAGCGCTATCCGCTGCAGTGCGATCCCACCGTGATCTATGCACTCGAACTGGCCGGCCGCTACCGCGGCGAGCTGTTGTTGCGCGACCTGCGCTTCGATTCTCCCTACAACACCTATCGCTACCGGGGGCTGCCTCCGGGGCCGATTGCCAATCCGGGGGAGGCAGCCCTGCGGGCCGCACTGTTCCCGCCGGAAACGGACTATTTCTATTTCGTTGCCAATGGCCAGGGCGGGCATTTCTTCAGCAAAACGCTGCGCGAACACAACGCCAACGTGGCGCGCTACCGCCAATGGCTGGCGGAAATGCGTCAGGTGGAACAGGAATCTTCCGGAAACCGATTCAACCCGAAACCCCCGGCAGAGAAGAACCGTTGATGGCCCGCACTCGCACACCGACCAAGAAAGAAGCCATTCTGGCCATCGCCGAATCGCTGGGCGCGGAACGCTTCACCCCGGCCGAGGTGGAGCAGATTCGGCGGCAGTTGATTGTGCGGCTGGGGCCGGAGCGGGGTCGCGCTTCGGCCGACTACATCGCCAGTGTGTTGAAGGCCGCCGGACGGCGCGTGCTGTGGGCCAGCCGCGCCGACGCAATCAGCCAGTACGAAGAAGAGTTCGCCGATCTGCTGCATTTCTCCACACTGGAGGAAGCCGAGCTGACGCTGGTGCGACTGGACGAATTGCTGCGAAAATTCGTCGCGGCCGGCGAACGCCGCGCCGCCGAGCGCGTCCGGGAAATTGCGAGCCTGGGCCGCCGGCGCGCCGAAATGATCGCGCGAAACCGGCGTGTGGACCCGCACAAACGCGCCGAAAAACAGGAAATCGTCAACTGGTTCCGCATCTGGCTGGAAACTCCGGATGCGTTTTTCGACTGGCTGGAGCTGCGCAAGCAGTCGCCCGAATTCCGCCGTCAGTTCGGCAGCACCCGCGCATAGAGAAACGCCACCGATGGGCCTCTACCGACTGGAAATCGAACCGCTGCCGCTCGGCCCGGACGTGCGCGCCATCGGGCTGGAATTGACCGAAGCCAGCAGCGGCGAACCCGCCCGGGGTCAACCGGCCGCGCGCATCTGGAGCCGCGTGCTGCGTGCACTGGCCGGGGTGGAGCCGTGGGCGCTGGATTTCTTCAGCCATCTGCACCGCGTGCGGGAATACTGCCGCACACACGGCATCGCGTACCGCGACGCTGCGTCGCGCACCCTGGTCGTCGATGCGCCGACGCCGGAGGTCGCCGAAGCTCTGCTGACCCGCTTCGCCGAAGAGCAGTTCGGTGTGCGTGCCGGCGAGCGCCTGCGGGCAGGCGACCCGGCCCTGGAAGCCGAACTTTCCCGCCGCGGCGCAGACGCCTACCACCTGACCTTCCCGGACTACTTCTTTTGCGCTCTCTGCGACTTCGGCAGCGGCACGCTCACCCTGCTGACCGACCGCTTGTGGCCCGCTGAAGTACTGCGGCGGGTTCGTCCTGCTGTTCGAGAGCTGGCCGTGGACGCGGTGACCGCCGATTTCGCCGGCACCGGCGGATAGCCCGCACCGGCGGAACCGAGCAGCGGCGGAGATGGGACAGCGTCGCTGGCAAGGCACGCCGCCGGCATCAATCGAGATCCAAGTCCCGGATCGGTTTTTCGGCAGGAGCTTCTTTGGCTTTCTTCAGGCCCTCTTCGAAGAGCCGGTCGAAGATTTCCTCTTTCCGTTTTTCCGCTTCGATGGATTTGCGGAATTTTTCTTCGCGCCGCTCGGCTTCTTCGCGCAACAGCCGGGCGGCGTCGTCCAGGTTCACTTCCGGGACCCGTTTGGCGGCGGTGTGCGAAAGGACGATGCCCAGCTCGGGGTCAATCGTGAGGCTGGCCTGGCAACAAGGACACTGCAGCTCGACCGTGCGAACTGGCTTCTTGCCCATAGGCGTATTCTACGCCGATTTGGGCTGCGCGGCACACCGGTGGGTACGCATCGGTGGCACGGGGAACGGCCGTCCCGCACGGAAACAATGGCGCCAGAAGGGTCGGCTTACGCGGTGGCCGGTTTTTCGCCCTTGGCAAAGCCGGGGGCCGGCTTCGGCTCGGGCCGCGGAGCCAGTTGCGGTTCTTTGGCCGGCACCGGTTGCGGAGACGTCGGCGGCGCCTTTTCGGGCAGGGGTTTGCCTTCGATCAGCAGCCGGATTTCGTTCGCATCCAGGACTTCGCGTTCCAGCAGGGCCTGCGCAATGCGGTCCAGCGCCGAGCGATTTGTACGCAGGATTTCGCGGGCGCGATCGTAGGCTGCGGTGACGATTTTCTTCACTTCCTGGTCAATGCGGATGGCGGTGTCTTCCGAGTAGTCGCGGTGCTGGGCAATCTCGCGGCCCAGGAAGATGGCCTCTTCCTTCTTGCCGAAGGTGAGCGGGCCCAGCTCGCTCATGCCCCACTCGCAGACCATCTGCCGCGCCAGGTCGGTGACGCGCTCGATGTCGTTGCCGGCGCCGGTGGTCAATTTGCCGAGCACGATTTCTTCGGCGGCGCGGCCGCCCATCAGCACGGCCAGTTGCGCCTCGAGAAAATCCTTCGTGTAGGTATGCTTGTCATCGATCGGGAGCTGCATGGTGATGCCCAGCGCCATCCCGCGCGGGATGATGGTGACCTTGTGCAGCGGATCGGCTTCGGGAATCATCGCGGCGACCAGGGCATGCCCGGCTTCGTGATAGGCGGTATTGCGCTTCTCCTCGTCGGACAGAATCATGGACTTGCGCTCGACGCCCATCAGCACCTTGTCCTTGGCCATCTCAAAATCCGCCTGGGTGACGACCTTGCGGTTCTGCCGGGCGGCCCACAGCGCCGCCTCGTTCACCAGATTGGCCAGGTCGGCACCGGAAAAACCCGGCGTCCCGCGGGCAATCAAGGAGAGGTCGACGTCTTCGGCCAGCGGCACCTTGCGGGTGTGCACGCGCAGAATTTCTTCGCGGCCTTTCAGGTCCGGGCGCGGCACGACAATGCGGCGATCGAAGCGACCCGGGCGCAGCAGGGCCGGGTCGAGCACGTCGGGACGGTTCGTCGCGGCAATCAGAATCACGCCCTCGTTCGATTCGAAGCCGTCCATTTCTACCAGCAGCGCGTTCAGCGTCTGTTCCCGTTCGTCGTGCCCGCCGCCCAGGCCTGCGCCGCGGTGACGGCCCACCGCGTCGATCTCGTCGATGAAGATGATGCACGGAGCATTCTTCTTCCCCTGCTCGAACAGGTCGCGCACGCGGCTGGCGCCCACACCCACGAACATCTCCACGAAATCCGACCCCGAGATGGAAAAGAACGGCACGTTGGCCTCGCCGGCAATGGCCCGCGCCAGCAACGTTTTCCCCGTGCCCGGCGGCCCCACCAGCAGCACGCCCTTCGGGATGCGTCCGCCGAGCCGCTGGAACTTCTGCGGGTCGCGAAGGAATTCGATGATTTCCTGCAGCTCTTCCTTGGCCTCGTCAATGCCCGCGACGTCCTTGAAGGTGGCTTTCTTCTGCTGCGGGGTGAGCAGACGGGCACGCGATTTCCCGAAGCTGAGCGCTTTGTTACCGCCGGCCTGCATCTGCCGAATCATCAACACCCACAGCGCGGCCAGCAGCAACAGGGGAAGCAGGTTCACGAGCACGGCCCACCATTCACCCCGGCTGACCTCCTTGAAACGCACCGGCACGCCCTTTGCGCGCAGGGTTTCGGTCAGCGAGCTGAGCACTTCTTTGTCGACGGTCACGGAATACTTCTGCGCCGGTTCGCGGTATTCGCCGACGACTTCCGCGGTCACCGGCCCGACGTTGATGGTGACGTCGCCCTGCAGATTGCCCCGCTCGACCTGGGCGAGGAATTCGGTATAGCTCGGTGTCTGTTCCTTGGCCGAGTGCCCCGTGGTGGACGCCATGTACCACAGGAGCACCGCTAGGCAAATCATGAACACCCAAAACAGGATTGTGCGTGCCGCTGCGTTCAAAGGATTACCTCTCTGTTTTCCATGCCCGCTGCCATTGCCTACCCATCATTTAATTTAGATGCCTGACAGACACCAAAGTGCCCACCCACTTGCCTGTGCGGCGCCTCCCAGCACAGACTGGCCGGTGCTCATTCCGGCTCTGGCCCTGCATCCATTGCACCAGCCGTGATGAGCACTCCGCAGCGCGTGTCAGATCGTGCCGCAAACTCTTCCGCAGCGGGCATCCCCAGCACCCAGGCGAGTTGCCCTGCACAGGTCAGCACCGGCCAGCCCACCCGTTCCCGCAGCGCGATGCGAAACTCCTGGAACAGGCGCTTCACCTTGTGGACATGCGCGCGTCCCCGCGGGCGGTAGGCGTCACCGGGCCGCCAGTTGCGCAGCCGAAGCGGCGGGCGCAGCCGGTCTCGGTCGAGCACACCCGGCAACTGTTTAGTTTCTACCGGCGCCGTGGCCCAGTCAATCAGTTTCAGGCAGAACCGTCGGCGGATTTCGGGAACGTCAACAGCCGCCGAGCCCTGCTCCTGCAGCGAAACTTCGTATTCGTAGGTCACCGCAGCCGGTGGCCTGCTCTGCCCGCGCGGCTGCCGGAGACGACTGGGATCCACCCGCGCGAAAATCAAATGATCGAACTCTTTTTCGACCACCACGCCATCGGGCAGGTGCGTTGCGCCGCCGCTCGGCGAACGGGCGAGCTGCAGCACTTGTTCGATGTGCCGTGCCGTCAGCCGCGTCCGGCTGCCCTTGACCTCTTCGACCAGGCGACGCACCAACCGCCGCGCCAGCGCCTCGCCGCTGGCTGCTTCCGTCCGCACCAGTCCAGCCAGCGGAGCCAGCAGGCCTGCGACCGGCACCCGCAAGCCCCGGGACGTCTGCTGCGCCAGCGCTGCTACGCATTCATCCAGCAACGCGGACCAGAACACTTCCTCGGCACGCGCCCGTTCGGCCAGACCGGCCAGATGCGCGACAACCTGCGGATGAAAATCGCGCTCGAGCCTCGGCAGCAGCTCCTGCCGGATGCGAGCGCGCAGACGCGTCACGTCGCGGTTCGACGGGTCTTCACGCCACGGCTGCCCCAGACGAGCCAGATACTCGCGAAGTTCCTGTCGGCGAACCTCGAGCAACGGACGCACAATCGCTCCCCGCACCGGATAAATCCCGGCCAGACCGGTCAGTCCCGTGCCGCGCAGGATGTGCGCCAGCACGGTTTCCGCCTGGTCGTCGGCTGTGTGCGCTACGGCGACCCGGTCGGCGCGGCCCTCGCGGACCACGCGCTCGAAAAACTCGTAGCGCAGGCGTCGCGCTGCGTCCTCCAGATTCCACCCTGCTGCGCGGGCGCGTTCGGCCACCGGTTCGCGACCGGCGAAAAATTCCAGGCCGAGCTGCGCGGTCAGCTCGGCCACGAAGGCTTCGTCTGCATCCGCCTCCGCGCCGCGAAGCTGATGATGGAAATGCAGTACCAGCAGCCGCACGCCCAGCACTTCGCGCAACTCGAAGAGCAAACGCAGCAGCGCTACCGAATCCGCGCCGCCGGAGACTCCCACGCCCACACGGTCGCCCGCGCGCAACATCCGGTGTCGTTGAATGGTTTGCCGCACCTGCTTAGCCAGGTCTGTGGGTCGCGCCATCGGAGTGTGTGTCCTGCCTGTGCCGATGGTACCAGCCTGTCAGACCTCGGCACAATGCAAGCTCACAGCGGATTCAGGAGGGTTCGACGCGTGATGCGGCCGTACGCCGCATCCGAAAAGACTAGAGCCGATTGGCAAACTGCTGCGCGACCAGCTCGCGGTTGTGCGCAATGCGCCGGTCGAGCGCTACCGCCATGAAATAGGCACACCCTTGCCGCTCCTGCTCGACCCAGGCGCGCAACAAGGGCAGGAATCGTCCCAGGGTTCTCTGGAAAAGATTGAGTAGCCCGAAGTAGGTGTTCACCGAACGCAGCTCGAGCTTGTCGTCCGATTCGGGACACAACTGCACCAGTTGACGCAGGCGCGGCAGGGATTCGGCCTCCACCTCGGTCCCGCGAATGCCCGTCAGCTTGCGCACCTCTTCGGAAAGCTCCCACTTGCGATAGGTGGCCACCAGCGCGCGGCAGTAGGAAAGGAAAAACTGCACGAACGCAATCAGCGAGATCAGAAGAATCAGGACGGCAATCATCGGTGCACCGCCGCGACCCGTGCGGGGGCCAGTCGCGCCTCCTCAGGAATCCGGGTGAACGTGTACGCCCACGCCAGCGGCAGAAACGTCCCCACCAGCGGCGGCAAGGAACGCAAAAGGGCAAACTCCGGGAACAAATTGCGGAGCGCGTAAATCACAGCATAAGCACTGAAAAAGATCCCCAGAGACAATACGAGGTGCACCAGCCGTGCACGTGTCTCCCGCAATTTCACCACTGCACCCCAGAGCACATAGGTCAGTACCACACCTACAAAGTACAAATTCTGAGAAAGTTCGATAACGAATCGGCTTGTCAAATGGTCTTTGTTTTCTTGGATGACGAGGTATGACAACCCTGCAGTAGCTATCAACAAGAGCAGTGAAAAGCTTCGGATGTGACGTGCTAATTGCAATTCATCGAAAACGAGGCGATAAAGTTCGATTACACAAAAATAGAGTAATACAGTTAGGAGGGCATCAAAATAGTAGTAATAATAGACAAATGCTTTCGAAGCATAACCGTATTTGTGGACAAAGACAAAAGAACCCAGTGTCCAAGCAAGCAGAGCGGCAGAGTAAATCGAAATCCAAAAGTATCTTTTAAAACTTTGGCGCCCGCAGATGACGACAAGCAAATAAATTTCTATAACGGTCCCGAACAGCCAAACAAAATATGTGAACGGGCCAAGCATTCTTACTCCTCTTCAGCAGAGGGCTTGGCCCTAATTCTAAACGGCCTTTACCCGCCCTGACTACCTATCCCAAGGCGTTGGAGGGACAGGTACCGGCCCATGCCATGGATCCGGTGGTACCGGAACCGGACCATGGGCCACAAACCACGGATCGGGCGGGACCGGAACTGGTCCGTGCGCAACTGCCGTGCTCAGCGCAAAGTTGCGCAGAGCCATCGCCGTGACCAGCAGCAGGAGCACTACAAACAGCACTTTTGACCACCGAGACATTGTGTTACCCCCAAGTAAAGTTACTTACGAGGGGGCATTCTAGGTGGTCTCGTGCCGTTCCGGGGCATTTCTTTGGACTTTGTGTCCAAAGAGTTAACACCCCGGCCTCTGCCGGCAGGGCCAGCCTTCAGCCAAATTGTCGGGCAAAAACTATCGCCTTCGCACTCCCCTGTCAACGGTACCTTCGTACTACAGAGCCGCGCTTCTCCGCAGCCGTTTCAACTCGCGCCTGCCCTGCTGTCCACTGCACTGGCTAGATTCGCTATTCAACGTTGCCGAGTCTTCCAAACAAATCTCCACGGAATTTGCTGGAACGCTGCACGGGCTGAACAGACGCACGATTCCCTTCGAGCGAGCTGGAGCCGCGGCCTCGCGCCCGACTGGCCCGAGCCGCCCGCACGGCCGGGCACCACCGAGCCGCAAGCAGGACAACCACTGCTCGCTCCTTCGAACCGGTTCGTTCCGAAAGCTGCGCGGGGATGGCAATGTTCTTCGCCCGGTGTACTTCAAAAAACACCGATCTGAGAAGACTTTCCTGACCACGTCTTTCGCATCGCGCCGGGGCGGCCTCGTGCCGTCTGTTTTTTCTTACGACGCCGAAGAAACCAGGCAAGCGGGAGCTCTGCTTCACAGGTCTCCAACCGTTGCTCTGTGCTACTTTTGCAGCGCGCTGTGAGATCCGTTCCCCGCAGCCAATTCTGGACAGCGACCGCCGCCCGACTTGACACCTCCGGCACACGCTCCGTACCATCGAAACAATCCGGGCACGCCGGTGTAGCTCAGAGGTAGAGCGAGGGTCTCATAATCCCTAGGTCGTGGGTTCGAGTCCCACCGCCGGCACCATCTTTCCGCAACGTGCAGACGCTTTCCTGTACTCACTGCTGTAGTCATTCTTCTCTGCTCGGCACGCGCACCGGTTCTTTCCTTCAGACACCACTCTCACGCGGATCACCGCCGCTTTTGCTTCAGTTGTTAGGCACTGGGTGGGAAGCATCCATCGAACAACCGGAAAGCAAATCGCAAGGATGGTGGACGTGGGGGGATTCGAACCCCCGACCCCCTGCTTGCAAAGCAGATGCTCTCCCAACTGAGCTACACGCCCACCGTGGGATAGAATCATTCTGCGGGAACGCAGCCGGGCGGTCAAGCAGGCGTGCTCAGGGCATCGGGCCGGTGGAAGTTCGAGACGCACTGCGCTGTTCCGCTCTCTCGTGCTATGCTTGCATCCGGTGCTGCCTTCGCGGGCACCGGCAGTTGCAGCGGATGGCCGGCGAAGGTCCGGTCTGGCTGCCCGGATGAGGAGAAGTAAAAATGAACGTCAGCAGAAGCTGCTTTGCGTGTGCGGGGGTGTTGCTTTCCGTTCTGGCGCTGCCGCTCGCGGCGCAGCATGAGCATCACACGCGCGCGCAGCATCGTGCTGCAGAACAGGCGCGCCTGGAGGTGCGGTCGGGCCCGGGTGCGCGCGCGCTGACGTTTCGGGTCGGGCCCTTGCAGTTGCCTGCCGGCGCGGACCACCACGCCGTCGCCCAGGCTCCAGAATTTTTCTGGGATGTGCCGTTCGACGGCTGGTTGGTCGCCTACCGGCCGCGGTTGTTGGATGCTGCCGGCAACGAGCTTCCCGGGCGATTGCTGCATCACGTGGGTTTCTGGCACACCACGCGTCCGGATTTTCTCTGCCCGGAAAAGCCGGAGCACATCTTCGGCGCAGGCGGGGAGATGAACGAGTGGCCAGCGGTGCCCGGCTTCGGTTATCGCGTGGGTCGGGGAGAACGGGTGCGTGTGGACACAATGTTCCACAATCCGACGGAGACCGACTACCCGGAGGTGTATCTGGAAGTGCTGGTCGAGTACGTGCGCGCCGACGACGGCATGCCGCTGCGCAACTACTATCCGGCGTGGTTCGACGTGCAGCGGTGCCGCGATTCCAGCTACGACCTCCGGCCGGGCGAGAACGTCACGTCGGCTGAAATTCCGGTGCGCTACGGGGGCGTTCTGCTGGGCGTGGGCGGGCACCTGCACGACTACGGCCTGCTGCTGCGGCTGGTGAACGTCACCCGGAACGAAAAGGTTGCCGAGCTGGTAGCCCAGCGCGATGAGCACGGACGGCTGCAGGCTATGCCCACCGAGACGTTCACCAATCGTGGCGGCTACCGGATTCACGCCGGCGATACGCTGCGCGTAACAGCGATCTACGACAACAAATCTGGACGGCTGCTACCCGAGGGCGCCATGGGCATTGTGGTCGGCTATTTCGTCCCGGATGATGACGCGACCCTGGCTGCGCTCCGCCGCAGCCCGCGACCCGCACGCCGCTAGCCGCGGCGGTTTGCACGGGGCGGATTCTCTGCTAGCATAAAGGGGCGAGCCGAATTCCTTTTCCCGGAGCGAAAACAATGGCGCAGCGATGCGAACTCTGCGGCAAAGGCCCGCGCTATGGCAACACGATCAGTCACGCGAACAACGCGCGACGGCGCCGGTGGCATCCGAATCTGCGCCGGGTGAAGGCGCTGGTAGACGGCGTGCGCATGCACCTACGCGTCTGCACTGCCTGTTTGCGTTCGGGCCGCGTGGTCAAAGCCGCTTAACCCCGCCCCGTCGAACCCGTGTCTGCCCGCCATCGAGTTCAGAACCCGGAGCCGGCCGCACAGCAGCCGAGGGGCGGTCGTGCCGCCAAAGGAGCCGCCGTGGGAAATTGCCGAAGTGACGATCACGCCCGGGCACACCGTCTGCCCGCCTTCCTGCTGGTTGCCACCCTGCTCGCCGGCGCTGCGTGCCGTTCGCAGGCGCCGCCGGGGCCGGACGTCTGGGCGGTGGTGAACGGGAAGGAGATCCGGCGCGAGGAAGTCGAAAAGCTCTATCGCTCGCAGCTCGCGCTCGACCAGCCGCCCCCGCCGCACGAGCAGGCCCTGTCGATGAAACTGGCCATCCTGGATGAGCTGATCAATAACGAAATCCTGCTCGAACGGGCGCGGAAGCTGGGCATGGAGGCCACCGACGGTGAAGTCGAAGACAAGTTCATCGAAATGAAAGCGCCCTATACCGAAGAGGAGTTCCAGCGGCAACTGCGGGAGCGCGAGCTTACCGTGGAGGATTTGAAACGCGACCTCCGGCGGCAGCTGACCGTGCAAAAGGTGTTCAACCGCGAAGTGTTTTCCCGGGTCAGCGTGTCCGATCAGGAGATCGCAGAGTTCTACGAGCAGAACCGGGAGCAGTTCAACGTCCGCGAGCCGCAGTATCGCATCGCCCAGATCGTGGTGACGCCCCGTCCGGATCCGGGACTGCGCAACCGCAAAGGCGACGACGCCACCACCGACGCCGAGGCCCGCCGAAAAGCGGCCAGCCTGCTCCAGCAGATCCAGGCCGGCGCGGACTTCAACCAGCTCGCCATGGACTACTCGGAAGACCCCACCACCGCTTCAACCGGCGGTGACCTGGGCTATATTCCCGAGTCGGCGCTGAACAACACGGATCCGGCCGTGAAACGGATCATCACCGGCATGCGCCCGGGCGAGGTGAGCAACGTCGTGGGCATGGGCGGCACCTACCGCATCTTCAAGATGGTCGCCCGGGAGGCAGCCGGACAGCGCCAGCTCGAAGATGTGCGCACGAAGGAGTTCATCTGCGATACGCTGCGGAACCGCAAAGAACAACTGCTCCGTGCTGCGTTCCTGACCATTGCCCGCGAGGAAGCCCGCGTGACCAACTACCTGGCGCGCCAGGTGCTCGAGTCGGCCGGGAAGCTGCCCGCGAGCAGCTCGCCTGCTCCGGCTGCCGGCGCGCCGGGTGGCACGACGCCGCCACCGCAACCGTAACGGATTGAACCCGCACACCCTCTCTATCCTGCCGACGGGCTCGGCGAGGCAACCGGCCCGGGCGGTGCAGTGAGTTCACCGACCCCAAGCGCATGCCGGCAGAGTACAATCGTTGCGGTTCAGCCGTATCTCGGCGCTCCGGAACCGGATACAATTCACGCGGAGTGTTCGCGTATGCGGGGCAACAGCAGGAAAGGAAACCGGACGAACTGGCTGTGCGTGCTGGTCTGTGCGGTGGCACTGGCCGAGATCACCGCAGCGCGGTCCGTGCAACAGGAGCCTGCCGGAGACTGGCAGGACGTCGCGCGTGCCCTGGGCCGCGCGGGCACCGAGGAGGAAGGTGTCTATTCGGTTTCGTTCCCGCGCGAAGACCTGGACGTGAGAATCGAAAAGGTGCGGTTGCGACCGACGTTTGCGCTCACTTCCTGGGCCGCATTTCAGCGTGTCGGCGATGTCGTGCTGGTGCTGGGGGACCTGGTGCTGCAGGAGAAAGAATTGGCCGAGGTGATTCGCCGCCTGACGGACGGCGGACTGATCGTCACCGCAGTGCACAATCACCTGGTTGGCGAGTCGCCGAAGCTCATCTATGTTCATTTCTACGGCCGCGGCGACGCGGTCTCCCTGGCGCGGAACGTGCGGGCTGCCCTGGAGGTTACCGGCACGCCGCTCGAAGCGCGTCCGCCGCGCGCACCGCGGCTGCCCGCGCTGAGCGATGCCCTCCCGCCCAGCGAGATGCGGTTGCGGGAAATTCTGGGGCATCGCGGCTGGAGCTCGGTGGGCGTGACGCACTTCCGCATCCCGCGCGCGGAGACCATTACAGCAGGCGGCGCTGTCCTCGGCCCACGGATGGGTGTGGCCACGATGATGAATTTTCAGGCCGTGGGCAGCAGCGCGGTGGCGACGGGAGATTTTGTCCTGCTCGCCGAAGAAGTGCCGCGCGTGGTGCGCGCGCTCAGCGAAGCGGGCATTGCGGTCACCGCGCTGCACAATCACCTGCTCGAGGAACAGCCGCGGCTGTTCTTTCTCCACTTCTGGGGTCACGCGGACGCACCCACACTGGCTGCGGGGCTGCGTCGTGCGCTCGATCTGACCAACCACGGCAAACCCTCAGAAACCTCAGCCGGTGCGAGCGAGCCACGATGAAACTGGAGGTACGCATCGGAACGGGCACGCGCACCGTCGAGCTGGTCCGGCGCGAAGGTCGCTGGCGGGCCCTGCTGGACGGCACGCCGGTCGAAGCCGACGTCGTGGAGATTGCTGCGGGCGTCTATTCGGTGCTGCTCGGCGGCAGAGTCTACGAAGTGCACGTGCAGCCCGAGGCACGGCGGCTGCGCGTCACGGCCGGCACGGAAGAGTTTTCCGCCGAGGTTTTCGACCCGCGCACCTGGCGTGGCCGACGCGGCAGTGCACTGGAAGCCGAAGGCCAGCAGCAGGTGACCGCCCCCATGCCGGGGAAAGTCGTGCGCGTGCTGGTGCGGCCCGGCGAGCAGGTGCAGGCGCGGCAGGGTCTGGTGGTGGTCGAAGCCATGAAGATGCAGAACGAAGTGCAGTCGCCAAAAACGGGCCGGGTGGAACGGCTGCTCGTGCAGGAAGGGCAGGCCGTCAATGCCGGCGAAGTGCTCGCCGTCATCGCATGAGAAATGCAGACCAGCTTTGAAGCTGGCCTTTTTTGGAGCAGGCTTCTGCGGGGCAGGCGGAACGCCTGCCCCGCATTTCCCCGGGCTCGCCCGGTGGCCAAAGGCCTGTTCAGAGCCCCGTGCAGGCCGGGCCTGCACCCCACCGAAGCCTGCTCGACCGGTCAGCGTTTGCGGACTTTCTTCGCCACCAGCACGGGGATTCCGCCGGTGCGCCGGAACAGCAGTCCGCGTAGAGAGACGCGGTCGCCGGCAATCAGTGCCGCCGCCCCGCTCACGTTGTCGAAGTCGGTTTCGGCCGACGTGCGCACCTCGATGCTGGTGATTCCGTTCGCGGTGAACAGCGCGGGCAACTGATTCACCTGGAAGGTCTGCGCACCGGGCGTCTGCACGCTGGCGGTGAAGCGGGTCCGCCGCAGTCGCACGCGGTCCGTGTTGATGTTCGTGCCCGAGGAACCGCTGCGTCGCCGCACCTGCACGGTCTGACCCACCAGCAGGTCCGCGCCGGACTCGAACCGCAAATCGGCTGGAATCGTCAGTCCGTTCGGATCGATCCGGAAATTGGCCCCGCTCTGCACCGTCACATTGATCAGGTCGCCGACTTCGATGTCGGCCAGGTTCGGCACTTCGTTCAGCACCACGATCTGGAATTGCGTCGTGCTCTGGATGGCCACGATGATGCCTTCCACTTCTTCGGCGTTCGGACCGTCTTCGAACTCCACCTTACGGGCGCGGAGCACGCCGCCGGCCAGGATGCGCAGGTCCACCTCCAGGATCTGTCCGACCTGGATACAGGAAAAATTGTTCGCCGGGCACAGACCGTCGTCATCGAAGTCCTCGAATTCGGTCTGCGCATCCACGACGACGACCAGTTGCTGTCCGGAGAGGGTCAGCTCGAGCGTGAACCGGCTGTTCGCTGCATCCACCGACACAACCCGACCAAACACGTCTTCGATCTCTTCGATCTGGCCGGTGCCCTGCACCGCCGGCAGCGTCACAATCGAAATCACCGGCGCGACCGACAGGGTCTGGCTGAGCGAGTTCTGCAGATCAAAATCGACCAGCAGCCCGAGGGAACTGTTCGCCGCAATCGTGAGCGGGAACGGCGGGCCGGCGAAGTTCACCGTCACCGGACTCAGCGGCGGGTCGATCTTGCACACCTGTCCATTCGGGCAGCCCGCCAGCGTCACGCCGGTGTTGTTGAAGAAGGTCAGCTCGGGATTGGCAAAGGTCAACTGGATGCTCGTGTAGGTTCCCGCCGGCACCTGGACCGCGTTCAGGAACGCCAGCTCGACTTCGAGTTGCTTCAACTCGATGCGAATCGGCGTGCTCACCAGGCTAACGTTGCCGGGCTGGAGGACGGCGCCCGTCAGGCTCACCTCGAAGGAGAGAACCGTCACACCGTCGGGAGGCGCATCGCCCATCATCACCGCAACGTTGCCCGTGCCGACGGTACCACCACCGCCGCCTCCGACCGTCCCGCTGCTGCAACCCAGCAGACTGCCGGCCACGACCAGAATCAACCCAAGAAAAGACCACCGCATGCGCATTGTCTTCAGACCTCCTCGCCTGTTGGCTTTCAACGTACTCCGGTGCCATGCGCGGCGCAAATGCAAAATCGGTATTCACCCGTTTGGGCTAGCCGCGTCGGGCACTCACGGCAGGCTGGGCACCGCGTGACGAATGTGATGCAATTCTGCCCGCAGAAGTCGCCTCGGTGCTGTCTGCTTTTCCAAAAACATAACCCCCTTCCCGGTTTCTGTTCCCGTAACCCGAAAGACAACTGCACACCACAAACGCGTCGGGGCGGCTCGATGCCGCCCCGGTCATTCCATTTCTTTTGAGTTCTTTTGAGACCAGTCTCCCCTCACCGTCAGCTCGGTGGCCCGACTCACACTGTCTGTACGGCTGGTTTGGCGCGGCTAAGGAGCTACGCGCCCGGACAACACACTCAGGATTTCCAGCAGCAACAGGGTTTGTGCGAACGCCAGAAATCCCATGGCACCCCGCCACCAGACCGTGCCTTCGTGATGTCGCACAAATCGCGCCACTGCGCCAAACAGAAAACACACTGCCGCCGCAGTCGTCAAAGCATAGACCGTCGTTACCGTGTTCGGCATGGCCGCCTCCGTGGGCTTGCGTCGCAAGCGGGGGCACGCCTGCTGCAAGCCGCGCCATTCTAATCCCGCCCGCAGCCGCACACCAGCTCGCCGCTCTGCGCAGGACGGTCTGAGAGAAACATGCGGCCTGTGCGGGGAAAAGACGTCAAAAACGGGCACGACGGCGTGGTCAGAGAAAAGGGGGAAGAGCTCAGCTTCAGGAGTTTTCAAACAGCAATTCAAGGAATCTACCAAACGTCATCGAGTACCTTTGCGGTTTCTAAGCGTTTCCGGCTGGTGTACCGAAGGTTCTGCAACGCTTTTACGCGTCCGTTTCTGACTAACTCAATGGGGCCGATCTCTCGCGCAGGCTCCGCGAAGTTCACAACGAACTTGCCAGTGTCATACCATGGCTCAATGGACTTGACGGGTGCGATGTGAGTGATGGCGGACTTGGGAGCGACTTGGTAAACGGCAATGTTCTTGATCTGCGGACGCATTGTTCCATGGATCCGGACTGCGTACCAGCGGTTCTCGCCGAGAAATACCTTCTTAAAGCCTTCTTCCCGAGCCGGAACCACTATTGTGTCCAGTTCGTATGCATCCAAGCGGCTATCACCGGCCTTCACAGCCTGCTCAGCAGCCACCACATCTTCACGCAAATCAGCCAGGAAAGGCTCAAACTGGTATAGGCGATCTCCCGTCTCGTTCTCATACCGCGCCAATTCCAGCACTTCCACAACAAACGGAAGCTGCTTAGCCAGGATAGATTCCAGCATCTCAGGCAGTTTATCAATCACTACGATTGCGGCGAATGGGCTCTCGAAAACCATGTGCTCAAGCATGTGGTCGAGATTCCGGAATCCGTGGGAAGAGGAGTATTTTTCGCATCGCTGCTTCGCATCCGGCCGAGACTGAAGTGCACTGAACAGGACCGTTTTCACGACCCGGGGCTCCTTTTCGAAAGAATGTGAGAATTGGAAAATTTGGGAGACAATGTGGCGGAACGGATCGTGGGCAGCAAGCTCGTTTTCGATAACGTACAGGCGTGGCTGGCGTCCGCTCAGATCAATCAGATAGCCGTCCGGGATGTTCCGGAGGCCACCCTTGGCCCCGATCTTCTTCTTTGTATCCAAGTAAATGCGATGGGGACCAAACAGTGCCGCTTGAACTTCAACAATAGCTGCTTCCAGATCGGCCTCGTTTTCGTATTCCACGCGACGGTAGCAGCCTTCTCTTGTCCAAATCATGCTGATTCCCCGGGTGTGAACTTGCTACTCGACAAGTAGATATTACAAGGTCCATATTTAAATCTACGTTGATGTTTTCGTTTGAGCCCAAAAAGGAAGCAGCGGTTATTGGTTCGGTAGGGTCTGGCGCACGGGAGGGACGCGTGACGGGAACCGCAGCCGACGTGGAAATCAGTCCCGTGAAGGAGCCGAGCACCACGACGGTGGTCACCGGCGCCACCGACGGGCTCGGACGGGCCACGGCACTGCTGCTCGCCAAGCGCGGCTTCCGTGTGTTCGCCTGCGGCCGCAACGCCGAAAAGCGCGCGCGGCTGGAAGCCGAAGCGCGCCAGCGCCAGTTGCCGCTCACCGTGCTGGAGATGGACGTCACCCGCGACGACTCCGTCGAACGCGCGCTCGATGAAATTCGCACCCAGGCCGGCCCGATCTACGCCGTGGTGAACAACGCCGGCATCAGCATCGTCGCTGTGGCCGAAGAGCTGCGGCTCGAACATTTCCGGCAGGTTTTCGAAACCAATTTCTTCGGCGCGGTGCGCGTCACGCAGCGCGTGCTGCCGGAGATGCGCCGAGCCGGCCGCGGCCGCATCATCAACATCAGCTCGATTGCCGGGCGGGTGGCGCTGCCGCTGTTCGGCGCGTACAGCGGCAGCAAGTTCGCGCTCGAAGGCTTCAGCGATGCCCTGCGACTCGAAGTCCATCCCTTCGGCATCTACGTGAGCGTCCTCGAGCCCGGTTTCATCCCGACCAGCATGCAGCAGACGGCCATCGAACTTTCCGGAGAATACGTGGCCGGCGCCGCCACCAGTCCCTACGCGCGTGTCTATAAAGGATTCGTCGAGGGCTGGAAGCGGCGGACCCAGGGAGTACGAGCCACTCCCGAAGATTGTGCGCGGGTGGTGTTGCGGGCGATGACGGAAACGCCGCCGCGACCGCGCTACACGGTCACGCGTGGCGCCGCCTGGATGAGCTTCTTCCGCAGATGGCTGAGCGACCGCGCAGTGGACCGCCGGCTGCTCCGCGCCTTCCGCCTGGAATAGATCGTCTGCGGCGATGCGGCACGATCGAGCGGGCGCCGCCGGCGCGCTGCTGCGCCGGGCTGCTGCGAGGCTATGAAAAATCTCCGCACCGGTCAGGTGGAAATCCACCCCGCAAGAAACTCTGCCCTCGCCCCAGAGGCCCAGTGGTCAGTTTGCCGTGCGCCTAATTCGTTGCCTGCAGCGAGCGCGACTCCTGTCGGATCGTCTGATAGTGCTGATTCCACTTTTCGTGTGCCGGATGGGTCGCGTACACTTCCGCCGCCTTGGCGTCGGCAAATTCGATCACGAACAGGTAGTTGTACTCGCGCGGCTGGATCCGCAGTGGCTTCAGCCAGATGTTGCGGATGCCCGGAATCTCTCGTGCCATCTGTTCGACACCGGCCAGTGCTTTCTGTTTTTCTTCTTCCGGGGTGCCTTCTTTCCATTTCCCGGACACCACGTGGATCACCGTGGTCGGCTTGCGATACTCGTTCTGTCCCACCACATAGCCGGCACCGAACAAGCCGGCGGCAATCAGCAGTCCCATCGAGATACGCAGCGTACGAGTCATTTCGTTCTCCCCTCGCGGCTTCGGCTCCGCAGTTGAACTGGCGTGCATCGGCAATGGTACGCAACCCGGCCGTCCCCGACAAGCACGACCGCACTCTCCGGCCGGAGCAACGGTACGCCGCCGGCTCTATGCTGCGCACGATGTTGTCCCATGCGGTAGAATCCAGCGGGGAGGCGCTGTGCCACCCACCACATTCCGTTTCGTCGTGCAGCAGGTGTTCCCGCTGGCGACCGGCGGCGCTGTGCTGGAAGGACGCGTCGAGGCGGGTCGTCTTCGCGAAGGTCAGCCGGTTGCCTTCCGCACCCCCGGCGGTCGCACAGGGGCGGCCTGCGTAGTCACCATCGAGCGCGCTGCAGACCGCCAGCTCATAGCCGAAGCCGCCGCCGGCGAAGAGGTTCGTCTGCTGCTGCCCGACGTCAACCCTGCGGCACTTGCGCCCGGGGTCATCCTCGAGTCAGGTAGAGACGACTGATACCGCCACGGCTCTTTCGGCACTGACTTCAGCCGGCGCGGGCCCCTGAACAAGCCCACGCACACAGTGCTTGCCTGAGCAAAAAGCAGACTGCCGGCGGTGCGGGCGGCCCCGCAGCAGAGGTCTGCTGCGCCGCGTTATACGGCGGGTGCGGCAGCAGGGGCAGCCGGCTGGTGTCGCACGCGATGGTAGAGCGCGAGCAACAACGCACCAAATCCCCAGGCCGCGGCCAGCAACGTGGCCAGCCAGCCGACATAGGGCAGGTTGGCGGCGATGCGATAGAGCAGCAGTCCGAGGGCAAGCTGGCTGAGCAGGGCGCCGCGCGCAGGATTCGGGCCGAGCAGGCGGCGGCCGAGCCACGCACTGAAGATGATGTGGCCGGCGTAGGCCGCCACAGCGTAGAGCAGCAGCGTACCCAGGCCCAGTGCCAGTCCCACCACAGTGAAACAGACCAGCGCGGCAACAATCGGCGTGGCCAGCAGGCCCAGCAAACCGAATCCGACGGACGCTCCAATCTGCGCACTGTGGCGTTGCAGGTCGTGGTAGAAGCCCGGCAGCAGCAACAGCAGGACAGTGCCGAGCAGGAACGCAGCCGCCCAGCGCACGGCCTGCCAGAAGTAAAACTTCGGTTGGAGGAAGCGAGGCAGACGGGATTCGATCTCGATGCTGAGCGGGCTGGCCAGGCGGGCCTGCGGGGAGACGTTGGGCTGCTGGCGGCCGCGATAGCTGGCCGTGCCCAGCAGTTCGGCTTCCGGTCCAATGCTCAGGCTGCGGGCCCGCACGGTGAGGTTGCCCTCGATGCGGCCGTTCAGCGAGGGCCGGTCGACGAACAGGGTCACGTCGCGCGCGACCTGGCCGCCATCCAGCATGAAGTTGCTGGCGAAGGCCATCAGGCTGCCCGCGACCCGTGCGTTGCGGTCCACCGTAACCGACTCTGCAAACGTGGTCAGATTGCGCTCCACGACACCGTCGAGCAGGAGTGTGTTGAGGAAAGCACGGATGTTGCCGCCCACCTCGCCTTCCACCCGCAGCGTCTGGGCAAAAGCAAGGATGTCGCCCTGCACCTTCCCGGTGATGGTGGCCTGGGAGGCGAACAGAATCAGGTCGCCTTCGACAGTGCCCTCGATGCGGGCTGAGCCCGCGTAGATGACCAGGTCATTCGGGATGACCTCGTCCTTAGCGAGGCGGAAGGTGTCGGCTTTGCGCACTTCCGCGGCGACGGCGGCAGGTGGCAGGGCGAGCAGGGCAAACAGCAGGCCCAGCGCCACCAGCGCTCCGCCGGTGCCGACCAGGTGCGGACGCCGTCGCAGCCAGCGGTGCAGCAGCAAAAGTCCCAGGGCACCGGTCGTGATTGCCGCCAGAAACTGAATCAGAGTGAGCATATCCAGCCATCCCTCCCAGAAGATTCCACCGAACAGGAACATGGTGAGCAGGTTGTTGCCGCCGAAACCGACCTGTTCGAGCTGCTGCTGCCAGGGTTCGATGAATTCGGTCCAGAGCGTGAAGAGGCCGAGTGCAGCGAGTCCCAGCGAGAGAGCCCAGGCCCAGGCGGTGCGCGTGCCGTGCGCCGCCAGCAGGCGTGCGGGTACGGCTTCTTCCTGTTCGGTCAGTGCGCCGCGGAGCCATGCCGTTTCCTGCTCCAGCACATGAAGCAGTGCGCCGCAGTCGGAACAGGCGCGAACATGCGCGACGAGCGCGGCGCTGCGTTCGGCGCTGAGCTGGCCATCCAGATAGAGCAGGCAGGTGAGTTCGTCCAGGTGATTCATGCCATGCCTCCTGCGCGCAGCTCGCGCGGCATGCGGCTGCCTTCCAGTTGCTCGCGCAGCTGGTGCCGGGCGCGGAGCAGAACAACGCCAACAAAATTGCGGCGGATGCCCAGGGTGTCGGCAATTTCTTCGTAGCTCATCTCCGCAAAGTAGCGCAGCACCAGGGCCATCCGTGCGCGCGCAGGCAGCCGTTCCAGCGCGCGGCGAACTTCCAGACTGGTATGGCGGTCAAGAAGCTGCTCGATCTGGCTCGGCGCAGGGTGAGCGAGGGGAAGCGCATCGGCTTCTTCGGTCTCCAGATCCTGGCGCAGCCGGCGGCGCCGGAGCAAGTCCCAGCAGTGGTTGGCCGCGACTTTGTAGAGCCAGGCGCGAAAGGGACGCGAGGGGTCGTACTGGCTGAGTTTTTCCCGAAGTTTGATGAAAATCTCCATGGTCGCGTCCTCGGCATCTTCGCGGGTGGGCAGCGCGCGCCGGCAAAAACGATAGATGGCCGGGGCGTACTGCTGGTACAGCTGGCCCCAGGCTTCCCCGTCACCGGCCCGGGCGCGGGCAATCAGTTCCCCCGGCTCTGCGCCAGCCATTCCCGCTTTCCGCTCCCCTGGCTCTACCATGAGATACGCAGTCTCGTACCGGATTCTTTCACTCGACGGCCGGTGAGTGCCACTACTCTACAACCGAGTGCAGGGCAAATGAAACTGCCGGTTGCGCCAGCTCGAACCTGGCGCATCGGCATGGGCCGCGATGGCACAGCAAGAGGTGCTCGTACCGGGCCGGCGGAAGGCTGACCTCGCACCGCGAAGCTGTACCCACTGCAAGCTCTGAGGTAGATTCATGACCGAGGCGGAGCGAGCCGACTTCCGCCGTTCCGCAGCAAGGGTGAACGGAACGCGCAGGCGGAGGTCTGCGACACGACGATGGTAGAGCCATTGCCGAGCGTGGTGATTGTCGGGCGGCCGAACGTGGGCAAATCCACGCTGTTCAACCGCCTGACCGGGACGCGGCGCTCGATTGTGACCGACGAGCCGGGGATCACGCGGGACCGCATCTACGGCACGGCGGAGTGGCGCGGGCGGGCTTTCGAAGTCGTGGACACCGGCGGCATTGTTCCGGAGGAAAAGGCGGAAATTCCCCGCGAGGTGCTGCGTCAGGCGGAGATGGCCATCGCTGCCGCAACGCAGCTTGTGCTGGTGGTGGACGCGCGCGCCGGACTCACACCACTCGATGCCGAGCTGGCGCGGCGGCTGCGGCGCACCGGACGGCCACTGGTGGTGGCCGCCAACAAGGTGGACCACGCCGGACAGGAAGGTCTGGCAGCACCGTTCCATGCGCTGGGAGTGCCGGTGTTCCCTATCTCGGCCGAACACGGCCTGGGCGTGGATGCCCTGCTCGACGCCATCACGGAGCGCTTTCCGGTGGCAGCCGCCACGGAAGCCGCCGAGGCGGTGGTGAACATCGCCATCATCGGACGGCCGAATGTAGGCAAGTCCACGCTGCTGAACCGGCTGGTGGGCGCCGAGCGGGCCATTGTTTCTGCGGAGCCGGGCACAACGCGCGATGCCGTGGACACGGTGGTGGTGCGCGGGCAGCGCCGCTACCGGTTCATTGACACGGCGGGCATCCGGCGCAAAGCCAAGACGAAACTGCTGGCAGAGCGGCTGAGCGTGATGATGGCGCGCCGGCACCTGGAACGCGCCGACGTCGCGCTGCTGGTGGCGGATGCGGCGCAGGGCGTCACCTCGCAGGATGCGGCCATTGCCGGCTACGCCGAGCAGTCCGGCTGCTCGGTCATTCTGGTGCTGAACAAGTGGGACCTGGCGCTGGAGCAGGCCCGGCAGGCGCGGGCGGCCGATTCGGGACGTGCGCCGCGCTCACAGGATGTGGAGGAAGCCGAACTGCTGGAAGAGTACACGCGGCTGGTGCGGGCGAAACTGAAGTTTCTCGACTATGCGCCGGTGGTGTTCGTATCGGCGCGGACGGGGGAGCGCGTCAGCCGGCTCTACCCACTGATCGACGAGGTGGCCGAGGCGCGTCGCCGGCGCATCCCCACGGCCGAGCTGAACCGCTGGCTGCGCGAAGTGGACCTGGAGCGCGGCAGCGCGCCGGCGGGCCGCGCCGCGAAGATTCTCTACATGACGCAGGCCTCGGTAGCGCCGCCGGTGTTCGTGTTGTTTGCGAGCCGGGCCGGCACGCGCCGTGCGGGCACGGCAGCTTCCGGGGCCGGCCGGCTGCATTTCAGTTTTGCGCGATTTCTGGAGAACCGGCTGCGGGAACGTTTTCCGTTCCCCGGCACACCGATTCGATTCCTGCTGCGGACGCGGCCGCCACGCACCCGCCGCGAAAGCCGCGGGCGACAGCCGCGTTGACAGCCGCGGAAAACGGCATAGGATAAGACCGAGGAGGCCAACCGTGAGCAGTGCCGCCAACGCCGCCGCGGCGAGCAGTGAGCGGCTGTATCGCATCGGGGAGGTGTGCCGGCTGACGAACACGAAAGCCTTCGTGCTCCGCTACTGGGAAACTGAATTCCCGATGCTGCAGCCGGTGAAGACGCCGAGCGGACACCGGCTGTACCGCCGCGAAGACATCGACCTGGTGGTCGAGATCAAACGGCTGCTCTACGAGGAAGGGTTCACGATTGCCGGCGCACGCAGACACCTGGCCGCCCGCCACGGTACGGCCAATGCGCCCGCGGCCGAGTCGGCTCCGCGGATCTCCCGAACCCCGCAGCAGGTGTTGCTGGACCTGCGCGCCGAACTGGAAGCGATCTTGACGCTGCTCGAACGCGGGTGAGAAAATGGCCGGTTGGAAGCGAAGCCGCAGATTTCGCGAGGCGCAAGCACGCAGCGGTCGGGACGTGGCGCAGCCTGGTAGCGCGCACGCTTGGGGTGCGTGAGGTCGCTGGTTCAAATCCAGTCGTCCCGACCATTCGTTTGCGGAGCCGCGGGCACAACGAAAAACGCCGCGCGATGACAGCCGGTGCCCGGACGCCCCGCCTCCTTCCCTGCCGGGGCGCTGCGGTACGCAGCACAAACAAGTTCCGATGCCGCACATTCTGGTCACGAACGACGATGGAATCGCTGCTGCCGGTCTGCGCGCGCTGGCCGAGGCCATGCGCGCACTCGGTTCGGTGAGCATTGTGGCCCCGAACGGCGAACGCAGCGCCACGGCCCAATCCATCACCCTGCGGCAGCCGATTGCCTGCGAGCGGCTGGCCGACGGAGAGTGGGCCGTGGAAGGCACGCCGGCCGACGCCGTGATCGTGGCCCTGAACCGGCTGCTGACCGCTCCGCCGGACCTGGTCGTCAGCGGGATCAATCGGGGCGGGAATCTGGGCGAGAACATTTTTTATTCCGGCACCGTGGGCGCCGCTGCGGAAGCGACCATCCACGGCATCCCGGCGCTGGCGATTTCGCTGGTCGCGCGCGACGGGGAATACCGCTACGAAGAAGCTGCCGCGGTGGCCCGGCAGCTGGCGGAACTGGTGCTGCGCGAAGGGTTGCCGGAAGGCGTGTTGCTGAACGTGAATGTGCCCCTGCCGTGGAACGGCCGCGTGCGTTTCACCCGTCAGTCGCACCGGATCACGCGGAACCTGCTGCAGGAAGGCACCGACCCGCGCGGGCGGCGCTACTTCTGGCTCCACGAACAGAAGGCCACCGATGGCTTCGAGCCCGATACCGACTACGCCGCCGTGCAGGCCGGAGCGGTGTCGGTTACCCCGCTGCAAATCGAACGCACCCACACCCTCTCGCTCAACCACCTGTCTCACTGGGCGCGCTGGCTCGAGGATTCCCTGCGCCGCTGACCGATAGCGGCACGGCGAACCACCGCCACAGGTCGCACGTCACCCAGCTGCGCTGCGCACGGCACCCTCACAGGGCTGCGCGCGCCTTCGCGCCCGCCGCTCTTCCGGTGCGACTTGTCCGCTGATGCCCGCCAGGTTCACTTCTGTTCTTCGTCCCGGGCGGGAGCTGACTCCGGCGGCGGTGTGCGCGGCCGGCGCAACCCGGCCGCGGGCCGCGACAGGCAACCACGAACAGGAACAGACCGCACGGCCGCAGCTTCATTTCTGCGACCTTTTCCTTTCTGCGCCTTCTGAGCAGGAAACCCTGCCGCGGCGGAGGAGCTGCTCGGAATTGCCCAGCGTATGCTCTGCACATTAGAATGCGCCGGCACGAAGGTAGTCGCAAAGTCGCAGCAGGACGAGTCGCCCGCAGGCAGCGTCCTGGTGCGGGAACAGGCAGCGCAACCTTACCCCGGAGGTGGACTCATGAAGCACCATGCTGCACGGTTTCGCATGGAGTGTTTCGCTGCGGTGCTGCTGGCTGCAGCGATGCTGGCGATGCTCGCGGTGTCGCCGACCGCAGCGGCACAGCCGAAGCGGCCGTTTTCGGCCGAAGACGTTTTCCAGATCGAATACGCCGCCGACCCGCAGATTTCTCCTGACGGCACGAAGATTGTCTATGTGCGTCGGTTCGCCGACGCGATGACAGACCGCAACTACGGCAACCTGTGGCTGGTGAATTTCGACGGTTCGGGCCACCGTCCACTGACCACGGGCAATTTCAACGACAGCTCGCCGCGCTGGTCTCCGGACGGGACGCGGATTGCCTTCACCAGCGACCGGAGCGGACAGGGACAGGTCTGGGTGCTGTGGCTGGCCACCGGACAGATGCAGCCGGTGACGCACGTCACCGAGGCGCCTTCGGGCATCGCCTGGTCGCCCGATGGCCAGTGGATTTCGTTTGCGATGCTGGTGCCGGAGGCTCCACCGTCGATTGCGCGGCTGCCGAAGCCGCCCGAAGGGGCGAAGTGGGCCGAGCCGGCGCGAGTCATCGACCGGCTCATGTATCGCTTCAACGGTCCCGGGTACCTGAAGCCCGGCTTCCATCATCTGTTCGTGGTGCCCGCCGAAGGAGGAACGCCGCGACAGATTTCTTCCGGCAATTTTCACCACGGCGGGCCGGGCTTCCGCGCGAGCGAGGCGGTGTGGACACCGGACGGCAAGTATCTGATTGTTTCGGCGAACCGGCGTCCGGACTTCGAGCTCGAGCCGCTGGACTCGGAAGTGTACGAATTCAACGTGGAAACCGGGGCCGTGCGCGCGCTGACGAATCGGCGCGGGCCGGATGAGGCTCCACGAGTTTCGCTGGACGGCAGCCGAATCGCCTATCTGGGCTTCGACGACCGTTACCAGGGCCATCAGAACACGCTGCTGTACGTGATGAACCGCGACGGCACGGGCAGCCGCGCCATCAGCGCCGCGCTCGACCGCGAGATCATGGACGCGCAGTGGGCCGGGACGCGCGCCGAGCAGGGGCTGCTGATTGCCTACGAGGATCGCGGCGTCACCCGCATCGAGCACATCGCACTGGACGGGAACCGGCGCGAAGTGGCCCGGCACATGGGCAGCGGCCAGTCGGCCTATTCCGGCGGGTCGTTCAGCGTGGCGCCGACGGGGCGGCTGGCCTTCACCTACTCACGCGCCACCCACATCAGCGATGTGGCCGTGGCCAGTGTGAGCGGCGGCGCACAGCGCGTGATCACCGCAATCAACGACGATCTGATGGCCCAGCGCACCCCCGCCACCGTCGAAGAAATCTGGTATGAGTCTTCCAAGGACGGCCGGCGGATTCAGGGCTGGATCCTCAAGCCGCCCGATTTCGATCCCGCAAAGAAGTATCCGCTGATTCTGGAGATTCACGGCGGGCCGTTCGCCGACTACGGCGATCGGTTCGACATCGAAAAGCAGGTGATGGCGGCTCACGGCTACCTGGTGCTGTACACGAACCCGCGCGGCTCGACCGGCTACGGCGAAGAGTTCGGCAACCTGATTCACCACGCTTACCCGGGCGACGATTTCTACGATCTGAACTCGGGCGTGGACGCGGTGTTGGCCAAAGGCTATGTGGACCCGCAGCAGCTCTACGTGACGGGCGGTTCCGGCGGAGGCGTGCTGACCTGCTGGATGATCGGGCGCACGGACCGGTTCCGCGCCGCCGTCACCGTCTATCCGGTGATCAACTGGTATAGCTGGGTGCTGACGGCCGATATCGCCAGCTTCGGAGTGAAGTACTGGTTCCCGGGGCTGCCGTGGGATCACGCGGCGCACTACGAGAGCCGGTCGCTGCTCTCGGTGGTGCGGAATGTGAAGACGCCCACGATGGTGCTGACCGGCGAGGAAGACTGGCGCACGCCGATGTCCGAGTCAGAACAGTACTACACGGCGCTGAAACTGCTGGGAGTGCCGGCGGTGCTGGTGCGCGTGCCCGATGAGCCACACGGCATCCGTCGCCGGCCCAGCCATCACATCAGCAAAATGCTCCACATCGTCGGCTGGTTCGAAAAATACCGCACGCACTGAAGGGTGCGGTGCGGCTGCGTCGTCGCGGAGAAGCCGCGCGCGAAGGCTACTTTTTGCGCGCGGCTTCCAGTTGCTGCCAGACCGCAGCGGGCAGTTCGGTCAGCGCGTTGAACTGGCCGGCACCGCGCAGCCAGAGTCCGCCGTCGAGGATGATGCATTCGCCGTTCAGATACTCGGCCATCGGGCTGAGCAGATAGACGGCCAGATGGGTGAGCTCTTCGTGGCGGCCGAAGCGCTTCAGCGGATGGAAATTGCGCGCGCGCTCTTCGAATTCGCGCGTGGGCATCAGGCGCGACCAGGCCCCTTCGGTGGGAAACGGCCCCGGGGCGATGGCGTGAAAACGAATCCGGTAGGGCGCCCACTCGATGGCCAGCGAACGCGTCATGGCCAGCACCCCGGCTTTGGCGCACGCCGACGGGACGACGTAGGCAGAGCCGGTTTCGACGTAGCTCGTCAGGATATTCAACACAACGCCGGGTGTGCCCGCGGCAATCCAGCGGCGCCCGAGCGCCTGCGTGCAGTGAAAGCTGCCATGCAGGACAATGCCGACGACGGCGGCAAAGGCGTTGGCGGAAAGCGTTTCGGTGCGAGCGAGAAAATTGCCGGCGGCGTTGTTCACCAGCGTATCCACACGGCCGAAAGCGTTCCAGGCGGCTTCCACGGCAGCTTCGACAACTTCGGGATGGCGCACGTCGCCGGTGGCGTAAGCGGCCTGGCCGCCGCGCCGCCGGATTTCTTCGGCTGTTTCCCGCAACGGCGGTTCGCGGCGCGCAAACAGAAAAATTCTTGCGCCCAGTTCGGCAAAATGCAGCGCCATCGAGCGGCCCAGGCCGGTGCCGCCGCCCGTCAGGAAGATGGTGCGGTCGGCCAGCAGACGGTTTGCGAACATCGTTCACCTCGCCGCGCTACACGATACCATCGACACCGGCGCTGTACCTATTTTTGTTGAAGCGATTCTTCCGCAGGCGATCGCGCAGGGCTTTCGGCAGCGGCACGAAGGGCCTGCCAGTGGGTTTCGACCGCACGGCGGAGGGCGTCTGTGTAGGCGGCGTAGCGGGTTTCTGCTTCAGGCAAGCAGATGCCTTCCGGCAAGGGCGGGGGTGGGTCCAGAGCCGGGCCGAAGTGCAGGCGGAGACGGCTGCCGCGCCAGGGCAACCACAGCGACCACTGCGGGCCGCGGGTGCGGGGCCAGCGTTCGAACGCGCCGTCGATCGCCACGGGCACGATCGCGGAGCGGGTATGGAGCGCAAGAATCGCCGCACCTTTTTTGAAGCGGCGCACGGTGCCGTCCAGGGAGCGTTCGCCTTCCGGGAACAGCACCAGGATTTTGCCGTGACGGAGTCCGTAGGCGCCGGCCTGCATGGCGCGGAGCAAGTTCGTGTCCGGATCCACCGGAATCAGATTGATCAGCCGGGCCAGGCGGCGCGTGAGCGGTCCGGAGAAATATTCACTGGCGCCGACGAAGAACAGTCGGCGAAAAACGCAGAAGGGCAACGCACCGACCAGGACGAAGGGGTCGAGATAGCTCTGGTGGTTCGGGCAGAGCAGCAGGCTCTGGGTGCGGGCGCGGCCGAGAGCGGCGCGGAGATGTTCGCGGCCGGTCACGCGCAGCTGCAGGAACAGGCGGCAGAACAGATAGAGCAGCTTCGCAACGGGAAACAGCAGCGCGGCGCGGAAACGCGAAGGCCGACGCAGCGCGGCCAGCGCGGAGTCGTCTTCGGCCACTTCGGCAAGCAGCCGGGACCAGGGGTCGGCGGTCGGTGCCGGCGCAGCCACAGCGGCCGTGGGGCGCAGGGCTTCGACCAGGTCGCGCACCGTGAAGAGGTTGTGGGCGACCTCTTCGCCCAGGCGCGTGCCGAATTCCAGTTCCAACTGGGCAAACAGCTCGACGCGCTCCATCGAATCCAGACCGAGGTCCAGTTCGAGATGGGCGTCGCCGCGCACGGCGTCCGGCTGGCGCACGTGGCGACGGATGGCCGACAGGGCGTGGGCCACGTGCGGGTCGGCGCGCCAGGCGGGGTCGTCTTCCGGCGCGGCCGTTTTTTCAGCGAGCGCAGCCCGGGCAGTGGCGGCGCGCACGCGCCGTTCGATTTCGAAGCGCTTCAGTTTGCGGGTGGTGGTGCGGGGCAGCTCCTCGGTCCAGATTTCGTAGCTGAGGATGCGCTTCTGCGGCGGCAACTGCGCGGAGAGCCCTTCGATTTCCCAGCGCAGCACTTCTTTCAGGTTCAGCACCTTGCGCGCACGCAGCCGGTCGAAGTCGGGAACGATGACGCCATGGAGCCGTTCGGCGGCCGGTTCACCCGTCCGCGCGAGGCCGACGACGCAGAGTTCCCGGATGTACTCGCACTGCTGGTAGTGGGCTTCGATTTCTTCCGGGTAGATGTTTTTTCCGGAGCTGGTGACGATGAGTTCTTTTTTGCGGCCGGTGATGTAGAGCCGTCCGCGGGCGTCGAGATAGCCGAGGTCGCCCGAAAGAAACCAGCCATCGCGAAAGGCAGCGGCGGTGGCGTCGGGACGGTTGTAGTAGCCGGCCATGACGATGGGGCCGCGGATGGCGACTTCGCCGTCGCGGGCTTCCGCGTCGGCGGCTTCTTCCGGTGCACGCGGCAGGATGCGCACTTCGCAACCGGGCAGCGGCAGGCCACAGGAACCGATGCTGCGGTCGCCCGGACGGGTCAGCGTGGCGGCACCGGAGGTTTCCGTCAGTCCGTAGGCCTGCAGGATGTCCACACCCATGCGCCAGAAGTCTGCGGCGATCGAAGGATCGAAGCGCGATCCACCGGTCACCAGCCAGCGCATCCGCCGCCCGAACAGCCGGTGCACCGGCGCGAACAGCAGCGGGCCGGCGTTGATCCCGAAGCGGCGCAGCCGGCCATGGGTAGCCAGCAGAACGCGGAAAAAGCGATGGCGCAGCCGGCTGCGTTTTACTTCCTGCAAGATGCGCTGGTGGATCAGGTAGAAAAACTGGGGCACGCAGGCAAACGCTGTGGCTCCGCGCTCGGCCAGGGCGCGGAGCAGCTCGGTGGTGTTCAGCGTTTCCAGATACACGACGCTGGCGCCGATGCTGAACGGGAGCAGCAGGTTGGCCATCTGCGCCAGGGCGTGGAACAGCGGCAGCACGCCGAGCACACAGTCGCGTTCGTTCACCGGGAGGATTTCGAGCACGGCTTCTATCTCGGCGAGCAGGTTGCCGTGGGTGAGCACGACGCCTTTCGGATCGCTGGTCGTGCCTGAAGTGTAGAGAATCACGGCCGGGTCGGCGCGGGTCACCGGCGACGGCAGCACCGCTGCGTCGCGGCTGTTTTCCTTCCCGAAAGATTCCGGTTCCGGCACAACCACGAAGTCGGGTTCGAGCAGCACGAGCCGGGTGCCGGCCGGCGCAGCCTGCCGCGCCACCGGCAGGTAGCGCGCCGAGGTGAACAGGATGCGCGCGCCGGAATCGCGCAGCAGCGCTGCGACCTGTGCCGGCTGGTACGCGGTGTCCAGTGGAACGGCGACGGCACCGAGCCGCAGCGTGCCGAGATAGGCGGCGCACCAACGAGCATGATTGCCGGCGAGGATCGCGCAACGGTCACCGGTCGTCACGCCGAGCTGCGCCAGGCAGGCGGCGGCCCGCTCGGCCAGGCGATGCAGTTCGCCGTAGGAGGTCGTTTCCACGACGGAAGCGGCGCGCTGCACGAAGACCGCGGGGCGGGCAGCGTGCTGCGTGGCGACGCGGGCAAACAGCGCATAAAAGTTTTTTACGTCGGCGAAGCGGCTCATGCGTGCCGGCGCTGCGGGAGCGGAATGCATCCGAACCGGGCACCTCCTCGGCCCGCCGGGCTGACGCGGGTGTCTGGCCAGCAGCGCACTTCCGCGCTCAGGACAGGGGCACCCGAAAGACCAAGAAAGTTCGCGCTTTTCAGTATTGCACAGCCGGGCAGGCAGCGCACAGGAGTTCTGCAGCGGAGTTCAGTCGAGTTGCAGGCGCCGACGCAGCTCGGCTGCAAGGCCTGCGGCGCGCTCCCGTGCGCCGGCCGAGGCGGGCTGGCCGTCGGCGGCGTCGCGCTCGCGCAGCAGCAGCCAGAGGCCGGGACGAAAGCGTGAGCCAGCTTTGCAAATCTGGCCGGTGAGCTGGACGAGCTCGAGCGGCGTGCCCTCGAGCAGGGTGCGGAGTGCCGTGCGAGCGTCGTCCACCAGATCGCGGAAGCCCTGCGAGACGAGGATTTCGTCCACGTCCCGGGTGGATTCCCGCTCGACTTCGACGATGTCGTAGTCTTCGAGCGGACGGACGAGCGGGAGTTCAATGGCCACGGTGGGCGCGTGAGCATCCAGTTCGATGCGGATGTGGCTCATGGTTCCGGACAGGCAACGATTGTACACCAGCGGTGAAACGCGTGCGGCTACGGTGCCGACGGCGGGGCGCACAGCGGCACCGCATCGCCGCGCGGGAAGAGCAGCACGACGCGGCGGTTCGCGGCGCTGGGCCCGCCGGTGTCCTCGAGAACTTCGCGTTCGCCGCGGCCTTCGACGACGCCGAGCTCGGCCAGGGCCCGTTCCCGCTGCGCCCGTTCGCGCAAGGCGCGGAAGTAAGGCACATCGAGAATCTGCTGCACGCGCGCGATCTGCTGCTCGAGCGTCTGGCGTGCGGCCGGATCGGCTTCTGCGTTCCGGCGCCATTCCAGGAAGAAGCGGTAGACGGAGAGCGCGCGCTGCTCGCTGAGCCACTGATTGTAGTCGGCTTCGCCGACGCGATCGGTGTGCCCGATGTAGCGGGTGCCGTCGCCCGGGAAGAAAACGGGCGCGAGGGCAGCCAGCCGCGCCAGCAGCTCGCGCGCCGCAGGCGTGAGCTCGTAGCTGCCGGAGGCGAACAGGGCGTCGGAGGGCAGGGTGAGCGCCAGCACACCCTGCTGGGTGTCCCAGGTGCCGAGCGCTTCGAGCTGGTGGCGCAGGGCACCGCAGATGCGATCGCGTTCTGCGGTCGTGCTTTCCAGTTGCCGGTGCAGGTCGCGGACGTCCCGCTGGAAAGCGGCTTCGAGCGATTCCAACTGGCGCGCGAGCTCGGCCAGGCGCTGCTCGGCCGCTTCGGCGCGTTCCTGCAGCGGAGGCAACTGGCGGGCGAGCTCGGCGGACTGGCGTTCGGCGGCGGCCAGTGCAGTGCGCAAGCGTTCGGTTTCGGCGCGAGCTTCGGCGAGTTGCTGCTCGAGCCGGCGGAGCCGCGCCGCGCCCGTAGCGCCAACAGCAAGGGCGCGGGCGGCTTCGGCCAGCTCCGTGGCGGTGCGGGCCAGTTGCGCGACACGACGGGCATCCTGGCCGGCGCGGAAAGCCTGCTCGGCTTCCGAGCGGAAGCGCTCGGCCTGGGCGAGCAGCCCGGCGATGCGTTCCGCTTCGGGAACTTCTCCGGCGGAGCCGCGGGCCGCGGCAGCCAGCTCGATGGCTTTCTGCGCCTGGAGCAGTTCGCGCGGCAGCCGCGGACGCTGCGGGGCCGGCGCGGCGCTGTAGTCGGCAAAATGGGTGAAATAGACGAGCGGGGCTTCGAGAGCCAGCGGAGCGTTGCGTGCGCCTGCCGGCGGCGCCAGGCTGTAGAGCACGGCCTGTCCGCTGGGCTCACTGACGGCGAAGTGGGGTTCGGCGGTCACCAGCAGCCAGAAGGTCTGCGCCGGCACCGTGATTTTCCAATCGGCGGCTCGGCCGTCTTCGAGGACGAGTTCCCCGAGATTGCTGGCCCGGCCGGCAGGGCTGACGCTCCAGAGGACGTAGGTGAGAAAATCGCGGCCCAGGCTGGATGGGGGCGGCAGTCCGCGCAGATCGCTGCCTTTCAGCTCCAGCTCCAGGGTGCCCGCACGACCCTCGACCTTCAGTTTTGCCGAGGCGCCGGAGGCGGCGCCGGTGCCGCGCAGCACAACTTCGGTCGCACCGGAAAACGAAGCGAAACTGAGCAGTGCCCCGCCCGGCTCGCGGATTTCCAGGGCGCGCAAATCGGCGGCGCCGGTTGTTGTTGCGCCGACCTGCGCGGCGGCAACCACGGGCAGGGCGAGTCCACCGAGAATGAGCAGCCATCCGAGGCGCATGATGTTCGCTGCGCTGCGGCGCAGGGCGCGCAGACGCGGAACGATTATACGGGCGCGGCGCGCAGCACGCAGCAGTTTCGCGCAGACCGGGCTATCGCGGGTAGGGATGACCGGCGAGCGAGGCAAAGGCGCGATAGAGCTGCTCGAGAAGCACAACGCGAGCGAGCTCGTGCGGCAGGGTCAGCGGGGAAAGGGAAAGATGGCTGTGCGCAAGCCGTCGGAAGCAATCCGGGATGCCTTCGGCGGCACCGCAGAGGAAAACCAGCTCGCGCACGCCGCGGTCGCGCAGCCCGGCGAGCCAGCCGGCGAATTCTTCGGAGGTGAACCGGCGGCCTTCGGCCGCCAGCAGCACCCAGTGCGCAGCAGGAGCCGGGGGAGCAGTTCGCGCGGCGGCGCGGGCGGCATCACGCAGCTCGAGCAGTTCGATGTCCGCATAGCGGCGGATGCGGCGCAGGTAATCGTCCTGGAGCGCGCGCAGCTCGCGCTGGCGGGTCTTGCCGAACAGAATCAGCCGAAGCTTCATCGCAGCCGCTCGTGATCTCGCATCAGCGGCGCAGGGTTAGGCCGCCATCCACCAGCAGCACTTGACCGGTCAGATAGTTGTCGGGCTCGAGGAAGAAGCGCACGGCACGGGCGACATCTTCCGGGCGGCCGAAGCGGGCGATGGCGCCGCGCTCGAGCGCGAAATCGTACTTGCCGCTGCGGACGCTGGCCTCGGCCATGCCGACGACCGTGGCCCCTGGGGCAACCACGTTGACGCGCACGCGAGGCCATTCGGTGGCGAGGATGCGCGCGGCGTGCACGAGCGCGGCTTTGGCCCCGGCGTAGTTCACGCTGCCGGGGAAAACCGCCAGGGCCTGCATGGTGGCAATCAGGACGATGCCGGCGTCCTTGCCGGTGGCGGCGAGGCTCGCGCCCAGGTCACGCGCCAGCAGCAGCGGGCCAATGTAGTTGGCCCGCAGCGAGGCTTCCATAGTTTCGCAGTCGAGTTCGGACAGCGGGGTGCGTGCTGGTTCACCGGAAAAAATCGCTGCGCCGGCCAGCGCCGAAAACCCGCCCGGCAGCGCTCGCACCCGCTCGAGATAGGCGCGGCGCGTCTCCGGCGCGGACAGCTCCCCGGCAACCAGCGTGAGCGGCTGGCCGGTTTGCCGTTCGATGGCCCGGGCCAGGGCTTCGGCCCGCTGGTGGTTAGAGCGGTAGCCCACAATCAGGCGCGCACCTTCGCGGGCGAGCAGAGCAACCAGAGCGGCGCCCAGCCCACCGGTGCCGCCGGCAACGATGACGGTCTTTGCGGCGAGCGTTTTTTCCGGGAAGTCGTACTGGAAGGCGCGGTAGCGCGCGGCCTGCTGTTCATCCCAGTATGCAGAGGTCATCGCAGGACTCCCCGACTGCGCCCGGCGGTGAATGCGCCAGAAAAGACAAAACCCCCAAGGCGCGAGCGAAAAAGCCGCTGTGCCGCACGCCTGAGGGTTGTCGTGCCGCGTGTGGCCCGCGGCGAACTACTTGCCCAGGACCGCTTTTTTGAAGCTGCCGGCCGGGCGCAGGCGCACCACGGTCTTGGCCGGGATTTTGATGGTTTCGCCGGTCTGGGGGTTGCGGCCCAGGCGCGCTTTGCGATGCGCCTTGACGGCGCGGCCGATTCCCGGAATCACGAATTTGCCCGCCGCCCCTTTGCATTCTCGAACGGCTAGTTTGAAGAGCTCGTCGAAAAACTGGGCGACGGCTTTTTTCGGCACACCGACCTTGTCGGCCAGGTGGGCGACAATCTTTGTTTTGCTCATGGGCTTGGCTGCCATGGAGTTCGCTTCTCCTCGATATGGATGTGCCCCCGTCACGTGCTGCAGACGGGAGGCGGTGCCCGGGTGGGCTGGCCGCGCGTCCGGCCGGGCGAGGGAGCTCGCGACGCCCCCGCAGCGCGACACTGCCGCGCGTTCCCGTGGCGCACTATATCCACTGGCCGTGCGGAACGCAAGGGGCAAGCGAAAAATTTCCAGAAAAAATGCGGGTTCTGCAGCAGTTCTGCCACGCAGAAGGCAGGGCGAAGCGCGTTGACGGTTCGCAGTGGCGACTCTATAATGTTGAATTTGCACGAGCCCCAGGAGGCAACATGTACGCAGTGATCCGCAGCGGCGGCAAGCAGTATCGTGTGGTGCCGGGCCAGCGCGTCCGGCTGGAAAAGCTGGACGGCAAGGTGGGCGCGAAGGTGAACTTCGAGGTGGTGGCCGTGCGGACCGACGAAGGTCTGCTCACCGGTGCCGCAGCCGCCCGCGTGAAAATTTCCGGCAAGATTGTCGAGCAGGGCCGGGGACGAAAGGCGCTCGTGCTGAAATACAAGAAGACCAATCAGTACAAGATTCTGCGCGGCCACCGTCAGGGATACACGGCGGTGGAAGTGGGCAACTTTCACGTTTCCTAACCCGCCCGCGAGGACCATATGGCACACAAAAAAGGTGGCGGTTCTTCGACCAACGGACGCGACTCGCAGGCCAAGCGCCTGGGCACGAAATGCGGGGATGGACAGTTCGTGCGTGCCGGCGCGATTCTGGTGCGACAGCGCGGGACGCGGCACAAGCCCGGGGCCAATGTCGGGCGCGGGCAGGACGACACGCTGTATGCCCGCGTGGACGGCTACGTGCGGTTCGAGAATAAGGGCCGGCTGGGCCGTTTTGTGAGCGTCCTTCCGGCGGAGACGACCGTGGCTGCCGAGCGCCCGCCACAGGCGGCGCCGGAACCGGTCGCCGCTTCTGCCGATTGAGGCACGGAACGAACGGGCGTCCTGCCGATCGACGCGGGCGGGACGCTTTTGTGTTTTCGGCCACCGGTGGCGTATGCTGCCGGTGGGAGCAGACAGGCTGTGTTCATTGACGAAGCCATTATCTCTGTGAAAGCGGGCGACGGCGGTCGCGGCTGCGTTGCCTTCCGCAGGGAGAAATTCGTGCCGCGGGGCGGACCGGCGGGAGGCGACGGCGGCAAAGGCGGCGACGTGTGGCTCGAGTCCACGCCGCACGAAAGCACGCTGCTGCGCTACCGGTACGAACGGGAGTTTCGCGCACCGCGCGGCCGCCACGGTGAGGGCAGCAACAAAACCGGCGCTTCCGGCGAGGACCTGATCCTGCCGGTGCCGGTGGGCACCGTGGTCATGGACGCGGAGACCGGCGAGCGCCTGTTCGACTTCACGGCTGCCGGACAGCGTTTCCTGGTGGCGCGCGGCGGGCGCGGAGGACGCGGCAATCAGCATTTCGTGCGCCCGTGGCATCGCGCGCCGCGGGAGTTCGAAGAGGGGCAGCCCGGCGAGGAGCGCCGTTTGCGGCTCGAGCTGAAGCTGCTGGCGGACGTAGGCCTGGTCGGATTCCCGAACGTGGGCAAGAGCACCCTGATTTCCCGAATTTCCGCCGCGCGGCCGAAGATTGCCGATTATCCGTTCACGACGCTGGAGCCACATCTGGGCGTGGTCGCCGTGGATACGGAGCGGAGTTTCGTGGTGGCCGACCTGCCCGGCTTGATCGAAGGCGCGCATACCGGCGCCGGCCTGGGCACGCGGTTTCTGCGACACATCGAGCGGACCCGGGTGCTGGCGCACCTGATCGACACCAGCGACGCCTGCCTGCGCGACCCGGTGCATGACTTCTCCGTCATCTGCGCAGAGCTGCGGGCCTTCAACCCCGAGCTGGCCGAGCGACCTATGCTCGTGGTGGCGACCAAACTGGATGCCACCACGCAGCCGGAGCGACTGGAGCGGCTGCGAGCCTTCTGCGCCGAGCGCGGGCTGGAGTTTCACGCCATCAGCGCGGTGACCGGCACGGGCGTCCGCGAGCTCGTCTGGGCGATGGCGGCGGCGCTCGAGCGGGCGCGCACAGCCCCGCAGCAGGAAACGGCTGTCGTGCGCGAACAGGAGGGGCGCTGAGCGTGGTCAGCACTCCGCGGCGGTTGCAGCGCATCGGCCTGCTGGGCGGTTCGTTCGACCCCGTCCACGTGGGACATCTGGCCGTGGCCCGGGCTGCCTGCCGGAGATTTCATCTGGACGAAGTGCATTTCATCCCCGCAGGACGGCCGCCGCACAAGCCGCGACAGGAACTCGCACCGTTTCCGCATCGCTATGCGATGGTGGCGCTGGCCTGCGCCGAAAACGCGCACTTTGTGCCCTCGCTGGCAGAAGCGGGCGCCGACTACAGCGGACGGCAGCCGCATTATACGATCGAAACCGTGCGGCGCTACCGGCGAGAGTATCCGCATGCGCGGCTCTATTTCATCGCCGGCGTGGACGCGTTCCTAGAGATTCCCACCTGGAAGGAGTACGAGCGGCTGCTCGGGCTGTGCGATTTCATTGTGGCGAGCCGGCCCGGCTACCGCCTAGAGGCGCTGCGACTGGTGATTCCGCCGGAGCTGCTGGGGCGGACTGCCTCACCGGCCCGGAACGTGATTGCGCTGCGGCACACCGCGGTCCACTTGCTGGACACCGTGGCTAGCCATGTGAGCGCGACGGAGATCCGCCGGCGGCGCCAGCGACGGCAGTCGATTCACGGGCTTGTGCCCGTGCGCGTTGAGGAATACATTGTAAAGCTGGCGTTGTACACGTGATGCCGAATTCGTTCCCACCTGAGATTGGCTGGGCCATTGCGGCCGCGCAGGCCAAGCACGCCGCCGACGTTGTGCTGCTCGATTTGCGCCGGCTGGGGGCGTTTACGGACTACTTCGTGCTCTGCACCGGTTTCAGCACGCGGCAGGTTCAGGCGATCCGAGAAGCCATCACAGAGGAGCTGGTTCGCTATGGGCGTCCGCTGCGGCACGTGGAAGGCGGCGAAGGCGCCGAGTGGGTACTGCTCGACTACGGCGATTTCGTGGTGCACATCTTCAGCGAGCGTGCCCGGCTCTACTACGATCTGGAGCGACTGTGGCGGGCGGCGCCGCGCACGGAGTTCCCCGACGCCGTCCTCCGCGAAACGGAACCACACGACAGCCTGCGATGACTCAAGCCGACCAGAGCGTCCCGGCCGCTGCGCGCGTGGATTGGGTGGCGCATGACCCGGCTTCGCAGCGCGTGCTGGAACTGGCCCGGCGGGTGGCCGAGACGAACACGACCGTCTTGATCACCGGCGAGAGCGGGACGGGTAAGGATCAACTGGCCCGGCTCATCCATGAGCTCAGCCCGCGGCGAGACGCTCCCTATCTGAAAATCGACTGCGCCAGCCTGCCGCCCGAACTGGTGGAATCGGAGCTGTTCGGGCACGAGCGGGGCGCGTTCACCGGTGCCGTGGAGCGGAAACTCGGCCGGTTCGAGCTCGCGCGGGGCGGCACGATTGTGCTCGACGAGGTCGCAGCGCTCTCGCTGCCCGCACAGGCAAAACTGCTGCGGGTACTCGAAGAGCGCACGTTCGAGCGGCTGGGGGGCACGGAAACCCTGCGCATCGACGCGCGGCTGATCGCGCTGACGAATGCCGATCTGGCCCGCGTGGTCGCAGAAGGCTGCTTTCGCGAAGACCTTTATTTTCGGTTGAACGTGCTGACCATTGCCGTGCCACGACTGCGCGACCGTCCGGCCGACATCGTGCCGCTGGCGGAACAGTTGCTGGGGCGACTGGCCGTCATCCACGGGCGGCCCGGGGTGACGCTGAGCGACGGGGCGCGGCGGCTGCTCGAGACGTACGCCTGGCCCGGGAACGTGCGCGAGCTGAAGAACGCTCTGGAGCGTGCGCTCGTGCTTTCCGGCCAGTCGGTGCTGCAGCCCGAAGATTTTCCGGATGTGCTCCGCGCCGCCGCGGACGCGGTGGCCGGGCTGACGGCCGGATTGCGTTCGCTTGAGGAGATCGAGCGGGACGCCATCCGGCAGACCCTCGAAGCGACACGCTACAAGATCACGCGCGCGGCAGAAATTCTGGGCATCAGCCGCAAGACGCTGCTCGAAAAGCGGAAGAAGTACGGCCTGGATTGATCCCGCGCGTCTGCGGCGCAACTCCTCGGTCGGGCCGATGCCTGCCTGGCGTTCGCTGCCGGCGGTCACGGCACGGCTGCGGCGCCGTTGCGGTAGAATCACGGAAACCGGCGCGTGCACGATACGGAGAGGAGCAGATGGCGCATCCCTACTCGGGCCTGCTCACCGACCTCTACGAGCTGACCATGGCGGCAGGCTACGTGCAGACCGGCTTCCAGGCGCGGGCCACGTTTGAGCTGTTTGTGCGCGAGATGCCGCCGCACCGCAGCTATCTGGTGGCGGCGGGGCTGGAGCAAGCGCTCGACTATCTCGAACAGGTGCACTTTGCAGCGGACGAGATTGCCTATCTGCGCCGGCATCCCGCGTTCGCGCATGTGGGCGAAGCGTTCTTCCGCTACCTCGAGCAGTTTCGCTTCACCGGCGACGTCTGGGCGATGCCCGAGGGCAGCATTTTCTTTCCCTCCGAACCGCTGCTGCGGGTGACGGCGCCGATCGCGGAAGCGCAGATCCTGGAAACCTATCTCCTGGCGACCCTGAACTACCAGTCCCTGGTGGCGACCAAGGCGGCGCGCATCGTCACCGCGGCGTGCGGCCGGCGAGTCATCGACTTCGGCACGCGACGCGCGCACGGCATCGAAGCCGGCGTGCTGGCCGCGCGCGCCGCCTACATCGGCGGGTGTGACGGGACGTCGAATGTCGCGGCCGGCCACCGCTTCGGCATTCCGACCTACGGCACCCAGGCGCATTCCTGGGTCATGGCCTACGACCGGGAAGAAGAAGCCTTCCGCCGCTTCCAGGAAGTGTTCCCGGAACATGCAATCCTGCTGGTGGACACCTACGACGTGCGCGCCGCCGTGGAAAAAATCATCGCCAGCGGACGCAAGCCGCGCGGCATTCGGCTCGACAGCGGCGACCTGGTCGCCGACAGCCAGTGGGCCCGCCAGCGTCTGCGACAGGTTGGCTGGGAGGACGTGCAGATTTTCGCTTCGGGGAATCTGGACGAATACCGCATCGCGGCCCTTCTGGAACGCGGTGCGGAAATTGACGGCTTCGGCGTGGGCACGGCGCTGGTCACTTCCGAGGACGCTCCGTCGCTGGGAGTGGTCTACAAACTGGTGGAAGTGGAAGCGGAAGAGGAACGCCGGCTGGCAGCGAAGTTCAGCGACGCCAAGACGACCTACCCCGGACGCAAGCAGGTGTTCCGCTTCCGCGATGCGCGCGGCGAGTTCTATCAGGACCTGATTGCGCTCGAAGGGGAACAGCCGGCCGGCGGCGAGCCGCTGCTGGTGCCGGTGATGCGGGGCGGCCGGCGACTGCACCCCTCGTCCCCGCTGGTGGAGCTGCGTGAGCGATGCGCAGATGCGCGGCAGCATCTGCCCGCCGCGCTGCGGCAGCTCGAGGCCGCGGGTACCTACCCGGTGCGATACAGCCAGCAGCTGGAGGCGCTGCAGCAAGCCGTGCGGCAGCGGTATCGCGGCGGCGTCGAGGAAAAACAACAGAAAGCGGCTCCGACCCGACGGGGATGACTGGCCGAGGGCGCGAACGGCCTGACACTGCGTGCGCATCGTCGAAAAATAAAATGGGCGCAGCGGCAGCCCGTCGCAAGCCTCTTCCAAATCACGCGGAGTAAAATGGTGAATGGAGATGGTTGTTGCCGGAGGAGAGGGATGAGTCCATCTCGACCGAAGCGTCAAAACAGGCAACCCGGAAGCGAGGATGCGCCATGGCAGTTTCCTCCAAAGTGATTTTCTGGGACGTGGACACCCAGGTGGACTTCATGCTCGCCGGCGGCAAGCTCTACGTGCCCGGCGCCGAGCAAATCATTCCGAATCTGCAGCGGCTGGTGGCGGCGGCCGAGCGCGGGCAGGTGTTTCTGGTGTCTTCGACGGATGCGCACACGATGGAAGACGCAGAATTTCAGCAGTGGCCGCCCCACTGCCTGCGGGGCACCGCGGGACAGTTGAAAATTCCCGAGACCACCGTGCCCGGCTTTTACGTGATCACCAATTGCCCGCAGGCGCCGGTTCCGGAGAACATCACCGAAAAATACCGGCAGGTCGTTCTGGAAAAACAGGCGCTCGACGTGTTCACCAACCCGAATACCGAGCGGTTGCTGGCCGTGCTGGGCCGGCAGCCGGAGTATGTTGTGTTCGGGGTGGTGACCGAGTATTGCGTGTGGCATACGGCGAAGGGCTTGCTGGAACGCGGATGCCGCGTGGCGCTGGTCGAAGACGCCATCCGGACGTTGCGCGACGCCGACGGGCAACGAACCCTGCAAGAACTGCAGGCGCGCGGCGCGCGGTTGATTTCGACCGATGCCGCACTGGCGATGTTGAAGTAGCCGCGCAGCACACCAAAAAGTCACGTTCGGCCGCGGCGTTGCTGCCGAGATGCGCGGAAAACCATGCGCGCCGATCTGTCCACGAGGGTGCGTGGGAGGCGAGAGCGGCGGAAGCTCACAGGGTTTTCAGGTAGGCAAGCAAGTCCGCGAGTTGCTGCGGCTTCAGGATTTTTTCGAATCCCGGCATGTTCTTCCCGCCCTTTTCGATCCAGCGGCGCATGGTCTGGTCGTTGACGGGTGTGCCGTCTTCGAATTTGCCGCGTACATAGATGGCCTTCAGTCCCGGGCCGATTTTCTTGGCCGTGGTGGCGGGATAGTGACAGGCAGCGCAGTAGCGGTCATAGAGCTCCTTGCCGTTTTCGACGCTGGCTGCGGAAGCGGATTTTTCTGAAACCGCTTGCGCGGAGGTGGGCGGAGGCGCGGTGGCCGCGCCGGCCAGTGCGAGGGCAGTGGCGAGCGCAACCGCAAACGCGATCCCGAGCTGCCGTTTCATTCTCTACTCCGACTTGACGCTGTTCGGCACGGCGACGGAGCTGGCCGCCGGCCGCACGAATCGATCGTACAACACCATCAGGGCGGTGGTCAGCAGTCCGACGCCGAAGACGACCCACCACAACTGCTGCGGCGCACCGCGCACTTCCCCGAAATAGTGCACCAGCCGCCCGCCGATCACCCCGGCCAGCGCCGAGCCGATGGCGATGGGCAGAAACGCGTAGCCCATATAGACGCCCTGCTGGCCCGGGGGCGCCAGGCGGGAGACGTACTCGTAGAACCGGGGCGACTGGATCATTTCCCCGACCGCCAGCACGAACAGCGCCACCGCCGCCCAGATGGGCAGACCGACCAGCTCCAACTGCCACGGGCCGAGTGAATACGTCCCGTCGATCTGCCAGCTCAGGTCCGCCACGGCCAGAATCATCCAGGAAAAGCTGGCCACGAGCACGCCCAGCGTCATCGCCGGGAAGGGTGGGATGCGGCGCGTCAGGTAGCTGATGGGAATCTGCAGCAGGATCACGGCAAGCGGGTCAATCGTGAGCAGCAGCTCGACATCGGCGCGCGGGTTGACGTAGTTGCGGATGAACAGGACCAGGGCGATGAACTCCTGCCAGAACATCACCCAGAAGCCGGAGAAAATCACCAGAAACAACACGAAGCGCAGATTGCCCAACACACGGAACAGATTGCCTATCGCCTGGCGCACGGTGGCGACCTGGGGTTCGCCCTGGCTGTGCGGCTCGCGGTAGAACAGCAGGGTGGCCACGGCCATCAGCAGCATGCAGGCCGCGCTGACATAGAAAACATTCTCCAGACCAATCGAGCGGCGCACGGCAAAGGCCATCACCGGCCCGAAGGTGCCTCCGACGTTCACCAGCGTGTAGTAAATCGAATAGCCCAGCGAACGCACATTTTCCGTCGAAGCCCGCGCCGTCGTGCCCACCACGCATGGCTTCACGATCGCCGGGCCGAACGCAGGAATCGCCAGAAACACCAGCACCAGCCAGGAAAGAGGCACCGACCGGCGGATGGGTTCCAGCCAGGCCGCATCCAGCGAGCCCAGCAGGAAATACCCGAGGCCGAGCACCAGATAGGCAAACGCGAGCGAGCGACGAAATCCGAAGCGGTCGGCCAGCGCGCCGCCCAGAATCGGCAAAAACCAGACCAGCGCACTGAAAAAACCGATCTTGTCGCCGGCTTCGGCTTCCGAAAAGCCCAGCGACTCGGTCAGGTAGATGGCCAGGACAGCGAAAACGGCGTAGTAGGCCAGTCGCTCGACCAGTTCGGTCAGGTTTGCCACCCAGAAGGCAGGTTGGAAACCTTCGCGGATTTCCCGCAGGCGTTCTCCGAGGACCACAGGCGCCTCCCGCCGCGCGAGTTGCGCGAACAATCGCGGCGAATTGTACCGGAAGCGCGCGGCCGGTGGCGTGAATTTTCCACTGCCGACGCTGCGGCGCGGGTCGCGCATACCTCGATGTGGGCGCCGGTCCCCCAGCAAAGCCCGAATCGAAACGCGGGCCGGGCCGAGAGCCGGTTCCACCAGCAGAGCTCAAAAGATTCGCAACTTTCCTCGGCACGGGCTCGCATGGCGGCGCTAGAATGACCTTCCTTTTTTGAGTGTTTCCGGGAGGCTGACGTGAAGCGAACTTTTCTTTTGTTGCTGACGGGCATTGTGCTCGCTGTTGCGATGCCGACGGCGGCGCAGGGGCCACCCCTGCTGCCGGAAGAGACCGTGGCAGCGCTAGCCGAAGAACTTTCCGGTGAGCTGGCCAAACGGAATCTGGAGCTGCTGGCGCAGTACCACCGCATGCGCGGGTCGCGGCAGTTTCGGGCTGCTGCTGAATTCATCGCCGCCCGCGCCCGCGAGTACGGCCTGGCCGGAGTGGAAATCCTGCAGTTCCCTGCTGACGGCAAACTCTTCTATGGCACGCAGCGTTCGCGGCCGGCCTGGGACGCAGAATTTGCCGAGCTGTGGGAGGTGCGAGAAGAACGCGGCCGCCGGGTGCGCATCGAGCGACTGGCCAGCTTCGACGCCATGCCCGTTTCGCTGGCGCAGGATAGCGAAAGCGCCGCGGTGACGGCCGAGCTGGTCGACTGCGGCGAAGGCACCCGCGAAACCGACTATGCCGGAAAAGATGTCCGCGGAAAGATTTGTCTGGTGGCGGCGCAGCCGGGCGCCGCGATGCCGCTGGCGGTCGAGCGATTCGGCGCCGCGGGCCTGATCAGCTACGCACAGAACCAGCGACAGGCCTGGTGGGGAGAAAACCGCAACCTGGTCCGCTGGGGACATCTGGACAGCTTCACGCCGACGAAGACGTTTGCCTTCATGGTGTCGCCGGGCCGTGCCGCGACGCTGCGGGAGCGGCTGGCACGCGGTGAACAGATTGTCCTGGAAGCAAATGTGAACGCAGGACGGCGGCCCGGTTTCTACGATGTGGTGACTGCGACGATTCCCGGTGCAGATGTCCGGCGCGAAGAGGAGATCGTCTTCAGTTGCCATCTGGACCACCAGCGCCCCGGCGCCAACGACAATGCCAGCGGCTGCGCAACGATTCTGGAAGTGGGGCGCACGCTGGCGAAACTGATCCGCGAAGGACGCCTTCCGCGGCCGGCGCGCACGCTGCGCTTCATCTGGCCGCCGGAGATCGAAGGCACGATGGCGCTGCTGAACGCTCGGCCGGAGCTGGCCGCGCGCTTTGTGGCTGTCGTCCACATGGACATGGTCGGGGGCGGACCGGAGACGAAAGCGGTCTTTCACGTCACACGCAGCCCGATGAGTCTGCCGACGTTCGTCAACGACGTCGCCGAAGCTTTCGCTGAGTTCGTCAACGAACAGTCCTATCAGTTCGCGACGACTGGCCGGGCAGCGTACCCGCTGGTGGCACGCGAAGGCGGCAAGGAACCGCTCGCGGCGCGCCTGGCACCGTTTTCCATGGGCAGCGACCACCAGGTGTACGCCGACAGCTCCTGGGCCATCCCGGCGATTTACCTGAACGACTGGCCCGACCGCTACATCCACACCAACTTCGATTCCCCCGCGAACATCGACCCGACCAAGCTGCTCCGCGCCGGATTCATCGGCGCCGCGAGCGGTTATTTTCTGGCACGCTTCGCCCCGGAAGACGAAGCGGCCGTGCTGGCCGTGCTCGAACGCGGACGCCTGCGCCGGCTCGCCGCCGCCTTGCAAATGAGCGCAGCTGTTCCGCCGCCGGAAGCAGAAATTCTGAAGCGGGAGGCGGTCCGGTACGAAGCGAGCCTGGTTATGTCGCTCGAACGGTTTCTGCCGCTGACTCCGCAGCGCGCGAAAGCCCTGGAACAGATTCCGCAATTGGCCTCCCTGCTCGGCATCGCGGGCGAAGGGGCTGGCGCAGCGGGGCCGGGCGCGTTCGTCTTCCGGCGCAGCGGCGAGAAGAAAGGGCCGATGTCGGTGTTCGGCTACGACTATTTTGCGGACCACTGCGCAGCGCGCAACGTCTGCGACCCGCGGCTGCTGCGCTTTCAGGGTTTGTGGGGTGCGGGCAGCGAGTACGCCTACGAGGTGCTGAACTTCGCCGATGGCATCCGCACCGCGCAACAGATTCGCGACGCCGTTTCCGCCGCATACGGTCCCGTTCCGCTCGAGCTCGTGGTGGAATATCTGCAGGCGCTGGAAGCCATCGGAGTCGTGGAGCGGGTGCAATAGAGAAACAGAGTGCCGGGTGTGTGTTCGGTGAGCGGCGGGCCCCGGCGCAGATGGAGTCGGCAGGAGGGTGCGCGCTTCCGGCTGCGGTTTTCACTGCAGCGTGTGGCGCGCCAGGGAAAGACTGGATGGGCCACGGGGCCTAGACGCAGCGAGCTGTGTTACCATCGCCGCTTGCCGCGCCCGGGGGAGTCGGTGGCCGTGAGCAGGTCTACGGGAGTGCCCGCGAGGATGAAAGCGTTGCGCAAAACGCGCCCCGCACGGGGCGCAGAGCTGGAAACCATTCCAGTTCCGGAAATTGGCCCGCAAGAGGTGCTGGTGGAGGTCACCGCGGCCTCCATCTGCGGCACCGATCTGCACATTTACGCTTGGGACCGCTGGGCGGCGTCCCGAATCCGGCCCCCGCTGACGTTCGGGCACGAGTTCTGCGGTCGCATTGCACGCGTTGGCTCGGAAGTAGAGGGGTTGGCCGAAGGTGAATTCGTCAGTGCCGAGATGCACGTCAACTGCGGGCACTGCCACCAGTGTCGGGTGGGCCAGCCGCACATCTGCCAGAACCTGAAAATCATCGGGATCGATCAAGACGGCTGCTTCGCACAGTACGTGCGCATCCCGGCCCGCAATATCTGGAAGATCGATCCCGCCATTCCCGAGCGGTACGCAGCCATTCTGGATCCGCTGGGCAACGCCGTGCACACCGTGCTTTCCGGAGAAATTGTCGGGCAGACGGTGGCCGTGACCGGTTGTGGCCCGATTGGCTTGATGGCCATTGCGGTGGCGAAGGCCTGCGGCAGCGGGCCGGTGTTCGCCACGGAGATCAACCCGCACCGGCTGGCCATGGCCCGGCGGATGGGAGCGGACCTGGCACTGAATCCGGCTGAAGCAGACCCGGTCGGTGCCGTGCTCGAGGCCACCAAAGGAGTCGGAGTGGATGTGTTGCTGGAAATGAGCGGTAGCCCCCGGGCAGTCGAACAGGGGCTGGCGATGTTGCGTGCCGGCGGACGCGCAGCTCTGCTGGGCGTGCCCACAGAAAAGGTCACACTGGACCTGGTGCGCGACATTATCTTCAAAGGAGTGACGCTGCAGGGAATCTACGGCCGGAGAATGTTCCAGACGTGGGTGCAGATGACCGAACTGCTCAAAACCGGGCGACTGAATCTCGATCCTTTATTCACTACCGAGGTGGCACTGGAAGAGTTTTCGACCGCATTTGAGCTGCTCCAGGCCGGCAAAGCCGATAAAATCATTGTCTACCCCAACGGAAAACCGAAGTAGCGCCGTCTGTCAATCAAGAGAATTTAAAGAAAAGTGGAAAACAGATGCACTTCCTTGCAGGTTAATTCCATTGCCTTGCACTGAAAAGCTAGCCAAAAACATTTCCCTCCACTGAAAACAAAGGGGTTAGCTCAGTTTCAATCTGGTAAGGGAATTGCTCAGAAATGAAACGGCAAAAGACGCTCTGAGGGGGCGTCAAAGGTGGGAGGACTTTTCTGATGAGGACGACTTTGTGGGTTTTGGTGCTGGGCCTGTTGTTGCTGGCGCCGGGGGTGGTCGAGGCAGACACGCTGACCTTCCGCTTCCAGGGCGGCACTGTCGCCGGTACAACTGCGCTCAGCAACTCGGATGACCCCTCGGAACTGACCGAAGTGTCTACGACAGGCGTTACCATTCAAGGCGCCCTCGGGACGGTAGAATTTACTACCGGCGCGTGGAACGACAGCACGTGGAGTTTCGATCCCGGTGGCTCGATCACGATCACCTCGAACGGCACCGGTGGTCTGCCGGCGGGGGTTCTGTTCAGCGGGTCGTTCACGAGCGCAGGCACGTGGACACTGATCAGCTATGCCGACGGCACCAGCGAGTGGGTGTTCGAGAGCCAAGTGAGCGGCTCGGCCAGCCCTGAGTTGCTGGCGGCGCTGGGCCTCTCCTCGGACATTTCTCAGTTTACGGCGACAATCACCATCAAGATCAACGCCGCGACGGGCATCGGGACCGTGGAATTCGGCAGCATTGTCAGCCATACCCCGGAACCCGGGACTCTGGCCCTGCTCGGGGTCGGTCTGGGCGGAGTTGCACTGGCGCGGATGCGCCGGTTGAAGAACGGCAAGAACAAGTAACAGAATCCGAAAACCCAACCAAGTCGCCTCAAAAAGCGCCCGTTTCACACGGGCGCTTTTTTGTTTTGGACAACGAAGATGCCGGGGCCTGGGTTCACGCAGCGAGCCTGTGTCCGGTGATAGCACGTGACAGCACCGCCGGCTGAGACGGAATGCTGCCGGCGCGTGGGCAGCTCCGCGACGATTCGTTATAATGACGCCTCGCCGCAGACAAACGCCGCGCGAACCGGGGGACCGTCATGACCACGACGACACGACCGCAACTGCAATATTTGGCAGAGGAAATCGAGCAACTAAAGGCCAAGCATCTCTACTTCCGCCTGCGCGTGCTCGAGGGCGAGCAGAAGCCGATTGCCAGATTCGACGGGCGCGAAGTCATCAACCTGAGCTCGAACAACTATCTCGGGCTGACCACGCACCGCGCACTGCGCCGCGCCGCAATCGAGGCCACGCGGCGCTACGGAGTGGGCTCGGGTGCGGTGCGCACCATCGCCGGCACGATGAAGATTCACATGGAGCTGGAAGAGCAGATTGCGCGCTTCAAGGGCACGGAGGCCTGCGTCGTGTTTCAGTCCGGCTTTGCGGCGAATGCCGGCACGGTGGCGGCGATTCTGGGCAAGGATGATCTGATCATCTCCGACCGGCTGAACCACGCTTCGATCATCGACGGGGCACGGCTCTCGAAGGCCACCATCCGCATCTACGAGCACAAGGACCTGGCCGACTGCGAACGAATCTGCCAGGAGACGCGCGACTGGCCGGGACGAAAACTGCTGATCACCGATGGCGTGTTCTCGATGGATGGCGACATTGCGCCGTTGCCCCAGCTCTGCGAGCTGGCCGAGCGCTACCACTGCATCATGATGGTGGACGATGCGCATGCCTCGGGCGTGCTGGGCCGCGGCGGTCGCGGCACGGTGGACCACTTCGGCTGCCACGGCCGGGTGGACATTCAGGTCGGCACGCTGAGCAAGGCGATCGGGGCGCTGGGCGGTTATGTGTGCGGGTCGCGGGAGCTGATCGAGTATCTCTATCACCGCGCGCGTCCGTTTCTGTTTTCCACTTCCCATCCACCGTCGGTCACCGCCACCTGCCAGGCGGCATTCGCTCTGCTCGATTCGGCCGAAGGCGATCGGCTGATCCGGAAGCTCTGGTCGAACACGAAGTTTTTCAAGCGGGGCCTGAAAAAACTCGGCTTCAACACGGGCATGAGCGAAACGCCGATCACGCCGGTGATCGTCGGCGACGCCGCCCGGGCATTCGAGTTTTCGCGGCGGCTGTTCGAGGCCGGAGTCTTTGCGCAGGCCGTCGGCTACCCGACCGTGCCGGAAGGACAGGCGCGCATTCGCACGATCGTCACGGCGGCGCACAAACGGGCCGACCTGGAACGTGCGCTGGAGATTCTGGGGCGCGTCGGACGCGAGATGGAGCTGATTCACTGAGCGCGGCAGCGGGCGACGGCACGTCCGGCTGTGGAAACCGGCGGAAAGAGGAACACGTCTGGGAAGTCTGGGCGGGGCGGAAAAAACCGCAGGCGCAATTCTGTGCTGTTCTCAGAAGGAGAGGTGTCATGAAGGGACGAATGGGGCGCACATTTGTCTACGGGCTGAGCGTGGCGGCCATTCTGTTGGCCGGACTGTGCAGTGGCAGCGCCGCCTGGCCGCAGGGGGACGCGGCTGCATCCGGCGCGGCGGTGAGTGCGTCGGCGGCGCGCAATCCGGCGCAGCCGATTGACGAGGAGTACACAGCGAAAATTCGCGAGTACACCACCGAGCCATTTTTCCTGACCGAGCTGGTGGATCATCTGCCGGTCCAGCGCGGCGTGCCGACACCGAAAGACGTGCTCGGCTACGTGATCGGCACACCGGAGCGGCTCACCTACACGAAAGACATCTACCGCTATTTCCGCGCACTGGCTGCAGCCACGCCGCGCGTGCGCGTCTGGAGCAACGGCCGCTCCGAGGAAGGCCGCGAAATGGTGCTGGTGGCGGTCAGCGACGCGGCGAACCTGGCCCGGCTGGATCGCCTCAAGCAGATCACCGCGCGGCTGGCCGATCCGCGAAAGCTTACCGATGCTGAGGCCGAAGCGTTGATCGCCGAAGGCTTGCCCATCTACTGGGCTTCGGGCGCAATCCATTCTCCGGAGACCGGCTCGCCGGAGATGCTCATGGAGCTCGCCTACCGGCTGGCCGTGAGTGAGGCACCGTTTTTCGAGAACATCCGCAAGAACGTAGTCCTGCTCATCACGCCGGTGGTGGAAGTGGACGGGCGCGATCGCATGGTGGATCTCTACAACTACCGGGTGGCGAACCGGGATAAGCCGGCGCCCGGGTTGATCTACTGGGGCAAGTACGTGGCCCACGACAACAACCGCGACGGGATCGGCCTGGCGCTGGCGCTTTCCAAGGTCATGCTGCGGACGTTCTTCGAGTACCACCCGCAGGTGCTCCACGACCTGCACGAATCGGTGCCGTATCTGTACACCTCGACGGGCACCGGACCGTACAACGCCTGGCTCGACCCCATCGTGGTGAACGAATGGCATGCGCTGGCCTACTACGAAATCGAGCAAATGACCAAACGCGGGGTGCCCGGCGTGTGGACGCACGGCTTCTACGATGGCTGGGCGCCGAACTACATGTTCTACGTCGCCAACGGGCATAACGCCATCGGGCGTTTCTACGAGACGTTCGGCAACGGCGGGGCGGATACGCGTGTGCGCCGGCTCGGGCCGAATCAAACGAACCGCACCTGGTTCCGTCCGAATCCCCCGCTGGCCAAGGTGACCTGGTCGCTGCGCAACAACACGAATCTGATGCAGAGCGGTTTGCTGTTTGCCCTGGAGTATGTGGCCAACCACCGGAACGAATTTCTCCGCAACTTCTACCAGAAGAGTAAACGCTCGGTGGCCAAGGCGACCACGGAAGGCCCGGCGGCGTGGGTGATTCCGGCAGGACAGAAGCGGCCGGCACTGGCCGCGGGGCTGGCACGGCTGATGCAGGAACAGGGAGCAGAAGTGCACCGGCTGGACCAGGACATCGAGGTGAACGAGGCACCGCGCGGGGCTCGGCGTGGCTCCGGGGAAGAGCCCGGAGGTGCCGCGCAGGCCGCGCGCGGGCCGGCGACGTCGAAGCGGAAGATCCCGGCGGGCAGTTACGTGATTCGCATGGATCAGCCCTACAGCCGCATCGTGGACATGCTGCTCGACACGCAGTATTACTCGACCGCGGATCCGCGTCCGTACGATGACACCGGCTGGACGATGGGCGCACTGCGCAACGTCGAAACCATCCGGGTGACCGATACCGCCATCCTGCGCGCTCCGATGACGCTGATCGCCGGCACCATCGCCGCCGAAGGCCGCCTGGTCGGCACAGCCACGAAATTTTTCATCGTCGGGGCGAACGGCGAGCCCGGGCTGGCCACGCTGCGCTTTCAGCTGCGGGACATCCGGATGTTTGCCGCCGAGCAGGCCTTCGAAGCCGACGGCAAGCAGTTCCCGGCCGGCTCGTTTTTGATTCCAATGGAGGGCAATCCGGCCAATCTGCGGCAGCGGCTGGAGGCCGCGGTGCGGCCATTGGGTCTGGTGGCTCATGCCACCGATGCGGATCTGCGTGTGGCCCGGCATCCCGTAGCGGTGCCGCGGATTGCACTGGTGCACACGTGGGTGAACACACAGAACGAGGGCTGGTTCCGGCTGGCGCTGGAAGAGGCCAAGGTGCCCTACGAATACGTGGCCGACACCGTGTTGCGGGAAACCCCCGACCTGAAGGCCAAATACGATGTGATCATCTATCCGCCGGTGACTTCCAACCTGGCCACGCTGATTCACGGGGTGCGCCAGCGCGTGCTGGATGATGGCAGCGATTTCGGCGGGCCGATCCCCTGGCAGAACTCGTCCTCGACGCCGAACATCGGCACTTCCCCGGACACGACGGCCGACATCCGCGGCGGGCTGGGCTTCGCCGGGCTGGCGAATCTGAAAAAGTTCATCGAAGACGGCGGTGTCTTCATCGCGATTACCGCCACAGCGTCCCTGCCGGTGGAGCTCGGTCTGGTGGAGGGTGTGTCCATCGTCGAGACGCGGCAGTTGCAGGCGCGCGGCAGCGTGCTGAATGCGGTGCTGGAAGACAAGGGCAGTCCGATCGGCTATGGCTACGACGAGAAGGTGCCGGTCTATTTCAGCCAGGGGCCGGTGTTCCGCGTTGCGTTGGCGGGAGGCGGTGGTGGCGGGTTCGGCGCGGGCCAGCCGGACGGACAGCGAACCAGCGGCCGCGGTTCCGCCACCGAACCGGACATTCCGCAAGGGCGACCCTGGACGCCGCCGGAGCCGGAGCCGCGGCTGAGCCGTCGGCAGCGCGAACTCTACATCGATCCCGACCTGCGGCCGTTTCTGGCCGGACAAATTCTGCCGGAGCGGATGTGGCCGCGCGTGGTGCTGCGCTTTGCGCGCCAGAACGAGCTGTGGGTCAGCGGCATGCTGGCCGGCGCGCAGGAACTGGCCGAAACGCCAGCCGTCGTGGATGTGCCGGTGGGACGCGGGCATGTGGTGCTGTTTGCCACCAACCCGATGTGGCGGCACCAGAACCACGGCAACTGGATGCTGTTGCTGAATGCGGCGCTGCACTTCGATCACCTGCACGTCGGGCGCGAGCCGGTAGGCGCGCCGGCTGAGTCGGCCGCGGCTGACGAGGCCGTGGAAGAAGTCATGCAGGGACATACCCACGGCCCACTGCAGTAGCCGCAGGGGGACGCCGACACCCCGTCGGCGCAGAAAAAATACTTTACAAGCTGCGCGTTTCCTCTTCGAGGTGCGCGCAGCTTTTTGTTTGTGCAGGAAATTCAACCGGAGAAAGGGCAGTCGGCCGGAACAGACGGCGGTCACACCGTGCGCAGAACAGCGCCGAGTTGCTGGCCGAGCGCCTCTACGATGCGCACGACGAATTCGTTCACCTGTGCGTCGGTGAGGGTAGCGCGAAGGCTCTGAAAGGTAAGGCGCACCAGCAAAGAATACTTTCCCGGTGGAATCGTGCCGCCGTGAAAGCGATCGAGCGCTTCGATGCGCACCAGTTCGGGCAGGTCGAGCGCGCGGATGGTGTCGCGCACCTGCGCAAAGCGAACGGATCGGTCCAGCAGGAGCGAGAGATCGCGTTCGACAGCAGGAAACCGCGGGAGTTCGCGGAAACGGAGCGCAGCGCGGCGGGCCTCGTAGGCAGCGCAGAGGGGATCGAGCAGCAGCTCGGCGAGAAAGATTTCCTGCCGGAGCTTCAGCCGCGAGGTCAGGCGGCGATCGAGCATTCCGGCCACTCCGATTCCGCCGAAATCATCGCCGGCGGAGCAGAGCAGGCGCGCGCTCTGTTCCGGCGCCAGCCAGTCCGGCGCGCCCGGCTCCCACAGGAATCCGCCGACTCGTTCCCCCAGCGCCTCGAGGTCGCCCTTCAGGTCGGCAAACGAGAAGGCGCGCTCGGGCTCATGTATGGATTTGCGGCGGGCTAGGCCAGTGGCGCCGACCGTGAGCACAGCCCGTTCGACGGGCTGGCCGTTGTGCAGCTCGTAGCTGCGTCCGAATTCGAACAAGCGCAGGTTCCGCTGGCCGTGATTCAGGTTCCATTCCAGCACATCCACCATGCTGACAATTCCGCTGCGGCGCATCTGCGAAGTTTCGGCCGAGAGGGGATTGGCGATGGGCACGGGCTGGCGCTGCGGGGGCGCGAACAGGGCGTCGCGGTCCGGATGGACGAGCGGGCTGGCGATGATTTCGTCGTAGCCGAGTGCGAGCAGGGTGGCGCGCAGCTCGGCGAGGGCTTCGGCGTGGGGACGGAGCTGCGCCGGCTGGCGCGCGGGAGGCATGCGCGCGGGGAAGCGGTCGTAGCCGTAGTGGCGGGCGACCTCTTCGATCAGGTCGATTTCGCGGGTGACGTCGTGGCGCCAGGTGGGACGGACGCATTCCCAGGCGGCCATCAGCGAGCCGGCTCGGCCGCGAGTTTCATCCACCCGGACGGGAGCAAAGCCAAGCGCAGAAAGGATCGCTTCGATTTCGCGGTCCGGCACATCGGCGCCCATGACGCGGAGCAGCTCGCGGCGGGTGAGGAGGAGTTTCTGGCGTTCGGGCGGGCGCGGATAGACGTCCACGACGCCTGCGAGGACTTCTCCACCGGCGAGCTCGTGGATCAGCTCGGCGCAGCGGCGCGAGGCCAGCTCGGCCATCTCCGGGTCCATGCCGCGTTCGAAACGCGTGGAGGCCTCCGTGCGCAGTCCGAGGGCGCGGGCGGTGCGGCGGATCGAGACGGGATCGAACCAGGCGCATTCGAGCAGCACGTTTTTCGTCTCGAGTGCGATTTCGCTGGCCGCCCCGCCCATCACGCCGGCAATGCCCTGCGGGTGTTCGGCGTCGGCGACAACGAGCATTTCCGGCGTGAGCTTGCGCTCAATGCCGTCCAGCGTGGTGATGCGCTCACCGGGCCGGGCGCGGCGGACGACAATGCGGCCCCCGCTCAGGCGGTCCAGGTCGAAGGCGTGCAGCGGATGGCCGAGTTCGAACATGACATAGTTCGTGGCATCCACGATGTTGTTGATGGACGCCTGGCCGAGCGCTTCCAGCCGCTCGCGCAACCAGGCCGGTGAAGGCCCCACCCGAACACCGCGAATCACCCGGGCGGTGAAGCGCGCGCAGAGCTCGGGCGCTTCGATGGTGACGCTGGTGGCGGCCGCGGCCTGTTCCCGCGCTTCGTTCAGTTTCGGCTGGATGCGCTTCAGAGAGGCGCGGAACGCGGTCGCCGCTTCCCGGGCCAGGCCGTAGTGGCCCAGGCAGTCGGGGCGGTTCGTGGTCAGATCCACTTCGAAGCGCGGGCCGGCCGGGGAATCTTCCACAGCATCCACGGTGATGCCGGCGGCGGAGAGCGCAGCGCGGAGTTGCTCCGGCGAAGCCGGCAGCTCCACGAATTCGAGCATCCATGCGTAAAGAGCTTTCATCAGCGGAACTGGCGCAGGAAGCGCACGTCGTTCTGGAAAAACAACTGAATATCGTTGATGCCGTACTTCAGCATGGCCATGCGCTCCACGCCCATGCCGAAGGCGAACCCGGAGAATTTTTTCGCGTCGTACTGCACGAAGCCGTACACGGCCGGGTCCACCATGCCGGCGCCGCAGAGCTCGATCCAGCCGGACTGTTTGCACAGGCGACAGCCGGCACCCTGACAGACGAAACAACTGCCGTAGACATCGGCCGAAGGCTCGGTGAAGGGGAAGTAGCTGGGCTGCAGGCGCGTTTTCACCTTGGGTCCGAAGAATTCTCTGACGAAGTAGTCCATCACGCCGCGGAAGTCGCAGAAGGTGATGTCCGTATCCACGGCCAGACCTTCGACCTGGTAGAAGGCGAAAGCGTGTGTGGCGTCGGGGTTGTCGTGGCGATAGACCTTGCCGGGAACGATGATCCGCACCGGGGGCTGATGCTGTTCCATCCAGCGGATTTGCATCGGCGAGGTGTGCGTGCGCAGCAGCAACTCACCCGGCCGCGGCGTTTGGACGTACAGTGTATCCCACATATCGCGCGCGGGGTGGTCGGCCGGGATGTTCAGGGCTTCGAAGTTGTAGTACGGAGTTTCGATTTCCGGCCCGTCCACGACGGTGAAGCCGATGCGCAGAAAGATTTGCTGGATTTCGTCCAGCACCTGGCCGAGGATGTGCCGCACGCCGAGGTAGCGTTCGAGGCCCGGGAGGGAGAGGTCGGGCTGCTCGGCCGGCTCTGCGGCGCGCGCAAGCGCCGGGGACTGCTGCAGGGTTTGCTCAACGTGCTGCCGCAGGGCATTCAGGAGCTGGCCGATGGCGCGCTTCAGCTCCGGCGGTGCCGGCTGGAGCCAGTTTTCGGTGATCTGCCGGATCCGGCCGGATTTGCGACCCACCCAGGCCACCCGCAGGGCTTCCCAGGCTGCCTCGTCGTGCGCTTCGGCAGCAGCGCGGTCGAATTCCGCACGCAGAGCTGCGAACAGCGCCTCCAGCTGGGCTGGCTCGGCCACGCCCAGTTCGGCAAGTGATTTCCGTGTGTCGGTCACAGTGGTTCGGTCGCCCCAGTACGCCCGCAGGCGCAAAAGATTACACCAAAGCCCGGAAAAACGCGCAGCGGAGCCTGCTTGCCGGGCGGCGCTAGCCGGCCGCAGCCTGTTTGGCCTGGGCAGCCAGCTGGGCGAAGGCTTCGGCATCGCGCACGGCGATGTCTGCCAGTACCTTGCGGTCGAGTTCAATGCCACTCTTCTTCAGCCCGTGGATGAATTGGCTGTAGGAGAGGCCGTTCGTGCGGGCGGCCGCGCCGATGCGTTGAATCCAGAGCCGGCGGAACTGGCGCTTGCGCTGCCGGCGGTCGCGGTAGGCGTAGCGCAGGGCGCGCTCGACCGATTCTTTCGCCGCGCGGTACAGCTTGCTTTTGGTCAGGAAATATCCTTTGGCGCGCTTCAGGTATTTTTTGCGGCGGGCGCGCCGTTTGGTGCCGCGTTTGACTCTGGCCATTTCGGCTCTCCTTGGCTTTGTTGTCGGACGTTCCGGAGACAGACGTGGCAGGAGGCGGGCGCTCCGGCCGCAGTGGCCCGCGATGCCACGGGTTTGTCTCACAGATGCCCGCAAGCGGCAGCTAGCCGCTTCTCAGCCGGCAGGCACCCGTGTGCGCACTGCCTGGCTGCGGCACGCAGCGCCGCGAGTTTCTGCGGCGCGCGTGTGCGGGAACGATGGGCGGTATGCCGCCGCCCGGAAAAAATTCTATGCGTAGGGCAGCATCGCGCGAACGTTGCGCGCGTCCGCGGGATGCACGGCAGCAGCTTTGCGCAGGCGCCGGATGCGCTTGGCCGGTTTGGTACTCAGCAAGTGACGCTTGTGCGAGCGTCGACGCAGCAGCTTACCTCCGGCGGTCACCTTAAAGCGCTTGGCGGCGCCGCGATGCGTCTTGATTTTCAGCTTCGTTTTTGGTTTGCGAGCCATGCCGGGCTCTCCTCGGTGAACGTGCGCTGGCCTATCCGGCGGGCGGCGATTCCTGCGCCGCGCTGCCCGGCTGGGCGCCGGAAGTGCTGCGGCGACTGAGCCCCTTTTTGGGAGCCAGCAGGGCGAACAGAATATTGGCCTCCATACGCGGAGGCATTTCCACCTGCGCCACGTGCTCCAAATCTTTGAGCAGGCGCTGCATTTTTTCTCGGCCCACTTCCGGGTGCGCCATTTCGCGGCCGCGGTGGAAAATCATCACCCGCACTTTCAGGCCGCGGGAGAGGAATTCCTCGATATGGTTTTTGCGCACCTGATAGTCGTGTTCGGCGGTGGAGGGGCGCAGCTTGATTTCTTTGATCTGTCCCGCACGCTGGTGTTTGCGCTGTTCGTGCTCCTTTTTGCTCTGCTGGTAGCGGTAGCGCCCGTAGTCCACGATTTTGCAGACGGGAGGATCGGCGTTGGGCGAAATTTCCACCAGGTCCAGCCCGGCTTCGCGCGCCAGCTTGAGCGCTTCGTGCGGCGGCATGACGCCGAGCTGGTTGCCCTCCTCGTCGATCACGCGGACTTCGCGCGCGCGAATGCGTTCATTCACCCGGATGCGGTCCGGAGCCATCCGGGGACCACGAAAGAAACGCTGCTGGATAGGCCCACCTCCGGAAACAAAAGGGCCGCACAAACGCGGCACCTGCGGGAGCCCCACCCCAACGTGAGGTCCGCCCCCGTCCCGCCCATCGGGCTGGGCACGGGGCGTTCAGTATACCACGGGGTCGGCGCGAAGCGGCAAGCGAAACCGGCAGAGTCAGCGCACGGCCCGAGATTCGACTTCGCGACGGAGGTCGCCGAGAAACTCGGTCAGCGGGCGCGCGCCCAGGTCCCCGCCCGAGCGGTGGCGAACGCTGACGGTGCCGGCCGCCTGCTCGCGAGCGCCCACGACGAGCATATAGGGAATTTTGGCGAGCTGGGCATCGCGGATGCGGGCCTGAAGTTTTTCGTTCCGGTTGTCCAGTTCGGCGCGGAAGCCGGCTGCCTGCAGTTGCCCGGTGACCTGGCGGGCATAGGCTTCGAACTTTTCGCTGAGCGGGAGCACGACGGCCTGCACCGGGGCGAGCCACGCGGGGAAGGCACCGGCATAGTGTTCGATGAGCACGCCGAAGAACCGTTCGACCGAACCCCACAGGGCACGGTGCACCATGACCGGCTGCTGCCGGGTGCCGTCCTCGGCGACGTATTCCAACCCGAAGCGACGGGGCAGGTTGAAATCGAACTGCACGGTGGAAAGCTGCCAGGGCCGGCCGATGGCATCGAACAGCTTGACGTCGATCTTGGGTCCGTAGAAGACGGCTTCGCCGGGCATGGTGCGGAAGGGGATGCGCATCTGTTCCAGGGTGTGACGGAGGGCCTGTTCGGCCCGTTCCCATTCTTCTTCGGTGCCGGCGTATTTTTCCGGGTTCGCGGGATCGCGGGCGGAAAGCTCAACTTCGAACTGGTCGAAGCCGAAGGTGCGCAGCACAGCCTGGGCGAAATCCAGCGCTCCGGCGATTTCCTGTTCCAGTTGCGCGGGCGTGCAGAAGATGTGCGCGTCGTCCTGGGTGAAGCCGCGCACGCGCAGCAGCCCGTGGAGCACGCCGGAGCGCTCGTAGCGGTAGACGGTGCCGAGCTCGGCCAGTCGCAGGGGCAGCTCGCGATAGCTGCGCAGGCGGGACTTGTAGATCAGGATGTGTCCCGGACAGTTCATCGGCTTCAACTGGTAGAGTCCTTTTTCGACCTCCATCGGGCCGAACATGTTCTCGCGGTAGAAGTCGGTGTGGCCGCTGGTCTCCCAGAGTTCGCGGCGCATGGCGTGCGGGGTGAAAACCAGATGGTAGCCGCGGCGCAGATGTTCTTCGCGGGACCAGTCTTCCATGATTTTCCGCACCAGGCCGCCCTTGGGATGCCAGAAAATCAGGCCCGGGCCGGCCGCATCCTGAATGCTGAACAGGTCGAGTTCGGGGCCGAGCCGGCGGTGGTCGCGCCGGCGAGCCTCCTCCAGACGGTGCAGGTAGGCATCGAGCTCCGCCTGAGTGAAGAAACAGGCACCATAGATCCGCTGCATCTGCGGATTGCCTTCCTGGCCCTTCCAGTACGCGCCGGCGACGTTCATCAGTTTGAAGGCCCGGATGCGTCCCATCGAAGGGATGTGCGGGCCGCGGCAGAAGTCGATGAACTTGCCGGTCACGTAGAAGGAGACCATCGGCTCGGAAGCTTTCTCTTCGACCAGCTCGCACTTGAAGGGCTGGCCCTGTTCGCGGTAGAGCCGCAGGGCTTCGTCTTTGGGCAGCAGGCGCCGTTCGTTGGGCAGGTCGCGCTCGGCGAGTTCACGCATTTTGGCTTCGATTCTTTCCAGGTCTTCCTGCGTGAACGGCTCGTTGCGCAGGAATTCGTAGAAAAAGCCGTACTCGATCGGCGGGCCGATGCCGAGCTTGACGTCGGGGAACAGCTCGAGTACAGCGGCAGCCAGCAGGTGCGCCGCCGAGTGGCGGAAGACCTCCAGGGCCTCGGGATCCTTCTCGGTGAGGATCTGCAGACGCACGTCGGCTTCGAGCGGACGGGTCAGGTCGATCAGCTCGGAGTCGCCGTTGCGCTGGATGCGGGCAACGAGCGCCTGCTCGGCGAGCCGCGGCGAAATCTGCCGCGCAATGTCCAGCGGGGTGGTACCGCGAGGCACGTGCCGCTCGGAACCGTCCGGCAGGGTAATTTTTATGGCCGCTTCGGTGTTGGTGGTCATCGGGTGTTGCGTGCTTCTTTCTCGCCCACGATCGGCAGAACTTCCACTCAGAACACCGAAGCTTACCATGCGCCGCCAAGCAGGTGTAGCGCCCCTCTTCGGGCAGAGGAAACGGAACCACTCAAAGCAGGGCGGGGCCGGGGAAGCCGCGGCGGAAGTCAGAAGCGAATCTGGACGTCGGCGCGCTCTTCCGGTGCGGCCTGGAACAGCGGTTTCGGGGTGTAGTGCAGCAGGCGGGCGACGAAGACGTCGGGCAACTGCTGGATGCGGATGTTGTAGGTGTTCACGGCGTCGTTGTACAGCTCGCGGCGGTCAGCGATTTGCGATTCGAGCTGGCTGATGCGGCCCTGCAGGTGGAGAAACGTCTGATTGGCCTTCAGCTCGGGATAGTTTTCGGCCACGGCAAACAGCGTCTTCAGCGCCTGCTGGGACTGCTGGTTGGCTTCGAGCTTGCCTTCGATCGTGGTGGCCCCGAGCCAGCGGGTGCGTGCGTCCACGATTTTCTGCAGCGTTTCCTGCTCGTACTGCATGTAGCCCTTGCAGGTCTCCACCAGCTTGGGCAGCTCGTCGAAGCGTTGCTTGAGCAGAACGTCGATGTTCGACCAGGCCCGGTCGCATTCGTTGCGGATGGCCACCAGCGAGTTGTACACGATGACGAAGTACAGCACCAGGCCGAGGACAACAAAAAGAACGATCGCCAGCAACAGCAGGGTCATCGGCTCCTCCAGCAAAGTACCGCGAACACACAGATGCAAACCGCCTGCTCGTTCAGACGCACCGGGCCGGCCGAGCCCCCGGCCTCCGCCCTCGGCCGGTTGCGGCTGCCGAATGGCCCATTTCCTACGCGAAACTGATTTTCACATCGCCGCGGTCTTCCGGCGCAGCAGCGAACAGTTCGCGCCGCGTGAACCCGAGCAGCCGCGCGACGATGGCGTCTGGAATCTGCGCGATGCGGATGTTGTATTCATTCGTATCGGCGTTGTAGCGCTCGCGTCGCGCAGCGATTGCCGACTCGAGCTCCGAGATGCGTCCCTGGAGCTGCCGGAAATTTTCGTTGGCCTTCAGCTCCGGGTAGTTTTCCGCCACAGCGAACAACTGGCGCAGTGCGGCGGTGAGCAGGCTGTCGGCCTGGGCTTTTTCGGCGACCGAGCCAGCACTCATCACCCGCGAGCGGGCCTCGGTGATGCGCTGCAGCGTTTCCTGCTCGTACTGCATGTAGCCCTTGCAGGTGTCCACCAGCTTGGGCAGCTCGTCGTGGCGCTGGCGGAGCAGGACGTCGATGTTGGCCCAGGCGCGGTCGACGTCGTTGCGCAGGCGCACCAGACGGTTGTAGACGCCGACGAACCACAGCACCAGTCCCGCCAGAATCGCCAGCACCACCAGCAGCAGAATCAGTCCCATGTTGCCTCCCGTGCCGAAGTCCGGGCCCTCCGCGTGCCGCAGGCGATTGCGGCGTGCAATTCGGCCTGCACACCAGATGCCCGACCGGGCAGGCGCGAACCTGCCCCGTCGCTAGAAGCTCAGCCAGCCGAAACGGTGCAGCAGCCAGGCGAGCGCAACGAGCGCCACAACAGCGCCACCGAAAACGCTCAGCCAGGTGTTGCGGCTGAGCTTCGAAAGCACCTCCTTCTCGCTCGCTTCGGCGATGAAATACCACGGATGATGCTGGCCTTTGCAGATGATAATCCGCTCCTGCTCATCCTGCGCGCCAGGAACCTCCGTGGCTGTGCCGAGAACATACACCGGGTCGCCCTGGCAAAGATTTTTTTCCGTGAAACGCATCGGGCCGGTGAAGCGTACGCCGCGCGATTCGCAAAAGTCGCGGAAGCGGCGTTCGATTTCCTGCTCCAGCCGGTTGCGACCGGAGTCGCCGAAGAAAAACCGGACGAGTTTTTCGACGCCGCTCTCGGTGGTGTACTGGATATCGACCGGTAAGTCGAGTTCGGCGCCGGTGGGGTCCACCTTGACGCGGCCGGTGTCGTCTTCCACATAAAACGGGATGCCCAGATTTTCCTTGTGCACCGTGACCCAGCGGGAGCTTTTGCCGCGGCGCTCGTAGCGTTCGATCATGATTTGCGAGCAGTAACAGGGCACTTGGCCGATTCCGCTTGGCACGGTGGTGTTGCCCGCGGCGCGGCCGGCCACTTCCACCAAGCCCATGGCGACCGAGCGACACTTGCTGGTCGGAATGTTTTCCACCAGACGCTTGTTGCGCAGGTGGCGGAAACCGTAGAAGAAGAAAAACAGGCCGAGACCGAAGAAGACCAGCGCGCCGATGACGTCGTCGTTGATTTCAACGCTCATGGAACAAGCGGCCGCTGCGCCGCGGATCGTCCGCGCAGGCTGCCTCCCTCGGCCGCTGCACTTGCCGCAGCAGCATAGCCAGGCGGCCTGCGCAAGTCTAGAACACCACTGCGGATGCGCACAGCCCCGGCCGGGGGACACACAGCCGGGTACAGGTCTGCGTCAGCGTGCGGCGGTGGAAGGCAGCAGGTAGCGAGGATAGTGAACGTATCCGTCCGGAATCCTTTCGCCTTTGTGCCCGAGGATTTCCAGTTTTATCTTTTTCGGTTTGTCGAGCGCGCGGTCCGGTTCCAGTTCCAGCAGGTAGATATTCCGCAGCGTCCAGTAACTCATTCTCGCGGTGCGGGAGAGCTGGTGCGGGTGCGGCCACACCTCGAGGTTTACAACGAAATTCCCCTCTGCATCCCAGGGATCCCAAACGATTCCGCCTGTTTCCTGGGCAAAACTTTCAATTTCCCCGAAGAGTCCTCCCAAAGCGGATTGGCGCCGCAACTCGGTAACACTGATTCCAACAGGCATGGCACCCCAGAACGGGTCACTGGGAAAGAAAGAAGGAGGCGCGCAGAGAACAATGGACACCCGCATTCCGGTGTCGCTGAGACGGCGACTGAGTTTGCGGAAGGGCTTTTTAACTCCAGCAATAATTCCATCAGAGAAAACAACGACGCCATCCCCGGGCTGAATCTGACCGGCGATCGTATTCAGCATCGCTTCGAGGGCAATGCCGAACTCTGTGTTGTCACCGGTGTCTTTTTTTGCGGAGGCCGTTCCGGGCTCGGGAAGACTCTCGAGGGCCTGCCGAAGGATCGTTCTGTCGCTGGTGAACGGGACAACGATGCGGTGCTGATCCGCAAACGCCTGCAGGGAAAGCTGGTCGTCAGGCTGCACCCAGTTGAAAAACTCCTGCACGGCTCGTTTGGCCACCTCCCACGGACTGAACTCACCGACTTTGCGCATACTGCCGCTCCGGTCGAGCAGAAGGACAATCCGGCGCGGTTTCGAATCCTGCACGACTTTCGTGATGCGTGCGCTCAGGCCTTTGACGGTAATCTGCTCGGGCTTCAGGCCCATCAGCAGGCGACCCTCGCGGTCATAGATGCCGAGCGGGAGGATGTACCGCTCGACCGGCTGCTGCGCGCGCAGCGCCAAGCCCGCCAGCACAACGACAACGCAGCCGAAAAGGCTCAGCCGGCAAGCGACTTTCATGGTCGAGCGATCGTATATTCCAGCGTGAAGTGACTGGATTCTATCGTATAGCCAGCCATTGTGCCAGCAGAAAACACAGGTAGAATTCTGTCGTGAAGCAAAAATTCGAAATTATCGAGCATCCGGCGGATGTGGGCTTCCGGGCCTATGGTGCGACGCTCGAGGAGCTGTTTGTCCACGCTGCCGAGGCGCTGCTCGCGCTGGCCTGCGAGCCGGAAGGCATCGAAGAACGCGAGCAACGTACCGTCTATGCCTCGGGTCGCGATCTCGAATCGCTGCTTTTCGCCTGGCTGGCGGAAATTCTGGCCGCAGGCGACGCCGAGAAAATGTTTTTTCGCCGCGCGGAAGTGAAGGAGCTGCAGCCGCCCGACGGCAACCGCGGCGGAGAAGTTCGCGGCGTCGTATACGGAGAGCGGTTCGACCGCAGCCGCCATCATCCGGGCACCTACATCAAGGCGGTCACGTATCATCAATTGCGCGTGGAACGCACGGCCGATGGCTGGCGCGCGACGGTGTACCTGGATGTTTGAAGTGCCGGCGGGCGGCATAGAGCCGGCGCAGAAGCATTTCGTAAGGTTCGTGCTTTTTTGTGTTCCCCGGGATGATTCTCGATTCTGTTCGCTGGAGGCCGAACATGTGGCGAATTTTGATTGGAATTTTTCTGGCCAGTCTGTGCGCGGGCAGCACGGCCGTACAGGGCTCCGATGTCACCACGCCCCGTCCGGTCGGCGCGAAGGCAGATGAGGTGGCGACGCAAAATTCAGCGCACGCCGGCGTGTCGGCCGAGGTGAAAAGCAATCCGGAAAAGGCGCGTCCGAGCACCGCAGAGAGCCTGCCGACCCGGGTGGCCAGCCGACCCGTGGCGACGTATTCGATTGTCGCGCGAGACCCGGAGACCGGAGAGCTGGGCGTGGCGGTGCAGTCGCACTGGTTTTCGGTGGGCTCGATTGTCTCGTGGGCGGAGGCAGGCGTGGGCGCGGTGGCGACGCAGTCGTTCGTCGACCCAAGCTACGGCCCGAAAGGACTGGCGATGATGCGCATGGGGATCCCGGCACCGGCGGCCCTGGCGGCGTTGCTGGCTCAGGATGAAGGGCGCGAAGTTCGCCAGGTCGCGTTCATCGATGCAGAGGGCCGCGTGGGCGTGCACACCGGGTCGAAGTGCATCGCGGCGGCCGGGCATCGCACCGGCGCGAACTACTCCGTGCAGGCCAACCTGATGGACAAGCCCACGGTGTGGGAGGCGATGGCGCGCGCATTTGAAAACACAAAGGGAGACCTGGCCGAACGCATGCTGGCCGCGCTGGAAGCCGCCGAGGCCGAAGGCGGCGACATCCGCGGGAGGCAGTCGGCGGCGATGGTGATTGTCAAAGCGAAATCCACAGGCCGGCCGTGGGCCGACCGGCTGATCGACCTGCGGATCGAGGACCATCCGGACCCGCTCGGGGAGTTGCGGCGACTGGTGCGGGTCAACCGCGCCTACAATCACATGAACGCGGGCGACCTGTGCGCGGAGCGGCGCGACTGGGACTGCGCCAGCCGGGAATACGCCGCGGCGGAAAAGCTGCTGCCGGAAATGGCCGAGGTCACGTTCTGGCACGCGGTCACGCTGGTGACCGGCGGACGCGTGGAGCAGGCGCTGCCGCTGTTCCGCCATGTGTTCGCGCGCGAGCCGAAGTGGGCTGAACTGGTAGGACGGCTGCCCGCTGCTGGGCTGCTGCCCGACGATGCCGCGCTGCTGGCCCGGATACGAGCGCAGGCCAGGCAATAACGCGGCAGGAACAGTTCGCGCCGGTGCACAGTTGGTCGTCGCTGGACTAGAAAGGTCGTGCTGCGGGAAGGAACGCGCGCCAGATGAGCACCGCGCCGAGCACAGCACTCGCCGTTCCCGCCGTCATCTGCAGGGCGGCGAGCCAGGTGTGCCGTCGCGAGGCCCGTGCAAGCGGCACTCCCAGCAACGCACTGAACGCAACCATCCCGAGCAACGCACCCGCACCAAAAACCACCAGGAAAAGCACGCCGAGCAGGCGCGAGGAAATCGAGCTGAGCACGAGCAAAGCCAGGCCAGCCGTGCCGGCCATGCCGTGAGCCATGCCGACAAGCAAGGACTGCAGGTCGCCCCGGCGGAGCCGGTGCGCCAGCGTGCCAACAGCGGCCCAGGCGTGCGCATCGTGAACGTGTTCCGGTTCCTCGCGCGGGTGGTAGTGCAGGTGTGTGTGTTCGAGCAGGCCGTGCCGGTGTTTGTGGAAGTGGAACCGTCCGGTGAGGCCCCGGCGAATCGTGCGCACGCCCAGCCAGACAAGCACCGCCGCGACCACCAGCTCGAGTGTCCATTCGACCGGCGGGGCCAGCCGGAGGTGCAGGGCGATCAGCAGGCTGCCAAACAGAAACACGGTCAACAGATGGCCCAGGCCCCAGAGCGCGCCAAAACGAAGACCCTGGCGCGGGTCGCGGGCAGTGCTGACCAGTGTGCTGACCGCAGCAATGTGGTCGGCGTCGGTCGCATGGCGCAGGCCGAGCGCGAAGCCAAACAGCAATGTCGCCAGTGTGGAACCTTCCATGGCGCAGGAGTATACAGAAAAATCCGGAATCGCGTTGCGGGAAAATGCAGCCGCTTCAGAAATGGGTCAGCGTGCCCGCCATTTTGGTGCGGCGGAGCGACCAGGCAAACACCGCCAGCGAGAGCGGCAGCAGCACCGCAGCAAACAACAGCAGGGCGCGCACCGACGGCCAGACGGAAGCAAAGGAGGCACTGGCGAGCAGTGCGCTGCGCACCGCTTCCAGGGAGTAGCTGATCGGAGTCAGCCGCGCCAGCCATTGCAGTGGTTCAGGCAGCACCGCGACGGGATACATGACCCCGCCGACCAGCGCAGAAATCCCCAGGATGGCCCAGCGGGCGGGATTGCCGCGCTTGAACAGCAGAATGTAGCTGGCCGAGAGAATGCCCAGTCCGGCGAAGGCCAGCACGGAGGCCAGCAGCACGGTAGCGGCCGCAGGCCAGTTGGCTGAGGTCACCGGGAAATCGAATACAAGCACTGCCCAGCCGAGATAGACCAGCGTGCGGAGTGAAGCACTCAGGAAAGGATAGAGGGACGAGCCGGCCAGCAGCAGCGGGACAGGAGTCTGCGTGACGAGCAGGGCTTCCAGGGCGCCGTTTTCGCGGGCTTCGCGCAGGCTGAGCTCCACCGCCACCACGGCGACGGTCAGGTAGTCGAAAAAGACGAAGCCGACAATAGCGAAGGAGAAGTAGTCGTGCCCCTGCGGCAGCGTGCGGGCGAGCGCTTCGGTCTGCACGAATTTGGAAAGATAGTAGAACGAAGCCACGCCCATCAGCGCTTCCAGCATCTCCACCAGAAAAGTGATGCGATAGCTGCGCGTGATCAGCCAGTCGCGGCGGAGAATCGCCATCAGCTTGCGGAGCGGCCGGTACAGGTTCATGGTGCGGGCTCCGGGGACGGCAGCAGGCGGGCCAGGGCCGCTTCGAGCGTATCGGTGGCGGTGCGGCGCAGCAGCTCGGCAGGGGAAGCGCAGGCCAGCAGGCGCCCGGAGTCGAGCAGCAGAATGCGGTCGGCCAGGGCGCGCACTTCCTCCAGCGCGTGCGAGCTGAACAGAACCGTGATGCCCTCACGGTCCATCAATTCCTCGCGGAGCAGGCGGCGGAAGGATGCCGCGGCGAGCGGGTCCAGGCTGCGGGTGGGTTCGTCGAGCAACAGCACCGGTGGCCGATGCAGCAGTGCCCGCGCGAGACTGAGGCGGTGGACCGTACCGGTCGAAAGCGTGCGCACCTGGCGGTCGAGCGCCGGCCCCAGGTGCAGCCATTCGGCCAGCTCGGCGATGCGGGCGCGTGCTTCGGCGTCCCGAAGATTGTTCAGGGTGGCGAAGAAGCGGAGATTTTCCCGGGCAGTGAGCCGGGCATAAAAACCGCCGTCAGTGCCGCTGTGCACGCCGATGCGGCGGCGAACTTCGGCCGGGTGCCGCACAACGTCGAAACCGGCCACGCGCGCCGTACCCCGGGTGGGCAGCAGCAGCGTGGCGAGAATGCGCAGCAGGGTGGACTTGCCCGCTCCGTTCGGGCCCACAAGGGCCATGGCGGTGCCCGGTTCCTGCGTGAAGGAAACCGCCGCCAGCGCGCGGAGCGTGGCGCGGGCGAGCGGTTGCAGCATGGCGCGCCAGCCCGTTTGCGCCGGCGGGAAATACTTGAACAGGTTTTCGACAATCAGAACCGGAGCCACAAGTTGCCCGACACAGCAATGCTTCGCTGCGTAATGATGTTTTGCGTGCACGGTTGTTATACACGAGAAGAAAGCGAACAATCCAGTTGCGGCTCGGGTAGGCTCTTCCTAGAATGAATGGCGGTCATCCAGCAGGAAAGCGATCCTGGAGGCTGTGCGGCCGAGTTCCGGCCAACGACGCAGGCGCAGCGCGGGGATTCACCACTACAAGCAGGGGGCGATTCGCAGTAGTGGAGCGCAGAATTTCACCACACACGATCGTTCGTGCGGTCAACGAGCAGGTTTTCTGCGAGCTGGCCGGTGAAGCAACCATCCTGAACCTGAAAAACGGCGTCTATTACGGGCTCGACCGGGTCGGCAGCCGCATCTGGAGCCTGCTGCAGCAGGCACGCCGGGTACAGGAGATTCGCGACACGCTGCTGGAAGAATACGAAGTCACGGCCGAGCGGTGCGAACGGGATCTGCTGGTGCTGCTCGAGCAACTCTCCGCTGAGGGTCTGATCGAGATCCAAGATGGGTCGGCTGCGTAGATACCTGGGGCTGCCGGCCGCGGAGCGGCGGCTGTTCCATCGCGCCCTGGCGGCCGTGGTGCGGGTCCGCGTGCGCCTATGGTTGCTGCCGTTCGCGGTGATTCGCAGGCAGATCGATCACGAGTCGGCGCCCCGTTCTGCACCTCGGCAGCTCTGGACGCCGGAGCAAATCGCCCGGGCCGTGCGCCGGGCCGGCCGGTGTGTGCCCCGGGCAAGCTGTCTGGTGCTGGCGCTGGCGGCACGCGAATTGTGTGCTGAGGCAGGCCACCCGACGCGAGTGCACGTGGGCGTGCGCCCGGGCGGGAAGTTCGCTGCACACGCCTGGCTGGAATGCGCGGGTCGCGTACTGCTGGGTGGCGAGGATGCCGACGACTATGCGCCGCTGCTGACGCTGGGAGAACGACAGACATGAGCGGGTTGGCGGGCATCTGGAATCTGGATGGGCGTCCGGTGGAGCGCCGGCTGCTGGCAGAGATGAACGCACGGCTGGCACACCGGGGCGGCGATGGCGAAGGTCTGTGGGTGAAAGGTGCCACGGGTCTGGCCTGCCAGTTGCGTCGCGTGACGCCCGAATCGCTGCAGGAGCGGCAGCCGCTGGTGGATGCGGCCGGGCGCGTGCTGGTGTTCGACGGGCGGCTCGACTGCCGCGAGGAGCTGCTTGCGGCGCTGCCCGCAGGTGCTCCGGTCGCCGCCGACGCTCCGGACCCGGAGCTGCTGCTGGCCGCCTATGACGCGCTGGGCGAGCGGCTGTGGGAGCGGCTGGACGGCGATTTCGCGCTGGCCCTGTATGACGCCGGCCGACGCGAGCTGCTGCTGGTGCGCGACCGGTTGGGCGTGCGTCCGCTGTACTACTACCAGGCCGGCGCGGTGTTCCTGTTCGCTTCGGAAATCAAACCGCTCCTGGCGCATCCGGAAGTGCGCACGCGGCCCAATGATCTCGACCTGGCCGATTTTCTGCTGGCCGATAGTCCCCTGCACCACAACGGCGTGACGTTTTTCAGCGACATCCGGCATGTGCCGCCTTCGCATCTGCTCCGCATCACGCCGCAGCAGACCGCGCTGCGCCGTTACTGGGATTTCCCCGTCGAGCGCCGGCTTCGCTTCCGGCAGCGGAGCGAATATGCCGAAGCGCTGCGGCACTACCTGGAGCGAGCGGTGCGGCGGCGACTGCGCAGCGCGTATCCGGTGGCTGTTTCGGTAAGCGGGGGTCTGGATTCTTCTTCCGTGTTCTGCCTGGCCGAGCGGCTGCGCGCTGCCGGAGCGGTGCCCCAGGTGCCGTTGTGTGGATTCACGTTCGCTACGCCGTCGGGCACGATTGCCGACGAGATGATGTATGTCGAGGCCATCGAGCGTGAATACGGCGCACGCATCGAACGCGTGCCCGTATGCCGCGGCATGCTGGACGGGGACGCAGAGGCGATGGAGGCGGTGCGCGAGCTGGTGACGGTCACCGAGATGCCCTTCCTCGACGAACAACTGGCGACCTCGCGGCGACTCTACGCGGCCATCCGGGCGACGGGCGCCCGTACCCTGCTGACCGGGCACTGGGGCGACCAGGTGCTGTTCGCCCAGGCCTACCTGGTGGAGCTCGTCCGGCGGCTGCGCTGGCTGACCGTGTACGCACACCTGCGCGAGTACACGCGCTGGCTCACCGATACCGACCCGCGCGCGCTGTGGCAGCGCTTTCTGATGGACCTGGTGAAATATCACACGCCCGCTCGTGCGCTGCCGCTGCTGCGGCTGCTCCGCCGGAAGTTGCTGGGACGGACGCGCGATTGCGCCTGGTATGCGGACTGGTTCCGCGAGCTGGCCACCCGCGGCGTGTACCGGAATCCGTATGACGGCAAGCGGTTCGCATCGCTGCATGCGCGCTCGTTGTACGAGGATGCACGCGCGCGCTACTACGTGCTCAGCCTGGAGTGGAACGACAAGGTCGGCGCCGCCGAGGGTTTCCAGATGGCGTTCCCGTTTCTCGATCCCGAGCTGCTCAGTTTCCTGATGGCGATTCCCGGTGAAGTGCTGACGGCCGACGGTGTCCCGAAAGCCCTGCTGCGCGAAGCCATGCGCGGCATCCTGCCGGAAGAGATTCGCGGGCGCACCTGGAAAGCGGATTTCACGGCGTTCATCCGGGAGGGCATGCAGCAGGACCTGCCGGCTCTGCTCCGGCACCTGCGGGCGGATCGGCGGCTGCGTTTGTCCGATTATGTGGACGAAGCGCGGCTGGAGGCGATGCTGGCGGCACTGGAAGCTAACGGACTGCGACAGGGCGATCCCGAAGGCGCTCAGCTCTGCAACCTGATCGGGCTTTCGATCTGGCTGCGCCAGTTCTTTGGTGGGGACAGCGTCGCACGGACTGAAACGGCGCCATGTGAACCCGCAGCCCAGTGCGCTTGATTCCAATACATGTGTTTCGGGAGGTAGGAAACCGACTTGCGCCGAATCGAGGCGAATGCATGCACAAAGAAAACCTATCTGCGGCCGCGGCTCATCGTCTATGGCGACCTGTTCCGCCTGACGCAGGTCAAGGGCGGAGCGATGGGCGATGGCGGCGGCGGTGCCAAACCCCGTACCCGGTTAGCAGGCCCTCGCACTTGATCGTTGCAGGCAAGCAGGTAACCAAGGAGGACAGCGGCCAGCGCGCTGCGCAGTCGAGGCCCAGGGAACGCGTGATAGTGAATCTGCGATGAACCGCGGAAGGCTGTCCCTGCTCGGCCTCCGAAAGTGGAGCATGCGACGCTGAAGCCACTGCGAAAGTCCGGGAATCAGTGCCTCGCTGGCCGGGAAAGCGGACGTATTGAATGATATTGTTAATTGCTGTAGCAGAACAAAAAATTATCTTGCAGCCACTGCAACCTCACGTTATTCTAATCCCGCTTTGATGGTCGGCCACCAGTGGTGCTGGCTGACGAGAGGAACGCTTCAGGTTAAAAACCAGCCATTCAGAGCGGTGGGGAGATAGGGCCGTGAAAGAAGCAAAACCAGTTCCCAAGAAACCCTGGTCGGTTCCCCGTTTGACGGTTCATGGCGACCTGCTCCGCCTGACGCAGGTCAAAGGTGGAGCTTCGGGAGATGGCGGGGGCGCGAAACCAAATACCAAGTCGGCTGGTTTCCCCACTTAACATCAAAAGAATCCGCACGGAATTGCCCGGCCGCTCTCGGAGTATGTTTCCCCGGCGGTGTATCTGAGAACGGCTCGCACCGAAGTATAATCCACCTGCATGCCAATCCACCGGCTGTACGGGCTTGCTGTGCGTTGCCAGTGGCCTTTGCCATGGCCCGACGCGGAGGTAGAACCATTTGCCAGCGTGGAGGTCGGCGAAGGCGCGCCGGAAATTTTTCATGAGGGCGCCGAGCGAGCGCGGAACGGCCCCCGGCCGGATGACTGGTTTCACTGCGTGCGCCTGAGCGGTGGCGGCACCTATCTGCGGTGGGCCGGGCTGTTCGAGTTTGTGGTTTCGCCCGACGGGCACCGCATTTTTGGCCGGCCGCTGGCCGAGGCAACCGCCGAATCGTTTCACACCTACCTGTTCGGCCAGGTGCTTTCCTTTGCGCTGCTGCGACAGGGGTGCGAACCGCTCCACGCCACCGCCGTGGTCATCAGCGGCGAGGCGGTGGCTTTCCTGGCCGACCCGGGCGGCGGGAAGTCCACGCTGGCCGCCACGTTTTTGCAAGCCGGGTTCCCGCTGCTGACGGACGACCTGCTGGTGGTCCGCCGACAGGGAGAAAGATTTTTCGCCTATCCGGGCCCGGCGCGGCTGAAGCTGTTTCCGGAAATTGCGCGTGCGGTATTGGGCCCTGTGGCCGATGGCGTGCCGTTGAACAGCGGCACACCGAAGCGCATCCTGCCGCTGGGCGAAGACCAGTGGCACCGCCGTCCGGCGCCGCTGCGCGTGCTCTATGTGCTGGACGCGGCGGAAGGCGCAAGCAGTTCGCAGCGCATTCGCATCCAGAAGCTTTCGCCTTCGCGCGGGCTGGTGGAGCTGCTCCGCGGGACCTTCAATGCGGTGATCACCGAGCCGGAGCGACTGAAGCAGCAGTTCCTGCAGACCGCGGAGCTGGCCCGGGCCATCGCGGTCAAGCGGCTCTGCTACCCGCGCGAGTTGCAGCAACTGGCTGCGGTGCGCGAGGCGGTACTGGCTGACCTGGCCCGATGACGACCCTTTCCAAATCTACTGCCAGCAACGCAGCCGCACTCCGCCCGGAGCAGGCCGCGCTGTTGCTGCTGGCGCGAACGGAACTGGACACCACCCAGCAGGCGCAACTGCGCTCCCTGCTCGGCCAGGTGGACTGGGATAGTTTGATTCTTCTGGCCGAACGACACGGGCTGCTGCCATTGCTGAACGAGCATCTGGCCCGCATCGAGCCAGGCGCGCTGCCGCCACACTGGCAGCCGTTTGTGGCGCGCTACGTGGAAGCGGCTGCGGTCAACGGGTTGGAGCTCACCGCGGAGCTGGTGCGCGTGGTCCGCGCCCTGGCCGAGCAGGGCATCACCGCCGTGCCGTACAAGGGCCCGGTGGTGGCCAAACAGCTCTTCGGCAATCTGGCGCTGCGCATGTTCGGCGACCTGGACCTTCTGGTGCGGGAGCGCGACATAGTCGCAGCGGCTGCCGTGCTGGAGCGATGCGGCTACGCCGCAACGTTCGGCTTCGATACAACCAGGCCCTGGCGCCACGGCGCACCGGGCCAGTATGCATTCCGGCACCGTGAGCAGCACCGCCTGGTGGAACTCCACACCGAAGCGACCCTGCGCTATTTCCCCGTGCGCGCTGATTTCGATGAATTCTGGCTCCGGCTGCAGCCCCTGCCGATGGGCGACGCAAGCCTCTCCACGCTGGCTGCGGAAGACCTGCTGCTGTTTCTGTGCGTGCATGGCGCGAAGGATTTCTGGGAGCGGCTGGCGTGGATTGCCGATGTGGCGCAGCTGGTGCGGAAGCATCCGGATTTGGACTGGGCAGCGGCGCTGGAGCGCGCGGAACGCTACGGCGCCGGACGAATCGTGCGGCTGGGGCTGACGCTGGCGCAGGATTTGCTGGATGCGCCGCTGCCGGAAAGCATCGCCGCGCAGGTGCGCGCGGATGCGGTTGCCGTTTCGCTGGCGCGGCAGATTGCCCGGGAGTTGTTCGCCGAAGCGAGCAGCTTCGAAGGGCTCATGCGACGGTTCTGGTTTCGCCTGCGACTGCACGGCCAGGTGGGCGGAGGGCTGCGCTATGCGTCGCGGATGGTGCTCCTGCCCACGGAGGAAGACTGGGAGGCGGTGCGACTGCCGCAGGCATTGCACGGGCTGTATTACCTGGTGCGGCCGGCGCGGCTGGCGTGGCGGTATGGCATGGGGCTGCTGGGTCGCGCGAAGGTACCGGACCTGGGCAACTACGTGCCGACGCCGGAAGAAGTGGTCGTGCGGATGCTGGAGCTGGCCGAGGTGAAGCCAGAAGACGTGGTCTACGACCTGGGCTGCGGCGATGGCCGCTGCGTGGTGCTGGCGGCGAAGCGATTCGGCGCGCGCGGCGTGGGCGTGGAGATCGACCCGCGGCGCATTGCGGAAGCGCGTGCACGCGTCCGGCGCGAGGGCGTGGCCGACCGGGTGCGCATCCTGCAGCAGGATGCGCGCCGCGTGTCCCTGCGCGAGGCCACTGTGGTGCTGTTGACCCTGACCGGCATGGCCCACCTGAAGCTGCGGGAGAAGTTGCGCCGGGAGCTCCCTGCCGGAGCACGCATCGTGGCCCGGCGGAATCACCTGGGCGCCTGGGCACCGGCGCATTCGGAAGAGTTTGTGGACCATGGGGGCGCGGTGAACGTGCTCTACCTGTGGCGGTTGTGAACCCGGACCGCGGCGGGCGCGGTTTTTTGTTGCGCGGCGGCCCGGGATGCCGGCAGACTTTCGACCCATGGAGTATGCGCTGACCTCCCCTTCCCGGCGTATTCTGTTTCTCGGCGCCGTACTGCTGGTGGCGCTCGTGTTGGTGGGCGCTGGCGGCAGGGTGTATCTGGCCGCCCGGGCTGCGGCATCCGAGTCTCCGGAGGCACTGGCGCGGGCGCTGCGGCTGGAACCCGGCAACGCCGCGTACTGGCACCGCGCCGGATTGTTCTATCAGTTCGATTTCACCCGGGCCGACATCGAAACCGCCATCGCGCATCTGCGGCGGGCCGCGGAGCTGAATCCGCACGAGGCAAACTACTGGCTCGATCTGGCCGCGGCACACGAAGCCGCAGGACGCATCGAACCGGCTCGCGAAGCTTTTCTGCGAGCCCGGCAGGCGTACCCGATCTCGGCGGAGGTCGGCTGGAAATACGGCAACTTTCTGCTGCGGCAGGGAGAGCTGGAAGCGGCGCTGGCCGAAATCCGTCGGGCGGTGGACACCGACCCGCGACTGGCCCGACTGGCTGTGGCGCTGTGCTGGCGCGCGACGGGCGACGCCGAGCGCGTGCTCGGCGAAGCGCTGCCGCAACGACGGGAAGCTTATCTGGCGGCACTGAGTTTCCTGCTGAGTGAGCGGCAGGCGGAGGCCGCCTTGGCCGCCTGGACGCGACTGGTGGTCCTGGGTCCGCCGGTGCCGTTGCGCGAGGTGCTGCCGCTGGTCGATGTGCTGATGCGCGGCGGTGGAGTGGACCGCGCGCGGCAGGTTTGGCTCGAAGCGTTGCGGATGGCAGGTGAGGACCCTGAAGGCAAGGCCGCGACTACGCTGGTGTGGAACGGCGGATTCGAACGGGATTTGGTGAATGGCGGATTCGGCTGGCGCACCCAGCCCGTGTCGGGAGCGGAAGTGGAACTGGACAGCCAAGTATACCGTTCCGCGCCGCGTGCGCTGCGGATTCGCTTCGATGGGCGCACGAATGTGGCGTTTCAGCACGTCTTCCAGTACGTGGCAGTGGAACCGGGCCGCCGCTACCGCTTCGAGGGGTATCTGCGCACGGAGGGAGTGAGCACAGACAGCGGCATCCGATTCTGGATTGCGGATGCGGAGGATCCGCGGCGGCTGGATCTGGTGACGCCGACGACCGGCGTGGTGGGCACGCAGCCGTGGTCGCTGGAAGAGGCGGAGTTCACCGCCGGGCCGCAAACGCGGCTGGTGCGGATTGCTCTGCGGCGCGACCCGAGCCGAAAGCTGGACAACAAGCTGCGCGGAACGGTTTGGGTGGACGATGTTTCGTTGACGGCGGTCGAGGGGGCCAGTCCGGAGGCCAGGCGATGAAGGCCATCCGCATCGGGCTGTGTCTGGTGGTGACGTTTGCCGTGGCCGCGCACGGTGCCGTCGAGCCGTGGTCGGAATTCGGGGTGCAGGCGGCCGCGGCGGCGCTGCTGCTGCTCTGGGCCGGGCTGAGCCTTCGCCGGGGCACAGCGGAGCTGCGATGGAGTCCTTTGTTTGTGCCGCTGCTGGCGCTGGGCGCGATTGCGCTCGTGCAGTATTTCAGCGGTGCGTCGGCCTATCCCTATCTGACGAAGATTGCGCTGCTGAAGTGGTGCGCCTATCTGGTGTTCTTCTTCCTGGCGGTGCAGGCCGTGCGCACGGTCGAAGAAGCGCGGGGGATGGTCTGGTATCTGCTGGTGCTGGGGTTTGCCGTGGCGCTGTTCGGGATTGTGCAGCACTTGACGTTCAACGGAAAGCTGTACTGGTTCCGGGAACTGCGCTACGGAGGCATCGTGTTCGGCCCCTACGTGAACCGGAACCACTTCTCGGGACTGATGGAGCTGTTGCTGCCGCTGGGAATGGCGATCCTGTTCGTGCGGGGAGTGCGACGGGACCAGTTGCCGCTGGTCGGGCTGTTCACGCTGGTGCCAGTGGGAGCGCTGTTTCTGGCGGCGTCGCGCGGCGGAATCGTCAGTTTCGTGACGGAGACGATGTTGCTGGCCGGACTCGTCTTCGCGTTGCCCGGAGGCCGCAGGCGGATGGCCATGGTGCTGGGGTTCGTGCTGCTGGCCAGCGGGCTGCTCGTGTGGCTCGAGGCGGACGCCTTTCTGCAGCGGTTCACCGAGCTGGCCGAGGAGATCACGCACGACCGGCGCCTGAGCATGGCCCGGGATGCGTGGCGAATTTTCCGCGAACACACCTGGCTGGGGACCGGACTGGGCACGTTCGGCACGGTGCATCCGCGGTACGAGAGTTTCTATGATGGCAAATTGGCCGTGCACGCTCACAACGACTACCTGGAGTTGCTGGCGGAGATGGGCATTTTCGGTGGCCTCGCGCTGCTGGGATTTCTGCTGCTGCTGTTCCGGCTGGCGCTGGGGCGAGTGGCGCGGGAGCGGCTGGCGTTTGCGCTGGCAGTGCGGCTGGGCGCACTGAGCGGCTGTGCGGGACTGCTGGTGCACAGCCTGGTGGACTTCAATCTGCAGTTGCCTTCGCATGCGATGCTGTTTCTGCTGCTGGCGGCGATGGCCACCTCCGACGGGCCGGCTTCGGCAGGCGAGCTTTGGAGTAACTTCCGCTGAACACCCGCTTTTCTTCGCTTGACGCGACTGCGAAGCCTGTATAATGAAGCGCGAGGCAGGTGGGAGGGTAGAGTTTCGCACCCCGCCCTGAATGGCTTGGGTACTTCTCTTGGGTAAGTGGATGCACAGCAAGAGCCTCCGGGTGCTCCTGGCACTCTGTCTGCTCGGGACGGGTGTGCCGGTCGCCGTCTCCCAGCAGAAACTGGAGACGCCCCAGCAGACCAATCAGCGAATCCATGAGCTGGCCGGTGCGTTTCAGACGCGCGGCGGCGACTATCAGATCGGCAGCGGCGACCTGCTGCGGATCGAAGTGTTCGATGTGCCCGATCTTTCCCGTGAAGTTCGCGTGAGCGAATCGGGATACATTTCGCTGCCGCTGCTGCCGGTGCGGGTGCGGGCCGGCGGGCTGACCGCATTTCAGTTGGAAGAAAAACTGGCCGAGCTGCTGCAGGTGAACGGCCTGGTGCGGAATCCGCAGGTCACCGTGTTCGTCAAGGAGCAGCGCAGCCAGCCGATCACCGTGATCGGTGCGGTGCGCAATCCGCTGGTCTACCAGGCCATCCGGCAGACCACGCTGCTCGAAGTGCTTTCTCAGGCCGGCGGCATCGCCGACGATGCCGGCAGCGTGGTGATCGTGACCCGTCCGGCGGCGTCCGAGGACGGTGCGGACCCCCAGGCGCAGACGATCGTCATCAAGCTGCGCGACCTGCTCGAATCGGGCGATCCCCGCTACAACATCCCGCTGCAGGGTGGAGACGTGGTCAGCGTGCCGCGGGCGGGAATTGTGTACGTGGTGGGCGCGGTCGAGCAGCCCGGCGGGTTCGTGCTGCAAAGCGACAGCGAGGAAATGACGGTGCTGAAAGCGGTGGCGCTGGCTCGCGGATTGCTGAGCACGGCTCGCCCGGACGATGCAGTGGTGCTCCGCAAGGACCCCGAGAGCGGGCAGAAGCGGGAAATTGAAGTGAACCTGAAGAAAGTGATGGCGCGCCAGGCCGAAGATATTCGGCTGTACCCGAACGACATTCTGTTCGTGCCGGACAGCACCGGCAAGAAAGCCTTGCGACGGCTGGGTGAGGTAGGGTTGGCGATTACCTCCGGCCTGGTGATTCTGCGGGCCGGGCGGTAGCGGGAACGGCCCGAGCGGTGGGGAAGAAAGAGCGACCATGAATTCGAACGGAAAACTCGTGCCTCGCGAACCCCTGGAACGGGCAGGCACACTGGCGCCGGCGGAGACAACCGGCGGGACCCCGTTTGTGCACCCGGGCTGGGATGCCGAGCGGCGGCAGATTCACCTGCTGGACTACCTGGTCATCCTGCGCAAGCACATGTGGCTGAGCCTGGCGTTTCTGCTGGCGGTGGTGACCGTGGTGACGATCGCCACGTTCAAGATGCAGCCCGTGTACGTGGCGGTGGCCCGGGTCGCGGTCGACCGCGAGGATCCCAATCTGCTGCCGTTCCAGAACTCGATGTACTACGAGATGTACTGGGACGTCGAAAACTACATCGAGACGCAGGCGAAGATCCTGCAGAGCGAGACGCTGGCCCTGCAGACCATCGAATCGCTGCAGCTCTACAAACACCCGGAATTTGCCGGGGACGAAGCGGCGGCGCCGGCGGTGACGGTTCCCACGACCACCGGCGAGCCGCAGCCGCGACCGCCGATTCTGGGAGCGTTTCTGGCGCGGCTGGAGATCAAGCGGGTGCCGAACAGCCGCCTGCTCGAGGTGCAGTTCGAATCCACCGATCCGCAACTGGCCGCGCGCGTGGTGAATACCCACCTGCACAACTACGTCGAACACAACTTCCGCGCGCGCTACGAGTCCACCACGAAAGCTTCCGACTGGCTGGCCGCACAGCTCGACGAGTTGAAAATCCGCGTCGAAAAAGCCGAGGATGCCCGGCTGGCCTACGAACGCGAGAACCGCATCTGGACGATTGACGAAAAGCAGAACATCACCACGCAAAAGCTGGCGGATCTGAACACGGAGCTGACCCAGGCCCAGGCCGACCGCATGCGCAAGGAAGCCAGCTACCGGCTCGCGCGCGAGGGCAATGTGGACGGTTTGCCGGAAGTGCGCGAGAGCCAGGTGCTGCAGGAGCTGGTGGCCCGCCGCACGGAACTGCTGGTGCAGTACCGCGAGGCTGAGGCGCAGTTCGGACCCAACTACCCGAAGGTGCAGCGGTTGAAAGTGCAACTGGACGAGCTGGACAGCACGATTGCGCGCGAAAAGAAAAACATCGTCGACCGGATCGAGTCCGAATACCGCGCCGCGCGGCAGCGGGAGCTGCTGCTCAGCCAGGCGCTCGAACAGCAGAAGGCCGAGGCAAACGCCCTGGCTGAAAAGCTGGTGCAGTACAACATCCTGAAGCGCGAGGCCGAGGCCAACAAGGAACTCTACGACGGCCTGCTGCAGAAGCTGAAAGAAGCCGGAATTTCCGCCGGACTGCGCTCCAGCAACATCCGCATTGTCGACCCGGCGCTGGTGCCGCCGGCGCCGGCGCGGCCGCAAAAAGCGCGCAACGTCCTGCTGGCCCTGCTCGTGGGACTGGTGGGCGGTGTCGGGTTGGCGTTTTTGCGCGAGTATCTGGACAACACGGTGAAGACCCCGGACGACATCGAGCATCTGGCGCGGCTGCCTTCGCTGGCGGTGGTGCCCGCGTTCAGCCTGGTGAACGGCCGCGCACGCGGGGTGCGGATGCTGAAAAGCGCCGAACAGGAACCCTCGCGTGCCTCGGTGGCGCTGGTTTCGCACGAGCGGCCGCAGTCCCAGATTTCTGAGGCGTTCCGGGCGCTGCGGACCTCGCTGCTGCTTTCACAGGCCGAACATCCGCCGCAGGTCATCCTGGTGACCAGCGCGCTGCCGCGCGAGGGAAAGACCACCGCGGCGGTGAACCTGGCGGTGACCTTTGCCCACCTGGGCGACCGCACCGTGCTGGTGGATGGTGACCTGCGCAAGCCCGGCATCGGCAAACTGCTCAGCTTGAGCGACGGGAGCCGGCATGCGGGCTTGAGCACCTACCTGGCCGGGGTTTCCTCGCTGGACCTGGTGACGATTCCGCACCCGGTGATTCCGAATCTGGCAGCGATTCCTTCCGGGCCGATCCCGCCGAACCCGGCCGACCTGCTGTCGTCGAAGCGGCTGCAGGATGCGGTGAATCAACTTCGCGAGCAGTTCCGGTTCATCATCATCGACTCGCCGCCGGTGATGGCGGCGACGGATGCGATTGTGCTGTCCGTCATCGCCGACGGGGTGCTGCTCGTCGTGCGCAGCGGGCAGACGTCGAAGGCGGCGTTTCTGCGGGCGCGGGATCAACTGCGGGCGGTGCGCAGCCCGCTGCTGGGCGTGGTGCTGAACGCCGTGGACACCAGCTCGCCCGATTACTACTACTCGTATCGCTATTATCCCTACTACCAGTACTACGGCTCGGAGGGGCCGGAGTCGCGGCCTTCGGCAGACCGCTGAAGCAGGACACCGGCCGGGGAGGCAGCAGTGCGGTTTCTGATCACCGGCGGCGCGGGGTTCATCGGTTCGCATCTGGCCGAACTGCTGCTCGAACGGGGCCACTCGGTGCTTCTGCTGGACGACCTTTCCACCGGCAGCATCGAAAACATCCGGCACCTGAAAGCCAACGGCCGGCTGCAGTACTTCCTGGACAGCATCGCGAACCGGCAACTGCTGGCAGAGCTGGTGGACGAGTCCGATGTGATCCTCCACCTGGCAGCCGCGGTGGGAGTGCGGCTGATCGTCGAAAGCCCGGTGCGCACGATCGAAACGAACATCGAAGGCACGCAGCGGGTCCTCGACGCCGCCTGCAAGAAGAAGAAGCTGGTGTTCCTCGCTTCCACCTCGGAAGTGTACGGAAAAAGCAACCAGGTGCCCTACCGCGAAGACGACGACCTGGTGCTGGGCCCCACGTCGAAGAGCCGGTGGAGCTATGCGGCGTCGAAGGCCGTGGACGAATTTCTGGGGCTGGCTTACTGGCGCGAGAAGAAAGTGCCGGTCGTGATCGGCCGCTTCTTCAACACGGTGGGGCCGCGGCAGACCGGTCGTTACGGAATGGTGTTGCCGAACTTCGTGCGTCAGGCGCTGGACGGCGAGCCGATCACCGTGTTCGGCACGGGGAAACAGTCGCGGTGCTTCTGCGACGTGCGCGATGCGGTGGAGGCGGTGTACCGGCTGGTGAGCACCGACGCAGCGATCGGCGAGGTGGTGAACATCGGCAACGATCGGGAAATCACCATCGAGCAGCTGGCGCATCTGGTCAAGCAGCGCACCGGCAGCACCTCCCCGATTCAGTACGTGCCCTACGAGCAGGCCTACGAGCCGGGCTTTGAAGACATGATGCGGCGCGTGCCGGCTCTGGAGAAACTCGAGCGGCTGACTGGCTTCCGCCCGCAGGTGCCGCTGGAAACGATTGTGGATCGGGTGGTGCAATACATGCTGGAAAAGCGCCAGGCGGTCGCCCTGACTCCCGAGTTCGGCCGCGCCACCGGATAGATGCACGCGCCGGTGCGCCTTCTGTTGCCGAATTGTTCATCACTACCCCGCAGAGGTTCCGCTCGAGCTTTTCTGCATGATAAGGTGCGTTATCTGGACAGCCGCCGAGCGTTACGGCCCGCGCGGCGTGACCGTGAGAAAACAGAGTGCTCTCCGCAGTCCCCGGCGATGTGACGATGACGAAAGAACTACGAATCGGATTGCTCGGGTACGGCTACTGGGGACCGAACTATGCCCGGGTGCTGAGCGAATTGGCTGAGGTGGAGCTGGCCGGTATCTGCGAAGCCGCCCCGGAGCGACTCCGGCGCGCCGCGCAGCGATATCCGCACGTGGCGCTCTGTCGGACAGTGGAGGAGCTTCTGCAGCTGCCGCGGCTGGACGCGGTGGTGATTTCCACCTCGGCGGCGACCCATTTTCCGCTCGCGCAGGCGGTGCTCGCCAGCGGCCGGCACGTGCTGGTGGAAAAACCGCTGGCGCTCCGCATCGAGGACTGTGAGCGATTGATCGAGCTGGCCGCACGGCAGCAGAAAATTCTGATGGTGGCACACACCTTTGTCTACAACGCGGGAATCCAGCGAATGAAGCATGAGATGCGTCGCGAAGAGTTCGGCCGGATTTATTATCTGCATGCGACGCGCACCAACCTGGGACCGATCCGGATGGATGTGAACGCGATCTGGGACCTGGCGCCGCATGATATTTCGATTTTCAACTACCTGCTCGACGAGCAGCCGCAATGGGTCAGTGCGGTTGGCACCTGCGTGCTAGAAAATCCACGCGAGGACGTGGGCTTTTTGACCCTGGGATACCGGAACGGCGTGATCGGCAACATCCACGTGAGCTGGGCCGACCCGAATAAAGTCCGCGAGGTGGTGGCCGTGGGCAGCCAGCGGCGGGTGGTGTTCAACGACCTGAACGATCTGGAGCGGGTGCGCGTCTACGAAAAGGGTGTTTCCGTGGGCGACCGAACAGCGGAGTCCTACGGCGAGTTCAAGCTGCTGGTGCGTGACGGCGATATCATCAGTCCGCATATTGACCCGAGCGAGCCGCTCAAGAACCAGTGCATGGAATTCCTGGAATCCATCCAGCAACAGCGCCGGCCGTTGACCGACGGGGAATTTGGCGCCCAGGTGGTACGAGTGTTGCTGGCGGCCGATGCTTCCCTGCGCGCCGGTGGCCAGCGCCAGGAGATTCGATGAAACCTCCCTGTGTGCCGGTTGAGTGTGGTCCGGGATGTGAAATTGACGAGGGCGTGCTGCTGGGCTATCGCCCGGGCCGCGCGATCGAATTGCGTCCCACGCGGATCGGGGCGGGCGCACGGATCCGCTCCGGCAGTGTGATCTACGCTGCGGTGGAAATCGGCGATGGGTTTGAAACGGGGCACGGAGTGATCATCCGCGAGGAGAACCGGATAGGGCGGGACTGTGCGGTGTGGAATCATTCGACAATTGATTATGGATGCGTACTCGGTGACCGCGTGCGCATCCACTGCCACTGTTACGTCGCACAGTACACCACGATCGAAGACGATGTGTTTCTGGCGCCGGGTGTGCAGATTGCCAACGATCCCCACCCGCTCTGCACGAAATGCATGCAGGGCCCGACCCTGCGGCGCGGGGCGCGCATCGGAGTGAACGCAACGATTCTGCCGCATCTGGTCATCGGCGAAAACGCGCTGGTCGGCGCCGGCAGCGTGGTGACCCGAGACGTCCCCGCCGGCGCTGTCGTAGTGGGCAATCCGGCCCGCGTGATCGGGAGCGTGGACGAGCTGGAGTGTCCGTTCGAGCTGGTACAGCCCTACGTGAACGGTCTGGATGTGCGGCGGCGTCCGGAGTGGAAGACTGTTCCGCCGCTGCCCCGTCCCATCCGGAAACCGGAACACCGCTAAGGACGCGATGAAAATCCTGGCCTGCGCGTTTGCCTACAACGAAGGAGACAAAATCCGGCGCACGCTGGCGCGCCATCCGCGCACGCGGAACTACGATCTGATGGTCATGGACGACGGCTCGACCGATGGCTCGCTCGACCAGGTGCCCGAGGGCGTGCTGGTGCTGCGCAATCCGCGCAACTGCGGTATCGGTGCCGCCATGAAGCGGGTGTTCGCGTATGCGCTCGAGCAGAACTACGACGTGCTGGTGATTCAGGCTGGCAACGACAAGGACGACCCGCTGGAGATTCCGCGGCTGCTTGCGCCGATTCTGGAAAACCGTGCCGACTTCGTGCAGGGCTCCCGTTTTCTTCCCGGCGGCGGCTACGGCAATACGCCTGCCTATCGCATCCTGGCGACCCGGTTCCTCCATCCCTGGCTGTTTTCGCTGGCCGCGCGGAAGCGGGTGACGGAGAGCACGAATGGCTTTCGCGCCTTTCGCACCACGATTCTGCGCGACCCGCGGGTGAATTGGCAGCAGCCTTGGCTGAACCGCTACGAGCTCGAACCGTACCTGCTCTACAAAGCCATTCGGCTCGGCTATCGGCACATGGAAGTGCCCGTGACGAAAGTGTATCCGCCGCACCGGGAAGGCTACACGAAAATGAAGCCGTTCAGCGGCTGGTGGAGCATCCTCCGGCCAGTCGTCTATCTGCTGCTGGGGATCAAAAAGTGAGCACAACAAAAATTCCGTTTGTGGACCTGCACGCACAATACGCTGTACTCCAGCCGGAGCTCGAGGCGGCCGTGCGCAGAGTGATGGAACGCGCTGACTTTATCCTGGGCGAAGAAGTCGAGCGCTTTGAGGAAGAGTTCGCGCGCTACTGTGAGGTGAAGTATGCCGTCGGGGTGGGCTCGGGGCTCGATGCGCTGGTTCTGGCACTGCGGGCGTATGGCCTCGGGCCGGGCGACGAAGTGATCACGGCCGCAAATACGTTCATTGCCACCGTGCTGGCCATCTCCGCGGTCGGCGCGAAACCAGTTCTCGTGGACGCCGATCCGCGAACCTACAACCTGGACCCACACGCGGTGGCGGCTGCGATCACTGCACGCACCCGCGCCATCCTGCCGGTGCATCTGTACGGCCAGCCTGCAGAGATGGACGCCATCATGGAACTTGCGCACCGGCACAACCTGGTAGTGATTGAAGACGCCGCGCAGGCGCATGGGGCCCGCTATCACGGACGACGCACAGGCGGATTGGGGCATGCCGCCGCGTTCAGCTTTTATCCGGGCAAGAATCTGGGTGCGTACGGTGACGGCGGAGCGGTGACCACAAACGACGCCACGATTGCGGAGAAGGTTCGTTATCTGCGCAACTACGGCCAGCGGGTGAAATACCAGCACGTCGTGCGTGGAACCAATTCCCGGCTCGACACCCTGCAGGCCGCGATTCTGCGCGTCAAGCTACAACGGTTGGACAATTGGAATGCGGCGCGGCGACGCCACGCGGAAGCCTACGCGCAGCGGCTGGCGGGCCTGCCGATTCGGTTGCCGCAGACCCGGCCGGGTGTCGAGCACGTCTTCCATCTGTTTGTCGTGCAGGTCGAGCACCGCGATCAGGTGCAGAAGTCGCTGGCCGCGCGCGGGATCGCCACCGGCATTCATTATCCGGTGCCGATCCATCTGCAGGAGGCGTACCGTGACCTGGGCTATGGGGAGGGCAGCTTTCCGGTGACCGAAGCCGCGGCAGAGCGATTGCTTTCGCTGCCGATGTACGCCGAGCTTACGCCGGAACAGATCGCTGCTGTCGCAGAGGCCCTGGCCGAAGCTGTGTCGCCGGCCTGACGCTGGCCCATAACCGCAGGATGACTCGGCCCACGCATCCGCTGCTGGTCGAAGCAGTGGACCGTGTGGCCGTCTACTAGCGGCAAAAATGATACGCCGGCGTTCAGGAGCTTCTGCCCACCTGCCGCCGCGGGCAGCGCCTGGTCGAGCCCCCGGAGAGTCGGGAGGTTGTAAACCAAAAACCAGATCAGGAGTTTGAGAACGGATGTGTCCAGGGCAAGAACAGCATCTTCAGGTTGTCTCCCAGCCCCTCGCAACCGACGAACGGCCGCTGGTATCGGTGGTCATCCCTGTTTACAATGAGCGAAAGACCATCGAAGAGCTGCTTGCGCGCGTGCAGGCGGTGAACATCGATAAGGAAATCATCGTCGTGGACGACGGCTCGACCGACGGCACACGGGAAATTTTGCAGCAGGTGCAGCAAGGCTCGACCAGTGGCGCGAGCAAGATTCGCGTACTGTTTCATGCGCAGAATCGCGGCAAAGGCGCTGCACTGCGAACCGGCTTCGAACAGGCCCGCGGCAAAATTGTTCTCGTGCAAGATGCTGACTTGGAGTACGACCCCCGGGATTATCCCGCGCTGCTGCAGCCGATTCTGTCAGGCGTAGCCGACGTCGTGTACGGCTCACGGTTCCTCGGCGGCCCGCATCGGGTGCTGTTCTTCTGGCACTATGTTGGCAACCGGGCACTTACACTGCTGTCGAACATGTTTTCCAGCTTTAATCTGACCGATGTGTGGACCTGCTACAAAGTGTTTCGCCGGGAAGTGCTGGACGCCATCACGCTGCGGGAAGATCGCTTTGGTTTCGAGCCGGAGTTTACTGCGAAAATTGCCAAAGGTGGTTGGCGAGTGTAAGAGGTGCCCATTGCATATCACGGGCGCACCTACAAGGAAGGAAAAAAGATTACCTGGAAAGACGCTTTGAGCGGCATCCGCTGCGTGCTTCGCTACAGTCTGTGGAGATGACCTGGGGCAAGACAGCCAGGGTAGCGCAGCTGCTCGCGGGGCCGTCCGGTGGTCAACCAATGCGAGCGTTGTTGAAATCATTCAGCGGGCCCGAACGGCTTCTGCTGGCGCTGTTCGTGCTCTCGCTTCCCTTTGTCAATCCGACCGTGCACGGCGATGGCGTGGGGTACTACGCCTACGTCCGCTCGCTGCTGATTGACGGCGACCTGCGCTTTGAGAACGAATACCTGGCGGGCAACGCGGCGTTTGTGCTGCGCCGCACCGACGAACAGGGCCGGCTGCGCCCCGATACATACACGAACACCGGATACGTCTTCAACAATCACTCGGTTGGGCCCTCGCTGTTGTGGGCGCCGTTTCTGGTTTTGACCCACGGGGTGGTTCGTGGGGCGAATGCGCTCGAAGCCGACATCCCCCCGGACGGTTTTTCCTGGCCGTACCTGTGGACGATGGCGCTGACGACGGCGGGCTACGGGTTTGCGGCGCTGTGGATGGCGTTTCGACTGGCGCGCCGCTACGTGGCGGAACGCTGGGCGCTGCTGGCGACGCTGGGCATCTGGTTTGGCAGTTCGCTGCCGGTCTATATGTACTTCAATCCGGCCTGGGCGCACGCCCATTCGGCGTTCACGGTCACCGTGTTTCTGTGGTACTGGCAGCGTACGCGCGAGTTGCGCACGCTGCGGCAGTGGGCGCTGCTCGGATTGCTCGGCGGGCTGATGGTCAATGTCTACTATCCGACCGGCGTACTGCTCCTGCTGCCGTTGCTGGATGCACTGGGCGGCTACTGGAGTGCGTGGCGGCCCAGGCCGGACCTTCGGCAGGTGGCCCGGCAGTTCGGTACTCACTTGATTTTTCTGCTCGTGCTGGTCGTGGCGCTGCTACCCACGCTGATTACGCGCCAGATCCTGTTTGGCCATCCGCTCCGCACTGGCTACGCGGACGCGCAGTTGTGGAACTGGACGAGGCCGGTACTGTGGGAGGTGCTGTTTTCAGCCCATCACGGCCTGCTGAGCTGGACACCGGTGCTGCTGCCGGCCATCGTCGGGCTGTGGTGGCTGCGGAAAAAAGACCGGTGGCTGGGCAACGCGCTGGGCGCGGTGTTCCTTGCCTACTACTACGTGATTGCCGCGTACCTGCACTGGCACGGGATGTCGTCGTTCGGGAACCGTTTCTTTGTTTCGCTGACTCCGCTGTTCGTGCTGGGGCTGGCCGCAACCCTGGAACGCGTCGCAGGATGGTTCGCTGAGCCGCGGCGCGCGTTCGCCGTGCAGGCCGGAGCGCTGGCGCTGCTCGTCGTCTGGAACGCCGGCCTGATTTTCCAGTGGGGCACGCGGATGATTCCCGCCCGCGAGCCGGTGGTGTGGAGCGAGGTGGCGCGGAATCAGGTGACCGCGGTGCCGGCGCGGCTGCTCGAGACCGTGCGCAGCTACCTCTTTGCACGCGATGCGCTGATGGAGCAAATCGAGGCCCACGATCTGCCTCCGCAGCCACCCGAAGCGGATTCGCAGCGGAGACCCGAGTGATGGTTCGGCGCGCACAACGCAGCTTCGCGACGGACAGCGTAGCGTCGTTCGTCCTGATGCTGCTGACGAACCTGATTCGGCTGCCCACAAATATTCTGATTGCGCGGTTTCTGGGGCCGGCGGGCAAGGGTGTGGTCACGCTGCTGCAGTTGCTGCTGGGCCAGACCGCGCTGTTTCTTTCCCTGGGGTTGGACGCAGCGCTGGTGCACTTCGCCGGGCGACGCGGCCGACCGGTGGCCGAGCTGACCGGACGCGCGCTGGGGCTGGGCCTGGTGCTGGGCGAAATCGGCTTCGGAGTGCTCGTGGTGCTGCTGGTGTGGGTGTTCGCGGAGCTGCTGCCCGCCGAGGTGCGGCTGGTGTCCTTGCTGCTGGCGGCTACGCTGCCGTTGACGCTCATCGCGAGCTTTCTCCGTAGCCTGCTGCGCGCCTGCGGGCGCGTGGTAGAGGAATGGTCGCTGATGCTGGTTTCGGCGACGGCCCTGCTCGCCGGCGTGGGCCTCGGACTGCTGCTCGAAGGCGGCGTGACGGGTGTGCTCTGGGGCCTGCTCGGGGGCAGCGTGCTGACGGTCGTCGTGACCGCAGGACTGGCCTGGCGGGTGGGTATCCTGTGGCAGAAGCCAGAGATTAGCTGGCACGGCGCGCGCGAGCTGGTCGGCTACGGAGCCAAGCTGCACGGCGGCAACATCCTGGAGGCGATGAACGATCGCTTCGATATGTACATCCTGGCGTTTTTTCTGGGCACTGCGGCCGTGGGCATCTATTCGATTGCGGTGGTGGTGGCGGAGCTGGTGCTGCTGTTTCCGGGCGTAGTCGGCAGCGTGTTGATGCCGCGGGTGGCCACGCGCAGCGAAGCAGGCAGCAACGCGATGATGGCACCGGTGCTGCGCATGACGTCGCTGGTGCTGGCCGGGGGTGCGCTGGTGTCGGCGCTGGCGGGTGGCTGGCTGATTCAGTTGTTGTTCGGCGAAGCGTTCCTGCCGGCGTTCTGGCCGATGCTGCTGCTGCTGCCGGGGTCCTGGGCACTGGGTCTGTGGCGGACGATGATGAGCGACCTGGTCGTGCGCGGCCACCCGCTCGGCAAAACCTGGACGGCCGCCGTGGCGGTGGTCGTCACCATCGTGCTCGACCTGCTGCTGATTCCGCTGTGGGGCGTGCCGGGCGCGGCGGTCGCTTCGAGCTTGGCCTATGGCGCGGCGATGGGGCTCGGACTGTGGTTGTACTGCCGGGTGACCCGGCTGCGGCCGCTCGAACTGCTGCGACCGCGCCGCGAAGACTTCGCCCTGGCCCGAACGCAACTCCGCGCCGGACTCGTCTCCTGGCGAACTGCGTTTCCGCGATGAACGCTTCAGCATCCAATCCGCGCACAGGACTTCCCGCAATCTGGCCCACCAGCCGCATGCGCCGTTGGTTACGCGATGTCGTTGTTGAGTTGTTGGCATCTCTGCCCACGCCATGGAAGCGCACGCTTGCAGGAAGATTCATCCGGCCCCTGTTGTGGCTGCTGTTTCATATCGAGCGGGAAAGATTACCCGTGGTTCGTGCGGGACCACGCGGCTGCCGGTTCGCTATGCGCCTGAACTGGCAAGGGCATACCGACTTTGTCCTAGGGATCTACGAGCCGGAAGTCATAAATGCTCTGCGTCGGTTCTTGCGACCCGGAGACTGCTGTATTGATGTGGGCGCGCACATCGGTTATTCGACGCTGCTGATGTCCCGTTTCGTCGGCGAGCACGGGCGGGTTGTGGCGTATGAGCCTTTCCCGAGAAACTTTGCCGCGTTGCAGGAAAACTTGGACCTCAATCAAATTCGGAATACCACATTGCGACGCCTTGCCCTCGGCGAGCAGAGGGGGGAGCTTACGTTAGAATACCCCACCGGGGAGGAGTTTTCTTCGACCCCCTCCGCATGTAGCTACGCTGTCGAGGGCCATCGAGCGCGGATATCGGTGCCAATGGATACTTTGGACGCGGAAATGCTCAGGATGAGATTGTCACCGCATTTGGTGAAAATTGACGTGGAAGGTGCTGAGCTAGCAGTGCTGCGCGGAGCCCGTGAGACACTTCGCCAGTCGCGGCCACTCGTGTTGGTTGAGATTCACGGTTGGGGGCGCGACCAGAGCGACGAAGTTTTGAAGCTGATTAGGAATTGCGGCTATCGTACGGAAAGGATCGGTCAACGTCGGCGGGAGGTTTTCATCCTGGCAATTCCAGACTGAATGCGCATGCGTGACGCAATTGTGCTTTCCGGATGGACCTGGCGGGCCACCAACGTGCCGGAACGGTTGGCGCTGGCCTTGGCACGCCTAGGTCTGCGGGTCCTGTACTGTGAAAACCCGTTTTCACGTTTCAACCCGCAGCAGCCACCTCACAATGAACTGGCAAACGGCATATACGGCTTTCGCCCGAAACTATTCAGCCATCGACTGAATCGCTTTGCAACGCTAGCGCGCTGGCAGGCGGCTGGGATAGCAGAGCAGATTCTGACACATGCCGCGGCGCTTAGCTTGCAAAATCCAATTCTATTCTACCCGTGCTTGGCTAATCTTGTGCCCCTAGCTTCTGTATTCAAGAAGCAAGGTTTACCGGTGGTTTATGTATGCATGGACTATCCGGAGCTGCGATTGGATGAGCACGTTCGAGTGGCTGACTTCGTGCTGGTGATCCCACGTGCCGGGTACCATCGACTGAAAGCGCGCTATGGAAACAGAATCCACCGTATTCCGCAACCCGTTGAGGTTTCGACCGCGCTTCCCACTGCCTCCGAAGAACCCGAGGACCTGGCCAGGATTCCCCGCCCCCGGCTTGGATATCTGGGTCATCCGCATCAACGGTTGAACTTGCGGTTGGTGCGAGAAATCTTCGTGGCAAATCCGGACTGGCATCTTGTTTGGTTTGGAGCTTGCCGCGAACTGGTTCTACCGAACATTCATGTACTTGATTGGCGACCTCCAGACGAGTTGCGACGTCTGGTGGCTCACCTCGACGTGGGCATCATGCCTTATGATTGCGCAGATGAACGAGAGTTCCATGCGACACCGCTGAAACTGTTTGAGTATTTCCTTGCCGGATTGCCGGTCGTTTCTACACCGATCCTCCACCTGTGGGAACACCAAGGACTGATCTATTTTGGCGATACGGCTGAGGAATTGAGTTGCGCCGTCACTTCTGCATTGCGTGAGCCGCCTGATAGTCCGCTTCGTCAGCTGCGACAGCAGGTTGCCGCCCGCCACTCAATTGAACATCTTGCCTCGGTGCTGGCTGCAATCTTGCCGCTTGGAGTGAGTCATGCAACATTAGTTGAAACGCATTTCACCGGGAGCACGTGACGATGTGCAAATTGTTACCATTATGTGGTTAGCGCTGCGATTCAGGTGTTCTGAATGATGCGACCACGCGGCGGCCCGGAAGGCACTGGGTTTGCGCGAAGATGCACGGGTCGGCCTCTTCGTGGGCAGTGCGCATCCAATGAAGGGTTTTTCGGTTGTAAAGGCCCTGATGGATCGTTTTCCGACGGTGGACTGGCTGCTGGCACTGCGCGGACAGTTGCCACCGGAGGCGAGCGGCCGTCCCGGTGCTCGAGTGTTTCAGAATGCCGACTATGCGACCTTGCCGCTGTTGTACAACGCTGCCGATGTTTTTCTCTGCCCGTCGCGGTATGAGCCCTTCGGGTATGTGGTGGCGGAGGCACTGGCCTGTGGCACACCCACGGTGGCATCGCCTGGTGGGGCGAGTCGGAAATTCCTGGGGCGGCCGCCATGGAATCGTTTTCTGATTGCAGACCCGGAAGACGTGGACGCGTTCGCGGCAGCCATTGCAGAAATTCTGCGCAGCCCGGAAGAAATGCGCCAGAAGGTAATCCAACAGATTCGACCTCAAATTGTCGAGCTGATGGCGCCGGAGAATTGGGCGCGGCGGTTTTTTGCGGTTGCGGGCCTGTAGCGTTCGTCCAGGACAGAGAACAGAGCGGCACCATGCGCGATTTACTGGCTCATTTGCTGCTGCGTTGTCCGCAGATGGCGCAGTTTGTGCGGAGGTTGCCAGTGCTGGGCGCTGTCGCGCATCGGGTTGGTTCCCGGCTGTTACCGCCGGGCGCGCGCGTGTGGGCAAAGGTTCGCGCTGGACCGGCCCGCGGTCTGTGGCTCCGCGTCGACCCGCGCTATGAGGACGAATACATCAGGTCTACACATGAGCCGCTGCTTCAGCAGTTTCTTACGAACCATCTGAGGCCTGGCATGGTTTTCTACGACGTGGGCGCGCACATAGGGTTCTTCAGTCTCCTAGCTGCCCGGCTCGTGGGAAGGGAGGGGAAAGTCTTCAGCTTCGAAGCCGCTCCCGAAAACGTAAACCGACTAATGGAGAACGCGCGCCGCAACGGTTTTGAGCAGATCACGATTGTGCCCGCCGCAGTCTGGAAGGAGTGCAGGCAGCTTCGATTTCAGCGCGCATCTGACGATTCAAGCCGCAATACCGGCCGGGTAGTCCTGACCCAAGCCGCAGCGCCGGAGCTGATCGAAGTAGAAGCAGTGACGTTGGACCATTTCGCGCAACAGCACTTATTTCCCCAAGTCATCAAGATCGACGTAGAAGGTGCTGAGGTAGAGGTGCTAGAAGGCGCCCAGAAAATTTTAGCAGCGGCACCCCCAGTGTTACTTTGTGAAGTGCACAGTGCTGAGTCCGCAATTCGTGTCCAGCAGTTGCTAGATGTGCAGGGCTATCGTGTTGAATGGTTTGAGCCGACCCTTCGATATCCGCAGCATTTACTTGCTGTGTCATGTTAGCTGGAAATCGTCATCGCGGAGCACGGCGGATGAGGTGGCGTTCAGACTTGGTTTCCTTCTCGGCAGGCGAACACTTTAAGTGCGTCAGTTTGGCGAGGGCACCGGCGCGAAAGACAGGGTGGGCTTACGAGCGGTAGCTGGCGTTGATATCCACGTAGCCGCGGGTGAAGTCGCATGTCCAGAGGACGCAGCGGCCAGCCGCGCGGCGTGCGGGGCGGCGGATTCTCCGATTTGCGTTGCGTTTTCTTTCCCCCAAATCCAGTACGACGGAAACGCAGCCTCGGCGGAGTGCTTGGCGCACGGCGCGTTCGTCGAACGGCCGCGGGCGACCGCGCGCAAAGACGAGCGTGCCGGCCAGCCAGACGCGTGTGCGCGCCGGATCCAGGGCCACGCCGGCACGACCGGCGGCGGCCAGGATGCGTCCCCAGTTCGGATCCGCGCCGGCCAGCGCGGTTTTCACCAGCGGAGACTCGGCGATGGTGCGGGCCACGCGTTCGGCCGCAGCGGCGGACGGTGCGCCGCGAACTTCGACTTCCACCACGCGCTGCGCCCCTTCGCCATCGGCAACAATCTGCAGCGCCAGACTGCGGCAGACCTCGGTGAGCGCGCGGTAGAACCGGAGCGCGTCGCGTTCGGCGCGGGTCGCAGCACGCCGGTCGGGAGAAAAGCGTCGCAGAGAAAGCCGGCGCCCACCGGCGGCGCCGCTGGCGAGCAGCACGACCGTGTCGTTCGTCGAGGTATCGCCATCTACGGTGATCCGGTTGAAGGTCTGCGCGACGGCGGCGCGCAGCATCCGCTGCAGCAGGGACGGGGCGATGGCCGCGTCGGTGACCACAAACGCCAGCATGGTGGCCATGCGCGGTGCAATCATGCCGGCACCCTTCGCGCAGCCGAGCAGCCGCACGGCGCGGCCCTCGATGCGGCACGTTGCTGCGGCCCACTTCGGCCGCGTGTCGGTGGTCAGGATGGCGCGGGCGAATGCGCGAAAGGCCCGCGGTGTGTTCGCCGCGCTGCGGCTCAGCCTCGGCAGCGCGCGCAGGAGTTTCTCTGCGGGCAGCGGCACGCCGATCACACCCGTGGAACAGACGAGTACATGGCGGGCCGCGCAGCCGAGCAGACGGCCCGCGCCGACAGCTGTAGCCCGCGCGGCGCGGTCGCCCGCCGGGCCGGTGGCGCAGTTGGCGTTGCCGGAATTCACCACGACCGCGCGAACCCATCCGCGCGATTGGCGCAGATGCGCGCGCGAGAGCCGGACCGGCGCCGCCTGCACGCGGTTGGTGGTGAAGACGGCGGCGGCAGCGGCCAGCGCTTCGCCGGCCAGCAGAGCGAGATCGCGACCGCGCCGCTTCAGCCCGCAGGCGGCTGCCGCAAAGCGGAATCCGCGCGGAACCGGGAGCGAGCGGGCCGGCATCATCGGGCAGCGAGTGCGGCGGTGGTCGGGGCGAGCACCGTCAGCGGGTCGGAGCGCTTCGGCAGCGGGTACAGCGTGAGCACAACCGCATGGAGCCGACAGTTGCGGCGCTTCGGACAGCCCTGGCAGTCGCGCTGTAATTTCTCCGGGAAGGCTTCCCGCGCCGCAGGCATGAATCCGTGCCGGAGGAAAAATTCCGGCGATTCGGTGACCGCAAACACTTGTGCGATGCGGCGTCTGCGGGCGACATTCAGCGCGTAGCGGAGCAGGCGCCGGCCCAGTCCCCGCCCCTGCGCGCCCGGCCGGACTGCGAGGGAGCGGATTTCAGCCAGGTGCGGACCGTAGAGCTCCAGAGCCACGCAGCCGGCCAGACCGGCGGTGTCTTCGAGTACGAGAAAATCGGCGAGGCGAGCGCGGAGCTCACCCTCTGAGCGCGGCAGCAGCAGGCCGGCCTCGGCGTAGTGGGCAATCAGCGACGCCAGCGCAGGCAGGTCGGCCGGACGTGCGCGACGGGACTTCACAGGGCAGCCTCGAGTTCGCGCAGTCGCACGCGGCCCTCGGCCAGCGCACGCTGCACGGTTTCCGGAGCGGTGCCGCCGGGCACGCTGCGCCGCGCGAGTGCAGCTTCGAGGGTCAGCGCGGCTGGCAGCGATTCGTCGAACCGCGGCGAGAACGTCCGCAGAGTTTCAAGCGGCAGTTCGGTCCAGGGCACGCCGCGCTGCTCTGCTTCGCGGCAGATGCGGCCGACGATTTCGTGTGCTTCGCGGAACGGCACGCCGCGCGCGACCAGAAAGTCGGCGGCTTCGGTAGCGAGCAGCGCGGGGTCGGCAGCAGCCTGGCGGAGCCGGTCGGCGACGAAGGTCGTGGCGGCGAGGGCACCTGCGGCGATGCGCACCATGGCCACGAGCTGGTCGTGCGCGGCGAAGACTGCTTCCTTGTCCTCCTGCAAATCGCGCTGGTAGCCCGTGGGCAAAGCTTTCAGGGTAAGAAACAGGCCGATGAGTGCGCCCACGATGCGGCCTGCTTTGCCCCGGATCAGTTCCCAGGCATCCGGATTTTTTTTCTGGGGCATCAGACTGGAGCCGGTGGAAAAGGCATCGGGCAGGATGAGGAAGCCGAATTCAGGAGAAGCAAACAGGATCATGTCTTCGGCCAGCCGCGACAGATGCGTTGCCGTCAGGGCCAGCGCGAAGAGATATTCCAGCGCAAAGTCGCGGTCGCTGACGGCATCGAGGCTGTTGGCGGTGATGCGCGCAAAACCGAGCTCGTGAGCGATGGCTTCCCGATCGATGGGAAATGCGCAGCCGGCCAGCGCGCCGGAGCCGAGCGGGCAAGCATCGGCGCTTTCGCGGACACGGCGCAGGCGTTGCGCATCGCGGAAGAACGCTTCCGCGTGCGCGAGCAGGTAGTGCGCGAGCAGAATCGGCTGGGCATGCTGGAGGTGGGTACTACCGGGCATGGGGACGTCCGGGTGTGCGCCAGCCTGGTCGAACAAGGCAGCCAGCAGAGCCATGACGGCGCGCGCAGCTTCTCGGGCCGCGTCTTTGACGAACAACCGGAAAGCGGTGGCGACCAGGTCGTTGCGGCTGCGGCCGGTGTGCAGCTTGGCGCCGAGCGGGCCGAGACGCGTCAGAAGCTGCTGCTCGACAAAGCTGTGCACATCTTCTGCTGCGGAGCGGTGGAGCAGCTCGGGCTGCGCCTGCACCTGCTGCGCCAGCTCGTCGAGCGCGGTGAGGATGCGGGAGGCTTCCTCGGCGGTGAGGATGCCCGCAGCGGCCAGCGCGCGCGCCCAGGCCCGGTCGGCCGCCAGCTCGTAGGGGAGCAGGCGACGGTCGAAGGGGAGGGAGCGCTGGAAGGCGTCGAAGGCTTCGGCCGGCGGCGCCGCGAAGCGACTGCCCCACATTCTGGGTGGCGAAGCCGTCACGCCGACGCCCCTTTCTTCCGCTGCTGCGGAATCACCGAGGGGAGCGCGAACAGGTTGATGAATCCTTCCGCGTCTTTCGGGTTGTAGGCGGTCATCGTGAAGCTGGCCAGGTCGGTGCGGTAGAGCGAGAACGGCGAAGCGCGGCGGGTGACGGTGATGTTGCCCTTGTAGAGCTTCAGGCCGACCGTGCCGGTGACGCGCTGCTGGGCGCGGGCGAAGAAGGCGTCGAGCGCTTCGCGCAGCGGAGTGAACCAGAGCCCGTAGTAGACCAGCTCGGCGTAGCGCAGGGCGAGCTGCTGGCTGAAGTGCTGCGTTTCGCGGTCCAGACACAGCGCTTCCAGTTCGCGGTGGGCGGCGACCAGCAGCGTGCCGCCCGGAGTCTCGTAGGCGCCACGCGACTTGATGCCCACCAGGCGATTCTCCACCAGGTCGGTGCGGCCGACGGCGTGGCGGGCGGCGATTTCGTTCAAGGTTTCCAGCAGGGGCAACGGCTCGAGCGGTGTTCCGTTCACGGAAACGGGCGTGCCGGCTTCGAAACCGATTTCCACTTCCTCGGGGGTATCGGGGGCGCGGTCGGGCGGAACCACCCACTGCCACATCGCGGCTTCGGGTTCGTTGGCCGGGTCTTCGAGCGGGCCGCCTTCGTGGCTGAGGTGCCAGATGTTGCGGTCGCGACTGTAGAGGTTCCGGGCAGTTTGTTCGACCGGCACGTTGTGCGCGCGGGCGTAGGCCAGGGCGTCTTCGCGGGAGCGGATGTGCCATTCGCGCCAAGGGGCGATGATGCGCAGCTCCGGCGCCAGCGCTTTGTAGGTCAGCTCGAAGCGCACCTGGTCGTTGCCCTTGCCCGTGCAGCCGTGGGCCACCGCGGTGGCACCGACGCGGCGGGCGACTTCCACCTGCCGTTTGGCGAGCACGGGCCGGGCGAAGGAAGTTCCCAGCAGGTACTTGTGCTCGTAGACGGCGCCGGCGCGCAGCGTGGGCCAGATGTACCCGGTGATGAATTCCTCGCGGAGGTCTTCGATGTACGCCTCGGCGGCGCCGGTGGCCAGCGCTTTGCGACGAATCGCCGCGAGGTCTTCGCGCTGGCCGACGTCGCCGATCATGGCAATAACTTCGGCGCGGTAGGTTTCCCGCAGCCAGGGAATGATGATCGACGTGTCCAATCCGCCGGAATAGGCAAGTACGACCTTCAAGGTTCCCTCCCGTTCCTCACGATGCATTCAACTGAGCAGAGCCAGGAGAATCGCTTTCTGTACATGCAGGCGATTTTCCGCCTGCTGATACACCAACGAGCGAGGCGAATCGATGACCCCGGCCGTCACTTCGCTTCCGCGATGGGCCGGCAGACAGTGCAGGAAGACCGCATCGGGCGCGGCCAGGGCAAACAGTGCCTCGTTGACCTGGTACGGAGCGAAGATTTTTTCGCGCGTGGCCGCTTCCGCCTCCTGTCCCATGCTGGCCCAGACGTCGGTGTAGACCGCCTGCGCGCCGGCCACAGCTTCGGCCGGGTCGTGGAGCAGTTCGATTTTTGCGCGGCTGTCCCGCGCGGCCCGACGCGCTTCGGCCACCACGGCGGCGTCGGGTTCGTAACCTTTCGGTGTAGCGATGCGCAGATGTGCACCCAGGCGCGCCGCGGTGAGCAGCAGCGAGTGGCAGACGTTGTTGCCGTCCCCGACGTAGGCCAGCGTCAGGTCCTTCAGGTTGCGGAAGTGCTCTTCAAGGGTGAAGAAGTCAGCCAGGGCCTGGCAGGGATGAAAGCGGTCGCTGAGCGCGTTGATGACGGGGATGGCGGCGTGGGCCGCCAGTTCTTCGATGGTGGACTGGGAGAAGGTGCGGGCCACGATGCCGTGCACCCAGCGTTCTAAATTGCGGGCTACGTCCGGGACCGATTCTCGCATGCCCAGCCGGCTGCCCTGGTGATCCAGAAACACCGCGGCGCCGCCCAGGCTGGCCATGCCGACTTCGAAAGTGACCCGGGTGCGCAGCGAGGGCTTTTCGAAGATCAGCGCCAGGAAGCGTCCGGCCAGCGCGCTGCGGTAGCGTTCCGGCCGGGCTTTGACGCTGGCAGCCAGATGGAACAGCTCGCGGATCTGCGCGGAGGAAAATTCGCTGCCGGTGACCAGGTCACGCGGCGCGGTCAGCGCAACGGGCAGTGTGCTCATGGTGTCTCCTAGTGAGCGGCGGCGCGTGCGGCACGGGACACCGCACGCGCCACTGCGGGGGATGGGGTGGGCCGGGAAGGTTTCGCACGCGGTGTGCGGGCCAGAACGTCGGCCAGGCGATCGAGAAACGTGCGCACCTGGGCCGCCGTGAGGATGTAGGGCGGCAGCAGACGCAGCACGCGCTCGTGGGTCGCATTCACCAGCAGGCCGCGAGCCAGCGCCCGCTCGACGTACGGCGCGGCATCGGTTTCCAGCTCGATGCCCAGCATCAGGCCCTCGCCACGAATCTCGCGGATGCAGCGGAAACGACGGGCCAGCTCGTGCAGCCCGGCCAGCAGTTCGGCGCCGCGGGCGCGAACGTTTTCGAGCAGCCGCTCGCGCTGAATCGTGCGGAGCACGGCCAGCGCCACCGCGCAGGCGAGTGGCCCTCCGCCGAACGTGGAGCCGTGCAACCCGGGGGTGAAGGCTGCCGCGAAGTTTTCGCGTGCGAGCACAGCTCCCAGGGGCAGCCCGGCAGCCAGGGGCTTCGCCACAGTAACGAGGTCGGGCCGCTCGGGAAATTTCTGGTAGGCAAACCAGCGACCGGTACGGCCCAGGCCGCACTGGATTTCGTCCACGATCAGCGCGGCATCGTGCGCGGTGCAGAGCTGCCGCGCGCGGCTGTAGAAGGCTTCGCTGACGGGCTGGATGCCGCCTTCGCCCTGAATGGGTTCCAGAATCAGCGCGCAGACACGGGCATCGAATTTCGCTTCCAGATCGGCGACGTCGTTCAGGCGCACGAAGGTGACTTCCGGGAGAAGCGGGGCGAACGGGTCGCGGTACTTGGCTGCCGCGGTGACGGTCAGCGCGCCGAAGGTGCGGCCGTGGAAAGCTCCATCCAGCGCGAGCAAGCGCACGCGGGAGGCACCGTTGGTTTTCTGTTTCGCGTAGGCGCGCGCCAGTTTCAACGCGGTCTCCACCGCTTCGCTGCCGCTGTTGGTGAAGAAGACGCGGTCCATGCCGGAGCAGGCCGCGAGTTGTTCGGCAAGGGGGCCCTGGAACTCGTTATGGTAGAGATTGGAGACGTGAATGGCTCGTGCGGCCTGCCGCCGCAGTGCCCGGACGACGGCCGGGTGGGCGTGTCCCAGGGCGTTGACGGCGATGCCGCCCAAAAAATCGAGGTAGCGACGGCCGCGATGGTCGTAGATGTAACAGCCGCGGCCGCGCGTGAAGACAAGCTGTGGCCGACGGTAGGTGTTCATGAGGTAGCGATGGGCGGCGCGCAGAGCGGCGCCAGCATTCATCGGGCCACCTCGCAGGGCGGCGCAGAAGGAAAGGCAGCGGTGACGCGCGTTCCCGGGCCCCGCAGGCCGTTGGCCGCTTTCAACAGTGCGGACGGCGTCGCACCGCCCACGATGCGCACCTGACGTACGCCGGCGTCGAGTGCGCGCTTGCAGGCTTCCAGCTTGAGCACCATGCCGCCGGAAACCTTGCTTTCTCGAATCAGGGATTCGATTTCTGCAGCACTGACCGCTTTCCGCACGCGGTCACCATCCAGAACGCCGGCGACATCGGTGAGGAAGATGAGCCGGTCGGCGCCGATAAACTCCGCGCAGGCAGCGGCCATGTGGTCGGCGTTGATGTTGTAGAGTTCGCCATCGGCGCCAAGCCCCAGGCAGGAAGCGACCGGCACGATACCCGCCCGCCAGAGGGTTTCGAGAAATTCCAGATTCACGCTGACCAGGTAGCCCACGTAACCGAGCCGGCCGGGGAGCTCATCGTGCTGCAATGGCTCGGCGAGAAAGCAGGCGGCGTCAGAAGCGCACAGGCCGACGGCGGGCTGACCTGCCTGCGAGATGGCACCGGCCAGGCGCTTGTTCAGCAGCCCTCCCAGGACCATGACCGCGACGTCGCGGGTGGCTGCATCGGTCACCCGCAGGCCGTTGACGAAGCGGCTTTCAAGGCCCATGCGCTGCAGCGTGGCGGTGAACAGGCGGCCGCCGCCGTGCACGACGAGCAGCTCGTGGCCGGCCTGGGCCAGCTCGGCCGTCTGCTGGGCCAGCGCGTGCAAGGCGGAGCGGTCTTCGAGCAGCGCGCCGGCAAATTTGATGACCATTCTCATCGCAGTCCGGTGTCCTCCGGGTAGTGGAGCATGCAGTTCAGATTCTGCACGGCCTGACCGGCGGCGCCTTTGCCGAGGTTGTCGAGACAGGAGACGAGAACCAGCCGTTCGCCCTCGGCATCGAGCACGAAACCGATGTCGCAGAAGTTCGTGCCGGCCACATGTTGAATTTCCGGCAGACGGCCCGCGGGCCAGATGCGCACCAGCGGCCGGCCGGCGTAGAACTGGCGGTAGAGCGATTCGATCTCCTCGCTGCGACGCGGCGCGGCCAACCAGACGTAGATCGTCGCCAGGATACCGCGGGCGATGGGGAGCAGATGGGTGGTGAAGACCAGCGCGCGCGGATCGAGTCCGGTGTGCTCGAGAATCTCCGGCGTGTGCCGGTGCTGGAAGAGGTTATAGGCACGGAAGTTTTCATCCACCTCCACAAAGTGGGTTTCGCGCTTCGGTTCCTTGCCGGCGCCGGTCACACCGGACTTGCAGTCGCAGACCACGCCGCGCCCGGCTGCAACCCAGCCCGCGACCAGCAGCGGGCGCAGCGCCAGAATCACCGCAGTCGGATAGCAGCCCGGATTGGCCACCAGGCGGGCCTGCGGGAGCGCTTCGGCGTACAGCTCGGGCAGACCATAGACGGCCTGGCTCGTCCAGGCGGCCTCGGGCGCCGGCAGGTGATACCACTGGCGGAAGGTCTGACCGTCGCGAAAACGGAATGCGCCGCTCAAATCCACCACCCGCAGGCCGGCAGCGAGCAGCTCGGGAACCAGCTCGAGAGAGGCTTCGTGCGGCGTGGCCAGCAGGACGACTTCGGCACCACTGGTGGCAACGGCTTCGATCGAAAACGGGTAGCAGGGCGCTTCCCCCCAACCGCGCAAATGAGGAAAAAGGTCGGCCAGGCAGCGCACGCGTTCGGACGCACCAGCCCCCGAGCGCAGGAAAAACAGCGGGGTGTTCATCCGGGGATGCCGCAACAGGAGTTTAGCGAGCTCGAAACCGGCATAGCCCGTCGCTCCGATGACGGCGACCCGCGCCGCAGGCGTCATCGGATGAGGTCCTCCAGGCGGCGTTGGATTTCGGCGCGAGCACGCCGGTGTGGCGCGATGACGAGAACGGTGTCGTCGCCGGCGATGGTTCCGGCGACTTCCTTCCAGCGTTCGCCATCGATCGCGGCGGCGAGCGGCTGGGCGCCGCCGGGCGGTGTCTTCAGCACGAGCAGGTTCTGTGCCGGACGAAGGTCGAGCAGAAATTCCCGCACGGCGCGGGTCAGCGGCGGCAGGGAAGCCGTTTCCTCCGCGACCGCAGAGAGGGGTTTGTAGCCCTCGGCCGTTTTCACCAGCTTCAGCTCGCGCAGGTCGCGCGAAAGCGTGGCCTGGGTGACGCGGAGGTCCAACTGGCGCAGTCGGCGCCGGAGCTCATCCTGACTGGTGACGCGTTCGCGGGTGACGAGTTTCAAAATCTGTCCCTGCCGGTACGTCTTCTGGGTTCGCACGCCCAAACACCCTGCATATGAATATGCAGTGATCTGCATATTTATGCGTTCAGGAAATTTTGTCAAGCGAAAAATGCAAGTCGGCGGGGAGCTGGGCGCGCGAGCCGGTGGGCGCCGGGATCCGCCACCCGGGCGAAGACGCGGCGAAGCCTGTGCGCATCCAATTTATCAGGGGCAGGAAAAAGGGAGGGAAGGCGGTGAAGGAGCACAACGCAGCGGCGGAACGAATCAGCACGACGCAATTGCGCCGGCTGCATCAGCTCTGGCGGGAGTGGGCGGGCCGGTTGCGGCTGGATGCGGCGCGCGACCGTGCCCTGCGCCACTACTATGTGGAGCTGTTCTCGGGGCAGCGGGCCAGCGAGACCACGGCCCTGACGCGCACCGATGCTGAGCGAGTGTTGCAGTGGTTACAGCGGTTGATCGAGGCACGCCGCGAGCGCACGAACTGGGCGGCGGGCACCGCGGGCCGGCGCGGATATCCGGAGTGGCGGCGGCTGGCGCCGACGCCGGCGGCCTGGCGGGCGCTGTGGGGCACCGCGCGAGCGCTGGGCATGAACCGGCAGCGGCTGGACGCCTTTATTGCCCGGCGCTATGCCGCCAGCGGTCTGCGGTCTGCCGGGGACCTGCGCACGATGGCAGACGTCAACCGGGTGCTGTGGGGGCTGAAGGCCATGCTGCGCCGCCGGGCGCGTCGGGCCGCGGCCTGAGATCTCCCGCCAGCGGGTTTCTTTCCAGCGTGTGCTGTACATCGGAAGCATGCTTCGGACAGGCAAACCGGGGTTGCCTGAGCTCCGCCGCAGTCGCACCGGCGTCCATGGCCAGCGCAAACAGATCGTTTGGCTCCTTCGGCTGCGCAGACGGCAGATCCTTCCGTTCGCAGCAGAGCCCCGATTCTTCAAGAGCCTTTCTGCAGAGAAGCCTGCGTATCGCCCGCCGGCGCAACCGTGAGCGAGGTGACGTGCACGTTTACTTCGTTGCGGACACGCAGGCCGAAGGTGCCTTCGCTGGGAAGTGCGGGGCGGGGCAGCTCCGCAACCTGCTGGCCGTTGACGTAAAAACGAACCTTCTCGGCAGCGACGGTCACGGCGAGCACGTTTTGGGCCGGTTGTTCGCCGGAGGGCATCGCCACCGCGACGTGCTCGGCCCAGGCAACGGGAGTGCTGATTTCACCGGCCCGGCGCACCTCGATCTGGAATCGGCCGTCTTTGCGCAGCAGGAAGCTGGTGTAGTGGGAATCGGGCGTGTCGAGCCCCTGACCGCCAAAGAAAACGCCGTGGCCTTCCAGCCGGTCGTCGGCAAAAAGAAAGGATTCGCTTTCGAGCCGGTAGAGACCGGCCGCAGTGTTTTCCGGCTTGTAGAGAAGAACGGCCGGACCGGTGGTGATGTGCCATCCGGGCGGCATGTTCATGAATTTCACGTTGTCGGCTGAAGCGTCGGCCTCTTCGACGCGCACCTGCCAACCGACGGGAAGCGACTGGCGCTGCGCCTGCGTACGTTCGCGCTCGGCGGCGGTTTCCTGTTTTTTCGCACAACCGGTCAGCAGCAGCGCGAAGGCAAGAACCAGAAGAATGCGTGCACGCATGGCGATCGTGCGATCTGTGTCGTGGCGCAATGGATGCTGCTCGAGCATGCGGGAATCCTAGTGTACAAGATTTCCAGTTGCCGGCAAGAGCTATCGGGAAAGGAGCGGTGAGCAGACCGGAGATGGCAGGGAAGACTGCACGTGTCCCGGTGAAGAACGGGATGGAAGGAAAACGTGGGCGGCATGAAACCGTTTGAACGTTGCAGAGGATGGCCACGCCAGAGCTGGTAGGCCCGTGCGGACTCGAACCGCAGACCTCTACCGTGTCAAGGTAGCGCTCTAACCAACTGAGCTACGGGCCTACAGCCAGCCAATTCTAGCACAGGCCGGCGGCGCGACAGACCAGCTCGAACGCGGTGCGGATCTGCTCGCGGCTGGTCCCGAGATTGCCGATGGCCAGCCGCAGACAGTAGCAGCCGCGCAGTCGGGTGTGCGACAGAAACACCTTCCCGGTTGCGTTCACCTGTTCGAGGACCGCGGCGTTGAGTTTTTCGAGCGCGGCTTCGTCGTCAACGGCTTCCGGGTGCACGCGGAAACAGACGACGGAAAAATGCACGGGCGCCAGCCGTTCGAGCTGCGGGTGGGCATCGACCCAGGCGGCGAATTCCCGGGCCAGACGGGCGTGCGCGCGGATGCGCGCCGCGATGCCTTCCGTGCCGAAACCGCGAAAGACGAACCAGAGTTTCAGGGCGCGAAATCGTCGGCCGAGCTGAAAGGTGTAGTTCATCAGGTCCACAGCGCCCTCGGCATCGGTGCGGAGGTATTCAGGAACCAACGAGAAGCTGTGGCGGAAGGCCGCAGGCCGGCGGGTGAACAGCGCCGAACAATCCATGGTGGTGAACAGCCATTTGTGCGGGTTGGCGACGAAAGAATCCGCCCGCTCGCAGCCGGCCAGTGCCCAGCGAAATTCCGGTGCGACCGCAGCGCTGCCGGCGTAAGCGGCGTCCACGTGCAGCCATAGGCCGTGCCGCTGGCAAATTTCGGCGATTTCCGGGACAGGGTCCACAGCGGTGGCCGAGGTTGTCCCGACCGTCGCGACCACGGCGAAGGGCTTGCGGCCAGCAGAAAAGTCTTCGCGGATGGCCGCTTCGAGCGCATCGGGGCGGAGACGGAATTCCGCGTCGGTAGGGATGCGGCGGACGCCGCGGTGGCCGAGACCCAGCACCAGAGCTGCTTTTTCGACCGAGGAGTGGGCCTCTTCGGAACAGTAGAGCACCAGCGGCGGCTGCCCGGCGAGTCCCTGTTCGCGCGTAGGCAGACCGGCGGAGTCGCGGGCAGCGGCGAGAGCCATCAGAGTGGACGTCGAAGCCGTGTCCGTGAGAATGCCGAACCAGTCGGCGGGCAGTCCCAGCGCGCGGGCATACCAGCGCAGAACCAGTTGCTCGAGCTCTGTAGCGGCGGGAGAGGTCTGCCAGAGCATGCCGTTCGCATTCAGCGCCGCGGCAATCAGTTCGCCCAGCACACCGGGCGCCGAGCTGGACGTCGGAAAATAAGCCAAAAATCCAGGATGATTCCAGTGGGTGATCCCCGGGAGTATGATTTCGTCCAGATCGTGCAGCCAGCGCTCGAGCGGCTCGGGCTGAGCGGGCGGCTCAGGGGGAAGTTTACTGAGCACGTCGCCGGGCCGCACGCGGGCGAGCACAGGCAGCGCAACGGCCCGGGCCCGATAGTCCAGCACCCATTCGGCGACGCGCAGCAGCGCAGCACGAAATTCCTGCTCGGACAGATCCGGCTGGGCCACGACAGGGGACGGCCGTTCTGGATGCATGGCAGCTCCTCCCGAAAGAAAAGGATAGAGTACACCGAAGCACAGGGTACGTGCAGGCCGGGGGGAGGTTGCGGGTGGTGACGAGCGCGGTCAGGTTTTCTTCTTCTCTCGCGGGGCGGGTGCCGGGCGCGGCGCGCGTCCGGCCTCCTGCAGCGCGCGGCGGAGCAGGAATTCGATCTGCGCGTTCAGGCTGCGCAATTCGTCATCGGCCCAGCGCTGCAGGGCGTGCAGCGTGGCTGGATCCAGGCGCAGCAGGAATGGTTTGCGTTCGGCCAAGCCTCCCTCACCGACGCGCTGGTTGCGCGATCAGAGCAAGCGCTGCAGGAGTATGCGCATCAGGAGCCACAACAACCACAGCAACATCCAGAAAAGCCAGTGCATGTTGCACCCTACTGGTAGAGCGTGCCCGTGTTGACCACCGGTTGCGCATCGCGGTCGCTGCAGAGCACAACGAGCAGATTGCTCACCATGGCCGCTTTGCGCTCTTCGTCGAGCTGGACGACCTGTTTGCGGGAAAGCTGTTCCAGGGCCATCTCCACCATGCCCACGGCGCCCTCGACGATCTTCTGGCGTGCCGCAATGATCGCCGTGGCCTGCTGGCGCCGCAACATGGCGTTGGCGATCTCCGGCGCATAGGCCAGATGGCTGATGCGAGCTTCCAGCACTTCCACACCCGCTTTGGCCAGTCGTTCCTGCACTTCGCGCTTGAGCTGCTCGGCAATTTCGGTGGTGTTGCCGCGGAGCGAGATTTCGTGTTCTTCGTGGGCGTCGTAGGGATACGAGGAGGCCATGTTCCGCAGGGCCGCTTCGCTCTGCACGTGAACGAAGTTTTCGTAGTCGTCCACGTGAAAGATGGCCTCGGCGGTATCCACCACCTGCCAGACGACCACCGCTGCGATTTCGATGGGGTTGCCGTCGCGGTCGTTCACTTTCAGTTTGCTGGATTCGAAGTTGCGCACGCGCAGCGAAACGTGCTTTTTCGTGCACAGCGGATTCATCCAGCGGAAGCCGTGCGTTTTGATCGTGCCAAGATATTTGCCAAACAGCAGGATGACTTTGGCTTCGTTGGGGTTCACCACGATAAAGCCACCCAGACAGGCACAGAGAATGCCCAACACCAACACCAGGGCTACCGTTTGCCACAGGTGCCCGGCTCGGGCTGCAGCAATCGTGCCCCAGGTGGCGAGCGCGATGGCGACGATCAGCAGGCCGAGCATGAGCCAGCCCTGGCTGCCGCGGATCTCTTTTTCGCGAATCATCCGGCACCTCCCCTAAGCAATCAAAATGATATCACTTTGATTTCAACTGTCAAGAGGAACCGGGCGGGAAATCGACCGGGGAGTTGCGACGGATGCTTCCGGGGGTGTGCGAAAGGCTCTTGACAGCGGCGCAGCGTGGGCTGATATTCGCGCTGCCGGGCCGCTCTCGCTGGAATGCGCTTCTGGCTCCTGTTCATGCGACCGGCCGGCGGTGGTGAACCGTGAAGAAAAAGGCAAAGAAGGCTGCGAAGCCCGCGACTCCGAAGAAACCGGCGTAAGCGCGGCAGAGTCGGCTTTTCCGGAAAGCCCCGGCGACTTCCTCGCCGGGGCTTTCGCTTTTTGGGGCTTCGTGCGGCGTGTCAGACGGACGCCGTCCGGGGTACGGAGCCGCTCTGGCGGGCATTCCGTTCCCCGGAGCTTCCCTGGGCGGGCCTCAAGACAGCGCGTCGCTGGCGGAAGCGAACGCCAGGGTGAGCAGGGTTTTCTGTTCAAGCTCGTGGGCGCGAGCCGAGCCGGTGGCGGGGCTGGCGCCGGGCGAGCGTTTCACCGAGCGCACCGGGCGGCCGCCGGCCAGCCGTTCCAGTTCCGGCACGACGTAGAACAGCGCTCCCATGTTGGCGGGCTCTTCCTGCACCCAGAGGATTTCGCGGGCCTTGCGGTGGTGTTCCAGGATGGTTTCGACTTCGCGGTGGGGGAAAGGATAGAGCTGTTCGATGGCGATGATGGCCGTGGAGCGGTCGCGGCGCCGCCGGCGTTCGCGCCGCAGCTCGTGGAGGATTTTGCCAGTAGCGAACAGCAGCCGCGCCGGCGTGGAGATCTCCGCATCCGGGAGCACAGCAAGGAAGCGCTTGCGGGAGAACTCTTCCAAGGGTGAGGAAGCGTCCGGGTGGCGAAGCATGCTTTTCGGGGTAAAGACGACCAGTGGCTTGCGCCATTTGCGCAGGGCCTGCCGGCGAAGCAGGTGAAAATACTGCGCGGCGGTGGACGGCTGAGCGAGCTGGATATTGTCGCGGGCAGCGAGTTGCAGAAAACGCTCGATGCGGGCGCTGGAATGTTCCGGGCCCTGGCCTTCATAGCCGTGCGGAAGCAGCAGGACGAGTCCGGAAAGCAGGCCCCACTTCTCCTCGCCAGCAGATATGAACTGGTCAATGATGGCCTGCGCGTTGTTGGCGAAGTCTCCGAATTGAGCTTCCCAGCAGACCAGGGCTTCGGGGTAGTCGCGGCTGTAGCCGTATTCATAGCCGAGCACGGCGGCTTCCGACAACGTGGAATTGTAGATTTCAAAGCGAGCCTGCTTGCGGTCCAGATGGGCCAGGGGGATATAGGGAGCTTCGGTTTCGGTGTCGTAAAGCACGGCGTGGCGCTGATTGAAGGTGCCGCGGCGGCTGTCCTGGCCGGAGAGGCGGACGGGCACGCCTTCGAGCACCAACGAGCCGAAGGCGAGGGCTTCGGCCATGCCGAAGTCCACCGGTTTTTCGCCGCGGCCCATCCGGGCACGTTCTTCGAGCAGGCGCTTGACCTTCGGGTGAATGTGAAATACTGGCGGAACCGTAGTGATGGCTTCCGCGATGTCGCGCAGTTTCCGCGCCGGGACACCGGTATCCACTTCGTAGTCAGGGCGATAGCGTCCACCGCGGAAGGGATGCCAGTAAGCCGGAAAATCGCGCAGGGTGGGCTTTTTTTCGAGGCGGGTGGCCTGGCGATGGGCCGCTTCCAGCTCGGCACGAAACGCTTTTTCTGCCCGCTCGGTATCGGCACCGATAGCCCGGGCGTAGGCCTGATAGAGCGGCGGGCGCGCCTCGATTTTGCGGTAGCGGACGGGTTGCGTGATGGTCGGGTCATCCACTTCGCTGTGGCCGTGACGGCGGAAGCCAATCAGGTCGACAACAACCGGGCTCGCGAACGTGTAGCGATATTCGGTGGCCAGGCGGCCGGCGCGGACAACCGCCTCGGGGTCTTCGGCATTGACGTGGAAGATGGGGATGGGAAGGCGTTTGGCGACGTCAGCGGCGAAGCGGGAGCTGTGCAGCTCTTCGGGATTGGTGGTGAAGCCGATCAGGTTGTTGACAATGATGTGTACCGCTCCGCCCACCGTGAAACCTTCTACGCCGCAGAGGTTCAGGGTTTCGGCAGCGATCCCCTGGCCCGCAAAGGCAGCATCCCCGTGCATCAGCACGGGCAGCACCCGGCGGGGACCATCGCTGCCCAGCCGGTCCTGCTTGGCCCGGGCACGACCGAGTGCGACCGGGTCTACGGCTTCCAGGTGGCTGGGATTGGAGACCAGATGGATGGCCAGTTTCCTGCCTTGCGCGGTGCGGAAGCTGCCGGTCGCGCCGAGATGGTATTTCACGTCGCCGCTGCCGAGCACACTGCGCGGATCCACGTCTTCGAAGCCGGCGAACAGCTCGACGGCAGAGCGGCCGACGATGTGCAGGACGACGTTCAGCCGACCGCGGTGACTCATGGCCAGCACAGCCTGTTCAGCGCCGAGCTCACCGGCCGTGCTGAGCACGGCATCGAGCAGCGGGAGCAGCGCGGCCACGCCTTCAATGGAAAACCGCTTCGTGCCCGGGTAGCGCGACTGCAGCATCTGCTCGAAGACCTCTGCTCGCAGCAGAAAATCGAGGATGCGCTGCCGGTCCGGTTCAGGCGGCTCCGCTTCCATCCGCTCGGCAATCCAGCGGCGGCGCTCGGGTTCGGGGATGTGAGCAAATTCGACCGCCAGCTTGCCGCAGTAGATGCGGCGGGCGCGTTCGGCCTCGGGCCCGTCGAGGGCCAGCTCCGGATGCGGCAGCGGCTTCAGGTGTCCGAGCGGGTCGAGGTCAGCCTGCAGGTATCCCCAGCGGCGAAAAGCTTCCAGAATTTTCTCTTTGTCTGTCGCAGCCATACCGTGCCAGTATACCCGGTTCGCCGGCCGGCGCACCGGGGTGCAGGCTGCCTCTTGCGCCTGCCGCGCCAATGAAACTGGGCGCACGGCCTGCACGTCCAATCGTGCGCAGGTTGTACAGCCATGTCGCTCGATGCGCGTTTCCGGTTCCGAGTTCTACGGCCACTCTCAGGAGGTCAAAGGTGTTCCAACGTCCGAAATTCGTAGCGGTTTTTCTGGCTCTGGCGCTGGTGGTTCCGATTCTGGCGCAGGCACCCGAGCCGGTGGATCTCCAGGCCATTCAGCTCATCAAAGACGAAGGATTCAACAACTCGAAGGTGAATGAAATTGCTTTCTATCTGACCGATGTCCACGGGCCGCGGCTCACGAATTCTCCCAACATCCGCGCCGCGGCCGAATGGGCCGTGGCCAAGATGAAAGAGTGGGGATTGACCAACCCGCGGCTGGAACCCTGGGAGGGAGAGTTCGGGCGCGGCTGGCGCAATGAACGTTTCAGCGCGCATGTGGTCACGCCGCAGCCCTTCCCGCTGATCGGCTATCCGGTGGCCTGGACGCCCGGAACGGAAGGCACCGTGACCGCCGAAGCTGTGCTGGCACCCATCGAAAACGAGGAGGACATGGCCAAATTCCGTGGCAAGCTGCGGGGGAAAATCGTGCTGACCAGCGCCCTGCGGCGTGTCGAGCCGAAGTTCGAGGCTCAGGCGCGCCGGCTCACCGACGAGGAACTGGCGCAGCGCGCGCAGCAGCCGGTGCCCACCTCGCCGGCCGAGGACGCCGAGCAGCGGCGGCAGGAGTTTGCCCGTCGGCGGGAATTTGCGCAGAAGGTAGCCCGATTCTTCGAGGAGGAAGGTGTGGCAGCCATCTTCGAACCTTCTCCCTGGGATGCGGGCGTGGTGCGAGTGGGTGGCGCCGGCGGCGCCGAAACCCGGCGTCCAGCCACGGCACCGAAGTTTCCGCGCGTGATGCTGGCCATCGAGCACTACGGCCGGCTCTACCGGCTACTGAAGGCCAATCTTCCGGTGACCATCGAGCTGAACATTCAGAACCGGTTCTATGACAGCGAGATAGGTTCCTTCAACGTGCTCGCCGACCTGCCGGGCACCGACAAGGCCGACGAGCTGGTCATGTTGGGCGCACACTTCGATAGCTGGCATGCGGGCACCGGCGCCACGGACAACGCCGCCGGCTCGGTGGTGATGATGGAAGCGATACGCATTCTGAAGGCGACCGGGTTGAAGCTGCGGCGCACAGTCCGGCTGGCGCTGTGGACGGGCGAGGAACAGGGCCTGCTCGGCTCGCGCGACTACGTCCGGAAATACTTCGCCGACCCGCAGACCATGCAGTTGAAACCGGGCCATGCAAAGCTTTCCGTCTATTTCAACATCGACAACGGAACGGGAAAGATTCGCGGAGTCTATCTGCAGGGCAACGAAGCGGTCGCGCCGATCTTCGCGCGGTGGATGGAGCCGTTCCGCAATCTGGGCATGACCACGCTGAGCATCCGCGGCACCGGCGGCACCGACCATCTCGCGTTCGACGCGGTCGGACTGCCCGGCTTTCAGTTCATTCAGGACCCGATGGATTACTCCACGCTGACGCACCACTCGAACATGGATACGTTCGAGCGGCTCCAGGAAGCAGACCTGAAACAGATGGCCGTCATTGTGGCGGCGTTTGCCTACCACGCCGCGAATCGGAATGAGCTGTTGCCGCGCAAGCCACTGCCCAAGCCGGGACAGCGCGGCCAGGGCCCACCGCCGATCCTGTGACACCGCACGTTTTCCCGGGGCGCTGATCGATTTCAGCGCCCCGGTCAGCTCCCCAGCGATTTCACCGCGGCTTCCAGCGCGCGCGTGATTTCCTCCGGGTCGCTATCCGGGGGGAAATGGAGCGCGGGGCCGATGGTCACGCGCACGGTGCCCGGCCGGGCCCAGCGCTGCCGCCGTTGCTTCAGCGCAAACAGGCCATCGATGCGCATGGGCAGAACGGGCAGGCGCAGGTTCGCAGCCAGGATGCCGATGCCGGTGCGGAACGGTCCGATCGAGCCATCGCGGGTCAGCCGGCCTTCGGGAAACACGAGCAGACTGTAGCCCCGGTCCACGCACTCTCCTGCATAGCGGAAACTCTGGCGGAAGCCGGCGCGGGTCGGCAGCGGAAAGACGTTGAACAGCGCGACCACGAGCACATAGCTGATGCGGTCGAGCCAGCCGCGCAGCACGCCGCGGGTCGGCGGCGGAGTGCGCATGTCGCGCAGGCGTTCGCCTTCCATGGCTACAGCCAGGCGGTGCCGCAGGGGGGCGGGCAGTGCGGCCAAAATGAAGCCGATGTCCGCGCGCGTGACGTGGTTCGAAACCACCAGCAGCGGCCCGCGGAGCCCGCGGAGGTGTTCGCGTCCGCGGATTGCCGGCCGCGCCAGCACCATCGTGGCCGGCCAGACGAGCAGGTAATAGACCAGCAGGCGCAACCAGGTGACCGGCCACCGCTGCGCCCAGCGCGGATAGACAAATTCGGCGCGCGGCGCAGCAGGCTGGCGCAGCATCTGCTCGACTTCGCCGATGGTGATGGCTTCGGTGAAGCGCGCTTCGCTCAGGTCCACCTGAAAGCGGTCTTCGAGCGCGCTGAGCAGCTCGACGCGGTCAATCGAGCTGAGATTCAGGTCGGCGCCGAGCCGGGCGTCGGGATCGAGCGCCCCGGGAGCGCGACCGGTAACGCGCGCGATCAGCTCCGCCAGTGCGCCGGAAGCCGGCTGGGCCACCGCGCGATCACCGAAAGCCGCCGCGACGGCCTGCTGGATTTCCCCCAGGCGCGGCTTCTGCGTGGGCGTGCGGGGAAAGTCTTCTTCCGGCCAGACGTGCCAGTGGCGAATCTGCTGGAAGTCGGCCAGTTCGGCGTTGGCGCGGCGAACGACGGCTTCCGGGTCGGCGCCGTTGCGCAGCAGCAGTACGGCACAAGGCTCGGCATTGCCCTCCCGTTCGATGCCGATGACGACTGCGTCCCGCACTTCCGGTTGCCGGCGCAACACCGCTTCCAGGTCTTCCGGATAGATGTTCAACCCGGCCGGCGTGACGATGACATTTTTTCGCCGGCCCTTGAAATAGAGATGTCCTTCCGCATCCAGCGCGCCAAGGTCGCCGGTGTGAAACCAGCCGTCCTCGCCGAGCACCGGCTGCAACTGCTGTCCGGTCCAGTACCCGGCGGCGACGCTCTCCCCGCGCACGAGAATTTCTCCGTTTTCGCTGAGCTTGATTTCCCGGCCGGGCAGGGCCTTGCCGATGGAACCTTTGCTGAGCCGGAAGGGATGATTCACGCTGATCAGCGAGGTCGTTTCCGTGAGTCCGTAGCCCTGGATGACGGCATAGCCGAGGCGGGTCCAGAACTCCTCGGTGGCGGCGTCGAGGGTGGCCCCGCCGGAAACAAACGCCCAGAACTTCCAGCCGAAGCGACGGTGGATGCTGCGGAAACGCCACCAGCGCCACCAGAAGCGTTCTCCGGCTGCGGCGTGATACTGCTTCCAGAAACGATCCAGGCGGCCATCGGCTTCCAGATCCCGCAGCAGTTTCTGCTGAAGGGTTTTCAGCAGGTGCGGCACGGTGACCAACACCGAAATGCGTTGCTGGCGGATGGTTTCGATGATTTCGGCAGGATTCAGTGCCGGTGCGAACGTCACCGTGCCGCCGAGCAGCGGCGGCAGGAACAAACCGAGGAACTGGCCGAAGACGTGGCTGAGCGGCAGCAACGTCAGAAACCGAATGGGGTGGACGATGCGCTCGTACTTCAGGTAGGGGCGGATCTGCTCTTCGAGCGGTTCCAGGTTCGCCAGAATGTTGCCGTGGGTGAGCACCACGCCGCGGGGCTCTGCGGTGGTGCCGGAGGTGAACACAATCTGCACCGGGTCCTGGCGGCGCAGTTCCGGAGTGGACGGGGCCGCAGCGGGGTGCTGCTGGATGATTTCAGGCAGCTCTTCCAGCGACAGGTTCGGCCGGTTGGCGATGTGAGGGCTTAGGCCTCGGGCACATACCACGAGCCGTGCGTCTACCTGCTCGGCTACGCGGCGGGCGAAGTCCGGCGCCGCGATGCGGTCCATGGGCACCACCACCGCCCCGCGAAGCAAACAGCCCCAGAACGCCGCCACCCACGCCGCAGAGTTTTCGCCCCACAGCAGGACACGGTCGCCCCGGCCGATACCGCGGACTTCCAGCTCGTACGCAAACTGTCGGGCCCAGCGGAGCAGTTCGCGGTAGCGTACGCGGGACCAACGGTAGCCGCGGCGCTCGGCCACGGCGACATCGCTGCCGTAGCGTTCGAAATAGACCAGATATTCCGTCAGTGCCGTCCGCGCCATCGAGCCAATTTTCCCATGGTAGCAGGTGCGCGGGTAAGGATATCGAGGCGAAAAAGGTCTTTCTGCTGCCGGCGCATCCCAGATAGAATGCAGGGTGCTCAGCCCCCGGGCGTCTTCTGTGGACAATCGTTCGGCGACAGAAGGAATCGGCAAGTGCGCTGCCGGCGCGCGTGCCGTCGCGCTTTTGCTTGCCGCGCTGCTGTGGAGCTGCGGTGCCGGCGGGGACGGCAGCAGCGCTCCGCCACCACCCCCGCCGCCGGGACCGCTCCAGGTCACCCTGGAAACGGTAACGAGCAGTGTGGCGGCTCCCGTAGACCTGCAGAATGCTGGGGACGGGTCGGGGCGACTGTTCATCGTCGAGCGGCGCGGCACGATTCGCATCTTCCGCAACGGTACGCTCGAGGCCGGTTTTTTCCTGGACATTTCCAGCCGGGTGGACACGCAAGGTGAAGGCGGGCTGCTGGGCCTGGCGTTTCATCCCGCGTTTGCGCAGAATCGGCGCTTCTTCGTGCACTACACCACGACGAGCAGCCCGCTGCGCACCGTGATTTCCGAGTTTCGAGTTTCTGCCACCAATCCGAATGTGGCGGACCCGGCAGAAACTGTGCTGCTCACCCTGGAACAACCGTTCAGCAACCACAACGGCGGGCAGATCGCGTTCGGGCCGGACGGATTCCTGTATATCGCGCTCGGCGACGGCGGCGGCGCCGGCGATCCGCTGGGCAACGGGCAGCGGCTGGATACCCTGCTCGGGAAACTGCTGCGCATCGATGTGAACCGCCAGGACCCGGGCAGGAATTACGCGATTCCGCCGGACAATCCGTTCGCAGGCCAGGGGAACGCCCGGGGCGAGATCTGGGCCTACGGGCTGCGCAATCCCTGGCGCTTTTCGTTTGACCGCGCGACCGGCCGGCTGTTCCTGGCCGATGTCGGACAGGATCGGTTCGAAGAAATCAATCTGATTGCGCGCGGAGGCAACTACGGCTGGAATGTGATGGAAGGCCGGCAGTGTTTTCAGCCCCCTTCGGGATGTAACACCTCCGGGCTGGCGTTACCCATTTTTGATTACGGGCACAGCGACGGGGAGTCGGTCACGGGAGGCTATGTGTACCGGGGAGCGCAGATTCCGCGGCTGGTCGGCGTCTATGTGTTCGGGGATTTTATTTCCGGAGTGATCTGGGGGCTCCAGCAGGACGCACAGGGCAACTGGCAACGAACCGAGCTGGTGCGAAGTGGGCGCCGGATCACTTCGTTCGGAGTGGACGAGCAGGGAGAAATGTACGTGGCGGACATCGGCGGCAGCGTGTTGCGCCTGCGCGAAGTCACAACCCCGTAGCCGCATGCGCCCCGGCAGCGGGATGGGCCGGTTCGCGCGAGCGTGCAACGGTGCGGGTTGGCGATTAGGACACGGCACGCGCCAGGCCCGGTTGACCTGGAAAAGGATGTCGAAGATAGTTGGCGGTGCAGCGAAATTGTTTGTCTTTCGGGCATGGGGGCATCCGTGAGCGCTGCGAAAGACCGAAATCTTCTTTCGTTTTTGCGACCGAACGTTGCGGAATCCCCGACCAGTGAGGCGCCCGCCGAGCGAAGCCGCAGCCGGGGATTTTCTCGCGTACCCACCCATGTGATCGGCGTCGCGGCCGAGCGACGGCAGTATCCGCGTGCGGCCCTTCGGCTGCCCTTGCAGGTGCGTCGTGTGGCCGGACAAACCGGGGCAGTACGGGGCAGTTTGCTGACCCGCGATATCAGCTCGAGCGGGGTTTACTTTCTCTGTCCGGAACGAATCGAACCGGGCACTCCGGTCGAGATGGAGATCAGCATCATCCAGCGCCCGTTCGGCCGCGGCAGCGTGCGCATGCGCACTGAAGCGCGCATCGTGCGCGTCGATCCGGCCGGTGAGGGCGGCTGGCACGGGCTGGCCGCAGAATTCGAAGACATCAGCTTCTATCGTGACGACGCATTTCCCTCCGGCTTGTCTGAGCGCTGAGTTCTGCATACCATCCGAGGATGTCTGACCGGCCTCCAGGCAGGCTGCGTGCGGTGCTGTTCGACTGGGACGGCACACTGCTCGATTCCTACCGCGCCGATGTGCATGCCTATCTGGGGATGTTTGCCGCTCTGGGGGTGCGCTGGGGTGAGCGCGAGCTGCGACGGCATTACTCACCAGACTGGCACCGCATCTATCGAGCCGCCCATATTCCGCCGCAGCGCTGGGACGAGGCGGATCGGCTGTGGGCCCGTTTTTACCGTCAGCAGCGGCCCCGGTTGCTCCCCGGGGCGCGTCGGGTAGTGCACTGGGTGGCCCGGCGGTACCGGGTGGCGCTGGTGACGAGCGGCCATCGTGCGCGGGTCGAACGGCAGTTGCGGGCGTTCGGCTGGGAGCGCGTGTTTGCCGTGCGCATCTGCTGCGAGGATGCCGCACAGCGCAAGCCGCATCCCGAGCCGCTGCAGCAGGCGCTGCATCGGCTGGACGTGGCCGCTGCCGAATGCATCTACGTCGGCGACGCGCCCGAAGATGTGCAGATGGCCCGTCGCGCGGGCGTCTGCGCGGTCGGTGTCCTCGGTCCGTTCCCCACGCATCGCAGGCTGCGGGCCGCGCGTCCGGATGTGCTGCTACGCTCGTTGCGCGAGCTGCCGGCACTGCTGCGGGACAGATTCCGGCAGGATGGAACGCCGCGTCAGGACTGCGGCCGCACCGCCGCCGGACGCGCCTGGCGCACCGCTTCCCGCAGGGGTTCGGGCAGCGGTGTATAGTCGGTGTAGCGCACGGTCAGGCGCAGGCGCGCTTCGCCCGCTTCCGACTTCAGCCACTCTTCCGAACGAACAAAGGTGGGAAACCAGAGCGTCTCACCCACATTTTCCCGATACACCTCGAAACGGCGGAACAGGGCGGGGCGGCCCGGATCTTCCGCTTCGGCAACGTATTCGCCGTGCCAGCGCACGATGGCGAAGTCGCGGTCGTCCACCCAGACAACGCCGTCGAAGAAGCGGCGCTGGCGGCTCAACTGTTTCGGCTGTACGCGAAAGGAGAAGGTGGTCAGCTCGTCGAGCGGGCGCTGGCCCAGATAGGTGATCTCGTAGTGCTCGATTTCGCCCGCGGGGAGAGGAAACAGCGGCAGGGTGAGCAGCTCCTGCACGTCTTCCAGGCTCAGGGTGGCACGCTGCAGCGTAGATTTCGGCTCCGCGTCCAGACGGATGGAACGCTCCCCGCGCTCATTCACCAGAAGGCGGCCAACCAGTTCGTAGACGCCTGCTGGCTGGTCAGCCTCGTCGAATTCCTGCACGCGAAGGCTCACCCGGAACGAAAATTCTTGCTGCTGGTCCCGCAGGGCGGTTTCTTTTTCCGCGAACCGTCGGATGATTTCTTCGGCCGGAATCGGGGGAGGCTCCGGCGCGGGCGTGCGCGGCACGCGCATCACCTTGGGCGGCTCGGGGGGTTTCAGCGGGCCGGGTTTGGACTGCTGCGGCGTGGCTGCCGCAGCCAGCAGGAGGACCACCAACCACGGGAGAATTCGAGGCATGGCTCCGGATGAGTACGATGCGCCGCGACCGGGCCGCGTGGCTTCGGTCAGCTGGGCGCGTCAGCGTTCCAGCCCATAATAGCGCACCTGACCGGGCAACGACAGACGCATCGCCGGGCCGGCGCTCGAGGCCAGCGAGCGCAGAGACCAGAGCCTGCAGGGAACGGCGCCGCTCTGGTAGAATCGCACGGCATTATGAGCGAAGTGCGGCTGGCACGGCGGTACTACGTCTCGGGAATCGTGCAGGGAGTGGGGTACCGGTTTTTTGTCGAGCGGGAGGCGCGCCGGCTGGGCCTGGCCGGCTATGTGAAAAATCTTCGTGATGGCCGTGTGGAAGTGTATGCCATCGGCACACCCGAGCAGTTGCGACAGCTCGCGGTGCAACTGAAGCGGGGGCCCGCTCTGGCCAGCGTGGAGGCTGTCGCCGAAACCGAAGCGACGCTGGAACCTGCCTACACGCAGGGTTTTTCCATCGAGCATGACTGGTCGTGACATCTTGCCCCTGGGAGGAACGAAGGAGCCTGCATGGACGAGTTGAAGCGATTGATTCGCGAAATCCCGGATTGGCCGAAGCCGGGAATTCTGTTCTACGACCTGACCACGTTGCTGAAAGACAAGCAGGGCTTCCGGACGTTGATTGATAAACTTTCCGAGCACTACAACGGTCGGCAGGTGGATATCGTCGTCGGCGTCGAGGCCCGCGGATTCATTTTTGCTCCGGCACTGGCCTATCGTCTCGGAGCCGGCTTTGTGCCGGTGCGGAAGCCGAACAAGCTGCCCTGGAAGACGGCGCGGGTACAGTACGAGCTCGAGTACGGCACCGATGCCCTGGAGATTCACCAGGATGCTGTCCTACCCGGCCAGCGCGTGCTGATCTGTGACGATTTGCTGGCCACCGGCGGCACAGCGGCTGCCGCCGTTCGCCTGGTGCGGGAGCTGGGCGGAGAAGTCATCGGTGCGGGCTTCGCCGTCGAGCTGCTGTTCCTGAAGGGTCGCGAAAAACTGAAGGGCGTAGACGTCTTCTCTCTGGTGCAGTACGAGAAGTGAATGGCGGAACCGGCAACAGCCGCGGTGCGGACAGATGCATCCGGGCGGGATTCACGAATCCGATGCCGCAGTGGAGGTCCACATGGGCGAAATCGTACCTACGGCAAGGATGCGCATCGTGGAGAGGCAACGGCCGCTGCGTTTCGGCGTGCACGCCGGCTATGTGTCGTGCTGCAAGGTCAAGCCGGCCGAGCCGCTGCCGGCTGCGATTGACCACTTGCTCGCGGCACTCGCGGGTTGACTGACCGGCACCCTGGCTGGAGCACTGCAAGCGCGGAATTTCCGCGGCCAACAATCTGGAAGCCGAAGTCACGGGCCGCATCGAAACAGAAGAAAAGCTGATTCGCGTCACCGCGGTCGAGTTGCACTACCGGCTGAAAATCCCGCAGGGGAAGCGCGCCGGAGCCGACCGCACGCTCGCCATCCACGAACGCTACTGCCCGGTGCACCAGAGCATCTAGCGAGGCTTCGCGGTGCAATGGTCGGCCGAAATCGAGGAAGGCTAGCCGGACGCAGTTGCGCGTTTCCGTTCGACCTCGCAGTCGGCGGTCACGCCTGCAGCGAGGCTGGCCTGCAGCCATCCCTCCCCATGCCTGAGCCGTTTTATTCCGTCGCATCGGTGCTCTGCTGCGCGCGCTCGCGCCGCTGGCGCACCGCTTCGAACAGGACGATGCCCGCAGCAACGGAAACGTTCAGTGAACGCACCGGGCCGGTGGTAGGAATCGAAACCAGAAAATCGCAGCGTTCGCGGACGAGTTCGTGCAGCCCCCGACCTTCGTTGCCGAGCACCAGCCCGACCGGTGCGGTCAGGTCCACACCGGTATAAGGTTTCGCAGCGCGCTCATCGAGCCCGATCAGCCAGTAGCCGGCTTGCTTCAGCGTTTCGAGTGCCCGAGCCAGGTTTTTCACGCGCGCCACCGGCAGGTGCTCGAGTGCTCCGGCCGAAACACGCGCGACCGTGTCGGTCAGGCCGGCGCTGCGTCGTTCGGGAAGGACGACGCCGTCGGCGCCGGCGGCAAGCGCTGTGCGAAGAATCGCGCCGAGGTTGTGCGGGTCCTCGATGCCGTCCAGCAGAACGAGCAGGCCGGCCGGCGACGGGCGCCGCAGCAGGTCTTCCAGGGCCACAGTCGGCCGTGCGGCGAGCAGGGCGACGACACCCTGGTGCTGCAGGGTGCCGGCAACGCGGTCCAGCTGCGCGCGGTCTTCGAACCGCACCGGGACGCCCTGTGCGCGGGCCAGCCGGACGATTTCTTCCAGACGTTGGCCATGGCGGCCGCGCGCCAGCAGGATGCGGTCAAGCGGACGTCCGGCCCGCAGGGCTTCGCGCACGGAATGGATGCCGGTGAGGACGTGCATCGTCAGTCCAGTGCCGCGCAGAATTCCAAGATGCGCTGCCGCGTGCCTTTGACCGGGCAGGCAAAGGGCAGCGCCGCCGCTGCATCGAGCAGAAGAATCACGCGATCGAGTTCGCCCTGGCCGACGCGTCCGGCCAGTGCCAGCCGCAAGGGATGGAACAGCGCACGGCTGCTGGCGTGGACCTGCGCGCGGAGTTTGGCGGCAATTTCCTTCAGCCGCGCGGAATCCACCGGCGGACCTTCCAGCAACTCGAGCGCCAGCGCACGGAGCACTTCGCGCGCCCCCTGGCGGGTGAGCACACTGGGCGCTTCCGGCTGCGCCAGGGCGTCCCGGGCGTCGTAGTGGAAAACCAGGGCGAGCAGTTCTTCCAGTTGCGCAGGCGATTCAGCCTGCGGGCCGAGCAGCGCAGCCGCCTGCTCGCACCAGGCCAGGATTTCCGGCGTAGCGGTTTCGGCCAGCCAACCGCGCGCGCGCAGAATTGCCGCCACGTCCGCCGCCGAATACGGATTCGGCCGCGGGGCAGGCCCGTCCGACAGATGCACGGCCGGGTCCGGAGTGGTTTGCGATTCCGACATGCAGAAGATTCTAACGCACTGCTGCAGACCTTGCTTGACAGGGGGCGTGGGAAGGGATAGTGTCCGAGCCACACAGGGATCGCCGCGCCAATCGGCCCTGCCTCTCCGAAAGACCCTGCGGTTCCTGCAAATTCAATGCGACGCGAGGGTGTTCCCTCGCGTTCTCAGGAGGAACGAATGGCTAAGGGAAGCCGTTGGGGGTTCGCCGTGTGTGTTCTGCTGTTGCTGGGCAGCGTCGCACAGGCGCAACCGCAGCACTACACGTTTGTGGCGGAATGGGCTGTTGAACGTTCGCAGTGGAGCGAATTCGTGAACAACTTCGAGCGCAACTCACGTCCGGTGTTGGAACGCCTGCTGGCCGACGGCACGCTGGTGGGCTGGGGTGCCTTCGAAGCCGTCGTCCATGTGCCGGGGGAAACTACCCATGGCATCTGGTGGACTTCCCGGACCATCGCCGGCATCGAACGCACCCGGGCGGAGCTGATCCGCCTGGCGCCGAGTCCGGCGATGCTCTCGGCGCAGGTGCACCGGGACTATTTTCTGTCCGCGGCGCTTCACAAAGCCAGGGCCGGCAGCGGGGCCGGAGGCTATCTCTATGTGAGCTCCTATCTGACTCAGCCGGGCAAAGGGCAGCAGTGGCGCCAGTTGTGGGACAAATACCGGCAGCCCGTGTTCGATGAACTGTTCAACAGCGGAGCGATCGTCTTCTATGGAATTGACACAGAGGACGTGCACACCACCGACCCCGGCCTGCGGTTTGTCGTACATGTCTCCGCGAATGCCGAGGCAGAAGACAAAATCGCCGCTGCGTTTGCGGCTGCAGAAGGCAAGCGCAGCGCAGAAGAAAACCGGGCCATCGCCGACGCGTTCGGAGACGTGCTGCAAGCCGGCACGCACCGCGACTTTTTCGCTCGCATCCTGGCGTGGGCCCACAAGTAAAACTCAGCGGACAAATCACCTAGATGACTGCAACGGGCGGGAGAACAGTTCTCCCGCCCGTTTTTTTCACCCGAGATCGCTGCGCGCTCGCGTGACGTCCGGTGCCACGGGCAGACTTCAGGATTCCAGGGTGGCGATGGCGTAAGCGGCAATGGCTTCGCTGCGGCCGATGGCGCCGGTGCCTTCACTGGTTTTGGCCTTCAGATTGATTTGCTCGGGCGAGATGCCCAGCGTGGCAGCCAGCTTCTGGCGCATGGCGGGGAAGTGCGGGCCGAGCCTGGGCCGTTCGAGCACGACAACGGCGTCGATGTGCGCAATGTGCAGACCGCGCCCGTCCAGCAGTTTCCGCACGTGCTCCAGAAAGAGCAGGCTGGCGGCACCTTTCCACTGCGGGTCGTCGTCGGGGAAGTGCATGCCGATGTCGCCCAGGCCGGCAGCACCGAGCAGGGCATCGCAGATGGCGTGGCTGAGCACATCGCCATCGGAATGCCCCACCGGGCCCTTGTCAGACGGCACTTCCACCCCGCCCAGGACGAGTTTCCTGCCCGGCTCCAGCCGGTGCAGATCGTATCCGAGGCCGCTGCGCATCATTTTCCCGCGCGCTCCAGTTCGAGATAAAAACGGGCCAGCTCCATATCGGCGCGGCGGGTGATTTTGAGATTCCGCTCGGAGCCGAGCACCACATGGACTTCGTAGCCGAGCCGTTCGACCAGCACCGCTTCGTCGGAGCCGATGAAGCCGTCCTGCCTGGCCCTGGCGAAGGCCTCCTGGAGCAGTGCGGTACGGAACACCTGCGGGGTCTGCGCGAGAACGATGCGTTCGCGGGGGATGGTGGCGGTAATCAGCGCGACATCTTCCGGCAGACTGGTGCGCCGGACTTCCTTGATGGTGTCCACGGCGGGAACGCCCAGGATGGCGGCGCCGCAGACACGGGCTTCGGCGATGACGCGCTCGACCTGCTCGCGGGTGACGAGCGGACGCACGGCGTCGTGGACCAGCACGAGCTCCGCTTCCCCGGGAACTTGCTCGAGGGCGCTGGCCACCGAGGCCTGACGGGTCTCGCCGCCGCAGACCACGCGCACGAGCCGCCCGAGCGATTCCTGCGCAAGCAGCTGCTCGACGGCGGCAACATCTTCAGCACGCACGGCCACCAGAAATTCCGAAAGCTGCGGCGATTCGGCCAGCCGGCGCAGGGTGAAGACGAGCAGCGGAACACCGTCGAGCTCGAGGAACTGCTTCGGTGTCTCGGCGCCCATACGGGTGCCGAGGCCGGCGGCAGGCACGATCGCAGCAATGTGGCTCATGGATGGGCGGAAAAGTCTAACGCAATTCGCGCCGCAGGGAAACCGCGGCTGGCTCCTCCCGGCCACCGGATAGGAAGGGCGCACGGTGGATGCCGCTGCCCGACCAGTCTGACGAAGCCACCAACAGCCGAGAACTCAACTGTGCTCGGGGTCGTGGTAGGCCGGGCGCGGAGTGTGTTCGCCGGAGGATTCCCGGCCGGAGCCGGTGCTCCGCCGGCCGTACTCGCCGGCGCGGGCTTCATGGCGCGGGCCGTTGGATTCGCCTGCGGGTGCGGAAGGAGAGCGTGCCGACAGTTCCGCGCGTTCGTCGTAGCGGCCGAAGATCATCTTTCCGGCGGTGGTCTGATGCACGGAGGTGACGGTGATGTCGATCGTTTTGTTGATCATTTTGCGGGCGCCATCCACGACGACCATGGTGCCGTCGTCGAGGTAGGCTACGCCCTGGTTGTATTCCTTGCCTTCGCGAAGAATGAAGACGCGCATGGTTTCGCCCGGGAGCACGACGGGCTTGAGCGCATTGGCGAGGGCGTTGACGTTGAGCACTTCGATGCCCTGCAGCGTGGCGATTTTGTTCAGGTTGAAGTCGTTCGTGATGATCTTGGCCTCATAGCGCTTGGCCAGCTCGATCAGTTTCAGGTCGACTTCCTGGATGCCCGGGAAATCGTCTTCGGCGATTTCCACCTGAATGTGGGGCAGACTCTGCATGCGCTGCAGGACTTCCAGACCGCGGCGGCCGCGCTGCCGCTTCAGGGCGTCGGCGGAATCAGCCACGAGCTGCAGTTCGCGCAGGACGAATTGCGGGATCAGCAGCGTGCCATCCACGAAATGGGCATCCACGATGTCGGCCACGCGGCCGTCGATGATCACGCTGGTATCGAGCACCTTGTAGAGCTTCTTCGCGCTGCGCTCGGCGCCGAACAGGCCGCCCAGAGCCTGCAGGTTCAACATGTCGCCTTTGTTGGCGCCAACAATCAGGCCGATGTAGAACATCACCAGCAGCACGGCGACACCGAGGAACGAACGGGTGCGGAGTTCCAGCGAGGTCTGGGCGAGCACCAGGTTCATCAGGTAGGCGCCGAGAATGCCCAGCACCGAACCCACGGCAGCGCCAATCAGCCGCTTCAGGCTGGCGCGCCGCAGGCGAATTTCAAACAAAATCACCGCCACGGAGAACAGCAGCCCCAGCGCGGCAGCCGGCAGGGCCTGCAGTCCGAACGGACGGAAATAGAGGCAGGCGGCCACGGCCGTCGCCGCGAACACGGTGCGCACGAGCAGCAGATCCCACCAGGAACCGAAGCGGGCCTCCGCCCGCGAGGGCAGCTCAGCCGGTTTCATCCCCGGAGTGGCTGCCGAAGAACGCGCGCCGGTGGCGCGGGAAAGAGTGCGTCGCATACCACCCTCTTGAAACACAACTATGAAGCGACTTGCCGGTCCAGGACATGGAGTAATGGAGTATTCCGGTTCAACGTTCCGTACGACCGACCGAGCAAGAAGCGGGGCTACTATACCACAAGCCCGGAGAAACACCGTTCGTCGGCTAGCGCAGATAGAATCGCGGCACCCGGCTTCCCAGCGAACACAGCAGATCGGAAGTGACCGTGCCGATCTCAGCGGCCACATCGAAGGGGCTGCGAGAAAGCTCTCCGTCGCGGCCGAGAATGGTCACCACGTCGCCGACAGAGACTTCCGGCACGTCGGTCACGTCGATCGTGGTCAGGTCCATCGAGACGATGCCGACAATCGGCACGCAGCGTCCGCGCACGATCACCCGGCCCGTGTTCGAAAGCCGCCGGACCAGGCCGTCGGCATAGCCGGCGGGAATCACGGCGATGCGCGAGGGACGCTGGGTCACGAACCGGGCGTTGTAGCCGATGCCGACTCCGGCCGGCAGGTCGCGCAGCAACACGATGCGCGCGCGCAGGCTGAGTGCGGGTTTGAGCGGGAGCGTTTCGCTCACCTCCGCGAGCCTTTCCGGCGGGTCGTAGCGCTGGTGATAGCCGTAGAGCAATGCACCGGGACGAACCATGTCGGCCCAGGTGTCCGGACGCGAGGCAATGGCCGCGCTGTTCGCCATGTGCACGAGGCCCGGGTTGACGCGCACCGCATGCAGCCGCTGCAGAAATTCTCTGAACACACGCAGTTGATCCTCGGTCTGCGCATGGGTGAACACTTCCGAGGAAGCGAAATGGGTCATCGTTCCCGCCAGCCGCAGGTGCGGACAATCGGCCAGCACCGAAACCAGACGGCCGGCATCAGCGGGAGCAATGCCCAGCCGGCTCATCCCGGTGTCCACCTTCAGGTGGAAGTCGAGCCGGCGGCGGGCGCGGCGGGCGGCGCCTTCCAGGTAGCGAAGCTGTTCGATGGCAGTGACGACAGGAGTGAGCCGGTATTGCAGGATGCGCGCTTCTTCTCCGGGCCAGAAGCCGGTGAGCAGCAGGATGGGCTGGCGGAGGCCGGCTTCGCGCAACTCGATGCCTTCCGCGGTGCAGGTGACGCCGAACCAGTCCGTGCCGGCTTTCGCCAATGCCTTCGATACGGGAACGGCGCCGTGACCGTAGGCATTGCCCTTCACCACGGAAAGAATTTTGCGCCCGCGCCCGATGTGCCGGCGAATCAGCCGGAAGTTGTGCTGAATCGCCCCGAGCGAAATCTCCGCCCACACCGGCCGGCCTTCGAATTTGAGCGGACGCCCCATGCCCTCCGCCTGAGCGTACTCGAAATTCGCCATTCCTAGAATACCGGAAATCCCGTCCTCGCGCCGTGTAGTAAACAGCCTCACTCCTCCGCAGAGCACCGAGGCGCGCAGGTGAGCCTGACTCGCGCGGAGCAGCCGGGCAGGTGTGCTTGCAGTCCGGCCGCAGCGGACAGGACCCAATCTACGCAGAACGCATGTCGGCTGTCGCAAAGTCGGTCGTGGCTGCGGGTTCGCGGCCCACGGTGTGGCTGCGCGGATGCGGGTTGTGTCCTTTCCGCGGGCAGGCTGGGTTACGCGGTGCGAAGAGCACGGAGGGCGAGGTAGGCAAGAACAACCACGGCGAGGCCCAGCGCCGACCACAGCACCAGCGGGTGACGCTCGGTCCAGGGGCGCTGATCGGTGCGCCCCGCGAAGCCAGGACGGAGCAGCTCGGCGCCCAACTGCGCAGCTTCGGCGCTGCGCAACTCGGTGTCGGGAATCAGCCGGGCGAGTTCGTATTCCGGTTTGCGGGCTTTGCCGTTGCCGTAAAGCAGCCAGTAGCGGCGGGCGGGCCCGGCGCGGAAGAATATCCTTCGCGGCGTGCCCGCAATTTTCAGCACCGGATCCTGCAGTGGCGCATCGTCGCGGTTGAACACCGCGACGCGGATGTAGCGTGCGGCAGTTTCCGTGAAGCGAACGTGTAGCTGTTCGCTGATGCGTCCGTCGCTCCGGATGCGGTAGACAGCATCCGAACCAACGGTGCGCCAGAATTCGCCGTCGTCGCTGGCAAAGACGCTGACCGGGCGGTGAAATTCCGCTTCGCGCACAGTGAAGTCAATCTCCGAGACCGGCGGGACAAACTCGCCAAAGTCGGCCACCCAAACGGAATGTCGCTCCAGGGCGCCCGGCTGCGGGGTGAACGAAACGTCGAACGGTACCCGCTCGGGCTCCTCGACGATTTCCCGGGCGACGCGGAGGCCGGTCACCGCAAACTGTTTGTCGGGCAGCAAGACGCGCACGCGCAGATAGCGCGAGCGTGTCTCCGGATAGGAAAGCACCGGGTTGCCGGCGTGACCTTGCTCGCGGAAGCGGTACAGCGGCAGGCGTTCGCGCAGGATGCGCCAGTTGTGCGCGTCGTCGCTTGCGGCCACCTCCGCCCAGGCGAAAAAGTCGGTGTCCGGGGTGGAAAGTTCGAGCGAGTTGTGTGGTGCCGGCTGCGGACCGGTGTCCACGATCATCTGCGTGTACCTGCCGGGAACAAAGCTGGGCTCGAAGGCCACTACATCGCGCCAGCGAACTTCCCGCCGGCCGTGGAAGGCGTGCAGCAGATGAGGGACCTCCGCGCCGGTGTCGTCCACGATGCGCAGGTCGGCCAGCGACCGCTGCGCCCGGGCGTACACTTCGCGCGGCACGACCACGCTCAGCAGCCGAATTTCCTCGCGGGCAGCTTCCGTGCCTTTACGTTCTATCGGGCGGGCGTAGTTCCACTCCGACCATCGCCGAATCCATTCCTCGTGGAAATCGGCGAGCACCGGAAGGGCCACAAGCAACAGGATCGCCGCCGGACTTCTCATGCGTCGCTCACCTCTTTGTGCCGGCGCTGCCGCCGCGCGTAGAGGAACGACGCCAGCAGCAGCACTACACCGAGCACCAGGAAAGAGAAAATCCGGGAAGCACGACTCAGAAACGAGAGGTCGTAGAGAAAGACCTTGATGACCGTCAGCCCGAACAGCGCCAGTGCCTGCCAGCGGAGCCCGGCGAGTTTGCGCACAAAGCCGACAACGACCAGCACGGTGCCGTAGACCGCCCAGAGCAACGAGAGCATCATCTGCTGCGCCTGCCGCGTTTCCATCCCCAGCGGCCTGTGCATCCGGCCAAACACATCCCAGATTTCCTGGGACAGCGTCCACAGCAGCAACAGGTTGGCCGCGGCGGCGACCGCGGCATAAAGCGCGGGCTCGCGCTTTTCCTGCTGCTCGCGTTCCTGCCGTGCCATGTAGGCCGCCGCAGCGAAACATCCGGCACAGAACAGCCAGGTCAGCAAGCGTGCGTTCAGCAGAAACGTGGCGGCGGGAATCGGAAACACGAACAGCCGGAACGCCACGAGAGCAAACAGCACCAGCCCGGCCGCGCGCAGCAGCCAGAGCCGGGTCCGGAAGCCGCTCCAGATGAGCACGACACCTTCGATGGCCCAGGCCAGCGTAATCCACCTGCCCTCCAGGCGAATCGGGATGGCCAGCGTGGCGAACGTGAGCGCCAGTCCGGCATACAGGATGCGCACCGGCGAAGGTTGTCCGGCTTCTCCCGGAGGACTCATCCGGCTGATCACCAGATGCAGCGCGGAAAGCGCCAGGACTGCCAGCGTGAGCATCCAGCGATGCTCGGTCCAGAGCATCTGCCGCAGGGCGATCAGAAACAAGAAGGCATTGGCCAGCACGAGCAGAAACGGGCCGCGAGTGAACTGCCGCTCGCGCTGCGCGCGAAGGAACGGGATAGCGGAGAAAAGCAGAAAAAACAGGGTGGCAAACGCCGCCGTGCGGAACAGCTTTTCTTCGGTGTAAAACTCGTTGTACCAGCCCCAGAAGTAAATCTGCGTGGCGGCGAAGGCCAGCAGCTCGAGGCTGCGCCAGCGGCGGAGCCAGCCGAGCGCGACCAGGCCCGCATCGAGCACGGTCAGATAGCTGAACAGGGTGACCTGCTGATCGCGGCCGGTGCTGGCCAGCATCGGTGTGGCAAAACCGCCGAGCAGCGCAATCACGGCGATGCGCTGGGAATCGCGCCCCACGGCAATGGCCAGCAGCGTGATGGTAATCGGAATCATCCCCGTGAAGGCTGTGCCGGGGCCGAACAGATTGTGGTAGCTCCAACCGAAGTAGAGCGCCAGATACAACACCGCGCCGCCCAGGCCGGCGATGCCTTCGGAAAAGTACGGGTAGCCGCGCCGCAGCAGCCACTGGCTCCAGACCAGCAGCGCCGCGCCACACACCAGCAGGATGGCCACCTGCCCGGCCGGGCCGATCCAGCGGTTGTCGTAGGCCAGCTTCAGGAAAAATGCTGCGGCCAGCAGCAGGGCGGCAATGCCGATGCGGTTCAGCAGGCGTCCACCAATCAGGCTTTCCAGGTCCCGTTCGGAAGGCGCCGGCCCGGGCGGCGGCAGTGGTCTGGCACTCGGGGGCGACACGGCAGAAGGCTCCGGGGCAACCGACGGTGGTGAAACAGCCGCGCGGTCGGCAGCGGGCGCGCCGGCGCCGCTTTCCAGGGCTGCGACTTTCTGTTCGAGAGCGTGAAGCCGCCGAAGGATTTCCCGTTCGGTCTGGATTTCCTGCACGCGCCGCTCGAGCCGGCGTACGCGCAGAAAGGCCATGATGGCGAATACAGGAACGACCAGAAAAAAGAACAAAGAGAGAAGAACCGACAGCCCAACCAGGCCGCTTTCAAGCAGCCAGTCCAGGGGACCTACGAAAGAGCTGTTGAAAAGGCCGGACATGTCTGCTCGCCTTCGAGCGGTTGGCCCGCATTAGAGCACACCTCTTCCTGTAAAGCAAAAAAAGTTCAGGCTTCCCAGGATTCGGGTGCGGCTTCTTCGAAGCGGGTGAAGCTGCCGAGGAAGACGAAGTGGACGCGGTCGGTGGGTCCGTTGCGCTGCTTGGCGATGATGAGTTCGGCCTTGGCGCGTTCTTCGTCGGGCAGGTCGGGTTTGAACAGGTTGGGGCGGTGGATGAACATGACCACGTCCGCATCCTGCTCGATGGCGCCGGATTCGCGCAGGTCGGCCAGTTGCGGCCTGCGTTCGTCGCGTTCCGGGGCGCGGGTCAACTGGCTGAGGACCAGCAGCGGAACCTTCAGCTCTTTGGCCAGGGCTTTCAAACCGCGCGAAATGGAGGCGACTTCTTCCTGGCGGTTGCCGAAACGGCCGCGGGCGGTGATCAACTGGAGGTAATCCACGATGAGCAGGGCAAGGCCTTTGTCGCGTTTCAGGCGGCGTGCCTTCGCTCCCATTTCGCTGACGGTGGTGGAGCCGGTGTCGTCGATCCACAGCGGGGCCTCGGCCAGGTGGGCCAGCGATTCGGTCATGCGGCGCCAGTCCTCCCGGCTCAGATGGCCGGTGCGGAATTTGTGTGCGTCGATGCGCGCGTGCGAAGCCAGCAGGCGCAACAGGAGCGATTCCTTGGACATCTCCAGACTGAAGATGGCCACGGGCTCTCCCCTGTGCAGGGCGACATTTTCAGCGATGTTCAGAGCCAGCGACGTTTTCCCCATCGAGGGGCGCGCCGCCAGAACAATCAGTTCCGAGGGCTGCAGCCCGGAGGTCAGGTTGTCGAGCTGGGCGTAGCCGGTGGCCAATCCGGTGATGCGGCGGCCCTCGGCGAAGATTTTCTCCAGGCGGGCGAAATTTTCGCGGACCAGTTCCTTGACGCCGACGAACCCCGCGCGGATGCGCGCTTCCGCCAACTGGAAAATGGACGATTCGGCGCGGTCGAGGATTTCGTCGGCTTCTTCGCTGGCTTCGAAGGCCTGCTGCTGGATGGCGTGGGCGGTGTGAATCAGATTGCGCAGCAGCGCCTTTTCCTTGACGATGCGGGCATAGTGTTCGACGTTGCTGACGCGGGGCACCCCGTCGACGAGCTGCGACAGGTACGCGGCGCCCCCCACGGCTTCCAGTTCCCCGCGACGCCGCAGGTGTTCGGTCAGCGTGACCAGGTCGATCACCTCGCCGGCTTCCCGGCAGGCGACCATGCGTTCGAACACCTTGCGGTGCTGGTCAAGGAAGAAATCCTCCGGACGGAGCTGCTCCAGGGCGGCATCGAGCACATGATTGTCCAACAGCACGGCGCCGAGAATGCAGCGCTCGGCATCGAGGTTATAGGGCAAGGGGCGCTCGAGCACGGGCTGTGTGGCCATGGTAGCCGCCTGTTCTTCGCTTTATTTTCGCCAGAGCGGGTCGTTCAGGCAAGTCCCCGCCCGGCGATTCGGGTTCGCTTCGGCGTGGGCGCAGACATCCGCAGGCAACGTACCGGCTGTCTCCGCGTTGCGGGCCGCGTCCGAGGAAGCGCTTGCACCGGCGCGGACATTGTTGGGGCTGCCGGGAGAACCGTCAATGTGGAATTCGCGCGGTCGCGTGGAAATTTTTTTGTGCCGGCGAAGGCGAGCGGCGCAGCGGAGTCCGTCGCGTGGTCGTCACGACTGACGGACGACCTGCACTTTCACCGACGCGGTCACTTCCGGATGCAGCCGCAGGGCGACTTCGTATTCGCCGATTAATTTGATGGGCTCTTCGAGCAAGATTTTGCGCTTTTCGATCTGGTAGCCGTGTGCCTGGAGCGCCTCGGCAATATCGGCGGCCGTGACCGAGCCGAACAACTGGTCGGTTTCGCCGGCTTTGCGCGGGATGGTCAGGGTGACGGCGGCCAGCAGCTCGGCCAGCTTCGCCGCGGCTTGCTTTTCCCCGGCGGCTTTGCGGGCGATCTGTTCGCGGATTTTTTCCAGCCGCTTCAGATTGGCCGGGGTGGCCTCGATCGCGAGTCGGCGCGGGAGCAGGTAGTTGCGAGCGTAGCCGGGCGCGACGTCCACGACCTGGCCGGCCGTGCCGAGTTTTTCGATGGTCTGCTGCAAGATGACCTGCATGGCGGCTTCTCCAGTTTTCCGTCAAATTTCCGAGGCAAACGGCAGCAGGGCAATGTTGCGCGCGCGCTTGATGGCGATTTTCAGCCAGCGCTGGTGGCGCGAACAGGTGCCGCTCATGCGCCGGGGTACGATTTTGCCGCGCTCCTGGATAAAGGGCTGGAGCAGTTCCACGTTCTTGTAATCGATGAAATCGATGCGGTCGGCGCAGAAGCGGCAGACCTTCTTCTTGCGGAAGAACTGCCGTTTGCTGCGGCGGGCGCTGGCCGGTGTGGCCGCGGCGCGAGCGCGTTCCTGCACAGCCCCTTCCGCTGGTGGGTCCGATTGCGGTTTCAGTTCGTCTGTCATGATCCCTTCCTTGCGCGAGCCGGCGCGCGGCTAGCTGGCCGCCTGCTGGGCGGCGGCTGCCGATTTCGGCTTGCGCGTGCGGCGCGCGGCACGGCGCTCGCGGCGCTGCGCCAGCTTGCGCTGTCGTTTCAGCTCGTCATCCAGGCGTACCGTCAGATATTTGATGACCGGGTCGGCAACTTTCAGGCGGCGTTCCATTTCCTGGATCATGTCGCCGCGGGTGCCGTGCACCACCAGATAGACGTAGTAGCCTTCCCGATGGCGTCGCACGCGGTAGGCGAGCTTGCGGGTTCCCCACTTTTCGGCTTTTTCGACGCGGCCCCCGCGTTCTGCAGCCGTCTGCTCGAGCAGGGCAATCAGTTTGTCCACTTCTGCTTCCGGCGTATCGGGCCGGCAGATGAAAATCAGATCATAGATGCGTTCTTCCATGGTTCCTCTTTCCGGTGCCTGAGGTTCCGCTCGAGCTCAGGGTTTCGGCGCCTCGGTGGCCGGTGCCTGGGGCGGAGCGATTCGGCGGTTGAACCGCGCCATGGCCCGGCCCACTCCTTCCGTCAGGATCATGCGCACCGCTTCGGCCGCAGCCTCGACCGAAGCCGCCGCCCGCTCCAGTTCGGCCTTCCGCATCGGACGAAGCACATAAGCGGCCAGGTCAGCGACGGGCTCGTCCGGGCCGATGCCCATGCGCACGCGGATAAAGTTGCTGCTGCCCAGCGCTCCGATAATCGAGGCCAGGCCGTTATGCCCGCCGGCGGTGCCGGAAGTGCGAATCCGCAGCATTCCCCAGGGCAGCGCCACGTCGTCAACCAGCACGATGAGCCGCTCCGGGGCGAGTTCGAACCGCTCGAGCAGTTCCCGCACCGCCAGCCCGCTGGCGTTCATGAACGTCTGCGGCTTGGCCAGCGCAACGGGCAGGCCGGCCAGCGTGCCCAGGCCGAGCAGCGACTTCGCTTCCGGGCGCACCACCCGCGTACCCACGAGCTCCGCCAGCCGATCCACGGCCAGAAAGCCAAGATTGTGGGGCGTGCTGGCGTATTCCACGCCCGGGTTACCCAGGCCCACAATCAACCAGGCTGGCGGAGTCACGATGCCCGCCCCTGCTGCCCGTGCGCGCATGCCGCGGTGCCCAAGGCGGCCATGGCCGGTGTTCGTGTTCGCCGGCGCCGTGTACGCCGTCGGGCGCGGCGAAACCTATTCCTCCTTCTCGCGGGAGCGCTCTTCGGCTTCGCCTTCCTCTTCCTCGACTTCTTTCTTGCCCTTGCGAATGACTTCGGGCTCGGCCGGTGCGCCTTCCGCGGCCAGAGCCGCTTCCGCCGGCACCGCTTCTTCTTCGGCGCGCAGCGCGACCACGTGGACGATCACGCGGTCCGGATCGGTGACCAGGCGGATCTTCTGCGGGTCGAGCGGCAGATCGCCGGCCCGCAGATGCTTACCGATGGTCAGATCGGAGATGTCCACGCGGATTTCATCCGGGATGTCGCCGGGCAAGCATTCTAGTTCGACTTCGCGGGTGACTGTTTCCAGGATGCCACCCTGCACCTTGACGCCGACCGGGTCACCAAAGGTATGCACCGGTACTTTGACGCGGAGGCGCACATCCATGGCTACGCGCTGCAGGTCCACATGAAGCAGTTGTCCCTTGACTGGGTCCACCAGCCAGTCCTTGACCATGGCTCGGACGTCTTCGTGGCCGGCGATGCGCACCGTGAAAATCGTATTGCGACCCGCTTCCGAACGAAGGATCGCTGCCACCTGTTTGGTGTTGACCGCCACGGGCAGCGGCGGGGCCTGGCCGCCGTAGAGCACGGCCGGAATCCGGCCGGTCTGGCGGATGCGACGGGCGGCGTTCTTGCCGAGTTCGTTGCGCACAGTGGCTTCGACGATGAATTCCGCCATAGCTGTGTTCTTCCTTTTCTGCTCGCGCACGGCAGACGCAACGGCGCTGCGTCCGGCGGCGCGCTAGATGAACAGCTCGCTGATCGAAGTTTCCTCGTGAATCGAACGGATGCCGCGCGCGAGCAACTCCGCGACGCTCAGAACTTTGATTTTGTCCACTCGAGCCGCCGCTTCCGACAGCGGGATCGAGTCGGTGACGACGACCTGTTCGATCGGCGAAGCGCACAGCCGTTCGACCGCCGGCCCGGACAGCACGGCATGGGTCGCGGCGGCGAAGATGCGGGTGGCGCCTTCACGGAGCAGGGCCTCGGCGGTTTTCACCAGGGTGCCGGCCGTGTCGATGATGTCGTCCACGACCAGCGCAGCGCGGCCGCGAACGTCGCCGATCAGATGCACGACTTCGCTGACGTCCACGTCTACACGGCGCTTGTCCACAATGGCCAGCGGCGCATCCATCTTCTTCGCAAAATACCGGGCGCGCTCGACGCCGCCGGCATCCGGAGAAACGACCGTAAAGGGACCCAGATTCAGCTTCTTGAAATGTTCGACCAGCACCGGGGCGGCGAACAGGTGATCCACGGGCACATTGAAATAACCCTGAATCTGCGGGGCGTGCAGGTCGAGCGTCAGGGCGCGGCTGGCGCCGGCGGTTTCCAGCAGGTCGGCCACCAGCTTGGCCGAGATGGGAACGCGCGGCTTATCTTTCCGGTCCTGGCGTGCATAGCAGTAGTAGGGAATGACGGCCGTAATCCGCCAGGCCGAAGCGCGTTTGAAGGCATCGATCATCAACAGCAGCTCCATCAGGTGCCGGTCCACCGGATGGGAGCAGGACTGCACAACGAAGACATCGGCACCGCGCACATTCTCCAGGACCTGGAAATAGATCTCCCCGTCACTGAATTCGCGCAGCACACTCTTGCCGCGCGGAACGCCCAGGAACCGGCAGATGTCCTCTGCCAGCTTGACGTTGGCGCTGCCGCTGAAAATTTTGAACTTGTCGTCGAACAAAGCTCGCCTCAAAGCAGTTCGTGCAGGCCGAGGGCCCGGCGATAGGTTTCCCGCGCGATTGTCTGAACGACAAAGACCCGGTCGTCGGGAAACAGCAGTGCGGCTCGGCGCGCCTGCGCTGGGTTGGGGAACACTCCGAACACCGCCGATCCGCTACCCGCCAGCGCGGCTTCTGCAGCTCCCCTGCGCAGCAAAGCCCGCCGGAGAACCCTCAGGCGGGGATGGCGGCGGAAAACGACCGGCTCGAAGTCATTCGCCAGTCCGCCGCTCCAGCGCTTCCAGCAGAGAGCGCAGAAAGTAAATACTGTAGGGTCGGCGGGCCGTTTTGTCAACCGCGGCGCCAGCCAGCCGTAGGCTTCGCGGGTGTTTACGGACAGACCGCTCGGGGAGACGACCACGAGGGTGCGCCGCGGCATATCCGGCAGGGGGAAGACCTGTTCTCCGCGGCCGATTCCCAGCGCCGTACCACCCAGCAGGAAGAAGGGCACGTCGGCACCCAGCCGTGCCGCCCAGGCGAGCAGCCGCGGCACCGGGGGTCTCCGGCGGAGCAGGCGAAGCAGTCCGATCAGCGCGACGGCCGCGTTGCTCGAGCCGCCCCCGAGGCCCCGTCCAACGGGGATGCGTTTCCGCAGACGGGCATAGACGCCGGTCTTCACCGCCAGCTCGCGCCGCAGCAGGTGCAGGGCGCGATAGACCAGGTTTTCCCGACCGGTGGGCAGCGACGGGTCGTCGCATTCGAGCTGGATGCCCGGCGCGCGGCGGAGTTCCAGCTCCAGTTCATCGTGCAGGGAGATGGTTTGAAAGATGGTGCGGAGCTCGTGATAGCCATCGGGTCGGCGCCCCACGATGTGCAGTCGAAGGTTGACCTTGGCGAAACAGGGCAGGCAGAGCGAGCGCATGCGAGAGCGTCAACGCGGCTGGACGCGTTCAGCCGACTTCTGCGCCAACTGCCGCTTCAGCTCGGCCAGCTTGCGCTCCAGAGCGGAGATTTTCTCCGGCTCCAGTTCGGAAGGCAACGCACGCTGCCATTCGGCCAGCGCCTTTTCCCAGAAGGTTACGGCAAGCTGGTGGCGACCGGTCTGCTGATAGAGGTCGCCGAGGTGGTCGAGGATGGTGGGGTTGTGCGGGGCGCGTTCGGCAGCCCGGGTGAGATAGGTTTCTGCCTGCTCGAACTGCCCCAGTTTGAAATAGGCCCAGCCCAGGCTGTCCAGGTAGAAACCGTTGTGCGGCTCCTGCTCGAGGGCGCGACGGACCAGCGCGACGGCTTCTTCCAGCCGCAGGCCGCGCTCGGCGAGCATGTAGCCGTAGTAGTTCAGCGTCAGTGCGTGGCGCGGGTTGCTGGCCAGCACTTTCCGGAATGCTTCTTCGGCCGGCTGGAGTTTTTCCTGGCGCTCATAGATGGCACCGAGCATGAACCAGACGAGCTCACGCTGCGCCGGAGTCTGGGACAGTGCTTCGGCCTGGCGCGCAGCCTTTTCGGCTTCGGAGAAGGCCCGGCCGCGTTCGTAGACCTGTGTCAGGGCCAGATAGATGCTGTAGTCGTCCCCGGCGCGGCCGAGCAGATTGCGGAGCAGGCGGGCGGCCTCCTTGGTCTCTCCGCCTTCGGCCAGCAGCAGCGCGTGACTGCTGATGAAGCTGGGATCGTTCGGGAACCGCGCCAGGGCGCGTCGGGATTCGGTCAGGGCCAGCCGAAGATCGCGGGCCATGCGCAGGGTATCGGGAATGAGCAGCAGCGCCCGCTTTTCTTCCTCCTCGCCCAGCGACTCCAGTTCGCGGAAGGTGGCCACCGCGGTGGAGAACTGGTCGGTTTCGCGGTAGAGCCGGCCGAGCTGTTCGTAGAGGACGGCCAGCGTGCGGCGGACGGATTCCTGCTCGCGCTGCGGTTTCAGAGCCACCACAGCATCGGCCAGGACGCGGATGGCATCTTGGAAGCGTCCCTGGGCTTCGTAGAGCAGCGCTTCGTTGTAGATCACCTCCAGGTTGCCCGGGGCGCGTTCGCGTGCGCGGAGCAGGTGCTGTTCGGCTTCTTCGAGCCGGTTCTGCTCGCGGTAGATCTGGGCCGCGCGGAGGTGATGCTCCGGCTCCTGAGGCTCGAGTTCGATCAGACGAAGGAACTGCTCGAGGGCCTGATCCGGTTTCTGCCCGGCGAGCAGCGTGCGCGCCAGCCCCCGGCGCAGCGGGATCGAACGGGGATCCAGTTGCAGGGCATCGCGGAAGGCGGCTTCCGCACGGTCGTACTGGCCGAGCTGCGCATAGGCATCGCCCAGCAGGCCGAGCAACGCCGGCGATTCCAGGGCCGCAGCGGTGTTCGCGAGCCGCTCTACGACCGGCTCAGGCCGACCGAGGTCGAGCAGCAACTGCGCGTACTGTTCGAGGGCACGCTCGTTTTGTGGTTCGCGGGTGAGCAGTTGGCGCAGAACTTCTTCAGCCTTTTCGTGTTCGTTCTGCGTGCGGTACAGGCGCGCCAGCCAGAGGGCAGCATCCGCGTCGGCGGGGTCCAGACGCAGGATTTCCTGATACTGTTCGATGGCGCGACGGACAATCTCGCGCTGCCGTTCCGCCGCCGACCAGCTTCCCAGCGTGCGCAGGTAGATGCGGGCCAGCAGCCGGCGCGCGGGCAGGTTGTTCGGGTCGCGGCGGATGACTTCCTGGGCCTCGAGCACCGCGTCTCGAATCCGCTGCGTTTTGGCGTACATCTCCGCCAGCCGCTCGCCAATGACCGTGGAGGCTGGGTCCAGCTCGTAGGCTTTCTTGAAGTGTTCAATCGCAAGGCTGGCGTATTCGGAGCGTGCGGTGGACTCGAACAACTGCTCGTAGCTGTGCCCCATCGAGAAATGGTAGTACGCTTCCGCCTGGCGGTCTGCCGAGGAAGCCGGGCTGCCGGCTTCGGAAGCCGCAGGGGCCGGGGGCTGCTGCGGAAGTGCCGGGTACGCGAGCAGCGACAAAACGGCCAGCACTGAAAGAGCAGCTTTCATTGTGCAAATTCTGCATTATGCCCCATTGCCGGGTGGGCGTCAAAGCATTCAGCACGCTGCGGTGTGTGGGAGAAACGGTGTGCGTGGGAGGGGTAGCTGCCTCCGGGCCTGTGGAAATTGTCCGAAGAAAGTTGCAATCTTTCGACAACAGAAGTAAGCAGAACCCACTCCGGAAACGGGCCACGAAACAACTGCCCGCAGCGGAAACTGCGGGCAGACCGAAGGGAGGCAGAGATGGGAACCATCCGTTGGGGACGCGTGCTTTTAGGCGGGCTGCTGGCGGGCCTGGTGATGAATATCGGAGAGGCTGCGCTCCATTCTGGCGTGCTCGGCGAATCGGCGCGAGCGCTGCGGGAGCAGTACGGGCTCGCCACCGAAGGCAATCCACTGCAGTTGGCGGTGCTGGTGCTGATGACGTTCGTGCTCGGGATTGCGGCGGTGTGGCTGTATGCAGCGATCCGCCCGCGCTACGGTCCGGGGCCGAAAACGGCCGTCTGTGCCGGTCTGGCGGTGTGGTTGTTTGCGCACCTGTGGTCGGGTGTTTACCTGGGGATCGCCTATGGCGGGCTGATTCCGCCGAAGCTGGCCTGGCTGCCGGTGGTGTGGGGATTTTTCGAAGCTCCCATCGGCACCCTGGTCGGAGCCTGGATCTATCGCGAATAGTGCGGGCCGGAAAGCGTACCGGCCCGGCGGGTCAGTGTTTGAAGTGGCGGATGCCGGTGAAGAGCATGGCCAGGCCCAGGCGGTTGGCGGCGGCGATGACTTCGTTGTCGCGTACCGAGCCGCCGGGCTGGATGACAGCCGTGGCCCCGGCGCGGGCGGCTTCTTCGACGCCGTCCGGGAACGGGAAGAAGGCATCGGAAGCAACGACGCTGCCCTGCAGGGACAGGCCGGCCGCCTGAGCTTTCATCACCGCGATTTTCACTGAATCCACGCGGCTCATCTGTCCCGCGCCCACGCCGAGCGTGCGTCCATCGCCTGCGAAGACAATGGCGTTCGATTTCACGTGCTTGCAGACCTTCCAGGCGAAAAGCAGGGCACGGAGTTCGGCCGGCGTGGGTTGGCGTTCGGTAACGACGCGCAGATCGCTTTCCTGCAGCGGCCGATGGTCCGGAGTCTGCACGAGCACGCCACCGGAGATGCGCTTCAGCTCCAGCAGCGCGCGTTCCTCCGCGGGGCTGATTTCGAGCAGCCGCAGGTTCTTTTTTGCGGACAGGGTTTGCAGGGCTTCCGGTGTGTAGCCCGGGGCGATGATGCATTCGACGAACAGTTTGCTGATCTCCGCGGCCGTATCGGCAGCGAGAGGATGGTTAAAAGCCATCACGCCGCCAAATGCCGAGACCGGATCGCAGGCCAGTGCCAGGCGGTAGGCTTCGGCCTGGGAGTCGTGTTCGGCGGCACCGCAGGGATTCGTGTGTTTGATGATGACGGCAGCGGGACGGGTGAATTCGCTGGCAAGGTTCCAGGCCGCATCCAGGTCGACCAGGTTGTTGTACGAAAGCTCTTTGCCCTGCAGTTGGCGTGCGCCGGCGACTCCGGCGGGCGCGGCACCGGCGAGTGTGTACAGAGCGGCCTGCTGGTGCGGGTTTTCCCCGTAGCGCAGAATTTCCCGGCGCAGGAGCGGCAGGTGGAGCCGTTCCGGCAGCGGAGCGGGGCGGCTCAGCGAGAGGCGCTCATCGGCGGCTGCGAGCCGTTCGAGTTCGGTGGCGATGATGCCGTCATAGCGTGCGGTGGTAGCGAACACTTTGCGGGCCAGGGCCAGCCGGGTGGCCAGGCTGACGTCGCCCGTTTCCACCTCCGAGGCCACGCGGTCGTAATCGGCCGGGTCGCAGACCACAACGACGTGGGGGAAATTTTTCGCCGCCGAACGCAGCATCGCCGGGCCGCCGATGTCGATGTTTTCCAGCAGCGCGTCAGGCGCCGTGTCGGGTTGCGCTGCGACGGCTTCGAACGGATAAAGATTGACGGCAACCAGGTCTATCGGCGGAAGGTGATGTTCGCGGACGACTTGTTCGTCTTCGGCGTGCCCGCGGCGGAAAAGGATGCCGCCGTGGATTTTGGGATGGAGCGTCTTCACGCGGCCGCCGAGCATTTCCGGCCAGCCGGTTAGCTCGGCGACGTCGCGCACGGCCACGCTGGCTTCCCGCAGCAATTTCGCGGTGCCGCCGGTGGAGACAATCTCGACACCGGCCGCCGCCAGCCGGCGCGCGAATTCCACAACACCGGTCTTATCAGAAACGCTGATCAAGGCACGTCGGATCGGCATGCATCCTCCTGCGCTGAAAAGCCGAGTATTGTAAGCGGTGGCAGCAGGATGGGAAAGTGGCAGTCGGACGGGAGGCGCGGCCGCAGGAACTATTTCTTGACGCGGGCCTTGAGCTTCACTTTGGCATCTTCCAGCTCGATCGAGTATTCCACTTCGCTGCCGCCCTGCGCCTTGCGAAGCTGCTGCGTTTTTGCGCGAACGAAGCGGGCAAAGCTTTCGAAGCTGGGCGGGGCAGTCGGCTCGCCAGCGGCCCGGTGGGCTTCCAGCAAGGCGCGGTAGAGTTGTTCGATCTTCTCCGGCTCTTGCTCCGGGTCCGAGCAGACGATGCGGGCGCGGGCAGGGGCGGACTCCGGTGCTGCAGACGCGTTCGCCTGCCGGGCGCGTGCGCGTTCGGCTTCGATGGCGCGTGCGGCGGCACCGAAGTGGCGCGGCACAAAACCTTCTTCTTTTTCCTTCAGACGCTTGCGCCACACCTCGCGGTATTTGGCGTAGGTGGAGGTGAGGTTGTTGAAGCGGAAACGCTGCGCATAGGACATCTCCGCACCCCGTTCCGTGAAGCGCTTGATGGCCTGTTCGACGCGCCACTCGGTGTCGGAAGGAGGACGGGGGCGGCCACCGCCGAAGTATTGCTCGTACTCGATCTTCAGGGCACGGATGTCCCGTTCGAGCTGGCTGAGGGCGTCGTCGGTCTGGCTCATGGGAATGCGGTGCTGCTCTCGCACCGATGCTAGCGACCAGCGGTGCGGCACGTCAATCCTTCTGCAGAACAGGTGCGGTGGAACGGTCACCTGCGCGAAACAGGCGCATTGCCCCGGTTGTCGGGGTGTGTTGAAATAACCAGCGATGGCTTCCCCTTCGGACCAGATGACGAGCCGGACGGAGTGGCTGCGGCAGATTCCTTCTGTGGATGAGCTGCTGCGGCGCGAACGGCTGGTGCAGCTCGCGGCGATAAACGGGCGCGCCCTGGTGGTGGAGGCTGCCCGCACCGTGTTGGAGCAGCTCCGGCGCCAGGTGACGACGTCGCCGGAAGCCGCCCGCAGCCTGCTGGACCCGTCGCGGCTGGAGGCGGCCGTGGCGGCTGAGCTCGAGCGCATCTGCGCGCCTTCGTTGCGGCCGGTGATCAACGCCACCGGCGTGATTCTGCATACGAACCTGGGCCGCGCCCCGCTCAGCACCGAAGCCATCGAGCACCTGCGACACACCGCGACGCAATACTCAAACCTGGAATACAACCTGGCCGAAGGCACGCGCGGCAAGCGGGATGCGCACACCGCGCAACTGCTGGCGCGGCTGCTGGGCGCAGAAGCCGCTATCGTGGTGAACAACAACGCCGCCGCGGTGTTTCTGCTGCTTCTGGCGCTGGCGAAGGGTGGCGAAGTGATCGTCTCGCGCGGCGAACTGATTGAAATTGGCGAAGGCTTCCGCATCCCGGACATCCTGGCCGAAAGCGGCGCCGTACTCCGCGAGGTGGGCACCACAAATCGCACGCGGATCCAAGACTACGAGCAGGCCATCAACGAACGCACGCGGTTGTTGCTGCGGGTGCATCCGTCGAATTTTCGCGTGGTCGGTTTTACCGAGCGGCCGAGCCTGGAAGAGCTGGTCGAGCTGGGACGGCGCGCGAACCTGCCGGTGTGTGAAGACCTTGGCTCCGGCTGCCTGGTGGACTTGCACCCGTACGGCGTGGACGAGCCACTGGCGACGGCGAGTCTGCGCGCCGGCGTGTCGCTGGTGACGTTCAGCGGCGACAAATTGCTCGGCGGGCCGCAGGCGGGCATCATCGCCGGCCGAGAGGAGCTGGTGGGACGCCTGCGGCGTCATCCGCTGTTCCGTGCCCTGCGCGTGGACAAGCTGACGATCTCCGTGCTGGAGGCCACGCTGCGCAGCTATCTCCAGGGGCGGCTGGAGGAGATCCCGGTCGTGCGCATGCTACAGATCTCCCTGGGCGAGATGGAACTGCGCGCGCAGGCTTTCCTGGAGCGGTTGCGGACCCGGTTGCGAGACACCGAGTGCGAGACGGAAGTGCGCAGCGGACACTCCGTGATCGGCGGCGGTTCGACACCCGGCGAGCAGTTGCCGACACGACTGATTGCCGTGCGGAGTCGGCGGTTCTCGGCTGCGGAGCTGGAATCCCGCTTGCGCGCGCCGGAGCAAAGCTCGCCGGTCATCGCCCGCATCGAGGACGACTGGCTGGTGCTGGACCTGCGCACCGTCTTCCCCGAGCAGGAGCCGGCGCTCGCCGAGGCCCTGGTGAGCGCACTGAATCCACATCGCCCGTGAAGTTTCTTCTCCACCGCCATCTGCCGAATTTTGCCTTCCCCAAGCCTTCGGCCGCTGGGCGGCCTGCGCTTCCCGGGGGCGTGGAATCGGGGTGACGCACCGGCCTGCGGCGAGTCAGCGCGATGCTCGAAGCAGGGCCGGTTCAGGGCAGGTGGTTGATGACGCTGGCCACACAGCCGGCGCCGAAGCCGTTATCGATGTTGACGACGGTAACGTTGGATGCGCAACTGTTCAGCATGCCCAGCAGCGCGGCCAGACCGCCGAAGCTGGCTCCGTAGCCGGTGCTCGCGGGCACCGCAATTACCGGAACGCCCACCAGCCCGCCCACCACGCTCGGCAGCGCACCTTCCATCCCTGCGACGACGATGATCACGCGCGCCGCGGCGATTTTCTGGCGATGATCGAGCAGACGGTGCAGGCCGGCGACGCCGACGTCATAGATGGTTTCGACGCGATTGCCCATCAGCTCGGCCGTCAGGCGGGCTTCTTCGGCGACGGGGATATCGCTGGTGCCGGCGGAGACGACCAGGATCAGGCCCTTGCCGGTGATGCGTCGGTCGCGGCGGATGGCGATGACGCCAGAGAGGGGAGAGTAGCGGGCCGTGCGAGTGAGCCGTCGAACGGCGCGGAAGGTAGTTGGGTCGGCGCGGGTGATCAGCACGTTGCTGCGGGAAGCCCGCAGCATGCGACGGACGATGGCCGCCACCTGCGCAGGAGTTTTGCCGCGGGCGAAGATGACCTCGGCGTAGCCCTGGCGCAGCGCGCGATGATGGTCGATTTTGGCGAAACCGAGGTCTTCGAACGGCAGATGCCTGAGCCGTTCGAGGGCTTCTGCCGTGCTCAGGCGCCGCCGGCGAACTGCTTCCAGCAGCTCGTGGATTTCGCGCGCGTCCATCGTCCTCCGGAGCGAGAGCAAATTCTACCATTCGGCGGGACCGGGCAGGCCGCATCTGTGTTCTGCAGAAGGATGGGCGACACCTTGGGTGCAGGGTCGCGTAGCCGATGCAGCGGAAGCTTTCTCGATTTTCCGTTTCTGTTCCGCTAAGATGTTCTGTTTTGTCTGCGGAGCGGAGTTGCACCGATGGATTCCTCGTCGCCACCCCGCGTACGTTTCGCGCCTTCCCCGACCGGGTACCTGCATGTCGGCGGTGCGCGCACGGCCCTGTTCAACTGGCTGTTTGCCCGCAATCAGGGCGGCACGTTCATCCTCCGCATCGAAGACACCGACGTCGAACGCAACCGCCCGGAATTGGTGGAGGGCATCCTGCAGGGACTGCGCTGGCTCGGGCTCGACTGGGATGAAGGCCCGGTGTTCCAGTCCCAACGGCTTGCGCTGTACCAGCGGGCCGCCGAACAACTGGTCGCTACCGGCGCGGCGTATCCCTGTTTCTGTCCCCCGGCACAGTATGCAGGGGGCGACGCCGCCGAAGATTCCGATGCCGAACCGTCCAAACCCATCCGCCGATACCCGGGCACCTGCCGCAACCTGACCGCCGCCGAACGTGCGGAAAAAGAACGCCAGGGACTGCCGCGCGCCATTCGTTTCCGCACCCCGGAGGAAGGCTTCACGGAATTCGACGATGCGGTGTTCGGCCGGCGCGCGGTGGCCAATCAAGAGATCGAAGATTTCGTCTTGCTGCGCTCGACCGGCCTGCCCACCTACCAGCTCGGCGCGGTCGTGGACGACATCGAGATGCGCATCACGCATGTGATCCGCGGCGCCGACCATCTTTCGAACACTCCCAAGCAGGTACTGCTGTACCGGGCTCTGGGCGCCACGCCCCCGGTTTTCGCGCACGTGCCTTTAATCCTCGGCCCGGACCGCACCCGCCTTTCCAAACGCCACGGGGCCACCAGCGTCACCGCGTACGCCGAGGAGGGATTTCTTCCGGAAGCTTTCCGCAACTTCCTCGCCCTGCTCGGCTGGTCTCCCGGCGACGACACCGAATTCATCCGCACGGCCGACCTGATCCGGCGTTTTTCGCTGGCCGGCGTGAGCCGCACCAACGCCGTCTTCGATCGCTCCAAGCTGGAATGGTTCAACACACAGTACCTGCAGCGGCTCCCGGTCGAGGAACTCGCTCCCTACGTTGCCGAAGAGCTGCAGCGCGCCGGAATCTGGCGGCCGGAATGGGCCGACCGCCGGCGGGAGTGGTTTCTGCAAACGATCGATTTGATCCGTCCGCGCACGCGACTGCTGAAGGATTTCACTGGCTGGGCGCGAGCGTTTTTCACCGATGACTTCGACTACGAAGCCGCCGCCATCGAGAAATTCTGGAAAGACGAACGCGTCCCCGAACTGCTCGAGGCGCTGGCCGCGCGCCTGGAAACACTTCCGGATTGGAACCACGACACCTGCGAGCTGGCCCTGCGCACTCTGGCCGAGCAGCGGGGCGTCAAAGCCGCTCTGCTGATCAACGCGGCCCGGGTGGCCATCGTGGGTCGCGCCGTGGCGCCGCCTCTGTTCGATACCATGACCGCTCTCGGTCAGGCGCGCGTCGTGGAGCGTTTGCGTCGCGCCGTGGCCGCTTTCCCGAAATCGTGACCTGCAGCAAAGCCCGGCCTGTCCCGTGGGCCAAACCGAATTCGCGAGCGTGATCCGTGAACGCACGGGCGTTTTCTTCCGTGCCGGTGCAGCCAGCAGGCAAAATTCAGGCCCGCAGCCGGGCACGGAAAACTCCATCACCCATTTCCTCGAAGCAGCACCGAGCGGAAGGGGTCTAGCCGGACCAGCGGGGCGCCGGCCATCCACACAGCGGCCTAGACGATTACCTCGGTGCCGAGCTGCTGGCTCAGGATACGACTCATCACCTGAAACAACGTTTCACCGCTGCGGTCGAGCACAAAATTGCCGGCGGACTCCGACCAGCCCAGCTTGAAGCTCGTGGCCAGAGCGGAAATCCAGATCTGCCGCGCCGGTGTGTTCGGACTGATCACGCATCGCGCAGGCTCCGGATCCTCGAACACCAGTTCCAGCTTCTCGCCTTCTCCTTCGACTTCGAAGCCGAACTGATCGGCCAGGGTCAGCAGGCGCCGACGAAGATTTTCGAGCGCGGCCTCCGATTTTTTGCGAAAATCCATCTCGTCCATGGCGACTTCAGCCTACAGCAACCGCGGGGAAGCAGCAAGCGGAGCTGTGACGCTCGGCTGCGCCCCCGGAGGACATTTCTTTCGCGGGAGGTGAACCGTGCAACCCGTTCCTGCCCCGGCCTGGGAATCTCTCAAACAGAGCTATCGGAGCGGAGCGATCTCGCGTCGCGAATTCTTCCAGAAGCTGGCATATCTGACGGGCAGCATCATCCTGGCCCACGAAATCATGCTTGCCGAGGGCTTTGCTTTTGAGTGGGAAGCATACGACTGGCCCGACCCGCAGGCTCAGACGCCGAAAGAGTCCATCGCCGCCGGCGAGCAACGGCGCCCCGCCTCGGTCGTCACCGAATGGGTGAAGTACACCAGCGAGGAGGGCGTGGAAGTCGGTGCCTACCTGGCCCGGCCGCAAGCCGGCGCTCCGTTTGCGGCCATCATCGTGATTCATGAAAACCGAGGCTTGACCGAGTTCGTGCTGGACATTGCCCAGCGCTGGGCCACCGAAGGCCTGTTGGCGCTCGCCCCGGACTTCCTCTCCCGTCTCGGCGGCACCGCCAGCTTCGATTCCATGGAGGCCGCCCGCGAAGGCATCGGCCGTCTGCAGCGCGAAGGCGTCATGGCCGACCTGCACGGAGCCGTTCGCTATCTGCAATCCCGCCCCGACGTCCGCCGCGATAAAATCGGAGTGTCCGGCTTCTGCTGGGGCGGCGGCCAAACATACTTCTTTGCCACGGAATCGAACGCGATTGCTTTCGCCATTCCCTTCTACGGTGCGGCACCGCCGCCCGAGCGGCTGGCACAGATTGCCTGTCCCGTCTTCGCGGTCTACGCGGAAGACGATCCCCGCATCAATGCCCGTATGGAAGAAGTGGAAGCGCGGATGCGGGAATTGGGCAAGCCGTATACGCGACGTGTCTATCCGGGCACACAGCACGCTTTCATGAACTTCACGGCGCCGAACCGCTACAACGCCGAACAGGCGCGCGTGGCCTGGGCAGACGTTACGGGATTCGTCCGGCAGATCGTCGGGGCCAGCCGAGCGCAGTAGCCGGAACCGCGCACTCGCAGCGGCTGCGGGTCCCGCTGACTGGCCACCGCGCGACATGGGCGACGGTCCGTCGGGGCAGCCAATCGCCCCGTGTGGCCCGCGGAATTCACCCGGAGGAATCGGCAGCCAGGCGGATTGGCGTGTTTTGATTTTTTGTCAGTTCATGGCGGCGCGGAAACCGCGGCTACTGGCCGGAACTCTGCCCCTGCGCCGGCACTGCTTGGCCCGCGCCTTCCCCGAGGAGCTTTTCGATTTCTTCTGCCAGCCGGTTGTGATCGATCAGACCGATCACACGCCGCACGCGCCGGCCTTCGCGATCGATCAACACGCTGGTGGGCAGTCCGATGATCCCGTCGAACTGCTGTTCGACCGCTTCACCGCCCAGCAGAATCGGGTAGTTGATCGCCACCTGGCGTCCGTTCACCTCGAAGCGTTCGTTTTCGACATAGGGTGCGACCTCTTTCCGGCCCCCCTCGTCCATGGCCACTCCCAGCACGGTGAATCCGCGCGCGGCGTACTTCTCCTGAAACTCAATCAGCCAGGGAATCTCCACCCGGCACGGCGCGCACCACGTGGCCCAGAAATTGACGAGAACCACCTTGCCCTTGTAGGCCTCCAGGTTGATGGGGCCGCCGCGCAGATCGATCAATTCCACTTCGGCCGCTTCCCCGGAGGGATTCGCCTGCCGACTGCAGCCTGCCAGCAGCACCGCCATGAGCAGGGCAACCAGCAACCAGGTCCCGAACGCACGCATGGATTCGCTCTCCTTCCCGCAGACAAAATGCCTTCAACTGCCCGTCAAGCTTTTTTCCAGCCAGAGCACCAGGTCGTTCAAAAATGCAAACTGGCCGGCCAGCCAACCCAGCCGGTTGGTGAAAATCAGAACGCCCACAAACAGCAGCAGCACTCCGCTGCCGACCTCGACCGCGTGCAGATGGCGACGGAAGCTCTGATAGAAACGCAGGAAATGACTGATGCCCAGCGCGGTCAGCAGAAAAGGCACCGCCAGGCCCGCCGAATAAACTGCCAGCAGAAATACGCCCTGGCCGATGGTTTCCTTCGTGGCGGCCAGCGCCAGCACGCCGGCCAGAATGGGCCCGATGCACGGCGTCCAGCCGAAAGCGAAGGCAAAGCCCAGCAGAAATCCCCCCACGACGCCGGGCTGCCCGCCCACGCTGCTCAGCCGCGCTTCCCGGTTCAGCCACTGCCCCAGCAGCGGCCCGGCCAGAAAGATCGCCGCTAGCGAAAAATAGTGCGAGGCACGCATCGGAATGTGCACACCGGCGACGGCCAGCACGCCGGCCAGAACGAACACGGCTCCCAGCAGCAGCCCCGCCCGCCGCGTCAGCTTCCCCAGCACACCCACCAGATGCAAACCGAACAGAATCACGATGGCCCCCGCCACCGGTGCCAGCAGATTCTTGTTGCTCACCAGGAACTGCCCCACGGCGCTGGCCGAAGCCCCGAACGCGATGAACACCAGCGAAAATCCGAACACGAACGCCAGCGATGAAGCCAGAATCGAGCCGCGCGGGCCTTCCCCGCGCTTCAACTGTTCCACCCCGATGCCCGACAGCATGGAAACATAGCCGGGCACCAGCGGCAGCACACAGGGCGAGAGGAACGAAACCACTCCGGCGACCAGCGCTGCCACCAACGATATATCCATCCCGATTGCCTCTGCTGTTTGTTGGATGCCGAAATCGTTTACCCTGGCATCGTCGCACCGGCTATTTTCGCATATCCGGCGTCTATGTTAGGACGCATTCCAGACCGCAGAAGATTCACCCTTCGTGCATTCGGGCCATGGCCATCCGCCTACCGCACCACGCTGGTTTCTGCGTGCGTCTCCAGACCGCGCAGCTTTTCGAGCGCCGACACATCGGTCACGTCCAGGGTCATCGGCGTCAGTGTAATGTAGCCCCGCGCGAAGGCCCACACATCGGTGCCTTCCACATCGTCCTCGAGCGGGCGCCACCGCGACCAGTAATAGACCCGGCCCCGCGGACTTTCGCGCCGTTCGTAATCCTCATGCGTCGCCAGCAAACTGAGCCGCGCCACCCGCACTCCGCGACGTTCTCCCGCCGGGACGTTCACGTTCAGAAACAACCCGGGCCGCAGCGCCTGCTTCTGCTGCAATTGCTCGACCAGCCCCGCCACAAAGGCGGCAGCAGCCGCATAGTCTTCCTGGCGGTTGCCGCGCATCGAAACCGCAATCGCCGGCAGGCCGACGATGGCGGCTTCCCGCGCCGCGCCCACGGTCCCGGAAAGATACACGGTGATACCCAGGTTTTCGCCGCGATTGATCCCGCTGACGACCAGATCAGGCCGGCGGGGCAGCAGACTCTCCACTGCCAGTCGCACGCAGGTGGCGGGCGGCGCTTCGATGGCATACCAGAGAGCGCCGTCCGGCTGCCGGTGCGAGCGGAGAAAAATCGGTTCGGCTGAGGTGGTGATGCTGTGTCCCTTGCCGCTCTGTTCCGTAGCCGGTGCCGCAACCACAATCTCCGCGCGCGACCGGAACGCCTCCACCAGGGCACGCAGCCCGGGGGCATCGTAGCCATCGTCATTCGTCAGCAGGACTAGAAACTTTCCGGAAGCCTGCGGCTGCACGCCGCCGACCACCGCCAGCAACAGCAGCACCATCATCAACACGCGATTCCTGCCTGTTCGTGCCGTCATTTTTCTTCTCCCCGTTCGCAAACCTGTGCCTGGTCCGGCGCCGCTGTCAGGCGTCCAGCGGCGGCCGCTGCAGGTGGAATTCCGTCGCCCGCTGATACGCGTGCGCAATCTGCAGCAGCTCGGCTTCACCCCACCAGCGGCCGATCAGTTGCACTCCCACCGGCAACCCCTCGACAAACCCGCAGGGAATCGAAATCGCGGGACAACCCGTCAGGTTGGACGGTCGGTTGAATCGCAACAGCGCCGATCGAACCGATTCCTCCTGCCCGTCCAGGACCACCTTCTGCGTGCCCAATTGCGGTGCCACCACCGGCACGGTCGGCGCCAGCAGCGCATGAACCTGTTCCAGCACTTCGGCGAACTCTCTCTGCAATTCTCGTTGTGTCTCCCGCGCAGCCAGGTAGTCCACCGCTCGCACCTCTGCGCCCAGTTCCAGCCGCTTGCGCACCTCGGCACTGTAGGCTTCGGCCTGCGCCGGGAAGTACCCCGCCTGCTGATGAACTCGGGTCGCTTCGGCCAGCGAAATCGTCGTGCCGGCTTCGCTCGCCTCGGCCAGGCGTGGGAGGTGCACATCCACCACGTCCGCCCCGAGTCGCACAAACTGCTCGACGGCCGCCCCGAAACAACGCGCCACTTCCGCCTGCACTTGCTCGAGAAAAAAGTTCCCGGCAATCCCCAGGCGCAGTCCCCGCAATGGCCGGCTGCGGGATGATCGGCCGCGCAATGCAGCAGAGTAATCGGGCACCGCACACCGCACCGAAGCCGGGTCGCGACGATCCCAGCCGGCCATGGCCCGGAGCAGAATGGCGGCATCTTCCACGCTGCGTGTCAGCGGCCCAACGTGGTCCAGGCTGGGCGCCAGCGGCACGACGCCCCAGTTGCTGACACGGCCGTAGGTCGGCTTCAGACCCGTGATGCCGCACAGCGCGGCCGGAATGCGGATGGAGCCGCCCGTGTCGGTTCCCACCGCCGCAAAGGCCAGACCGGCCGCCACGGCCGCGGCCGCACCTCCGCTGGAACCTCCCGCCATGCGTTGCGCATCCCACGGGTTGCGCGTGGAACCATAATGCGGATTTTCGGTCGTCACGCCGTAGGCGAATTCGTGCAGATTCGTTTTACCCAGCAGCACCGCACCGGCCCGCTGCAGTCGCGTAACCACGGAGGCATCTTCCCGGGGCACAAAGTCAGCAAGAAATTTGGCACCGGCCGTAGTCCGGATGCCCCGGGTGTGGATGTTGTCCTTCAGCGCCAGCGGGATGCCGTGCAGCGGTCCGCGCCAGTCTCCGCGCCGGATTTCCACCTCCGCCTTGCGAGCCTGCGTACGGGCCAGCTCGCCTGTTACGGTCAGATAGGCCTGTAGCCGCGGGTTCAGCCGCTCCAGTCGAGCCAGCACCTGCTCGACGAGCTCGACCGGCGACACTCGCCGCGACCGGATCGAACCGGAAAGCTCGGCGATGGAAAAGAAGGCCAGTTCTCGTCCCCGCACCGGAGGCTCCTGCGTTGCTTCGCCGGCATCTTTGCGGCAAACTCTTGCTCAGAAGATTTTCTCGCGCTGCCGCACCGTGCCGACGGTTCCCAGGTTCGCGATCAACAACGATACTCGAAACTGATTGTCGCTGCGCACCGGCCCCAGAGCCAATCGCCGGTACTCGAAGCCAATGCCGCAACAGGCGCCGTTGTAGCTCACCTGCACGACCGTATTCTGGAGAAAATCACGATTGACGTCGTAGTTGAGCCCGACCGCAAAATTGAATCCTCGCCGCGCCAGCTCGCCATAGCCCACCAGGGCACGAATCTGGTTGGAGAGCGGCTGCAGAACCGGATCCGCGCGGGTCGCAAAGTGCGCCAGCGTGAGGAACGCCTCCCCGCGGGGTCGCAGTTTGACCAGCGTTCCCAGCGCCGTCACTTTTCTCCGCGTGGTGTCGTAGTCCAGCCGGAACTGCAGGTCGTAGGCACCGCCGGGAGTAATCTTGAAATCGCTCACCAGGGGAGAAAACCGTCGCGGCTGATCGGCAAACGCAAAGGGCGTGATCGAGTACAGCGCCGCAAACACGTTGCGACGCCCGGGCACCAGCGCGCCGCCGAACGTTTCGTCCAGATAGTATTTCTGGGCCACGCGCCAGCTCAGCACCTCGGCGGTCTCTGTCCCGGAGCGGCGATACAGTCGCTGCACGATGCCGTATTCGACCTCGTTCGTATCCGTCAGCAGATCGTTTTCGTCGAAGCGCAGGAATCTTCCGAACTGGTTCACCCCGTTCACATACCGGTAGACGAGCTGGGGTTCGATCACGTGCTTCCATTTCGTGTGCACACCATCCCAGATGCGCGCCAGCGCCGGCGGACGCAGATCCACGGTGACCTCGGCCGTATTGCGTCGCACCGGCACGCCGCTCAGGCTGCCGGCGACCGCAGGGTCTTGCGAAAGGCTGTAGCGGGTCGTGCGCAGCCCGAACGTCGAGCGAACGCCCAGCCACGGGCCCCAGCGCAACGGAATCGTCACGCGCGGCGCCAGTTCGCTCCGCTGCACGGTGTCCGGCGTTTCCAGCAGCGGGTCGCTGCGATGGACGGCGTCGACGGCCGCGTGGAATCCGAAATAGATTGGCAGGCGCGGCCAGGGGGCCTGCTCGACCGAGCTGAACCGCGCGCCCGGCGCCGTGCGCAGCACCACGGCCTGCTCAGGCACCGCGCTCAGAAAATTTTTGTATCGCCGCATGGCAAAGCCCAGACTGAAGCCGCGAAAATTGTTCGTCAGGGAAGCTGTGCTGCGTACCTCGGAACGGGCCGCCTGATCGAAAGTTTCCGCGAAGACCAGACGAAAGGTGAGCGAGGAAAGCTGATTCAGGTCGGCAACGGCGCGCCAGCCGTGCGGCAGGTGTGCGTCCAGTTCGAACCGGCTCTGATGGCCGCCCTGTTTGACCCGCGTGCCGCTCATGGTCTCGAGTCCGCGGTCCTGCACGGCAAAGTAGGAAGCGTTCACGCGCACCCGCTCCCACGGCCAGAGACGCATCTCGCCCAGATGCCCGAAGCCGCGCCGGCTCATCAGCTCCGCACCCAGCGTGAGGTCGGCCCAGTCCGCCAGCGCCCAGTAGAACGATTCCCTGAGCACGAAGCCTTTCTGCGACTGGTTGCCCACGGTGGGGATCAGGAAACCGGACTGGCGCGGCCGCTCTGCAATCGGCGCGGTCGCATAGGGAAGATAGACCAGCGGAATCCGAAAAATGCGGAAGTTGGCGTGCAGCAGAACGACTTTTTCGCCCAGCTCAATGCGGGCCTCGGGCGCAAAGAACTGCCACTGGGGACGCCGGGGCTCGCAGACCGTCAGCCAGGCATTTTTCACCACAAAGGTGCGTGCGCCGGTTCGTTCCACCTCGCGGGCCTCGAAGTACAGCGGGTGCACGCTCACCAGCAACACGGCGCTCGGCTCGCGCTGGAAGCGGATGCTGCCCCGCACCCGCTGCAGGCGGCCGCGCCCGGTTTTCAAATTGTAGTGGATGGTCTCCGCCTCGAGGTGCTGGTCCTGCTGGACAAACCGGATGTTGCCTTCGGCAGCCAGCTCGCCGGTTTCGGTATCGTACTGCAGGCGGTCGGCGTGCAGCAGCAGATCCCCGTAGCGGATTTCCACATCGCCCTCAGCGTGGTACACCGTTCCTTCCAGCCGCTGCTGGCGGGCACGCAGCTCAGCCCATTCGCCGGATGCCGGCACGCGCACCTGCGCGCAGACCGGCAGGCTCACCAGCGCCGCAAACCAGACGAGTCCGCACAGCCTCTGCACGCAAGCAGCGCGTCGCATCCCCATCACCGCATCGTTCGAGAGAAAAAGTGAAACCAGGTTAGCCTAGCATGCAGGCTCAGGCGGCGAAAGGCCGCCGCACAGAAATTCCGTCGCCCCGCGTGGCCCCGTTTTCGTCGGGGTATCTGATTCGCGACACGGCCGGTCAACCCTACCCCGCCGGCGCGCAAAGTTGCTAGCATCGGAAGGTCCCGTCGGGACATCCGTAGCGCAAAAACGACTCGTGTACCAGATCTGTCCAAATTGCAAAGTTTTCAACAGCGAGCAGGCCACGGAGTGCTACGCCTGCCGCACCCCGCTTGCTGCCGCCGAACCGGAGGCCGAACCGGTGGCCGTGGCTTCCACGGCTTCCAACTGGCGCGAGGAGGTGGCCCGGCGCCTGGCAGCGTACCGCAGCCGCCGCCGGGGTCTTCGTCCGGAGGCCGGACAGACCCCCCTGCTCTTTGCCACGGAGCAGCTCCTGCAGACACCTTCTCCTGCCGAAACTGCGGCGCGTCCGACTGTAAAAGCGAAAGCGCGCGAAGAAAACTCCGTCGGCATTACCATCGAAGTGGTGCAACCCCGGCTTGATTTTCTGGTCGCGGAAGAATCCTTGCGCCACCCCGACCGTGCCGCAGCTCCCGTGGTCGAACTATCCCAGCGCTGCTGGGCAGGATTGCTCGATGCGTTTTTCATTTTGCTGGGCTTCGCCGGTTTCCTGCTGATCTTTCGCCTCGTCGGGGGAGAAACTCCGCTGGGCAAGCTGCCGGTGGCCATCTATGCCGGCGCGCTGTTCCTCCTCTATCTGCTGTATTTCAGCCTGTTCACGTTCTTTGCCGGCGCCACACCGGGCATGCATTTGCGCAGGTTGCGGGTGGTGGACTTTTCGGGCCAAGCGCCGACAGATCGCCAGCTGCTGTGGCGCTGTTTCGGCTATGCGGTCTCGGGGCTGACGCTGTGGCTGGGGTTTCTCTGGGCCCTGTGGGATGAAGACCAGCTCACCTGGCAGGATCGCATCTCGCAGACGTACCTGACGGCTGCCGAACCCGTGGCCGCCGACGAGCTCCACACAGCCGTGTGAAGCACCGTGCAGGCTTCGGCCGCACCGGACGATTCTCGCAACCTGACCGTGTCAACATGCATCGTAGGGGAGCAGCCTGCGCGAGCAGCAGACGCGGAAAAGCTCCTGCGAGCAGTCGTGCAGGGATGTTATAATGCCGAGGCAAGTCAGTGAGGCGAAACCGATGAACCGGCAGACGCGGATGGTCGTCCTGGCAGCTTCCCTGTTCGTTTTTGGCTACGTGGCCTTCGGGTATGTGCTGGGCCAGGCGGCCAACGAGCGCGCCTACCGCTCGCTGACGGTGTTCAGCGAAGTCCTCCAGCACATCCAGCAGGACTATGTGGAAGAGCCGGACCTGCGCTCGGTCACGGCCGGCGCCTTGCACGGACTGCTCGAGGCGCTCGACCCTTACTCCAGCTACATGAGTCCCGCCGAATTCGCTGAGTACAAGACGAAAAAAAATTCGGGTGCTGTTGGCGAATCCGGGCTGGCGCTTTCCAAGCGCTTCGGCTATATCGCGGTGGTCGCCGTCCTTCCCGGCAGCCCGGCAGAGAAAGCCGGCCTGCAGCACGGCGATGTGCTGGAATCCATTGCCGGGTTCACCACCCGGGAGATGTCTGTCGGTCAGGCCGAGAATCTGCTTTCCGGCGAACCCGGCAGCACGGTGCGGGTTTCGGTGGTGCGCCGGGCCGCCACGGAACCGCTCGAGTTGACCCTTACCCTGGCGCGTTTAGCGCCTCCCAAACTGTACGTCGAGCGATTCCCGACAGCGCCGGATAGCTCCGGTGCAACCACGGCCTTCATCCGTGTTCCCACGCTGACCGAAGCCATCGTTGCGGAGCTTCGCGAACAGCTTCTCCAGCTTGACCGGCAGGGTGTGCAGCGGTTGATTCTGGACCTGCGGGACTGCGCGCTGGGTGAAAATGAAGAAGCCATCTCGGCCGCGCGGCTGTTTCTCCCGTCTGGAACGATTGCCCGCTTGCGTGGCCAGAAATACGACACCCGGGAATTCGCTGCAGACCCGGTGCGGGTCGTCTGGCGGCATCCTGTGGCGGTGCTGATCTCCAACAGCACGTCCGGGCCGGCAGAAATTCTGGCTGCGGCCATCGCCGGAAACCAGCGTGGCAAGACCCTCGGCACCCGCAGTTTTGGCTCCGCTTCCGAGCAGCGCCTGATTCCGCTCGAAGATGGCGCCGCGTTGATTCTAACGGTGGCCAAGTACTACACCCCGGACGGCAAACCCATCCTCGACGAAGGCGTCGCCCCCACGGTGGAATTCGAGCCTTCCACCGAAGAAACCGCTCCGCCAACAGCCCGCGAACGCCAGAGCTACCGGGACGACCCGCTCGTCCGCCGCGCGCTGGAGGTCTTGCAGGGAGGCGCGGCAGCCAGCACGAGCACGGCGCCCGCGGGTCTCGCTCAGCCGCAGACGCAATCGCCCGAGCCGGAGCACCGGGAACAGCCCCCTGCCGCCTGACTTCGCAGCACCTCGCCCACCTAGCCCAGCACGGCGGCGACCAGCTCACTCACCTGCTCGGCAATCGAAGGAGCCGCAGTCAGCCCCGGCGATTCGATGCCCACCAGGTGGATCACCTGAGGGAACTGCGCGTCCGGTGTGATGACAAAATCTGCAAAACCTTTTCCCCCCGGCTTCGGCCCCGGTGGCACGAGTTTGGGCCGAATCCCGGAATATGCCGGTGTCAGGTCGCCCGGTTCGATCGCCGGCACCAGCAGTTTGGCCCGCCGGGCAAACTCCTCGACCGGTTCCCGGTCTCGTTCGTAATCGTTTTTATCCTCGATGTAGCGCGCGGTCGGCCCGACCAGCACGGTGTCGTGCAGGGTGCGCGTGAAGTGAACGCCCAGGCTCAGCCCCTCCGGATGCGGGAGTGGATAGACCAGTCCGGCGATGAGATACGCTTTCGAGCGCACCACCTCGCAATATTCGCCGCGCACGGGATAGATTCGCCAGCGGGTGTTGCCGAGCAGCGCTGCGACCTCGTCGGCGAACAGTCCGGCGCTGTTCACCAGGCAGCGTGTTTCCACCGCTTCTTCTGCCGCTGTGCCGTCTTCACCCGTACGCATCCAGACGCGGATGGCCTCGCCGGCCGGCTCCAGCCGCGTCACTCGCGTGTGCGTGAGCAGGCTGGCTCCGTGCTGCACCGCGAGCCGCGCGAAGGCTTTGACCAGTTCCTCGCTGGACACGATCCCTGTCGAGTCGATTTCGAGCGCCGCGACCCCTCGCACATGCGGCTCTCGTCTCTGCAGTGCCGCGCGGTCGATGATGCGCAGTCCCTCGACGCCGTTCGCGGCTCCGAGTCGGCACAGCGCCTCGAGCTCCGCCGTCTCGCTGGCGTCGGTGGCCACGATGACCTTCCCCGTCCGGCGATGCGGGATTCCGTGCGCGGCGCAGAACTCATAGAGCAGCCGGTTTCCGCGCACACAGTGCCGCGCCTTCAGCGAGCCGGTGGGGTAGTACACGCCGGAATGGATCACGCCGCTGTTTCGCGAGCTGGTGAGCATGCCCGGCCTGGGCAGCTGCTCCACGACGAACACGTCGCTGTAGCGACGCGCCAGGGCCAGCGCCGTCGCGCACCCGACCACACCGGCACCGACCACGACCACATTGACGCGCTCCATCGAGACCTGCCTTGACCCGCAACATCCTCAGCCGCTCGGCGCAGCCGACCGTGCTGCAACTATGCTTCGGCACCTTCCAGCAGCGCGGCGCAGTCCACCAGGCGCGCAGCGGTGCCATCGTGAATCGCATACTGGCGCGGACGTCCTCCGCGGGTTGCGCCCCACAGCGAAGCCCCGCCGTGCACGCCATCTTTGTTCAGCGCATAGAACAACAGATGGAACCGACGGAGCCGCGTGCGATCGTTCCCGTAGTTGCGGGCGACGCGGTGCAGAGCCTCCAAGCAGGCTTCGGTCGGCGTTTTGCCCTGCCGCATCATCTCCACGACGGTGTGCGCGCCGTTCACTTTGATGCATTCTTCTCCGCGTCCGGTCGAACCGGCGGCGCCGACATCGTTGTCCACGTACAGTCCGGCTCCGATCAGCGGCGAATCGCCCACCCGCCCGGCAATTTTCCAGGCCAGCCCCGAAGTCGTTGTCGTCCCCGAGAGGTTCCCGCGGCTATCCACGGCCAGACAATTGATGGTGCCCGTCGGCGGATGCAGAATCACCTCGCGAATCCACGCCAGCCACTCCTCGCGCTCCGGTTCGGAAAGGCCTGCGGGCAGCAGCCGGGCGGTGCGCTCGCGCCACTCCGGACTGTCCAACCCCGGTCCCCAGCTATCGCGGTCGCTCATGGATTCTTTCCAGGCGAGCCAAGCCGTGCGCGCCCGTTCGGTGAGCAGATTCTGGCGCTCGAACCCGTGCGCTTCGGCAAAGCGCAGTGCTCCCGGCCCGACCAGCAGAACATGATCGGTGCGCTCCATCACGAGGCGGGCGACCCGCGAAGGATTTTTGATCTCCCGCAGCGAGGCGACCGCGCCGGCGCGCCGCGTCGGACCATGCATGACACTGGCGTCCAGCTCCACCACACCATCTTCGTTCGGCAGGCCTCCGTAGCCCACCGAGGTGTCGTTCGGGTCGTCTTCGACCAGGTTCACCGTGGCCAGCACGGCGTCGAGCGTATCGCCGCCCTGCTGCAGGATAGCCATGCCGCGGTCGAGCGCACGCAGGCCGTTCGCACTGGCCACCATCAGCGGACGCTTGCCCTGCGGCACCCCGCCGGTACCCTGGAACGCCTGCGCTTCAGGCGCTCCCAGCACGCGGCCGGCTGCGGCGGCCAGCCCGCTCGCCAGAGACGTCAGAAAAAACTGTCGCCGTGTCCAGCCCTTCATGTTACTCACCTCCCGATGTAGGTTCTGCGCCCGGACGGCACTGCCCGGTCACCGCCACCCCGTGGAAACGCACGCGCCGCCGAATCCGTTTGCACCCGTGCCGGCGCCGAAAGCATCACCGTGCTCGAACGCGCTTCAGTCCCCCTGCGAGCCGGGCCCCAGAGGCAGGAAATACTGGGTGCCCTTGACCGGTTGCTGCAGTCTCCGCAGCAGGTCCTGCAGGTCCTCGTTGCGCTCCACGAAATCGATCTCCGAAGTGTTCACCACCAGCAAATCGGAAGCCGTGTAGCGGAAGAAAAAATGTTCATAGGCCTGCGCCACCTGTTCCAGGTACTCGCGGGAAAGCTGCGCTTCGGCCGGGTCGGCCTTTTTGCGCACCCGCTGCTCGAGCACGTCCGGTCTGGCCTGCAGATAGATCACCAGGTCCGGCCGGGGCAGGCCCGCAGCCAGCAGGTCGTAGTAGCGCTCGTAGAGTTTCAGCTCCGCGTCATCCAGGCTCAGATAGGCGAAAATCTTGTCCTTCTCGAAGAGGAAATCGCTCACCACGGTGCCCGGCGCTTCCCAGTTCACTTCGCGCAGCCGGCGCTGGCGCTCAAACAGAAAGTACATCTGCGCGCGAAACGCTGCGCCGGGCTTTTCCTCGTAGTAGTCGCGCAGGAAAGGATTGTCTTCGCAGTCGAACACGCGCCGCGCATGCAGCTTTTCGGCCAGGAACCGGGCCAGCGTGCTTTTGCCCACCCGAATTGGACCTTCGATGGCAATGAATCGCGGTGGTTGAAAGGCTGGAACCGTTCGCGGCGCACTCGCAGGCGCTGCCACCATGCTTCTCCCGAAATGGAGCCGGTCAATTCGCGCTGGATTATAACAGAGGCACCGGCCCACTTCGCCAAACGCACCGCCATGGCCAGCGCCCGGGCAGCATTCACCGCCCTGCCCCTCGGCCCCTAGCATCCGCCGCGGGCCTCGGTCTGCGGAAGATGTCACGGCCCTTCGCCGTTCCCCCGGCTCCCTTCGAGCGCTGCCTACGAAGAAGAGGCCGCACCCGCAGGACTGGAAACATCCGCGGGCCGGAATCGCGCAGTGAAATGGCGCAGGAACGGTGCCTGGTAGGTCAGCTCGAGTCCGCGCACCTGCTCGCGTCGTTTCCACACTTCCAGGATCACTTCCACCACGTAGTCGATATGGCTTTGGGTGTAGACGCGCCGGGGGATCGCCAGTCGCACCAGGTCCATCGTCGCGTGCTCGCCGAACATCAACGTGCCGATTTCCACCGAGCGCACCCCGCCCTCTACATACAGCTCTGCCGCCAGGGCCACACCGGGGAACTGGCTCGGCGGAATGTGGGGGAGAAACGCCCGCGCGTCCAGGTAGATCGCATGTCCGCCCGGCGGCTGCACGATCGGCACTCCTTCACGAGCGATGTGCTCGCCCAGGTAGGCCGTTGAAACGATGCGGTAGTGCAGATAGTCTTCATCGAGTGCTTCGTTCAATCCCACGGCGATCGCTTCCAGGTCGCGCCCGGCCAGCCCGCCATAGGTCGGGAAGCCTTCGGTCAGGATGAGCAGGTCTTTCTCCTGCTGGGCCAGCGCGTCGTCATTCGTGCAGAGAAACCCGCCGATATTGGCCAGCCCGTCCTTTTTGGCCGACATCGTACAGCCATCCGCATAGGAGAACATCTCCCGGGCAATCTCGCGCGGGGTTTTGTGGGCATAGCCCGGTTCGCGCTGCTTGATGAAATAGGCATTTTCGGCGAAACGACAGGCGTCAAGGTAGAGCGGGATATCGTGCTCGCGGCAGATGGACTTCACCTCGCGGAGGTTGGCCATGGAGACCGGCTGGCCACCGCCGGAGTTGTTGGTCAACGTCAGCATCACCAGCGGGATGCGTTCGCGGCCGACGCGCCCGATCAGTTCCCGCAGCCGCGCCGTGTCCATGTTGCCTTTAAAAGGATGATACGCAGCGGGCTCGAGCGCTTCGGGCACCGGCAGGTCTACGGCTTCGGCGCCCACAAATTCGCAGTTTGCGCGGGTGGTATCGAAGTGGGTGTTGTTGGGCACCACGTCGCCTTTTTTGCACATCACGGTGAACAGAATGCGCTCGGCCGCGCGCCCCTGGTGCGTGGGGATCACGTGCCGAAAACCAAAAATGGACTGCACCGCGTCGCGGAAGCGTGTAAAGCTGGATGAGCCCGCATAAGACTCATCGCCGCGCATCATGGCCGCCCACTGCTCGGTGGACATGGCGTTGGTCCCCGAGTCCGTCAGCAGGTCAATCAGGATGTATTCGGCGGGCACCAGAAACAGGTTGTAGCCGGCTTGCTGCAGCAACACCTCACGCTGTTCCCGGGTCGTCTTGCGAATCGGTTCGACGGTCTTGATGCGGAACGGTTCGATGATCGTCTTGATGGCCATGCCGACCTCGTCGAAGGGCGCTCTTCATTCTAGCCCTGCGCCGGCTCAGCGCCCACAGGTTTGCTCAGTTTTTGCTTTCCCTGCGGCCCGGAATGTGTCAGAAATGCAGCAGCCTTTTGACTCTGCAGGAGACAATTCGGCACCTCCAAGGGTCGGAGGAACAACCATGATTAACACCAAACGAATGATCTGGGCCTTCCTGGCCGCCGTAGCAGTCGCGCTGGTCTTCGAGTACACCGTGTTTGGCCTGGCCCTGGCGAACTTCCACGCCGAGCATGCCGACTGGCTGAAGCCCCAGGCAGAACTGCCCCGGTTGCGGATGTTTCTGACCACGGCGCTGAATCTGGCTCTGGTCACGCTGTTTTATGCGCTGTTTGCCCGCCACCGCGCCTCGAGCGTTTCCACGGGGCTCGTCTTCGGCGTGCTGCTCGGCCTGATCGCCGGCTGGGTGCCGCAGGCATTCAACAAAATGCTGTTCGTGGACTACCCGTTCTACCTGCACTGGGGCACGGCCATCTTTGCCGAAACTGTGCTCGTGGGCGTGGTGCTCGGCCTCGTCTACCGGGAATAGCGCCGCGACTACCACTCGCGAGTGAGCACGGCGACGATGCGGGCCAGCGCCTCGGCGTCGCGCACATCAATCACTTCACCCGGGGAGTGCGAATACCGCAAAGGCCAGCCGATGGGAATGTCCACCGTGCCGTAGCGCAGAAAAGCTGCGCCATCATTGCCACCGCCGGTCACGCCGAACTGTACGGGAATGCTGTTTCGCTGCGCCAGGGCAACAATCCGGTCCACCAGCTCCCGCCGCACAATATTGGAATTATCCACCGCGCGGATGACGAAGCCCTTGCCGACCTGTCCGTACCCGAAGCGTTTTTCTTCCAGCGGAGAATCCGAGCTGACGAAGGTGTCCACAGCGAACACGTAATCCGGGGCGCGCCCCTGCTGCGCCAGTCGTGTAGCCAGTGCGAACGCTCCGCGCAGGCCCACTTCTTCTTCCGTCACCCAGGCCAGCAGGATTTCGCGGCCGGCTAGATTCGGTCCCAGCTCCCATGCCGCGGCGATCAGCGCGGCCGAGCCGACACGGTCGTCGAAGCTGCGCCCGCTGGCCCTCGTGCCGAACAGCGGACGATATTTCTTCGGCACGGTCAGCGAATCGCCCACCCGGATGCCCAGCTCGGCCACCTGTTCCGGGGTACGCGCTCCCACATCCACCCGCAGCACCTGAGCGGGTCCGCGCGGCCAGTCGAATCCCGGTTCTTCCCAGCCCGCAGGCAGCTCCATCACGGCTGCGCGCGGCCCGTGCGCCGTGTGCACCTGCAGGGCGTGACCCGCAAAAAATTGCAGAATGCCGCCCCCGCGCGACCGCACCACCAGCCGGCCGTCGGGCGCAATGGACTCCACCACGTAGCCGATTTCGTCCATGTGCGCGACAAACGCAATCCGCGGCACGCGGGAACCGGCGGGCGCACCCCCGATGCGGAGAAGCAGATTCCCGGCGTCATCGGTTTCCGGCCTGGCCCACGGCGGCAGCAGTTCGGCGATACGTTCCCGCACCGGGCCTTCGTGCCCGCTCACGCCGCAGGTTTCCACGAGCCACCGAAGCAGTTCGGTCATCGAAGGAGCGCGCGTTGGCCGAACAAACTGCTCTTCCCTGCTGGAGCGAACAGTGCCCGTGGGGCCTGCTTTCACTTCACCGAGGGCATACGCCGTCAGCAGATTGGTCAGCTGCTCGGCGTCTGCTACGTCCAGCACCTCGGCGGGCGTCACCGGCCAGGCGATGGGAATGGCCAGATGGACGACACGAGCGGGCAGCTCAGGGCCGCCGGTATAACTGGCCCGTGGCAGCGGCGCCGCCGGCACCGGCCGGAGCGGAATGTTGTGTGCTGCGGCGAGCGCAGCCATCTCGGCGGCAAAACCGACCGGCTCGGCTCCCGCCCGCTCCACGGCCAGCAGCACGCCGGCACCCGGCTCCGGCACTGTTCCGGGGCCCGTCCCGCGCGGACGCAGCCGGCCGATGTACACCAGCTCATCGGCGCGGATGTGCTGCGTCAGCCGGTCCAGCCCGCGTGCGTTCGTCCATTGCTGCGCAAGAAACGCTATCGTCAAAGTGCCGCGCAAACGCGTGCGATCCAGTCGCCGCAACAGCTCGAGCAGCGCGGCAGCACCGAAGCGGTCGCCCAGATACGGCGCGGTCACCTTGCCGAAGCCCATCGCGAGCAGCCGCCGTTCGAGCGCGATCGGATCCAGCAGACTCACGCCGGCCCTGCGAACGTCCTCGGCGCTGGCCGCGCCGATGTCCACGTACACTTCGTCGGGATGGTTGACCCGCGGCGGATTCTGCCGCCCGCCCTGCAGATGCGTGGAGAGCCCGGCGACGACGCCGGAAATCCACCGGCCCTCCCGGGTGTGAATCACCACCGGCTGCGCCGCATGGAGCTGCTCGAACAGCGGATGGACGCCGGACTGGGGCAGTCGTTGCACGCGCAGGTAGCCGTCGTCGGTGATGTGGCTGACGATGTAGCCCGGTTCGTCCACCGGCGCGACCACGAGCCGATGGGGCGTGCCGCGGCCCAGGGTGACGTAGAGCGTGCCGAGATTGTCCTGCTCGAGCGCGTAGCCGGCCGCGCGAGCGCGTTCGCGAATCTTTTCGCCCAGCGCCTGCTCGTAGCCGGCCACCGCCGGCGTTTCCACCAACGCCGCCAGGTCTTCACGCAGGTTCTGTGCCGCAGCGGGCACGGCGAACACGATTGCCAACAGAATGAGAAGGCGCGATACGAATATGGTGCGAGACATCTCTCCCCCTTCTCCGTTCTTCCCAACGGAAGCCGTCAATCTATCCCGCGAAGAGCGGACGCGCAACCTCGGCGCCCTCTGCCCGCGGTGTTTCGCAGGACTCCCCTGCCGGGCTCCCGCCGATGGACGTACAATCTCCCGGCAGAGTTTCTATCTTCCCGACGGAGGCAAGGCGATGCGCTGGCTCGGATTTCTCATCCTGGCAGGCGGCTTGGCAGGTGGAGCGTGGACGTGGATGGCAGCGGGTGCGCCACAGGAAATCCGTGAAGCAGAACTGCAGGCGAGCGAACGGCCCCGCGCTCGGGACCTCGGAATCGCTCCCGGCTCGTTCGAGCCGGGAATGTGGAATGCCATCACCGACGTGCCCGGCGTGCGCGTCGGCCACGCGACGGTCATCGCCGGCGACGATGTCCGCACCGGCGTCACCGCCATCCTTCCCCACGCGGGCAATCTGTATCGCGAAAAAGTCGCCGCCGCATTGCACATCGCCAACGCCTTCGGCAAGCTGGTCGGCTCGACGCAGGTCGCCGAGCTCGGCCAGTTGGAAACGCCCATCCTGCTCACGAACACGCTCAGCGTGTGGGACGCTGCGGCTGCGCTGGCCGAATGGATGCTCGCGCTGCCGGGCAACGAATCCGTTCGATCGATCAATCCCGTGGTCGGCGAAACCAACGACGGCTGGCTGAACGACATCCGCGGCCGGCACGTGCGCGCCGAGCACGTGCGCCAGGCGCTGACCTCGGCCAGCGACGGCCCGGTCGCAGAAGGCTCGGTTGGCGCCGGCACCGGCACGATCGCCTTCGGCTGGAAAGGAGGCATCGGCACCAGCTCCCGCCGCGTTCGCCTGGGCGGCGCCGCCAGCAGGCCCCATACGGTCGGTGTGCTCGTGCAGACGAATTACGGCGGACGGCTGACCATCGCCGGCATCCCGGTGTGGCAGCACGTGCCGCCGCCGCGCCGCGAGGACAGCGGCGATGGCTCCTGCATGATTGTGGTCGCCACCGACGCCCCGCTCGACGCCCGACAGCTGCGCCGGCTGGCTGCGCGTGCCATCCTCGGCATGGCCCGCACCGGCGCTTCAGGCAGCCACGGCAGCGGCGATTACGTGATTGCCTTCTCGACCACGAACCGCATTCGCAGCGCCGCGTCCGGCGACGAAGTTCCCACTGCTGCCGTCGAGCTGCTGCGCGAGGAACGGCTTTCTCCCCTGCTGCTCGCAGTCAGCGACGCCACCGAAGAAGCCATCTACAACTCGCTGTTTCGCGCCACCACCGTGCGTGGCCGCTCCGGACACACTGCAGAAGCGATTCCGATTGCTCCGGTGCGGGAACTTTTGCGGAAGTACGGCCGCTAGCGGCACCCGCCGGCGGATTCATCCCTTGCAAAGCTCTTCGGTCAGCACCTCGCGCCTGCGTTCGGCCAGGCGTGAGCAGTGCTCGAGCGACCAGCGGTACAGCTTGCCGCTCAATGCAACGAGAACAACAAAAACCGCGCCCGCCAGCCACAAGGTCTGCGGACGGAATGCCAGAAAGAAAACGGGAGCACAGATCCCCAGCACGACCAACTGCACTGCCAGGATCACCAGAACGGTCATGCCCGATTGACGCTGCCGGAATTTGCCAAAGTCGAACCGCTGCGGATAGGTCAGCGACATGTAGTTTCCAGCCGAAAAGTGCACCAGCATGACGAAGGCCATGGCCGCCAGCGTCAGCAGCGTCAGGGCCGCACGCGGCAGCCCTGCATACCAGCCGATCCACAGCCAGATGACAACGAACTCCGCGACCCAGATCATCCCCAGCAGCAGGTTTTTCCCGAGTAACACGATGCGGAACCGTATCGGCGCGATCAGAAAAAACTGTATGCCCCGCCCATCAAAGGCAAAACTGTTGTAGCCAATCGGGGCAAGCACCAGGACCGCATACCCAACCGCCATCGGAAACAGCACATCCGGCCCCCGGCTCAGAACCCCGGGCTTCTCTTTGGAGGTCAACGCAAAGGTGAGAAATACCAGAAAGAACAGCGGGGTGAACAGATTCAGCAATAGGAAGCCGTTTCGCAACAAGTAGCGCACTTCCTTGGCGAACACCGCGGCGACCTGTTGGGAAACTCCGGGCAGCTCCCAGAGGAACTTGCCGGCAGCTTTTTCTTCCACTGCCTGCGCAGAGTGCACGGTGGCCGTTTCGCTCAAATCCTCCCCGCGGTATTGCGCCAGCAGCCTGCGTCGCAACAGCCAGCCGCAGCCGACCCCGTATCCACAGAGTCCCAGCAGCGCACCCAGCCACGCGCCGGTGCTCCCGCCACCCGCCACCACAGCTCCCACCAGTCCGGGAGGCAGAATCTGTGTCCAGTCGTAGACCTGTTGCAGCAGCGGCGCAAGGTTTTTTCCCCAACGCTCCGCCGCCAGACCCACAAACTGCAGACCGAACATCGTCAGCACAAAAATCAGGAAGAGCGCTTCCCGCGTCCGGCGTCGCGCCAGGAGCCGCTCCAACCAGAGGTAGAGCAACCGGTTCAACAACAGCGTGCACAGCGCAAACCCCAGCAGCAGCAGAGCGTTCGCCGCCAACCCCTGCGGCGCGGCCAATCCTACGCCGACCAGCACTCCACCCAGCCAGACCAGCGCAATGATCCCCGCCGGATCGAATATCCCATAGGCCAGATGCAGCAGAAAAAAAGCGCGGAAACGCAGCGGCAGCACCAGAAGCCCCCGGAGACTGGTGCCAGAAGCAAATGCTGCGATCAGCACGGGCAGCAGTTGCCAGGCCAGAAAAATGGCCCAGAGCAGAACGGTGAGCAGTTGCGGGGAGCCTCTGCGCACGGCGGCATAGCTGCCCGCGGCGAATCCCAGCGCGCCGCCCAGCGCCACCAGTCCCCCGAGCCCGGTCACCAGCAGCGTGCCGATCAGCTCGAGCTGCTTTCGTGGACTGCGCAGACTGTTACGCAGCAGCCGCCATCGCAACCCGGCCACCAACCAAACCTGCTGCCACACGCCCGAACCGGCTCTCATGCCAGCCAGGAAAGCTCCTGTTCTGTAGCGCGCGTACCGCCCACGATTTCCAGGAAAATTTGCTCCAGGGTCAGTTTCTGGCCCGTCGGGCGGACTGCTTCGGCACCCGTCGCTGCATCGGCAATCTTCGATTCCACCCCGGAACGCAATTCTTCGATCGAGCCCTGCGCGACCAGTTTTCCCTTGTGAATGATGGCTACATGGCTGCAGAGCCGCTCGACGATTTCCAGCACATGCGAAGTCAGGAAAATCGTGGCCCCGCGCGCGATCATCCGGTTCAGCATGTTTTTCAGTGTGCCTGCTGCGATGGCGTCCACGCCCTCGAATGGCTCGTCGAGAAACAGAATCTTCGGTCCGTGGATGACGGCTGCGGCTAAGGCCAGTTTCTTTTTCATACCGTGGGAATAATCGGCGATCAGGGTCTTCGGACGATCGGCCAGTTGCATGAACTCCAGCAGCTCCTGCGTGCGCTGTGCTGCGGTTGCGCGGTCCAGCCCATACATGCGCGCGACGAAATTCAAGTACTCGGAGCCGGTCAGCCGGTCGAACAGCGCCAGGCCTTCGGGCACCACGCCAATCTGCCGTTTCACTTCGACCGGGTCCTGCTGCAGGTCGGTGCCCAGAAGCACGATGCGCCCGGCGGTCGGTTCCAACAGCCCGGTCAGCATGCGGATCGTTGTGGATTTGCCGGCGCCGTTCGGTCCAAGAAACCCGAAAAACTGGCCGGCGCCGACCGCCAAGTTGACCTGGTCCACCGCCACCAACTCGCCGAACCGGCGCGTCAGATTTTCCGTAACGATGGCGTAGGAATTTGTCGTCATGGTCGCTCAGCCCTCTAGAAAATGCGCAAAGAGAATTTTTCGTTCCCGGGGTTCCAAGTCCGAAGTGGCTTCGGCGCGGGCAGGTAACAAGTCGGCGGGAGCGGACCACGGTTTGCAGCCAGCGCTATGGTGGCGGAGGAGGAGGGATTCGAACCCCCGTCCCGGTGCAACCGGGAAGCGGTTTTCAAGACCGCCGCCTTCAACCACTCGGCCACTCCTCCGCGTCTAACAGCTTCCGGCAAGGGTAGTTACGGGCGCTCCGGGTGACAGTGGTGCTGCCTTTTGGGGCAGCGAGGGTCCAACTGTCACCCAGTTGTCACCAAAACGGCTCAACTGCTGCACGGCCTCCCGCTTTGCTCGCAGATGGGTGTGGGTGTAACGCATCGTGACCGTGAGACTGGAGTGTCCGAGCAGCTCCTGGACGGTCACCACGTCCACGCCGCAATTCACCAGCCGCGAAGCGAACGTGTGCCGCAGCGTGTGCCACGTCACCCCCTCGATCCCCGCTTTCCTGCAAGCTTGACGGAAGCCAGCCTTGAGGTCAACAAATGGTTTGCCGGTTCTAGGGTTGTAGAAAACAAACTCATTCCGCCGATTCTGCCCCCAAGCCCGGAGCACCTGAAGCGCATCCGCGTTCAGCGGAACCTCGCGCACCTTCCCGGTCTTGGCGGCATAAACGGTCAGAATCCCTCTCTCCCAATCCACGTGCGACCAGCGGAGCGAAAAGATCTCTCCAACGCGGAGGCCCGTATGCAACGCGAACCGCACGAGGTCCTGAAGGTACGGCGCAGCGTTCTGCAGAAGCCGCCTTTCCTCCTCCCCGCTCAGGACGCGCGTGCCCGTGTTGAACTCCCGGAAGAACTTCACCTGCTTGACCGGATTGGCCTCCGAGTAGAGACCCCACGCGGCCGCGAGATTAAACATCCGCTTGAGCAACGCGAGCTCCCGGTTCACGGTGGAGCCCGAAACCGCTTTCCGCCGATGCAGCTTGTAGTTCTCCACGTCTGCCACACCGATTTCGGTAAGCGGCCGCTTCATCCCGAAGAACTCTTTCAATCGCTCCAGCATCTGCTGATCTCGCTGCCAGGACCGCTTGTTCGCTCTCGCATACTCCAGATAACGCTCGCCGAACTCGCCCAACGTTATCCTGACGGGCCGACGAAACACTCCGCGCAAAACCTCTGCCTTGCGCAGATTCAGCAGAGCTTCCGCGTCCCGCTTTCTGGAGCTATGCGATGACTCCTGGATTCGGTTCCGGTTCTGGTCATAGAAGTCAATCCACCAGATTCGACCTCTTCGATAGATCCCCACTTGCGGCTCCTTCCTACCCCTTGCCAGCCGCACCTGCATTGTAACAACTCGAAAGGCTGCTCGACCGGGGAAAGTCCCTTGTGAGGGTTTTTTCACTACCCTCGATGAATCTTTCGAGACCGGCCAGATAGCTGGCTGCCTCTCGCACAATCAAAAGCCGTAGCCGGATGCGCTCGTCCATCTTTTCGTTTCCCTTTCGCCGAAGCCCAATTCAACTCAAGCCAGCCCTTGGCCTCGGTCTCAAAAACGGATCGGGTCTGCAAGGTGCCTGCACCTTGGCTCCCGCATGGGGCGAGAGCCCAGCTCGACTCGGTCAGTAGCCACGTCTCTGCCGAAACTGGGCGACGTCCTGCTCGGTGAAAACCAGCTCCCTCCCGAACTTCCGATAGGGCAGATGCCCCTGCTCGACCAGCCAGTAGATGTGGCGCGCATGCGCGTATCCCAGGCGCCGACGCACGTCCTCGGTGGTGAGCAACCGCAGGTCACCGCCCCGACCTCGCACCAGGACGAGCTCGTTCGACCGATTGAGAACCAGGTCATCCGGGCTCCCTGTTCGAATGTACGGCATACGGCCTCCCTAGCATTCTATAGGCTATAGCAGACTGAATGTCAATCGAAAAGTTGGACTGGACGCACGGAGCGGATTTCAGCTTGAAAGCGGCAGCAAGCTCGATATGCCCTCAGCTTGTCTCCCACCACAGATTACACCCGCGCCTGGTACCCGCCCACTCGCAAATACTGAGCCGCTGACTCGCCCCGCCGCCCGGATGACCGTATGGGAAGAGCGCTCACCTTGCACTGGCTGGGTTCAGGTCGTTGCCGCGCTGCAGCCTGTCCACGACCAGCATCATTGAATCGTGTTGAGCACGGCGCGGCACGTGGCCCGGAACGGGAAACGTTGGCCGGGCGGCGACCACCGTGCGCGCTGGACCGCCGCGGGCCTGCTCGAAGCGGAGAAGAAGTTCCGCAAGGGGAAAGGCTATCGCGAACTGAAAGAACTGGCTGCCAAGCTGAGCGCTTGGCACGAGTGGCTGAATCCGCACTCGACTCCACAGCCACAGGTGGCGTACAGTGCAGACCGTCGAGAGCCGCCTGTTTCAACTAAATCTGGGACATGCTCAGCTGATGTGCAAAGTGACATCGACAGTGAGCCGAACCAAGCCAATTATGTAACCAATAGCCTAGCTACCAGAGCAAGAAAGATCCAAAAGATTACCGCAGCCAGTGCTAAGATATTTAAGAGAACTCCTTTTCCTTTGAACAGATTAACCGATGCCCATGCAAGAGCTACCAGGCATCCGACCATAAAGGTGTAGCTAACCCAGCTGTGCCATACATCGATCCAACGATCATCGAATGCGCTTTTGCGAGCGTACACCGAGTGCCCCAGCACAGTCTGGAAGACCTCAGGGAAACCCCTCGGCAGGCTGAATAGGCCGTACACTAGGATTGTGTTTACAACGCTTAGTACAAAAGGCGTGCGAACAAGTAGGCGCTCACGAGAAAGTGGCCACAGCAGTGCCACCGTTAAGATGAGCCAAACTCCAATCAGCAGGATAGAAGCTATTTCGGGGTGTGCGCGATAGGCGTCATACATGACTGATTGCCACCATTCTACCTTGGCTCAGCACATTTTTCGGCCACTCTCTGGACGAGATGGCTCCATGCCGCATCTTCGTTCCTTCTGATCAGCGCCCCCAATATTTCCCAGAGGGAATTCGAGAAGTTCGCCTGAGCCGTCACTGTGAAGTTCACCCAGCCGGGCTTGCCGGCAGAAGTTGCTCTGAACTCGACAGTCCCTTCAAAAAAATGCTTAACGGGGTTCGTGACAAAGCCAAAGCCTGTGCTGTTTACGTTTCTAACTGTCACTTGCGTTTCAATCGTTACGGATTGCGGTACTACCGGCATGGTCCCACCGAAAGCAGGCACGGGAATTACCGTCGTCACCCAAGGAAATACCTGTGCACCCTCGCGGATTCCTTCGGGCGCTCGAAAGTGGAAAAATCCGGCAGAGATGGCAGTAGCTGCGACCGTTGTGAAGTTCTTGATGAGCCACTGGGCTAACTCCTCTGCAGTTAAGTTACACCGAAAGGCGCCGCCCCAAGTCTTGTCAACGTCAAATCCTGTCTCCCTTTGCTGACTAGGCCCCTGTCCAGAACCCTCACCATCGCTTGCACATGGAGGCAGCCCGTTATCCACAAGTGTGGGATTGGGGCTGCAGGAAAGTCCTCCGCCTCCGACCCCTCTTCCCGACCTGGGACAAAAAACTCCCAAGACTTCCTCAGTGACATCATCAAGCCAATATGTGCATCCATCCTCGGGATCAACGAATACGAAGAGTCCCAGGGGATCCACGAAATTCACCGGGTCGTTCAGAACGTAGGCGTAGCGGGTGAGCGACTGCGGGTCGCTGAGGGAGCCCGCCAGCGGGTCGACGCCAGTCCAGCGCTGTCGGTGAAGGCTATCGCAGGCGTGCAGCGAGAACAGCTCCTTCGATCACCCCGACGCTCGGCTTAGCATGCAGAATCTGCCCTTGCCGCCGGGGAGTATAACCAAGCATCTCCTGCTGCACTGAGATCGCTCACCGCGCCCGCGCAGCAGGCTCGGGAGGAATTTCGAACGGCTCGGACACCGCGGTAGGAGCTTGCGCTTGCCGCCACTGCTGGGAGAACAGTTTTCGAATGTATGCTCGAGCCTGTTTTTCATTGTTAAAGTATTCCAGCCGAAACCGAAACTTCCCTTCAAACTGAATGACACGGACCTTACAGACTGACGGCAGTGGGAGTTGCAAGACCGGGGCAAGAATCATGGTCTCGCCGGGGTCCAACTTGATCACGTCGGACGGGGGTACGTCCATGCAGGGGACCACAATCTTCCAGCCTTCTGTCCCTCGCCACTGTTCAAGATACACGGGGTAGAGGTGTCGTTCTGATTCATACTTGATTCCGCTCAGGAAGACTGGTCGGTCTAATCGGTTGGTCACTTTGAGTTGGAAATGCACCTCTTCTCGACTTACCCTTTCAACGCGTTCTATGAGGATCTCAACGCGAGAAGTCTCACTGGAACCAACCAACGTAGGTTCCACGAAGTAAGCTAACAAAAAACTACAACACAAGAGACTTTGAATCCTGTTGACGCCCATAAGATGTTCAATCCTTCCTGTGGAGGCACTTTTCGAACTGATTTCCTATGTCTGGATCTCCGAACGACAGCCGCGCCTCTTTTCGTTGGTCCTCTGTAGGGGGACCTCCCAGCGGGCCCCGCAGAGCCCTTGCGGCACGTGGTCGTATGTTCGTGAACCGCTGAATTCCATCCCAGCGAAGCGGTAGTGGGTGGGTATAGTACACGCACTCGCTCCGCCGGTGAACTCCCCGAACGGCTCATACGCACACGGCACCCCGTGAGCTCTCTCAGCGGCCAGGGCTCATGCTGAATCATCCTGCGCGAGCTAAGAAATACCGTCCTGCCGCAGCGGCACATCGACGCACCGCCTGTCGCGTTCCCATTCGCATCGGTGCACACCCGCGTCGAACCCAGATGGTCGGCGTGGAGAAACTTCGCGGTCGAAAGATCCGCTCCGGTGTTCACCGCGATGCGCTGGCCGCCAAAAAAAAAGATGTAGTCCGTCCAGCTCGCCCCCTGCTTTTCCGAAATCACCTGCGAGCCAAAATAGAAATACTCGGTCACCACGCCGCCAACCGTCTTCCGCACCCGCCGCCCCTGCGCATCCACCTGGTAGCTGACCGTGCTGCCCACCGTCTTCAGGAAATTTTCGAAGTCGTAGGCCAGCGTCGGGTTTCCCGGCCCGGTCGCAGTCTGATTGCCCGAGGCATCGTGGGCGAAGCCGGTGGTGCTCACGCGGTTGTTGGTGGGGTTGAACTCGAACTGGGCGTTGTAGCCGGTTCCAGCCTGGACAATCTGTCCCCAGCGATTCCCCCCAACGATTGTAGAGGTAGTTGTACTTCAACGCCAGGTTGACAAAGGTTCGCGGCGAACCTTCTCGTTCTACTGGTTGCCCCCTTTTTTTCTCAAAACCAAGAAGAGCCCATGCTCAAGAAGGCCTGCGATGAAGGCCGTCAGAAACCCATGCAGCAGGGCAAAGAGGATTCCGCTGCCAAGCTGGACAGTCTTCAGGCTAGGTTCGATTACAGGCTCGTGAAAAATGTCCCAGACTTCCCACACGGCGTGCGGAACCCCGAGGAAAAGAAAACAGTGAGCGATTCTTCTTCTCAAAGGCAGTTCACTCCACCTCCTCATTTTGCCTGAAGCCATTTCTTCCCTCGGCTTGTCTTATTTTGCCTCATTGCAGTGCAGCAGGAGGTGCGAAAATGACTTCCTTAGCACAATCAGCAAATGCCTGTCGTAGCGCAGGCTTGTAAATAAAAATATCAAAACGCCACTTCGATAGCGATTCCAAAATGACAAAAGAGACGGTGTCAAAGACTTTTAAAATGCCCCTTTTGCATTTTGGTTGTTTCTGTCTTTTGTCGTTGGCCTAGGCCAAGGCGAACCCTACGGAGCCCGAAGGGCGGAGCGCTTAGGGCGAAGCGGAGGGCCAGGCCAACGACGGCCGCGCGGCAGCCACGCCAGGCGCTACGGAATGCTGCAATTGGCTGCTGGTCGCACGTCGCCACGGGTGGTCGGCTGCCGGCACACTGGCGCGCGGCGTGTTGCGCAAACACTGCTCGGCCCGCGATAGAGTCTCGCGTTGGGACGTGCTGTACGTCGCCGAGCGAGCCACGGCCGCCAGCGCCCTAGAGCTCCTCGATGCGCTGCTCGAGCGCATGCCCTTCCCGCTGTGCGCCCTGCAAGTCGACGGCGGCAGCGAGTTCGCTGCAGAGTTCGAACAGGCCTGCTAAGCCCGCGGCCTGCTGCTGTTCGTGCTGCCGCGCTGCTCGCCCAAACGGAACGGGCAGGTTGAACGCGCCAACGCGCCCACAACGAAGAGTTCTCCGAAGTCACTCCCACCGACTGGTCGCTGCCCGCGCTGAATCGGCAACTGCGCACCTGGGAGACGGTCTACAACACCGTGCTCCCCCCATCAGGCCTTGGGCTAGCTCACCCCCAACAGTTCCTCATCCGGTCGAAAACTCAACGAGAGGAGTCCCAGTGTCACTAATCTACTGGACGAGTACAGGGACGCGACAGAAATGCATCGGCTACGGTAAACTTAGGGCAATTGCACAGGGGCGTAGCTCAGTGGTAGAGCAGCGGCCTTTTAAGCCGAAGGTCGTGGGTTCGATCCCCACCGCCCCTACCAGCTTCTTATTGGTTTCGCTTGCTTTGCGTCTCCGATTTGGTCACACGGGTCACATCTGGTCGCAATTTCTCCGCGACCTGCTCCACCGCCTGCCGTTTTTCGCCGGGCAAGACGTGCGCGTAGTGCCCCAGCGTGGTCTCCACGTCGGAGTGACGCAACTGCCACTGCGCCACCAC